>Ga0256842_1000001_pt1 | contig 429958 bp, 468 predicted proteins | sample 4559240metaG_FD_185973 | JGI IMG/M metagenome (GOLD analysis project Ga0256842, IMG submission 185973) | Hydrothermal vent microbial communities from Guaymas Basin, Mexico - 4559-240 | ecosystem: Environmental > Aquatic > Marine > Hydrothermal vents | place: Mexico: Guaymas Basin | collected... | reverse complement strand
GCCGCGGTTTCAGGCCACAGACCGAACTCTCGCTGCGGGTGGATCGCGGTGACCTTCCTCACCTCGGTGAACCTGGACTTCGGCGCGTCCGGCGTCAGCTCGATCCCGCAGATCTCTACCCTGCCCTCGTCGAACCGCTCCGCCCCTCGCAAGATCCGAATCAGGGTGCTCTTGCCCGCACCGCTCCGACCCAAGATCCCGTGGATCTCACCCTCCTCAACCTCCAAGTCCAGCCCGTCCAGCGCCACGACCTTGCCCCGGGTTTCCGTCTCGTAAACCTTCTTCAGTCCCTCCACTACCACGGCGGAGGACAAGCCGCTCGCCCCCTGAGCGCAGTGAGGAGCCCGCGCGGCGCCCCGGCGAGGTTCGACCTAGCCACCTAGTGCGCCACCCGGCTCGGAAGCCTAGGAACGCGAGGCGGGTGGCGAGCCCGCTCCTCAACACCACCCCAACGAGCTCGCGATGCCGTTACCAGCCCGTTCGGAGCCCCAGGGAGGCGGAGACCCAACGGCCACTCCCGCGTTTCGCGGGCTCCTTCAGCGGCGGGTTAGCTCGTCCTCCGATCCTGCGCACGAGCCGTCCACGCTCCCGCGTCGTTCCCGGCGGTGTACGGGCCCGAGAGCCTGGCGATGATCCGCGAGCGCCCCGCGCCGGGTGCGCGCTCGCACGTTAAAAAGGCGCTGCGACCCCAACGCGCGCCCCGGGCGCGAGAATGAGTGAGCCGGAGGTGGGGCGCGGCGCCGGAGCGACCGCCTCGACTGGAAAAAGAAGCCCACCGCACCGGACGTCAGTCCGGGGCTTGGGAAGCCGGCTGAATGGTGATGCGGATGGGAGGCACGTCCAGCTCCTCGCAGACTTCCCGCAGCTTCTCCTCGACCTCCTTCACCCGCTCGCCCTCCTTCCCGATCGCCTTGTGGTGGTCCTCGACGTACACCGTCGCCGCCAAGTACTCCGCTCCCTTGGGCCCGCGGGGGCCCCGAACGAACGCTTTCACCACACCGCAGTCGTCGAACTCCTCCCGAAGGATGCGGACGGCGTACTCCTTGATCCACTTGAGCCTGGTGGTGCGCTTGGGCTTGCTGTCCAGTTCCTTCGTCCAGTCACACTCCTCACACTCGAGGATCTCCATGTGCGGACGCACCGGGCCGCCGCACCGAGGGCACCTGAGGGCCATCGCGACGACTCCCCTACTCCTCCCTCAGCTGCTCCCAGAGTCGCTTGACCTTCTCCACCTCCTCATCGGACCTCTCGATCGTGGAGGGGCGCTTGGGCCTTGACTCGTCTGATTCCTCGCGCCCTGCCGACCTCCTTCCGAACCTCCGAGCCCGAGACTCCTCCTCGGACTCCCGCCGAGCGGCCTCCCGCTCGAACTTGACCATTCCGTAACCCACCAGGCCGGCCAGCGCCATGAGGCCCACCGCTGCGGCCATCGTGTAGTACCTGTACTCTCCGATCAGCCGGCCGAAGCCCGGCCCGGCAGACCGCTTCTGCTGTCCTACGTGCTTCTTCTTCGGCTCGGGCTTCTTCTTCCCTCCCTGCTGCCCCTGACCCTGCTGCGATCCCTGAGGAGCGGAGGCGCTCCCTCCTCCCGTCTCGGACGGTGCCGGGGCGGCCGTTTGGGTGGTCCCAGCGCCTCCACCACCGGCGGGTGCGGTCTGGACGGTCGGTGCCGCCTGAGTCGCTCCCCCACCGCCACCCGCCGCGGCGGTCGTCTGCGCGTACGCGGGAACCGCGGCGGAGAGCACGAGCATTACGCCGAGGACCAGGACCGGTCCCCTCACGCTGCGCTCCCCCCGCTGCCGAAGCCACGGTTCCACATTTTCCATTTTCCCGAGTCGGGGATTACCGGCGCCTCCTCCACGCCTGGAGAATCTCATCCCCGGTCACGAACGGGGCGTCGAGCTCCTCGGCCACGTCCCGGGCCCGATCCGGCGGCAGGGAACCCCCGCCGGACTCCAGCATCTCGCAGATGACGGCCACCTTAGGCTCCAACCCGACCATCTCGAGCAGCGCCGCCGTGAGCTCGGTGTGACCCTGCCGCTCGTCCAAGAGCCCGTCGAATGGTCGCAGCAGGTGCACATGGCCCGGCGACCGGAACTCACGGCCGAACTCGCGGACGGGATCCTCGTGCTCCCGCTCGAAGAACTCCGCGAGCTTCCGGATGGTCAGCGCTCGGTCCTCGTCCGTGACGCCGGTGAACGTGTCGCGGTGGTTGATCGTGATGGAAAACGTGGACCGCTCGTCGTACGGGATGTCGTCCGGCCAGGTCTCACGCAGGAGCGGGAACTCGTCCCTGGCCGCCCGGTACACGTCCACGAGGTGAGGGAGCCCGATCTCCTCGGCGTGCTCCGGGTGTAAGACCGCGCAGATGAGGCCTCCGGCCCGCTCGCGCAGCAACGCCACGTGCTCCGGCTCCACCTTGGGGGCCCAGAGCATCACGTCGGTCTCGCCCTCGCGATCCTCGAAGTCAAACACGAGCACGGGCTCGCCGCGCTTCAGCGCCCGCTTGATCTCTCGCAGCTTGTCTCCCGCCAGATCCGCCAAGACTTCGGGCCCCAGACCCTGATTTTGACGGGGTCTCCCGGGAGCACTCCCAGCGTCCTGCGGAGCTCGAGACCGGAAATCAGCTCGACCTGATCCCGGTGCTCGGTTAGGTCCGGGAACACCATCCACGCCCGGACACCGTTCACGGCGCACGGGTACAGCCACGCTCCGCCGAGATCACCTCGGGGCTCGATCCGGTAACCCTTCGACTCCGCCACCTCCAGCAGCGCTCGCCACTCCTCCCTCCCCACCCGCACGTTGAACGTGCCCGGGAACGGGTCCTCGCCGGTGATCTTGCGGATCTCCTCCCGGTAATAAGGCATGCTGACGTACTTCCGTCCCTCGCCGAGCCCGCGGACGTACTCACCGATCACCGTAAACACGTTCCCTCACCCGTTCCACCACCTCGTCGACGTCCCTGGAGACGTCATACTTTCGGTTGAAGAAGTCCACGAGGTTCTCCACATCCCGCCGTAGCAGCTCCATCGCCCCGGGTTCCTTAACGCCCTTCGCCTCGGAGAGGTCGATGATGTAGGGCACCTCGTCGTCGCTCACGAGCACGTTGAACGCGCTCAGATCCCCGTGGACCAGCTCCGCCTTGACCGCCAGCCGCTCCACCTGCCTCACCAGATCGTCCAGGACCGCCTCGGGATCCTCCAAGTCCGGGGCCCGGTACAGGGGCTCACCGGGGATGTACTCCATCACGATGACTCCGGGCCGGGCGTCGTAGGGTTCGGGGACCCGAACCCCGGCCTCATAAGCCCGCTTGAGTCGCGAGAACTCACGGAGGGCCGCGTCACCCCGCTCCACGCGGCGGACGACCTCACCGTCCTCCGTCCTGTAGGCCCGCTCCTCGCGCTTCTCCTCCCGGCCTGTGAACGCTCGGTAGACCTTCAGTGCGACCTTCCTTCCCCTCTTCTCCGCGAGCAGGACGTCCGCCTCCTTCCCCGTCATGATGGTGCCCAGGACCCGGTCCACGCCCGCGTACTCAGCCAGCGGGTCCGTCTCCGGGAGCTCCCCGCGCTCCCTCCTTCCACCCGCCTTCTCGACGACCTCCTCCACGACCCTCACCGTCTCCTCCGAGACGCGTCCCTTTTCCCGCTGAATTTTCAGCGCCTCCAGGAACCGCTCCAGCTCCTCCGGGTCGGGCTCGAGCTCCCGAACGGCCTCGATGAACGGCTCGGGATCGTCCCTCTCCACCGTTTCCAGCAAGGCCCTGCCGAGCCGTTCGCTAATCTCGCTCACGGTCCACCCCCTCCAGGCGTTTCACCGTCCTGAGCACGTGCTTCCGCGCCTCCTTTGGGCTCCTCGGCTCCCGAACCGGCTCGCCACCCTCGATGAACTTGCGCAGGAGTGGGCGCCGCTCCTCACCGCACCTCGGACACTCCCCTGGCTCTCGGTCGGCCGGCGTCACCTTATCCTCCAGGCACTTCGGGCACCTCCAGACCTGCTTCGCTCCCGAGAGCTTGCCCCGCTTCGCCCGCGGCTCTCCGTCCACCTCCACCACGTCCAGGGCGAAGTCCACGGCCGGCGCGTCCGAGATCGCCGTACCGACACCGAACGCATCCGCACCGGCCTCCGCGAGCTCTCGAATCTCCTCCTCGTCCAGCCCGCCGGAGACCATGATCTTGACGTCCTCGTAGCCGCGCACGTCCAGCTCCCAGCGGACCTCGCGCACGATCTCCACCATGTCCCCCCGCCGCGAAGAGGGCGTGTCCAGTCGCACGCCGAACAGCCGGTCGCCCAGCTCCTCCGCCGCCATGAGCGCCTCCTCGACCTCGTCGTAAAACGTGTCCACGAGCGCGATCCTGGGCACGTCCTCCGGCACGTGCTCGTCGAAGGCCCGCCAGGCCTCGCGCTGGTCGCCGAAGATCAGGATGAACGCGTGCGGCATGGTGCCGACGGGCTTCTCCCCGATCAGCTCCGCCCCCTTGATCCCGGAGACACCGTCGCAGCCACCGATGTACGCGGCCCGGTCCACCATCGGGGCGATCGCGGGGTGCTGCCGCCGGATCCCGAAGCTGTACACCGGCTTGCCCTTAGCCGCCAGCTTGCACCTCGCCGCCTTCGTCGCGATGCCGGTCGCCTTCGCCAGGCACCCGATCAGCGCCGTCTCCAGCTCGCAGAACTCGGTGTAGGAGCCCTCGATTCGCATCACCGGCTGGCCCGGGCGAAAGATCTCACCCTCGTCCATCGCGTAGACCGTCACGTCCCGGTCCTCGAGCAGCGACAGCGCCTCCTCGACGCCGCACAGAACGCCCCACTCCCAGCCCTCCGGGAGCGAGCGCGTGGAGACCTCGGCCACCACCTTGACGTCGTCCAGTCCCTCCTCCTCGAGCACCTTCCGGATCCTCCGGAAGTAGACGTCGGCGGTCTCCCCTCGCCTGATCTCCTCCTCGGTGGCGATGTGTAGTCGCACGCTCGAACCCCCACGCCCACCACCGCCGCGGTCACCCGACTATAGATGCTCCTCTGAGGCTCAGCGAACCATGAACAACCTCCGCTCCATCCAACGCACCAGCATGTCCCGCTCGTCCTCTCCCAGCTCCTCGAAGTCCCGGGTGTCCAGCCTGAAGGAACCGTCGAGGAGCTCCTCCATCGGCACCTCCGTGCCGGAATCTAGGTCGAGAACCTTCACCTTCGGGTCGATCGCGCTGAACCGATCCCGGAACTCCCGGTAAATCTCCCCCGCCTCGTCGGGGCGGTTCTGGATCACCTCTACGACCGTGCCCGCCCCCACCAGCACCGTGAACGGGTGCTCGTCCCCGGACTCCGCCCGCACCGCCCGACCGGCCACCGTGGCGAGGTCGTGGAGCACGCTCTCCAGCGCCTCCAGCCGGAGCGCGTCCAGCGGGTTCTCCTCCATCACCGGCTTCGGATCCAGCCGCACGCGCCTGAGCATGATCGGGATGACGATGGACCTCTGGGCGGCATAGTTGGACAGGTAGGTCCGGCAGACGATCACGCCCTCGATCCCGCGGACGTCCGCACCCACGAGTCCGCGCGTGATCTCCGCGACCGCGAACCCGCCACCCCGACCCGCGAACCGCTCCAGGTCCACCACGCTCTCCACCCGCTCCGCGTCCCCGAGGGCCTCGTGCACGCCGTCCGCGAAGCTCTTGGCCCGGTCGAGGACCAGCACCCGGTGGTTCCGCACGTCCCCGCCGCAGGAGCCTCCCCAGCCTCCACGCGTCCTTGGCCTTGATGCGCACTGGGAGCAGGTGGAAGACGGCCCGTGCACCCATCGGTCACTCCCCTCCCGCGGATCGGTCATCCCCGCCGCAGCTCCGACAGCGTCGGCCGGTTCTCCGCCACGAGGTACGCCTCCGGCAGGTCCATCAGGTCCGGGCCCATGAGCAGCCCCAACAGCTGCTCGAGGCTCTCGATTACCGGGGCGAACGTCAGGAACTTGGCCCCACCGCCCCGCCTGGGGCCTCGCACCACCACCCACTCCCGCACGCCCACCTCCTCCGCCCGGTTCACCAGCTCGTTCAGCAGCGACAGCTCCTTCCTCGCGCGTAGGTAACCCGCGTTCCGGTCCTCCGAGATCCGGTCCCGGAGCTCCTCCAGCCAATCCTCGAGCTCCTTGACCAGCACGTCGCGCACGTCGCCGAGGATCTCTCCCCGAAGCGCCGCCCTGACCTTCCTGACGTCCCTCCCCCAGTCCACCACCTGCCACAGGTACTCCTGACCCAGCGCCAGCCCCTCCAGCCGCTTCCCCAGCGTGGAGTCCCCCACGGGCACGTACGCCGGTACCTCGACGACGAGCGCGCCCGGAAGCATGTGCGCGTCGTCCAGGATCACGAGGGAGCCGTCCAGCACCTCCTTCCAATCCTCCAGCGTCATCAGCGGCTCCTTGCCTAGCGCCTCTCTGGCCCGCTCATGCGAGACGTACAGGAACGGGGCCGCCAGGAGCTTGTCGAACGACAGGCAGACGATCCGGGCCGGCTCCCGCAGCTGCCTGACCGCCTCGCACTCCGCGCACTCGTCCCAGGGCGCGAACCCGTGCACGTACGGGTTGTCCTCGTAGAGCGCCTCCCGAACCCGCTCCCGGAGCTCCTCATCCTCCAGGCTGCCCAGGAGCGGGCCCTCCTTCCGGTAGAAGTCCGGGTGACACTTCGGCTCATCGTTCGCCTTTGATGCGGCCTGGTACACCCTGAGCAGGTCCTTGTCACTCAGCTTGTCTCCCAGGAGCGCGTCCAGCCCGACCCGACACTCGTACTCGCTGACGTCCCGCCACCACTCCGCCTGCAGTCCCCAGTCGTCCCGGAACGTCTTAGCCTCCCGCCCCGCCAAGTCCGGGGACGGGTCGAGAACAGCGCGTGGGTGCTCGCCTCACCCTCCCCGTACACGCGTGCGATTCGGCGCAGCAGCCACGACTTACCCGAGCCGGGCCGGTCCCGGAGGATGGCCACTCGATCCTCCTCGAGCTGCCTCCGCAGGTTCCTCAGCATCTCCACCTGCGACGCGCGAAGGTTGTCACCCCAACGCTCCTCCACGGCGTCCAGCGCCTCGAAAACCGCCTCACTCAACCAGCGACCCCCGCCCGGGGCTCCCCCCGTGGTGCGCTCGCGTGGCGAAATACTTTGTTCCACAGAACGTTGCGACCCTGAGGCGCGGCCTCGGCGCCCGATCTCCCGACCCGAATCGTTATGACGCTCGTAACGATCGGCTGAGGGGGGCTCAGTGAGTCCGGTGGCGTCGCCGGCCGAGGAACCGGTACAGCAGGTACAGCCCGACGATCACCGCCACGGCGATCACCAGCAGGACCAGGACGGCGGCGACCAGTCCGAGCTTCAGGAGTCCTCCGAGCAGGCCGGACTTCTTGTGCACGACGACGTGGTGGCCGTGCGCCGGGTGGTGGTAGTGGTGCACGATCACCTTCTTCTTGTACACGCGCCAGGCCATGCGGTTCCCCGGGTGGACGGCGCACCGGTCGGCCTTAAGTGCTGGGGGCGCGGGCGTTGGACCTCTACGGCGTGTTGAAGGGGTTCATCGAGCTGTTCGTGGTGGTGGACCCGGTGGGGAACGTGCCGGTCCTCCTGTCCTTAACCTCCGACCTGAGGCCCGGGGAGCGGGTGCGGGTCGTGTACCGGGCGGTGGGCTTCGCGGGCGTGCTGATCCTGGGGTTCGCGATCTCGGGCAAGCTCGTGCTGGATTACCTGGGGGTCTCGGTCGAGGCGCTGATGATCGCGGGCGGGATCCTGCTGCTCCGGGCGGCTCTGGGGATGGTGGAGGGGGATCCGACTGGGTTCCGGATCGAGCCGGAGTCGCGGCTGGACGTGGCGTACGTGCCGCTGGGAACGCCGCTGTTGGCGGGGCCGGGCGCCATCGTCACGGTCATAGTCATGCTCCATCGGTACGGGCGGTTGGAGACGATCCTGGCCTGCGTGCTCGTGATGCTCGCCACGCTGGGGACGTTCCTGGCGGCGGAGCCGCTGGCTCGGATGCTGGGGAGGTCCGGCATCCGCGTGCTGACGCGGGTGATGGGGGTCGTGCTGGCGGGGATCGGGGTGCAGATGGTTTTGGACGGCGTGATGAGGGTGGTCCGGGGGTGAGTTCGCGTGCCGGCGAACCTGCCGCCGGAGTACCACAAGCTGGAGGAGAAGTACCGCCAGGCCCGCTCGCCGGAGGAGAAGCTGAAGATCACGGAGGAAATGCTCTCGGTCGTCCCGAAGCACAAGGGCACGGAGAACCTGCGGGCGCTGCTCAAGCGTCGGCTGGCGAAGCTGCGGGAGGAGGTGGAAAAGCGGCGGAAGCAGAAGTCGGGCGGCGGGCCGGACTACCACGTGAAGAAGGAGGGGGCCGCCCAGGTCGCGCTGGTGGGGCCGCCGAACGTGGGCAAGTCGACGCTGCTGCGGAAGCTGACGAACGCGGAGCCGGAGGTGGCACCGTACCCGTACTCGACGCGGAAGCCGGTCCCCGGGATGATGGAGTACAAGGACGTGCAGATCCAGCTGGTGGAGGTTCCGCCGGTACACGAGGGGTTCGTGCACGGGGAGGGCAGCCGGTTCGTGGGCGTGATCCGGAGCGCGGACGCGGTCTGCATCATGGTGGACCTGTCCGAGGATCCCGTGGACCAGCTGAAGACGGTGCTCGGCGAGCTGGACTCGGCGGCGATCAAGCTGAATCAGTCCCCGCCCGGCGTCAGCATCGAGGAGCGAGCGTCCGGTGGGATCGAGATCCGAGGCGAGGAGCGGCTGGAGTGTGACCCGGAGGACGTGAAGGAGTTCCTGCGCGAGTCGGGCATCCACAGCGCGGTCGTGGTGATCGAGGAGGAGGGGGTGACGTTGGAGGACGTGGCGGAGGCGCTGGACCGGAGGCTCGAGTACAAGCGTGGGATGGTGGTGGCGAACAAGGGTGACGAGCCCGGGACGCGGGAGTCCTACGAGGAGCTGCGCGAGTGGATCGAGGAGGAGCTGGAGTTCGAGCTGCCGGTCGTACCGATCTCGGCGAAGAAGGGGGCGAATCTGGACGAGTTCAAGGAGCGGCTGTACGATACGCTGAACATCATCCGGGTGTACACGAAGAAGCCGGGCGGGAAGCCGCAGAAGCCGCCGGTCGTCCTGCCGCGGGGTGCGACGGTGGAGGATCTGGCCAAGGAGATCCACTCGGAGCTAGCTAAGAACCTGAAGTACGCGCGGGTCTGGGGTAAGTCCGTGAAGAAGGACGGAATGATGGTGGGCCGCGATCACGTCCTGGAGGACGGGGACGTCGTCGAGCTGCACGCGGGCTAGGGTGCGAGGCCCATGGTGCGGGTCGCGGCGTGCGTGCTGGCGGCCGGCCGGGCCAGCCGATTCCGGGAGGGGCTGCGGGAGCGCGGCGAGGAGCCCGTCAACAAGCTGATCTACCCGGTCGCGGGCAAGCCGATGGTCGGCTGGGTGGTCAAGCGCGCCTCACGGGTTGCGGACGTGATCCTGGTGGGGCTGGGCTACGACGCGGGCCTCGTGTGGGAGGCGGTGACCGAGCACGCGAGGGCCCCGGTCAAGCCGGTGCTCAACGACCCGGCGGACGTGCCCATGGCCCGGACGGCGGCCAACCTCCTCCGGCGCTCCCGAGCGGACGTCTCGCTGGTGCTCGCGGGCGACCAGCCGACCGTGACCGCGGAGACGATGGAAGAGCTCGTCCGGGCGGCGAGAGAGTACGGGGCCGCGATCCTGGATCGGGGCGCCCCGGACGACGTGATCAGTGGGGACGAGCTGGAGGGGCACGGGCCGCCGCTGGCGCTGGACCGGGACGCGGTCGAGCGGTTCCTGGAGACCGTCGAGCGACTGGCGCCCGAGCGCGGTTCCAACTCGATGAACCTGAACCCGGTGCTCCGGGAGTCCGGGCTGGAGTTCAGGGTCGTGCCGCCCAGGGACAAGGGCGAGCTACTGAACGTTAACGAGCCGGGCGACGTGCGGGAGGCGGAGCGGGCGCTCAACTCCCAGGCCGGACCCTGACCACCGCGGGCTCACCCTCCTCCCCGTCCACTTCGATGTCGACGTCCAGGAACTTCTGAACCACCCAGGCGTTCGTGGTCAGGTGCGGGTCGACCCTCGTCACTCCGTACTCCGACTCGCCGTCCGCGAGGGCCAGGAAGGGTAGGATCTGATCACCCATGTTCTCGTCCAGCGCCATGCCCGTCTTCACGCGCTCGACCAGCTCCTCGGCGGCCTCCCGGCCCACCTGCTCGGCCGGCTTGCCCTTCTCGCCGAGCGCGTCGGCGCCGATCCGGTTGCCCTGATCGTCTTCGGCCCAGAGCACGATCCCGCTGCCCGGTCCCTTGTGCGGGTCCCGGTGCTTGGGGTACGTCTCCACCTCGATGTCCGGTTCGACGCCGAGCTCCCTCTCGATCACCTCCGCCGCCGCCCTAGCCTGACGCTCGGCAACGTGGGGCGGCAGTCGGACGCAGTGGGAGATGCCCCGGACCTCCTCGAGCTCTCCGAACTCGACGGCGTTGAGGGGCTTGAGCCTGTCGACCGGCTCGATCCGGGCCCGAACGATGCCCCCACCGCGCGGGTAGTGCCCGCGCCGCTCTACCTCGAGCTCGTACTCGCATCCGATCCGCTTGAGGTAGTGCGCGTGCACGTGGATCTCGTAGTCCACTGGTGGCGACCACTTGACGTCCGTGCCGCCCCGAACCTCGACCTCGACGGTGGAGTCGGCGGCGAGGGCGGCGAGCTTGACGGCCTGCAGGAGCAGGGTCACGCTGCCCGCCGTTCCGATATCGATCTCGTACTCGCCTCCTCGCACCCTGCCGGGCCTGAACACCAGCTCGGTGGATCCCACCTCCAGCCCCTCGCACTCGGCGTCGCACATCTCCGCCACAGCTTTAACCGCATGGTAGTGCTGATGGGACATGCCCGGGTTGGGCCGGTTGGCGCGGATGTTGAAGATCCTCACCGGCTTCCCCGTGAGGGCCGCCATCCCGACGGCGGTGCGGAGGATCTGTCCGCCTCCCTCCCCGTAGGACCCGTCGATCTCGATCATGGGCGATACCTCCGGCGATGACGAGGGTCCGGAACGGCTGACGGCGTGCCGGGTGACGACTGAACCCGGGACCGAGCCGTCACTCGGCCGGCCTCACCTTCACCTCCGCCTCCTCAACCTTGGGGGCTCGTATCACCAGCAGGCCGTCGCCGCACTCCGCCTTGACACCCTTCGGGTCGATCTTCGCGTCCAGGTCGATCCGCCGGGTGACCTCGCCCGTCACGCGCTCCCGGTACCTGGGCCTGCCCTCGCGCATCCGGGGCAGCTTGGCCCGGACCTCCACGTAGTCCTCCCCGGCGCGCACGCTCACGTCGTCCGGCTTGGCACCGGGCACCTCCACCACGATCACGAACTCGCCCGACCTCTCATACACGTCCACGGCCGGGGTGCTCGCCCAGCGCAGCGTCCGGACGAGCTGGCCGGTAGCGTCCTCCACCAGACCCTGCAGGTCCTCCGACCTGGCCGCCTCCGACAGCGTCCTAAGGCCCTCTCGCAGGACCTCCTCGAACAGCTCGCTCGCGAGCTTAATCCCCTCCTCGGCGCTCTTCGCTCCAGTCCTCACCGCCTCCTCCAACATCCTTTCGATCGCGCTCACCGTAGTACCCCCGGGCCAGCTCGTTGAGCCTCCGTTTTAACTTGTCGAGCCCCCGACCGTCCTTCGCCGAGACCTCGAACACCTTGTCGTCCTCCTCCAGCACCTCATCGAGCTCCTCGGGCCGCTCCCACAGGTCCTCCATGTCCGCCTTCGTGAGGACCACGTGGAAGGGAACGTCGAACTCCTCCCGCACCCGGCGCAGCAGGTCCAGCTGCTCCTCGACGTCGAACCCGCACGTCCCCGTCGGATCCAGGAGGAAAAAGACGGCGTCGGTGGCGTGCTTCAGCGCCACGATCGCCTGGCGCTCGATCGGGTTCCGCTCCTCGTCCGGCCGGTCCAGCAGGCCCGGCGTGTCCAGAATCTGCACCGGGTACGGGTCCTCCATGTAGCCCACCTGAATCCCCTTCGTCGTGAACGGGTAGGGCGCGATCTCCGGCTCCGAGCCGGTGAGTGCCGTCATCAGCGTGGTCTTGCCCACGTTGGGGTGCCCGGCGAACGTTACCGTGAACATCTCCGGGTCGATGGAGGGCAGGTCCACGAGCTTCGGCTGCACCTGCCGGAGGAACCTCAGCGCGTCGCCCGCCTTACGACGCACCGCCGAGGCCAGCCGTCCGTACGCCTGCCGGCGCAGCTCCGCGGCCTCGCCCGGGTCGTCCGTCTGCTTGAGCTTCCGGATGTACTCTTCCCGGATCAGCCGGGCCAGCTTGGCCACCGTGTGCACGTCGGCGAGGCTCTGCTTGAGCTTGTCCACGCCCGCGATAGCGTCCGCCAGCTCCCGGTAGAACGGGTGGATCTTGTCCAGGTTCGGCGTCTTTCGGACGATCTCCCAGAGTCGATCCTGAATCAGCTGAGAGGCGGTGTTGACCCGGGCGATCTCGATGGACCGGGCCCTCACCTCCGGCGGAGTCCTCGTGCCCCGGAACGACTTGCGCGTTCCCTCGGCCGCTCGCTCTGCCCTCCGGAACGCGGTGTCGATGAGCTCCTCCGGATCCGGCACCTCTGGCATCTTCCGAAACGGGTTCCCGGACACGGTGTCCCCTCCCGTAAACCTTTTTGGAACTCTACGGGCGCCGAGGGGCGAAAGTCCTCGGAGAGGGGGTGCTCGGTTTGGAGTACATCTACGCGTGCCTGCTACTGCACGCCGCCGGTCAAGAGATCAACGAGGAGAACCTGCGGAAGGTCCTGGAGGCCGCCGGCGTCGAAGTGGACGAGGCCCGGCTGAAGGCCACGGTCGCCGCGCTAGAGGAAGTCGACATCGACGAGGCCATCGAGGAGGCCGCCGTGCCGGCCGCAGCACCGGCCGCCGGTGCCGGCGCTGAGGAGGAAGAGGAGGAGACTGAGGAGGAGGCTGCTGAGGAGGAAGAGGAAGAAGAGGAGGAGGAGGAAGAAGAGGAGGAGGCCGAGGAGGAGGCAGCGGCCGGCCTCGGAGCCCTGTTCGGGTAAGCCTCAGAAGAACGCGTCCAGCGTCTTTTGCTCCTCCCGCTTCTCCTTCTTCTTTTCTTCCTCCTCGGCGGCTTCCTCCTCTTCTTCCTCTTCCTCCTCAGCAGCCTCCTCTTCGGCGGTTTCCTCCTCAGCTTCCTCAACAGCGGGCGTCTCGGCGGTCTCCTCCGCCCCTTCGGCCAGGGCTTCCTCGGCCTCTTCCATCATCGCCGCTACCCGCTCCTTCAGCTCCTCACGCTGCGCCTCCTTCAGCTTCTTCCTCACCTGCAGCGACCGGTTGTAGATCCGCTGCGCCACCCGCGGATCCTCACACAGGTATGAGATCTCTCGCTTCGTCAGCTGCAGGTACCCGGCGATCCCGCTCAGGATCTCCAGGCCACGCTCCGACTCCTCCTCCACGAACTTACGGAAGGCGACCTGCAGGACCGGGATGATGTCGTTCTTCGCCACCCGGGTTGACACGTGCATCCGCTCCGCGATCTTCTCGGCGATGGAGTTGAGGATCTCCCGCTCCTTCTTCGTCGCGCTCAACCTGCGCAGGATTCGGGGCGGCTGGAACCGCACGAACCCCGGCGGCTTCCCGCGCCTGGCACCGGCCACGCCAGACGTCATTAGGTCGGTCGCGTACACGTACTTGAACCGCCAGTTGCCCGTCTCGATCGCTCGGGTCGAGAAGATGTCGGCCTTCGAGAGATAGTCGTACGCCTGCTCGATCTCCCTCGGGTCGTCGTAGGCCCGGGGCACGTTCTGCGCGATCCAGAGGATAACATCCTCCGGGTCCTCGTCCAGGTTCCAGAGGGCCCGGCGCGCCTCCCGGGGCGACTTGTTGAAGATCTGGCCGAGCGCCTCGAAGATCGTGATCTCCTTGTCCCGCCAGCCGAGGTCCTGGACGTCGTCGACCGTGACCCGACCGGTGGACCGGGCGATCGCCTCGAGGTCGTTGATGGCCGCGCGGAGGTCGCCCCGGGCCCGCTGGGCGATCATCTCGAGGGCGCGCTCGTCGTACTCGACGCCCTCCGACTCGCAGATCCGGCGGAGGACGTTCACGATGTCCCGCTTCCGCAGCTGCCGGAACTCGATCATCCGGACCTCGTCGCGCAGCGACTTGGGCAGGCTCCACGGGTCGTTGGCGACCAGCACGAGCGGATTCTGCGCGCGCTTCACGGCCCGGATCAGCGCGGTCACGCCACCCCGGTCCTCGCGCGGGTCGATGCCGTCGACCTCGTCCACGAGAACTAGGACCCGATCCGACCCTTCCACCCGCTCGTGGCGGCCGCCGGCCCGCTGGATCAGTCGGGCGAGGGAGCGGCCGGCGGAGGCGCCGCCCACGACCTTCTCGATGACATCCCGGGTGCGCTTGTCAGAGGCGTTCAGCTCGACCACGTCCCAGCCGAACTCGTTCGCGAGGGCGTAGGCCGCGCTGGTCTTGCCCGTGCCTGGAGGACCGTGGAGGAGGACGGCGCGGGGCTCGGGAGGCTCACCGCGCGCCCACTGGTTGGCCCACGCGACCAGCTCCTTCTTCGCCTCCTCCTGGTTCGCCAGCTCCTTGAGGCGCTTGGGCCGGTACTTCTCGACCCATGGCACCAAGGCGGCTACCCGCCGGAGTACTTGCTACCCAGCGCGTGGATGCGGGCCAGGAGGGCCTCCAGCTGGATCCGCTCGTCCGAGCCTCGCACGAGCCGGTACTCGAAGTCACCCACGGCCTCCACCAGCTCTGGCACCGCCTCGTCCGGGATCTCATCCATCTCGAGCACCTCGCGATGCACCTGTCGGACCACGTCCTCGCCGGACATCCCGTACCGCGACAGGAGCTCGTGCAGCAGCTCCCTGGCCCGCTCGAACTCGCCGTTCCAGGCGTAGTGGATCATCTGCCGGACCTCCTCGGGCCGGGCCGTGGCCGCGATCTGGTACACGGTGTCCTCATCAACCTCCGCGCCCAGCGCGGCCGCGGCCTGCAGCACGTTGATGGCCCGGCGCATGTCACCCTCGGACACGTACACGATCGCGTCCAGGGCCTCGTCCGTGACCTCCACGCCCTCGTTCTCCGCGATCTCCCGCAGCCGCTCCTTGATCGCATCCTCCGGCAGCTTGGTGAACTTGAAGACCACGCAGCGGCTCTGGATCGGGTCGATGATCGCGGACGAGTAGTTGGCCGCCAGGATGAACCGGCACGCGTCCGAGTACATCTCCATGATCCGGCGCAGGGCCTGCTGCGAGTCCCTCGTGAGGTTGTCCGCCTCGTCCAGGAAGATGATCTTGAACTTCGCACCGCCCATCGGTCGCGTCCGGGCGAAGTTCTTGACCTTGGTGCGGATGACGTCGATGCCGCGCTCGTCCGAGTTGTGCAGCAGGATCGGGACCTCGCCCGCGAAGAACATCTCCGTCCCCGGCACGCTGACGTCGTACACGTACCCCTCGCGCTCCACGACCTCGATCTTCCGGATCCTGAGGCCGCGCAGGTCCGAGGTCAGCAGCCGCAGCAGCCGGTCGTACGCCGGTCGAGCCTCCGGGCTCACGTCCCGCCGCTCCGGGAGCAGCTCCAGCACGAGGCCGGCGTCGATCAGCCCGTCCACGGAGAGCGCCTCCACCTCCCACGCCAGGTCCCGGCTCACCTGGCGCGCCAGCTCGAGCACCGGATCGGCCGGGACCGCGCGCCGGAGCTCCGGCTCCTCGAACGAGCCGTCCCGGACGAAGCCCTCCACGCCGCACAGCCGGGCCATCCAGTTGAGCTCGATGTCCCCGACGATCCCGGCCAGGTTCTCGAGCTGCTCGGTCGTCATCAGGTCCAGCGGGGCCTGGAAGGTCAGGAGCACGTCGCCCTCCCGCAGCGCGGAGGCCGGCACGGCCTCGAGCCCGTCGCCCCGGAGCACCATGACGGAGTGATCGCCGGTGAGCTCGAGCACGTGCCCCGACTCCAGGTGAACGCGCAGGTAACCCGGGGCGCGGTGTCGGATCAGGTACTTCACCGGCGCCCAGGTGATGCGGCACCCGTCGACGACCGTGAGGACCTGAAGGCCCCGGACGCGAACCTTGACGTCGCCCTCCACGCTGATCAGCGCCTCGTCCAGGTCGCGGAAGGTGGCGAAGAACACCCTATCGCCCGCGCGAACGAGCAGCGGTGTGTCCGGCGACACGGACGCGTTCAGCTCGAGGAAGTTGTCCCGCCAGTGCTCCCCGTAGAGCTCGCGGGCCAGGCACAGCGCGGCCGTGGTCTTGCCCGTGCCGGGCGGTCCGGCGAAGAGCAGGTTGGGCATGTCGCCCCGCTTAACGTACTCCTGGAGCCGCTTGACCACGTGCTCCTGGTCCACGATGTCCTCGAGCCTCTTGGGCCGGTACTTCTCGACCCACGGGACCTCCAGCACCTCGACCTCGTCGTGCTCGGACAACGTCGTTCTCCCCTGAAAAAAGCGTGGGGGGAGGGGCTACCCGGTTAAGTATTTCATCGTCGGCAGCTCGCGGCGCATCTTCTCCATGTACTCCACGCTGTCCGACACGTCGGTGAAGACCTCTTCGACCCGCTCCACGTGCTTCTTGTCGACGACGTCGTCGCCCTCCTTCTCCGCGACGATCCGGGCCGGCTCGAGCAGCCGAGTCGCGTACCGCAGCGACTTCTCCTCGCCGAGGTCGGTCAGGTACTCGTGCGCCTCATCCGTCAGCTCGATGTCCTGCACCCGCGCCCGGATGCCGATGATCTCGCGGATCTCCTCACGCTTGAACGGCCGCGTCCGCGCGATCAGCAGCCGGTCCAGCAGGTCGCCCGGGATGCCGTGCGGCGCCTCCTCGTCCGTGCCTCGGACCTTCGCCATCGCCCGGTTGGTGGCCATCACCAGGATGGGCGCGATCTCCTCCTCTAGGGATCGGTTCAGGAACGCGAACGCCTCGATGTCCAGCATGTGAGCCTCGTCAATGAACAGGACGCCCGGGACCAGGTTGGCCTCGCCCTCGTCCACCATCTTCTGCACCTGCTCGTCCACCTTCTCCCGGATCTCGTCCGTGATCTCCTCCTCACGGAAGCCCAGCAGCCGGCCAGCCCTCACGTTGGCCATGTCCAGGTCGTGCAGCGTGACCACGCGCCGAATCTCCTTCTTCTTCTGAACCGGGCCCTCCGGCACCTCCACCGCCCGAACGCCTAGGATCTCCTCCTCTTCCTTCTCCAGCTCCTCCTCCGCCCGACCCAGCTTCGTGACCCGACCACTCTCCAGGTCGATCTGGATCACGTCACCCTCCCGCACACCCGCCTGCACCAGCTGCACGGCGATTTCCTCGGGCACCTTGAACTTCCTCCGGTCATCCTGCGTGCTGACCTCCAGGATCGCCCCGCTGGGCATCTCCATGTACGGCGAGAGCGGGTGCTTCGTACGCTCGATCTCCAGGCTCTCCACCTTACCCTCGATCACCTCTCGCGTCTCCGTGATCTCGACGCCGATCGCCCGCCGGATCGCCTGCTGCAGGAACTCCGTCTTGCTCAGGTTCGTGCCGTAAATCTCCGAGCCGGAGATCGAGACGAACGGGACGTCCTCACCCAGCTCCTTGGCCATACCGTACGCGATCGCGGTCTTGCCCGTTCCGGGCGGTCCAACCAGGAGCAGACCGTGCCCGGCCCGCCGGCCCTCCTTCACCATCTCTACGATAATGCCGGCGGCCTCCCGCGCCTCCTCCTGGCCAACCAGACCATCTCCGACCGGCTTGGCCTTCAGGTTCTCATCCAGGCCAAGTCCCGCGATGTGTGAATGCGCTCCGGACGCCACCTCCTCGTCGGTGGAAGTCTCGGTAATCTCCTTGATCTCGACCATAATCCGCAGCCCTCGGTGACTGTCATGCACTTATATTTAAAGTTTGCGGACCAGACTCCGCGGAAATAACTCGATGACCATCGATCCGCCCGAAGGCAAGCCATAACCCGGTTACCATGAGCCGGCGGCCGGGGTGAGCGGGTTGATCACCGTCATCATCTCCCAAGCGCCGTACGGGCGGGAGCGCGCCTACACCGCCCTGAGGTTCGCCCTCACGGCCCTCGTCGAGGGTGAGGACGTCAAGATCTTCCTGATCGAGGACGGTGTGTACCTGGCCAAGAGGGACCAGGACCCCGACGAGGTGCCCAACCATCTGGAGCTGCTGAAGCAGTGCATCGAGCAGGGTGCGGAGGTCAAGGCTTGCGGACCCTGCTCCAAGGCCCGGGGGCTCTCCGAGGACGACTTCATCGACGGCGTTGAGATCGCCACCATGCACGACCTGGTGAGCTGGGTCAAGGAGTCCGACAACGTTATTTTCTTCTGAGCTTTGGCCCGCCGAGGGAGGATCATGCGTCACGTCCTAACGTTCTTGACGCTCCTCACGCTTCCACTCCCCTCCACCGCCACGGTTCACGTGGCCGTCTGGACCGGGCCGGGCCTAGACACCGACCCCAACCCGGAAACCAACTGCTGGACCACCTCCGTTTGGGACGTGAAGTGGTGGAACAGCCACCTGCAGGAGCTCCCAGTTAAGGAGAAAGTGGTGCTGATTCCGGTCAAGAACGTGCACCGCTGGCGACACATCCTGTACACCGGCGTCGATCCCAAGACGGGCCGCCGCGTCGACGTCGTCTACGTGCCCGGCGGGTGGCGGCCCGAGGATCACTGGGGCTCAGACTGGGTCGACCTGCTGCGGTGGGCGCAGCTCCACCTGGGGCTGGGCTACGTGGGGATCTGCGCGGGTGCAACCACGTACATCCGCGCCTTCCCGTGCGTCAAGGCGGTTGACGGGCTCAAGGGGCACGCCGAGCCGCGCGTGCTGCTGCTCCCGCACCCGGCCAACCCGCTCGCCAGCGAGCCGGGGAGCACCTACGAAACGAGGATGTACTACGCGAACGGGCCCGGAATGGCCTTCAGGCGCGGCTGGTACACGGTCAAGTACTACATCGACAGGCGCTGGCACACCGTCCGCGCCTACTGCGACGTTCGCGGGGTGATCAAGTACCTCGAGAAGGTCAAGGGCTGGGCCTACGTCGTCGGCCGCTGGATTGTCGACGGCGTCGAGAAGGGCCGGTTCGCCATCATGAGCGTGCATCCGGAGATCATGGGCCGCCGGGACCGCGACCCCGACATGATCAAGCTGTTCGTGTACGCCATCCTCTGGGCCGCGAAACGGCTGCCAGCGGACTGGGTAATCCACCTGTCGCCGGAGAGCGTCGTCACGCAGCCGGGGGGCCGGGTCACCCTCACCGCCGAGCTCACGGACTGGCTGGGCGATCCGATCCCAGACTTCCCCGTCCAGGTCGAGGTCAGCGGCCCGGACGGGACGCAGACGCTCCAGCTGACGACGGACGATAGGGGCCGGGTCTCCCTGACCTTGACCGCGGGCGAGGCGGGGCTGTACGAGGTGCGCTTCAGGGCCCTCGACGCCACCGCCACCGCCCAGATCCTGGTCACCGCGGGCCTGTCGGTGCTCTCCGCGGCACTCTGGGCCGGGCTGCTACTCCTCCTCAGGGCTGGGCAGCGACCTCAACGCCACCTCCACTAGCCGGCGGGCCACGCGGTCCAGCACGGTAGGGGTGATCGGGTCGGGGTCCCGGATGTAGCGCCCCGTGGTCACCAGCAGGTGATCATCCGGCGCCCCCAGCTCCCGGAGCTCCTCGGCCACGGGCCCCGAGGCCTCCCTCAGCCTCACCACCTCCACCTCCTCGCCCCCGTACCCGAAGACCCCGCCGGTGCTGATCGTGGTCGCCCCCACCTCGCGGCCCGCGCGCGCCAGCCTGGCCGTGATGGGCGTGGTGCGGCCGCCCGCGATCGTGACCACCACAGCGTCCGGCTTCCACTCCTCCACCAGGCCCTCCGCGGTCTCCTCCCGCACGAACTCCGGAACGGCGACGACGTCCCTGTCCGGGTGAGCGCGGCCCAGCCGCGCGCAGAACTCGGCCTTGTTCTCGCCCACGCGGGCCCCGTGCCGTAGGTGAATCACGTCGTCCGGCTCCACCTCCTGGCCGTCCACACACACTATTGTTTTTGGACCTCCGCGATGTGTTTCCAAAAGCTTGAGGAAAACGCGGAACCCCAGCCGCCCCACCCCGCACAGCAGCACGGTTCCCCGGGGCCGCTTGCGTCGCTCCAGCTCCGCGATCTCGTCGCCGGCCACGCCGCCCGACCCCCGTGATAGCCGTTTCGATGACGGAGGAACCGACCCCGTGATAGTTTCCGATGGTTCAACGCGCTCGGGGCGTCGCGATGTCCGAGGCTCGGGCTATCTTCATCAAGTGCGGGAACCTTGGCACGACCATGCTAGTTGACATGCTCCTGGACGAGCGCGCCGACCGGGAGGACGTGGAGTTCCGCATTCTGAGCAGCTCGGTCAAGATGGACCCGGAGTACGTGGAGGACGTCGTTCAGACGGCGCTGGACCTGGCGGAGGACTTCGAGCCAGACTTCATCGTGTACGGCGGCCCTAACCCGGGCGCGCCCGGCCCCTCCAAGGCCCGGGAGCTGCTCTCGGAGTCGGATTACCCCGCCGTGATCATCGGCGACTCGCCGGGGTTGAAGGTGAAGGACGAGATGGAGGAGCAGGGGCTGGGGTACATCCTCGTCAAGCCGGACGCTATGATCGGCGCCCGCCGCGAGTTCCTGGACCCGGTCGAGATGGCCGTGTACAACGCCGACCTGGTGAAAACGCTCGCGGCCACGGGCGTCCTGAGGCTGGTCCAGCGGGCCCTAGACGAGCTCATCGAGCGGGCGAAGGAGGGCGAGGTCACCGAGGACGACCTGCCGCGGCTGGTCATCGATCGGAACACGCTGCTGGACGAGCTGAAGGACGAGTTCGAGAACCCGTACGCGCGCGCGAAGGCGATGGCCGCGCTGGAGATCGCCGAGGACGTGGCGGACGTGACCGTCGAGGGCTGCTTCGTGGAGCAGGAGAAGGACCGGTACGTGCCCATCGTCGCGTCCGCGCACGAGATGATGCGTCAGGCCGCCAAGCTTGCCGACGAGGCGCGCGAGATCGAGAAGTCCAACGACGCCGTCCTGCGGACTCCGCACGCCCCGGACGGGCGGGTGCTGTCCAAGCGGCGGCTCATGGAGGATCCGGAGTAACGCCCTCGGCCTCGACCACCCAATCCTTTCTTACCACTCGTTCGAGCTCGCCGTCCACGTACGCCTTGAACAGCCTCAGCGCGCGGCGGATGCCCTGTCGCTGCCGCTCCAGAATCCTCTCGTCCGGCTTCAGCAGGTTCGCGCGCACGTCGGTCCGGGCCACGACGGTCACCTCGCCGTCGTCGAGGCAGATCGCCCCGCGGCCGACCCCGGCGGTCGTGCCGATGCCCACGTCGGCGCCGGTCCTTTCCCGCACGGCCCGAGCCATGAGCTTGGCCACTTCCCGATCCTTCTCCTCCGAGTAGGCCTTCGCACCGGATTTCGTGGTGTAATCAGGCTCGGGCGGGTCGACCCCGAGCAGCTCGCGGAGCCCGGAGATCGTGGGGATGAAGCAGGCGGCCACGACCGAGACGCGTCCCTCCAACTCCGTGCCCAGGATCTCGGACCCCAGCTCCCCGGTGTAGCCGCTCGCGGAGGCGTGGATCTCCCGCCCGACGTATCCGTGAGTGAAGCACTCGGCTGTGGCCACGCGGAGCACGCGCGCGTACCACCCCTTTTAGCCTTTTCAGCCTTGACCCTGGTCGATACGCTAAAACGCGAGTTCCGGTCGGGACCCGGACGGGGTGGGCAGGATGGTCGAGTTCGAGAAGGTTGCCATTCTGGGCGCGGGCTGCTGGCGAACGCACGCGGCGACGGGCATCACGACGTTCAAGCGCGCGTGTGAGGTCGCGGACGAGACGGGCATCAAGGAGGCCGCGCTGACGCACTCGAGCATCACGTACGCGGTCGAGCTCAAGCACCTGGCCGGCGTGGACGAGGTCATCGTCTCGGACCCGGTGTTCGAGGAGGATGGGTTCACCGTCGTGGACATCGAGGAGGACTGCGGCGTCGACCTGGACGAGTTCATCGAGGCGCACCTGGAGGGCGATCCGGAGGACGTGATGCCGAAGATCCGGGACTACGTGAACGACATCGCCGACGACGTGCCTAAGCCGCCCGAGGGCGCGATCCACTTCCTGACGCCGGAGGAGATGGAGGACAAGCTGAAGATCGAGATCACGACGGACGACTCCGAGGCCGTGGAGGACGCGGACCTGATCATCTCGTGGCTGCCGAAGGGCGGCGTCCAGCCGAAGATCTTCAAGAGGATCGTTGACGACATCCCGGAGGAGTGCGTGGTCGCCAACACGTGCACGATCCCGACGCGGCAGTTCAAGGAGATGTTCGAGGACCTGGGCCGCGACGACCTGCAGGTGACGTCCTACCACCCGGCGACCGTGCCGGAGCACAAGGGTCAGGTGTTCGTGGCGGAGGGTTACGCGGACGAGGAGGTCGTGGACGCGGTCTACGAGCTGGGTAAGAAGGCTCGCGGGCTGGCGTTCAAGGTCCCGGGCTACCTGCTGGGCCCGGTGTGCGACATGGCGAGCGCGGTGACCGCCATCGTCTACGCCGCGCTGCTGACGTTCCGGGACGCGTGCACCGAGCAGCTGGGCGCGCCGGTGGACTTCACGCAGAACATGGCCGCCGAGGCGCTGAAGATGATGGCGAAGTACATGGAGGAGCAGGGCCTGGACAAGCTAGAGGAGGGTCTGGACCCGGCCGCGCTGACGAACACCGCCGACTCCATGAACTTCGGCCCGCTGGCGGAGTCCGACCTGCTGCCGAAGGCGCTGAAGGTCCTCGAGGAGTACTCCAAGAAGGCCGAGTAACCGCTTTTTATCCCCCCAACCCTACCTCCGCCCGGGGCGGCGCTTGCGAGGCGAGCGCGGTATCACGGACCTCACCGAAACCGTGGCCTCGCGACCGTTCTGGGACGTCGTCAAGGAGATCGGCTACCTTAAGGCCGAGGAGGTCCTCGAGGTCGTCCCCGAGGACGCCCGGGTGCTCGTTCTTGGCGGCTACCTCACCGGCGTCTTCGTGTCCGAGCTTCTGGTTGAGGAAGGCCACGACGTAACCGTGCTCGATCCCGAGCCCGTGGTCGAGGATCTGCTCCCGGACGAGGTCCGCTTCCGGGCCGCCCGCATCCCGCCTCCGGGCCGGTACGACGTGGTCCTCGACTTTACCGGGCTGGGCGGCGTGGATCCGCGCACGCTCCGGCGACTCGAGCCCGAGATCCTCGTCGTGGAGAACCCGGAGGGCACGCTCAACGACCCGCGCGTGGAGGAGCATAACGAGACCGAGGAGCGGCTGGAGGCCGGCGTCGAGTCCTACGAGCTCCGGCTCATGGACGCCCCGTTCGAGGTCAAGACCTCCGGCACGTTCTCCCTCTCCATCCGGGTCGTGCGGGAGGCGGCCAACCGGCTGGAGCGGCACTACGGCGTCCTGTACGCGATCCCCGGGATCGTCAACCTGGAGCGCTGGACCTTCGTTTACAAGCGCCCCGAGGAGGGTGTCGAGCGGGCCAAGGAGCGACCCGCGGTGACCGTCTCCCAGCTTCAGGGAGCCGTGGACCCGGACGAGGTGCTCGGGGAAGTCCTGGATGAGCTCATGTTCGAGGTCCGAGAGCGCAGTTAGCGTGGGCGAAGTCCTGGACCTCCTCGACGAGCTCGCCCCCTTCGACCGCGCCGTGGAGGGGGACGAGGTGGGCCTCGTTAACGGGTCTGAGTCCCAGGAGATCGAGCGTGTCCTGGTCTGCCTGGACCTCCTCCCCGACCTCGCCCGCAGGATCCCCGAGTCCACGCTCGTCGTGTCCCACCACCCCGTCCCGGAGCCGCTCCGGGACGCCCGCTTCCCGATCATCGTCTGCCACTCCAATTGGGACGCCGTCAGCGGGGCCACCGCCCTGGCCGAGTTCCTCGGCCTGAAGGACGTCGAGCGCCCCCACGACCTCGCCGCGGTGGGCTCGTTCGACGGCACCCTGCCCGAGCTGCTGGACCGGGTGGCGGAGCTCGAACCGCCGGAGCTGCGCGTGGTGAGGACCACGGTCGACGCGTCCCGGGTCCTCGTCGTCCCCGGCTTCGGCCTGTCAAAGCCCGACTTCGTGGAGCTGGCGGCGGAGGTCGGCGCCCGCGTGGTCGTGTCCGGGGACCTGACCCACCACGTGGCGCTCCGAGCCCGGCTTCTGGGCGTGAGCTGCGTGGACGCCACCCACGCCGCCACCGAGCTGCCCGGGCTCCGGGAGCTGCGACGCGAGCTGGACGAGCGGCTCCCGGTCGAGGTCGAGCTGGTCGACCCACGCTGCCCCTGGGGGACCGAGGTTGAGGTTCAAGCGGGCCCTGCGCGAGGTGCGGACTGACCGCCACCAGGCCGACGAGGAGGCGATAGTGCGGCTGCTCTCCGCGAAGGGTCCGCGCGTTCACGACCTGTTCCGTACCGCCTTCGAGGAGCGGCTACAGCACCGAGGCGAGCGGGTGATGCTGACGTCCACCGTTCACGTGACGAACGAGTGCAAGGTCCGCCCTAGATGCGCGTTCTGCGGGTTCGCGGCCGGCGCCTCGCCGGAGGGCTACGACCGACCCTTCACACGATCCTACGAGGAGGTGGCCGAGGCCGCCCAGGCGATCGAGGAGGCCGGCATCCCGCGCGTGAGCTGCTCGGGCGCGTACCGGGGTGACGGTGGTCGGCTCGCCGTCATGGCGGCGAGGGCGGTGAAAGAGAACACGGACCTCCTCGTCCTGATCAACTTCGGCCACGACCTGTCCCGTGAGACGGTCCGGGAGCTTCGGGAGCTGGGCGTGGAGACCGTCTGCTGCAATCTCGAGACGATCAACCGGGAGCTCTTCGAGCGCCTGAAGCCAGGCGACGACCTGGACGCTCGGATCCGGGTCTGCGAGCTCGTGTGCGAGCACGGGATCGGCCTCTCGAGTGGACTCCTCGTGGGCATCGGGGAGTCCCGCGAGGATCGGGCCCGGCACCTGCGGTTCCTGGCCCGGTTCGAGACGCTCATGGAGATCCCGATCATGGGGTTCAACCCGTACCGCGGGACCCCGATGGAGGATCACCCGAGGTGCCCGCTCCTGGAGCAGGCTCGGGTGATGGCGGTGGCCCGGCTGATGTACCCGGACCTGATGATCACCGCACCGACCCCGACGATCGGTCCCGAGGAGGTGCAGGTGGCCCTGATGGCGGGGGCGGACAACCTCGCGACGGTCATCCCGGACAACCATCCGCACGAGGTTAAGGGCGTGGGGAGCCCGCGCACGGGCAACCTCGACCGGGTAATCGAGCTCATCGAGGACGCCGGTCTCAAGCCCGTACTAAGCGTTGAGGAGGGTAGGGAGGCTTGCTTGACCTGCTTAGAGAGGCGTGCGAGTCTCTCGATGCAGCACTCGAGCTGAAGCGGATGGCCTACGAGGGCAAGATCGACGTGGACGAGCTCGTGACGGACCTATGCGAGCTCTCGGACCGCGAGCTGGAGGCGCTCGGGGACAACCTCCGTACCTTCCCGATCGGCTGCGACCTGATCGAGATCGCCGTGGGTCCGTGCGCCTCCGACTACAGCCCGGACACCATTCTGGCGAACGCCGAGCTGACCGACCGCATGGGCATGTGCCTGCACGTGTGCGCCTACGCCGTGGCCGACGCCGCCGAGCGCGAGGGTATGCGGCCGATCGAGCTCTTCCGCCGCCTCGTGAACAGCGTCCGAGTGCCCGTCGACGTGGACCACATCGGCGCGAACGGTCCGATGCGGTTCCCCAAGGACATCACCGCGTGCGAGGGCACGTGCTACCTTCAGGGACCGCCCTTCAAGGAGTGCCCCCGCGGCCGGATCCACCGCCGGCTGCTGGATAAGGAGCGCGAGCAGGAGGAAGAGCTGCGTGAGTGGCTCGAGGTCGCCTCCTCCGTGTGCGTCAACGTCACGGGGGAGGGCGGCCAGGACGCGGAGGGGCACGCCGCCCCGCTCGAGGAGATGCGGGAGGTGGTGGAGACGGCGCGGGAGGTCGGGGCCGGCACCGGCGCCATTCTGCACGTGGGCGACGGCGAGGACGACCTGGCGGACGGGCTCCGCGCGGCGATCGAGGAGCTGGAGGTCGACTACCTCGCCATCGAGGGAGGACCCTTCAACCGCGCCGACGACCGTCTGACGGCCTTCCGGAGGGCCGTTGTCGCCGCCAGGATCCTCGTCCCGGGCAAGGTGGTGATCACGAACGGGGCCTACGAGGACGAGCTCGTCGCGGGCCTGCAGGCGGGGCTGAACGGGGCCCTGTCCGGGTTCCCGAAGAATCATCACGGGTACATGGTCGGTTACGAGCCCGGCACCGCTCGCCGAGGTAACTTCGGCCTGCCCAAGGTCTTCGCGATCATGCGGCGCGTCTTCGGGCGCCGGTACGGTCAGACCAGCGTCCCGGCCGGCTGGGAGGAGCTTGACGGCATCGTTCGCGCCTCCCTGATGCTCGGTGAGGAGCTGCTCTACCCGAACGACGTTGCCGGCATCCCCATCGGCGACGCTCACTGGGTCGCCGCCCTGCGATCCGGCCGGGCCCGGGAGCTTGAGTCCGAGGTCAGGAGCGTGGAGGAGATCGCCCGGGAGGTGGAGGGAGAGACGGTGGCCCTCCTGGGCGGCCGGTTCCCGGCCTGGGGACTCGCCAAGGCGCTGGACGAGGCCGGAGTCTCGGAGATCCTCATCAGCGACCCGGACGCGTGGGTGGAGCGAGTCACGGTGAGGCTGCTCAACGAGGAGCTGGACGCGACCGTGCACGGGATGATGGGTGACGACAAGCGGGCCGTGGAGGAGGCGGACGAGGCCCTGGTGACCGCGGTGATGCCCGGGGTGGCGCGGGCGCTCGCGGAGAAGACGGGGGCCAAGCCGGTCTGTTGAGCCTCGGCGAGCTCTTGCTCCGCGCCGTCCGGGAGTCGAGCGAGGGCCGCCGGCGGGGTGACCGTGAGGAGGAGGTCCGAGCCATCCGCGAGCGGCTGCGGTCCGCCCGGATCGCCGTGGTCACCTCCAACCGGGAGAAGCTCGAGGCGGTTAACGAGGTCCTGAGCGCCTTCGGGCTCCCGGAGGCGGAGATGCACAAGGTGCCCACCGAGATGGCGGACGCGACCCCATGCCCCGCCCTCTTCAAGGCTCTGCTGGGCGTCCAAACCTCGGACGCCGACGTCGTGATCGCGCGGGGCCGCCTCGGCGCCCCGGGCTCCGGAGCGATGACCGTCTTCGTGGACGACCGGTGCCGGATCCTGACGGCCGCCCTCTCTCCTCCCCACGTGCTGCACGGGCTGCCCGTCCGCGAGGCGATGAAACGGGAGGTCCGGCGGGCGCTCGAGCGGCTGGGTATGAGGGAAGCGGAGTGAAGACTCACTTGTTGATACCAAGACCCGTTTCCGGAAACAAACAGCCCACTTGAACGTTTCGCCACCCACCGGCGCACGAGGGGCACCTCGTGTTCTCGATCCCCACCCCGGGCGACCCTGACGCCACCGAGCGTCTCCTGGGCTGGTTCTCCGACGAGTCCGAGGTCACCCGAGTCTACATGGGCCTCCCCAGCCTGGGCACCGGCCGGGCGACCGTCGTCCAAGTGGACGTGGACACGGTCGAGACCGTGGCCGAGACGTGCGACTCGCACGACGTCGACCTGGAGGTCGTGATGAACCCGCTCTGCACGGCCGAGGTAATCTCCAGCAGGGACGGGTTCTCGGAGTTCGAGCGCACGCTCTCCGAGCTCGACGACGTCGGCGTGGAGCGTCTCGTGCTGTCGGACCCGCTCCTGATCCAGCGCGCCGTCGAGCGCGGGTTCCGCGTGTCCGTTTCATGCATCTCGGAGGTGAACACACCCCAGCGGGCCCGGTACTACGACGAGCTGGGCGTGGACGAGATCACCCTGGACACGAACGTTAACCGGCGACTGGACGTGATTGAGGCCATCGCGAGCGAGGTCTCCGCCCGGCTTCGAGTCATCGTGAACGAGGGCTGCCTGCCGGACTGCCCCTACCGGCCGTACCACTTCTGCCTGTTCTCCCACGCGACCAGGGCCGGGGCGGGCGTCACCGAGGACTCGTACTACGTCCGGTGCGTCTCGGAGCGCGTGAACAACCCGGTGCTGCTCGTCCAGCAGCCCTTCGTGCGACCGGAGGACCTGGACGAGTACCGGAGGCTGGGCGTGGAGACGTTCAAGATCGCGGGCAGGGCGAACTCGATCCGATGGATCAAGCGCGCGGTGGAGGCGTACCTCCGGCGCGAGTACGACGGGAACCTGCTCGACATCCTGGACTGTCCGACGACGCTCCGGCACCTGATCTACCTGGACAACGGGGAGCTGGACGGGCTGCTGGAGCGCGCGGGTCGATGCGACCAGCGGTGCTCGGAGTGCGGGTTCTGCGAGGAGGTGGCCGAACGAGCCGTAAGGTTCCGGGGCGGACTGGCCGATGCCGCCCGGGCTGCGTCCGTCGAGTCTGGTTAAGGTGCGGAAGCAGGTCGAGTCCAACCTGTCGAGCCTGCTGGGGAAGCCCGTCGGGGTGCTCCAGCTGACGGTCTTCGCGATGCCCTGCGGGTGCGTCGGCGTCTCGCTGGAGACCAGGAACCTGGTCAAGGAGGACGTGGAAGTGTTCGGGCCTAAGATCAAGGAGCTGGTGAGGTCGGCCGCCAGGAGGATCCTGGAGGACAAGCCGAACGTGTACTACGCCCGGCTGGCACCGTCTGGGTACGACGTGGTGAGCGTGACCGGCCGGGTGGCGTGCGATGAGTGCCGAGAGGAGCTAGAGGACGCGGCGGACCTGCTCACGTTTTGAGGATCCGGCAGAATCAGCGTGAGGACCGGGCTGTGCCCGGCCCAAAGGACGGGGCGGTCACGGTCGGCCGGTATGACCGGCCGCCTCCGCCCCGCCGGCTGGATGTACCGGGCGGGTTCCGCCCGCCGTCATCGTTCTCCGGCGGGCCGCCGAATCCCGGGCCGGTGGACGGCCCGGCGCCCGCCTACTTAAGCGCTTTCGGGAAGAACTCCCGCTTGGCCTCCTTCAGGCTAATCCCTTTCACCTTGGCGTACGCCTTCCTCAACGTCTCGGCCCTGACCTCGTGGTGTCCCTCTTCCTTGGCGATCCTCAGCGCCTCCTTGACGACGTCCTCCAGGATGTCGGGGTAGTCGTCCTCCAGCCGCTTCAGGTATCGGAGCGCCAGTGGGCGGACCTTGTAGTCCTCCGGGATCAGCTTCAGCGACTCGAGCTGCTCCTCGGGCCTCTCCTCGCTCATACCTCGGCACCCTCCAGCGCGCGGGCGCAGGGACAGTTCCGCTCGTCGGGGACGTGGTCGATCGCGGTCTCGATCAGCTCCACCACCTTAGGCCGCACGCGCTCGACCAGCTCGAACACCTCGTCCACGGTCCTGCGCCGCTCGTCCACCCCGGCAGCGTAGTTGGTGCAGATGCAGACGGTCGCGTAGCACAGCTCGAGCTCCCGGGCGAGCACGACCTCCGGGAATCCCGTCATCCCCACTATATCGCCGCCGAGCTTGGCGAAGGCGCGGATCTCGGCGGGCGTCTCGAACCGGGGGCCCTCGGTCGCTACGTACACCGCTCCCTCCTTGACCTCGATCCCGAGCTCGTCGGCCGCCTCCTTGATCGCCCGCCGGAGCTCCGGGCAGTAGGGCTCGGTCACGTCCACGTGCACGACCTTATCGTCGTAGAAGGTCGTGGGGCGGTTCTTGGTGAAGTCCAAGAAGTCGACGGGGAGGACTAAATCGCCGGGCTCATACTCGTCCGCGTTGATCACGCCGACCGAGTTGGTGGCGAGGATTCGCTCGACGCCGACCTCCCTCATCGCCCAGATAATGGCCCGGTACTCGATGCGGTGCGGTGGCTGGGTGTGGCCGCGGCCGTGCCTGTTGATGAAGTAGATTCGGCGATCGCCCAGCCGGGTGATCTCGACCCGGACGCGGCCGTAAGGGGTGTTGACCGTGCGGGTGCCCTCGGGATGGCCGGGACGGAACCCGGTCCCTCCGATCACGCCCACCTTCATGATCGATCCCGCTCCACCACTGGTTCCACGGCCGCCTTGAGTATCTCGAACGTCTCGTCCTCGTCCCAGCGGGACGTATCCACGACGATGTCGTAGATCGAGAGGTCCGTGGGGTCGACGCCGTAGATCTCCCGGTACCGCTTGAGCTCGCTCCTCTCGCGCTCGCTGATCCGGCGCTTGGCCTCCTCCACCGGGATGTTCTCCCGGCGCGCGATGCGTTCCGCCCGGACGTCCAGCGGTGCCTTCAGCCAGATCTTGAGGTCGGCGAGGTCCGGTCCCTTAACGTGCTCGAGCTCGCCGGCGGCGACGAAGGCGGCGAGGCGCCCCTCGAGGACGACGCCGCCCTCCTCGGCGGCTTCGCGCTGCCTCCGGTCGACCTCCAGGTCGATCTCGTGGTTCTCCTCGGCGAGCTTGGAGAACTCCTCGAGCGTCATCCCGCGCTCTTCGGCCATCTCGCGGAAGATCTTGCCGGCGTAGACGTGCTTGAGGCCGAAGTGCTTGGAGAGGCGGCGGGCCATGGTGGTGGTGCCGGAGCCCGGCGGACCGCCGATGGTGATGACGACGCCGATCGGGAAACACCCCGGCTTACTCGGACTCCTCCTCTCCCGACTCTTCGGCCGGCTCGGGCGGTTCCTCACCGGGCAGTGGCGGCAGCCACGGCTGCTCGCGCTTCTGCTTCCAGAACTTGTACCGGACCTTGTCCTTGATCAACTTCCGCATGCACTCCGGGCAGAGCACGCCGCCGTAGGGCCTGTTGGGCCGCTTCTGCGTCTTCGGCGTCTTCCTGAAGTCGATGTTGCGGCCCCGGATCACGCCGTTCAGCCGCCGACCGCAGGCGCCGCACTTGGGCCAGTTCGGGATCTTCTTCTCGAAGTGGATCACCGTCCGGCCGCCCGGCGTCCGCTTGTACACGCGCCGACGGGATCGGGACCGATAGCGTGGCTCGGGCATGCGCTACTCACCCCCGCGCACCTTGGTCGCCAGCAGCTCGGCTAAAGGCTTGAGGGGGACGGAGACGGCGGTGGCGCACAGGATGTACCAGCCCACGGGCCCGATCTCGTTCCCCACGAGCGGGGCGTGGAAGGGCAGCTTGAGCGTCCAGTGGGCCAGTCGATACTCGAGCGTGTAGATGATCACGATAATCGGCGGGAACGTGATGAGCATGGCCTTAAGGTGCTTCATCATGACCTTGGACTGGATCTCGAACGTCTCCTGCGCGTGGTCCCGGATCTTCTCCTCCAGCTCGCGGACCCGCTCGAAGTCACCCAGGATCTTGGCCTTCTCGAGCTCCTTTTGGTACTCTTTAACCTTGTTGAAGGTGGACTGGATGCGCTCCAGCTCCTCCCTACCAATGATGAGCTCGTACACCATGTCGATGAAGAACACGACGATGGCGGCCGCGACGAGCATGCCCAGAGCGGGCCCGAAGCACCGGATGAAGGGGTCCACGAGTGGGTAGAAGTAGCGGGCGAGGTGCCCCCAGTCCACGGTGACCACTCCCTACAGCGATCGGACGGCCTCGACGAACTCCCGCACGGCCTTGTCGAGCTCCCCGTCGTGGTTCTCGATGATCTTCACCGTGGCGCCCGTCTTGGCGGCGTAGGCGAACGCGGCCATCCGGTTCACCTGCTGGTGCTCCTCGATCTCGTGCGCCCGATCGTAGTCGCGCTGCCGCTCGTCGGCGTCCTTCAACCGGCGCATCATGATCTCGTCCGGGTCGGCCTCGATGAGCACGATCATGTCCGGCTTGAGCTCCTCCAGCACCCACTCCGGCAGCCCCGGCAGGTACCCGGCCGGCGTCTTGATCGTGCAGTGCGTGTCGACGATGACACCCTCCAGCTCCTCCGCCATCTCAGCGATCCTCCGGGCCGCCAGCCGCTGGATCTCGCGCTGCTTCTCCGCGGGCAGCTTCCGGATCTCGTCCCGGTGCTCGACGAGGCCCTCCTCCTTGGCGATCTCCAGCATCACGTCCCCGTAGTTCACGTGCTCGAAGCCCTCCAGCTCCTCCACCGCCTTGGTCGTCACCGTCGTCGCGCCCACGCCCGGCACACCCGTCGCGATCACCACCTTACCCAAGCTCCAACCCCCCTACCGCAGCGCCCGCTCTAGGAACTTCCTCACCACCGGGTGGGCCTCCATCAGCCGCTCCTGCTTGATCTCCTCGTACATGTTGTAAAGTATTGAGACCGTCAGCAGGACGCCCGTGCCGCCGCCCAGCGCGCCCAACAGGTCCGCGCCCGCCGCCAGGAGGCCGACGAAGGCGCCGCCCAGCACCGTCACGGGGTAAATGTACCGCCGGAGCCGCCTCTCCAGCACCCTAACGTCCCGCCGGAAGCCCGGGATGTGCAGCCCGGCCCGGTGCAGCTGCCGCGCGACGTCCTTCGGGCCCATGCCCGTCAGCTCGACCCACAGGATGGCGAAGAACACGGAGGTGACGACCATCGCGATCGTGTAGCCCAGCGCCTGCAGCGGGTCGGAGAGCGTCTTGACTATGCTGTTGGGTGGTGAGAGGTAGTAAACCAGCCCGGAGATCGGCTGACCGCGCGGGTCCAGCTTGCCGAGGATGGGGACGCCCATCCGCTGGAAGGCGAGCGCCCAGAGCCGGACGTTCATGAACAGCGCCGTCGCCAGGATCACCGGGATGTTGGACGTGTAGAGCAGCCGGACCGGAAATCGACCCCGCGCGCCTCGGATGCCGGAGAAGGCGATGGGGATCTCGACCCTCATCCCCTCGACGTACAGCACGACGAGGAACGTGATTAGCGCTCCCAGCACGGGGGCCAGGAGCGTCCAGTCGGGCGTTCCCTGCAGCGCGGTCGTGAGGAAGGCCCACACGGCGCCCGCGGGCCGCCCCGGCTGCTCGGGACTGGGCAGCGGGTTGAACGCTCCGATGATGATCTGTGAGGCCACGCCCGCAACGATGAACAGGCCGACTCCGGAGCCGATGCCCCACTTGCTCACGACCTCATCCAGGTAGATCACCAGGATGCCGCCGAGCGCGAGCTGCAGGACGAGCAGAATCTCGAGCAGCAGGCTGGGCTCGGCCGGTGGCACGGCGCCGCTGAACACCATCATGGCACCCTCAAAGAAGCAGAGCAGGATGGCCAGGAACTTCTGCAGGGCCTGGAACGTGCGCCGATCCTCGGGGTCCGTGAGGTCGAGCTTGATGATGTCTCCTCCGACGAGGAGCTGCAGGAGAATGGACGCGGTCACGATCGGACCGATTCCGAGCGTGAGGATGGACCCGAAGCTGCCCGCCAGGACGGCGCGCAGGTTCGCGAAGTAGTCCACGGCCTGCGGGGACATGCCGTAGAGCGGGATCTCGCACAGGATGAAGTAGGCCAGGAGCGGGAGTCCGGTGTACTTGAACAGCTTCTCGTTGAACGGAACGTGCCGGTCCGGGGTCTTGACCTCCGGTAGCCGCTCCAGGATCGGCTTGAGCCGCTCCAGCCACTCCTCCGCCAACGCTCACCACCCTGACCCGGGTTTTAAGGTGGTGAGCGCGCGGAACGGTTTTGCTGAAAAAATGATGCGGCGGCCTGAAGAGGTCCCGGGCCTACGCCTCGGCGGCCTCAGCCTCCTCCTCACCGCTCGCTTCCTCGGCCTCGATCTCCACCGCTTCACCGCCGGCCTCTTCCAGCTTCTCCACGGCCCGGTCCGTGAACTGCGGTGCCTTCACGACCAGGGGCCGCTTGACCTGCCCTCCGCCGAGCACCTTGTCGAACGGGCCGCCGAACTTCTTCAACCGCTCGTCGGTGACGTCGATGACGATCTTGTCGTCCTCCTTCTCGGCGATGCCCTCCTCGAGCAGCTTGTCCGCCAGGGCGTCCAGGTCGCCGACGTTGATCGGGTTGGGCTCCTCGACGACCTTCTGCGGCCGGTTGAAGCCACGCTTGCCGAAGTGGTCGGGCATGTACTTGATCACGTGGAACCACTTGTGCTTGTGTGAGCCCGCCATTCCGCGGCCGCCGCGGTTACCGGCACCGCTCCGCTTCCGGTGGTGACCGCCACCGTGCGTGCGCGACCCGCGGTACTTCTTCGGCGACTTCTTCTTCCGGCGGACGACCAAGACCGGGACCCCCTCAGATCATCCTCATCAGCAGGTCGTTGATGTGCTCGCCGCGGTAGCCCAGTGCACCGCCCAGCACGAACGGCTTCTTGATCCCGCCGCGCTCGTAGCCGCCGCGCGGTGGGTGCAGGCGGAAGAACGGCTTCAGCTTCGGGATGTCGTCCAGCTCCGCCTCGAAGTTGCAGTACGCCTCCGCGAACTCGTCGATGCTGTCGTAGTCCGTGTGCTCGGCGATGTACTCGTCGGTCACGGGCTTGCCGCCCTCCAGCTCACCCCGCTTCCGGAGCAGCTCGGCCACGACCTCCGGCTTGACCTCGCCCCAGGTCACGTAGTCCTTGATCTTCTGCAGCATGCCCAGGTAGCTGGGCCGGTCGTCGATGAGCACGCACCAGTTCCGCCGCAGCAGCTTGAGCATCTTCATGGTGTCCTCGATGTCGTACCGGACGCCGACCCGGCCGCGCACCCGGACCACCGCGAGGCGCTTGGTGGCACGCTCGTACTCCCGGGCGTCCGGGCTGACCTTGACGCCCTCTCCCGTCTTCGCGCGCTTCTTCGCCGCCTCGCTCGCGGTCTCGTGCTTCAGGTCGAGCTTGCCGGTGGCGACCAAGGCCTACGCCCCCTCCTCGGCGCGGCCGCTCACGATGCCCAGCCGCTCCGCCTCCTCGGGCCGCATCCGCATGTAGATCAGGTTCCGCAGCGCGTCGAACGTGGCCTTCGCGAAGTTGATCGTCGTCCGCGTCTCACCCTTGCCCTTGCCGCCCGTGGTCTTCGTCCAGACGTCCTCAATGCCCGCCATCTCGAGCACCTTCTGCGCCGCCTCACCCGCCACCAGGCCCGTGCCCCGCGGGGCCGGCTTCAGCGTGATCCGGACGCTGCCGCACTTGCCCGTAACCTCGAACGGCACGGAGTGCGGTCGGCCGCAGCCGCACTCCCAGCTGCCGCAACCGCGCCGCACCTTGATGATGTTCAGCTTGGCCCGGTCGATCGCGGCCCGGATCGCCGGACCCACCTCCCGGGCCTTACCCTGACCCACGCCGACGTAGCCGTCGCGGTTGCCGACCACGACGGTCACGCGGAACCGGACTCGCCGACCGGACTTGTGCATCTTCTGGACCATGTTGACGTCCAGGACCTCCTCCTCCAGGTCCGGCAGCAGCCAGTCGACGATCTCCGGTTCCAGGATCCGCCAGCCCTGCGCGAGCACCTCATCGATGGACTTGATCTCGCCCTCCTTCACCATCCGACCCAGCTTCGTCTTCGGCTCCCACTCCTCCAGGCTCCTCGGCGCGCCCAACGCCTCGCACCCCCTCCGGATTCCGGGGTCACGACTCCGCGCCGACCTCCTCCTCGATTTTAGCCTTCACCTCCTCGAAGTGCTCGGGCAGCTCCTCGGGCTTCAGGCCGCGCTCCAGGTACTTCGAGAACCGCCGCTCGTACTCCTCCGGGTCCTCCTCCTTGATCTGCCGGGCCAGGTTGGCGATGTGCTCGCCCCGGATCCGGTCCTCCGGCGGCAGGATCTTCTTGCTGTGCGGGATCTCCATGCCCGCGTCGATGGCACCCTTCATGATCGCGAAGACCCGGGCGCCCCGGACGGGTCGGTGCAGGCCGATGTCGATGATCGCCTTCTCGATTCCCTTCTTCAGGGCCCGGAGCCCGCAGAGGTACCCGGTCAGGTAGGCGGCCGGCGTGTTGCCGCAGTGCCCCTTCCAGCCGAACTTGTTCCGGAGCTCGATGGAGTGCGCCGAGGCCAGCGTCACGTCGCCCTGCGGGGCGTAGTCGATCACCTGGGCGATGTTGTGGTTCAGCGTCTTCCGTGCCACCAGGCGCGGAGCGTCGGCCTTCAGCAGCTCCTTCCGCTTGTAGTAATTGGTCTTGCCCTCCCGGCGCCTACGGAACGGTACGCGGTAGCGGGGCCCGGTCGCCATGGGGAATCACCCTTGTTTCACTTCTTCCAGAGGTCGTTCTCCTCGATGTACTGCAGCAGGTGGGACGTGTCGCGGAAGTAACCGCCCTTGGCCATCATGTACAGCTTCCGGTACGTGCTGCGGTCGATCTTGCCGGAGTCTCGCAGCTCGCGCAGCTTGCGGCGGATCGGACGGATGCGCTGGATCCAGCGCCGCTTCTTCGGCATCCGGGCGCCCTTCGCTCCCTTCCGGCGACCGGGACCGCGCCTCCGGCCCTTCTTCCGCTGCTCGTGCCGCTTCCGCGCGCGGACGCGGGACTGTCCCTTGATCGGCTTCTTCCTGATCACACCCTCCTTGATCAGCCTGCGAATGTCCTCGCGCGTCTGCGCCTGAGCCACCTCGTCCAGTCGGTCCGGGTCGATCCAGATGCGGTGGACGCCGCACTTCAGGATCTCCGCCGCCATCCTCCGCTGGGGCCTGAGGTTCAACTCGCGACCCCCCGGCCGCGGGTCCCGGAGGACGCGGCCGCCCCGGGAGTGGAATTAGAAAGTTTCCCGGCCCGAAAGGGCGCCGCGAAGGATCATGCTCCGGAGCTTTTTTACCTCACGCTCGTCCAGCTTCCGCACCTCGAGCTTCTCCTCGTCCTCCGGGATGATGGCCGAGTGACCGTACGGGTCCTTCAGCACGATCGTGATCTCATCCTCCCCGGACAGCGCGGCCTCGATCCGCTCCAGGATCTTCTCCGCCCGCTCGCGGGCCTCCTCCCGGTCGGACCACTTGGCGGCCAGCTTGACGTGCCGCTTGACCCGGCGCAGGACGCCCTCCACGTTCGATACGAAGCCCTCGGCGGCGGGTCCCGGCCGGACCTCGACACCGATCTCCGGTATCTCCAGGAAGCCGGAGGGGGAGCGGATCACCCGAACCTTGACGTCGTCCGGCGAGTTCACTCGGTAGCGGTACTCCGCCGGGTCACGCTCGTCGAGGCACATCACGTCGGAGATCCGGTACCCGCAGGCCTCGCACTGGATGAACTGCTCCAGGACCTTACCGAAGTGCGGGATCTCGTCCACCCGGCCGTAGACCCGCAGTGCCTTCCGACCGCACGCCGGACACTCCTGGTCGGCGATCTCCATCTGGTATCGAAACTCCTCCTCGTCGCCGCCGTCACTCTCCTTGCCCTTCTTCAACCTCGGGCTCCTCCCCCGGCTCGACGGGCTCCACCTCGATTCCGGCCTCCTCCAGCGCCTCCAGCGCGCGCTCGAGGGACTCCTCGTTCGGCGCCGTGATCTGGTGATAGTGCACGTTGTTCGACGCTGAGTACAGGTGCTTGAAGTAGTCCCGACTCTCCTCCTGCCCGAGGATCTCGCGCCACTCGTCCACGGGATCCCGGTGGAACGTCACCTTAATCACGTCCTCTTTGCCCGGGATGGGGAAGCCGACGTCCATCATCCGGCAGTTGTGCTCCCGGAGAATCTTCGCCTCCTTGATCGACTCCTTGAGTGGGTGCACGGACTTGACGGTCAAGGTGACCTTGCGGACGACGGCCAGGACCTCCTGGACCGTTCGCTCAATCTCGTCGTTCTTGATCACCGGGATTCCGTGCTCCTCGGCCGCCTCCACGAGGAAGTCATGAATGACGCGAATTTGCTTGAAGTACTCCAGGTGCCGGCCGCCGCGACCCTTCTCCATGGCCCGCTTGACGAAGCGCTCCCGGTGCTCCTCCTCGTCCGCGCACAGGATGACCATGTGCACGTCCGCGAACGGGTAGTCGTCTGGGGACACGAGCCCGGGGACGATGTGCACGCCCTCGATGACGAGGTCGCTCGCGTCCTCCGCCGCCCGTTTGATCACCATGTCGATGGCGGGCTTAACCATGGACGCGTGATCGACGAACCCCGCGATCACGCGGTCCTCGAACTTCTCCGGGATCATATGATCGGGGATCCTGAGGGCCCGGTACGCGTTGTAGGAGGACATGTGGAGGGTCGGCGCGTACTCCTCGTCGATCGCCCCGCGGAGGACCTCTCGGAGATGATCCGTTTCGATGAGGTGGGTGATGTCCAGCCGGCGCGCGACCTCGCGGGCGATGGTGGACGTGCCCACGCCGGACGCGCCGCCTATCAGCACGATCGTGGGCTTGGCCAAGCTCATCCCCTCTTCTCGATGTCCACGTTATCGGCCGTGACCAGGACGACCGTGTCCCTGATAACACCTATGAACCCGCCCAGCCCGATCGCCGTGCGCTTGAGCTCCCGGACCACGTCCTCGTGGTCTCCACGCTCCATCAGCGGGGCCAGGTCCAGGATCAGGACGTTGCCGTCGTAGAGCTCCTCGAGCAGCTCCTCCAGCTCCGAGGCCTCGGTGATCCGGGAGACGACGATCTTGAGGCTCGGCTCCTGGTCCTCTATGTCCCCCGGCGGGATGGACTCGGACTCCCCGTCGCTCGTCCCGAGGACGGCGGAGAGAAAGCGCTTGAGGAGGCGGCGCAACTCACGTCCCCCGCTCCTCCAGTCCCAGGGCGTCCAGGACGTCCCGCGCCAGCTCCTCCGCCTCCCGCACCGGATCCCTCACCGGGACCCGCGATCCCAGCTCCCGCCAGACCTTCGCCCTCAACCTCCGCGCGTAGTCCTCGAGTGGCTCCCTGAGGTTCCTCGGGTTCAAGCTTACGGCTGCAATCTTGACGTTCGGTAGCAGGGCCTGAATGGCTCGAATCTCGTCCACCACTCCCCTCGGCCGTCGGAAGGGGTGGTTCGGTCGGTGGCACACGACAACGGCGTCCGGGTTGCATCCGAGCATGATCCCGAAGTAAAGCGGGCGCGGGTGCGGGTTCCGCCGCTCGGTCAAGGAGGACTGTCCCTCCACGATGACCACGTCCGGGTCCTTCTCCTCTGCCACGTAGTCCACGGCGTGTGCGACGGCGGAGGCCACGTCCATCACGGAGAGAGAGCCCGCGCGGAACCCCACGTCCGCCTCCAGCGCCGCGAACTCCCCCGTCCCGACCGTGGCCGCCGTGTAACCCAGCGACTCCAGGCCCTCGGCCAGCTTCAGCGTCGTCGTCCTCTTCCCGCACTCCTGCGAGGTCCCGCCCACGAAGACCGTGGGCACGTCCGTCTCAGGGGCGTCCTTCTTCGGCACGCACTCCGTGCACCGCTCCGGAGCGTCCCCCGCCACCTCGCGGACCACGTCCAGCCGGGGGCTCAGCTCGAGGACCTTGACACCCCGCTCCCGGGCCAACTTAACCAGCGCGGGGTACTCGTCCAGCGGGAGTGATCGGAACGAGGTCACCACGTTCAGCCCGCGCCGGATCGACTCCACCGCCAGCTCTAGCGCCCGGTGCTCCGCCCCCTTCGGGAGCATGATCGCCACGGAGCGGGCGCCCTCGACGGCCTCATCGAAGTCGTTCGTAACCTCCACCCCGGCGATCTTCATCCCGGCCTTCTCCGGGTCGTCATCGAGGATGCCCACGACCTCCACGGTGGGCAGCGAGGCGAACTTCTCGCCGCCTCCTCCCGCCCCCACGATCGCGAACGGGTTGAGCTCTCGCAGCTCCTCGATCGATCGGAGCACGGTCACCGTGACCTCCCCCAGCGTGTGGTCGTGGGCCGCCGCCGGCCCGAGATGATAGTATTACCGCCTCACCGTGGCGCCGACGCGACCACCCGCCGCTTTCGCCGAACCCGCTCCTCGATCTCTCGCAGCAGGCGCTCGACCCCGTCCCCCTTCAGCGCCGAGACCGGGATGGGTCTGTGCCCCGTCCGCCGGCGGATCTCCTCCAGCCGCTCCTCCAGCTCTTCCTCGTCCAGCAGGTCGATCTTGTTCGCGACGAGCAGCGTCTCAAGGTCGGCCGCGTGCTTGATCACGTGCAGGGCCCGGAGCGCCTCCGGTCCGATGGGGCGCGTGACGTCCACGACGAACAGGGCCAGGTCGTAGCTCCCGAGCCGCTCCACCACGTCCTCCGCCGTGACACCGCGCTTGCTCCGCCGCCCGCGCTCGTCCGCGAGCCCGACCGTGTCGAACACGTAGAGCGGGATGTCCCGGTCCGACCAGTGGTATCCGGAGACCGACTTCGTCGTGCCGGGCACCTCCGAGACCTCGGCGACGGCTCGGCCCATGAGCGCGTTCACGAGCGTCGACTTGCCCGCGTTCTCCGGGCCCACCACGGCGATCTTGAACCGGCCCTTCTCCAGCCGCGGGACCTCCTCAACCTTGGCCCTCTTCACCCTCCGCCGCCCCCCTGGCGAGCCTGGCTAACCCCGCGAAAAAGCCTATAACCGCGCCCAGGGCGGGCAGGAGCGCCTTTAACGCCCGCGATTGGACGTGCTTGGCGATGACCCAGCCGGCCACCACCCCGAACACGACGGAGGTGGACAGCTCGACGGCCCCGAGGTACTCCCGCTTCAACCGGACCACCCCGGGGTCTGCGACGTTGGACCTGAGGGCGATCTACCGGCTGAAGCGGGTGCTGAGAACCGGCTGGCTGGTGCGAGGAATCCCACGTGGGTCGGTCGAGAGCGTCGCGGAGCACTCCTTCGGGGCGGCGGTGCTGGCCTGGGAGGTGGCGAGGAGGCTCCGAGAGCGCGGGGTGAACGTGGACCCGCAGCGGGCCGCCCTCATCGCGCTCGTGCACGATCTGCCGGAGGCGGTGGCGCTCGACCTCGACGCTGAGGCCAGTCGGGTCTACGGGGAGGCCAAGCGGAAGGCGGAGGAGGCGGCCGCTCGGGAGGTTCTGGACGGGGAGCTCCTGGAGCTCTGGCGGGAGTTCGAGCGGCTGGAGACTGAGGAGGCCAAGGCTGCGAAGCTCGCGGACGTGCTGGACATGGCGCTGCAGGCCCTCGAGTACGCCAAGATCGGGTTCAAGGGGTACCGGGAGTTCGTTCAGTCGGCCCGGGAGACGGCGGAGGAGCTGGGTCCCGAGTACTTGGAGGTGTTCGAGGAGCTCCTGTCCCGGGGTGGTGGCGATGAAGATACTGGAGAAGGACCTGGATAAGGGGTACGTCGAGCTCCTTCCGGAGACCCTGGACGATCTCTGGCACCTGTACCATATCGTCCGGAAGGGCGACCTCGTCTTCGCGCTGGAGCGGCGCCGGGTGAAGGACGAGCGCGCCGAGACCATCCGCCGGGACAAGGGCGAGCGACGGCCCGTGTACCTGGGCGTTCGCGTCGAGGACACGGAGTTCGACAAGTACTCTAACCGGCTCCGGATCAAGGGGATCATCGAGCACGGGCCGGAGTCCGGGTCCTACCACACGATCAACGTTACCACGGGCAAGAAGATCAAGGTCGTCAAGGAGGAGTGGGACGACAAGGATTTGGAGCGCCTGGAGGAGGCGGAGATGTCCCGGCCGCCCGTGCTCCTGGTCGCCGTCGACGCGGGCGAGGGCACGCTGGGGATCGTCCGGGACTACGGGCTCGACGTGGTGGCCCGGGTCCGGCACAACGTGCCCGGGAAGCGGGGTGGGGACCGTCGCTCCGAGCTCCGCGAGTTCTTCCACCGGCTCGCGGACGAGGTGGAGCGGGTGATGGAGGAGGAGGACATCGAGCACCTGGTCGTCGGTGGTCCGGGCTTCGTGAAGGAGGAATTCGCTGAGTTCCTCCGAGAGGAGCGTGACCTCAACCCCGCGGTGGAGGACACGGGCTCGGCGGGCGAGTCGGGGCTCATCGAGATGATCCGGCGCGGCGCGGTGGAGCGGGTGGTTGAGGAGTCACGCGTGGCGGAGGAGGCCAAGCACGTGGAGGAGGTATTCAAGCGGATCGGCCGTGGGGACGACACGGTCGCCTACGGGCTGGAGGACTGCAAGCGGGCGGCGGAGTTCGGGGCCGTCGAGACGCTGCTGATCGCCGACGAGGTCTTCCGGAGAGCGATGGTGGAGGAGGACGAGGACATTCGAGAGCTGGTGGAGTACGTGGAGCGCACGGGCGGTGACGTGCTCATCGTGAGCACCGAGCACGAGTGGGGGGAGCGGTTGGAGGAGCTGGGAGGGGTCGCGGCGCTGCTTCGCTTCGGGCTGCCCGGATGACCGCCTACTCCTCCGAGATCTCCTTCACGCTGCCGCTGCTCTTGTCGAACACCTTCTCCGGGTCCACCTTGATCCCGTCGTCGCTGATCTCGAACGGATGCCGGTACATGCTGTGCGAGGTGCCTCGCATCTTCCATACGATCAGCGACCTCCAGAGCCGTCCGCCCACCTCGTCCAGGTCCAGCCGGATGATCCCGTCCACCGCGTGCTCGACGCCCGGGCCACCGAAGCCCCGCTCGTGCGCCGCGATCTGGTTCACCAGGATCGTCGTGCAGCCCAGGCCCGCCAGCATCCGCTTCAGCCGGAACATGATCCGCCGCGCCACGCTCGGCTTGTCGATGTACAGCGGCGTGACCGAGTCGATCGCCACGCGCTTCGCGTCCACGTCCTCCACGGCCTTCCGGATCACGCTCGTCAGCTCGCTAATGTCCGTCGGGTCCTTGACCACGTACTTCTCGTACTCGCTGGCCTTACCAATACCACCCGTGAACGCGTCGACGACCGCCAGCATCCCCTCCTCCTCGTACTCCTTGAAGTTCCAGCCGAACCCCTCCGCGTTCTTCCGCACCTGCACCGGGTGCTCCTCCAGGGTCACGAAGACGCCCGGCTCGCCCTCCTCCAGGCCGGACCAGATGAACTGCTGCGAGAAGATCGTCTTGCCCGTACCCGGACCGCCGGTCAGCAGCACCGCGTTCCGCTCCGGGATCCCGCCGTCCAACACGTCATCCATTCCCGGCACACCAGTCGAGACCTTCTCCACCGCCATGTTCAATCCCCCTCCGGACTACGCTTCATCTCGAATTAAACCATTACGACGAGGCGGGGGAACCCCATGGGAGGACTCTGTCCACGGTGTCGAGGTCGCGGCTGGTGCGGTCGAGACGAGTGCGTGTACCTGGCCACGCTGCGCGAGATCAGCCGCCGCCTCCGCCGTCACCGCGACCTAGACGGGTACACCCTCACCGCCCACGTCTCCTGGCGCGGGTACCCGCGAGTTCGGCTGACCCCGGGCGTCGGCGAACGGGACGTCCCGGACGAGGGCAGGGAGCTGGCGCGCCTGCCCTACGAGGAGGTCATCGAGCTCCGGGCTCTCACCTTCAGGAAGCGTAACGAGCGGAGGCACGTGCGGGAGACCCCGAGCCTATCCGACGAGGAGGTGGAGGCGGCCGTCTCCTCGCGCCCCGTCGAGAGCACGCTCCACGTGGAACGCCGGGTCGGCGAGCCCTCCCGCACGGCACCGTTCATCGGCCCGCTCGTCGAGGGACGGCTCGAGCTGGACGGGACCCCGCGCGTACCCCGACCGCTCGAGCGCGTCCACGAGGACGAGCTGAAGGCTGAGGAGGCGGTGATCGAGCTCTACGAGCGCGGTCTCGACGAGTCGCACATCGCCCGAGCCTTCTCCCTGGGCCTCCTCGGCCGGACCGCAAACCGCCGGCTCGTGCCCACCCGGTGGAGCGTCGCGGCCGTTGACGCGATCATCTCCGACCACCTGAAGCGCGCCGCTCGAGAGCTGCCCCCAGGCGACGAGTACCGGCTGCTCCGGGGCGAGCTCTTCGGCAACGAGATGTGGGTGATCCTCCGCCCGGAGCCCCTATCCTACGAGCTCATCGAGGTGTACGAGCCCGGCGCCCCGTGGTCGGACCGGGAGCGTGTCACGGTGCTTCGCGACTCCGAGGTGAGCCGGGAGGAGGAGCCCGAGGAGACGGGCGGGGCGTACTACGCCGCCCGCGTCGGCGCCCTGGAGGCGTGCCTGGACCTCGGTCGCCAGTTCGGGATCACGGTCGTCCGGGTCGTCCGCCGAGAGTACTCCGCCCCCCTCGGTGCCTGGGTGATCCGAGAGGCCGTCAGGAGGGCCGAGGAAGTGCTGCGCACCGACGACTTCGGGGAGCTGCTTGAGGCGCTGGAAAAACGCATGGACGACACCGCAAGGGCGGCACTGAAGGCACTTAGGCGCGACCGGCAGGGCACTCTCGACACGTTTTTATGAGCGCCCTCAACCGGCCCGTGGGGCCCGCGGTTGCTCCTCCTGCGCGACCACGCGGACGTGCTGCTCACGGTCCAGGAGGCGGGTAAGAGGGAGGAAGCGCGCGAGATCGCGGAGGAGGCGGAGACGACCACGGAGATCGTCCCACGGCGACTTCTCGAGCTCGAGCTGCAGGGACTGGCCGTCCGGGTCGGCTCCAACGAGTGGAAGCTCACGAAGGCGGGCCGACTCGCCGCCGAGGCCGCCGAGCGGGCCGCGGAGATCCTGGGCTGCGACCCGCACGAGTGGACGCACGAGCGCTGGGTGGGCTCGGACACAATCCTCGCGCTGAAGCACGCCTCGCTGTCCGCCGTGCCCGACGGTTGGGATGAGCTGCTCCGGGAGCGCGGCCTGGCCGAGGACGGTGAGCTCACGGAGGCGGGCGAGCTCATTCTCGAGGCCTACCTGAGGGCGACCCCGCGGCTCTACGTGACCCAGGACGTCTCGGGCGTGATCGCCCGGCTCCCACCCGGCCCGGGCACGCTCAAGGCCTTCATCAAGTACCGGGAGACGCTCGGGATCCCGGACAGCGTCCTGCACGCGCTCGAGGCGATGCGGCTGCTCGTGATCTCGCCGCCCATCGACGGCGCCAGGACCTACACGCTGACCGCCCTGGGTCGCGAGGTCAAGTACGCGCTGGAGAAGGCCGTGCCGGCCATGCACGTCGTCCTCTCGCCGGACATCATGGAGGACATCAAGGCCGTGGACGAGGGCGAGGAGCCGGAGGACATGAAGCGGCTCGAGCGGCTGGGCTACGTGTGGGAGGGCTCGCTGACCCGGGCGGGCGAGCACGTCCTCCGCGCCTACGAGATGCTCGGCGAGGACGTTCCGGGCGTACCGCCGGTCAGCATCCGGCCGGAAGAGCTCCGACTCCTAGAGATCATCGACCGGCTGCACCGACCGGGAGAGAACCCCAACGTCGCCCCCACGCTCGCCCGCATCAAGCGCGTCCTGGAGGAGGAGTACGGAGAGCGCGACCCCGACCCGTCCACGGAGCTCAAGGAGCTCGAGGCGCACGGGCTCGTCGAGAAGACCGTCTGCGACTACGGGAGGGAGAAGGGCAAGCCCATCTGGGTGCTGACCGAGGAAGGCGAGCAAGTGCTGCACCAGCTCGGTGACCCCGTCCGCGCCGTCGCCGTCAAGGCCGTCACGGTGTCGCTGGGCCATGAGGCGCCCTCGCCGGAGTGGCTGGAGGAGGCTCACCGGCAGGGGTTGGTCTCGAAGTCGGCGATTACCACGCGCGGGCTCCTGGTCGCCAAGGTGGCGAGGAGAGTGAAACGGGCCCCGTTCTTGACCGGTGATGAGGCGAAGATCGTGTACCGGATCCCGCCGGAGGCGGTGGCCCGGGAGGATCTGATCGAGGACCTCGAGAACCGGTACGGGCTCCTCGAGCACGAGGTGCTCGAGCACCTGGACCGCCTCGAGTCGAGGGGGATCGTGGACGAGCTCCTGACGGGCTACGTCTCGCTGACCCGCGCCGGCCGGCACCTCCGACGGGCGATCCATCGGGGCCAGACGATGGAGATCCTCAAGCTGAGGCATCCGATCACGCCGGTCTCGGCCCGGTTCCTGGAGGCCGTGTCGAAGCTGAGGGGGCGGGGGTTCGGGGCGAAGAAGCTCTCGAAGTTCCCGAAGTCGCTGCTGAAGGAGGCGGACGTGACGCTGGACCAGGCGAAGAAGGTGGTGACGCTGCTCCGGCGGACGAAGATGATGAGCGGGTGGAAGATCACTCGGGCGGGCGAGGAGCTCCTCGAGGCGCTACGAGTCCTGAGGGACGCGGGAAGCATCCGACGCCGCGCCGCCTCCTAACGCCATCCTCCCCGCCGGGGGAATCGTTACGAACCTCGTAACGATTCCGGGTGGTGCGGCCGCCGGGATTTGAACCCGGGCCACGGGCTCGGAAGGCCCGCGTCCTACCAGACTAGACTGCGGCCGCGCCTCCCATCGTGATCCGACCCACAGCCGCTATAAAAACGTTGTGGGGGCCGGCGGAGGTTAGTGCCGGCGGACCCGCGCCGGCGCCAGCAGGCCCGCTAGGACCGCTGCCGCGGCCACCGGCGCGGCGGCGGCCCCTGCCCGCGCCGTCCGCTCAGCGGCGCCCACGAGCTTCTGGCCCTCTGGCGACTTCAGGAAGTCCTCGACCAGGCTGGCGGCCTCACCGATCAACCGCTCCAGGTTGGTCGCCTCGAATTCCGCTCGGACGTCGGTGCTCCGACCGCCGTTGACCTCCAGGAAGGCCCGCAGCGCGTAGCCCGTCTCCTCGTTCACCTTCTTCTCCTCGGTTTCAGCCTTGGTTTCGGCAGCGGTCTTGGCCGTAGTAGCAGTCTTTTCGGTCGTAGCAGTCTCGGTCTCAGTCTTCTTGGCCTCTGTCCTCGTCGTCTTCGTCGTGGCCTTCCTCGTCGTGGCCTCGGCTGTCGCCTCGGCTGTCGTCGACGTGGCTGTCTCGGCTGTCTCCGTCCGCTTCGCCTCCTTCTGCTCCGTTTCCTTCCGCTCCGTTTCCTTCGTCCCCGGCCGGGTCTCAAGCTTCTCCGGCTCCGACGGGACGCTGCTGACCAGCTGCTCTCGGATCAGCACCTTGAACACCAGCGCCTGTAGGTAGCCGACGTCCACTCGCCGGTGCAGTCCGTACTCGTAGGTGGCCAGCACCCGCGCCAGGTCCTCAGCGACCTCTCGCGTCAGCTTGACGTTCACTCGGCCAACCTTCAGCTCCAGCCCCTCCGGCTTGACCATCTTCACCGGCAGGCTGAGTGGCAGCGGCTTCGTCTCCAGCGACAGCGCCAGCAGCGCGAACTTGCCCGGCTTCACTTTCTTGAACCGAACCTTGGCGTACCTCCGGCCCGGGATCGCGTTCGGGTCGATGATCACCTTGTCATCGGACTCAACGACCACCGCTGGCGTCAGGTCCACGATCAGCGCCGCGTGCCTCGGGTCCGACACGAACACGCCGTAGTACGCCTTACCCAGCGGCAGGTTCGCGCCCGCCGGCGCCTCTACGATCACCAGGTACTCCTTCGGGACCTCCTTTGGTCGGCTGGCGCTCAGCTGCAGCGACCATGGGTGGACCATCACTCCGGCCAGGGGAGACTCCTCCGCCACCGCCGCCCCGCTCAGCGTCGCCAGCAGGGCCAGCACGACGACCGGCAGCGCTCGCATGCGCCCCGGCACCCCCAGGCGGACCGAATCGGGTGGTCGGCTTTGAGTTTTTCTTTTCGACGTTTCCGGAACCCTACGAGCGTTTTCTTAGCCGGGCAATGAAAAAGCCCTGGCAGTCGTCGGAGTGCGGGTAGAAGCGCCGCGTCCCCTTCAGCTGACCCTCCCTGCCGAAGCCCGCCTTGACCTCCTCCAGCTCCACGTCGTGCCGGCGCATCACCCGTCGGACGACGCCCTCGTTCTCGTCCAGCGTGAGCGTGCAGGTGGAGTACACGATCACCCCGCCGGGCCGCGCCACCCGGACGCCCGCCTCCAGGAGCTCCGCCTGCAGCTTGGCGTACCGCCGGACCCTCTTCCGACTGAGGTTCCACCGCGTCTCCGGCCGCTTCTGCACCGAACCCATGCCGGAGCACGGTGGGTCGACGATGACCCGGTCCGCCTCGTCCTCGAGCTCCTCCGGCAGGTCGCGCGCGTCCGCGTGCTTCAGCTCGATCACGCCGTCCGGAACCCGCTGCCACTCGAGCTTCTCCTTCATCGCCTCCAGGCGCCAGTCCGACTTGTCCACGGCGAGGATCTCGCCCTCACCCTCCATGAGGCACAGGGCGTGGAGCGTCTTGCCGCCGGGGGCCGCGCACAGGTCGACCACGAACTCACCGGGCTGCGGGTTGAGCACGTGACCGACGAGGGCGGAGGCCTTGTCCTGGGTGAACACGAGGCCCTCCCGCCACGCTTCGGTGCGCACGATGGGTACCTGCTCCTCGACCACCCTGAGCAGGTCGGGCACGTGCGGATCGGGCTCGACCTTCACCCCCTCGTCGTTGAGGCGCTGGGCCACTTCCTCCAAGTCGGCGTGGAGCGTGTTCACCCGAACGTACTTGGTGGCCGGCCGGTTGCAGGCCTTGAGGAACTCCTCGACCTCGTCCTCCGGGAGCACGCGCCGGGCGTGCTCGATGAACTCGGGCGGGAAGTGGTACTCCAGGGACAGCTCGTCGTAGCCGCGCTCCTTGAGCCGGCTCAGGTCGTACTCCTCGAGGTCGAAGCAGATGGCGTGGACGAAGTCGGCGGCGCGCTCGTGGAGCATTTTTCGGGCCTTCCGGGTGGCCGCGTCGGTGACGAGGGCGGGGTTGGTGCCCTCGAAGAGGATCTCGTCGGCGGCCGCGACGAGGACGCCCTTGAGCTCGGGTCGTAGGTCCTCGAAGCTGGAGGACTCGATGATGTCGTCGATGACCTCCTCGCAGAGGCCGATCCGCTTGCCCAGCTCCATCAGTCGGCGGTGTATCATGCGCGCCTTGGAGCTGGGAACGGACATTGGGTCGTCGAACACTCGGTAGAATGACTCTTTCAGTGAGACTCCGGAGCGGTAGTGCTCCGTGAGCACGTCCGTGAGTAAGGAGACTACCTCTCGGACCTTCATGGGCATCCCTCGGCGGGCGAGCCTCGCTGAGGGTAAAATAAGGTTTAGGAGCCGGGCGGGGAAACGGCTATTAGCCGCCGGCGTCCCGGGGCGCTCGGCGGCGGCCGTGGGTGGGCTGGCGGCTCCCCCGCCCCGAGGAAGGGCCCGCCGGAGCACGGCAATGAGGGCGGGCCCGTCGGGGTGCGGCCGGAAGGCCGCTAAGGGGAGGAAGCTCCGCCCCCGGGCCCGGGCCGCCGCCCCGAGACGGGGCCGGCCGAGAGGCCGGGGTCCGGCCACAGAAACGACACGTCCGTCGGCGGATGGCGATGACGCGGCTGAGGCCCGCCGTCGGCGGGCCGAGAAGGGCCCCGGCGACGGGGCCCGAGCTAACCCGCAGAGGACGCCGACGGGATCGGTGAAACGGGCCGCCCGGCGGCGGGCGAGGCCGAATGAGCCCGATGATACGAGGGTGATGCCCCCGATGAACACCGGGCCGGAGGGGGATGGTGGGCCGCTGAGGTGAATGCCGCCAGCTAAGACTACAGAAGGCGGGCTATAGCCCACCCACGGCCGCCGCCGCGCCGAATCGTTTCGAGGTTCGTAACGAACGCGTCCGGGCGTGGGGAGGCTAGGTCGGGACCTCCGAGCCCTCCGCGCCCGTGGCCCCCTTGACCAGCGGCACCAGCTCGTCCGCGTCCAGCCCCACCTTGTACTTGGCACCCTGCCGCGACTCGCGCCGCGCCAGCTCCTTCCGCACGTCGGAGATCACCCTCATCCGGTACAGGTCCCACTCCGGCTCGATCACCTCCTCGTCCGGCGCCCGGTCCTTCGACAGCCGCTGGATGAGCACGGTCGGCGCCATCCGTTCCAGCGCGTCCGCGAGCAGCCGGATGTACTCCCGGTAGCTCAGCGGCTTGTACCGCCGCTTCTTGTACAGGCACTCCAGGTCCGTCCGCTCCAGGACGACCAGCGGGTACAGCTTCACCGCCTCAACGCCCAGCACCGAGAGCATCCGCACGGTCTCCAGCATCTCAGCCCGCGTCTCGCCCGGCAGGCCGAAGATGATGTGGTTGACCACCCGAATGCCCCGCTCCTTGGCCCGGATGATCGCGTCCACGACCTCGGCCAGGCCGTGACCCCGGCGCACCCGCATCAGCGTCCGGTGGTGGTACGACTGAACGCCGATCTCCAGCCAGACGTCGTAGCCCTCCTTCACGTAATCCTCCAGCAGGTCCAGGACCTCGTCCGGCAGGCAGTCGGGCCGCGTGCCGATGGACAGGCCGACCACGTCCTCCATCTCCAGCGCCCGGTTGTACAGCTCCTCCAGCACGTCCGGCGGCGCGTACGTGTTCGTCGCCGGGTAGAAGTAGACGAGGAACTTCTCCGCCCCGTACCGCTCCCGGAAGACCTCCATCTGCTTCTTAGCCTGCTCCTCGATCTTCTTCTTCGGGTCCACGTTGGGCGTGATGATCGTACGGCCCATCTTCGGGCAGAACAGGCACCCCACCTTCGAGATCCTACCGTCCTTGTTCGGGCAAACGAAGCCCCCGTCCACGGCCGCCTTCATCACCTTGCAGCCCTTCTCCCGCCGGTAGTAGGCGCCGAAGGAGGCGAACAGCTCACCCTGCTCGTACAGCTCCTTGACGATCTTCTCGTCGACCAGCCGCGGGAGTGCTCCGTCCTGGGCCGGCTCTACGTCCCGCTGCAGCGTCTCCAGAACCTCGAGGTCAGATTTAATGCCGACCACCCCCGGTGCCGACCGAGAGTTAACACCGGGATAAAAAGGCTAAGGGGGGCGCGACCCTGCCGCCGCGCTGGTACCGGCACGTGATGCGCGTCCTCTCCGAGGCGCACGTGGTCCTCGACGTCCGGGACATCCGGTACCCGGAGGAGACCCGGTGGGACCGGCTCGAGCGGCTCGAGGACGTGTTCGACTACACCCGGGTGGTCGTGCTCAACAAGGCGGACCTGGTCCCGCGGGTCCGGGCGGAGGAGATCAAGGAGCGCATCGAGGCGGAGGAGGGAGTGCCCACGGTTTACGTGAGTGCCCGAGAGCGTATGGGCATCCGCTACCTGCGGCGCGCGATCTTCGAGGTTGCGCCGGAGGACGTGGAGACCGTGCGCGTGGGCGTCGTGGGCGTGCAGAACGTCGGCAAGTCCATGCTCATCAACGCGCTCGTCCGGCGGTCGGCCACCGAGACGTCACGGGAGGCCGGCTACACGAGGGGCAAGATGTGGGTGCGCGGGAGCCGGAAGCTCCTCGTCATCGACTCGCCGGGAGTCGTGCCGACGGAGGAGGTCGGGGAGGAGGCCGGTGCCCTCGACCCGGACGTGCTTGAGGACCCGGTCACCCCGGCGACCCGCGTGATCGACCGGGTGCTGCGCGAGTACCCCGGCGCGATCGAGGAGCGCTTCGACGTCGAGGAGAGGGACGATCCGGAGGAGGTCCTCCGGGACATCGCCGACCGGCTCGGCCGGGACCTGGAGGGGGCGGCCAAGCTGGTGCTGCGGGAGTGGGTCGACGGCTCGTTGATCGAGGGCCACCGCACCACGCGGGCGGACCTGACGGAGCTTCGGGGCCTCGAGATCGGCGGGATGGCGCAGGAGCTGGTGGAGGAGGCGCTGGAGGAGGTCAGGGAGATCGTGACGGGTGACGCGCCGCCGAGCGCGGCCATGATCAGGAGCATCCTAACCCGGCTGGCGCACGGGAAGAACATCGACGGGGCCGGCCACGCCACCCTGGACCTCGGCGAGTACGGGGTCGGCCTGTCCATCGGCGACCGTTACTATGGTCGGATGATCCGGCGCTTGAGGAGGGAGCTGGGCGGCGAGGTGATCGCGGAGGAGCGGTTCCGGGTGGGGGTGAACAACAGGAAGGCGGTGGTGGTGGTCACCCGGAGTCGGTAGCGCGGGCCGGTCTCGTCACCCCCTTCGGTCCCCGGAAGGCCCTCGTCACCCTCCGGGGTCAGTGCGGGGAGATATCCGCATCCCCGGCCGAACTCGGCGCCTGAAACCGTCATCATCCGGCGGGATCCGCGCACCGCCCGAACAAAAGCCTAGCGGGGCCCGAGCTTGATCGCGCTCGTGCGATCCGTGGACCGCTACCGGGAGCTTCTCGGGGAAGTCGTGCGGGAGGGCGACACCGTCGTGGAGCTCGGCTGCCACAAGGGCGCGGCCACGCGGAGGATCCTAAGCCGCGGTCCGGAGCGAGTCGTGGCCGTGGACTACGGGGAGGAGGCGCGCGAGGCCATGGCCGAGCTGGAGCGGGAGCATGAGGAGCTGACGTTCGTCCCGGGCGACGCCCGGGAGTATGAGACGCTCGAGCGGGTGCTTGAGGCCCTCGGCGAGCCCTCGTGCGACGTGCTCGCGGTCGACCTCGGGGGCGGGATGTTCCCGGACACGGCCTTCAAGGTGTACTACGTCTGGTCCGTCACGCTCCGTCCACGGGACGCGGTGATCCGGAACGCGGGCCTGTGCGAGTTCCTCCTTCGGGCCGAGCTGCGGGAGGAGGTCAGGATCTCGGAGGAGGACGGTCGCGGGTACCTGGGCGAGCTCAGCCCTCCCGGCGTCCCGGGCCGAATCAAGCGCCGGTTCAAGGAGTTCCAGCGCTGGCGTGAGTAGCTACGTCCGGCGCGCCGCCCGGTACCGCTTCACCGGGCACTCGCTCATCTTCGAGCAGCTCAGGCAGTCCCGCGGGTGGCACGGGCACCCAGCCTCGCGGGCGTAACCGGCCATCAGGGCGGCGCCCTCGTGCCCGTCGTACCGCTCCCGCAGCCTCTCCCGACGCTCCCGGACCCTGGGCGGGACCTCGCCCTCGAGGTCCGGCAGCCCCGACCAGGAGGCGTTCTCCAGCCCGCACTCCCGCGCGATCTCCACGGCCCGCTGCATGAGCTTCCGCGGCGCGCCCGGGTGCCGCTCCAGGACGAAGTTCGGCCGGAAGGCCAGGAAGCAGACGGGAACGGACTCGTCCAGGTCCGCCAGGAACTCGCACATACTCCGGATCTCCTCCTCGTCGTGCGCCTCCGGGATCAGCAGGATCCGGACCTCCCAGATCAGGTCCAGGTGGGAGGGGATCAGCAGCTCCAGGTTCCGGAGAACGGGTTCCACGGGCGCGCCGGTGATCGCGCGGTGCAGCTCGTCCGAGTACGCCTTGAAGTCGAACGTGATCGAGTCCGCGAGCCGGATGATCCGCCGCATGCTCTTCCGCGTGGCGAACCCGTTCGTGTCGAAGTTGACCTTCCAGATGTCCGTCGTCTCGCGGAAGTGCTCGACGACTTTCTCAACGTAGGGGAGGTGAACGGTCGGCTCGCCCCCGGAGAAGAAGATTCGGTCGGCGCCGATCGCGCGACCCTGCGGCGTTTCGATCATGTTCACGGCCTCGACGGCCAGCTCCTTCGGGTCCTGGTACCCGAGCACGCGCCCCTCCGGGTTGTCCGGGAAGTGCGCGATGTCCCAGTTCTGGCAGTTCAGGCAGCGGTAGTTGCACCCGGCCATAAACACCGTGTAGCTCGCGGGCGGGGCCGGGTGCAGCTGTTTCGAGGCCACGACGGGCTCCGTAACCCGGCAGACCCCGCGCTCGCCTTCGAGCCGGTCTACTCCGCACTCCCAGGCGCAGAGTTTACAGTTCCGGAGATCCTTCAACCCCGAGCCCCCGGATGATGAGGCGACCGAACGCCGAGGATAAATGAGGAGCTCAGGCGGCACTGACCTTGCACTGGGAGGGCGAGAAGCGGCGCCGCCTCCGCCAGCTCGAGGAGGCGATCGAGCGGGGCGAGGTGGACGAGCCGGCGATCCCCGTCCTCGAGGCGATCAACTCGCTCCCGGACTACTGCACGACGAGCAGCTGCTCGGGCCGCATCATCGTGCTCCACGAGCCCGAGGTGGGGGACAAGCGCGGCTCCGAGTTCGTCGCGAAGTGGCACGAGCCGGTCGAGGTGGAGGAGGTGCGCGAGGCCGTCCGGCGCGCCCCGGACGAGGGTCTCACGTGGCTGAAGGCCCAGCCGCCGCTCTTCCACGTCCTGTGCCGCGACCTGGAGGCGGCCCGGCGCCTGCGCTCCGCCGCCTCCGAGGCCGGGTTCAAGGCCTCCTCCATCCGCTCGATCAAAGATTCAAAAGTGGTGGTGGAGATCCTCGGCTCCGAGCGCATGGAAGTGCCCGTCAAGATCGACGGGCGCGAGACGATCAGGAGGGAGGCCTGGCCTCACCTGGTCGAGATGTGCAACCGGCTGCTGGCCAGGGGCCACGCCCGACTAGAACGACTCGTTCGCGCCGTCGAGGGGCTGAAAGACGATGCTGGATGACGTGCTGGAGCTCGTCCCAGAGGGCTTCCAGGACCTCGCCGAGCCGATCCTTCAGGAGTGTTCTGAGACCATCGAGCGGCTGTCCGAGCGGCTGGAGGAGCACCTGGAGGACCCGGACCGGGTCCGCGAGAAGGACATCTCCGGGACGGACCCGAACGAGCCCGTCGCCATCTTCGGCTCCGCGTGCGTGATCTGCGGTGGCGACTGCTCCTCGATCCGGCTCACCTCTCGCATCGGCATCTGCGAGCGCTGCCTCCCCTACGAGACGGATCGGCTCCTGGACGCGCTCAAGACCGCCCGGAAGGAGCACGGGACCGTGGGCGAGGTTCTCCTGGTGCTCAAGCTCCTCCGCGACCGGGCCGAGCGGGGCGAGGTCGACCGCGAGCGCGTCGAGGAGTTCTTCCGCGAGCACGTTTGGCCCGAGCTCTTCACCGAGATCGCGAACCGCGCGTTCGAGGAGGCGACCGGGTTCCGGCTGTACTCCGCCCAAGCCGTGTGGACGCGGCGCCTGATCCGTGGCTGCAGCTTCTCGATCCTGGCCCCGACCGGCACGGGTAAGACCTCCTGGGCCTCGCTGATGAGCGCCCTCCTGGCCCACGCGGGCCGGCGCGTGTACTATATCGTGCCCACGACCACCCTCGTCCGCCAGGTCGAGGAGCGCATCCGCGATCTCGCCGAGCGGGCCGGCCTCGACGTCGAGGTCGTCAGCTACCACGCGGCCATGCCCGACGAGCGCCGGCGAAGGGCCCAGGAGCGCATCCGCGAGGGCGACTTCGACGTCCTGATCACCACCGCCCAGTTCCTGGTCCACCGCGTGGAGGAGCTCGAGCGGCTCGACTTCGACGTGATCTTCGTCGACGACGTGGACGCGATCATCCGCGGTACCGGCCGGAACGTCGACCGCGTCCTCCGGGTGGCGGGCCTGGAGCAGGACGAGATCGACGCCGCGTACCGTCTCGCGAACCTCCGGCGCCGGTACTACTCGCTGCGCGACTGGCTCGAGTCACTGGAGGAGCGCGGCGAAGAGGAGCGGGCCGAGCGCGTCCGGCGCGACCTGGAGGAGCTCGAGAAGGAGCTCGAGGAGCTGGAGGAGGAGGTTGAGGAGGCTAAAGGGCGGGATCTCGCTCAGATCGTCTTCATGAGCGCGACCGGAGCCGCCGCTCCATCCCGGAGGCTCGCGGTCGTTCGGGAGCTCTTCGACTTCGAGGTGGGCGCCGGCGGCGAGGGGCTCCGGAACATCCAGGACCTGGTCGTGCCGAAAGAGCCGTCCCCGGAGGCCGTGCGCGAGGTCGTCGAGCGCGTGGGTCCGGAGGGCGGCCTCGTCTTCGTACCGCAGCGTCTGCCCGGCGGTGAGCGGGCGCGCGAGGTGGCGGAGGAGATCGCCGAGCACCTGCGAGAGCACGGGATAGAGGCGCGGGCGGTCCACGCCGGCACGTCGGCCGAGGAGCGCGAGGAGGCCATCGACGCGTTCGCGGAGGGTGAGGTGGACGTCCTCGTCGCCGTCGCCAGCCCGTACGGCGTTATCGTGCGCGGGCTCGACTTACCCCAGGCGGCCCGGTACGCCGTCTTCTACGGGGTCCCGCGCCAGCGCATCCGGCTGACGCCCGAGGAGGAGGATCTGAAGGACGTGACCTACGTCGCCTCCGCCCTGTCCAACCTTGCGCGCCTAATCGACGACACCCAGCTGCGGAGCCGGCTCGAGGGCGTCGCCGGCCGGCTCTGGCGGATCGTCCGGCGCGGCGCCTGGTACCGGGAGCGGGTCGAGGAGGCCGTGGAGGACCTCTCCATCGAGGAGCTCCAGGACCTGGCCGACCGGAACGCGGACGAGATCGCCGACGAGCTGGACGTGGAGCCCTGGCTGGCCCGGAACGTCCGCACGCTGGCCGAGGGCGTGAGGGAGCTGCTGAACCTGCTCGGTGATCGGGAGCGGGTGGAGCGGCTCGCGCGCGAGGCGACCACGGTGGCCGTGCGAGAGGAGGATGGTGACTCGTTCCTCGAGGTGCCGGACCTGAGAACGTACGTACAGGCCAGCGGGCGCGTGAGCCGGCTCTTCGCCGGCGGCGTGACCTTCGGCCTGTCCTTCGTCCTCTGCGATCCGGACGACGACCGGGAGCTCCGGCTGCTCAACGGCCTGATCCGGCGAATGTCGTACACGTACGGGACCGAGTTCGAGTGGAAGTCCTACCCGGAGGAGCTCACGGCGGACGACATCGGCCTGAACCTGGAGGGCGTGTCCGAGGAGGAGCTGGACGAGCTGGTGGAGAAGGTGGACGACGACCGGGAGCGCGTGCGCAAGATCCTCCGGGGCGAGCTCGAGCCGGAGGAGGCCGGCAAGCTCGCCCGCTCGGCCCTGATGATCGTCGAATCGCCGAACAAGGCCCGGATGATCGCCTCCCTGTTCTCGCGCCGGCCCTCCCGGCGCCGGCTGGACGGTGGCGTGGCCTACGAGGCCGCGGCCGAGGGCCTGCACCTGACCGTTGTCGCCACGCAGGGCCACGTCGCGGACCTCGTGGAGGACGAGGGCGTCTTCGGTGTGGAGCAGGTGGGTGATCGGTGGGTGCCGGTGTACGACGTGCTGGGCCGGTGCCGGGAGTGCGGTGAGCAGGTCGTGGGCCGCGAGGAGTGCCCGAACTGCGGTGGCGAGGTTGAGCTGAAGACGCCACTCCTGGAATCCATCCGGGACCTCGCCGCCGAGGCCGACGTCATCCTGATCGGCACGGACCCGGACACCGAGGGAGAGAAGATCGGGTGGGACGTGTTCAACTACCTCGGCTGGGTCACCGCGGAGGTTCACCGGACCGAGTTCCACGAGGTCACCCGGCGCGGCATCTCCGAGGCGCTGGAGGAGGAGAACTGGAAGGACGTGGACGCCGGGCGCGTGTCCGCCCAGATCCTCCGCCGGGTCGCCGACCGGTGGATCGGCTTCGCACTGTCCCAGGACCTGTGGGAGGTGTTCAAGCTCCTCACCATCGACCTGGGCGAGCGTGACCGCGGCACGTTCATCGAGCTCCGTATCCGCCTGCCCGAGGGCGTGAAGATCATTGACTTCCGCCGCCGGTTCGAGGACGAGGACGTCCCGTCCCGGCCCGTCCGCGTGCGCCGAGAGGGCGATGAGTACGTCGTTCGGACGCGCATCTCCCGGGGTGGCCAGGTCACCTATGTCGCCACCCTCATGGACGAGAACCGGGAGCTCGGCGACGCCGAGTCGGTCCGGGAGGACGCCGTGGAGGTCCGGGCGGTGGTCAACGGCGAGGAGGTCGAGCCGGACGTCGAGCTGGAGGCCATGACCTGGCTCAGCGCCGGCCGCGTCCAGACGCCCGTGCTCGGCTGGGTCATCGACAGGGCCCGGGAGTACGAGGAAACCGAGTTCTACGCCTGCCGGGCCCAGCTGCCCGGCGATGGCGAGGAGGAGACGACCGCCCTCATCGAGGAGCTGCGCCTACCGCCCGAGCTGGCGGAGCGGCTAAGCGACGCCGCCATCGACGTGCTGCGGCGAGTGGCCCGGGAGGGCGCGGACGCGACCTTCTCCGAGAAGGAGCTTGGACGACTGGCCCAGACGGACCTGTTCGAACCCGTTGGAGACGCGTACCGACTCTCGGACCGCGCGCGGGAGCTGCTCAACGAGCGCGGCCTCATCGGCCTGCTGGCCGAGCTGCTGAAGGAGGTAGGGGGCTGAGTCACCCTCCCATCCCCTCCTCTATCGCCCTAATCAGCCGCCGTTCGAACCGCTCGTGTGCCCGGAAGTGCCCGTTCGGGTCCCGTACCAGGGTGTACCACCAGTACGCGGAGAAGACCCCGAGCGTTAGCAGCGTCAGCAGCAGGTACAGGCCGGTGCTCCGCCGCGGCACCGGTTCCAGCTCCTCCACCTCGAACGGGGGCTCGTACGGGCTCATTCCCAGGGCCCGGGCCACGCCCTCCACCAGGCTGCGTTCCACGACGGAGTGCTCGTGGAAGTCTCGATTCAGCGAGTGGTACACGTAAAGGACGGCCAGGAGCCCCAGCACCGGGACCAGCGAGAGGATCACCCAGAGGACCGGGTTCTTGGGCTCCCTCCTCAGCTCCTCCACCTTCAGCTCGAGCGCCGATACGTCCTCGTACCCGGCCTCTCGGAGCAGCCTTACCAGGGCCAGGAAGAACCGGTGCGAGCGCTCGAAGTGCTCGTTGCGGCGCCGGATCAGCAGGTAAAGGTAATACAGGTAGAGGGCCTCGCCCACCAGCAGCGTGCCCAGGACCGCGAGCGCGGCCGCTCCCAGCAGCGCAAAGTGTCCCGGGTGCGGCGCGTGGAGTCGCTCGGGCCCCGGTAGCAGCGCCATCCCGACCCACGACGCGTAGGTCAGCACCCAGGGCAGTAGGGCCCGCTTCACGGGGATCCTCAGGTCCGGCTCGTGGACGGCGCTGGACTCCTTCAGTCGGGCCAGGTAGTCCTCAAGCGTCACGCCTCCCCACGCCCCGCCGACCGCGCTGGTTCTTGGCGGAAACGATTATAGATCCTGGCAGTCCGAGGGCGCCCGGTCGGGAACCGGGCGGTCTCCCCGACCGCCGGGGATGCCCCGACCGGTCGGCAGCCCGGTAAAGCCCGGAGGCCGTCCCTGACGCTCCCTTCGCGGGTCGGGATGAGGGGGCGGGCAAGCCGCCGGGCACACGCTCACGCTGACCCCGATCACGCTGGTTGATGAGGAACCATTGTCCCCTCTGAGCGGTGATGAGTATGACGGGGGCCGAAACCGGCCCGCCCGGCGCCCCCGTAGGCCGATGAGGAGCACCGCGCCAGCGGAGTCCCGGGCGTAGTGATGAAGATACGACGGGGTTCCCGAGGCTGGGGGTGCCGGCGCTTGCCCCTGAAGGAGGTGTTCCGCACCGAAGTGGAAGGGGTTGAGGTGATCGTCCTCCAGGGCGACATCACCGAGCTGGAGGACGCGGACGCGATCGTGAACCCGGCCAACAGCCAGGGCGTGATGGGAGGCGGCGTGGCGGCCGCGATCAAGGAGAAGGGAGGGGAGGAGATCGAGCGCGAGGCGCGCGAGAAGGCGCCGATCCCCGTGGGTGAAGCCGTCGCCACGACCGCGGGCCGGCTGAGCGCGGAGTACGTCATCCACGCACCCACCATGGAGCGGCCGGCCCAGCGGATCGGCGTGGAGAACGTCGAGAAGGCCACCCGGGCGGCGCTGGAAAAGGCGGAGGAGCTGGGCGTGGAGTCCGTCGCGTTCCCGGGGATGGGAACCGGGGTCGGCGGCGTCCCCTACGAGGACGCCGCGGAGACCATGGTCGGCGTTATCCGGGAGCTGGCTCCGGAGCTCGAGCGGGTTCGCAGGGTCTTCCTGGTGGGGTACGAGGAGGAGCTGGCGGAGGCGTTCGCTGAGGCCCTGCGCTGAGCCCTCCCGCCGGACGAATCGTTACGATGTTCGAAACGACCCTCCTCCAACCGCGGTCCCCGGGTGAATGACCAAAGGCGTGGGCGGCCGGGCGACGCCGCGGGGGGTCACCTTGTCCGCCGTCCAGGCCACGAACCTGTGGAAGGAGTACGGGCGGGTCGTCGCCCTCCGCTCCGTGAACGTCGACATAGACCGGGGAGAGCTCGTGGCCATCCTCGGCCCCAACGGTGCCGGCAAGTCCACGTTCATCAAGATCGTGTGCGGCGTCACCAGGCCCACCAGGGGCGAGATCCGCGTCCTGGGGGGCGACCCGTCCGACCCGGACATCAAGCGCCGCGTCTCCATCGTGCCTCAGCAGGGAGGGCTGTACCTCGAGCAGACCGTTCGGGAGAACGTCCGGTTCTACGCCGAGCTGTACGGTGTCGAGCCGGACGAGGAGCCGTTCGAGCTCCTGGAGGTGCACGAGTACATGGACCGGCGCGTGGAGCACCTCTCCGGCGGCATGCGGAAGCGCGCCGCCGTCGCCCTGGCCCTCGCCCTCCGGCCCGAGATCCTGGTGCTCGACGAACCGACCAACGAGCTGGACCCGACGGCCCGGCAGGACGTGATAGAGGCCGTGCGCGAGTACAACGAGTCGGGGACGACGGTCCTCTACGTCTCCCACGACGTTCACGAGGTGGAGCAGCTGGAGCCGGACCGCGTCCTGATCTTCCTGGAGGGCCGCAAGGCCCTGGACGAGCCGTTCGACCGGCTGATGAGCGAGCACGGGTCCGTGCTGGACGCGTACCGGTCCGTCGCGGCGCAGGTGGCGGGGGAGTGAGGGCGTGAGCTGGCGCACGATCGCCGCCCGGGACTTCAAGGCCTGGGTGAAGGACCGGAGGCGGGTGACGGTCACCATCGTCACGCCCATCGTCATGATGATCGTGATGTACGGGGCCTTCCACGACGTGAAGCCAACCAGCGTCAACGTCGCGATCCTCCGGCACGACTCGGGCGCCGGGGACCCGATCGTTGACCAGCTGAGGTGCGATCATCGGATCCACCTGATCCACGTGAAGAGCGTTCGAGAGGGACGCGACCTGGTTCGGCGGGGCTCGGCCTCGGTCTTTCTGTACCTGCCGTCCGGGTTCCCGGACCGCAAGGCCACGGTCTATTACGATCCAACCGATCCGATGGGCTCCCGGTACGTCCTGAACAAGATCCAGCGGTCCTGGGCGAGGCACGTGGCGGGCACCGTCAAGTCCTCCGTGAGGCGGCTGGCCCCGGTGCTGAAAGCGGCGCCCGAGCGGCCCGTCCACGTGCCGCAGTTCAACCCGTTTCGCGTGCAAACGCCGGTGAAGGGAATGAAGTACTTCGACTACCTGGTCCCGGGACTGGCCGTCATGACCGCGGCGATGGGCTCCATCTTCGGGCTCGGGCGCCTCATGATGGAGGAGATCGAGCTGGGCGTGGCCTACGCCCTCTTCGCGGCCCCCATCCGGGCGCGGGACGTCGTCATCGGCCGGTTCGTGAACATGACCATCTGGGGATGCGTCAGGTGCGCGATCGTCGTGCTCGTCGCGCTGGCCCTGGGCGCGAAGATCCTCCACCCCGTCCTGCTGTTCCTGGTGGGGGCGCTATCCGCCGCCACGATGGTCGGGCTCGGCCTCCTCATGGCGTCGCTCGCCGGCCGCTCCGAGGTCGCGGAGATGGCCACGGGCGCGGTGACCATCCCGATGATGTTCCTCTCCGGCATTTTCATGCCGATCAGCGTCATGCCGGGCTGGGCCCGGGCGTTCGCCCTCATCAACCCGATGTACTACATGGGTGACGCGGCCCGGAAGGCCGCGCTGCTGGGCTACCTGGACCCCGTGGACCTGCTCATCCTGCTGGGCTTTACGCTGGGCTTCCTGGCCGCGGGCTCGGTCCTGTACGACCGTGTCCGGGAGTACCTCTAGGCGTAGAGGTCCCAGGGTCCCAACCGGCGGGTCGGCTCCGGCAGCTCCCACCGCTCTTCCTCCCTCATTCTCAGCAGCACCGGGGAATACTCCCTCAAGAGGCCCAGAGCCAGCTCCACCGGGGGCCGCGCCGAGTAGACCAGGTCGGGCCTCAGCACCCGCCTGACCCAGCCCGATTCCCCGACCGCGTCCACGTTCACCGAGGGTAGGCCCCGAGCCAGCGCCCTCCGGACGTGCTCGGTTCGCGTCTCGACCCCGACCGCGTCCACCCCGTGCTCTCGCAGGAACGAGAGGTACCGTAGGTTCCTCCCGTGGCCCACCTCCACGACCCGGCTCGCGCCCAACTCCCTGACGGCCCGCAGGAGGAGGCGCAGCTCGGCGTCATCGCCACGGCGGCCGCTCCGGGTCCTCCCTGGCAAGCTCCAGCAGACCGCCCTCTCGCCAGGCCCTCAGGGCGAACTCGGGTGGCTCGCGGAGGGGCACCTCGCCCGACCCTGTCCTCAGAACGAGCTCGTCCAGGTCGACGACGACCCTCTCACGGTCCTCAACGACCTCCGTGGGATCCCCGCGCGCCTCGATCGTCGGCAGACCCCGGTTCAGAGCGTTCCGGTAAAAGATCCGAGCGAAGGAGCGTGCGACGACGCACGCGACCCCGGCCTGCTGCAGCGCCATGACCGCCTGCTCCCGGGAGGAGCCGCACCCGAAGTTCCGGCCCGCGACGATGATGTCACCCTCCCGGACCTTCTCCGGGAACTCCGGGTCCGCCCCCGTCATCGCGTACCTGCCCAGCTCGTCGTAGGAGACCCGCCGGAGGTAGCGGCCCGGGATGATCTGGTCCGTGTCAACGTCGTCGCCGAACACCCAGGCGCGTCCCTCCCACCTCACGGCTCATCCCACCCGTTCCAGCACGCTGTCGGGGAGCTCCTCGCGCGGGTCCGCGAGCTCCCCCAGGGCGGCGGCCACGGCCGCGGTGAGCGGGCTGGCCAGGTAGATGTCGGCCTCGGTCGACCCCATTCGGCCCGGGAAGTTGCGGTTGGCGGTGGAGACGCACACGTCGTCGTCGCCCAGCACGCCCATGTGCTCGCCCAGACAGGGACCGCACCCGGGCGGGGCCACGGTCACATCGAGCTCGAGGAGGCGCTCCAGGGTCCCGTCCCGGGTCAGCTTGAGCAGAACGCGTCGGGAGGCCGGCACGACCACGACTCGGACGTCCGAGTCGGGGCCGCCGAGCGCGTCCAGCGCCTCCGTGAACGCCCTAACGTCCCGGTACCGACCGTTGGTGCACGAGCCGACGAACACCCGGGTGATCTCGGTGCCCTGCACGTCTCCGACCGGCCTCACGTCGTCCACGGCGTCCGGGACGGAGACGACCGGCTCGACCTCTGAGGCGTCGACCTCGACGACCTCGTCGGCGTCCCCGGGCCGCAGGTCCTCGGGACCGTCCTTGGGCGGTACGTAGGCGGACTTGGCCCCCGCCTCCGTGGCCAGGTTACACAGGCACATTCGGTCGCCCGTGGGCAGGCGCTCCGGCAGGCCGGTGTACTCGAGAACGGCGTAGTCCGCGTACCCGGCCCCCAGCTCGCCGACGATGGTTAGGGCCAGGTCCTTCGCCGTGACCCCCGCCTCGAGCTCCCCGGTCACGTGTACTCGGATGGTCCGGGGTACGCGGATCCAGAGCTCACCGTACAGCAGCGTGAAGGCCATGTCGGTGCCGCCGAAGCCGAACCCGAGGGCGGAAACGGCTCCAACGGTCGGGGTGTGCGAGTCCCCGCCGAAGACGACGCGGCCCGGTTGGGCGTACCCCTCCTCCACGAGGATTTGGTGGCAGATTCCCTCGTCCACGTGGACGCGCTCGATCCCGTGCCGCCGGGCGAACTCGAGGAGCTCGTTCTGCCGGTTGGCCGCCTCCACCGAGCTGGGTGGGACGGAGTGGTCGAAGATTAGGACGACCTTCTCCGGCCGCCTCACGCGCTCCGTCCCTAGCTCCCGGAGGGTCCGGAGGGCCGTGGCCCCGGACCCGTCGTGCAGCATGATCACGTCCGGCTCGATGGCCACGACGTCTCCGGCCTCGACGCGCTCGCCACATTTTTCAGACAGGATACGCTCGGCTACGCTGGCCAACCCGGGCCCCCCGGGGTGTCTCCCGGTTGGTCCTGGTCCGGTCGCTCTCGGGCGAAGACTGTCGGAAGCTGCTCAAGAGGAGCCTGTGCGAGGTGGTCCTGGGCGAGATCGAGCACCGGGCGTTCGCCTGCCCGGTGGGCGGTCCACCGTACTGTCACCCGCGGGACGTGGGCCGGTACCGGCCGCGCGGGTTCGTGCCGATGTGGGAGCTGGAGGCCGCGGGCAGGGTGCTGGAGTCCGGGCGTAGGTACCTCAAGGACGAGGACCTGTACGTGACCTGCCTCGTGTGTGACCTGTTGGGCCCGGTCGGGGGCCGCTCGCTACCTCTCAGGGTGGTGAAGTGGCGGGGGAGGCGGGCGGTGACGGTGCGGCTGGGCCGGACGGGCGATCCCCGTCGGGACGGGCTGGTGGAGCTGGCGCTCCGGAGGCTCGTCTCCAAGGGCCTTGCGAGCGTGGAGGGTGAGTGGTGGGGCGAGGAAGAGGCCTTCCGCGAGTTCTCTCGGAGGGCGAGCGACCTGGTCGAGTTCCTCATGAGCCACGATCTCCTCGCGATTCCACCGCGCGCTTCACGATCTTCCGGAGCTTCGAGTCGGTGATCCTCACCTTCCGGTCGCCGAGCGCCTTGATCTCGCGCAGGACCTCTTCGACTATCTCCTCCTCCGGCTCCACGCCCAGCTCCTTCAGCTTGGCGATCACCGCCTTGCGTCCGGTGTGCTTACCGAGCACGATCTTCCGCTCCATCCCCACCTCGCGCGGGTCCATGGGCTCGTACGTCCTGGGTTCCTCGAGCACGGCAGCCACGTGGATTCCGGACTCGTGCCGGAACGCGTTCTCACCCACGACCGCCTTGTTCGGGGGCACGTCGATCCCGGAGTACTCGGCGACCTTCCGGGACAGCTCCGCGAGCACCTCCGTGTTGAGGCCGAGGTCGAGCCCGTAGAGCTTCTCCAGCGCCATTACCACCTCTTCGAGCGCGGCGTTGCCCGCGCGCTCGCCGATCCCGTTCACGGTGGTTGAGATGGCCTGAGCGCCCGCCTCCACCGCGGCCAGGGAGTTCGCCACGGCCATCCCGAAGTCGTCGTGGCAGTGCACCCCGATGGGTAGGTCCACGACCCTGCGGATCTTCCTCACGAACCGGCGCATGGCCTCCGGGATCATGACCCCCACCGTGTCCGTGGCGTGCACGCGGTCCGCCCCGCACTCCTCCGCGGTCCGGTACACCTTTTCCAAGAATTCGAACTCCGTTCGTGTCCCGTCCTCGGCGGAGAACGCGACCCACAGCCCGTGGTCCTTCGCGTACTCCACGGTGTCCGCGATCCGCTCGAGCACCTCCTCGCGGCTCATCTTCAGCTTGTGCTTCAGGTGCAGGTCCGAGGTCGCGATGAAGGTGATGACCCCGTCCACCTCGCACTCCACCGCCGCGTCCACGTCCCCGCGCAGCGTTCTCGCCAGGCACAGGATATCCGCGTCCAGGTCCTCCCTGGCGATCCTCCGAACCGCCTCCCTCTCGCCCTCGGAGACCACCGGGAATCCGGCCTCGATCTGGTGCACGCCCAGCTCGTCCAGGAGGTGCGCGATCTCCAGCTTCTGCTCCGGGGTGAAGCTGACTCCAGGCGTCTGCTCGCCGTCCCTCAGCGTCGTGTCGTAGATGACCACCTCGTCCGGCAGGTCCAGGTCCTTCACCGCCTCGCGCACGTAGGGGCTCTGCACGGGTTCACCCCTCCAGATCGTACGCCTTCTCGAGCCGTTCGACCGTGATCACGCCCACGTCCACCTTACGCTTCAGGAGATTCACCAGGCGCTCGACCCGCTCCCTCTCGTCCACGACCTCGATCACGATGGGAAGGTTGGTCGAGTGCCTCAGGATCCGGGCCTCCGAGCGGCCCCGTCGCCCGCACCCGGCGAAGCAGCGGTGCACCGTAGCCCCACGCAGCCCGAGCTCCTTCACCTTCTTCAGCACCCAGTCCACGGCGGGCACGCCTTCGATCCGATCCCCTTCGAGCAGGTACATCTTCATCTTGACCGGCTCTTGGAGCTCCCTCGCCAACCCTACGCCCTCCCCACCATGACCCAGTGCGCCAGCGCCACACCGCCGAGGACGCCGAGGACCCCCGTGGCCACGTTAACGGTTAAGTAGGTAACAGCGAGGACCGGTGAGGTCGCCCACAACTCGACGAACTCGTACGCCACCGTGCTGAGCGTCGTCAAGCTACCGCAGAACCCCACGGTCAGCAGCGCCCGCGCCTCGGGCGAGAGCCGCATCCCCAGGCTCACCGCCCACATCGCGAACCCCAGGATGAACGACCCGAGCCCGTTGACCACCACCGTCCCCATCGGGATCCCTCGCACCTCCGGGACCGCGCCCGAGACCAGGTAGCGCGTCACCGCCCCCAGGGCGCCGCCCGCCGCCACCGCCGCGAGCTCCTTGAGCGAGGGCGGGATCGTCCCCGCCCCCTAAGCCACCTTCCCGACCAGCGGTACCAGCAGCGAGATCGCTCCGAGCAGGATGCAGATTTTGGAGAAGTCCAGCCGCCGGGCCACCCGGAGGAGCGCCTCCATGCAGACCAGGCTGACGATGAAGGAGGTGGTCAGCGCGCCCACCATCCACCCCGCGCCCACGGCCCGTACCGCCTCCATCCCCTCCTTCAGCTCGAGGAGGGTGGCCCCGAGCATCGCCGGACCCGCGAGGTAGAAGGAGAGCCAGACCGCGTCCTCCGACTCGAACCGCCGCCAGAGGAGCAGCGCCATGGTCGTTCCCGAGCGGCTGATGCCCGGTATGACGGCGAACCCCTGCCCGATCCCCACGATCAGGGCGTCCGCGAGCCCCACGTCCCACCGGTCTCGGAGCCCGGCCGGGGAGACCCTGAGGAGCAGTCCGGTGACGACCAGCGCGAGGCCGATGAGCATCTGGACGGCGTCGCCCGTGGCCGCCGAGATCGCGCGCTTGAGCACCTTGTACACGGGGAACCCCACCGCGCCCGTGGCGAGGGTCGCCACGATCAGGAAGGCCGCGAGCCGGCGCCACTCACCGCCCCGGAGCAGCCCGACGACCGTGCGGAGGTACGGTCCCGCGAAGCGGGCGAGCACGGCCAGCAGGGTCCCGGCGTGCAGCCACAGGGCGAGGTCGAGCGCGACCTTGGGGGGCACTCCTATAACTCGCATCAGGGCCATTGCGGCCTGGCCCTCGCTGCTGACCGGTAACCACTCGAGGGTGCCCTGTACCACCCCCGCCAGGATCGAGGTCCACAGCTCGGGCACGATCCGCCCCGTCCGCGGTCCCGACCGGGGTTCTAATGGGCATATTCGGCGTGGGTTTGGAAACCACGTCGGGGGTACCGGGTTGACCCGGGCCGTGGTGACGGTCATCGGGGTGGACCGGCCCGGTATCGTGGCGGGCGTGTCGCGCGTCCTAGCGGACCACAACGTGAACATTGAGGACATCTCGCAGACCGTGCTCCGGGACATCTTCGCGATGGTCATGCTCGTGGACCTCTCCGAGGCGGACGTGAGCCTGAAGGAGCTGCGCCGGGAGCTGGAGAGGGTCGGTAAGGAGCTCGGCGTGGAGGTCGTCGTGCAGCACGAGGACGTGTACCGGGCGATGCACCGGGTCTAGGCCGGGGGCTCCCGCGTTGGGTCGGTTGGACGTGGAGGAGGCGCTCGAGGCCGTGGAGATGGTCCGCCGGATGAACCTGGACGTGCGGGCGGTCACGCTGGGCGTCAGCCTCCTGGACTGCGCGAGCCCGGACCCGAGCGAGCTGTGCGAGCGCGTCAAGCGGAAGCTGCTCGACGTGGCCGGCGATCTGGTCGAAGTCGTCGAGGAGGTGGAGGAGGAGCTGGGGGTCCCGATCGTTCACAAGCGGATCGCGGTGACGCCCTGCTGCCTCATCGTCGCCCCGGCCGCCCGGGAGCTCGGGGAGGAGGCCGCGCTGCAGCTCGCGGACGCTCTGGACGAGGCCGCCGAGGAGGTCGGCGTGGACTTCATCGGCGGCTACACCGCGCTCGTCTACGACGGGTTCGCCGAGGGGGACGAGGTCGTACTGGACACGATCCCGGAGGCGATCGAGCGGACGGAGCGGCTGTGCGCCTCGGTCGTGGTGGCCGACGAGCGCTACGGGATCAACATGGAGGCGATCAAGCGCACGGCCGAGGCGGTGAAGGAGACGGCCGAGCGGACGGACGGGCACGGGTGCGCCCGGCTCGTGGCACTCACCAACGCGCCCGAGAACACCCCGTTCATGGCCGGCGCGTTCCACGGGGTCGGCCAGCCCGACGCGTGCGTGAACGTCGGGATCTCCGGGCCCGGCGTCGTTCGCGCCGTGATCGAGGAGCTGGGTGACGCCGACTTCCGCACCCTGCACGACGAGATCAAGCGCACCGCGTTCAAGATCACCCGGGTCGGTGAGCTCGTCGGGCGACGCGTCGCCGAGCGCCTCGGCGTCGAGTTCGGGGCCGTGGACCTCTCCCTCGCCCCCACGCCGGAGGAGGGGGACAGCGTGGCCGAGATCCTCGAAGGGATCGGGCTCGAGTCCTGCGGCTGCCCCGGCAGCACGGCCGCCCTGCACCTCCTGATGGACGCGGTCAAGAAGGGCGGCGCGGCCGCGACCTCCCGGCACGGCGGCTACAGCGAGGCCTTCATCCCCGTGAGCGAGGACGCCGGGATGGCTCGGGCGGCGAAGAGGGCGCTGACCCTGGAGAAGCTCGAGGCGATGACCGCCGTCTGCTCCGTCGGCATCGACATGGTCGTGATCCCGGGTGACACGCCCGTCGAGACGATCGCCGGCATCATCGCGGACGAGGCCGCCATCGGCGTGGCCACGGGCAAGCCCACGGCCGTGCGCATCATTCCCGCCCCGGGCAAGGAGCCGAGCGACGAGTTCGAGATGGGCGGCCTGCTGGGCAAGGCGCCCGTTATGGACGTCTCCGACTACCGACCCACCATGTTCGAGCGCCGGGGGCGCATCCCACCCAAGTTCCCCCGATGAAGAGCCTGCCCCGGCTGGACGCCGGGATGAAGAGGATTGGCCTTGCGGAGGGTCCTCCCCGACCGACCGCGGGGGTGGACGCGTCGCCCACCGTCGTCGTGATCCCCGGCGACGGCATCGGTCCCGAGGTGATCGACGCCGCCGTCCGCGTCCTCCGTGAGGTTCTCGGCGGCGAGCTGGAGCTCGAGGAGCGGAGGGCCGGCTACCGGCTCTGGAAGGAGAAGGGCGTGACCATCGAGGAGGACACCATCGAGGCGTGCCGCGAGGCGGATGCCGTGCTCTTCGGCGCCTGCACGACGCCCGAGGACCCCGAGGCGGAGAGCCCCATCGTCCGCCTGCGGCGGGAGCTGGACCTGTACGCGAACGTCCGACCCGCCCGGTCCTGGCCCGTCCCCCGGCCCACCGAGACCGAGTTTGACTTTGTGATCGTGCGCGAGAACACGGAGGGGCTCTACGTCGGCTGCGAGTGCGAGGTGCACGACGGGGTCACCATCGCCCTCCGGAAGATCTCCCGGAAGGGCGCCCGCAGGGTCGCGGAGGTCGCCTGCGACCTGGCCGAGGATCGGGACGGGAGGGTCACGATCGTCCACAAGGCGAACGTGCTGAAGCTCACCTGCGGGACGTTCAAGCGCGAGGCGGCCGAGGTGATCGAGTCCCGGGGCCTGGAGTGGGAGGAGGAGTACGTGGACGCGGCCGCCTACAAGCTCGTGCTCGAGCCCGACCGCTTCGACGTAATCCTAACCTCCAACCTCTTCGGGGACGTCCTCTCCGACCTGGCCGCCGGGCTGATGGGCAGTCTCGGCCTGGCGCCGAGCGCGAACCTGGGTGAGGAGCACGCGCTGTTCGAGCCGGTGCACGGGTCCGCGCCCGACATCGCCGGCAAGGGCATCGCCAACCCCATCGCCGCCATCCTCTCCGCCGCCATGATGCTCGAGTGGCTGGGATACGAGGAGGAGGCGAGGGCGGTCGAGCGCGCGGTGGAAGAGACGCTGCGAGAGGGCGTGCGGACGCCGGACATCGGTGGGAAGGCGAGCACGGAGGAGGTGACGGAGGAGATCGTCTCACGGCTGGGTGAGGGGTGACCGGAGGGCGACGGGCTCGTACTCCGGGTCGCCGGACAGCTCGACTCGGGCGGTCTCGGACAGGCCGCGCACGCGCTCCGCAAACTCCTCGAATTTGCGCTGCACCAGGAGGCGTCCGAGCTCCTCGGCCAGCCGGATCTTGTCCAGGAAGCAGCACCGCTCCGTCTCGGCCACGGCCGGGTCGTTGAACGTCAGCTCGACGCGGTCGTCGCCCCCGAGCAGCTCCGCCGCCCGCTCCGAGGTGATCGTGAGTCGGGCCGGGTCGTCCGAGAGCCGCAGGACGCGCTCGTCCGCGTCGTACCGGACGTCGTCCGAGCCGCGCTCGATGTCCCTCGCCTCCTCGAGGGCCAGGGAGAGCAGCCGCCGGCAGGTCTCCGAGCGGAAGACCTTGACGGTGGGGGAAGACACGTGCCCATCACCCCCAGGAACCTTCTGCGGCACGAGCTCATAGGACTGGAGTGCCGGGTGATCAAGTCGCTCGGGCCGCCGTACGAGGGTCTGGAGGGCGTGATCGTGGACGAGACGAAGAACACGCTCGTGCTCGAGACGGACTCCGGTGAAAAGGTTATAGTAAAAGATCAGGTGCTGCTCGAGCTCAAGCTGCCCTCCGGCGAGCGCGTGCGCGTTGACGGCGCCCTGCTCGTGGGTCGTCCGGAGGAAAGGCTAACTAAGCGGTTCAAGTACGCGGAGACCGTCCGTGGCCGCTTCGACCCGGAGGACTACCTGGACTGAGGGGGTGCAGGTCCTTGGCGAAGGCGAAGGACATCGGGCTCGGAGTCACGCCGCCCAAGCGGGAGTGTGACGACCCGAACTGCCCGTTCCACGGCAACCTGAGGGTCCGCGGGATGATCCTGGAGGGCGTGGTGGTCAGCGACCGGATGGACAAGACCGTGATCGTGGAGCGCGAGTACTACAAGTACGACCACAAGTACGAGCGCTGGGAGCGCCGGCGGTCCCGGATTCCCGCGCACAACCCGCCGTGCATCGACGCCCGCGAGGGTGACCGGGTCAAGATCGCGGAGTGCCGGCCCCTGAGCAAGACGAAGAGCTTCGTCGTCATCGAAGTCCTGGAGCGGGCGGGTGAGCGCTGATGCGCCCGATCAAGGCCAAGTCCCCGCGCGCCGCGCTGCCGGTGGGCGCCCGGCTCGTCTGCGCGGACAACACCGGAGCCCGGGAGCTGCAGATCATCGCGGTCAAGGGCTACAAGGGCGTCCGGCGCCGGCTGCCGAACGCCGGGATCGGTGACATGGTCGTCTGCTCGGTGAAGGAGGGTACGCCGGACATGAAGAAGGAGGTTGTGAACGCGGTGATCATCCGGCAGAAGAAGGAGTACCGCCGGCCCGACGGAACCCGGGTTAAGTTCGAGGACAACGCGGCCGTGATCACGACCCCGGACGGTGCCCCGCGAGGCTCCGAGATCCGAGGACCCGTGGCCAAGGAGGCGGCCGAGCGCTGGCCGCGCATCGGCAGCCTGGCGAGCATCATCGTATAGGGGGTCCCGACCGTGCGCTGGACCAAGTCCAGACAGCCGCGCAAGCAGCGCAAGGCCTTCTTCAACGCCCCCCTCCACAAGCGGCAGAAGCTGATGAGCGCGACCCTGCACCCGGAGCTCCGGAAGCGGTACAACCGGCGCAGCCTGCCCATCCGGAAGGGCGACATCGTCCGGATCATGCGCGGTGACTTCAAGGGGCACGAGGGCGAGGTCGTCAAGGTGGACCTGAAACGCATGCGTATCTACGTCGAGGGTGCCACGATCGAGCGCTCGGACGGTGAGGAGGTGTACTACCCGATCCACCCGTCCAACGTCATGATCCTCAAGCCCAAGCTCGACGACCCGATGCGCCGCAAGATCATCGAGCGCTCCGGTGGAACCCCCGAGGAGCTGGACGCTCGGGAGCTGGAGAAGGAGGGTAAGGAAGAAGAAGAGAAGGAGGAGCGCGAAGAGAAGGCCGAGGAGGAGTCCGAGTCCGAAGAGGAATCTGAGGGAGAGGAGTAGGGGGTGCTCTGAATGGGTCGCGCGCGGAGCGGTCCCAAGCGCCACATCAAGCGCCTGGCCGCGCCGTACTCCTGGCCGATCCCGCGGAAGGAAGGCGGTAAGTTCGCCCCGCGCCCGTACCCCGGCCCGCACACGATGGATACGAGCGTGCCAATGCTGATCTTGGTCCGAGACATCCTGGGCTACGCGGACTACGCCCGAGAGGCGCGGAAGATCATCACGCGCGGTGAGATCTACGTCGACGGCGTGCCGCGGAAGGAGCCGAAGTACCCGGTCGGCATCATGGACGTCGTGGAGATCCCGCGAACGGGCGAGTGCTACCGGGTGATCATGAACCGTCACCACCGGATCGACGTGGTGCCCATCGACGAGGAGGAGGCCCGGATCAAGGTCTGCCGGATCAAGAACAAGACGTACGTCAAGGGCGGCGACCTGCAGATCACCATGCACGACGGCAAGAACTGGCTCGTGGAGATCGAGGACCCGACGGACCCGAAGGAGGACGTGTACAGCGTCGGCGACAGCCTGGTCCTGCGGCTGCCGGAGCCGGACAGCGACGAGCGGTGGGAGGTGGAGGACCACATCCCGATGGAGGAGGGCGTATACGTCTACGTCATGATGGGCCGGCACGCGGGCGAGGTCGGCCGCATCGTCGAGATCAAGAAGATCCAGGGCCCGCAGGAGGACCTCGTGACCATCGAAAACGAGGAGGGCGACCAGTTCCAGACGACGAAGGACCGGCTCATCGTGATCGGCAAGGACGAGCCACTGGTCACCGTCCAGCCCGAGGAGGGGGCCTAGCCACCCTTGTCCGTCGTGGACGAGGAGACCCGTCGCAAGATCCTCGAGGACTGGGAGAGCAACCCGATGCGCCGGCCGCGGATCGGTAAGGTCACGGTCAACATCGGCGTCGGCGAGTCGGGCGAGCGGCTGGAGAAGGCCTACCAGCTCCTCCACGATCTCACCGGCCAGAAGCCCGTGTACACGGTCGCCAAGGAGACGAACCCGAGCTTCGGTATCCGCCGCGGCCAGCCCATCGGCGTCAAGGTGGACCTGCGCCGCGAGCGGGCCCGGGAGTTCCTGGACAAGGCCCTGGACGCTATCGGTCGCGAGCTGAAGGAGAGCCAGTTCGATGAGTTCGGCAACGTCTCGTTCGGCCTGGAAGAGCACATCGCCATCGAGGGCGTCGAGTACGACCCCGAAATCGGTATTTTCGGAATGGACATCGCCGTGGTACTGGAACGACCCGGGTTCCGCGTGATGCGTCGCCGCCGCTGCCGCCGGCCCATCCCGCGTCGACACCGCCTGACGAAGGAGGAGGGAATCGTCTTCATGGAGGAGGAGTTCGACGTGGAGGTCGTGCCGGGGTGACGAGCCATGGCCAAGCGGGAGTTTGGTAAGGGCGCTCGCAGGTGCCGGCGCTGTGGCGACACGCACGGAGTCATTCAGAAGTACGGGATCATGCTCTGTCGGCAGTGCTTCCGAGAGGTGGCGGAGAAGATGGGTTTCAAGAAGTACCACTAGGCCCGCACCCACCCGCGGTCCCTGGGGGGTGACGCCCTCATGACCCTGATGGACCCGCTGGCCGACGCGATGGCCACGATCAAGAACAACGAGATGGTCGGCAACAAGGAGTGCGTCATCGAGCCCGCCTCCAAGCTCATCGGCCGCGTGCTGAAGGTCATGCAGGAGCACGGATACATCGGCAGCTTCGAGTTCATCGACGACGGACGTTCCGGCAAGTTCCTGGTCCGGCTGGTGGGCAGGATCAACGACTGCGGCGTGATCAAGCCCCGGCACCCGGTGAAGAAGGACGAGTGGGAGTACTGGGAGCAGCGGTACCTGCCGGCCCGTGACTTCGGCATCCTGATCGTGACCACGCCCGAGGGCGTGATGTCTCACTACGAGGCGAAGGAGCGCGGCATCGGCGGCCGACTGCTGGCCTACGTGTACTAGGGGGAGCCGGCCATGTCCGAGGCCCGGCTCGAGCCGGCCGAGGACGCCATCCCCGGCGTTATCGTGATGGAGGAGCGGGTTAAGATCAAGGACGAGGTGGAGGTCGAGATCGAGCAGCGGCACGACCGGCGCTACGAGGTCACGGTCAAGGGTCCCAAGGGTGAGGTCACGAAGGAGTTCTACTACCCGGACGTTTACATGTGGCTCGAGGACGACGAGGTCGTCATCGCCGCCACGAAGCACAACCGGCGGACCAAGGCCATCCTCGGCATGATCAAGTCCTACATCAAGAACATGCAGAAGGGTGTCACCGAGGGCCACGAGTACAAGCTCAAGCTGGTGTACTCGCACTTCCCGCCGGAGGTCAAGGTGGACCAGGAGAAGGGCAAGGTGTACATCGAGAACTTCATGGGTGAGAACGTGCCGCGGGTCGCCGAGATCGTGGACCCGGAGAACACCGAGGTCATCGTCAAGGGTCAGGACATCATCGTTCGAGGCATCGACAAGGAGGCCGTGGGTCAGACCGCGGCCAACCTGGAGCAGGCGACCGAGATCAAGGATCGCGACCCGCGGGTGTTCCAGGACGGTATCTACATCGTCGAGAAGGACGGCAAGAAGATCGAGCCACGCGTCTAAGGGGTGGCGCCCTTGGTCCGCAACCCGAACCTGTCCAAGGAGGAGGAGCGCCTGCTCAAGCTCCGGGAGGAGCTTAAGCGCAAGAAGCCCAAGTTCCGGCGCCAGGAGTGGCACCGGTACAAGCGCCTGGGCGAGAAGTGGCGCCGGCCCAAGGGTCGGCACAGCAAGATGCGCCGCAAGCTGAAGGGCAAGCCCAAGATGCCCAACCCGGGCTACCGGTCACCGAAGAAGGTGCGCGGCCTGCACCCGTCCGGGTACGAGGAGGTGCTCGTTTACAACCCGAAGGACCTGGAGAAGATCGACCCGGAGCGCCAGGCGGCGCGGATCGCCTCCCGCGTCGGTAAGCGCAAGCGGCGCGAGATCCTCAAGAAGGCGGAGGAGCTGGGCATCGTGGTCCTGAACGCCTGAGCCGGACGCCCGGATCGGACGCCCTGTCCTTGTTCCTCCCAATCGTTACGAGATTCGTAACGTTTCCACCGGGGGCGATCAGAGCCGGACCTTCCCCTCCTCCGCCTCAATCACCACGCCCTCGCCCTCCTCGACTCGACCCACCACCTTCGCCTCCACCTCGCCCGAGACCGCGTCCACCACGTCCTCCGCCTCCTCCTCCGGAACCACGAGCGCCATTCCCATCCCCATGTTGAACGTCCGGTACATTTCGTCCAGCGGGACGTTGCCCAGCTCCCGGATGATCTCGAAGATCGGCTGGGGCTTCAGCGGGTCGTCGATGACGTAGCGCACGTCCTCCCGCAGCCGCTTCAGGTTCTCGAACCCGCCCCCGGTAATGTGCGCGATCCCGTGCACCTCGAACTCCTCCAGCACCCTCAGGACCGGGCGCACGTAGATTCGCGTCGGCTCGAGCAGCTCCTCCGCCACCGTTCGACCGTGCGGCAGCTCGTCGTCCGGATCGTACTCCCGGAGCAGGACCTTCCGAGCCAGGGTGAGCCCGTTGCTGTGGATCCCCGAGCTGCGGAGCCCGACGATCGCGTCACCCGGCTCGATCTCCTCACCCGTCACGGGCTCCCCGTCCAGGAGCCCTAGGCAGGCCACGACCAGGTCGAAGCCGCGACCCTCCCGCTCGCCCCGCACGATCTCGGGCAGGGTGGCGAGCTCGCCGCCCACGACCGGCGCACCGGCCTCCTTGGCCCCCTCGGCCAGCCCCTTAGCGATCTCCCGACACACGTCCGGGTCCGGGTCTTCCATGGCCAAGTAATCGAGGAAGGCGACGGGCCGTGCGCCCAGGCAGATCGCGTCGTTCGCGTTCATCGCGATCGCGTCGATGCCCACGGTGTCGTACCGGTCCACGAGCTGGGCGACGAGGACCTTCGAGCCGACCCCGTCCACGTTGAGCGTCATGAGCTGGTCGCGCACGCGCAGGACCGCGGCGTAGTGGCCGATCCCCTCGACCTCCTCGCACTCCTCGGGCTCGATCCGGTGCCGCTCGAGGACCTCCCGGATCGCCCTGACGGCGAGGGCCTCCTTGTCGATGTCCACGCCCGCGTCCTTGTACGTCATCTGCTCGCTCACGGGCACCACCCTCGGCCACGGTTGGGGTCACGTCAGCCGGAAGCACTCGAGGTTCTCAGGGGCCATGGAGAAAACCTTCCTGAACGTCCGCCTTAAGTGGTTCGACAGGTGCTTGCAGGCCTTGGGTTCGCCGTGGTTGGTGAAGATCTTCGGTGGCGGGGAGGGCTTGACCGTCCGGACGTACTTGGTCAGCTCGATCTTGTCGCCGTGGCCGCTGAACCCGCTCACGGTCTCGACGCGGAGCTTGATCCGGAGCGTCTCGGTTTTGCCCTCCGGGGTGGGGAGCGGGACCTCCTTGGCACCCTCCTGAATCTGCCGACCCAGCGTGCCCTCGGCCTGGTAGCCCACGAACACGAGCGTGTTCTTAGGGTCCTCGGAGAGCTCCTTGAGGTACTCGAGGATGGGTCCGCCCTCGAGCATGCCGGAGGTGGAGAGGATCACGGCCGGGTCATCGTCCTCGATGATCGCGCGCCGGTGGTCGGAGCCCTCGACGGGCTCGAACACCTCGGAGGTGAACGGGTCGTCGTCCTCGTGGAGGATCCGGTGCTGGAGGCGCTTGTTGAGGTACTCGGGGTAGGTGGAGTGGATGGCGGTCGCCTCGTAGATCATGCCGTCGAGGTACACGGGGCACTCGAGCTCGCCCTTGCGGTACATGTCTTCGAGGACGAGCATGACCTCCTGGGCGCGCCCGACGGCGAAGGAGGGGATGAGGACCTTTCCACCCTTCCGGATGGTCTCCTGGACGATCTTCCGGAAGCGGGCCTCCTCCTTGCGCCGGCTGCCGTGCCGGGAGTCGCCGTAGGTGGCCTCGATGACCATGCAGTCCACGCGCTTGAACTGATTGTCCGCGCCCTCGAGGAGGCGGGACGGGGTCGGGTTGATGTCTCCCGTGTACACGAAGTTGTAGCCCTTGTCCTGAAGGAACACGTGCACGGAGGCGGAGCCGAGGATGTGGCCGGCGTTGTAGAAGGTGATGCTGATGTCCGGGGTGATGTCGGTGGGCTCGCGGTAGTTGAGGGTGATCGTGCGCTTGATTACCTTCTTGACGTCCTTCTCGGTGTACGGGGGCTCCTGACCGCGCTTCTCCATGACCTTGATGTAGTCAATGAGGAGGAGGTACATCAGGTCGCGGGTGGGCGGCGTGCAGTACACGGGCACGCGGCTCTCGATGACCTCGTGCCGGTAGAAGTAGGGCAGGAAGCCGCAGTGGTCGAGGTGCGCGTGGGTGATGACGACGGCGTCCAGGTCGTCCATCCGGAACTCGGGCACGTTGAAGTGCGGGTACGCGTCCCGGCCGTTGGCGGCGACGTTCACGCCGCAGTCAAGGAGCACGCGGCTCTCCTCGGTGTGCAGGAAGAGAGCGGAGCGGCCGACCTCCTGAAACCCGCCGAGCGCGCTGACGCGGGCCCAGCGGGACTCGCTGCCGCGGCTGCGCGTGCGGCCGCAGAAGATGCGCTCGCTGACGTTCTTGAGGAACTCGCGGCGGGAGTCGTCGGAGAGGATGAGCCGGCGGGTCGTGTTGACGGTCTTGGAGGGGATGGGCGGTTTCCGGTATATCTTCGGGACCCAGCCGGTGTCCCGGGAGATCTTGTGCACGTTCTTGCCGCGCTTACCGATGACGAGGCCCGGCTTCTTGGCGAAGATGACGACCTCACCGGTCTCCAGGAAGAGCAGGTCCCGCTCGTCGACGCCGGCGTCCTCCGGGATGATGTCCAGGATGACCTTCTTCGCGTCCTTGGCGGGGGAGAGGGCGCTGGGGTTGGGTCGGATCTTGACGCGCTTGCGCAGGGCCTTGGCTAGCCGGGTGATGAGGTCGGAGTCGTCCTTGACGAAGGAGTGGGGCGAGTTGGTGTAGATGACGACCTCGGGACCCTCGAAGTCCACGTCGGTTACGACGATGTCTGAGGGGAGGACCTCCTCCACCTTCTCTTTGATCTCCTTCTTCACCTCGCTCAGCGATTTCCTGCCACCTCCTTCGCTCAACCTCGCCGCCCCTGCGTCACCGGTGTTGGCATCCGGGGATCGTCGGGGGTCGGAGAGCGCCCGCTTACGCCTACGGGAGGTACTCCTCCACGTCCTCCTCCGGCAGCTCCCGGTACCCCTCCTCCCGCGTGATCGTGACCACGGTCACCCCCTCACCCGTGCCCGTGTCCCGCTCCAGGGCGGAGTGAACGGCGCGAACGGCCACCTCGATCGCGTCGTCCAGGGACATGTCCTCCTCGTACTCGGCCTCCAGGACACCGTAGGCCGTGGGCGAGCCCGAGCCGGTGGCCGTGTAGTCCTCCTCGATGATCGAGCCGCTGGGGTCGAGGTTGTACAGGGAGGGCTCGTCCTGATTGAACCCGCCGATGATCAGCTGCACAAGGTACGGTCGGAAGGCCTTGAGGCTGGAGTGCAGGACGTGGGAGGTCACGTTCGCGATCGCCCGGGCGCTGATGCGCCGCCCGTGCCGCAGCTGGTACAGCCGCGCCTCCGCCTTCATCAGCTCCACGATCTTCTGCGCGTCCGCAACGGAGCCCGCCGTGGTGACGCCCACGTAGTCGTGCACCTTGAAAATCTTCTTGACCTCCTTGCCCGCGATCAGGTTGCCCATGACCGCCCGCCGATCCGCGGCGAGGACCACCGCGTCTTTCGCCTTGATACCAACCGTGGTCGTGCCCTTAGTCAGCTGATCCAACTCCTTCATGACATCCGTTATCTGCAACGCTCACACCCCTGATCTTCAGTAAGTTTTGGCCACGCGGATCGTGTGCTCGGCGGGCTCCCCGCACACGGGGCACCGGTCGAACTCGGGCCCCTTCTCCTCCGGGTAAGGAGTGCCGAGAACGTCGCCCTCGACCTCCTCCTCCAGCTTCCGACCGCACTCCTCCGACCCGCACCAACCGGTCTCCACGATGCCGTCGCCGACGAACTCGCGCACCTCCTCCAGCGACTCGGCCCGGTGCATGAACTTTTCGAACCTCTCCCAGGCCCGCTCCCGCAGGTTCTTCTTCATCTCGTCCAGCAGCTCCGGGACCACGTCCGGCAGCTCCGAGGCGGAGTACGTCTCTCGCTCCATCTCGTCCCGCCGGAAGACGACCGCCGTGTCCTCCTCCACCTCACGGGCGCCGATCTCCACGCGCAGCGGCACACCCTTCAGCTCCCAGTAATGGAACTTTCGTCCCGGGCTCATGTCCCGGTCGTCGAGCTTGACCCGCGCCACCTCAGATAGCTCCTCCTTCACCTCCCGAGCCCGCTGCAGGATCTCCTCTCGCATGCCCTTCTTCAGGATCGGCACGATCACGACCTGGTACGGGGCCACGTCCGGCGGCAGAACGAGCCCGTGCTCGTCCCCGTGGATCGCGATCACCGAGGCCACGACGCGGTCCGAGACTCCGTAGCAGGTCATGTGGGCGTACTCCTGGTCCCCCTCCTCCGTTTCAAAGGTTACGTCGAACGTCTTCGAGAAGTTCTGACCCAGCATGTGAATGGTTCCGATCTGCAGCGCCCGCCCGTCCGGCATCACCGTGTCGAACGCCACCGTGTACTCCGCGCCCGGGAACTTGTCCCACTCCGGCCGCACCGAGGCCACGTACGGGATGCCCAGGTCCTCGAAGAACGACGAGTAGATCTCGAAGGCCTCCCGCACCTGCTCCTCCGCCTCCTCCCGCGTTGCGTGCGCCGTGTGCGCCTCCTTGAACGTCGTGATCTCCCGCATCCGGATCAGCGGCCGCGTGTGCTTCGTCTCGTACCGGAACGTGTTCACGATCTGGAAGACCTTCAGCGGCAGGTCCGCGTGCGATCGTATCCACAGGGCGAACATCGGGTAGATCGCAGTCTCGCTCGTCGGTCGCAGCGCCAGCTTCTCGTCCATCTCCTTCAGGCCACCGTGCGTCACCCAGAACACCTCGTCCTCGAAGCCCGCGATGTGCTCCGCCTCCTTCTCCAGCTGCGTCTCCGGGATCAGCGTTGGGAACAGGACCTCCTTGTGCCCCGTCTCCCGCAGCCGCTTCCGCAGCTTCTCGATCACCCGCTGCCGGATCTCGAACCCGTAGGGCAGCCACACGTACAGGCCTTTAACCGGGTACCGCACGTCCATGACCTCCGCGTCCCTCAACACCTCCGCGTACCACTCCGAGAACTCCAAACGATCACCCCGCCGGGGCTGGTTACCGTGGAGATCTCGAAGAAGAGAATGCAGCTCCCGCGCGAGGTCCTCGTCGGGACCGACGTGCTGCCCGACGCCCCGAGCCTCCTGCGGAGCGTCGGCATCCCGGAGGGCACGGTCGCGATCTTCACGGGTCCCACCACGAAGAAGGTCGCGGGCCGGGACGTGGAGGAGTACCTTGAGGAGGCCGGGTACGAGACCACGACGGTGATCGTCCGGGGGTCCACCGAGGAGGACGTGAAAAAGGCTTTGGAAGAGCTCAAGGCCGCGGGAGCCGACGTCGCGGTCGCCGTGGGCGGCGGGAAGGTCATCGACGTGGCCAAGGTCGCCTCCTATCGCGAGCGTATCCCCTTCGTCAGCGTGCCCACCTCCGCCTCGCACGACGGCATCGCCTCACCCTTCGCCTCCATCCGCAGGGAGGACCGGCCCTACTCCGAGCCCGCCCACGCACCGCTCGCCGTGCTCGCTGATATAAACGTGATCCGGGAGGCCCCCGAGCGGCTCATCCGCGCCGGCGTGGGCGACGTCGTGTCCAACATCACCGCCGTCAAGGACTGGCGACTCGCCCACCGGCTCCGCAACGAGCCCTACAGCGAGTACGCCGCCAGCCTCTCCCTCATGGCCGCCAAGATCGTCATCAAGAACGCCAAGCCCATCGGCCAGCTCCTGCCCGAGGGCATCAAGAAGCTCGTTCAGGCCCTCATCAGCGGCGGCGTCGCCATGAGCATCGCCGGCTCCTCCCGCCCCTGCAGCGGCTCCGAGCATCTCTTCAGTCACGCCCTCGACGTCATCGCCGACCGCCCCGCCCTCCACGGCGAGCAGTGCGGCGTCGGCACCATTATCATGGAGTACCTCCACGGCGGCGACTGGCGTCGCATCCGAGACACCCTGAAGCGCGCCGGCGCTCCCACCACCGCGGAGGAGCTGGGGATCAGCGAGGAGGAGCTGATCGAGGCCCTCTGCACCGCCCACGAGATCCGGCCCGAACGCTACACCATCCTCGGCGACCGCGGCCTCACCCGCGAGGCCGCCGAGCGCGCCGCCCGCGAGACCGGCGTTATTTGAACACCTCCTCGACGACCACCTTCTCCACCCGATCGTCGTGCTCTCGCATCAGCTCCACGAACCGCCGCTTCGCCCCGAACCATCCCGTCTTCACCGCGTCCTCACCCTCCACCCGCAGCCGCAGCGTCCCGTCCTCGTCCTCCCACTCCAGCTCCACGTCGATCCCCGGCGCCAGCGTGTCCAGCAACCCCTCCGCCCGCTCCTCCACGCCCTCAAGCACCTCCAGCACCTCCACCTCGTACACCAGCGTCTTTCCCGCCAACGGATGGTTCATGTCCACCCGCACCCGGCCACCGTCCACGCTGACCACTCGGCCCCGGCGACCCTCCGGCGTCACCACCGTGCCACCCGGCCGCACATCCCCTCGCACCTCCGACCGCCGGTACGTCCGCACCAGCGACGCGTCCCGCTCACCGAACGCCTTCTCCGGAGGCACCTCCACCTCGAACTCATCGCCCGGCTTCCTGCCCTTCAGCTCCTCCTCCACCGGTTCCCAGACCATCCCTGCCCCCACCACGACCACGACCGGACCCGTCCGCACGTCCAGGTCGTGCTCCTCCGCCACCTCCTCCCGCGTCGTGTCGATCACCTCGTCGGTCTCCTTCACGCGGCCCGTGTAGTGGATTTTCACGAAGTCACCCTCCTCCACGGCCAAGCGGACTACCCCCTCAGCATCGCTTCCACGAGCATTTCGACGGCCTCCTCCTCCGACAGGCCCCGGGACATAAGCGCCTCGATCTCGCGGCGCTCGAGCGTTCCCAGCGCCGCCTCGTGCGTCAGGCGAGCGTCGGGATCCACCACCTTTAGCTTCGGCACGCTCTCCACCCGACCGTCGCCGCGGATGATCTCGGAGCACTCCACGTGGCCCTTAGCGCCCGGGGCCTCACCAGACAGCTCGCCCACGAACCGCACCCGAGCCCCGTCGATCGCCGCCGCGCGCGAGTCCAGCACCGCCCGCGAGTCCTCACCCACCAGCCGCACGCTCTCCTCGATGTCCACCTTGTCGTCCTCCCGCGCCATGATCCGGACCACACCCTCCAGCGAGCCTTCCCTACGCACCACGCCCCGAGACACCCACCACAGCTCGCCCACCCGACCCTTCGTCAGCCGGAACTCGCTCGAGAGCCGGGCTCCCTCGCCCACCTCCACATCGTACTCCGCCCGCAGCCGCACGCCACCCTCACCGTGGTAGTGAATGTCCTGCACCTCCAGCTCCGCGCCGTCCTTCACCACGAACTCCGCCTTCATCTCGTGCAGCACGTCCTCCGCCCGCGGGAACGAGCAGTGCGACAGCAGCCTGATCCGAGCCTCGGGCTCCACCACCACCCGGGTCTCGATCCGCTGCACGCCCTCCTCCCACGGGATCCCGACGCAGAAGTGCACCGGCTCGTCCAGCTCGAACCCCTCCTTCACCACCAGCTCCGCCCGCACGCCGTCGTCCAGCTCCTCCGCCTCCAGCTCCAGCCCCTCCCGATCCTGCACGTTCACCACCTTGTTCTCCAGGATCACCACCCGGGGAGCGTCGGGATCCGCGTGGTACTCCGCCGGACCGAACACCTCCTCCTCGCTCACTCCGCCTCGCACACCAGGTCTCCCCCGCACATCCGGCACTTGTACACGATCTCCTCCGGGTCGCCCTCCTCCACGATCTCCCCGTCCATCATCAGGTACGCCCGGTCACCCACACGCTCCGCCAGATCCCGGCTGTGCGTGATCAGCAGGACCGACGAGCCCTCCCTCCGCATCCACTCGATCAGCTTTGCCAGGTCCTCCGACGACGTCATGTCCAGCCCAGCGTCCGGCTCGTCCAGGATCACCAGGTCCGGTCGCATCACCATCACCGACGCCAGCTCCACCCGCTTCCGCTCGCCACCGCTCAGGCCCTCACCACACTCCCGCTCCCAGTACTCGTCCGGGTCCAGCCCCACCATCCGTAGGCACCGGCGCGCCCACTCCTCGTCGTCGCACCCCGCCATCAGGTACTCGCCCACCGTCAGCCCCTCGAACCGCGCCGGCTCCTGCCAGCACAGCGTCAGCCCGCGCCGCGCCCGCTCGTGCATCGGGAGGTCCGAGATGTCCTCGCCCTTGAACCGAATCTCCCCCTCCACCTCGTAGCCTTCACTCCCCATGATCGCCCGCGCCAGCGTGCTCTTACCCGACCCGTTCGGCCCGATCAGGTTCACGATCTCTCCCTCGTCCACCCGCAGCGACGCCCTCTTGACGATCTCCCTGCCGCCCGCGCGCACCCTCAGGTCTTTAACCTCCAGCAGGGCCATGCGCACGGGCCCCCAACGCCCGCGACCCGGGCCCGACGGAAGCCCGACGGGCCGCCGATGAGGGCCCGGCCCAGAGCCCGGGACAGCGTCCTAGCCGACCGATCAGGAGGGATGACGCGCGCGCCGACACCCGGGCACAGGGCCCACCCCCAAAATAACCTCCGCGCGAGGGGGTGAGACACCGCTGGCCCGCATCGAGGTGCACGAGATCCAGCCCCGCAAGCGCGACCTCGAGACCGTTGAGAGCGCCCCGTCCGCCCACGAGGCGCCCATCTGGGACGCCGTCTACCCGTACCACCGCCACGAGGAGGGCGTCCTCGACCGCATCACCCAGGCCATCCAGGACACCATGCACCGCACCGAGCCCGCCCAGGTCTGCGTCGCCCTCGAGGGCATGGACAGCGCCGTCCTGGCCGTCGCCGCCGCCCGCGCCTGCGAGGAGTACGGCGTCGAGCTCATCCTCTACACCATCGGCTTCTTCCCCGGCATGCCCCGCGCCCTCGTCCACGCCCGCGCCCACCTAGTCGCCCAGCACCTCGACCAGCACTACGAGACCCCCGTCAGCTTCTACCACCTCCAGGTTCCGCCACCCCCATACAACGCCAAGCGCGACCTCTGCCAGCAGTGCGGCAAGCTCCGCTTCGAGGCCGCCGCTCACGCCTTCCCCGGCTCCCTCATCCTCGGCGGCGCCAACTACGGCGAGGCCCCACACCGCGCCCAGATGCCACCCACCACCGAGCACCCCAACGCCCTCGAGTACCGCCCACTCCTTGACCTCAAGCTCGACAAGGGTCACGTCGTCGCCGCCCTGCGCGAGGCCGACCTCCACTTCCCACGCTTCGAGTGGTGGAAGAACGAGAGCGGCTGCGGCGTCCGCGACTACCTCCGCAAGTCCCCCGACCCCGACGGCGTCCTCACCACCGCCCAGCTCAACGATGAGCTCCACCGCGCCCTCACCGAGGAGGGCGTCCACTGCGGCCACCACTACGACACCGCCGTCGTCCTCTACGACGGCGAGACCGCCTACCCCGTCCTCGTCCCGCTACCCTGGGGCTGGGACCACGAGGCCCACCAGGCCGCCCAGCGCGCCCTCGAGTGGCTCAAAGAGGAGTGGGAGCTCGGCGACCCACTCCAGCTCGAGCCCGAGGACCCACCACTCCAGAGCCTCCTCAAGCGCGCCCGACAGCTCGGCACCATCACGCTCTGAGTCAGCACACCCGCCCTTCACCTCATCGAGCTCGGCACATCAGCCCCTCATCATCCATCCGCACCGGTCCCCTCCCACGACAAGACCCTTGCGGTCGGCACGCCTATCCCTCATCACACCTCAGAGACCGGGGTTCTCCTCATCCCGCGGCGCCCCACGCGCACCCACGACCGAAAAACCCAATCGTTACGACCACCGGAACGAACCGGCCGATGATGAGGTGGACCCACGGCGACCGCCGGGGATGATCGGAGTCGCGGGCCCCGAGGCCGCCCACGGAACGTTACAAGCCCCATAACGACCCGTTTCCGAGCGGTGGGGGCGCAGGCTTCGGGGCCGCCCCGAGCCGAGGGTGCCAACACGATGGAGGACATGACCCCCGGAAAACGCTCGCGACCCGGAGCGAGCCCGACCGACCCGAGCCGACGCTCACGCCGAGTGTCCCGCGGAGATCACGGTCGCGTCCGGTCGCACCGCGCCCCGCGCCCGGACCGCCACCGCTCAAGCTCGAGCTGAACGTCGGGCACCCAGCGCTTACCATCCCGAGACCGGCGGTAGAGGAGCTTTCTGAGCACCCGCTCGGTGAACCAGGCTTTCCAGGGGCCGAGCACGGTCCTCGCGAACCTGGGTGCTCGGTCGAGGAGGTCGCGGAGCTGGGGGAGTCCTGCGGGCTCGAGGTCGAAGGCGAGGGCGAGGGTGCGGGCGATTAGCCGGCGCGAGTCCCCCGACCCGCGAGCCTCCTCAACGATCCGCTCGAGCGCGGCTCGAAGGTGCCGCACCGCGAGTCGAGCAAGGTCAAGCACGGTTCTCCTCGACTGCTCGGCGAGCCACTCGACGAACTCGACGCTCGGGCCCGACTTGCCCAGGTAGATCAGCCTGGGGTGCCGGCGCCCCGGAGTCCGCTTAAAGTACGCGACGTAATAAGGCCCGTACGTCTTCCCGCCAACCCGCCGGTACGTCTCTCGCAGCTCGGGCTTGACCTGCCGCCGATACGCCTCCCGGAGCACGCGCAGGCACCGAATCCGCTCCACGGGATCCGAAGGCAATGGGGCGCCCTGCCAGGTCACTCGCGCCACCCCGGGTTCCGGGCGTGCCGTCATTTTGTAATCAGGCTGGAGGATAAAACGGTTGCGAGGGCGGGCCGACCCCACCGCAGCGTACAGGCCGGGACCGATGGGCGCGCTCGCCCCTCGGCCGGACCCGCCCGGGTTGTAGGCCGGGGCTGGAGTCGCGGGTCGTCGCTTGCTGAGGCCCGCTGGCCCACGGTTACAATGGTAAGGGTGGGAGAGGGGGCGAAGGGTCGGGGTGGCTCAGTCGGACCGGCCGGGGAGCGGGATGTCCTCTCGGGGCAGCTCGACGATGACGACGGTGGGCTCGCGCTGCATCTCGGCGTCGCGGAGGGTGCGGTGGAGCTCGTCGGTCTGGTCGTGCTCGAGACGGTGGACCTCGATGCCGTAGGCCTCGGCGAGGTCGGCGGGGTCGGTGGGCAGGTCCATCTTGGCGGGCTCGGGGTCGTCCAGGTCGGCGGTCTGTCGGGTGAAGCCGAGCTCTCGGTTGCGGAGGACGAGAACGGTGATGGGGAGGTCCTCTCGGACGGCGGTCTCGAGCTCGTGATGCGTGGCGAGGAAGCCGCCGTCGCCGGTGATGGCGAGGACGGGCTCGGGGGTACGGGTGGCGGCACCGAGGGCGGCGGGGAGGGCGAAACCCATGGGGCAGAAGGCGCCGGAGTGGATGAGCTCGTTGGGGGAGGAGAGGTGGGCGGCGAGGAGGGTGAGGGGCGTGTGCTGGCCGGAGTCGAGGGTGACGGGGCCGATCCAGGCGCGGAGGGCGGTCTTGACGACGCGGTAGGCGTGGGTGTCGGGTTCGTCGGGCTCGCGGCGCTCGGGCTCCCAGGGCTGCGTTTCGGGCGGGTCTTTGACGAGGGCCTGCAGGAGTGGCACGGGATCGCACTCGAGGTGTAGGTCGGCGGGACCGTTGAGGTGGAGGGTGACGGCGATGATCTCGGCGTCGGGTTCCTCGGGTAGGGTGCGCTCGGTGAGGCGGGCGCCGAGGGCGAGGATGACGTCCGCCTCCTGCAGGACGTGGTTGGCCCAGCCGCGGAGGCCGACGACGCCGTAGTTGCGAGGGTGGTACTCGGGGACGATGCCGCGGCCGCGCATGGTCTGGACGATGGGGGCGTTCAGGAGCTCGGCGAGGCGCTCGATGTGTTCGCCGGCGAGGGAGCGGTAGCAGCCGCGGCCGACGAGGATGGTGACCTTCTTGCCCTCGAGGCGGCGGCGGACCTCGTCGATTTCATCGTCGGTGGGCTGGGGTGGCTGGGCTTCGCGGAGGTGCGGTTCGAGCTCGTCGGGAGCCTGGGGCCGGGTTAGGACGGCGGGCCGGGAGCGGGCGAGGGACCGTGCGGCCTCTTTCGGGTCGTCGGTGACGGTGAGTCGGAGCCGGTTGGACTCGAGGCTGGGTAGGAGGGACTGGAAGCCCTGGTCGACGGGCGCTCCGGTGATGCAGAGGATGGGGACGTGGTCGGCGAGGGCGCAGGCGAGGCCGGGTAGGGCGTGGGCGAGGCCGGGGCCGCGGGTGGCGAGGAGTGCGGCGGGCTCGTTGGAGACCTCGGCGGCGCCGATGGCGGCGTAGGCGGCGGTGTCCTCGCGGTTGGTGCGGATGAGCTCGTCGCGCTCGGCGAGCTCGAGGTAGGGCTCGTGGATGTCGTCCCCGGGGACGGCGAAGACGGGCTTAAGGTGGTGCGCGAGCCGCATCACTCCACCTCCTTGGCGAGCTCTAGGTACTCCTGGATCATGTCGGGAAAGGAGGTGGCGGGCATGTAGCGGAGGCCGAGCTCGCGGGCCCAGCGCTCGATGCCCTCGTCCTGGGCGACGACGGCGGCGTCGAGCTCCTTGGCGAGGAGGAGAACGTCGAGGTCGGGGGCGCTGTCGAGGGTACCGTGGCGGACGGTGCGGCGGTACTTGCGGCGGAAGCGGCGGACGGTCTCGCCGATGATCTCGCGAATGATCTTCTCCTTGGGCACGTCGGCCTCCTCTCGGAGCATGATCTCGTAGGTCTCTAGGGCGGCGTTCCAGATGGCCTTCTCGGCGTGTTTACGGCCGCGGTCGAGGCGGCCGCGCATGTCCTTGACGTAGGCCATGAAGAGTCGGGCGGGGACCTTGACCTCGTATCGGTTGGGGGTTTTCTTGACGATCCAGGTGTCGAGGCGGGAGACGAGCTCGGCCGGGCAGTCGTTGCGCTCGAGGAAGCCCTTGAGCTCGCGGTAGACGGTGGGGTACGGGAGGTAGCAGCTGATGTGAAGCTCCATGCGGGCGCGGGCGATGAGGTCGAGGAGCTCGGAGACGGCGCGGCAGAGGTCGCCGTCGCCGAGGCGGTCGACGACGTCCTGGTGGGTGAAGGCGGTGGTGTCGAGGACGAAGCGCTGCTTGTACACGGGGGTTACCCCCGGCGGGAGCGGATGCGGAGTCCGTGGCGGGTTAGGACGGCCTCGAAGGTGACGGTGGTGTCCCCGATGGCGACGGTGACCTCCTTGCCCGCGTGGGTGTGCCGGACGCCGAGGAAGCGGTAATCAGGGTGCAACCAGGGCTCGGTCTCCTCGCCGGTGAACGCGTGGATGATGCGGGCGATCGCGTTGATGGGGTTGGGCCGGCCGGCGGGGTCGGGCGGGATGACGTCGACGTAGAGGAACTCGCGAGCGGTGTAGATGGCCACGCCGGTGAGCTCGACGTCCTCGACGATCTCGGTCGCGGTCTCGAGCTCGAGCACGTCCACGTCGCACTCCTCGAGGGCGCGCCGGATGGCCCGCTCGAGGTCGCGCTTGGTCCCGGTCGGCTCGAAGTCGATCAGGTCGTACGGGTCCTTGCGCACGATCCTCCGGCGCTCGGGCCGCTCGCCCGTGATCTCCTCCGCCTCGCGGGCCCCGTGCGGGGTGAGGGTGTACACGCAGGAGGCGGTCCAGGGGTCGAAGGTGATCGTGAGTATCGGCCGGCCGTCCAGGAACACGCGCTCGGCCCGGACGGGGCCACGGATGCGCTCGATCGTGACCTCGCGGTCCTCGATGCCGAGGTCCGAACCCGTGAGCTCTTCGAGGACCTCCCGCAGCTCCTTCAGCTCCCCCTCCGTTGGCTCCCGGACCGCCAGGGCCGGTCACCCCGGCCCGCGCCGGCCGGTCCCGGGATAAATAATCAAGCGCGGGGCTCCATCCGGAGCGCGCCCGTGGGGCAGGCCCGGGCGCAGCTACCGCACGCCCGGCACCGCTCCTCATCGATCTCCAGGTACTCCTCCCCGACGATGATGGCCCGGGTCGGGCAGGCGCGCATGCACTCACCGCACCCGTCGCACTCGCTCGAATCCAGCACGAAGCGGGCCTGCCGCGTTTCGACCTCGACGATCTCGCTCACGAGCCCCACCCTTCGGGTCGAGACCGGCCTTGATCACCGTTGCGAGTTCGACGAGCCTAACCTTATATGACCCGCCTCGGTACCCGGTCCGCCGGGGCTGCGGCGTGCGCGTCCGGGACGTGATGGTTGAGGACGTGATCTCCGTGGGCCCCGACGAGCCGCTGGAGCGGGTCCTGCGGGCGCTCTCGGAGGAGTCGATCCACGGGGTGCCGGTGGTGGACGACGGGCGGCTGGTCGGAATCGTGACGTCGGTGGACGTGGCCTGGGCGCTCGCCACGGGCGAGTGGCGGGAGCTGCGGGCGGGCGAGGTCGCCCGGGAGGCGGTGAAGGTGCGCCCGGACGACCCGCTCGAGCTGGCGCTCGACCGGATGGCGGCGGCCGGGCAGGACCGGGCGGTGGTCGTGGAGGAGGGGCGCGTGGTGGGCGTGCTGACCGTCCTGGACGCGGTCAGAGCGCTGCTGGGGGAGGAGTAGATGGACCGCCTCTTCGAGCCGCGCTCGGTCGCGGTCGTGGGCGCCTCCCGGGACCCGAGCAAGGTGGGTCACAGCGTGCTCCGGAACCTGCTCGCGGAGTTCGAGGGGGACGTGTACCCGGTCAACCCGCACGCGGACGAGATCCTGGGCGTGCGGTGCTACCCCTCGCTCTCGGAGGTGCCGGCCCCGGTCGACCTGGTCGTGATCGCCGTGCCCGCGCCGGTCGTGCCGGAGGTCGTGCGAGAGGCGGGCGAGGTCGGCGCGAGGTACTGCGTGGTCATCTCAGCGGGCTTCTCGGAGGCGGGGAACGAGGAGCTGGAGCGGGAGCTGGTGCAGGCGGCGCGGGAGGCGGGCGTGCGGATCGTGGGGCCGAACTGCCTGGGGATCATCAACGCGCGGGCCGGGCTGAACGCCTCGTTCGCGGCGGAGATGCCGCCGGAGGGTGACATCGCGTTCGTGTCGCAGAGCGGGGCGCTGGCGACCTCGGTCATCGACTGGTTCTCCTCGGGGGACGTGGGCACGGTCGGGGTGGGCTTCAGCAAGTTCGTGAGCCTGGGCAACGCGGCGGACCTAGACTTCCCGGACTTCCTGGAGTACCTGGCCGAGGACGACGAGACGAAGGTAGTCGTCCTCTACCTGGAGGGAGTGAAGGACGGGAGGGCGTTCGTGGAGGCGCTGTCCTCGTGCGCGGAGGAGAAGCCGGTGATCGTGCTGAAGGGTGGGCGGACGGAGGCGGGCGCGGAGGCGGTGAGCACGCACACGGGCTCGCTGGCGGGCTCGGGCGAGGTGTACCGGGGGGTGGTCGAGCAGTTCGGCGGGGTCTTCGTGGAGGGGTTCGAGGAGGCGTTCGACACGGCGAAGCTCCTGGCGAAGGCGGGTCCGCCGCGCTCGAACCGGGTGCTCATCGTCACGAACGCGGGGGGTGGCGGGATCCTCGCGGCGGACGCGCTGCACGAGGCGGGGTTCGAGCTCCCGGAGCCAGGGGGCGACCCGTCGGTCCTGCCGGAGGAGGCGGCGACGGGGAACCCGGTGGACGTGCTGGGGGACGCGGACGCGGACCGCTACCGGGTAGCGCTGGAGGAGTTCGCGGACCCGGACCGGTACGGGGCGGTGCTCGTGATCCTCACCCCGCAGAGCGTGACCGAGCCCGTGCAGACGGCGCGGGTCGTGGCGGAGTTCGCGGAGGAGTTCCCCGGACCGGTGCTCGGCGTGTGGATGGGCCGGCACTCGGTGGCTGTGGGTGTCAGGACGCTCGAGGAGGCCGGGGTACCGACGTTCCCCTCGCCGGAGCGGGCGGCGCGGGCGCTGCGGAACGCGGCGCTTTGGGCAAAAGTTATATAGATGGGTGTCGTTAGGCCGGCCTAACGTTGACCCGACGGCTCGGCGGGGCCGGGGCTTGCCCAAGACCCTCGCTGAGGTGGAGGAGGGCCGCGTGGTACGGATCGTGGATGTGGTGGCGGGTCGAGGCGCCGCGGCCATGCTGTACAACCTCGGGCTGCGGCCGGGTGCCCGGGTGGAGGTCGTCAAGTCGGGCCCCGGCCCGATCGTTGTCCGGGCGGAAGGTAGCACGTTCTCGATCGGCCGCGGCCTCGCGTCCAAGGTGATCGTGGAGGAGGAGTGAGGGGGCGGTGCATGAGAACCGTCGCGCTCGCGGGTCCGCCGAACGTGGGCAAGACCACGCTCATGTCCCGCCTCTGCCGCGCCTCCCTTGAAGTCGGGAACTGGCCCGGGGTCACCGTCGAGCGGAGGACCTGCACGTACGAGTTCCGAGGCCACCGCTACCGCGTGATCGACCTGCCCGGCACGTACAGCCTCGTCGCCACCTCGGAGGACCAGCGCATCACCCGCGACTTCCTCCTCGACCGCCTCGACGAGCGCGCGGACGTGATCGTGGTCGTGGCCGACGCGCTGAACCTCGTCCGCGGCGTCTCGCTGCTCCTCGAGATCGCCGAGCTCGGGCGCACCCGACTCGTCCTCGCGGTCAACATGATGGACGAGGCCGAGCGCATGGACCTGGACGTGGACGTCCGCACCCTCGAGCGCCGGCTCCGCGTGCCGGTCGTACCCCTCTCCGCCAAGCGCGGTACGGGGATCGACCGACTCAAACGGGCCATCTCCGACGTCGTGGAGGGACGGGTCGAGCCGAGGCCACCCCGGGTCGACTACCCGCGCCCCATTCGGGCCGCCGTTCGAGAGCTCCGCGAGCGGATCGAGCGGGAGCTGAGCGAGCCCCGCCACCGGGCCGAGTGGCTCGCGATCAAGCTCCTTGAAGGCGACGAGGACCTGCTGGAGCGACTGAGCCGGGACCTCGAGGACCTGCCCGAGCTCGTCGAGCGGATCCACCGCGACCTGATCGAGACGCTGGACCAGGACCCCCGGGCCGCGATCAAGCGGGCCCGGGACGAGCTCGCCTCGGAGATCGTGCGTGCAGCCATCTCCGGCCGCCCCGCGCTCGACCGGCAGGCCCGGCTCGACCGCGTACTCACCCACCCGCTCTGGGGCGGACTCCTAGCTGGCGCGACCATCACGGCCGTCTTCGCCGCCGCCTTCTACCTGGGCGACCTCCTGTCCGAGCCCCTGGAGGACGCGCTCGAGTCCCTGGCGGACCGCGTGAGCGCGGCGCTGCCCGAGCCCTGGGGCGGCCTCCTCGGCGACGGGATCCTCCGCGGCGTGGGCACCGTGCTGGCCATGTACCCGTACATCCTGGTCATGCTCCTGCTCCTCACCGCGCTCGAGGACTCCGGCTACACCGCCCGGGTCGCCGCCCTCCTCGCCGGCCTGCTCTCGCGGTTCGGTCTGCACGGCAAGTCCGTCTTCCCGGCGATGCTCTCCCTGGCGTGCAACGTGCCGGGGATCACGGGCTCCCGCATCATCGAGGACCCTCGGGCGCTGGTGGTCACCGTCCTCGCCCTCCCCGCCATCCCGTGCAGCGCCAGGCTCTCCGTGATCGCCTACCTGACCGCCCAGCTGCCCGATCCATGGCGGGTGCCCGCGGCCGCCTCCATCTACGCGATCGCCGTCCTCACCTTCCTCGGGACCGCCGCCCTGCTCAACCGCCTGCTCTACGGACCGGCCGAGCCCGGCCTGGGCACGGTGATCGAGCTCCCTCGGCTCCGGCGGCCCCACCCCGGGACCGTGCTTCGGGTGGCCTGGCTGCGCTCGAACGAGTTCCTCAAGAAGGCCGGGACGGTGATCCTCGCCGCCTCCATCGCGATCTGGGCCCTCACCCGGTACCCGGCGCCGCTCGGTCACGGGAGCGCGGCGGAGCTCGTCGGCAAGGCGCTGGAGCCGCTGATCGAACCGCTCCTCGGGCTGGACTGGGGCGGCGCGGTGGCGCTGCTCACCGGGGTGCTCGCGAAGGAGACCGTGATCTCCACGATCTCCACCCTCCACATGCGCCTTAGCCCGGACCAGGCGTACGTCCTGGCCCTGGTGAGCACGTTGTACCTGCCGTGCGCGTCCACCCTGGGCGCGATCTACACGGAGACGGAGTCGGCGCGACTCACGGCGCTCGCGCTCCTGACGAACCTGGCCGTGGCCACGGTGATGGGCGCGCTGGCCCACCGGCTACTCGCGCTCGCGGGCCCGTAATCTTTTTGTACAGGTGACGTGCTACCTGCTAGCACGGAGCATGGCGCGGGGAGCGCGGCGGTGCTCGGGTCGCTCAAGGAGGCGCTGAGGGTCCTGGAGCGTCACGCCCGGATACTCGAGCTCGTGTCGGACAACGAGCCGGTCGGGATCGAGCGCCTCTCCGAGCTCTCCGGGATGGAGTGGCACAAGGTTCGCTACTCCCTCCGCGCGCTCGAGCGGGAGGGCATCATCCGCCCCTCCCCGCGCGGGGCCGTGCTCACCGAGGAGGCTCCGGAGCGGCTGAGGCGCGTGCTCGAGGAGCTTCGCTCCCTCAAGGAGGATTTCGAGCTCCTCCTGGAGCGTTACGAACGCCTCGCCGAGCGCCTGGAAGGGCGTGAGGAGGGGGAAGGGTAGGCTTGGACGTCGAGGTGGGCCACATCGGTAAGAAGATCCGGATGGAGCGGATCATGGACCGTGAGACGGGCCGGACGCTGATCGTGCCGATGGACCACGGCGTGACGATGGGTCCGATCACGGGCCTGAAGGACCTGGAGGAGACGGTGGACGCGGTGGCCCGGGGCGGCGCCAACGCGGTCCTGATGCACAAGGGGATGGTGCGCGCGGGTCACCGCGGGTACGGGCGCGACGTGGGACTGATCGTGCACCTGTCGGCGAGCACGGACCTGGGCCCGGACCCGAACTACAAGGTGCAGGTGGCGGACGTCGAGGAGGCGATCCGGCTCGGCGCGGACGCGGTCAGCGTGCACGTGAACGTGGGCGCCGAGGAGGAGCCGGAGATGCTGAAAAAGCTGGGTGAGGTCGCGCGGAAGTGCGAGGAGTGGGGCATGCCGCTGGTCGCGATGATGTACCCGCGGGGCCCGCAGGTGGAGGACGAGTTCGACGTGGAGTACGTGAAGCACGCGGCCCGCGTGGGCGCGGAGCTGGGCGCGGACATCGTCAAGACGAACTACACGGGCGACCCGGACTCCTTCAAGGAGGTGGTGAAGGGCTGCCCGGTCCCGGTGGTCATCGCGGGCGGGCCGAAGGCCGAGACGCCGGAGGAGGTTCTCGAGATGGTCAAGGGCGCGATCGAGGCGGGCGCGGCGGGCGCGGCCATCGGCCGGAACATCTTCGCGCACAAGTCCCCGCGCATGCGCGAGGCGATGGCCCGGGCCATCGCGAAGATCATCCACGAGGAGGCCGACGTAGAGGAGGCCATGAGGGAGCTCGAGCGGGTGTAGACGCGCCATGAGCGACGAGAAGAAGGAGGTTTGGGTCTCGATCGCCTTTGAGGGCTCGTGGGAGGAGAAGAAGCCCTTCGTCACCGAGGCCATCGAGGCCGGCGCGGACGTGATCGTCTGCCTACCGGAGGAGGTGGAGAAGGTCAAGGAGCTGGGCAACGTCAAGGTCGCCGTCCCGCTCGCGGCCGAGGGCGGCTCGCCCGACCTGGCCCTCGACGAGCTGGAGAACGTCGACGCCGACCTCGTCATCGTCGGCATCCGAGGCGAGGGCGACGGCACGATCGACCTGCCCGACGACGTGAGCGAGTCCATCGACGGAGAGCTCATCCGTCGGGTTAAGGAGGCGGGCTACGAGGTCGCCGAGTACGTCGAGATCGAGGACAAGCCCTACGAGCGCTTCGCCGCCGACATCTCCAAGGAGCTCGAGCCCGACTACCTGATCGCCATCGGCCGCGACTGGAAGATCATCCCACTCGAGAACCTGATCGCCGAGCTCCAGGACGAGCCCACCAAGATCATCGCCGGCGCCCGGGACGCGGAGGAGGCCAAGATCGCCTTCGAGACCCTCGAGGTCGGCTCCGACGGCGTGCTGCTCGACGCCCAGCGCATCGAGCCGGGCGAGATCAAGAAGACGGCCGAGGTGGCCGAGGAGGTCACCGCCGAGAAGTTCGAGCTCGTCCCCGTCGAGATCAAGGAGATCGAGCCCATCGGCAAGGGAGACCGCGTCTGCGTCGACACCTGCACCCTCATGGAGGAAGGAGAGGGCATGCTCGTCGGCTCCACCGCCCGCGGCATGTTCCTGATCCACAGCGAGAGCCTCGACAACCCCTACGTCGAACCGCGGCCCTTCCGCGTCAACGCCGGGCCCGTCCACGCGTACATCCGCGTGCCCGGCGGCAAGACCAAGTACCTCTCCGAGCTCGAGCCCGGCGACGAGGTCCTCATCGTCGACAAGGACGGCAACACCCGCACCGCCGTCGTCGGCCGCCTCAAGATCGAGAAGCGACCGCTCCTCCTGATCAAGGCCGAGTACGAGGGCATCGAAATCCAAACCATCGTCCAGAACGCCGAGACCATCCACCTCGTCCGCGAGGACGGCGAGCCCGTCTCCGTCGTCGACCTCAAGCCCGGTGACAAGGTGCTCGCCTTCGTCGAGACCGAGGAGCGCAAGGGCCGCCACTTCGGCATGGAGGTCGAGGAGAGCATCATCGAGAAGTAGGCCCAGGTCCCACCCTCCCACGCCCCCCACGAATCGTTACGATTATCTTAACGAAGGAGCCACCCGCCCTCGACTCACCTCCAGACGTTTCGGGACTCGCCCCGCCCGCCGCCCCCAGGTCCAGCCCTCGCCCGGGAGCTGACTGGGCTCTCACGCCTAGCCCTGAGCTCGGACCGCCGCTGTACCCGCGCCCCGACAGGGCGACCCCGGGACCCGGCGCCGGTGTGACGAAGCCGCGTTCTCTTAGGGTGAACGAACACTGAGCGGCGGTCTGATTATAAGTCGGTAATACTGGCGCCCGCAGGGGTGCGAGGATAATGCCGCCAACGAGAGCCTTGATCGTACTCCTGCTGGCGGCCGCTACCGCCGCCGCGCCGACCCACGCTATCACCCCGGCGCAGATCGACGAGGCCCTGCAGGCGGCGAAGTCCTGGCTCAAGGAGCAGCAGTACACGGAGAAGGACGTGGGCAAAAAGATCCGGTACAAGAACCGGCAGGGCCAGTGGGCGGAGTACGAGGTCAAGCCCGAGGACGTCGGCGCGTTCCCGATGACGTACAAGCGGGACGTGACGTACTACTGCCTGCCGAACCTGCACACGTACGTGGTCATGGACACACTCCTGACGGCCTACGAGGCGGGCGTGCGGGACGACACGGTCCGAGAGATGATCCTGAAGGCGCTCCAGTTCATGTGGAACGTCAAGGGCAAGTACCAGCGGAAGGAGGACCCGAACGGCAAGTGGGCCTACTGGGTGCGGATCCGGCAGGGCAAGGAGGTCGCCAGCGCCGGCCTGACGGCGAAGTTCGCGCTCCCGTTCTTCCGGGCCCGTAAGGCGGGGATCATCCCGGACGACCTGTGGAGGGAGTACGAACCGTTCCTCAAGAAGGTGGTCGCCTGGCTCCGCGAGGGTCCGAACCTGCAAAAGGAGGACGAGGGCTACTTCTGGATCGACTACCCGGATCGGCCGGGCGGGGCGCACGGGATCACGGACGTGACCTCCTACTGCCTCCGAACGCTGCTGGCGGCGGGCGCGCCGCCGGACGACGGCCTGGTTCTTAAGGTGGTCGAGTGGTTCCTCAACCACCAGGACGAGAAGGGCAACTTCTACACCGACCCGCGGGACACGGGCTGCCCGTACCCGCTGTACACCACGGGCCACGCCCGGGCGATGATCGCCCTCTGCGACTGGCTCAAGGCCGTGCGCGAGGCCGGGAAGGAGCGGGAGCTGAAGGACCTCGTTGAGCGCGTGAAGAAGGCCCTCAAGCGGGCGATCGACTACCTGCTCTCCCTCCGGGACCCGAAGACCGGTATGTGGGGCCGCGGGCCGCTGACCGAGTACCCGCCGGACTACGGTAGCACCGCCTCCGCCCTCGTCGCGCTGCTGCGCTGCGCCGAGCTGGGCCTCATCGACCCGAACCACCCGGCCATCGTGCAGGCGCTGGACGTGCTGTACCGGCAGTACCAGGAGGCCAAGCGCCTCCGGCTGCCGTTCTACTGGTACTTCATCCGCAGCGTCTGGAGCCCCGAGCTGCGGTTCCGGAGCCAGACGCTGGCCACCTCCTACGCGCTGGCCGCGTTCGCCCTCGCCAAGAAGCTCGGAATCGGCAAGAAGGTCAGGAGGTGGAAGCTGCCCGTCCACCCGGTCGTCACACTACCGGCCCTGATCGCCCTCCTCCTCGCCCGGCGCCGGTAGGGGGGTAACGCCCCCGATGACCCGGCCCACCCTCCTCCTTCTGCTCCCGCTGCTTCTGCTCCCCACCCCCACCCACGCCGGCGAGATCGTGATCATCTCCCGCTACGCCGGCCAGTTCCTCGAACCACTGCATAAGGCCGGCCTCGAGTTCCTGGCCATTGACCCCCGCTCCTACGATGCGCTCATCGTCGGCGCCGAGCGGACGGACGTCCGAGAGGAGGTCTGCCAACGCATCCGCGAGGCCTCCGCGGTCGTTCTCTACCGCTCCTCCGGGCTGACGGCGCTCGAGCCCTACTCCGCCCCCGAGTACGTGGCCCTGGCCGAGGCCCTCGCCCGCGGCGTCCCGTTCTACGTGTACCAGAACCGGATCAACCTCCCGACCGGGTCCGCCCGCGCCCGCATGATCCCCCTCGCCGACCGCACCGTCGACGTGGGCGGCGCCGAGATTCCGCTGTACCTGTTCCTGGCCACGCTCTCCGAGCGGAACGTGATCCAGTTCTTCCGGTACGTAGCTACGGGCGAGCCGCCCAAGGCGTTCTATCTCGACGGCCTGCTGTCCCTGTACGACCCCGTCTCGGACACCGTCGTGGCCCCTGAGGAGCCCGCCAGCCCCGGGCTGATACGATCCTACCAGCGGAGGTACCCGCACGGCGAGGTCCTCTCCAGCTACCACGGCGTCACCGTGTACCCGCGCTGGTTCGTCGAGCTGATCCGGGCCGCGGTCCTCCCGAGGCTGTCCGAGCTCCTCGCCCGCTACCGCGAGCTCGCCCGAGCCCGAGGCACGTACCGGCCCGGCGCGCCGACGGTGTTCGTCGTCTTCGACTCCGTGAACCTGCTCGGCCGACACCTCGGCTACCTGGACTGGCTGCGCGCCCTCGCCCTCCGGCTCCGCGAGCGCGGTTACAACGTGATCGGCGTCGCCCTGCACTACGACGTCCTGTACATGCTTCCCGAGGACTTCCTCCGCGCGCTCGAGGCCGCCGTGCGCTCGGAGCGCACCGTCTGCGTTCTCTGGGCCGTGAACCACAGCATGATGCGGTATTACGGTCCCGACAGCCGGCTCGTTCGCCTCCTCGAGCGGCTGGACGTCCCCGTCGTCGCCCTCGACGCCAACCACATGGGCATGACCCGGCTCCAGTGGGAGTGCCTCTACATGTCTGAGCGCGCCGCGGACCATTACATGATTTTCAACGTGATCGTGCCCGAGAACCTCGGCTTCCTCGGCCCCTTCCTCGTCGGTACCTCCCGCGTCGTCCGGCTCTCGCCCGAGCTCGCCCGGCACGTGCCCGGCGGCGTCCTCCTAGCCAGCGGTGCCGCGGTCTCCGAGACGATCGATGCGGTCGTGCGCCTGGTCGACCACCTGCGCCGGCTCCGAGAGAAGCCGAACCACGAGAAGCGAGTCGCGCTGGTTTACGGCGTGGATACTTACGGCCGTGACTTCGTGGCCGTGGCGGATCAGTTGGACGTGCCCGCGAGCATCCTGCACGTCCTCGCCTGGCTCGAGGCTGAAGGGTACGCCGTCCGGACGCCGTGGGACGACCGGCTCCGGCGCGTTATCGAGCTCGATCGTCAGGCCTGGGAGCTCCTCCAGCGGGGTGACCTGCGAGGGGCGGTCGAGGCCTTCCGCGAAGCCCTGAACATACTCCTCGAGCTCTCGGACGGGTTCTGGCGTGAGTACCTGTCGAGAGCTTATCACCTGGGCCCCTACGTGAGGACGCCGCCCCTACGCACGGGCCTGAACCGGATCACCGAGCGAGTCGCCGGCCGATCGCACCGGGTCGAGCTGCTGCTCCTGGACAAGGTCACGCTCGACGAGTACCTGCGGTGGTACCGCTCCCTCCCCGAGCCCACCCGGCTGTACGTGGAGCGCGGCATCCTCGGCTACCTCCGCTACCTCGTCGAACGGGCCCGTCCCGAGGAGCTGCCGCCGGACCGACGCTACCTCGAGTTCCTCCGGATGAGACTCCGGTCCCTCCGCGACACCGTGCTCGCTGCCCTCGACCGACTGGACCTCCCGGAGGACGAGCGCCGGGAGCTCGCCCGCCGGCTCGCGCGGGTGCTGGAGGGCGTGGAGCGAGTGCTGGTGGAGGCCGCCCTCGGACGGTCGGTGGATAGGGAATCGGTGCTGCGGGAGCTGGACGAGCTGTGGAAGGAGTGGCGTGATCGGCTGGACGAGCTGGGCGGGCTGTTCGGGTGGGGCCCGCCCGAGGAGTCCCCGTTCCTGAGGATCACCGACGGCGTGCGCGCCTTCCCAATACCTGGAGTAAGATTCGGAAACGTATACATTCTGCCAGAACCGCCACTGTTTCGGATGAAGACCCGCGCCGAGCTCTGGGCGATGCTCCTGCCGCCCACGCAACCTGGCGTTCTGGTATTACCTGACCCGGAGGCTGGACGTGGACGCCGTCGTCCGGGTGGGCGGTCGCGGGAACCTAGAGTGGGCTCCGATGAAGCCCGTCCTGCCCGTGGGGTGGGAGTTCCCGATCATCCTACCGGCCGGCACGCCGATCGTCTGCCTGTACCACGTGGGAGATGTGGTGGGCTGCGCGACGGCGCGACGCCGGCTGGGCGCGATCGTCCTCGGTCACTTTCCCGCCCCGAGGAACCGGGTGGAGCTCGACCCGCGGGTCGCGAGGCTACTGGACCTGCTGGAGCGGTACCTGACGACCCGGGCCGACGCCCTGAGGGAGGCGATTCAGGGGCTCCTCCGGGAGACCGGGCTGTACGTCGCGGTGGCGCGCGACCTCCGGGACCTCGAGCGCGACTTCGATCGCTGCGCGGAGGCGCTCTACGAGCTCCTGCGCGAGACTGTGGAGGAGTCGGGGATGTGCGGGCTGCACGTGTACGGGCTGCCGTCGATCGATCCGGAGGACCCGCTCGGCTCGCTGGAGTGCATGGTCGAGCTCGCGTTGCGGCGGGCGCTGTGGTCCAGTCCGAGGGTGGACTGGGCGGCCGTGTGGGCCGGGCGGGCGGTCGACGAGGTCTCTCGGCTGGCCCTGCGGGTACTCCAGCGCTTCCTCCTCAGCGCTCGACTGGAGGTCGAGAACCTGCTTCGGGCGCTGCGAGGCGAGTACGTGCGCCCGGGGTTCTCCGGCTCCCCCTTCCGGTACCTGGACGTCGCCCCGACCGGCCGGAACGCGTGCGGATACGACGTGCGCCGGTTTCCGGACGAGCTGGCGGTCTCGGCCGCGGCCACGCTGGCCCTGGAGCTCCGCCGGACGTCAAAGCGGGTGGTCACGGTCATGGGCCCGACGGACCTGGCGACGGGAGGTCTGCAGTACGCGCTGGCGCTGGAGCTGCTCGGGTACATCCCGGTCAAGACCTCGTTCCGCAGCTACGTGCCGACCACCACGGGCCGGGCCTCCTACGGGACCAACCTCACCGGCGAGGTCATCGGCGTGCTGCCCTGGGAGCTACCGCTGATCCACGTTCGGCACATCAACGTCCCGGTGCAGGTCCTCCTGCTGCGCGGCCGGGTCACCGAGCTGCGCCCGGGACCGGAGGGCACCGTGGCCATCCTGGACGACGGGACGGCCCGGGTGGAGGTGATCCTCCCCGAGGGGGTCTCCGTCCCGCTCGGGAGCGAGGTCACGGTGCTCGGAGTTCCAGCCATCCGGGTGGAGAACGTGCGCCTGCTGTGCGCTGACCTGGTCGTTTACTACAGTGAGGAGGACGTGGTGGACGTGGCCGACCTCGTCGCGATGCCGACCGTGTGCGGCGGCACCAGCGCCTGCGTCGCCGGCGTCGTGGACCGCGTGGTGGACGACCGGACCGTCGTGCTCCGCTCCGAGCGCGACCCGAGGGCCCGAGTCACGGTTCGGTTCCGGTACCCCATCCGGCTGACTCCGGGTCGGCGCGCCGTGGTCGTCGGCGAGCTGGCCTTCGACGTCAAGGTCGCCAGGGTGCTGGCCGTGACCGTGCTCCGCGAGCCCCGGGTCAGGTGCGACGTGCTCCTCGTCGTCTCCGGGGCCACGTTCCAGGGGATCAGTCCATCCGCGCTATCGCTGATCAACCTGTGCCGAATGCTCGACGTGATCTCGGCGGAGCCGTGGATCGCCTACGCCCTGGGTGAGCGGTCGTACCTGCTGCCCACCGCCCGCCCGCACGGGACCGACCGGTCCACGGCGCTCCAGGACCTGCTTCGGACGCTCGAGGAGTGGATCAACCGAGCGCTCTCCCGCCTCCGCGAGCGCGGGCTGGTTCCGCAGCTCCTCCGAGCCCTGCTCACCCGGGTCCGGGAGCGGCTGCGGGCCGACCCGGTGGGCACGCTGCGGGAGCTGTGGGAGGGTCTCAAGCGGCTGAACGACTACGTGGTCGTGGGGCTGCGAGACCTCGTCGGCTGGAACCTGGCCGAGCTCCTCTGGTCCGTAGCACTGGGAACCGGCCTCTGGATCCCGCCCTCCCGCAACGCCCCGTTCCTGAACTGGGCCGTGTCGTACCTGGCCCTACGCGAGGCCCTGCGGGCCGGCCTCCCGCGCTGGCTCCTGGGCGAGCTCACGGGCGAGAACGCCCCGGTGCTCGCCGCGGTCGGTGCCTTCACCCAGTGCCCGGGGGACCTCACGGCCCCCATTCTCCCCATGCTTGAGGCGGGGCTGTACGACCGGGAGAGTCTCGAGTGGCTGGGGCTACGCGCGCTCGCCAGCCTGTCCTACGTCATCCTTCCGTACACCCGCTCCGAACTCACCGGGACCCGGCAACCCTTCCTCCACTGCCCGCTCGCGCTCGCTCTTGCCGTGATCACTTCGGACACAACCCTGCAGGTCTACGACTCCTACGACGATTACTCGAACTTGTTCTGCTGCGGCTGCACGGTGGGTCTAGAGGCCACGATCGCCGCGCTCCTCGACTACCTGCTCAAACCGGAGACCCTCCGACGGCTCACCCTGGACGTCTCGAGGCTCGACCTGGGCGCCTTCAAGCCCGGGTGGAACCTGGCCAAGAGCGCCGGCGGCCTCGCGCGCCTCGTCGGCTGGAGGAGGGCCCTCCTGCGCGCCACGACCGAGCTCCGGACACTCCACGCCCAGGTCGAGCGCGGCGTCACCGGGCCGCTAGTCGCCACCCGGACGTACCTCGTCGAGAGCCTGCTGCGGACCCTCCTCAACCGGCGATTCATCGAGGGACTCCGGCGGTTCGGGGTCTCGGGCGCGCTCTACCTGCTCCGATCCCTCAAGCGGTTCGCCACCCTCGGCTACGTGGCCGCGGGACGAGAGCCCTACCGGGCCGTCCTGCCGACCGTGTGGTCCGTCGTCAGGGAGCACGCGGGCTGGCTCCGAAGCGTACCCGCCGCCTTGGCCTCGGCCGCCTTCTTCCTGGTGAGGATCTCCCGGGACCTCGGCGTGACGTACCCGCGAGAGGTCCTCTCCTGGGTCCTAGCTACGTCCTGCTGCTGCCCGGAGCTCTGCGCCTTCCAGGTTCAAGCGGTGGCACGGCTCGCCGCCGAGCTCCTCGCGACCGTTCCGATGATCGGAGCCCCGACGCCTGTGAGCCTCGCAACCGCGACTCCAGCGACCATCACCGGGCCCGCCAGGGCACCGGGTCCCGCGCCCGCCCCAGCGACTCTCGGCCCGACCGTCGGCACCCATGCCGCACTCGAAGTTCCGGTCGCCGGCCCGGCAGTCACCCCGGCGGTTCTCACCCACGTCACCGCAAGCGCGACGACGGGCCCCGTGGCCACCCCGAGGGCCGCCCCGGAAGTCACCGAAGTCGCCACGGCTGCGCCGGCGACCCCCGCCGTCACCTCAACCCTCCTCCGTCCGGCCCGAGGACTCTCAGGGCCACCGAGCGGGCTGACTGCCATGATCTCCCGGCCCTGGACCCGCGAAGCACAGTCCCGAGGGGCGACCGGCGGCCTCTCACTGACCGGGGTTCCGGCTAGGGGCCCGGCCGCGGCAACCACGGGTGCCAAGGGGGCGGGTGTGGCTGCCCACCGCGGTGTCAGGGCCACCCGTGTTCTCGCGAGGGAGCACCCGTCGGGGGCGGCCCCCTACTTCCCGCGGTGGCTGCTGGTTCTGGTCCTGCTCGCGGCGGTCGGGACCGCGGCGCTCTTCACCCAGGGGCTGAGGCGCGCCGGGCCGGTCGGTGGGCGGCCCCGGTGGTAACAATACGCCCCGACCGAGTCCCGAGTCCGGGCTCGGGATCATGACGGTCGTCAACGTGGTCGTCTGCGGGCACTTCAACCACGGCAAGACGACGCTGATCAAGGCCCTCACGGGGGAGTGGCTGGACCGGCTGCCGCACGAGCGGGAGATGGGCGTAACCATCGAGCCGGCGCGGGCTTTCCTGGAGCTGGAGGGGACGACGGTCTCGCTGGTGGACGTGCCGGGGCACCGGGACTACATCCGTAACATGCTGGCCTCCGCCTGGAGCGCGGACTACGCGATCCTGGTGGTGGCGGCCGACGAGGGCCCGTGCCCGGGCACCATCGACCACGCGCTCATCGTCTCGTTTTACGGGGCCGAGATCGTCCCGGTCGTGAACAAGATCGACCTGGTGAGCGGTGAGCGTGCGCGGGAGGTGGCCGAGGAGGTTACGGAGCTGCTCGACCTACTGGGCGTGGAAGCCGTGTGTGAACCGATCCTCGTCTCGGCGAAGACGGGCGAGGGCGCGGAGGAGCTCCTGGACGCGCTGGCCGGGCTCGAGGAGCCGCCGCGGCCCGAGCCTGAGGGCCCGCCCCGGGCCCCCATCGAGTCGACTCGGCGGGTGGAGGACGAGCTCGTGGACGCGTTCTGCGTGCTGGACCGCGGTCGCCTCGGCGAAACCGTGCGAGTATATCCGGGCGGTGAGGAGGCCGAGGTAGTGGAGCTCGATCCGAGGCCCCGGCCGGGTGTGCCCTTCCGGGCCAGACTGAGAGTGGACGAGGACGTCTCGGTGACCCGGGGCATGCACCTGGGCGAGGACCTGACGACGACCGAGGAGCTGGAGGCGGAGGTCCTATCCATCGGGGCGAAGCTCCGACCGGGGAGTATGGTGAAGGCGCACGTGTTCTCGGCCGCCGTGAACGCGCGGTTCGTAGAGATCGAGACGGACGCGGGCACGGGCACGCTCCGACCCTACGCGGAAGGGCACAACGTGGCCCGGGTGAGGCTCCGGCTGGACCGGGAGGTCGTGGCGGAGCCGGGAGATAGGTTTCTGCTGACCGTGGGAACCGAACCGGCGGCGGTGGGCGTGATCCAGGAGGTCGAGGGGGATTAGACCGCGAAGAGGGGCCTAGCTGCAGCCGGCGATGTCGTAGTGTTTGACGTCCTCGAAGGGCTCGTAGGGGCGGTGGCGCCGCCTCTGCCGCCGCCTCCGCTCACTCCGGCGCCGGGAGGATGACATCGCGCTCACCCGCCGGCTTATCCGGTGGAAAACGGGGGAGGGTCAAGGCAGCAGCGCTGCAATCCGACGCACGCGCTCTCGAAGCGCGGAGACCAGCCCCCGAGGATCCCGGTCCAGCACCGCCCGCAGCACCCGCTCGTCCTCCGGGATGACCACGTCGAACCCGCCGCGGTCGTCGGAGTCGGCCCTGTTCAGCACCCTGACGGTGGGCAGGTCGAGCTTACGGGCCAGTGCCTGGGCGCGGCGGTAATCGTGAAGGGCGGCGGGTTCAGGCGTGGTTACGAGCACCGCCGCGTCGGCGGAAGTGAGCGCCGCGATCACGGGACACCCCAGGCCGGCCGGACAGTCGATCACGCAGTCCCCGTCCTCCGGGATCATCTGGTGGACGATGTTGGCGAGCTCCGGGGCCCAGGGCTCGACTTCGGGGTGCACGACGCGGAGGTTCAACTCAGGCTCCCGGGACTCGACGACGCGACCCAGCTCGGTCTCGCGGAGCTCGATCGCGTCCTCGGGGCAGGCGGTCGCGCACGCCCCGCACCCGTCGCAGGCGACCGGATCGTCGAGGGCCCTCCACGGGCAAACTTCCAGGCACCGCTCGCAGCCGACGCAGTCCTCGGTCCGGACCGCGTACCGGGCCCTCACCTCGGTGACGGTCCGCTCCCGCTCAAGGTCCAGGTAGGCGGGCGTGTCGGGCTCGGTGACGTCGGCGTCCACGAGGACGGCACCGAGCTCGTGCGCGAGCGCGATGGAGATCACCGTCTTCCCGACGCCACCCTTCCCGCCCAGGACGGCGACCCTCAACTCGGCCCCGCCCTCACAGCTCGTCGAGCGCGGCCCGGACGGCGTCTCGGAGCTCGTCGGACTCCAGCGGGTCGTCCACGCGGGGCGCCCTCAGCGTGGGAGCGTCGACCTCCCGCTCGATCCTCTCGGTCCAACGCTCGGAGACGTCGGCCATGTTGATCAGGACCACGTGCGGCAGGTCCGCGGCCCGCACGACCCGGAGGAGGCGGCGGAGGTCGCGGTACGCGGCCGGGGTGGGCTGGGTGACGACGAGCGCGGCGTCGGCCGCTCGGAGGGCGTCGTAGACCTCCTTACCGGCTCCGGCGGGCGTGTCGAGGAGTATCTCGTCTCCTTCAAGCCGGTCCAGCAGGTGGTTCACCAGGTGCCGGGAGCGGCGATCCCCTACGTTCAGTCGACCGGAGCGGAGCCGGGACCCGGTGTCTCGGACCCGGTACTCCCTGACCTCGCCGATTTCAATTTCCACGTAATCTAAAGCCCCGCGAGGACACACCCTCACGCACAGGCCACACCCGTGGCACAGGTCGGGGTCGAAGTCCCAGGACCGGCCGACGATCAGGGCGCCGGCGGGACAGGCCCGGGCGCACTCGCCGCAGAGCGTGCACGAGTCCGGGTCGACCTTGGGACCCAATAGGTGGACGCGGCGGCGCTCGACCTCCTCGCAGTCGAGGTACAGGTGCAGGTTTGGGGCGGTGACGTCCAGGTCCACCGCGTCCCAGCCCAGGATCCGGTGCGCGTGAGCGGCGACCGTGGTTTTACCCACGCCGCCCTTGCCGCCGGTCACGGCCAGCCTCAACGATCATCCCTCGGGCAGCTCGCCTCGGGCCGCCTTGCGTGCGGCCTCCTCCGGGTCCGTCCCGGGCTCGGCGATGTAGGCCTTGATGCCCTGCGCCTTCAGCCCCTGGAGGGCGTTGGGACCGTACCGGCCGGCGACCGTCGCGTCCACGTCAAGCTGGGTGAGCACGCCGACGATCTGCCGGCCGGCCCCACGGGGCAGACCGGCCGCCGGGTTCTCCTTGGCCTCCACGAGCTCGACCTCGTCGTCCTCGACCTCGTACACCCGGATCTCGGGGGCGCGGGCGAACCGGGCCGAGACGCCGTCGCCCTCGACCATCACCGCCACGCGCACTTACCGCGGACCCCCGCGACCGCGCCCGGGGCCACCGCGTCCCGGTCCACCGCGGCCCATCCCGCGACCGATGCCCGCGTAACCTCCCCAGGTGCCCGGGCCCGGGTTCACGCGGTGGATGAAGACCGCCGGAGCGCCGCAGTTGGGGCAGCTGGTCGGCTTAGGGGCGCCGTAGGGCACCTCGATGAGCTCACCGCACCGCGAGCACCGGAAGACCTTCACACCGCTGCGGGTGGCGGCGGGCACGTCGGGTTCCCCCTACTCCTCCCCGCTCAGCTCCTTGAGCTTCTTCTCTAGCTCCTCGAGCTTCTCCCGCAGCTCCTTGAGCTCGTCCTTCGAGACTTCACTCGATGACTTCAAGCTCTCGACGAAGCTCTCCATGGCCTTGGCGAGGTCCTCGCCGAAGGCCTTCCGCATGGCCTCGATCATCTCCTTCCTCGTCTCCTCGTCCGCCGAGGCCAGCGCCCACCACCAGCCGCCTCCCCAGCCGGGTCCTCCGCGCCAGCCACGTCCCCATCCACCACCGGGCCACGCCGGTACCGGCAGCCCGCTCTCGCTCAGGATCTGCCAGGCGTGCTTGATCTCTCCCGTCTCCGTGTCCTCGTAGAACGCGTGCGGACCCAGCCCGCATCGACAGGGTCCGATGTACCGGTACCGGGCCATTCCTCCTCACCCCCGCCGTTAGGACGACCTAACTCTATTAAGTGCTTTTCTCGAGGCGGCTCGAGAACCCGGCCCGAACCGCCTCCTCCCAGGCGCGCTCCGCCACCAGCCTCCGCTCACACTCCCCGGATTCGGGCAGAAGGAGCCTGAACGAGGGCCACTTGACCGCGAACGTCCGGTCGAGCTCGCGGGCGGCGCGCAGGGCCGCGAGGTTGACCCGCCAAACCTCCTCCAGCAACCCTTCCGTGATCGTCACCTCGGGATCCAGGTGCTGCAGCGGGCACCCCTCGCGCCGCCCGCGCCTGAGGTCTCCGGTCTCCCCCACCCGACGCACCCGGACTCCCAGCTCCTCGGCCAGCCGGAGCACGTCCCGCTCGTGCAGCCGGATGAGCGGTCTAACAACCCGCGTATCGTTCCCGAAGAACCGCTTCGGCACCTGGACGAACTCCGGCTCCTCGCCGGTCCTGCGGGCGAGGTCCAGGACCGCCCCGGCGATCGTGTCGAGCCCGCACTCGCCCGTGGCCAGCACCTCGGGCCCCAGCTCCTCGAGCACCGCCTCGAGCATCACGCGCTTGCAGATCTTGCACACCGACTTCCCCTTGGCCCCGGGGAGGCGCTCGAGCAGCCGGTCCGTGATGTCGATGACGTGCAGCCTGAGGCCGAGCCGGCGGGCCACTCGGCGCGCCTCCAGGCCGGGTGTGGGCCACGTCCAGCGGTGAGTCACGTGCACGGCGGAGACCCTGAGCCCGGCGAGCTGGAGGACGCGGGCCGCAACGGCGCTGTCCTGGCCGCCGGAGAGCATCAGGTGGACGCGCTCGCCCTCCAGCCGCTCTCTGAGCAGGTTCAGGAGCCGCCTTAGACTGGTCATTCCCCACTTTCGGGCCCACTCGCTGAACTCAACGTCTCCCTCAGGAGCCGCTCCAACCGCCTCGGTATCCATCCCCGGCATTCCTCCAGCAGTCCCCTTAGCTCCTCCTCTCCGGGTGGCTCGAGCCGCTCCCACATCTCCCGCTTGCTGAGGTAGCCCATGCGCACCATCGCGGCGAGCCGCGGCGCCTCGAAGCTGTACCCATGCTCCTCGTGGAAGCGCTTGAGGGCGAAGGGTAGCACGACGCAGTTTGACGTGTAGCCGGCCAGCTTCCTCGGGCTCAGTCCGAGCTCCTCCCGGACGAGCTCCCGTCTCTCCCGCTCCGGCAGCCCGCACATGGCGCGGATTACGGGCGGGTCCTTGGGGACGACCGGGTCGGTCCCGTGCGGGAGCTCGTGCCCGGTCACGAGGGCATCGACGCCGAGCTCCCGTGCGGCCCGCTCGCACCGGCGCTCGATCATCTTAGAGCAGGGGCCGCAGGGCGACTGATTCCTCGGTAGCCGCCGCTCGAAGAGCTCGAGGAAGGTGTCGACGTCCCCGACCACGCGCCACTCCACGTCGAGCCGGCGGCGGGCGAGGTGGAGGCGGCGCCAGGCCTCCGGGTGGATGGCGCCGGTGTCGACCGTGACCATCGTCACCTCGCGGCAGTGGCGGGCGGCTAGGACGAGCGCGGCCAGGCTGTCGAGACCGCCGGAGACGGCCACAGCGACCCGGTCGTGGGACTCCAGCTCCTCGATCACGCGCTCGCGCAGCTCCCCCGGGTCAGGCAGGTGGGGCAGCTGGCTCCGGCAGGCCCGGCAGACGCCCTCCTCGTCGAGCTCCACCCCCTCCACGTCGGCCGGGATCCCGCAGACTCGGCAGTGCTTCAAGCGGGAACCCCACTTCCCATTTTGTGAACCTGATGTCCCGCTCCGCTACTCTTATAAAGCCTGATGCGAGGGCGGCGGAGGGGGTCGCTAGGGCATGAAGAAGCCCGTACTGGCCGCGATCGCGGTCGCGATCGTGGCGGCGATCGGTGGCGGCGTCGCGTACTATTACTCGGCATCCCAGGTGAAAACGCAGCTGAAGATCGGCGGTTCAACGAGCCTGATGCCGTTCATGATGAAGGTGGCCAGCAAGCTCGGTGAGGAGCAGCGCATGACGTGGAAGCAGCTGGGTGACCAGGTGGGCGTGCGCGGTCTGCCGAACGAGCCGGTGCAGCTGATGGTCACGGACGGTGGATCGGGTGCGGGTATCAAGGGACTGATCGACGGCTCGTTCGACATTGCGATGGCGTCGCGGCCGATCAAGCCGGAGGAGGCGCAGCAGCTGAGCGACCCGGTGATGTGCCCGGTGGTGATGTCCGGCATCGTGCCGATCGTGAACGGTAAGACGCTGGGCCAGCTGGACAACATCGACCTGAAGACGCTCAAGGCCATCTACGAGGGTAAGATCCAGTACTGGGACCAAGTCAAGCCGGGTCTACCGCACAAGAAGATCATCGTGATCGGTCGAGCGAAGGGCTCGGGCACGCGGGCGACGTTCGACAAGTACCTGAACATCAAGGACTACCGGAAGGACGCGATCCTGTGCGGCTCCAACTCGGAGGTGCTAGAGAAGGTGGAGAAGACGCCGTACGCGATCGGCTACGTGGACTACGTGTACGTCGTGAAGGCCAAGAAGGAGAAGAAGGTGCCGAGCGTGGTCAAGCCGCTGAAGGTGAACGGCATCGAGGCGAACAAGCAGACGATCCAGTCGAAGAAGTACCCGCTGACGCGAGCCGAGTACCTGATCATCGACCGGGCTAGCGCGCCGAAGACGGTGATCGCGCTGATCAAGTGGGTCCGGAAGCCGGACGTGAACAAGAAGATCGCCGAGGCGCTGGGCTACGTGCCGGTGCCGCCGAACGCGCCGCTGTTCACGAAGAAGCCGTTCGTGGAGATCAAGCCCCTCGTGTAAGGTCCCCGGCCCGCCCCCTCGTGCATTATTTCTACAACCCCGGGTATCGTTAAACGACAGCTAACGTTGGGGGGAGGGGGTTGAAGGAGCTCGTTCGGGAGCAGGCGCAGACCACGCGGCGGATGATCACCTCGCTCACGGTCGCGGCGGCGCTGTCCATCGCCGCGGTGGTCGGGATCTACTTCTTCCTAACTCTCAACGGTGTCAAGGCCCTGCAGTTCAACTCGCTGGGCCAGATCCTGCTCGGCACGAGCTGGGACCCGGAGTCGACGCCACCCAAGCTCGGACTACTGCCGATGATCATCTCGACCCTGTACGTCACCGCGATCGCCGTGGCGATCGCCTTCCCCGTCTCGCTGCTCTGCGCCACGTACCTGGCGGAGTTCGCTCCAACGTTCCTGCGCAGGACGCTCCGACCCGCCATCGACATGCTGGCCGGCATCCCCTCGGTCGTTTACGGTCTGTTCGGCATCCTCACGCTGGTCCCGTTCGCGCGGTACTACCTAGGCGCTCCCTCGGGCTACTCGGTTCTGGTCGCCGGCATCATCGTCGCGATCATGATCCTGCCGTACATGACCAGCGTGATGATGGAGGCCATCCGCTCGGTCCCGCGGGAGTACGTGGAGGCCGCGCTGGGAATGGGCGCCACCCGGTGGCAGGTCGTGAGGACCGTGCTGTGGCCCGCCGCCCTGTCCGGAATCGCGGCCGGTGGCATGCTGGGCACACTGAGGGCCCTGGGCGAGACGGTCGCGGTGGCGCTGGTCGCGGGCGGCGCGCTGATGATCCCGCACTCCCCGCTGGACCCATGCCGGCCGCTGTCCGCACACATCCTCCTGCAGGCCACGGTGCTGCCCGTGGGTTCCCCGGGATACTACGCGCTGTACTTCGCGGGTCTGGTGCTGATGCTGATGGTGACGGCGGTCATCGTGATCACGTACTGGTACCGGGAGCGCGCCGGGAAGCCCAAGGTGCGTCGGAAGGTGAAGGCCGGCCGGGTGAACCCCGTCCTCGCGAGCAAGCTCATGACGGGGCTCATGATCGCGGCGGGCGTGATCGCGGCGGCCGCGTTGGTGGGCATCACCGGCTACATCTTCGTGAACGGGATCGGAGCGCTCAGCTGGGACGCCCTGTTCGGCCCGGTGAGCATCGGCGACCCGGTGCACAGCTCGCTGTACCCGGCCCTGCTGGGAACGCTGGCGCTGATGTTTTACTCCACGGTGTTCGCGGTGCTGGTCGGCGTGCCGACGGCGCTGTACCTGGCGCACTTCGCGGGTGAGAGCCGGTTCACGCGGGCGGTGAGGTTCGCGATCGACACGCTGGCGGGCGTGCCCTCGATCGTGTACGGTCTGTTCGGCGCGACGCTCTTCGTCGTGTACATGAAGATGGGTTACTCAGTGCTCGCCGGCGCGCTGACGCTGGCGACGATGAACCTGCCGGTGGTGGTCAGGACGGCGGAGGAGGCCTTCCGGTCCGTTCCAAGGGAGTACATCGAGGCGGCGCGCGGCGTTGGGGCGTCGTGGTACCACGTGGTGAAGGACGTGCTGCTGCCCATGGCCAAGCCGGGGATCACGGCGGGCATCACGCTCTCCATGTGCCGGGCGGCGGAGGAGGCGGCACCGATCATCCTCACCGCGGTCATGATCGGACTGGTCTCGAGCAACCCGTTCGTGCACGTGCTCCAGCCCACGGACGCGCTGGCGTTCAGGATATACCTAATAGCTAAGGAGTACCTCATGGTCCCCGAGGCCAAGCAGAAGGCCTTCGCGGCCGCACTGGTCCTGATCCTCGTGACCCTGAGCCTGAACTTCCTGGCGATCTACATGCGAGACAAGTTCGAGCGGAGGGTGGGGCGGCGGGTGTAGCACCATGGCCGCGTTCAAGGTGCGCGACCTGCACGTGTACTACGGGGACAAGGAGGCGCTGAAGGGCATCACGCTGGACATTCCGGAGAAGAAGATCACGACGATCATCGGCCCGTCCGGCTGCGGCAAGTCCACGTTCATCCGGTGCCTGAACCTGATGATCAAAGAGATCCCGTACGCCAGGACGGAGGGCGTCGTCGAGTTCGACGGTGACAACATCCTAGAGTACGAGAGTGAGGAGGAGATTATCGAGCACCGGCGCCGGGTGGCCACGGTGTTCCAGCACCCTAACCCGTTCCCGTGGATGTCCATCTACGACAACGTGGCCTACGGGCTGCGCCTCATGGGAATGGACGAGGACGAGATCGAGGACCGCGTGTACGAGGCCCTGGAGAAGGCGGCCCTGCTGGACGAGGTCGAGGACCGGCTGGACGACCCCGCCTCCGCGCTCTCCGGCGGCCAGCAGCAGCGGCTCTGCATCGCGCGGGCCCTCGCCGTGGACCCGGACGTGCTCCTCATGGACGAGCCAACGTCCGACCTGGACCCCATCGCCACCAGGAAGATCGAGGAGACGGTGCTCGAGCTGCGCGGCGAGGTGACCATCGTCTTCGTCACGCACATACTACCGCAGGCCTACCGGATCGGCGACTACACGGCGTTCTTCCTGAAAGGAGAATTAGTGGAGGCCAACGAGACCAAGGAGCTGTTCAACAACCCGCAGGACGAGCGAACCAGGGAGTACATCGAGGTGGAGTTCGGACCCTAGCACGTGGTGTGGATGATCGCCGCGACCCGCTTGCCCTCCTCCTTCAGCTCGTTGAACCGCTCGATGGCCTCCGGCGTCCGCAGATCCACCAGCTCGATCCCGCGCTCCTCACAGAGCTCCCTGGCCTCATCGGTCACCGTCAGCACGCCGTTCTGCCCCGTGCCCACCACGATCACGTCCGGCTCCTCGTCGCACAGCTCCAGCAGCCGCTCGATCTCGTCCGCGGAGAGGCGGTGACTCGTGCCGAACTTCTGGCGTGAGAGGTTCTTCTCACGCCGGTGCACGTTGCCCTCCGTGTCCACGTAGATATCGTGATCGTACCGCTCACTGCCGTACTTCACCCAACCAAAGCCCGTGTCCTCGAACTCGGCCATCTTTAACGCCCCCCTTACGGGACGCTAACCCCTGATTCATAACTCCCACTCCGACTCCCGGCGCCGTTTCAGCACCGCCCACGCACCCGCGGCCGCCGTTCCCACCAACGCCACCGCCGCCAGGTAGGGCAGCCACTCACCACCTGACGACAGTGCCTCCCGGCTGAAGACTCCAGCCGATCCCGGCCCCGCCTGACCCCGCTTCGCGGGTCCGGCACCCGCGGGCTTGCCCGCGCTCTTACCTCTCACCTCTTTCTTACCACCACTCGGTTCCCCCGGCTGCTTCTTGGTCGCTCCAGCACCTCCGGCGCCTCCGCCAGCACCGCCCGCTCCGCCCCCTCCACCACCGGCACCGGTCGCAGGCGCAGTCACCCCGCCGGCAGCTCCGGCCGCACCGGCTCCGGCCCCTGCGGCGCCGGTTGGCTGGGACGATGGGGCGACCTCACCACTCGGCGCGTACCGGGCGCCGGCGTGACCGGCGTAGCTGGGCGAGTGTCCGGCCGCCGGAGTCACGGTCGTCCCTCCCCGCGCTGTCGGCGTCGCCGGGGCACCCCCAGCTGGGACCCGGCCGACCCGACCTCCTCCCGTCCTCGCGGCGCCACCCACCGGCCTGACCACGGTGCCTCGCTCGGTCCTGTAGACCTCAACGACGGTGCCCGGTTTCACCTTCTTCGCCACGCTCGGCGGCACCTGTACCCGATAGACCTTGCCCGAGCGCCGGGAGGGCTTGACGTAGATGACGGCCCGCTGGGACTGAACGACCTTTTTGATAACCTTGCCCTCGACCTTTTGCCCAACCTTGAGCTCCTCCGCCTGCTTCTCCGTCTGGATCTCCGGCGGCTTCGGGACGGGGGCATATCCCGCGGCGAGCGGTGCCGTGGCCAGCGCTACCGCGGCTAGAATGATGGGTGCCACGTTCAAGGCGCACATCCCCGGGGGGAACTTGCGGGTGGGCCGGTCCCGGGAGAGGCTCCGTCAAAAAATGTTCTACTCGGTGCTCGCGGCGGTGTACGAGGCGTCCCCGATCTCGCTCCCGGAGCGACTGGTCGAGGAGGTGGTTCGGCGGCTGCGTGGGCGGCGCAGGGTTCTGGACGTGGGGTGCGCCACGGGGTACCTGACGCGGCGGCTGGCCCGGCACTGCTCAGAGGTCGTTGGGGTGGACGTCAACGCTCGGATGATCCGGGCGTCGCGGGCCCGGACGAGCCGGGAAAACGTCCGGTTCTTACGCGCCGACGCGCACGACCTGCCGCTCCCCGACGGGTATTTCGATGGGGTGGTGCTCTCGGAGGTCCTGCAGCACCTGAACCTGAGGGTCGCGGCGCGGGAAGTGACCCGGGTGACGGCTCGCGGGGCTCGGGCGGTCATCGTGCTGCCGAACCCGGCGAGCCGGGTGGCCCGAGCGGCGACCAGGCTGATCCACCTGCTGACGGGGAACAACGAGTGGGTGTCCTGCGAGCTGGTGGCCGCGGCTTTCGGCCGCGAGTGGAGGGTCTCCGAGTTCGAGGAGCATGGGGACCGCGTGATGTTGGTCCTCGACCGGGTCGGGGGTGAACCGGTTGGAGGTGAGGGTGGAGGATGAGGTGCTGGAGCGGGGCCTGTCCTTCGCGTACGTGGAGGTGGATGGGGTCGATCCCTCGGCGGACGCCGGCGACCTGGTGGAGCGGGTGACGGAGAGGCTGCGGGAGCGGTTCGACCTGGAGGGGCTGAAGGACGACCCGGTGGTGCGAGCCTACCGGGACTACCTGTGGTCCATTGGAATCGACCCGACGAAGACGCGGCCGGCCGGTGAGGCGCTGCTTAGGCGGGCCCTGCGGGGTCGGTTCCCGCGCATCAATGCGGTCGTGGACTCTTACAACCTGGCGTCCGCGGAGTACCGGGTACCGATCAGCTGCTTCGACCGGGACGCGCTGGTCGGGAGGCTGGTGATCCGGCCGGCGCGCGAGGGAGAGCGGATGGTGGACATTGCGGGCGAGGAGGTGGAGCTGTCGGAGGACATGGTGGTCCTGGCGGACGAGGAGGGCCCGGTGTCGGTCTCGCCGTACCGGGACTCGCGCCGGACGGCGGTGCGGGAGGACACGGAGCGGGTGCTGCTGGTGGCCCACGGGGCGCCGGGGGTGGAGCCCGAGTACCTGAAGGAGGCGCTGGAGCGGGCCGTTCAATATTTGAAAGAAGGCGCGCGTGCTAGGGCCTCCGGAGAGGTGGAGGTCCTGGCCCGGGGGTGACGAGGATGGCTCCGAAGTCGATGCTGAAGCACGTCCGTGACAACGTCGTTTGGGAGCTGCCGGAGGACTATCAGGGCTGCATGAGGGTGCCCGGCCGCATTTACGCGACCGAGAAGCTGATCGATGAGATGGAGAAGGGCGTGTTCGACCAGGTGGCGAACGTGGCCTGCCTGCCGGGCATCTACAAGCACTCGATCGCGCTGCCGGACGCTCACTACGGTTACGGCTTCCCGATCGGCGGCGTCGCGGCGTTCGACGTGGAGGATGGCGTGGTCAGCCCGGGCGGCGTGGGCTACGACATCAACTGCGGCGTGCGCGTCATGAAGACGGACCTGACGGAGGAGGACGTGCGGCCGAAGCTGAAGGAGCTGCTGGAAACGATCTTCAGGAACGTGCCGGCCGGCCTGGGCTCCCGGCACCGGAAGGTGAGGCTGACCACGCAGGAGCTGCGGCAGGTGATGTTGTACGGTGCCGAGTGGGCGGTGGAGGAGGGGTACGGTTACGAGGAGGACCTGGAGCGGATCGAGTCGCGGGGTAACATGTCGCACGCGTACGAGGAGATCGGCTGGGAGGAGTACGGGCCGCGGGACGACGTGGCGAGCAAGCGGGCGATCGAGCGCGGTCGGCCGCAGCTGGGCACGCTGGGTTCGGGCAACCACTTCCTGGAGATCCAGGTGGTGGATGAGATCTACAACAAGGAGGCCGCCGAGAAGATGGGCATCAAGGAGGAGGGCCAGGTCACGATCATGGTCCACACGGGCTCGCGAGGATTCGGTCACCAGGTCTGCTCGGACCACCTGCGGATCATGGAGAAGTCGATGCGCGACGTAGAGCGGCGGTTCGGCGTGAAAATCCCGGACCGGCAGCTGGCGTGCGCGGCCATGGGCACGGACGACGCGAAGCGGTACTTCAACGCGATGAACGCGGCGGCGAACTACGCGTTCGCGAACCGGCAGATGATCTCGCACTGGACGCGGGAGTCCTTCGTGGAGGTGTTCGGCGACGAGTACGGGGACGCGGAGGACATGGGCATCGAGGTGATCTACGACATCGCGCACAACATGGCCAAGATCGAGAGGCACCCGGTCGACGGTGAGGAGAAGTGGCTGGTCGTGCACCGGAAGGGAGCTACGCGGGCGTTCACGGAGGAGGCGCTGAAGCAGCACGGCGAGCCGGTACCGTTCAAGGGCCTGCCGCAGCCGGTGCTGATCCCGGGTGACATGGGCACGGGCTCGTACATCTTGGTCGGCACCGAGAAGGCCATGGAGGAGACGTGGGGCAGCACCTGCCACGGCGCGGGCCGGACGATGAGCCGGGCCGCGGCGAAGCGGAAGTTCTGGGGCGAGGACGTCGCCAAGGAGCTGGAGCGACAGGGCATCCTGGTCAAGGCGGCGAGCATGCCGGTGGTGGCCGAGGAGGCACCACCGGCGTACAAGGACGTGGACGAGGTCGTCAAGGCGGTCGCCGAGGCGGGCATCTCCGACCCGGTCGTCCGGCTGCGACCCATCGGCGTGGTCAAGGGTTAGCGCAGCAGCCGCCTGGGCACCTCCTCCAGCACCCAACGCGCCATCTTTCTCGGGATTCCAGCCCCGCGCACGATCACCTCTGCCTCCTCGGGGGAGAGCAGGTCCGAGGGCCTGTGCGCGTCCGTGTTCAGGACCAGGGGCGCGTCGACCTCCAGGGCGACCCGCGCCACCCACCCGTTGGCCAGGCAGTGCCCGTGCTTCGCGGAGAGCTCCAGCGCCACGCCGTTTTCCGCGGCGAGTCTGGCCGTTTCCAGATCGATGAGCCCCGGGTGCGCCAGCACGTCCACCGCGTCGCACTCCACCGCAGCCCGATTCGTCCCCTCTTTCACCGGCTCCGCCGGCGTCTCACCGTGCACCAGGACCAGCTCGGCCCCGTTATCCCGAGCCTCCTCCGCCAGCTCCGGGATCAGCTCCGGCGGAACGTGCGTCAGCTCCGCCCCGGGCACCGGCTCGGTCTCGTAGTACCCGCGCAGCCGGTCGCAGGCCTCCGCCAGCCGCGTCACCGCGTCCTCTAGGTTCGAGGGATCCACGTGCTCGGAGAACACCAGCACCTCGTGGTCCAGCTCCTCCGCCCGCCGGAGAAACTCCGCCGGCAGCAGCTCCCCATCCGTAAGGCAGGTATGAGCGTGCAGCTCGAACCGCCTCAACGCGATCCTCACCTACTCTCCGTACAGCACCTCCGCCACCTCTCGAATCTTGTCCAGCCCGCGGACCTCCTCGGCGAACATGGGGACCTGCACGATCTCCTTGTCACCGAAGTACTTCTCCACCAGCTCCAGCCGCTTCTCCTCCATCTCACGCCGCGTCCGGCAGAACTCGCACTCCTCGGCCCGCTTCGGCATCACCTTGTTCACGATAACCATGTCCACTGGGATCTCGTAGTGGTTCAGCGTCCGAAGGGCCCGCCGAGCCTCGTAAATGGCCATCTCCTCCGGGGTGACCACCAGCCGGAACGCCGTCTGCGAGGCGTCACTGAGGATCTCCCGCACCTCCTCGATCTCCTCCTTCATCTGCTCCAGGTTGTCCAGGATCTCATCCTCCTCTTCCTCCTCCTCGCCGCCCGCGAACGGGATCAGCGACTTGAGCATCTTGCTGACCTGTCGCAGCGTCTTCCGCACCTTGATCATCGTCTTGACCTGCCGCTCCAGCGCCTCCGGAATCGACAGGAACCGCAGCGTGTGACCCGTGGGCGCCGTGTCGAACACGATCACGTCGTACGAGTCGTCGCGCATGAACTCCATGAACTTCTGGAAGGCCGCAGCCTCGTCGATACCGGGTGAGCTCTTCAGCAACTCCTCCTGCTCCTTGAGCATGTCCTCGCCACCGAACACCTCCTTCAGGCTCTCGTCGTCCGTCATCTCGTAGACCCGTCTCAGCGTCTCCACGTACTCCTCCGCCGCCTTCTCCGGATCGATCTCGATCCCCTTAAGCCCCTCCACACCCTCGATGGGCGTCGGCTCCGAGCCAATGTCCTGGTCGAACGAGTCCGAGAGCGAGTGGGCCGGGTCCGTCGAGACCACGAGCACCTCCTTGTCCTCGTGCTCCGCCAGCCAGACCGCGGTCGCGGCCGCGCAGGTCGTCTTGCCCACCCCGCCCTTCCCTCCGAAGAACAGGTACCGAGGCTCGCGCGAGCCCCCGAGCTTGTCTTTGAGACCCAACCCGATCACCCCGGGGTGATCCGGTGACGAGGCTACTGATCCTGGCTGGACCACCCGCGTCGGGTAAAACGTGTTTCGCGCGCGGGCTGGCTCGAACCCTGCGCGGGGATGGCTGGGACGTCGCCCACGTGGAGGCCGACGCCATCCGAGGCTTCCTCTGGCAGGGTGAGTTCAAGCCCAGGCTCGAGAAGGTCGCCCGTCGGGCCTTCCTCCGGGTGGTGGAGACCCTGCTTGAGGAGGAGCTGGACCTCGTCATCGCCGACGACACCAACTACTACGCCAGCATGCGCCGAGAGCTGGCCAAGCTGGCCCTAGAGCGCGAGGCGCCCTGGGGCATCGTTTGGCTGGACGTGCCGCTGAGGGAGTGCCTGCGCAGGAACGCCGAGCGGGGTCGACCCGTCCCCGACGAGGTCGTGAAGCGCCTCCACGAGCGATTCGAGCCGCCGGACCCGGACCGGTGGTGGGAGCGCCGGGCGCTGCGGCTAGACGACGCCGAGGTCACGGAAGAAGTCCTCGAGTTCGTCAGGTCCGGGCTGGAGGTTCAGCGGCCGCGGAGGGAGGGGAGGGAGCGGCGCCCCACCCCGGAGTCCGTGGACGAGGTGGACCAGGCCACCAGGAAGGTGATGGGTGAGATTATGAGGAGGGCCGCCGAGGAGGGGACGGCGTCCCAGGAGTTGGGTGAGGTGCTGAGCCGCATCCGGCGCGAGATCGTGTCCGAGTGCGACGATCCGGAGGAGGCCGTCGAAAGGTTCCGAGAGCGGGCGGAGGAGGTTCTCAGAAAATGGTCGGGTGGAGACTGATCCGCTGGGACGTGCTGGAGCGCCGGGACTATCAGGTCAACGCGGCCCGGGAGATCCTGGAGCACGGTGAGAACACGCTCGTCGTGATGCCCACGGGACTGGGCAAGACGGCCGTCGGGGTCCTGGTGATCGCCGGGGTGCTGGAGGAGTCCGGCGGTCAGGCCCTGATGCTGGCCCCCACCGTCCCGCTCGTGGAGCAGCACGCCCGGTTCATCGAGCGAGTGATGAGGGGCGTGAGTGTGCTGGAGCTGACGGGCCGGGTGAAGCCGGACGAGCGTGAGACCCTGTGGAAGAAGGCGGACGTGGTGGTGGCCACGCCCCACGTCGTCCGGAACGACGTGATCGAGGGCCGGGTGGACCCGAGTCGGTTCACGGTCACGGTCTTCGACGAGGCCCACCGCGCCGTCGGCGGCTACCCCTACGTGTACGTGGCCCGGGAGCTGGACGGCCTGATCGTGGGCCTGACCGCCTCCCCCGGCTCCGACGTCGAGAGGGTTCAGGAGGTGGTGAGGAACCTCGGGATCGAGCGGATTATCGTCAAGACGGAGGACGACCCGGACGTCAAGCCGTACCTGGGTCGCGTGGACGTCGAGTGGGTGGACGTGGAGCTGCCCGACTGGTTCGAGGAGGCTCGCGAGGGACTGCAGCGGGCGTACAAGCGCCGGCTCGAGACGCTCAAGGATATGGGCTTCCTGGACCGAACCTCGCGGGTCTGGACGGGCAAGCTGCTCTCCCTCCGGGAGGAGCTGCGGGAGCTTAAGGCCAGGAGGCGGGAGCGCGCGGACTTCTACTCCCGCGCGCTCGGTGTGGTCGCGGAGGCGCTCAGGCTGGCTAAGGGGCGTGAAATCCTGGAGACGCAGGGCGTGGGTCCGTTCCTGCGGTACTTCGAGCGCCTGCGAGAGAAGCGCGGGGGCATGGCGCTCAAGCGCGTGCTCGGCGACCCGGACTTCCAGCGTGCCGTGAAGGTGGCCAAGCGCGCCGCGAACGAGGGCAAGCCGGACCATCCTAAACTGCCGCGCGTCCTCGAGCTCGTGGAGGAGGCGGAGACGGGCCTGGTCTTCACCCAGTACACCGACACGGCGAAGCTTCTCAGAAGGTTCCTGGAGAGCGAGGGCGTCTCCACCTCGCTGCTCCTCGGTAAGCAGCACATGAGCGAGCGGGAGCAGCTGGAGGCGATCAACCGGGTCAGGACGGGTGAGGCCCGGGTGCTGATATCCACGAGCGTCGGTGAGGAGGGGCTCGACCTGCCGGCCTGTGACCGGGTGGTCCTGTACGAGCCCGTGCCGTCCGAGATCCGGACCGTGCAGCGGATCGGCCGGACGGCGCGGGACGGGGCGTCCGGGACGGCCTACGTGCTCGTCTCCCGGGGCCGGTTCTCCACGCTCGACGAGATTTACTTCTACGTTTCCAGGGCCCGGGAGCGGAAGATGCTGCGGGTGGTTAGGAAGGTGCAGGAGAGGCTGCGCTCGCGCGGGGGCGAGGGTCGGCCGTCCCGCGGGGGACGCCGGGTGGTTCGGCGGAAGGGGCGCGGGAGGACCCGCGGGAGCGTATCGCTCAGGGAGTTCATCCGGTCGTCCGGCGGTCGGGGGGAGCGGGAGGAAGAGGAGGAGCGGGTCCCGCCCCACGTCCCGACGATACTGGTGGACTCCCGAGAAATGAACACGAAGGTGGTGGAACACCTTCGGCGGCGGCCGGTGAGGCTCGAGCGCGATAACCTGGAGGTGGCCGACTACGTCATCGGTGAGCGGGTTGGGGTGGAGCGGAAGTCGGAGCGGGACTTCGCGGAGTCGCTAAAGGACGGTCGGCTCATGGATCAGGCCCGAGAGCTGGCGCGGGAGTTCGAGCGACCGGTCCTGATCGTGGAGGGGAACCCGCGGCGGGAGGTGGAGCCGGAGTCCGTGGACGGGGCGCTCGCGGCGCTGGCCGTGGACTTCGGCCTGACCGTGCTGCAGTCGTCGGGCCCGGGTGAAACGGCCGAGCTGCTCTACCGCATGGCGCGGCGGGTGGCGAGGGATGAGCGTCCCGCGCAGCCGAGGCGGAGGAGGAGCGTGGATGACCTCAGGGTTGAGATGCTCTCGTGCATTCCGGGCGTGGGTCCGGAACTAGCGAGGAGGTTGCTGGAGAGGTTCGGTTCCGTGGGAGAAGTAGTCACGGCGGACGTCAGCGAGTTGAAGCGGGTGGAGGGGATAGGGGAGCGCCGGGCGAGGGAGATCAGAAAGTTCCTGTGGGGGCGTGAGGGGGGTGGGGGTTAGAGGAACTCGTCGGCGCGTGGCATGGTGCAGGTGATGGCCTTCTCGACGTCCTCGCGCTGCACCGTCTTCCGGTCGTCCTCGTCGGCGTACTCGGCCGCCATCTCACCCAGCTCCTCGGTGATCCGGCAGATCAGCTTGTTGTACAGGTCCACGGCGTCAGCGCTGGCTCGCTCGACGCCGGCTCGCTTGAGGATGCGCCGCACGGTGGCCCGACCGAAGAGCTCGCCGTCGTAGTCCTCGACGCCGTCCACCATCAGGACCTTGGTCAGCGCCTCCAGGTGCTCCTCCATGAGCGTCTTCTTCCCTGAGGCGTCCAGGATGGCCTTGGCGGCCTCAGCGGCGTACCGGGCCATGTTCGGGACGAACTCGTAGATCACGTCCTTGGCCTCCTGGCTCAGCCTCCGCTCGCCAATACCCTGCCGGAAGATCCGCTCGATGGCGGCCTTGGGCAGCTCAACCGCCATCGGGATTTCCCCCCGATCGGGTGTTCGTGGGCCAGGGTCCGGTACGTTCGGTAGATCAGGGTTCTTTAGGTTTTGGGTGCATCCCGTCGGTATTGGGGGTGATCAGATCTAACCGAATCAGCGTCCGGGCAACTTCGCGTGCCCGGTCAGAAGGAGCAAAACCAGGACGATGAAGCCCAGGACGAGCGTGATCGTGGCGGCCAGCGGTGCGATCCGGACCACGAGCGCCAGCAGCCGCCGCTTATCTTCCTCTCTCAACGCGGTTCACCCGCTTCAGGTGCTCCGTGCTGAACATGTACTGGGTCGTCGTGGGCAGCTCCCGCCGCACCTTCCGGACGTCCAGGTAGTTCAGCTCCACCCTCTCCTGGCCGAACTTCCACTCTTCCCCCAGGATCTCGCAGACGACGCGAACCTCGGCCTTCCCGCGGACGATGGCCGTGCCCGAGTAGCCCAGCTCGATGAGGATGGGCAGTTTCAGCCGGCCGTGGAGGTACTTGGGCAGGATCTCGGCGAGCCGGTCGAGCTCCTCCCGCTTGAAGTAGTGCTTCGTCCCGTCCCGGTTGACGACGTGGGGCCGCTCCTCCTCGAGGAGCTCGGCCAGGGTCTTTCGGCGGCGCGGGAGGTGACGGTTAATCCGGAGGATCTCCTGGAGCAGCTTGCGATCGAGGGAGTCGTTGTTGGAGGAGGGGGTGTCGCGCAACCCTCACTCACCTCTCAGGTCGACCAGGATGAGCACGCCCAAGACGTCACCCTTCCGGATCCTACCGTGCCGGACGGCGGCGAAGTAGACCCGGTCCACCTTCCGGCCCAGTTCCATCATCTTCGGGTGCTCCTCACCCACCGCGATCACGTGGCCGTAGGGGTTCCGAGCGTACGGCGACAGGAGGACCATCGTGTGCGGCGGGATCTCGACGGGCTCCACCTTGATAATCAGGTCCTCGCCCTCCTCGACCGTCACGTCCTCGGCGGCGATGAGGGGCTGGAACTTGCCCTCGAAGACGTCCGTCTTGAAGTCGTAGGGCTCCTTCTGCTCGCGGACGCGCTCGGCCACCTTCCGCTTGGCCACGGTCACGAAGACCAACGCGCTCCTCCCCTACTTCTCAAGCTCCGGCAGCTCGGCTCCGGCCTCTCGGAGCTCCCGCTCGATCTCTTCGGCCCGGCGCTCCTCGAGCATGCTCTTCACTCGCTTGAGCCGCACGAAGTTCTCGCGCTCCTGCTCGTCGAGCTTCATCTCGATGTACTTCTCCGTGTTCTCCAGCCGCGGGATCACGATGTGTTCCAGCGCGTTCACGCGCCGCTTGGTCCGCTCGATCTCCTCCGCCATCAGGCGCAGGGTTTCCTCAATCTCGGCCAGCTCCAGGACCGCGTCCAACGCCTCGCGGAACGCGCGCACGGCCTCGTCCAGGGCGCCGGACGTGTCCGCGAATCCGTAGGCGACCTGAGTTCCACCGTCCTCGCTCACGCGCTCGATGATGGGGACGACGACGCCCATGACGTTACGGGAGCCGATGTCGACCCGAACCTCCTCGGCGGAGGCCATCGACGCGCACTTCACGCCCGTCGTGCCGACCGTGGTCTTGGCCGCGGCGAGCTTCTCGTAGGCCTTCATGAGCTTCTCAATGGCCTTCTCTCGCACTTCGGAGGCCTTCTTCACCAGGTCGAAGAACTCCATGATCAGCGCGTCTCGCTTCTCCTTGAGCAGCTTGTGTCCCTTCTTGGCCAGCTCGATGCGGTCCTTGAGCTTGAGCAGCTCCATCCGCGTCGGGTTCACGTCCTCGAGGATGTCCTGCTGCGTCATCCCGGGGCGCCCCCGGAGGGCGCGGTGGTGAGGGGGAGGGGATTACTCCTCCGACTCCTCGGACTCTCCCTCCTCCCTCTTCTCCCGGTACTTCGGGTGGTACTTCTTGATGTACTCCTCACTGACTCGCTTCAGCTCACGCTCCGGCAGGATCGAGAGCAGCTCCCAGCCCAGGTCCAGCGTCTCCTCGATGTCCCGGTTCTCGTCGCGCCCCTGCTTCACGAACTTCTGCTCGAACTCGTCCGCGAACTTCAGGAACTTCCGGTCTCGCTCCGTCAGCGCCTCCTCTCCGACCACCGCCACCAGATCGCGCAGGTCTCGGCCCTCCGCGTAGGCGGCGTACAGCTGGTTCGCCAGGTCCGCGTGGTCCTCCCGCGTCTTACCGGGCCCGATGCCCTCGTCCATCAGCCGCGAGAGCGACGGCAGCACGTCGATCGGCGGGTAGATGCCGCGCCGGTGCAGGTCCCGGCTCAGCACGATCTGGCCCTCGGTGATGTAGCCCGTCAGGTCCGGGATCGGGTGCGTGATGTCGTCGTGCGGCATCGTCAGGATGGGCATCTGGGTGATCGAGCCCTTCCGGCCCCGGATGCAGCCGGCCCGCTCGTAGATGGTGGCCAGGTCCGTGTACATGTAACCCGGGTAGCCGCGTCGACCGGGCACCTCCTCGCGCGCCGCCGAGATCTCACGCAGGGCCTCGCAGTTCGAGGTGATGATGCCGTTCTCCACCACCAGGGTGTGGTCGGGGATCACGGTCACGTCGTACAGGTAGTCGTGCTCGTACTCCACGGTCTCCACCTCCACCACCTCGTCCAGCACGTAGTTACCCTCCGCCAGCCTCCGCAGCTCACGGACCTCCTCGACGTCGCCGACGATCTCCTCTAGCCTCTCCACGATCCTCAGCGCGAGGCGCCGGGTCGCGCGCCTCTCACCGCTCTCGATCTGCGAGATCGTGCTGGACGGCCCCAGGTCCGAGGCCCTGACGCCGTACTTCCTCCTAACCTCCCGGAGCAGCCTGCCGAACCTGCGCGACACCCGGTCGAACCTGGATGACCTCCGTCCGGGTGACATCGACGCCGCGGCCTTCGCCTTCCGCGGGTGCCTCAGCGGCAGCTCCTCGGCCAGCTCCGCGGCGTCGTGACCGGTCACGATAACGTCGTAGACGCCGTCCCTCTCGCGCAGCACGCTCGGCACTCCGAGCCTCTTCAGCAGGAGCTGTAGGTCCCCTGCTCGCTCCCTGTCGGCCGTGGTGATCACGATCTTGCCGTCCTTCAGGTGACCGTCGCCGTCCACGTAGCCTGCCAGGTAAGCGGCGACGAGCTCCCGGGGCATCTTCAGGACCGTCTTCGGGTCCGCGAGCCTCTCGAACACCCGGGCGAGTACGCGGCTGTTGACCCGGAGCATCGTCACGCCGTTCTGGTTCTCCGTCTCGAGGGCGTCGACGGCGAACTCCTCCGCCACGATCTCCTCGAACGCCGACAGCAGCTCCTCCTCCGTGTTCGAGAACATCACGAACCCTCGGTCGGTGTCCACGGTCCCGTCCGACGCCACCAATCCGGCGACGTACATCACCTCCTCTCCGGGCCTCGGCGACGCGAACCTGACCTTCTTCCTGCCTCCGGCGGTCACGTAGTCGATGTACTCCGTGGCCTCGTCAACGCTCTCGGTCACGGCCGTCGCCAGCCTGGCGAACTCGGACAGCTCGTAGTACCTCCGCCCCTTGGCCTCCCTGGCCCTGTACGGGATTTCCTTCTCCCGGCACGCTTCGGCCAGGCTCCCGTACCGCTCGGCCACGGCCTCCTCGAACTCCTCGGTCGGGTGCACGTAGAACTCGTCCTCCGCCTCCAGGAGCAGCTCCAGGTACGTTGGGACCCTCTCGCTGACCCGGAGCTCCCTCACGGAGTACAGCTCGTCGCCGGGCTTCAGCTCGGACGCCTCGACCATCCTGGGGCCGTCCTCCGTGTCCACCAGGAACTTGTGGTCCTCGGACACCACCAGCTCGGCGCCGCTCCTCGTCTTCACCCTGACGGCGCGGTTCGGGGCCTCGATCTTCTCCACGGCCACCACGTCGTTGGTGGTCAGATCGCCGTTCCACGACGCCAGGGTCTTGACGTCGGTCACCCCGACGGTAACCTCCGTTGACCCCTCCTTCAGACCGCCGTCGACGGCGGTTTCGACGGCCCTCTCGACGATCTCATCGATCTCGACGACGTCGCCGGACGCGGTGATCACCCTGGTGCCGGGCGCGAAGCAGTAGTTCGTCATGTCCGTCAGGATGACCAGCACGTGCATGTCCTGCTCGAAGGCCAGGTACTCGGCGATGGTCAGGGCGATTCGCGGCGTGATGATCCGCTCCATCGCCGGGTCGTCCGCGAGGTTCAGGATCAGTACGGCCCGGTCTAGGGCGCCGGTCTCCTCGAACTCTCGGCGGAAGAAGGCCGCCTCCTCGTGCGTGATTCCCATCGCGGCGAAGACGACCGCGAACTCTTCCTCCTCACCGGGCACCGTGGCCTGCCGGGCGATCTGGGCGGCGAGCTCGTTGTGCGGTAGACCGGAGCCGGAGAAGATCGGCAGCTTCTGACCGCGCACCAGGGTGTTCATGCCGTCGATCGCGGAGATGCCCGTCTGGATGAAGTCGCTCGGGTACTTGCGCGCGGCCGGGTTGATCGGGGAGCCGTGAATGTCCAGCTCGTCCTCCGGGACGATCTCGGGGCCGCCATCAATGGGCTCTCCACGACCGTTAAGGATGCGACCCAGCAGGTCCGTGGACACCGGGATCTTAAGCGTCTCACCGGTGAACCGGACCTTGGTCGAGGTGGCGTCGATTCCGGACGTGCCCTCGAAGACCTGCACGACGGCGGCGTTCTCTCGGGCCTCTAGGACCTGACCGCGTCGAACCTCGCCCGTGGGCAGCTCGACCTCCACCACCTCCCCGTACTTGGCTCCCTCGACACCCTCGACGACCATCAGCGGTCCGGAGATTTCAGAAATGGTGGTGTACTCCTTGCCGGCGTCCTCAGGCCGCTCGGACTCGGCCACGCGGCCGACCCCCTCGGGGGTTCGTCCGGTTGGAGTTCTTCCACGTGATCAAGGACGAGCGGGCCGTCATTGTAGAGTTTGACCACCCGGTGAAGTACGTTTCGAGTGCCTTCTACTCCCGCGGGGTCGGGCGCGCGAGGTGGATCGTGAACCTGCGAGTCGGTAAGGGATGGTCGCACGAGGACCCGAAGTCCTACGTGCGGGAGCGGCTGGAGGAGCTCGGGGTGGACCCGGAAGAAGCTGTCGCCTTCCTGACCGCGGCGGACGTCGGCCTGGCGGCGACGGTTCAAAAAGGTGACGTTTTCGCGCTGGCAACGGCCGGGTTCAGCAACGCCTACTGCTCCCGGACGAAGCCGGGCGAGTGCTCCCCGAGCACCGTGAACGTGATCGTCGTCGTGGGGCGGCCCCTCTCCCGCCGCTCGCTGGTCGAGGCGCTCGCGTGGGCGGTGGAGGCCAAGTGCCACGCGGTCCTCAGGCTGGCGCTGGGCAACGAGGGGCCCTGCCTCGGCACGACCACGGACTCCGTCCTCGTGGCGTGCCCTCCGGGCGAGCACCGGGACGTGTTCTGCGGCCCCGCCACGGAGCTCGGGGAGCGGTTGATGGACGCCGTGGAGGAGGCGGTGATCGTCGCGGCCGAGCGCGCGGGGTACCCGCCCAACCCGCCGGTCATCGAGCTGCTGGAGCGGGAGGGGATCACCCTGGACGACCTCGTCGAGGCGGGCCGCGAGCTCTTCGTGGGCGAGTGGTCGAAGGAGCACGAGAAGCGGGTGCGCGAGGAGCTCGAGCGCGCCCTGCGGAACCCCAACGTCGCCCTGGCCGTCTTCGCGGCCGTGGTGCTGGACCGGTTCCTGCGTCTGGGAGCGTACCCGGAGGAGTGCGAAGGGGTCGAGGAGGACCCGGGCTGGATCTACTTCGATGAGGTGCTCGGCCAGTTCGTGGCGATGGAGCTGGGCGGGTACGCAGGGCTCTTCAACTTCCGCCGGTACGACGAGCGGAAGCCCGGGATTTTGAGCGAGGTGGACGAGCGGTGGCTCACGCTCGACGACGTCCTGGCCGGACTGATCGGAGGGGCGATGGCGGCGGCCTTTAAGAGGGAGTGAGGGGGCACCGACCGTGCCGCTGGGCGCGATCCGCTTCCTGACGATCCTCCCGCTCGGACCCCACCCGGAGCCGGAGGAGATCGGCAGGAACGCGTGGCTGGGGCTGCCAACCGTCGGCCTGATCAGCGGCCTGATCGCGGGAGTGGTGGCCTGGCTACTCCGGAGCAGCCCGGCCGCGGGTCCCGTGACGGTCGGTGCGATCGTCCTGCTGGAGGGCGCGCAGCGCCTGGACGGACTGGTCGACCTGGGGGACGCGGTCCTAGCCTGGATGGCGGGCGGAGAGCCGGAGCGGGCGATGAAAGACGCGCGCGTCGGGGTGGGAGGGCTGGCCGCCGGCGCGCTGGCCCTGATCGCGCTGTCGGCGTGCCTCTCCTCGGTCCCGTTCTACGCTCTCGTCCCGATGGAGGTGTGGGCTCAGTACTCGGCGCTGCCGCTGGCCGCGGCGGGAGAGCCACCGGAGTACAGCGTCTCCGGCCGGGTTTTCACGGAGCACGTTGACGCCGGTCAGGTGCTGCTCGGTGGCGTCGTGTCCGTGCTCGTTTCCCTGCCTTACTCGCCGGAGGCGACGTTGATCTGCGCGCTGTGCGCGCTCGCCTCCGCCTGGGTCTCCCTGGACCTGGCGAACCGGGTTCTGGGAGGTGTGAACGGGGACGTGCTGGGTGCTTCGGTATGGCTGTCGAGGGTGTTGAGTGGGATCATCCTGAGCTTCCTGCCCTGGTGATGGCCGGGGGCCGGGCGCGGCGGATGGGAGGGGTTGAAAAACCCGCGGTAAAGGTCCTGGGTGAGCCCATGCTGGTCAGGGTCCTGCGCGCGGTCTCCGCGTGCCCGCTCGTGTCCCGGGTGTACGTGGTCACCACCCCGCGCCACGAGCTCACGCGGGAGCTGGCCGAGTCCTGGGGAGCCAAGATCTTGCTCACCGGGGGGGAGGGATACGTTCGCGACCTCCGTGAGGCGCTCTCCCGGTCGGGCGCGCCCGCCCTGACGGTGGGGGCCGACCTCCCCGCCCTGACGCCGGGGCTGGTCGAGCGGGTCATTCGACTGTGGGCGGCGGCTCCGGACCCATCGCTGTCGGTCTGGGTGCCGGTGCGGAGGGTTAAGAGGATGGGGTTCAGTCTATGGGGTCGGTACCAGACCGAGGTGGCCGGCGTGCGGGCGGTCCCCGCGGGGATCAACGTGGTGGGTGGAGTCGGTGAGACCGCGGAGAGGAGGGTGGTAATTGATGACCCCCGGCTCGCGTGCAACGTCAACACCGCGACAGACCTCAGGCGCGCCGAGGGGGTGCTCAATCTTTGGCGAAGTTGAAGAAGGGGGAGATGAAGGTCTCTGACCTCCTCCGGAAGCAGGTGATCACGAACAAGGGCAACGATCTGGGCGTGGTCGCCGAGGTGGAGCTGGCCTGGAGGGACAAGTGCATTCGGGCGCTGATCGTCGAGCCCTCAAAGGACTACGCGAAGAAAAAGGGAGGGCGTGGGTTCGTGGAGGTGCCCTGGAGCTCCGTGCTCGCCGTGGGTAAGTACATCCTGGTGGATGAGGACAAGATCCGGTTCCGGCAGGAGCGCGGGTGATCAGCCGCCTCCCTCGCAGACCCGATCGTCCGCCTCCTGGAACGCCTCCTCGAGCTCTCGCAGTTTTTGGAGGAACTCCTCCACGCTCTCCTCCCGCTCCTTCCGCTTCACCTCGTCAACCCGCTCGAGCTGATCCTCGCGGTAGTACAGGCCCGTCGAGTCGAGCTTGTACCAGCGCGTGCCGCCCTCCTCCTTCACGTCGACGATCTTACCGACGGTGCCGGTGCGGACGTACCGGGCGTAGTCGCCCACCTCGAGGGCCATCTCGCGAGGCCCCCAGAACCGTTATGTGACGCGTAACGATACCGGCTGGCGCCGGGGCCGGGATTTGAACCCGGGCGGCCCATACGGGCCACGGGATTAGCAGTCCCGCGCCTTGGACCGGGCTCGGCCGCCCCGGCTCCCTCCGGGACCTGCCCATCAACCGCGCGATTTTAAGGTTTACTCCGGCAGCCGGTCGATCGCCTCCGAGACGGGCTCGGCGACGCTGACCCGCTCGTACGGTGTGGGCACCGTGTCCGTGGCGATGATGTCCTTGAACCCTGCCGCCAGCAGTCGGGAGGCCGCGTTCCGGGTGAGCAGCGCGTGCGTGCAGGCCGCGTAGAGCTCCTCCGCACCCTGCTCCTTCAGCGCCTTGGCGGCCTCGATCATGGTGCCGCCCGTGTCGATCATGTCGTCCACAATGACCACCGTCTTGCCCTCGACGTCCAACTCCTTGGGGTAGATCCTCACCTCCTCGCCGCTGATCCGCTCCTTCTCGAGGTGGTCGTGCTCCGCGTCGCAGACGGAGGCGGTGCGCTCCGCCAGCTCCCGGGCGCCCTCGTCCGGGGCGATGACCGCGAGCTCCTCCCCGTCGAACCGCTCGCGCAGGTACTTCCCGATCTCTTCGGCCGCGGTCGCGTTTTCGGCTGGAACGTCGAAGAACTCGAGCGTGCTGGGCTCGTGGAGGTCGACGGTCACGAACGCGTCGGCGTTGGCGGAGATGGCGCGGGCCACGGCGCGGAAGGAGACGGGCTCGCCGGGCTCGAAGCGCTTGTCCTGCCGCGAGTAGGCCACGTAGGGCACGACGGCGATGACGCGGTCGGCCCCGTTCTCGCGGGCGGCGTCGAGGGCGATGAGGCACTTGAGGAAGTTCTCGTCCTGGGGCGGGACCATGGAGTGAACGACGATGACCGTCCCGTCCAGCTCCGGCGGGACCCGCACGATCTGCTCACCGTCGGGGAACCGGTCCTCCTCGATGGGTGCGAGCTCCGCGTCCAGAACGTCGGCCAGCCGCCGGGCGAGCCGGGCCCCCTCGGCCGTGGCGAGGACGATCATTCGGAGGCCCCCCGGAGCTCCTTCGGGCTGACGCGCTTCGGGGCCCAGGTCCCGTCGTGCAGGTCGTGCAGGCAGTTCACGGCGACTCCCTTCTTCTTGACCAGCTCGATCGCCTCGACGGCGGCCTTGGCGGCGGCGACGGTGGTGATGTACGGGACCTTAAACTTGACCGCGGCGCGCCGGATCGCGTAGCCGTCGCGGCGCGCGTCCTTGCCCTGAGTGGGCGTGTTGATCACGAGGTCGACCTCGCCCTCGCGGATCAGGTCGACGACGTTCGGGTGCCCCTCGGAGACCTTCTTCACGACCTCGCACTCGATCCCGTGGTCTCGCAGGAACCGGGCCGTTCCGCGGGTGGCGAGCAGGTCGAACCCGAGCTCCTCGAGCTTCCGGGCCACGGGCACGATCTCCGGCTTGTCCCGATCGGCGACGGAGATGACGACCGTCCCCTCCAGCGGCAGCTCGTGGCCGGCGGCCAGCTGGGCCTTCCAGTAGGCCGCGCCGAAGGTGCGGTCGATGCCCATCACCTCGCCCGTCGACTTCATCTCCGGGCCGAGAACTGGGTCCACGCCCGGCCACTTCTCGAAGGAGAAGACGGCCTCCTTCACGGCGACGATGTCGAGGTCGAAGGTCCGGGCATCGCCCGGGTATTCCAGCCCCATCTCCTCCATGATGTCCGGGATCTCGCGGCCGAGGATCGCCTTCGTGGCGATCTTGGCCAGGGGTGCCCCGGTGGCCTTGCTGATGAACGGGACCGTTCGGCTGGCCCGCGGGTTCGCCTCGATCACGTAGACGGTGTCGTCCTCCGGGTCGTACACGAACTGGATGTTGATCAGGCCGATCACGTTGGCCGCCTCGGCGATGTCGTGCGCGTACTCGAGGATCGTCTCCTGCACGTGCTCGGGCAGCGTCTGCGGCGGGACCACGCACGCCGAGTCGCCCGAGTGCACGCCCGCCTCCTCGATGTGCTCCATGATCTGCGGGATGAGGAGGTTGCCGGCCTCGTCGCGCGCACCGTCGATCTCGCACTCGATCCCGCCCTCAACGAACTTGTCGATGAGGATCGGGTGCTCGGGCGAGACGCGCGCGGCCTCCTCGATGTACCGCCGCAGCTCCTCCTCATCGTACACGATCTCCATGGCCCGGCCACCGATCACGTAGGACGGACGGACGAGAACCGGGTACCCGATCTGCTCCGCGATCTCCACCGCCTCCTCCGGCTCGCGGGCCGTCCCGCTCTCGGGCTGCGGGATGCCCAGGCGCTTAAGCAGCTTGGAGAACTTGTCCCGGTCCTCCAGCTTGTCCACGTCCTTCGGGTCGGTGCCGAGGATTCGGACGCCGCGCTCCGCCAGCGGCACGGTCAGGTTGACGGCCGTCTGACCGCCGAACTGGGTGAGCACGCCCAGCGGGCGCTCCTTCTCGACAACGTTGAGCACGTCCTCCAGGGTGAGGGGCTCGAAGTAGAGCTTGTCCGAGGTGTCGTAGTCCGTGGAGACCGTCTCAGGGTTGTTGTTGATGATGATAGCCTTGTAACCCTCCTCCTGGATGGCCCAGACCGCGTGCACGGTGCAGTAGTCGAACTCGATTCCCTGCCCGATTCGGTTGGGGCCGGCCCCGATCACCACGATTTTATCTTGGGATCCGCCCATCCGGCCGCACCCGCGTGGTCCGCTCAGTTCCGGTCGTTAAGAATCCTTCCCGGGGTGTAAGGAGTTGGAGGCGGCGAAGCGGGACGCGGCGCGGCGGGCGGTGGAGGCGCTGGAGTCCGAGGGCGTTGACCTGGTGGCGGTGGGTGCGGGGACGACGGTGGAGGCGTTCCTGAGGGAGCTGGCCGAGCGGCTGCCCGAGGTTCGAGTGTTCACCACGATCCCGGGGACGCTGTCCGTCTGCCGGGAGCTGGGGCTGGAGACCGTGGCGGTGCCCCCGGAGGAGATCCCGGTGGCCGTGGACGGCGCGGACGCGGTGGACGATGACTGGAACCTGATCAAGGGGGGCGGGGCCTGTCACGCGCTGGAGAAGGCGATCGACTACGCGGCGGACGAGTTTTGGGTGATCGTGGACGAGTCGAAGCTGGTGGAGGAGCTGTGGGAGGTGCCCGTACCGGTCGAGGTGCTCCGGGGCTGCTACGAGCTGACACTGCGGGAGCTGAGGCGGTTCGGTCAGGTCTCGCCACGGCGTTGCGAGGAGAAGTACGGGCCGGTCACGTCGGATCACGGTAACCCGATCGTCGACTTACGGGTGGAGGGGGACTGGGATCCCGCGGAGCTGGAGCGGGAGCTCGCGTCCGTTCCGGGCGTCGTGGAGTGCGGGGTATTCCCCGGGGACAAGGTAGATAGGGTGATCGTCGGGCGGGCGTGAGGGGGTCGGGAGCTTGCGAATTCCGCCCATTGTAGTCAACTTCAAGGCGTACTCGGAGGCGGTTGGGGACAACGCCGTTCGACTCGCGAAGATCGCCGCGGAGGTGGCGGAGGAGGTGGGGGTGAAGATCGGGATTTGCCCCGCGCACACGGACCTGTACCGCGTGGTAAAGGAGGTGGGCGACGGCGACGTGGTCGTGTTCGCGCAGGCCGTGGACGCCGCGGAGCCCGGGAGCCGCACGGGTCATGTGACGCCCGAGATGGTGGCCGCGGCCGGGGCGGACGGCACCCTGCTGAACCACTCCGAGCGCCGGATGCGGCTGGACGATCTAAAGGACGTGTGCCGGGCGTGCATGAACGAGGGGCTGCTGACCATCGTGTGCGCGAGCGACTCGATGGCCGCCCGGGCCGCGGGCGCGCTGCAGCCTCACGCGGTGGCCGTGGAGCCGCCGGAGCTCATCGGGACGGGCACGCCGGTGTCCAAGGCGGACCCCGAGGTGGTCGAGCGGAGCGTGGAGGCGGTGAAGGAGGTGTCCGAGGACACGGCAGTCCTGTGCGGGGCGGGAATCACCGACGGCTCGGACGTGCGCGCAGCGATCGAGCTGGGTAGTGATGGCGTTCTGGTGGCCTCCGGCGTCGTGCTGGCCGACGATCCCAAAGAGGCGCTCCTCGACCTGGCCTCCGGCCTAGAGTAACGAACCGCTCCCGGGGCCGGGACCTTGGGCCGGTTGGATCGGCTGCTCGAGATCATGCGGCACGAGGCGGAGGTCATCGAGCACGCGTGCGACAACCTGCCCGAGGAGGACGTTCGCAAGGCGCTGGACCTGCTGGTTGAGAAGATCGAAAACGACCGGGGCATATTCATCGTCGGGATGGGACGGACGGGCCTGATCGGTGAGTGCTTCGCGGTTCGACTGGTTCAGATGGGCGCTCGATGCTACATCGTCGGGCACAGCACGGAGCGGGCCATCAAGTCGGACGACCTCCTCGTAGCGCTCAGCGTCTCCGGTAACACGGAGTTCGTGAACTACGCGGCGGACGTGGCCCGGGAGGAGGGGGCGGAGGTCCTGGCCATCACGATGAACGCGGAGTCCAAGATCGCCGAGCGGGCGGACGTTCTGGTGGTCCTGCCCGAGCCCGAGGAGGTCATACTTCGCACGTTTTCGGAGCTGCTCATGTTGTCCTTCTTGGACGGTCTTGCCGCTCAGCTGGCGGAGGAGTTGGGAGTGGACGAGTCCGACATGTGGGAGCGCCACGCCAAGATCCAGTAGGGGGATGTCCCGTGTACGAGAACGTGCGCACGATGGACGACTTCGAGTTCGAGGAGCGGTGGGTCCTTCTCCGCGTGGACATCAACTCCACGATCGTGGACGGCAAGATCGAGGACGACGAGCGCATTCGGCGCCACCTGGTCACCATCCAAGAACTCGTCGAGGAGGGCGCCCGGGTCGCCATCCTCGCCCACCAGGGTCGACCGGGCGAGGACGATTTCACCACGCTGGAGCCGCACGCGGAGATCATGGCGGAGGAGCTGGACGACTTCGAGTACGTCCCGGACGTGTTCGGACCCACGGCGAAGGAGAAGATTCGATCCCTTGACCCGGGCCAGGTCCTGCTGCTCGAGAACGTCCGGTTCTACGCCGAGGAGCGCATCAACCGGGACCCCGAGTGGCACGCCCGCCGGCACCTGGTCAGGAACCTGGCCCCGCTGTTCGACGTCTTCGTTAACGATGCCTTCGCCGCCGCTCACCGATCCAACGCCTCCCTGGTGGGATTCACCCGTCGCCTGCCCTCGTGCGTGGGCAGGATCATGGAGCGGGAGCTCGAGGTTCTGGAGAACATGGTCAAGAACGAGATGGAGGACGGCGTGTTCGTCATCGGCGGGTCCAAGGTCGGCGATGCGATCAAGGTCGTCCGCCGGGCCCTGCAAATGGACAATGTGCGCCGCATCCTCCTGGGCGGCCTGGTCGGGAACCTCTTCCTTTGGGCCTCCGGCGTGGATCTAGGCAGACCGTCCCGCCGGATTCTGGAGGAGAAGGGCTACACCCGCTACCTGGACGAGGCGCGGGAGCTCCTCGAGGAGGATGACGGGAAGATCCTGATCCCGAAGGACGTGGCGCTGAACGTCGGGGGCGAGCGCCGCGAGGTGGACGTTGAGGAGCTGCCGGCCGACGCACCGGTCTATGACATCGGCTCCGAGACGGTGGACGAGTACCGGGAGGAGATCCGACGGGCCGGCATGATCATCGCGAACGGGCCGATGGGAGTCTACGAGGAGCGCGGGTTCGAGAAGGGAACGTACGAGGTCCTCGACGCCATCGCCTCCGCGGACGGGTTCTCCGTGATCGGTGGCGGCCACATCATCGCCGCCTCCAAGGCGTGCGGCGTGTACGACGACATCGACCACGTGAGCACCGGTGGCGGGGCCATGCTGCGCCTCCTAGCGGGCGAGCGACTCCCCGCCCTGGACGCGGTGGCGACGTGCCCGTTCACGGGGTGACCTGCCGTGGTTCGCGTCATCTACCACCAGCCCTTCAGTCACTTCCGGGTGAATCACGCGGCGCTGATCGCCGGAAACTTAGGCGCGGAGCTGCTCATCTACTCCAACCCCACCTCCAAGGCGGCCCTCGATGGAATCAACCAGGTCCTCGAACACCCGGAGGAGCGGGCCGGCGTCCCGGTGATGGTCACCGAGTCTCTCGAGGACGCGCTCAAGTTCGCCGAGGGCCAGCTCGCCCTGGTCGACCCGGAGGAGGATGGTGGGCTGAACAAATTAAACCCGTCCGACACGCTACTCCTCGCGCCCGTAGAGCGCCTGGACGAGCTGGACGTAGACCCGGACATCACCGTCGGAGTGGGCGCCGAGGTGGGAGAGCTCGCCGCGCTCGCGATCATCCTCCACGAGCTGGGGGCGGGCTCGAATGGTTAGGAAGTCCAAGGGCTTCCGAAGCCGAACGCGGAAGAAGCTGCGGAAGAAGCCGCGGGAGCGCGGCCTGTCCCCGCTGAGCCCGCTGATGTACGAGTACAAGAAAGGAGACAAGGTGCACATCGTGATCGACCCCAGCGTTCACAGCGGGATGCCGCACCCGCGGTTCCACGGCCGCACGGGCGAGATCGTCGGAAAGCAGGGGCGCGCCTACATCGTCAAGGTCCGGGACGGCGGCAAGGAGAAGAAGCTGATCGTCGCCCCCGAGCACCTACGCCCGCAGAAGCAGCCGGAGATGGAGGAGGGTGAAGGGGAGTAGCGGGGTTCTCCCTTGTCCTCCATCTCACTCCGCGTGCGCGGCCGGCGGCCCGTCAGCGTCCACGAGGCGCGGAAGGTGGTGGAGAAGGTGCTGAAAGAGCGGGAGCCGGAGCTCACCTACGACCAGCGGGAGGCGCTGAAGTACCTGGAGAAGTTCGGCAAGCTGGACGAGGAGGAGCTCGAAGAGGCGCGAGAGAAGCTGCGCTCCGTGGTAAGGGACCTCACCGCCAACGAGCGGACCATTGAGGTCCTGGTTAACCGGCTGCTGGACGTGCTGCCGCGGGACGAGGAGGAGGTGAAGACGGTCCTGGAGTCCGCGGGCAAAAGGATACTAAGACGGGCCGACGAGGCGGTGGTCAAGGAGATACTCGAGGTCGTTCAAGAGGTCGCTGAGAGGTTAGAAGAATCGGAAGAGGAGTGACCCAAAATGGTAGAGATACTGTACAAGCAGCCCAAGGGGAGGCCCTATGAGGAGTACGCGATAGTCCTCGACTTCCTCCCCTACCGACCCGACGCTCCCCCGCACCGCCGCAAGCCCCTGGCGCAGGCGGTGGGGAAGGACTTCTTCATCCTCCTCGAGCTCACGCCCAAGGATGACGTCTTCCTGGAGCTTCACGAGGAGGTCTACGTGGGCCGGGGTAAGCGGGACAAGATCCACCACGTGGATCGTCGCCTCAGCTACGACGACCTCACGCAGACGGCCAAGGAGGAGCTTCCCCACGCCATCGAGAAGATCATTGAGGACAACGAGGAGGACTTCGTCCGGTTCTTCAACGAGGCCCGCCCGATCACCCCGCGCCTGCACCAGCTGGAGCTGCTGCCCGGCATCGGGAAGAAAACGCTCGAGCGGATCCTGGAGGAGCGCGAGAAGGAGCCGTTCGAGAGCCTCGACGACATCAAGGAGCGGGTGAAGGGGCTGCGCCGGCACCCGAAGGACATGATCAAGGAGCGCGTGCTGGCGGAGCTGAAGGGTGAGACGCGGGACAAGTATCGAGTGTTCGTGCCGGAGGGACGCCGCGGCCGGCGCTAGCCCGCAACCTTATTATAGCACCACCCGGCGCGCACCGCACGGGGCAGGGCCCGCAGCTCAGCCTGGACAGAGCGCGGGGCTTCTAACCCCGTGGTCCCGGGTTCAAATCCCGGCGGGTCCGCCACGGCCAATTGTTACGAAACCCTTAACGATGGCCCGCGCGGGCGCCCTCACTCCAGGACCCGAAGCCTCACCTCCAGGACCGTACCCGGGTCCCGGAGCCGCTCGATGAGCTCTCTGTCCAGGTCGCGCGCCGCCTTGTCGCACCGGACGAGCACGGTGCGCTCGTCCACGTAATCGCTGCGTCGGAAAACCATGCTGCGTTCATCAGAGAGTTTAAGGCTGGGGTCACCCCTGCCCACGGCTCGGTCTCGGACGCCGCCCGCCTCCAGCGTGACCTCCACCCGGGCCCCTGCCCGCAGCGCACGCTTGAACTCCTCCGGTAAGTCGGCGCAGGCGCGGTCCGCCCTGACCCCTATGATGCAGTCCGCCGTGGGTCCGATCTCCGGGTCCTTAGTGATCTCGAACGTGCTCCGGTGCCGGCCCGTTACGTTCTCGTGACCGCGAGCCCGGATCCTGACCTCCAACGTGCCGGACCCCCTGGGGGTGGTGCCCGTGATCACGATCGACACGAAGACCACCGTGGAGGACCTGTCGGACTCGGACCTGGAGGGTAGGATCGTCTACGCCCCGTGCTCGGGCTGCTCGCCGGACGACGAGGTGCCTCAAGAGGTCGTGCGGGCCACGGTACACGAGAAGGGCCCGGACGAGAAGGGAGTCCCGCGGTACATAGCCAACGTGCTGGCCCGGTGCGAGAGCTGCGGTACCGTCAACCCGGCGCGGCTGGTGTTTTACGGGCTGAAGAAGGTGAAGGTGACGATCAGCCGGTACGAGGAGTCGGAGTGCAAGGAGATCAAGCTGGACCCGTGGGAGGAGCTGGAGGTCGGTGACGAGCTGGAAGTGGACGGTGAGCGCGTCGAGATCACGAACATTGCCACCTACAAGGAGGACAGCGTGAAGCGGGCCAGGGTGATGGACATCCAGTCGGTGTGGACGGTCTCGCTGGACATCCCGGCCCGCATCGGCGTCTCGATCAACCTGCCGTCCGGCTACACGATCTCGGAGAAGGTCGAGGTGGATCGGGAGGAGGAGTTCACCGTCGGCGAGATCTACGAGCTGGACGGGATGCTGTTCCGCGTGCACGCGATCAAGCCGGACGGGCGCCCGACGGTCCGGCGGGAGGGCGAGTCGGTCAAGGCCGAGGAGATTAAAAGGATTTATGGAAAGCCTGTGCGCCGGGGCACGCCAAAGAAATCCCTGGAATCAATTTAAGTGGTCGGACGCGGGCGCGGGGCTGAAGGGGGCACTCAGTTCGATTGTGGGAGTGGTGTGAACGTTGATTACACTGAAAATGGCTGTGAGAAATTTGGCCAGAAGGAAGGTGAGGTCGCTGATAACCATCCTGGGTGTGGCAATAGGGATCTCGGCCGTCGTGAGTATATCCTCGGTGGCCAAGGGGATGCAGCACGACATCAAAGTGGCACTGGGTGGTTCCGCTTCACTTATTGTTAAGTCCAAGACGGCCCCCGATCCGCTGTCCAGCCTGTTGGATCAGTCCGTGGAGGAGCGGGTTCGGAGGATTCCCGGCGTTAAGCACACGGTGTCCGTCTGGTTCAACAACCGGGTCGTGACGATCGGGGGACGCCGCCAGCCGATCATGATCGCGGCGGTCGAGCGCGGACAGTACGACTTCGTCGTCGGGTCCCGGGTGGAGCCGATCCGGGGCAAGCTTCCGGGTGACGGTGAGGCGGCGCTCGGCAGCCTCGCCTGGAACCAAATACGGCCCAGGCTCGGAGACACCGTGGACCTGGGCGGGGTCAAGCTGCGCCTCGCGGGCGAGTTCAGGACCTCCTCCCAGCTGGCCAACATGTGCATGATCACGACGCTGGACAGCGTGAAGGCGCTTCGGGGGCGAGCTGTCAGCTGCGTGTTCGTGCAGACCTCGGACCCGAGGCGGGTAAAGCGGGAGATCGAGCGGCGGATTCCGGGCGTGGAGGCCATCGAGACCAGCAAGGCCGTCCAGGGCATGATTAACAACCTGAGGACCGTGGAGATCGCGGGCCTGGCGCTCAGCTGCATCGCGGGGATCGTAGGCGGGCTCGGCGTGGCCAACACCATGCTCATGTCCGTCCTCGAGCGCCGGCGCGAGATCGGCGTCATGAAGGCCGTCGGCGCCACCCGGGCCCGCGTGATGAAGATATTCCTGGTCGAGTCGATGCTGATCTCGCTGATCGGCGGCGCGCTGGGCTGCGTGCTGGGCGTAGCGGGCACCTACGTAGTGGTGGACCTCCTCCAGCGACTGGAGGGCAAAGCCATCACCATGATCGTGACCCCGGATACCATCCTGCGAGGCTTCCTGGTGGCCATCGGCATCGGCGTGTTCTCCGGCCTGTACCCAGCGTGGAAGGCAGCGAAAGTGGACCCGGTGAAGGCCCTTCGCCACGAGTAGGGGGAGGGGTGAATGGCCGAGGTCGTCATCGAGCTGGAGGGCGTCCGGAAGGTGTACAACTCGGGCCCCACCCGGGTGGAGGCGCTGCGAGGCGTGGACCTCCGGGTCCGGCGCGGCGAGTTCCTGATGATCGTGGGCCCCTCAGGCTCCGGGAAGTCCACCCTACTCCACATCATGGGCGCGCTGGACACGCCCACTTCAGGCCGGGTCAAGGTGGCCGGAAGGGAGATCTCGAACCTCAGCGACCGGGAGCTGGCCCGGATCCGCAACCGGTACGTGGGCTTCGTTTTCCAGGAGTTCAACCTCATTGAGACGCTGACCGTCCTCGAGAACGTGATGTTCCCGATGGCCCTCGCGGACGGGGAGGACGAAGAGCGGGCCAAGCGCCTGCTGCTGAAGGTCGGGCTTTCCGAGGAGCACTTCGACAAGTTCCCCAACCAGCTGAGTGGAGGGGAGCGGCAGCGGGTAGCCATCGCCCGCGCCCTGGCCAACGACCCGGAGGTTATCCTGGCGGACGAGCCCACCGGTCAGTTGGACACGAAGAACTCGCATCGAATCATGGAGGTCTTCAAGAGCTTGAACGAGGACGGTCGGACCATAGTTATGGTCACGCACGACCTGTCACTCACCCGGTGGGCCGACCGCGTGGTCGTGCTCCGGGACGGTAAGATCGTGGAGGAGGGCAGCCCCGACGAGGTCACCCTCTGACCTTCGCCCGCTCAAACGTTACGAAATTCGTAACGATTCCGGGCTTGGTGCCCCGGCCGGGATTTGAACCCGGGTCGCGGGATATCCTCGGCCCGCGGGACGCGGGCCTCGAAAGTCCCGCATGATATCGGCGGGCCCGCGGTCACCCGCGGGCCCTTGACCGGGCTACACCGCCGGGGCTCCCACCCGTGCCCGCACCGTTGACCACCAGTTATTAAATCTTTCGGTAGGGGTGGGCCGGCCGTGTCGGTATGGGTGGACCTCAACGCGGCGGGATTCGTGATCATCCAGTCCGCCGTGACCGCGGAGCTCACGCGGACCGGGGCCATACACAGGGTGCGTCAGGTCCTCCTCGGGCGGTGCCCGGGCCCGGTCCGGGTGACCCTAGCGACCGGCCTTCTGTCCACCGTCCTCACCAACGATGCTGCGCTGATCGCGATCGGATCACTGGTAACTCACGGAGTCCGACGACCGCACCACGTCCTGCTCCCCGCCCTTGTCGCCGCGAACTCGCTAGGGGCCATCACGCCGCTGGGGAACCCGCAGAACGCGATCATCTACGCTCACTACCGGGTGGACGCGCGGGAGTTCGTGGCAACGCAGCTGCCGGTCGCTCTAGCCCTCATGGTTCCGGGCCTCGTGTACGCGCTCCTCCGGGCGGAGTCCCCCACCCCCACATCAGGACCCAACCCCAAGCTCCCGGAGCTTGCGGCCATGGTGATGGCGGCCGCCTGCCTGCTCATGCACGTGCCGCTGTACTGGCGGTTCCCACCCCTCCTGGCGGGCTACGCCGCGCTCCGCCCTCGGGCGGTCCGCGAGGTGGACTGGGTCATCGCGGTGCTGCTCACGGCCGCGATCTTGCTCCCGCACGGGCTCCGGGAACTGGGTTGGCATCCCCGAATTTCGGATCCCTTCTTAGGTGCTCTTCTCATGTCTCAGGTTATCAGCAACGTCCCGGCCACCGTGGTGCTGGCCCCGGGGACCAGCGACTGGCGAGACCTCCTGCACGGGGTCACGGTGGGTGGGTTCGGGACGCCGCTGGCCTCGATCGCGAACTTGATCGCCCTGCGTATGGCCGGGGGCGGAGTCCGAGCGTACGTGGTGGTCCAGTCCGCCTGCCTGGCCCTCGGAACGCTCGCGCACTACGCCGTAGCCTGACGAAGCGCGTCTCCCAGCCGGGACGGAACGATCTCCCGGCGCCCTAGAACCCGAGCGTGAGCGTCCTCCTCCACCACGACGTAATCGTAGCCCAGCCGGCGCAGCGCGGTCGCCTCCCGGAGCCCGTCCGTGACGGCCACGAAGGTGGCGTCAACGTCGAGGTCGTCCGGTGATACGGCGTGCGGGATCCCGGCGATGAGCACGGTCTCCGGATCAAGCTCCTCGATCCGTTCAGCCAGGAGGTCGCCGGTGACCGCGTACTCGTCGAGGGCTCCGGTGACCTCGAACTCCACCCCTTTCTCCCGGAAGATCTCCGCGATCGTCCTCGCGTCACGGCGGACCTTGGGGAGGCCGCTCCTCTCTGAGAGGTTGGCGAGCACGTGAGCGCCGAGCCGGCCGAGCTCCAGGACGGGGTCCGCGAACAGGTAGGCCGTCTCCTTCTTCGCGTTGAGCACGGCCAGCACGTCCTCCGAGTCCAGGAGAACTCGCGCCACGCGTTCCGGATCGTGCCCGGACCACGGTCTGAGGTACTTCCGGCTGGCCATCCCCCTCTCTCGCTCTAGCTCGGCGGCGGCGCGCATCAGGCGGCGCTGTCGCTCGACCTCCCGCTCCGGTATGACCCCCGCCTCCGCGGCGCGCTCGAGGGTGCGGATTACTCCCTCCGTGTTCGGGCCCATACCATTATGTACGTCCACGGTGACCACCGTCGCGTCCGGGTCGGCCTCCTCCACGGCCGCCTCCAGGTCCTCCCCGATGATGGAGGAGACGCAGGTGCCCACCACGCCCAGGAGCTCGGGTTCCAGCCGCTCCTCCGCGTACTCGAGCGCTCGGACGAGCTTCTCGTGCGCGCCGAAGACGAAGTCATCCTCCTCCATGCCCGTAACCAGGACTCGAACCCCGTCCTTCTCCAGCAGGCGCGCGGTGCGGAAGCAACACCCTTTTGGACCGTGGATGATAATGGCATCGGCGAGGAGATCGCGGAGGGTGTACATCGCGGCTGGGATCGGTCCGGGCCTGGGGTGCCAGGTGGTCAACCTGATTCCCCCGGGGGAGTGGAGGGAGTTGAGTAAAATCCGGCGACTGGTGCTGGACGTGATGAAGCCGCTCGAGCCGGACACGACGGAGCTGGCCCGCTCGCTCGCGGAGCTGGACGGCGTGGATGGCGTGAACGTCGTGCTGGTGGAGGTGGATCGGGACGTTGAGAACGTAAAGGTTACCGTGGAGGGTACGGACCTGGACTTCGAGAAAATCAAGGACGTGATCGAGGACATGGGTGGTGTCGTTCACAGCATCGATGAGGTGGTGGCCGGTTCCAGGATCGTGGAGGAGGTGAAGACTCCGCAGGATGATTAACGGTGGTGCGGCTTGAAACGCCGCGAGCTGATCAAGGAGGTGCTGCGGAGCGCCCTGCGCACGGGTCGATACATGGCCCTGGGCTCCATGGACGGCATCCTGGCCAGCATGGGTGCCGTGCTCAGCGTGGCTTCCCGCGGCGGCACGCTGCACGATGCCGTCGCCTCGGGACTGAGCGTGGCCGTCGCCCTGGCGCTGTCCAACGGGTTCGGCTCCTACTTGGGGGAGAAGATCGAGGAATTGCGAGAGATGCGGGAGCTGGAGCGGCGCATGGTCATGGAGCGGGGCGGCTTGGAGCACACTCGGGTGCACGACATGGCCAAGATCAGGATCTACACCAGCGTGGTCTCGCACGGTGGATCCAGCTTCGCGGCCTCGATGGTTCCCATCCTGACCGTGGTCGCGGTTGGGGACCCTCGGACCGGCCTCGTACCGTGCGTGATCGTCTCCGGACTGACCCTGTTTTTGCTAGGCCTGTACCTGGGTAAGCTCTGCGAGGACAGGGGTAAACGGCTGGTTTTCCGCGGGCTGGAGGCGGCCGGAATTGGCGGGTTCGTGGGCCTAATTACCAACCTCATTGGGGCGCACTGAGTCCGGCTAGCCGGGAGTACGCGGCGTGCAGTCGCTCGTGGCTCGGCCCCACACGGATGAAGTCATACGGCACCTCCTCCGGCCCCTCCGGGGGGCTCTCCGGCCCGATCCTCGGCTCCATGGACTCCAGGACCTTTGCCCAGGCTCGGGGGCTACGGGCCCGCCAGAGCACGCGCTCTAGCGCCGGGGCGACGTCCCTGTCCCCCCGCGAGAGGAGGGACTGGGCGTGGGCGAGCTCGGGTCGTTCCGTGGAGACCTCCACGTTTACCTCCCGCGAGAACGTTCGGTAGCGCCTTCGGATCTCGTCGATCGGGAGCATCGGAAGGTACTGAAGCGGCGTGAACGCCTTGGGGATCAGCGGGTTGACGCTGACGCTAACCTCCGCCCGCTCCGCGCACTCCCGGACAAGTTGGGCGGACTTGAGCGCGTCCTCCTCCACCGAGAACCCGGGAACCCCAACGATCAGGTATAGCCGCACGCGCATCCCCAGCCGTCCCGCGGTCTCCACGAGCTCCAGCAGGTGGTCCTCGTCGATTGGCTTGTTGAGGAACTCCCTGATCTCCTCGGAGCCCGACTCCGGGGCCAGTGTGAGCGTCCTGACCCCGGCCTCTCGAAGTCGCGGTAGCAGGTCGGGGTCGAGATCGTCCACGCGCAGCGACGGGAGAGACAGCTCGAGGCCCAGCTCGGAGCACAGCTCCACGACCTCCTCGAAGTCCGGGTGGGCGGTGGGCGTGGCCGAGATTAAGGCCGCGCGGTCGTACGGGGAGCGCTCGGCGTGACGTAGGATTCGGTCCAGGTGGTCCAGTGGCCTGCACCGCCAGTCCCCGGTGGTGTGGCCTCCTAAGCAGAAGCTGCAGGCGTGCGGGCAGCCCCGGCTGAGCTCGACCGGGTACGCGCGGAGCCCGCTCAGATCGGGCGATTCGGGGGCGAACACGATGAGGGGAGGGTCGGTGTCCTCGAGTGATCGGGGCGCGACCCGCTCCGTCTCCTCCGGGTGCTCGGGAACGTAGAACCCCGGCACGTCGGCCAGCTCCTCGAGCGCCTCGCGCCGGGACTCGGCCTCCAGAACCCGCCGGATGCCCTCGATGAACGTGGCCTCGGCCTCTCCCACGTAGAACGCGTCGACGTAAGGTTCCATCGGCAGGGGGTTCACGGTGCAGGGTCCTCCGGCGATGATCAGGGGGTGGTCGTCACCACGCTCCTCTCGGGACGGCGGCACTCCGCCCATGATCAACGCCTCAAGGATGTGCGGGTAATCGAGCTCGAACTGCAGGGAGACGCAGACCACGTCGAACCTCGATAGCTCGGTCCCGGTCTCCAGCGAGACCAGCCTGCGCTCGGGACCAAGGTCCTCATACGCGTCGGTCGGGAGGTACGAGCGCTCGACGGAGATCCCCGGCTCGTCGCGGAGCAGGCGGCAGACGATGTGGATCCCGAGGTTCGAGGCCATTCCACGGTACTCGTTGGGGTACAGGACGCAGACGCGGGCTTCGGCGTTGGGATCCGGAGAGAGCGTGGACAGCTCCCTGATCATCCGACCACAGCCCGCGCGGCGGGTGTCTTGAGCTCGATGATGGCGAACGGGGTGGGCTCGGGTGGTGAGAGCAGCAGCGTCTCCGCGCCGGCGTCCTCCAGCTTCAGCGTGATCTGGTGGCCGGCCAGGTACAGAACGCGCTCGCGCTGTAGCTCGATGAGGCCGTACCCGGGTACGTAAACGTACAGTCGGTTGTCGCGTAAGGCGACCGGCACGCGGACCTCGGTGCGCCCGTCGACGCTCACGACGAGTGCCTTGGCCGGGTTGGCGGTGGCCGAGAGGACCGCGGTGATCCTCACGGTGACGTCCTGCGCCTTGAGCTCCCGGTTCACGGTCAGGTTGCGGAAGGCCAGCCGGAGCTCCGAGTCCGTGGCCTTACCCTGCTTGAGCCCCAGCTGCCTCGCCAGGCCCTGCGGGATCACGACCAGGTTGTCTCGAGAGGCGCGCTTGACGGTGAACTCGGACCGCTGGTAGACGATCCGATCGCCGGGCTGCAGGTCGAGGACGTGGAGGACGCTGTCGCCGAGGAGCACGGTGTTGCCTCCGCCGTACCGAACGAGGTACGGGCCCTCGGTCTTGACCTCCTGCTGGCCCCAGATCACCTTGCGCGGGAGCGGGTTCACCTCGATCTTACTTCCGGTGACCTGGATGGAGGACAACATGGCGCCGACGAGCACGGCGACCACGGCGAGGGACATGATCACGGAGGCGTGCATGTGCAGGAAAGGGCGCAGCGCGCGCCTGCGCCGCCGGATCCCGAGGAGCTCCCGAACCAGGTCGGTCAGCGAGATGAGCGCCAGGGCCAGGCCTAGGGCCGTGAGTCCTAGGACCATGGGGATCGGGAGGTCCGTGTAGAAGAGGGCGGCGAGCCCTAGGGCGACCAGCGAGAGGCCCAGGTTGACCCGGTTCAGCGCCTTGCCGACGTTCCACCGGAGGACGATCCGCCCGTAGCGGTGCGCGCGGTCCAGGATCGTGCGAACGACCTGGAGGGCCATCCGGTGGAGGCGCTCCAGGGGCTGCATCTCGTGCTTGATCTCGCCGATGTCCACCTCCTTGATCCGGGCCCCGAGCGCGACGGCGTCGAGGATGATCCCGATGTCAACGCCGTAGTCGGGCTCGAACTCGACGCGCTCCAGTAGCTCCCGCTTCGCGCAGATCTGCCCGCTCAGGGGCTGCTCCAGCTCGGACACCTCCGGGAAGAAGAACCGGAGCAGGGGCTTGGCGGTGAGGAGGGTCACGCGGCCGGCCTTGCGCTTGAACTTGGTCTTGACCAGGTCCGCCTCGTCCCGGAGGACCGGCCTGATCATCTTCTCGATCATCTCCGGGCGGATGTTCTTGATGTCCGCGTCGACGAAGGCGATGACGTCGCCCGAGGAGCGCTCAAGCCCTGTTTTCATGGCCTCCCCCTTACCGCGGTTCTCCGGGTGGGAGACGACCTTAGCCCCGGCCTCGCGAGCGCGCTCGGCCGTGCGGTCCTCGCTGCCGTCATCGACGACGATCACCTCATCGACGAGCGGGACCCGCCTGGCGGCTTTGACGACCTTCCCCACGGTCTCCTCCTCGTTGTACGCGGGGATGACGACGCTCACCCTCTTCTTCCCGTCCCGACCGCGCTTCCGCCGGAGGGTTAGGAGCAATAATAGCAGGAGCGTGAGTCCTCCGTCGGTCATCCGGACCACCCGGGGAGGTGCGTCGACTTGCCCAAGGAGCTGGTGCTGAAGCGGATCGTGGGTGACATCGCGGCCTCCGAGCACCCGGGCGAGGTCATGAAGAAGTGGCGTAAAATCTTCCACGTGTCTCAGGTCGAGGTGGCGAGGAAGATGGGCGTCTCTCCCTCGGTCATCAGCGAGTACGAGACGGGCAAGACGAAGTCTCCCCGCGTGGACACGGTCCGGAAGTTCGTGGAGGCGCTGATTAAGATCGACGAGGAGCGGGGCGGCCGGGTGCTTTCCGCCCTAGAGAACGCGCTGCTGCCGGAGGAGGTGCTCTCCACGCTGGTCGGAATCGGTGAGTTCCCGTACCCTAGGAAGCTGGAGGAGGTCTACGAACGGATCGGAGCGGAGCCGGTGGTCCATCACGGGGACGTGGACGTCTTCGGGTACACGATCATCGACAGCGTGAAAACGATCCTGGAGGTGCCCGCGAGCTCGCTCGTCAGGGTGTACGGGGAGTGTCCCAACCGGCTGCTCGTGTTCACGCGCATCGACCGGGGGCGCTCGCCGATGGTGGCTATAAAGGCGGCGGGTATAAAGCCGAGCGCGGTCGTGCTACATGGTATCGACAAGGACGACGTGGATGAGCTGGGGATTAAGATCGCGGAGCGTGAAATGATCAACCTGGCCACCGTCCGCGGCCCGATTTCGGAGATCTCGAAAAAGCTTAAGGAGCTCACCGAAGCGCGCTGAGCGCCGCGGGGTGTCGCGCTTGATCCCTGACAAGCGGGTGGGAATCGTCGGGTACGGGGCCTACGTGCCCCGTTACCGGATCAAGGTGGAGGAGATCGCCTCGGTCTGGGGTGAGGACCCGGAGGCGATCAAGTCCAGCCTGATGGTCGAGGAGAAGAGCGTGCCGTCCGAGACCGAAGACTCCGCCACCATCGCCGTGGAGGCGGCCCGGAACGCTCTCTCCAGGGCCGGGATCGACCCCTCCGACATCGGCGCGGTCTTCGTGGGCTCCGAGTCTCCACCCTACGCCGTCAAGCCCACCGCCACGATCGTCGCGGCCGCTATCGGGGCCACGCCCGACCTCACCGCCGCCGACTACGAGTTCGCGTGCAAGGCCGGCACCACGGCGATCCAGACGTGCGCGGGCCTCGTGGTGGCGGGCATGATCGACTACGGGCTAGCCATCGGCGCGGACACGGCGCAGGGCGCGCCCGGGGACCCGCTGGAGTACACGGCCGCCGCGGGCGGAGCCGCCTTCGTCATCGGCCGCGACAACCTGGTGGCCGAGCTCGAGGGGACGTACTCCTACACGACCGACACGCCCGACTTCTGGCGCCGTGAGGGCCAGCCCTACCCGCGGCACGGTGGCCGGTTCACCGGCGCGCCCGCTTACTTCAAGCACATCATCAACGCGGCCCGAGGGCTGATGGAGGAGCTGGAGCTCTCCCCCGAGGACTTCGACTACGCCGTCTTCCACCAGCCTAACGGGAAGTTTCCGCGCCGGGTCGGCCGGAAGCTGGGGTTCGAGCCCGAGCAGATCGAGCCCTCGATCGTGGTCGACAAGATCGGCAACACCTACTCCGGCTCCTCCCTGCTCGGCCTCGTCAAGGTCCTGGATCAGGCCGAACCGGGCGACCGCATCCTGCTCGTCTCCTACGGCTCGGGTGCCGGCAGCGACGCGTTCAGCTTCGTCGTGACCGACCGCATCGAGGAGGTCCGAGAGGAGGCGCCCCTGTTGGAGGAGTACATCGAGGATCGCGTGTACGTGACCTACGGCGAGTACGCCAAGATGAGGCGGAAGCTCAAGTTCTGAGGGGGCTCAATTTGAAGCGGGACGTGGCGATCGTCGGCGTCGGAATGACCAAGTTCGGCGAGCTCTGGGACAAGTCCTTCGACGATCTTTTCGTGGAGGCCGGACTCGAGGCCCTCGAGGACGCGGGCATGAGCGGTGACGAGATCGAGGCGATGTTCGTGGGCAACATGAGCGCGGGCCGCTTCATCGACCAGGAGCACGTCGCGTCCCTCATCGCCGATCGCTCCGGAATGAACCCGATCCCGTGCACCCGGGTCGAGGCGGCCTGCGCCTCCGGCGGGCTGGCGGTTCGCCAGGCCATCATGGCCGTCGCGTCGGGAATGTACGACGTCGTCCTCGCCGGCGGCGTGGAGAAGATGACGGACGTCACCACGGAGGAGGCCACCGCCACGCTCGCCACGGCCGCGGACCAGGAGTGGGAGGCGTTCCACGGCGTCACCTTCCCCGCCCTGTACGCCATGATCGCCCGGAGGCACATGCACGAGTACGGCACCACCCGCGAGCACCTCGCCCTACCGCCCGTGAAGAACCACCGCAACGCCACCAAGAACCCGAAGGCGCAGTTCCAGTTCGAGATCACCGTCGAGCAGGTGATCGAGAGCCCGCTCGTCGCCGACCCGCTGCGCCTGCTCGACTGCTCCCCCGTCTCCGACGGCGCCGCCGCCGTGATCGTCTGCCCGCTCGAGATGGCCAAGGAGTTCACGGACACGCCCATCGTCGTCCGGGCCACCGCCCAGGCCTCCGACAGCCTCGCCCTCCACGACCGCGAGGACATCACCACGCTGAGGGCCACCGTCGAGGCCGCTCGGTCCGCGTACAAACAGGCCGGGATCGAGCCGGAGGACGTGGACGTAGCGGAGGTGCACGACTGCTTCTCCATCGCCGAGCTAATCGCCGTCGAGGACCTGGGCTTCGTGGAGAAGGGAGAGGCCGGCGAGGCGTACTACGAGGGCATGTTCGAGATTGACTCGGACTACGTGGCCGTGAACCCTAGCGGCGGTCTGAAGGCCAAGGGGCACCCCGTCGGCGCCTCGGGCGTCGCCCAGGTGGTCGAGATCGTGGAGCAGCTGCGAGGCGAGGCCGGGAAGCGTCAGGTCGACGGGGCCGAGATCGGGCTCACCCACAACGTGGGGGGCTCCGGAGGAACCGTCGTCGTGCACATCTTCGAGCGGGGGGACTAGCCCGTGAGCGGCGTACCACGCTTCTGGCGGAGCATCGACAACCGGTACCGGCTCGTGGGGACCCGATGCAAGAACTGCGGTGAGATCTACTTCCCGCCGCGCGTCGTCTGCCCGAAGTGCCGCCGGAAAGGTGAGATGGAGGAGGTCGAGCTCTCCGGCCGGGGCGAGATCTACACCTACTCCGTCGTCCGCGTGCCACCCGAGGGCTTCGAGGAGAAGGCGCCCTACGTGGTTGCCATCGTCAAGCTGGAGGAAGGGCCCCTGGTCACCGGGATGATCGTGGACTGCGACCCCGGAGAGATCGACATCGGGACGCCCGTTGAGGCGGTGTTCCGGCGCGTCAGCGAGGACGGTGAGGACGGCGTGATCTACTACTCGCTGGAGTTCCGGCCGGTACGCGACGAGGAGTAGCCCCGCTCCGTAACCAGCCGGTCCCCCACCACCTTCGTCCTGGAGCTCCCAACGATGATAATCGAGCGCATGTCCACCAGGTCCTCCAGCGAGCGCAGCTCACCCACCCTCGTCACCACCACCCGCTGCCGCTCCCGGTAGGCGTCCCGGACGATCCCCACCGGTCGCTCCGGCTCCACCGACTCCTCCAGCACGTCCAGGAACGCCCGGAACGCGTGCCTACGCTCCGAGCTGCTCGGGTTGTACACGACCAGCACGAAGTCCGACTCCAACGCCGCCCGGACCCGCTCCAGGATCTCTCCCAACGGGACCAGGTGGTCGCTGAGGCTCACGACCGCGAAGTCCAGCATGAGCGGGGCGCCCAACAGGGCCGCCGCCGCGCAGGCCGCCGTGACCCCCGGGATCACCTCCACCTCCACGCCCTCGCGCTCCGCCACCGAGAGCACCAGTCCCGCCATCCCGTAGACTCCCGGGTCCCCACCGCTAACCACCGCCACCTTCCGACCCTCCGACGCCAGCTTCACCGCCTCCACGGCCCGCTCGCGCTCCTCCCGCATCCCGTACTCCCGAACCTCCACGTCGCTCGGGAGCACCTCCCGCACGTAGCGCACGTAGGTTCGGTACCCGATCACCACGTCAACGCTCTTCAGCACCCTCCTCGCCCTCACCGTCATCAGCTCCGGATCGCCCGGACCCGTCCCCACGACGTACACCTTCCCCACGCTCCGACCCCCGCACCCGCACCTCGCCCTTCGAGACCGAGACGATGAGACCCGCCTCCTCCCGACTTTCCGCCTTCGCGCCGAGCACCCGCAGGTACCGGAGGACGCCCGGGTGCGGTGGATCCTCCACCCACACGCCGCCCCGCTCCAGCGCCCGGACTAGCTCCACCATCCGCTCCCGATGCTCACCAGGGTCGATGCCCAGCACGTCCAGCACATCCTCCACCGCGGGCCGCCCCTCCGCCTCCGCCACCGTAGACCCGCCCAGAGACCCACCGATCCAACCCGCGAGAGCCCTCGCCAGCTCCTCCCCGCCCCAGTGATGCCCCGAGAGGCAGATCACCTCCCCGTCAGGGTCCACCAACAGCACCACCGGATCCTCGCCCTTCTTCCGGAGGTCCAGCGCCCTCGCCGCGATCCCGGGGGAGGAGACGTAAACGAGGGCGTCCGCGTCCCGGTCGAACCCGAAAGAGTCCCGCAGCTCCACGTCCACGTCCAGCAGCTCGAAGAACTCCACGACTCGATCCGTGACACCCAGCCCGCGGAAGTCGTATACCACGGCCCGCTCCAGCCGACGCTTGGGCGAGAACCCCACCCTCATCTTCTCACGCTCCTCGCGTACTCCTTCGAGTACAGGTGTGAGCGCTCACCCTCCTCTCGAAGCACGTCGCCCACGATGATCAGCGCCGTCCGATCGATCCCCTCCTCCTTAACCTTCTCCACGATGTCCGCCAGCGTTCCCCTCACGATCTTTTCCTCCGGAGTGGACACCTTGTACACGACGGCCACCGGGGTGTCCTCGGAGTAGCCACCCTCGAGAAGCGACTCCACGATGTCCTCCAGGTACCGGACGCCCAGGAAGATGACCATCGTGCAGCCGTGCCGGGCGAGCTCGCGCAGAGACTCGCCCTTCGGCTTCCCCGTTCTGCCCGCCGGTCGGGTGAGAATGACCGTCTGGCTGACGCCGGGCTTGGTCAGCTCCTCGCCCAGGGCCGCCGCGGCGGCGTTCACCGAGCTCACGCCGGGAACGATCTCGTACTCCACCCCCGCCCGCTCCAGCTCCCGAACTTGCTCGTAAACGGAGCTGTAGATGAAGGGATCGCCGGAGACCAGCCGCACCACGGTCTTGCCCTCCCGGGCCGCCTCGACCATCAGCTCGACCAGCTCCTCGAGCGACCGGCCGTAGCTGTCCACGAGCTCCGCGTCGGGGGCCCACTCCTCCACGGCCTCCCGCGGGGTCAGCGAGCCGGGGTAGATCACCAGGTCCGCCCGGCGGAGAACGCGCAGCCCCTTGAGCGTCATCAGCTCGGGGTCGCCCGGCCCCGCGCCCACGAAGTACACCTTGCCCACGGTACCCGCCCCGCGGCCGGTGGTGCCCTCGACCGCGCCCCCGTTAGCGCCCCTAGTTGGTGCAGCCGACTCACTCGGTCACACCATCCGTCCGATAAGGGTTTCACAGATGATATCATGTTCCGGTTGGGCTGAGTGGGCGTCGGGGGACCGACCGATGAAGACGGGCACCTGGCGGGTTAAGACGGGCTTCGCGCGCATGCTGAAAGGCGGCGTCGTGATGGACGTGACCAACGTTGAGCAAGCGCAGATCGCGGAGGACGCCGGTGCGGTCGCGGTCATGGTGCTCGAGAAGGTACCCGCGGACATCCGGAAGGCCGGTGGAGTGGCTCGAATGTGCGACCCGGCGAAAATCGAGGAGATCATGGACCACGTCACGATCCCCGTGATGGCCAAGTGCCGGATCGGCCACGTGGCGGAGGCGCAGGTGTTGGAGGCCATCGGCGTGGACATGATCGACGAGTCCGAGGTGCTCACCCCGGCGGACGAGGAGCGACACATCAACAAGTGGGAGTTCGACGTCCCGTTCGTGTGCGGCGCGCGGAACCTGGGCGAGGCCCTGCGGCGGATCGCCGAGGGCGCCGCGATGATCCGGACGAAGGGTGAGGCGGGGACGGGCAACGTCGCCGAGGCCGTGCGGCACATGCGCATCATGCGGCAGGAGATCTCGGAGCTGACCAAGCTGGACAAGGAGGAGCTGTACCAGAAGGCGAAGGAGTACGGCGTGCCCTTCGACCTGGTCGCGGAGGTGGCCAGCCTAGGCCGGCTGCCCGTGGTGAACTTCGCGGCCGGCGGCATCGCGACGCCGGCGGACGCGGCGCTGATGATGCAGCTGGGCGCGGACGGCATCTTCGTGGGCTCGGGCATCTTCAAGTCGGACCGGCCGCAGGAGATGGCGGAGGCGATCGTGGAGGCGACGGCTTACTACGACGACCCGGAGGTCGTGGCGGAGGTCTCGAAGAACCTGGGCGACGAGGTCGCGATGCAGGGCATCGATATCTCCGAGATCCCGGAGGAGGAGCGGATGCAGACGCGGGGCGATTGAGCTCACGCGCCCCCGCCCTTCTTCCCGCGAATCGTTTTGAAGCCCGTAACAATCGGGAGGTACATCGGAGCCCTCACCCGCGGCCGGGCGCCGGTCGGGGGGAGGTGATTGCTCGGGCCCAAGCGCCCCGTGGTGGTGCGAGGCAGGACGGTGGAGCAGGTCTGGCGGCGCGCGGTCACGGAGGTGAAGGTAAAGGGCGAGCGGGCCGAGCGGGAACGCGGTCCCGTGCGCGAGGTCCGGGGGCTGGTAGCGCACCTCGAGCCGGAGGGCGAGGGCGCGTTCGAGGTGCCGGAAGATTACCCGCTGGACGAGGGGGCCATCCGAGAGTACGAGGATCAGCTGCTGGACCCGGAGCTGCGCGGGTTCGAGTACACCTACGGGAACCGGCTGCGAAGGCACTTCGGGGTGGATCAGGTCGAGGGACTCGCGGAGCGGCTAAAGGAGGCCCCGGAGACTCGGCGCGCGGTGGCCGTCACCTGGGACCCGGGCCGGGACCTGGAAGAGGAGGAGGTGCCGTGCCTCGTGTCCTTGCAGCTGCAGTCGGACGGCGATAACGGGCTGGAGATCCACGCCTTCTACCGATCCTGGGACGTCGGGAAGGCGCTGGTCGCGAACGTGATAGCGCTGAGGAGGTTGCAGGAGCGCGTGGCGGAGCGAGTGGGGTTGGAACCCACCACCCTCACGGTGTACGCCTCGAACGCGCACGTGTACGAGGAGGACTTGGAGGATCTGTGATCACTGACCCGGACCGGGTGGAAACTCCTGGGCGAGCGACTCCCACATTCCGACGGCGCGCTCCGAGGCGATGGACGCCGCGGAACCGGCCATGGTGGTGGCTGCGTGGCCGGCGTGGCTCGCCGCCTTGAGCATCAGCGTGACGGTCAGCGCCGTCATGAGAACCATGGCCGCGGACATCAGGAGGATGTCCAGCATCATCCCTCCCCGCTCCCCCATCCCGGGCACCGTGAGAACCACCCCCCGGTTCCGATCACGAGGAATTGGGTGCCGCACCCACACTCAGGGCAAATAAACTTTCCGAATTCGGAGATTACTTACCGGAACGTAATGTCTTTCCATTGAGATCCTCGGTGAGCATGGAGGTGACTTGGAGCAACCGACTTCCGTGGGGCCGGAGGCTCACGTCGAGGGGCACCGAACCGTGAGCGGGAAGAGGAAGAACCTGGTGGAGATGGTCGAGCTGCACGGGTGAGCCTGTAAGCTGCCTCAGGGAGATCTGGAGGAGCTCTTGGAGGGCGTGGACCTGCCGGAAGAGGGCGAGCGGGTCGAGGTGGGCGTCGGTGACGACGCGGCGGTCGTCCGGGTGAACGGTGGCTACATCGTCCAGTCGCTGGACTTCTTCACGCCAATCCACCCGGATCCGTACGTCCAGGGGCGCATCGCAGCCAATAACTCGCTGAACGACGTCTTCGCGATGGGCGCCACCGAGGTCCTCTCGGTCCTGGTGATCTCAGGGTTCCCGAAGGAGCTGCCGGAGGAGGACGCGCGGAGGATGCTTCAGGGATTCGCCGACCAGTGCCGCGAGGTGGATGCGCCGGTGGTCGGTGGGCACACGATCGTGAACCCGTGGCCGATCCTCGGGGGCAGCGTAACGGGGTTCGCGGAGCGGTACGTGACGACGGAGGGCGCACGGCCGGGCGACGTGCTGTACCTGACCAAGCCGCTGGGCACGCAGCCGGCGATGGCGCTGCTGCGGATGCCGGAGGACGCGCGGGAGTCGATGTTTGGGCACCTGGACGTCGAGCGGGTGGAGGAGATCGCGGTGGAGATCATGACGGAGCCGCTGTTGGACGCAGCGGAGGCGGCGCTGGAGGCCGGGGCGACGGCGATGACGGACGTTACCGGGTTCGGGCTCAGGGGACACGCGAAGGAGATCGCCGAGCGGAGCGGCGTGCGGGTGGTCATCGAGCGACTGCCGGTGATCCCCGGCATGCAGGAGGTTTCGAGCGCGCTGGGGTACGGTCTTGATCGAGGCGAGTCGGCGGAGACCGCCGGCGGGCTGCTGGTGGCGGTGCCGGAGGAGCGGGCCGGGGAGCTGGAGGAGGCGTTCGAGGAGCGGGGCGTGTGGTACCGGCGGGTGGGCAGGATCGAGCGCGGCGAGGGTGTGACGGTGGACGGTGAGCTTGAGGAGGTGGAGGACTACCCCCGATGACCCCGCCGGGGAACCCCGCCCTGGGGACCCGGCGGGGGATGGGCCCGCGCACGCGGCGGGCTAGCCGTGGTACACCTGCCGCTTCCCTCTCTTCTCCTCCCTCAGCACGCGCCGCACGTGCTCCTTCTCGATCGCGTCGGCGCCCTCCCTCATCGCCTCGAGCAGCGCCCGCTTGAGCACTCGCTCCTTGATCTCCCGGTGCGACATGCCCGCGGTCTTGGCCGCGATGTAGGCCGGGTCCACCTTAAGGGGCAGCGGCAGCTTCTTCGCGTAGTACCGGACCAGCTCCTCGCGCTCCTTCCGGTCCGGTGGCTGGAACTCCAGCTCGTACTCGAACCGGTTCTTCAGGGCCGGGTCGAGCAGGTCCGGGTGGTTCGTGGCCGCGATGAACAGGACGCCCTCCGCCTTTTCCTTCAGCCGGTCCAGGTTCGTCAGGAGCGAGTTGACGCTCTCCACCACGTCGCCCCGGAGCTCCTGGTAACGCCGGTCCAGGCCCAGCGCGTCGATCTCGTCCACGAAGAGGACGCACGGGGCGGTCTCCCGCGCCCGCTTGAACGCCCGCTTGATGCGCTCGCTGGCCTCGCCCACGTACTTGCCCAGCAGCTCGGCCGCGTTAAGCCGTAGGAGCGGGACCTTAGCCTCGCCCGCGACGGCCTTCGCCGTCCGGGTCTTGCCCGTGCCCGTTGGCCCGTAGAAGAGCACCGTCTTGGGAGCCCACTCCTCTAGCTCCTCCGGGTTCTTCAGGTACTGAACCAGCAGCCGGCAGGCGCGCTTGATCTCCTCGTGGCCCACGATATCGTCCAGGGTGATCTTGGGCACCTCCATCCGGTCCTCGTCGAACCGCATCCGGAGCACGAACTTGGTGTTGGCCGTGATCCGGCCCACGCCGGAGGGAACGACCCGCACGACCTTGAACGCGTAGCTGTGCACGACGCCCGTGTCGAAGAGAATCATCCCCTCCTTCACGACCTCCCCCAGCCACTGCTCCCGGGCGTACGCGTTGAACGCCTCGTATGAGTCGACGATGACCTCCTTACCCATGCCGGGCTCCCGGATGGGGTAGCCCAACGGTTTTAACTCCACGAGCTTCGCGTCCGGCACTGGGTTCTGAGGTCCCGGGACGCCGAGCCCCCCTGACCCCTCTTCCCCCAGCTCGTCCGGGTCGCGGCGGTAATAACGTTTCATCGGGGGAAGGCCCCCGTGTCGGAGTTCCGCGCGTTCATCTCAATCGACATCGAAGATGAGGACGTGATCGATCGAATCCTTGAGATCCAGGACCGGCTCAAGGCCTCCGGGGCCGACCTCAAGCTCGTCGAGCCTGAGAACGTGCACCTGACTCTCAAGTTCTTGGGCAACATCCCCGAGTCCCGAGTGCCCGAGGTTGTCGAGGCCATGGAGAAGGCCGCGGACGCCGTGGAACCCTTCACCATGCGGCTTAAGGGCCTCGGGGTCTTCCCCGACATCCGCCACATCCGCGTCGTGTGGGTGGGCGTCGACGAGGGCGCCGACGAGACCAAGACCATGGCCGCCGTGCTCGAGGATGAGCTCGGCCGGCGCGGGTTCCGCCGCGAGAACCGTGAGTTCGTGCCGCACGTAACCGTCGCCCGCGTCCGCAGCGGCCGCAACAAGGCGCAGCTGGTCGAGGTGATCCGGGAGCTCTCCAGCGTCGAGGTGGGCGACGTTGAGGTCACCTCCATCCGCCTCAAGAAGAGCATCCTCCGGCCCGAGGGTCCGGAGTACCACACCGTCGAGGAGGTGGAGCTTTGACGCTCGAGGACGTGCTCCGCGAGGCCCGCGAGCGCTACACCCCCGACGAGGACGAGCGCGAGCTGGTCGAGGGGTTCGCCGAACGGGTCCGAGACCTCGTCGCGGAGCGGCTCGAGGAGGAGTGTCCGGACGCCCGCGCCGAGCTCATCGGCTCCGTCGCCCGGGACACCTGGCTCCCCGGCGCCTCCGACGTCGACGTCTTCTGCGTGTTCCCGAAGGACCTCGACCTGGACGACATCGTGGAGACCACCTTGCGGATCGGTGAGGAGGTGATCCGAGAGCTCGGTGGCGAGCCGCGGCGCGAGTACGCTCACCACCCCTACATCAGCGGTGACGTCGAGCACGGCGGCCGGGAGTTCGAGGTGGACATCGTCCCCTGCTACGACACCGAGCCGGGTGAGGTCATCACGCCCGTCGACCGCACCCCGCACCATAACCGTTACGTGAAGGAGCACCTCGAGGAGCCCGCCGAGGCCCGCCTCCTCAAAGCCTTCACGCGCGGCATCGGCGCTTACGGCGCGGAGGTCCGGGTCAAAGGGTTCTCCGGCTACCTCTGCGAGCTGCTCGTCATTCACTACGGCTCCTTCGAGGACGTCCTCAGGGCCGCCGCCCGGGAGTGGCGGCCCGGGTACGTGATCGACCCCGCCGGCTTCGTCGGCGAGGAGTACTCCGACTACGACGAGGTGCGCGAGCAGTTCGAGGACCAGGACCCCGCACTGATCGTCCTAGATCCCGTTGACCCGGAGCGGAACGTGGCGGCCGCCCTCTCCAAGCGCCAGCTGACGAGGTTCATCCTCGCCGCCAAGGCGTTCCTTCAGGAGCCCTCGATGCGGTACTTTGACGGCGTAGAGCCACCCGAGGTCGACCGCGAGGAGCTCGAGCGCTGGCTCCGCGAGTATCCAGCCTACGTGGTCGGCATCGAGGTCACGCTGCCGGACGAGGTGGAGGACATCTACTGGCCGCAGCTCGAGAAGACCGCGCGGAGCCTGCGCAACGTCCTCGAGAACGAGGGCTTCGAGGTCCGACGCTGGTTCGTCGCCCGGGACTCTAAGGAGGAGAGAGGTTACATCCTGCTCGAGTTCGAGCACAAGCGACTCCCGGAGCTGGAGTGGCGGGAGGGGCCACCCGCCTGGGTCCGGGAGGACCGCGTCGTCGGGTTCTTCCGGGCCCACGATCGGTTCTGGGTCGAGGAGGACGGCTCACTGGCCACCGCCGCGGAGCGGAAGTTCGTCCGACCGGAGGACCTGCTCGGGCGGCTCGAGGGGGCGGACGAGCACACGCTAATCTCCCACGGGTTCGGGAAGGACCTCGCCCGGGCTTCCGCCGGCAAGGTCCGTATCCTGACGGGTGCGGAGCTCGCCGAGGCGCTAACCTCCGACCCGGAGCTCCGGCGGGCCGCCGGTGAGTTCGTCCACGGGGACCCGCTGTCAGAGCTCGTGTCGGAGCCGCTCTCGCGCGGCGGGCGGCGCTGACGGTACCGGCGGTACGTCTAGAGTACCGGCCATCGGGTGCCGGAAGTCGATTGCCGTTAGACTACGGGCGAATGCGCACACTTAAGAGATCTTAGCACTCGCGCGTTTCCGGACATCAGGCCGGGACCGCCGGGGGCCACGGGCTTGGCGACGGTGGCCGTGCTGGGGTTCGGCGACCAGGAGCTGTACGAGCGGATCGGAGCGCAGGAGAAGTTGGGTGGTGAGCCTCCCTTCGGCGGAGCCGCCATGGCGATCGAGTTCGCGGAGGCGGGACACGACGTGGTGCTGTCCGACCCGAACCTGGACGAGCAGGACCCGGAGCACGTCGACCGGGTCGTGGACGCGGGCGTCGAGCTGACGGACGACGACGCCCAAGCGGTCTCGAACGCGGACGTGGTGGTGTTGTTCACACCGTTCAACGCCACCCGCGGGATCGTGATGGAGATCGCCCCCGCCCTCTCGGACGGCGCCGTCCTGGCCCCGACGTGCACCTCGTCCGCCTTCGAGGTGCACGAGGCCCTGTTCGAGGCCGGACTGAGCGTCCCGGACGACGTCTCGGTGGTGCCCGCGCACCCCGCCGGTATCCCGGGCACGGACGGGCACAGGGCGTACCTGACGGCGTACAAGACGGGCAACGGGACCGAGCTGGCCACGAAAGAGGGCTACGAGACGCTGAAGACGGTGCTGGAGTCGACCGGGAAGAAGGTGTACGAGCTGCCCACGGTCGAGCTGGTGCACATCCTGGGCGACCTGTCGGTCGTGCTGGTGCGTCGGGTCGTGGAGGCCCTGAAGGAGTTCACCGCGGTCAAGGAGCTGGGCGCGCCGCAGGAGATGATCGACCGGCAGGCGATGACGGTCCTGAACACGCTGGCCGCGCTGGTGGAGGAGGGCGGCATCAGCGGCCTGCTCGCCACGCTGGACGAGGAGGTGATGGAGTACTCGTACTCGAACATGAAACCGTGGATCGGCGAGATCTCGGAGGAGGAGCTGCAGGATGGGGAGCCGGTAGAGAACTTCACGCCGCTGCCGGGCCGCGCGGTGCAGGAGGCGGTGACGAAGCTGGTCGGGGAGCGCGGCTGGAAGACGGTGAGGATGAGGGCGTGGGTGGAGCTGTACCGGAAGAAGGGATCCTAGCCCTCCTCCAGCCAGATCCCTGGCTTCAGCGGCCTCGCCGCCGCGCGCCGGTCCTCCGGCCCCGGCGCCTCCTCCGCGTCCTCGTGCACCACAACCTTTGCCGCGCCCGTGGACCGCTCGAGCAGCCTCGCACCCGCCTCCAGGAACTCCCTCAGCACCTCACGCAGCCGCTCCACGTCCACATCCTCCGGCAGGTCCGACTTCACCAGGTCCTGCACGACCTTCGCGACCTCGTCCCCCTTCCTCCTCAGCTCCTCGTCCTTCATCAGTTCCGACATGATGTCGCCGAACTCCTTGCCCTCTTGAACCAGCTTCAGCGCCTCCCACTGCCACTTCGGCGCCAGGTACACGTGCAGCGTGTACCCCGGCTCGGCGTCGATCACACGCTCCACGTCCTTCACGTCCTCCACGAGCTCGTCCAGCACCTCCCGCGCCACGCTCAGCTCCGGCTCCCGCGGGTACTTCTCCGGATCCGGCCACTCCTCCTCCAGCAGGAACGAGTCGTTGCCGAGCACCTCCCGCCACAGGTAATCCGTCGTGAACGGGATCACCGGGTGCAGCAGCTTGAGCCAGTCCTCCACGATCTCGCCCACGATCCGCGCGTGACCCTTCATCCGCTCGTAGTCTCGGACCAGCTTCAGGACGCCATAGAAGGCCTCGTTGTACGCCCGCCGCACCTGGAACCGCTCCAGCGCCTCCGTCGCCTTCTCGATCACCCGGCCGAACTCGCTCAGGAACCACCGGTCGACGGCGTCCTTCTCCTCGACTGACTCTCCCGCGTGATCCTTCACCAGCGTCTCGAACCGCTCCAGCCGCCGCTTCACGCCCTGGACGTACTCGTCCCGCCAGTCGAAGTCCTGCCACGGCTCGGCCGACGTCGCGAGGAACAGCCGCACCACGTCCGGCCCGTACTCGTCCAGCGCCTCCGAGAGCAGCACCACGTTACCCTTCGACGAGCTCATCTTCTCGCCCTCGAGCAGCCCCATGCCGAACACGACGATGCCCTTCGGCCACTTGTCCTCCGGGAACAGCGCCGCGTGGTGGAAGATGAAGAACGTCAGGTGATTCGTGACCAGGTCCTTCGCCGACAGCCGCCAGTCCACCGGGTACCAGTACTCGAACTCCCGCCGCATCCCCTCCAGCTCCTCGACGTCCAGCCCCGCCTTCTCCGCGATCTCCTCCGGGTCACCCTCGCCCAGGAACACGTAGTCGAAGACCTCGGGCGGGAGCTCGCCCTTACCCTTCAGCCGGTGCGCGATCGTGTAGAACGCCATGTAGATCGTCGAGTCGCTCAGCGGCTCCACGATCCACTCCTCGTCCCAAGGCAGCGGCGTGCCGAGGCCCACCCGACGCGCGCACGCCCAGTCGTCCAACCACTCGATCGTGTCCTCGAAGTTCGGCCGCACCTCCTCCGGCACGATGTCCATCCGCTCCAGCAGCTCCCGCGCCCGCTCCTTCCACGCCCGGTCCGAGTACCGCAGGAACCACTGGTCCTTCAGGATCTTGACCACGCACTCCGTGCCACACCGGCAGATCACCGGCTTCTCCGAGAAGTCGTACATCACGTCGCCGTCGCCCGAGTCCAGCAGCCGCGGCTTGATCTCCTCCCGCGCCTCCCGCACCGGCGTGCCCTCGAACTCGTCGACCACCATCACGCCCTTGTGCAGCTCCGCCCGGTACACCTCCTGCGTCGCCTTCTCCAGCTCCGGGTCCGTCTGCGACTCGATCCCGTGCTCCTCCAGCGCGTCGTAGGCCGGGAACTTCCCGTACCCCTCCACCTCGATCACCTGCACCGGCTCGAGCTCCTCGACGACCGACGGGTCCACCCCGTACTCCTCCAGCACCGACGGATCCTCCCTCAGATCCTCCAGCGCGGCCGCGTCCGCCGGCGCGTGAGCCGGGACCGAGTACACGATCCCCGTCCCGAACTTCGGGTCCACGAACTCCGCCGGCAGGACCGGGACCTCCTCGCCCGTGACCGGGTTCCTCACCCGCTCACCGACCAGCTCCTCGCCCGGGATCGTGTCCACCTTCTCGATCCCGTCCCGCTGGTGCCGCAGGTTCCGGTAGGCCTCCTTCGAGACCACCCACCGCTCCCCGTCCACCTTCACGACCAGGTACTCCTCGTCCGGCCTCACCCACACGTTCGTCACGCCGTACAGCGTCTCCGGCCGGAACGTCGCCGCCACGAGGACCAGGTCGTCGCCCACGACCGGGAACTTCACGAGCGTCAGCTCCTCAATCGTCGCGTCCTCACCCTCCAGCAGGTCGTGGTCACCCACCGGGTTCTCGCAGTTCGGACAGTATCGGACCGGATGCTCGCCCCGCGCCACCAGCCCCTCCTCACGCAGCCTCAGGTACTGCCACCGAATGAACGACTGGTACTCCGGGTCCACCGTCGTGAACTTCCGCCGCCAGTCGATCGCGTAGCCCATCCGCCGCATGTTCTCCTCGTACTCGCGCGCGAAGTACTCCACGATCGCCTCCGGCTCCGTGAACCGCTCCAGCTCCTCCTCCGGCACCCCGTAAAGGTCCCGGTACAGCCGGATCGTGTCCTCATCACCCTCCTTGATCCGCTCCGCGATCCCCACCACCGGCGTGCCCGTCACGTGGAACGCCATCGGGAACAGGACGTTGTACCCCTGCATCCGCTTGAACCGCGCGTAAATGTCCGGAACCAGGTACGTGCGCGCGTGTCCCACGTGCATCGAGCCGGACGGGTACGGATAGGGCACCGTGATGAACACGGCCTCGCGCTCCTCGTCCGGGTCCGCCTCGAACAGCCCCGCCTCCTCCCACTCCCTCAGCAGCCGCTCCTCACGGGACTCCGACAACCCAACACCCCCACCCCCCGCCCACCCCCACCGCTTAAAGCGCACACGGACCCCGCGGCGGCGTCCAGGTGTGAGACCGCAAGCTTCACCGTCCCACCGCCGGACGAATCGAGGCCGACGCGATCTCGGGCCGCAAAAAACGAGAAACGGTCGCCGACGCTCAAGAAACCGAATCCGTTTTAACTAATTTTTTCTGGTCGAATACTAAATCGGAAACTATTTCGTTCCGAGTCCCACCTCCAAGGAGGGCTGCCTTGGACAGGAGGGAAGAGCTGCTAATCGCCGCGGTCGCGGCCCTCGAGGAGGCCTCCTGGGAGGTGATGGGACGGGCCCGAGTCGCCTTCATTAGGCACTTCTCCAGGGTGCTGGCCAGGGAGCTCCGAGCACTAGGGCACAGGGACCCAGAGGAACAGCTTCACCTCCTCTTCGGGGACAACGTGAAGATAAGGAAGGGCGACGACGAGGTGAGGGTGATCATTCGGAACTGCCCCTTCTGCGTCGTCGAAGACCTGCTCAAGAGCAACGCGGAGGCGATCGCGGGGGACGGCGGGACCACCGACGCCGTCTGCGTCACGATCGGGCTCCTGGAAGAGCTCTACGACGGCACGGTGACCGAATGCCGGAAGTCGGAGGGCGTCTGCGAGATTACGGTGAGAAAGGAGGCCTAGGAGGCCTCCCCGACGCGACGGTCGGTGCAAGACGTGAGACTCCCGGACCGGGAGCGCGGCGCACGCCCCGGTCGCTCCCGGAGAAGCCCCGGCAGCGAGCCTCCGAGGGCGACGTCAACCCCGACCAGGTCCGGTAGCCCGACGCGGGTGTCCGGCCCCGACACCGAAGGCCGGACCCGAACCGCTCAACGGAGGTCTCCGACCCAGCGAACGTGATTTCGACCCGCGAGGTACCGACGCCAATGAGCCGGAATGATCGGACCCGAGCCCACCGGTCGGGGCCCCTTCTACGACTGCGAGCCGGCCTATCCCTCCCTCACGTCTACTCCTCGGGAAGAACGGCGGCGCGGACCCCGACGCGGGTTCAGGTTGATGATGGCGCGGCCGCGCGGCGGGCGCGTTCACCTCGGGTCAGGGCCGCCCCAGTATCCTCACCGTTCGGGGACCCAGGCACTCATCATCCCCGGGAGGCGTTTCGGGAGGCACGCTTTAATCCGTTCAGCGCCCTCCCCCCGGGATGATGACAGCTCGGCTGCCGAAATGTGACGAAACTGGGCGGCCCTGACCGACCCAGGAACGCTCCTTCCGGCCGGAGACCTCCGCCGGCCGGCGCGGGGCCGAGCGATCACCCTCTGGTCATCCAGCGCGAGGGTGCCCCTAGCGGACGCGTGGGCTGCCTCAGGGCCGTTGTAACCGCGCTCGAGTAGTCCGGAGCGGCACGGGCTCGGGCCGGTATCCACCGGGATAAGCATCACGGTCGTCGTCAGCAACGCCAGCAGGAGGGCCCGGCTCTTGACCCTCCCGAGCAGCGTCCAGGTCAGCACCACCACGAGCAGCGCCGAGAGCACCGAGTACACCCTCATCACGAGCCTTACGCCGTGAACGCCGTGCCCTCGGAAGGCGCGGAGACAGTCTTTGGGACCCTTGCCGGCGAGCACGGCGCCCGAAAAGACCTTGACGGCCTCCTCCATCTCCGACACCTCAACCCCGAGTCCGAATTGGAGGAGGATCGCCGAGATCAGGGCGTAGAAGCACGAGGTCGGACCGTCCTCACGCTCCAGGACGTCGGCCAGCCCCGGGAAGGCGACGAACGCGAGGAACATCACGGGAGTCGCCAGAGCCTCACCCTCCGGTACAGGATCAGCAGCCGCTCGCGCTCCAGCCTGAAGTGATGTCCCCGAAACCGGCGCCCCTTGAGCGCCCCGGGAAAGCTCCCCGGAAGAGCCTGGCCCCGGCCCTGCCGCCGACGCCTCGGCCACCGCCATCCCTGCTTCCTTCGGCTAGGAGCGTCTCGGGATGCTCGAGGACGGGGCCGAAGACGTCCGGTCCCCGGGTAGCGAGCAGCGCCAGCGTCAGGGGGTCGACCTCGTGACCTCCGACCCGCGTTCAGTCGACCGGGGAGGCTTGCCCCTAACTTACCACCCACAAACCCCACCACAAGGTCCAGAGCCCCATGATCAGCGGGATGGCCAGCGTTACCAGCCACGAGACCCGGACGGGCAGGGGGAAGTCTCGGGGATGGTCCCTGGTTTCTCGGTAAACCATGATTGCGATTACCGCATACATGGCCAACGCGAACACGAGGCTGCAAACTCCCCACATCTTGAAGGCGAAGATGCGGTCCTGCGTGGTTCCTCCCTTGAACGCGATGTCCAGATAGTCCCTGACGGCTTCGCCCGTCACCATCAGTTCAGGGAGGACCCCAGTGACGGCGGCGATAAGCGACGTTCCAGACACGCACCCCCAGACCTCCTCGACGACGCCGAGCCGGCACGGCATGAGGAGGATTAACCCCGCGGAGAAAAGGGGCCGCGAAGGAGGCCAGGAGGGGCGGGTAGACCGTCTGGCAGTACAGTCGGACCTTCCAGTAGGGGGCGGCGGAACCGTATCTCCAGACTCCCCACCACTCCGGGTAGAGCTCGTGGAGCTCTGAGAGCCTACGCTTTCTGAGCGCCCGAAGGAGCTTTATGAATACTTTCACCGCTACCTTCCCGCCCCCTCCCGCCCTCCCTTTGGCCAAGAGCACCTCGGGGTGCTCAAGAATCGGGCCTGTGAAGTCGCCCGGGTCCCCGGGGAGGGCGAGCAGAGCCAGCGTCAGAGGCTCCATCGGCCCGCGGTCCCCGCAGGACCCGTGGCCACGGGGGAGGTGGAACCGGTACGATCGTGAGGTAGAGTGTTTTTCATCTCCTAGAAGTGATCGCCGAGCGTGAACGCCGGGGCCGCGCCAGTGCGGCTCAGACGATAACCTTTCGTTCTGTCACTACCTCTTACCATCCGGTGGCTCTGTGTGAAATGATTATTAGCCTAGGCTGGGCGGTTCGGACGGGGCCATCGCGTGGTCAAAGCGGTCGTCGTGGTTGGGCACCAGCCGTACTCGCTCAGCGTGGCCAAGGCCGCGGAGCGCCTGAAGGGCGAGATTGACGTTCGCATGTTCTACGCGTGGGACCTGCGCGAGCGGTCGGAGGAGTTCGTGGAGGCGATGCGGGAGGCCGACTTCGCGGTCCTGAACGTGATGGACTCGGCCACGGCTGAGGCGGTGGACTTGGACGCGCTCGCGGAGGAGACGCCGTTCGTCGCGGTTCACTCCTGCTTCGAGGTCATGCGGGCCTCGTTCAAGAGCCTGGGGCTGGAAAGGAGCCGGCTCTTCCGGTTCTTCGCCCGGATGATGGAGCGTCGGAAGGACAACCTGTCCGGCGTGCGCATGGACGAGGCGCTGGAGCGCGGGGCCAAGTTCGCGGAGAAGATGGGCTGGTTCGGGGCGCTGAAGCGGCTGAAAATCGCGATGCGCGCGTTCCGTTACTGGGACTACGGAGGCGCGGAGAACGTGGAGAACCTGCTGCTGTACCTTGCGCGGGAGCTCGCGAACGCGGACGTCCGGAGGCCGGATCCGCCGCGCGAGATCCCGGGCCGGGCGCTCTACGACCCGGAGCGGGGGCTGGTGGACGAGGACTTCCTGGGGGAGCTGCGTGAGGAGTACGGGACGCTCGTCCCGGTCACGTTCTACAAGTTCTTTTACGCGAACGGGAACCTGGAGCACGTGGACGCGGTCATCGAGGCGCTCCGGGAGGAGGGGCTGGGCGCCGTCGGTGCGTACTGCTCGGTGGACGCGTACGGCACGCTGACCCGGTTCTTCGAGGACGAGCGACCGGACGCGGTGGTCGCCCTGACCTGCTTCCGGCTCGTGGGCGGGCCAATAGGTGGTCAAGTGGAGCGGGGGATCGAGCTGCTGCGACGGTGGGACGTGCCCTACTTCGTTGCTCCGCAGGTCTGGTACCTGGACCGGGAGGAGTGGGAGGAGAGCGAGTTCGGGATGGACCCGCTGAGCCTGCTGATCAACGTGTCCCTCCCGGAGCTGGACTCCGCCATTTTCCTGCCTCCGGTCGCGTGTCAGGCGGAGGTGGGCCGGTTCGAGGACGTACCGCTCCACGCGATGGAGCCGATCGAGGAGAACGTGGAGCGGGCGGCGGAGCTGGTGCGCCGGTGGCTGGAGCTACGCCAGCGCGGCCCGAAGAAGGTGGCCATCATCCTGTACAACTACCCGCCGGGCGAGGAGAACGTGGGCGAGGCCTCCTACCTGGACACGTTCTCGAGCCTCAGGAACGTGCTGAGGCTGCTGCGGGACGAGCTGGGGTTGAGGGTGGACCTGGACCGGGTCACGGACGACGCGCTGCGGCGACTGGGGAACCCGGACCTGCAGCATCGGCGCCCGGAGGACGTGCCGAGGGTAGACGAGGTCCCGCTCGAGCGGTACCGGGAGTGGTTTGAGGAGCTGCCTAAGGAGGCGCGGGAGCGCGTGCTCGAGGCCTGGGGAGAGCCGGAGGAGGACCCACGGGTCGTGGACGGCGCGCTCCCGATCTTCGGGCTGGACCTGGGCGACGTGTTCGTCGGCTTCCAGCCGACGCGGGGGTACCACGAGTCCGAGGAGTCGTACCACGATGACACGCCGCCCACGCACCACTACGTGTGCTTCTACGAGTGGCTGCGGCGCGAGTGGGGCGCGGACGTGATCCTGCACTTCGGCACGCACGGGACCCTGGAGTTCCTGCCGGGCAAGGAGAAGGGGCTCTCGGAGTCCTGCTTCCCGGACCTGCTTATCACGCCGCTCCCGCACGTGTACCTGTACAACGTGAACAACCCGTCCGAGGCCGCGATCGCCAAGCACCGGGCGTACGCGTACACGGTTTCCCACCTGCACCCGCCGCTGGCGGACCCCGAGCTGGAGGGGTACCGGGACCTCCTGCGCCTCTGCGAGGACGTGCGCGAGGGCCGGGCGGACGTGGAGGAGCTCCGCGAGGTCGTCGAGGCCGCCGGGATAGAGCTCGAGATCGAAGATGACGACGCGTTCGTGGGCGCGGTGGAGGCGATGGTCCGCCGGGCGCTGCGGGACCGGATCCCGTGCGGGCTGCACGTCGTGGGCGCGGACCCGGACCCCGAGCTGGTCGCCGAGACGGCCGTGAGCTACGCTGAGTCCCGGGACCTGCTCGCCACCGACCGGGACGAGGCCGTCGAGATCGTCCGAGAGTACGTCGAGGAGGGCCGCGACCGACTCTCGGAGGCGTCCTCGGACCCCGACGCCGTCCGGGAGCTCGTCGACGGGCTGGTCGAGTCCTACGAGCGCGAGACCGAATCCCTCGCGCGCGCCCTCCGCGGCCGCTACCTCGAGCCATCCCCCGGCGGCGAGATCGAGCGGAACCCCGAGGTCGTGCCCACCGGCCGGAACCTCACCTCCCTCAACCCGCGGCGGATCCCCACCCCCGAGGCCGAGGAGCGCGCCCGTAAGGCCGTGAAGGAGCTGCTCGAGCGCTACCGGGAGGAGCACGGCGAGTACCCGGAGACCGTGGGCCTCGTCCTCTGGGCCTTCGAGACGATGCAAACGGGCGGCGAGACCGTCGCGATGATCTTCGAGCTGCTCGGCGTCCGGCCCGTTCGCGACGACGCCGGCAACGTGATCGACGTTGAGCCCGTCCCCGCCGAGGAGCTGGGTCGGCCGCGGGTGGACGTCGTCGTCACCATGTGCGGGATCTTCCGGGACACGTTCCCCAACGTGGTCGAGCTGATCGACCGAGCCGTGCGGAAGGTCGCGGAGCTCGACGAGCCCGAGGACGTGAACCCCGTGAGGAAGCACGTCCGGGAGCTCCGCGAGCAGGGCCACGAGCACCCCGAGGCCCGCGTGTTCGGCCCGAGGCCCGACCTCTACGCGGCCGACAACATGCGCTCCAAGGTCGAGTCCTCGGACTGGGACGACGAGGCCGAGCTGATCGACGCCTACCTCAGCGACATGGGCTACGCGTACGGTGAGAAGATCCACGGCGAGGAGGCCCGCGAGCTCTTCGAGACCGTGGCCGGCCGGCAGGACGTGACCGCCCAGGTCCGCTCGCACCGCTCCTACGACATCATCGACCTCGACCACTACTACGAGTTCCTCGGCGGGCTGACCGCGGCCGCCGAGGACGCCGAGGCCTACGTTATCGACTCCTGCTCCGGTGAGGATCCCGAGGTCCAGGACCTGCAGACCGTCGTCCGCTCCGGCGCCGCCTCTCGACTCCTGAATGAAAAGTGGAAGCGAGAGATGCTGAAACACGGCTACGACGGGTGCCGAGAGATCGCCAAGCGCGTCGAGCACCTCGTCGGTCTCGCCGCCACGACTGACACCGTCGAGGACTGGGTTTGGGAGGGCGTCGCCCGCGAGTACTTGTTCGACGAGGAGACGAGAGAGCGCATGAAGGAGCTCAACCCGGCCGCGCTCCGGGAGATCGCCGACCGGCTAATCGAGGCCCACGAGCGCGGTTACTGGAGGACCGACGAGGAGACGATCGAGCGGGTCAAGGAGATCAGGAGGGAGCTGGAGTAGACGGATAAGGAGCGAGGGGCCAACCCTTCAGCCGGCTTTACCACCCCCTCCCGCCGCACTTCCGCCGGCTGTGATCAGGGCGGGAGCTCACTGAAGTCGGTCCTCGAAGGGCCGGAAAGAACGCTGCAACACCGGGCGGGCGGGAAGTTATCTCACCGGAAGCGTTTTTCTCTCCGGCTCACGGAACCGGCGGCCTGGGGCGACCGGGTGATCCGGCGCGTGGAGCTCCTCGCGGTGCTGGGCGTCCTGCTGGCAGTGAGTCCAGTCGCGGGTCGACCCCTGCTCCAGGGGAGCTCGATCGACGACTGGTGGTTCGGTTGGAAGTACGTGCGATCCGAGGTGTTCCAACGGTGGGTGGCTGCGTACTCGCCGGACGGCCCTTTAATTTATGTGGACTCGGAGGACGCGTCAACGTGCGACGTCACCTACCTCCCGGACAGGGACGTGTTCCTGGCCTTCGGGCGCCCCGAGGTGGAGGTTGGGCCCGGATGCGTGAGGGTAGTGGCAACCGCGAACGGGTTCCAGGTGTCAGCGTCGCTGAACGTGCGCGGGCCCGCGGTCGTGGACGCCTGGCCGGACCTGATCGCGGCGCTGCTCGACGGCATCGTCTGCGAGCTCCGGATCTCGCAGTCGGGCCAGATGCCTCCCTACGAGGCGGTCATCCTGAAGGGTGACCGCGAGATCGCCAGGAAATCGGTGGAGATGCAGGACATGCTGCGAGAGGCGGTGGAGTACGTCGTGTACCCCGACCGAGTCGTCTTCCGGGTCCTGGGCCGGCCGGTGCCGAAGACTCTCGCACCGACGCCTCCGCCGGACCGTGTCATCGTGTACACGATCACGTTCCTGCCGCGCGAAGGGCGCATCCTCGTTTCCAGGACCGTGAGCCGGGACCCACGCCTCCTGCACCGCCTGGCCCGGTTCGCGCTGGTGCGTAGCCTGCTCGTCCGGGTAGGCGTTCTGAGAATGCCCGCGGAGGTGCGGCCCCTATACGCTCGCTTTCGGCCACCTTGGCAGGATCCGGTTATGGAGGTGATTAACCGGGCGGTACAGGTCTGGCCCGGAGGCGAGGCGGAGCTGCGGAAGGTGTTGCGCGAGCACCCCAACATCCGATTCCCGGAGTCACGGTGGCGGCGAGGCGAGCAAGGCGGGCCAGCACTGCAACTCCTGCCCTTCCCGCCCGTAGGGCGACGAGGGATCCGGGGGCTTCGGCGACTCGCGGCGTTAGTCTTACTCGCGCTGCCGCTCGTCGCGGCGACTCCCGCCTCGGCGGCGACGGTGACTGGCGGCCTGTACGATGATTACCAGCTGCTGTGCAAGTGGCGCGAGCAGGCACTCCAGAAGCTCGCCGAAGGTGCGCACGTGACGGTGTATGTGGAACCTACGGGGAGGTCGTACACCTGCACGTACCGGCCCGAGGACGACTCGTTCACGGTCGGCCCGTCCCCTCAGCTGTCGCTGTCCCTGTGGAGCTTAGTCCGGAGTCTCCGGCTTCCGGACCCGGCCGTGATCCTCGTCGGAGACTACCTCAGCTGTTATTTCGTATACCACGCGGAGCGCACGTACCTGGTCGCGCCGGTCACGGACCTCGGTCCGATCGTGTACGTCCTCGAGGGCGACTCGGCTCGGGCGTACGTAGCCCCGGACCGGGTCGCCACTCTCGTCCCGCCGATTGCTTCCCCGATCGACGCGGCGTTTGAGCTCTCGGAACGGGGGTGCGTCCTCCGCTACTACTGCGCCATCCCGGGCGAGGACGGCATCCTGGAGCTCACCGTGCGGATCGACTTCAGCGCGGGGCGGCCCGAGTTCCGGGCTCGAGTGGTGAGCGACCCTCAGGTGGTCAAGGAGATCAAGAGGCGGGCCGAGGAGGTGGAGCGGCTGGGAGGGAGGGTCGGGGGAGTGGTTGTACACTCGCTGGAGGGTTCGCACCCGGTCCTCGTCGTCTTCGAGCTTCCCGAAGATCACCCGTTCAGGCGGTTCGTTGACGAGGGCGTTAGCATGGCCGCTAACCCCGTGGGCGCGCCGATACCGCGGCTGATTTCCTGGTGGCTCGAGTGGAGGCAGAGGTTCCCAGGTGTCGGGTTCGTACCGTGCCCGGGTGACCCGCTCTCGGAGCCGGCGTGCGCCGTCCTGAGGGCACCGTGGCTCGCGGTCGCGCCCGACACGCTGGCGGCGGTGTGCGCGCTGCCCATCGACCTCGCACTGGTGACGCTCGAGCTCTGGCTGCACGAAACGCTCAGGCCCCTCGCCGAGAGGTCACGCTCCCTGGGCCTGGTCGGCCCGCTCCTGACGGCCGTTGCTTACTACGCGCCCGTCGGGCTGCTTGAGGAATTCCTCGGAAGGATCCTCCTGCCACTCCTCGTCCGGCCGCTGCTGGAGCTAGCCCTGCCGGTGGTGGGCCTCCCGGCCCCCGCGACCGGCGTGGAGGATTGGGCGGAGGAGCTCTCGGAGCGCGCTCTCTACTGCGCCGTGGCTCCCGTGGTGGACACGATCGCGATGCACCGGGTCGCCGAGCTCACGGGCTCGCCGGAGGTTGCCGCGTTCGTCTACGTGCTCCTCGACACGCTCTGGCACGGCCGGGATCGGTGGCTCGATCCGGGCTACTGGCTCGCGTTTCCGACCACGATCGTCCTGCCCGCGACCGAGAAGTTCGGCTACGCACTGCTCCTCTGGACCCTGCCGCCCTGGCCGCTGGCCGCCCTGCTCTACGGCGTGATGAACTCAGGACGCCTTCCAGTACACGGGATGACGCACGCGCTCGTCGCCGTCCTCCTCTCCTGGGCGCTGCTGGGGGCGCCGTAGGAGGGTCTTACCGGCCGCATTTCATGGTCACTCAAGGCGGCCGGCGCTGGAACTCCGTAGGGAAGGCGGCAGGCGGTACCGTCCCCGATCCGGACCTAACTTCCCGCTCGCGCCGTCCCACCGGCCCGTTAACCGCCAGGGATCCACACTTTCCGTGCCAAACAGGACGCGGCCTCCACCCTGTTCGAGACGACGTGCGCGTACGCGACCGCCGAGATCAGCTCCGCGACGCCGCCCGCTAGCGGGCCCTCGACCACGGCGGCGGCCAGCGCGGCACACGCGCCCGCGGCGAACGCCAGCCGCGCGCACGTTCCCACCTCCGTTATGGCGATCGCGAACCTTTCCGGGTCCTTAAGGCACGCCGACGCGGCCCGAACGGCGGGAATCACGGACACCCAGGCGGCGATCACGGCGACCGGGAGCGCGTACGTCCTCGCGGCGAACGGGGCCAGGAGGCACCAGAGGCCCGTGGCCGCTCCCATCCCCGCGAGCCTCTGCGTCAGCATGAACCTCAGCAGCTCGTCATCCACGGTGGAGAGTAGGCGGCGCGCCAAGAGCCAGTACAGGCAGGCGAACAGCGCGAGCCACGGCAGCGCGGAGACCAGGCCGACGCCCACGTCGCGGAGCGCCGGGTAAATCCCCGGTCCCAGCGCGCGTCCAAGGCCCTTCACCGCGACCTTCGCCCCCATCACCAGGACGGAACTGGCCTGGGCGACCAGCTTGCGGTGAACGCCCACCAGCATCACCGCAGGTGCCAGCGGCACGGAGAGGGCCACCCACCTCGGGCGGCCCTCCCGGCTCAGGTCATGATCGTACTCGTCGGACTCCAGCAGCTCCCTCCACTCGGAGAGCAGCCTGCGGTAGACGGTCTCGGCCCGCTCGACGGGCAGCTCCAGCTCGAGCCACGGCCATCGGAGGAGCACGCGCCCGCCTCGACGCTCGGCGAGCGGCGGGCGTCCCGCGATCCGCAGCAGCTCCGTCAGGTACCTAACCAGCCGATCGGTCTCGCCGTCCCTGGCGGCGAGGAGCGCCTTGAGGCCCCAGTACAGCCGCTTGTCGCGGACCGGCAGCACGACCCGCTCGAGATCCTTTGTAACCAGGACGAGCCGCCCCTCCCGGATCGGATCGGAGGTCCTCGGCCCCCGCTTCGGGCGGACCTTCAGGTCGACGACGTCCTCGAGGCGCACGCGGCGGGTCGTACCGCGCTCGCGGACGATCACGCACCCTGAGGTGAGCTTCACCCAGGTGGAGGAGCCGGGGACGGGGCGGATGGGCTCGACCAACCGGGCTCCCCCGCCGCCGACGGTGCGCCGCTTCGACCCTCGGCTCATCGGAGCGTATCAGGCCGGTCCGGCCGGCCGCGGCCCCGCGCCCGGGCGCCTCGAGCGGTGCCGGCTTTATTTCCGTTTTGATGTAACCCGAGACGGGGACCGCGTCGGTCGGGGAAAGGACGCGTGGTTCGCGCGGTCAGCGTCCTCCCCGGCTTTTCCTCTCGAGTGAAGTTATCCTCGGAGCGCATCGTCGTGAGCGGGGCGGACGGGACGGTTCGGGTGCGCCCGGAGGACGTCGTCGAAGTGAAGGAACGGCACCGCTCGCTCCACCCTCGGATGGACGAGGCCGAGGAGGTGCGACTGGTCCTGGTCCTCCGGGACCCGCGGCACGTTGTACTCCCGGTCCGCAGCTGGAAGGTGTACCATGGTGTCAAGGCGATCCTGGCCGCCCGGGATGGGGACGAGGATCGGCTGCTCCGCACCTCGGGAAGATTCTGAGGAAGAGCCGGAGGTTCCCCCTCGTCGAGCGGCGTCGAGACGGCGTCTGGCTGCGCTGGCCGTGGCTGGAGGTGCGGGTCGGTCCACCCGCGCGAGCTCGGCGGGTGGTTCGGAAGCTCCTGAAGCACTGGCTGAGGGTGCTGACCGGGTACGGGCAAAACCTGGAGGCCATTGAGCCGAAGCACGTGGGACTGTGGGTCGTGCTGTCACCCCCTGACGCTGTTAGGCGGCGGGAAGGGGAAGAAGGGTACCGTTGGTGCCAAGGCCGGTGAGAAGGCGGGCAAGGCGCTCCTGACCAAGATCCTGAAGAAGCTGCTGCTCAAGGTGACCAGAACGCTCGTGAAGCTCGGCCTGAAGGTCACCGGCTGGACCCTGCCGCGCTCATCATCCTCGTCGCCTTCCTCCCCCTGACGGCCGTGGCGCTCGCGTTCTGGCGGATCGCGCACCGCGCTTACCGTTACAGGTCGGCCTCCCTGCCGCGCGGGCTGGTCCTCGTCCAGCTGCAGCTGTTCGCCGTACCCGCCGGGATCGATGCGCGGGCGCGCCGCTACCGATCCTGTTCGGCCATCTCCTCGCCGGCCCGCTCCTGATCGTCGGGGCCGTAATCCTCCTGATATCTCCGCTCCTGATCGTGCGGGCGCACCGCCGGAGGCCCCTCAAGTACCCCATCGCCGAGCAGACGATAGGGCTGCACTTCCTGATGCTCCCGGTGGCAATCGGGCTGGCAGGACTGATAGCGGCGCCGTTCGTGGCCCTCGTCTGGGGCGTCCCGTACGGTGAGGCGGTCGGCGTTCTCTCGCTGGCGGTCTGCTTCATCATGAGAGCCCTGATCACCCTGCGCGCGTCCAGGTTGACCCGGCGCTTGTGGCTGCCCGCGGACGCCATCCCGTCCTGACCTGTAGGCGTTGCGGTACGGCGGTCGGCGTCGCCTCACGCATCGGAAGCGGACGTTCCCTTCGCTACCAGCCCCACTCGGCTCCGGCGCCCCGGCGGTTTCGGCACCGGGTGTGCGCCAGCCAGAGAAACCTTTTCCTGTGCTAAAGATACGGCATGTTAATAAAGGGTAACGCATCGTTTTCCCATTTCCGAACGCCTCGCTCGCGGCCCGCCCCGCTCCCCGACGACCGCTCCACCGAGCCGACGGCCGATCCGGTGGGCCACCGCAGAATAGGGCGTCGAGCCGGGCTCTCGGGCCAACTCCTCCGCGCCACCTCACCAGCAGCGGCGCGCCTCCTCGATTTCGCGGGTACACTCACACCACTCTGACCCTTCCAGTGCACCACCCGCGTGGGGGCTCTCATCGTGACCACGTTCTGCTCCCAATATCAGGGTGCCCGGGATCTCTTTTCATTGCTCGAGGTACCCATAGTCACGCACGATCACCGGCCGGCCCGGCTCGACTCGCACGTGGATGCCACCTCGGGCACACCGGGGCTGGCATTCAACCGGGGACTGGTACGGACATCGCCGCTCCAAAATACCGGTAATCGTGCCGATCACCGCTCCCGCAGTGGCCGCTACCGTCACACCCGCTATCGGCGCGATCCGGTGCGGGCGAATCCGACTGAAGTCGATGGCCTTCCCGAAAGACCGGTGGCGCTTACCGCTCAACCCTGGACCCCTCAGCTCCCGGATCGTCTCGGCGAACCCTTCGAGGCGAGTATGAGCGGTCTTAGCTCCCGCCGTCCACCGTTCTGACCACCACCGCGTCGCCCGACACGGTCACGCCGGCGACTCCATCGGACTCTTTGAACCCCGTTCGGGGCGGCCTCCACACTCCAAGATCGTCCCTTGCAACTCCTCGGAAGGGCCGCACTCGCCCTGCGGGCTCCTCTCTTAAGAATGACGGTTCGCCGCGACCCGGAGCCGGGGCGCTCGTCCGAAGCACTAACAACCCGCTCGCACCAGGGCCGTGGCGGGGCTTCCAGCCCTTCCTTGATGCGGTCGGGGGATGACCCGGCTCGAGCTCTGGGACACTGGGGAGCGAGCCGGTGGGTGCCCGGACCCTGGCACCGCGGTGCTGACGTTGTCGCTGACGGCGATCCCGGCCTCGGGTGACGCCGTCCTCCTACCGGACCTCGTGGATCGCGCCGTTGCGCTGGAGAAGGAGGGGCCGAGGCGTGCCACCCTGGAGGTCACGAGTCAGCTTGCGGAAAGGCTCAACGGCGCCGAAGACCTTCCAACGGTCGTCGGCTGGACCCACATCCTCATCGCCCCCGACGAGAGCCGGCCCGTCTTCTGGCTGGGCTCCGACGAGCCGAGGGTTCGGGTGACGCCGACCGAGGTGGCGGTCGAGGACCCGACGCCCGCGGGCACCGTTCGCCGCTCGGTGCGGCTCGATCCCACCCGCACGTACTTTGGTCGTAGGGTTCTGGACACCGGGCCTCCGCTCCGTACCCGTCGAGCCGGTACACGCTGGCGAGGAGCTCCCGGTGTTCATCATTCACGGCGGAGGGGTCTTCGAACCCGCCACGCACCTCCCGCCGCCCTCTGCCCTCGAAACGACCATGGTGGGCATCATCCCGCTCACCCAGGCCATCGAGCTCATGGACCCCTACGACCTCCTCGTTCGCGTGGAGCTTGAGGGCGAGACCGTCGCATTTGACTTCGCGAGGCCCGGCGGGTCGGACGCGTACCGGGTCGTCTACGACCTGCGTACGGGTGGTGCGTGGCGCGCCCGCCTGCCGTCCAGGGGGTCAAAAAGCTCCTCGAGCTGACCTCAGAGGACTTCGTTCGGCCGTCCCAGGTGGGGTCCGCCGGAGGCGGGTCGGGGCTCTGGTTGACCCGACGTCACCGGAGCAGGATCCTCCTCGAGCTCGCGAGACCGTCTCTCGGGTTTATACGGGAGCGCAACCCGCGGCTGGCCGGCCTCGCGGAGCTGTTGAAATCCATCGACGGCGTCGAGCGACTCCTCAGCCGGAACCTCCTCCGGCTCTCCGCCCGGCCCATGGAATCCGGAACCTCATAGAGGCCGCCGGTTTGGCCGGCACGGAGCTCGCCCGACCGCTGCTGACGCTGCTGAACCCCGGCCTGCTTCCGGGGGCTTACCTCCTCGCGAGCGGGGTTGGGCTCGCGACCTCGCTGGCCTGCATCGAGCTCTTGGAGCGCCTCCCGCGGCTGGGTGAAGCGCCCGAGTCCCGGTGGGACCTGGCCAGCGTCCTCGAGTACGCGGCGCGTCCGGCGTACGTCGGGATCCTTCACTGCCTCGGGGGGGCATTTGCTGGGGCTCTTGGGACTCGGCGATCGGGCCTCGTCGCGCGTGCTCGACGCGGTCGAGGGCTCGGTCTGGGCTCCGCTGATCGAGGAGCCGGCGAAGCGGCTCATGAGCGATCTCTCCGGACTGCCGCTCCCGCTCGCGGGCTCCTGGTACGGGCTGCTGGAGGCCGCGATCGAGGGGGAGCTTTGGCCGCTGGAGTGGAGGGCGGTGGTCGACCGGGCGTCGAATCACGTCCTGTACGCGGTCGCCCCGCTACCGACCGGTGCGCTCCTGCACTCGCTAACCAACGTCACGTGCGATTTCGGTAACAAGTTTCCCGGGTACTGGGCGGGAGTGCTCGGACCAGCCCTCGCGACGCTCGGCGCGCTGGTGGAGAGCAGGTTGATGGGGCTCGGCTGACCCCCGCCGGACCCGTCCGGCGCGCCCCACCTCAGCCTGCCTTCGTGACCGGGCGGAGAGAGGCTACCGCAGGTTGCTCGTTGCCGTCACCGCGCGAGCCTCGGCCCCGGAGGCTGGGGCCCGCTCAGGGAGTGAGATTACAACGGTAGGAGCGCCCGGGCACCGCGGAGGAGGAGCGACCCGCCCGGAGCTAAGGGGCGAACCCGCCGGCCACCCGCCGGTACCTCAGCTCGGAGGGGAGGCCACCGAGTTCGGGGGCCAGCTCGAGCCTGAGCTCCTCTTGGGTGGGGTCCCTGACGCACTCGCGGTCGAGGCGGATGCAGAGGCAGCCGGGTTTCAACCTATCGCAGACGTCCTTGATCCTGCGGTCGGAGGTCACGAGGACGGCCCTCTTGACCGCGGCCACGAGGACGTTGGCCACGTGCACGTGCTCGTCGCCGGCGCGCCCCTCCACGAAGTCGTGCTTGAAGTCCCTGAACTCGGGTGGGCAGGTGCACCCCGCGCGCAGCAGCTCCCGGTACAGCCGCTCCAGCTGCTCGAGGAGGCCTGACCGGGACAGTAGCCTGGGCACCCTTACCTCCTTGTGACTCCTGAACAGGTGGCAGAGACCCCGTACGGTTGGGCTTACGGGCGAGGCGGGGCAGTCGTCGCACACGACCCGCTCGTCCGCGAGCTCCCTCACGATCTCGGCGTACTTCGCCTGGAGCTCCTCGTAGGAGTACAGGACGAACCTCTCACCCATCAGCCGCCTGAGCTCGAGGAGGAACGCGTACACGACGTTGTCGGTCGGCGCCTCGCAGAGATCGTCCGAGAAGGCCCCGACGAGGGCCGCGAACACGTCGGCGTCCAGGACGACGCCACGGAAGCTGCAGAGCCTCTCCCGAAGCCTCGCCGGCACGTCCGACTCATCGCCCCGCGACACCGACCGACACCCCGAGGAGCCTCCGCGCCAGCTCCACCTCGGGGTGATTTTCGCCGCAGCGGCGGGCCGCCCGGATCACGGCTCGGGCCAGCTCGAGGACCTCCTTCCTAACGTTCTCCGGCACCCCCTCCAGCGCGGACTCCGGGGCGCCCTCCCTGACCGCCAACAGCGCCGCGTGGAACGCGTTGACGGGGTCTTCTCGGGGCCGCAGCTCGCGCCTTTCGCGGTAGGACTCCAGCCTGCCGTCCGCGCTCAGGTACGGCAGCTCGTCCGGGTCCAGCTTCAGCGCCCTCAGCAGCGGCTCGAGCCTCCTCCGGCTCGGCGGATCGCAGGACTCGCGGTACCCCCAAAGCAGCCGGTACACCGCGTAGAACCGCGCCCTCGGGTCCGACACGCCCACGTTGAGGAGCTCCAGGACCGCCGTCACCAGCTCTCGCCAGCCCTCCGCGAGCACCTCTGAGAGGACCTCGGGTTGCCGGATGCTCAGGCTGTCCCCGCCCCGCTTGACGACGTCCAGCCCCGTGCACGGGGGAAGGGCGGCGGCGTACGGCACCACCCCCACCGACTCCCACCCGCGCCCCTCCAGGTCGCGCGCCGCGTCCAGAAGCCTTCGCACGGCGTCCCTCACCTCGGAGACGACGTCTTCCCAGTCAACCTCCTCGGGCGACTCGCGCTCGACCAGCGGGACCACCAGCACGTTCTCGCCGAACACCGGCCACGCCGACGCGGCCCTGAGCCCCCGGCCCACGATCTCCCCCACGACCTCCATCCATCGCTCCGCCACCCGGTCACTCCGGAGCACGAGGAAGGATCGGCCACCCCAGCTGAGCCCGCCGAGGATCGAGCTCCCGCCTCGTCCCTCCGTCCCCCACACCGGCGCGTTCAGCAGGGCCCCCGACCAGGCCCGGAACAGCGCGTCCGGGAGGTCCCGAGCCACCCCCCACCCACCGTCGGCCACCTCGACCTCCACCTCGACACCCTCCGCGACCTCGATCAGCTCCCGACAGGCCCTTAGGATCTCACTGGAAACCTTCTCCCACGCCCGGGGAACGGGCAGCTCCCCGTACTCCCACGCCCAGCCTTCAGCCCTCCCTGGTTCCCCGACCGCCGGGTCCCAGCGGGACAGCACGGAGTTCCGCAGGGAGAGCTCGGTCAGGACGGCGGCGGCCCAGACCCTGCACCACTCCAGACTCTCACCGACGTTGAGGGTCACGGTGACGGCCTCCAGGAGCGCGGCCAGCTGCCTGCTGTTGAACATCCAGGAGACGTCCCAAACGCCCCACCTCCGGAGCCACCCCGGTGGGTCCTCGCACGGCAGGAGCCGGCTTCTGCCCAGCTCACGGGCCAGCTCGCGGGCCCGCTCGACGCGATCAAGGTCCGGATCCGTGGCCGACCGGACCGAGCCGTCCTCCACGACGGCCGCCAGGTACGCTCCGGCGGGGCCTCCCCTGGCGGCCCGGAGCAGGAAACTCCGCCGGACCCTCTCCAGCCCCCACGATTCCCTACACCTCGGGCAGGTCACGCGGCCGGCCCGGAGGGTTCCCGGACCGGCCTCCTCCGGCTCGACGACCTCGAACTCCACCTCGTCACCGCCCTCCGGCACCTCCACCCTTAACGCACAGCTTCCCTTCACGATCCACCGGTGCTCCATGAGCGGTATCAGGAGCCCGCACTGCGGGCACCTCACCCGCTTGATCCACAGGTAAGCCCGCTCCCCACCGCCGTAGAGGTCACTGAGCCGCCTCCTCAGGACCCTTCCCACCTGCCGGAGGAAGCCGGCCAACTCCTCCAGCGCCTCCTCGCCCTCCTCCAACAGTCGCCCAAACACCTCCTCAAAGAACCGGGCGATCGCGGGATCGGGTGCAACGAGCCGGACCCGCCGCCCCGCCCGCGCCGCCTCGAGCGCGACCGACCCATCACCGAAGACCCGCACCTCTTCAGGTTCCTCGCCCAGCGCCCCGATCGAGGTCCTCCAGGGTTCCCCAATGACCGGCTGCAGCGCCGGAAGCAGAGCCTCCCGCTCCGCGTCCTCCGTGGAGAGGCTCAGCAGGACCACCGCCCGGGCCAGCGCGAGCGGCGACCTGAACCCTGGGAGCACCCCAACCGGTGACCCGAGCCCTCGCTCGCGCTCGCACTCATCCGAGACGAGAGTGATCGGGAACCACGAGTCGATTTTGTGACCCGTCAACGCGCGTCACCTCCGGGCACCGGCGATTCCGCACCCGCCAGTAAGTCTTTCCATGCCCGGAGCCCGAGCGCGACCGGACCAGCTCCGGGGCCGGCCACCCGAGCCCGTTTCCTCATCAAAGCAACCCGCTTCTAAAAACCGGAGACCGTTTCAGAATCGTCATATCAACCCCGCGACGGCGAGGGGCGCCCGAGCCGGATGAGGCAGTTCCCGAGCCCCGAGGAGGCCAGTCAACGGCGTAGAAAACCGGAAGAAATCCTTGCCGACACGTACAGACGGGCCGGGTTAGCGCCTGGAGCCGTTCCGCGGCGTCGGCCCGTCACGACCGCTTAACCACGGCCAGCAGCGGCACCAACTCCTCGTCCGTCTCCACGATCCCCAGGTCGACGGTGACGCCGGGCTTGGAGAGGGCCGCGTCTCGAACCTCTCGGAGCAGGTCACGGATGCGCTCCCCGCTTCCGGCCCATCCCACGTACTCCAGCTTCAGCCTCCCACCCTTCCCCTGTCGAGCCTTCACGTAGACGAGCCGCCGCCACCGCCGGGGCGGGCTGTACGGGAGTCCTCTTTTCCAGGGAAGCTCCCACGCGACGAACGGCGTGACCCCCCACAGTCGCTTGACCCGGCGGATCTCGCCGAACTCCTTCTCGAACCCGTCCAGGTACCTCCTAACGCTTCCGGCAGCGCTCAGCTCGCGTCGCTCGGTCTCCACGAGGCGCAGCTGCTCCGGGTCCAACTCGTGCAATCTCATGCACGCGAAGGGGCTGAGAACCTCCTCCACCTCCCGCTCGTCCGCCCCTCTGACCTCGGTGGTGCAGTCGACGATATCAACCACGTCCCAGTCCCGCCTCCCTTCGACCCTGTAGAGCCGACCGTCGAGCACAAAGCCCGCAGCCTCCTTGCTCCCCTCCCTGATCGGTATCCGGTAGCACTTTTTCCGCTCCTTCGGCTTAACCGCCCTCAGCACGACCCCATCGTTCCGCTCGTCCCTGTCCACGAGGAAGACCTTGAAGCGACCGTCCGGCAGCCTTGGGTTACCCACGGCCACCGTCCTGCCGCGGTCCCTAATCCTCTTTACCACGTATTCTCGGATGCGTCCGACGTCTCTCTTCCTTACCCCGACGAGGATCTCGTCACCATCCCTAGCCCGGTCCAGGGCTCGTTGCGTCAAGTTCATGCTCCCGACGAGGACTTCGTCGTCGCCGAGGTACACCTTTAGGTGCGTCCCGAGGCGCTCCTCTCCCCCCTCGCGACGGTCCTTTCTCCTACTGACGTCGAGGACGTGGAACCCCAGTCGCGCCCACTCAACCACGACCCGCTCAAGCTCCCGCTCAGGCAGGTGCTCCCGGGTCGCGTCGTAGTCGAAGATCAGGTAGGACCGCTCGGCGCGGAAGAGCTCCTCCCAGTCCTCGCTATCCACCGACCGCCGGAGGTCGCCGGCATAGTCCCGGAGCCACTCCCACAGCTCCTTCGGAGTGACGGTGACCCACGGACTCACGACCGTCAGCTCTCTCTCCGCACCGCGAAGCAGCCGCAGCAGCTCCCTGGCCACCGATACCTCAACGCTCATTTCCGGGCTCCCCGGCGCGCCGTGTCGACGGCTGGACGGTTTACCCATCCGAGGAGCCTCCGCCGCGGGACCTGGGTGCTGACCCGATGGAAGGTCCGAGCACCGGGTAGGGAGCGCTTCGACCCCGGGCGACCGGATAAGGGGGTCCTCTACGGGCCAAGCTCTCGGCGCCCCAGAGCGAAGGCCGCGCGGTCGGGCCGGGCAGGCTGGGCGCAGCGGACGGAGTGCCGGACCGTGGGCGAGCGCTCCCGGTTGCGATCGTCCCGGTCATTGCCCTGATCCTGCCGGCACCCGCCCACGGCGACTCCCGGGCGGGCCCGGGAGCGCTCCTGGGCGTGGGAGTGCGGAGCTGGCTGGTAATCAAGGACGTCCGTGAGAAGACGGTAACCACGGGACGCGGCGGCACAGAGGGGATCCTCGATTACGTGATCGCGGAGCACCGGGCGTACATCCGGGCTAAGGAGCCCGGGAGGTCGGTGACGCTGCACGTGCTCCTGCCGGAAGGTTCGGAGGTGCTCGAGTCCCGATTTTACCCTTCGATCACGGGCGCCAACGTGCCCAACGCGAGGTGGGAGCGGGTCAAGCCCGTGTGCCGCTCGGGAGTCACGTGGGAGCTCCCCGGACGAGGGGCGGGAGTGGGTCCAGTTGGACTCCGAGGTGATCCCTAGGCACGACCGTCGTGTACGCCCAGCCGTACCTGGCGACGCTGGACCACCGGTCCATGGGCCACCCGTCGGAGGGCGTCCTGAGGTTCAGGCTGGAGAACAATCGGGGGTTGACGGGATAGCTGGGTGAGGTGAGGCTGCCCGAAAACTACGGGCTCGAGAGGGTGCGTGGCGTTGAGTTTCGGGCGCCGAGACGGCCCGGTTTTTACACCCTGATCGTGGAGCACGAGGAGGGCGCTCGGAAGGGCGCAGACCCCGACGGTGCTCCGCATGGAGGGGCGGGGCCACCGCGGGGTGCCCGCCCCGGTGGCGCCGGCGATCCGGTGAGGCGAGGTTCCACCTGGCGCGCCCCGGCCTGACCTGAACACCCCACCTCCCGATCTCCACCGGCCGCAGTCGATCAGAACTCCTCGTACTCGTCGAGGAGCATCCGCCAGACTTCCTCATACTCCTCCGGGGTGGCGAGGTGGAACTCAATCGGGTGATGATCCGGCAGGTCGAGTTCTCGCTCCAGCTCGCGGATCAGGTCTACCCGATCCTCCAGGTCCCTTGGGACCTCTTCGGACACGATCAGCACGTCCAGGTCGCTCCCGGGCAGCGCCTCCCCCTTGACCGCACTCCCGAACACGAACACTCGGGTCTCCTCGCCGAGAAGGCGCCGGGCAACCTCCGCGACCCGCTCGCCCCACTCGCGCCACCGCGACACGAACTCCCGATAGTTCCGGCGGTTGATCCGGGCCCGGCGAATCAATAGATTCCGACGCATCCCCGGTGCCCGGGAGCCCACGATGAGGAGGCTGAGGAAGAGACTTTTGGAGCGCGCGGAGGGGTCGCTGGAGGCCTCGCGGTGGCTCCTGGAGCGGGGTGACACCGACCTGGCGCTGGTCATGGCGGAGCAGGCCGCGCAGCTCAGAATCAAGGCCGCCCAGATCCTGCTCACAGGAGAGCACGCGCGAGGGCACGATTTGCGGGAACTCCTCGGAGTTCTCCGGGACGTTACCGGGGACGAGCGCATCGACGAGTTCATCCGCGAGCACGCGAAGGCGCTCGACGTGCTGGCCGTGGCCTACACCGAGTGCCGATACGGTGCCTGGAAACCCTCTAAAGAAACCGCAGAGTGGGCCGTCGAGACCGTCAAGGAGCTCTTTGAGCTGCTCGAGCGGTTGGAGGAAGACCATGGACCGGGGTGACTCGACCCGCCCATGGGAACGGTGACCCTCCGGAACCACCCACCCCACCACGGGCTCTCTCGGTCGCTCGCGTGGCTCAGCCCCCGCGATCGTGACCCGGGCCTGCCGGTAGTCCCTCACCCCCCGCCCGCTTCCTCCCACGTATGGCCGACCTTGGAGAGTGTGTCGACGGCCTGCGATAACCGCTTCTCGGGACCGCGGGCTCGGCTTCCCAACGCGGCCCGCGGTACTGAAACTCACACCCCGGAGAACTCCGGTGCCCACGCGGTGACGGTGAGCTGGACGTCACTCCTCGACCGCAGCGCGGACTTCGTCCAGAACGCGACGGAGGTCCTCGAACACCTCCTCGGCCTTCTTCACGACCTCCTCCGCGTCTCCCTCGAAGGGAGGCTCGAACCGGGAGAAGTATCCCTCCAGGAGCGAAGCCAGCGCGTCGCGGTGCTCCCTGGCGATCCGCCGGACCTCAACCGCCAGGTCTCCTTCTTCCATGTCCAGCAGCTTCATCGCAAGCACGCCCAGGAGCTGCCTGAGATCGTGGGTCCTCGGCGGCTTGACGTCCAGCTCCCGGAGCGTGGCCTTGATCAGGAGCTCGAGGGCCTGGTGGGCCTCGGCGACCGCGAGCGATCCGAGACCCTCCCGCAGTGCGCGTTTGGCCTCCGAGAGCTTCCACTTAGCCATCCTCACCATTTCTTCGACGTCTACGCTCATCTCTTCACCTCCCGCGGGTAGCTCGACGGGGAGGTTCCGGGCGAGCGCCCTCACGGCCTTCAGACACTCATCGAGGTGCTCCGAGAGCTCCTCCAGGCTCGGCTCCTCACCCTCTCGGGCGACCTTCAGGCGCCGCTCCAGCCTCCTCAGAACCTCCTTGGCCCCTCGGGCGGCGCTCCCCGGCAGGTCCTTCGGATCCTTGGACGGTGACCCAGCCAGCGCGAGGCTCGCCGCCCTGAGGCAGAGTCTCATCCCCTCGCGGGCGGCGGCGAGGCCGGCAAGCGGCGGGAGTCCCTCGGCGGCCTCAAGCAGCGCGAGCCCGGACCTCCATAAGGCCCTGACCACGGACGCCGAGCGTCCCGGCGTCTCGGGCTCGCCGTGCTCGCGGAGGGTGCCATCCGGCCTCACCTCGACGTACGCGTCGGGCGGATCGCGCTCGAACGCCTCCCGGGTCACCACGTGGAGGTGCACGGGGGCGAACGGGTCCACGCCCGCCCGGTTCAGGATCTCGGCGGCCGCCTTCCCGGGGTCAACGCAGCCCTCGTCCTCGACGACCACGGCCACGTCCAGGTCAGAGGCCGCCGTTGTCTCGCCCTTAACCGCGCTGCCGAAGACGTAAACCCGGGCGTCCTCGCCCAGGACCTCGCGCGCGGCCCGCGCGATTTTCACCGCCACCTCCCTCCAGTCCCAGTCCCGAAGAAGCACGGTCTGCCGCCCCCAGTTGACCGTCGTCCCCGGATCATCGTCGGCTCTCAGCGCTCACCCGGGTGTCGCGCTCGCGACCGCGCCGGACCCGACCGACGCTAGGGGGATTGTAATCGAGGGCTCCGAGCGCCCAGCGGCGCGCGTTCGACCTGGACACTGCGGTCTTCCAGCCACCTGGGTGATGCGATCCCGACGCGAAGCTCCGTCGAAGTGCGGCCGTTCCATGTGGTAACGAGGCTCCAGGCACTCAGGGAAAAGCGCACGCCTCGGTGGTGCATCTGAAGCCTCCAAACTTCACATCCAAGTTTCGTTTCGAAATATCGTTGGCCCGGGGACGGGCCACTCAGCGCTGGTTGGCTATCCTCCCCAGGGTTAGGGCCGGTTCCAGAGGATTTGTAACCTCGAAGGTGAGCCGCCAGTCGCCCGCTTGAAGGCTTCCGAGGCGGGTCGGTGGGCATCGGAACGTTTTTACCTGCGCCCGGTTACAAGGGGGGCGAGTGCTGGCTCGGGGTGGCGGGCGTGTCCTGGTGGGGGGCTCCGCTGCCGGCGGATCCCGTGGAGCGGATTCGGTGCCTGCGCGTGCTGCGTGAAGCGTACCGCCGACAGGTCAAGCCCGAGCTGCGAGAGACGTATCGCAAGATCGGCGGGAAGACGTACGGACCGTACTTCGTGGCGTACTTCAAGCGGACTCCGGGGCGCCGGCGCCCGCGCTTGATCTACCTGGGCAAGTCGGGCCCGAGCGTGGAGTTCGTGGAGTGGCTCGCCGAGCAGTCGAGGAGGACCGTGCTCGACCTTGCTCGACTCGCGGTGCGGCACCTTCGAGCCGCGCTCGAGCGGATCGTGCGGGAGGCTCACAAGTCGGAGAATCCACGCCGGCTAATCGCCCGCACCCTCGCCCTCGCCTTCGACCTCGAGCCCGCGGGGCTACCCCAACTCCGCGACCTCCTCGACCGAGCGCCCAGGTTCGCGAGGACCGTGCTCGGACCCTGGAAAGCCTGGTTCACCGAGCGGGTACTCCGCAGGCTGCTGTCCCGTTAGCCCCCGAGGACAAGCACCGGGTTCCGAGCGCACGACTCGAGCTCGAGCGATGGAAGGCGAAGGACTTGACGGTCGCAAAGCGGGCCTCGTCACCCGGGAACGTGGCCGTATCCGTACACCGGCCGGGGGTTATTGATGCGGCGGGCGAGGAGGGCGATCACTGCCGCCACCGCCACGGGCAGCACCGGAACGCCGCGCCTCCGCGACTTCCGCTCCGATGAGGGCTCGGGCGCGCCCACGCCGCTCACCGCGTGCCCCTTCGACTCGCCCTTCGAGCCCTTCGAGGACCGCTCCGACCCTGGACTCGGACCGTGATAGTAATTCCAGACCACGCGCGTGACCGCGGTCCCCTGGCTTACGGTCGCGCCCCGCTCCGCCGCACCGTTCGACGCGCCCTCACCCCAGCCCTCACCTTCCGACGCCCGCTCCCCCACGTACCCGGACGGCCCTCCTTGGCTTCCGGACACCCCGCTGACCACGCCGGGCTCCTCTTCGCCGGTGCCCTCCTCACCCCTCACGCGCTCCAGGATCTCCATGCCAACGTACCCGCACTCCCAGCCGCGCCCCCTCATGAACTCGGGCGGCGGCGTCTCGTCGGTGCCATGCGCCCCCAAGGGCAGGTCGATCTTGCACACGACCGGGACCCCGGCGAGCGCGAGCTTCCGGACGACGTCCACAAGCTCCTCCACGGACGACACGCTGTACCCGTAAACTGTGATCTCGACGACCCTACCGCCCACGCACCAACGGTAGCTCCGGACCTCGTGCAGCCCCTCCCGGAGCCAGGCAAGCTCCCGCGGCAGGTCGTTCGGAGATCTCGGCAGCGGGAAGTACGCGATCGCCGCGCGCCAGTCGCACGTGATCCGGACCGGGGTCGCCCACGGCAGGATGGTGCCCGGCGACCGGGTGGGAAGGCTCGCGCCGGCCTGGATGGCCGCGTTGATGACTGGCACCATCTTCCAGACCAGGTACTCTCGGCTGATCTCCATGTAGTCCATGTAGTTGGCGATCGGGTTGGTCGGGTTGAAGGGGTCCAGGAACGAGCAATCCTTGACCACGAACTCGGTCCCGTCCTCCGTCGCGCCCAGCACGACCACCGCGTGGGGCACGTGGAGCCTGCGCTTCGGGTCCGGCGACCCCTTCGACCTCCAGACGATGACCCCTACGTTCCCGCCGGCCACGGCAAAGATGGCGTACGGGTACACGCCCGCGTCACGCTCCGACTCAGTCTTCAGCCCCGTGGCCCTCCAGAACTCGACCTCCGCGACCTCGAGCGCCTCCGGCGTGAGGACCTCCCCGAGGATGGGCTCCCAAATCCCCCGGGCTACCGCGACGTTGTACATTGTGAGCACGGCCACCTCGCCGCACCAGGTGTGGTCAGGCCGACCGTCCCCGTCCACGTCGCGGCCGAACTCGACCTGCCCGAAGTCCGGGTCCGGGACGATGACCTGTGCCGGCCCTTCCGCGAGGCCGATCCTCAGGGTGTGGACCTCGGCTGAGGAGGCTTCGGGCGCGAGCAGCAAAGGGAGCATCAAGAGAGCAGTGAGGAGCCGCAAACTCCGGCCCCCTGGGTCATGATGATAATCAGACGGAAATCACTGACGGTTCGGGGCCGCCAGGTCGCCTAACCCCTCGTCGCCCGCCGGAACGCCAGGGCCGACGTCGCGAAGACCGCGGCGGTGGCGGTCGTCCCCACGACCACGTCCGTCGCCACCGGCTTACCGTGCAGGTCCGCCGCCCGGAGCGCGTGCACGAACGTTACGGGAAGGTACCAGTGGAGGACCTTGAGCGCGACCTCCGGCACCAGGTTCTCCGGGATCACGACCGCCCCGAGGAGCGTGGCGGGGATCCCGATGGCGTTGAGCATGGCGCTCGCTGACTTCTCTTCCCGGCACGCAGCGCCACCAGGACGCCGACGGCCGTCGAGGCCACGGTTCCCAGCAGCACGAGGGCTCAGCCCTCGGACGAGGGTAGGTACCGAATTTCGAGGGCCACGCACGAGTAGGCGACGCCCAGCAGGGTGCCTAGCACCACGATGACGGCCGTGGCCAGGTACTTGCCGGCCAGGAACTCCCAGGTGAGACCGGGGTGGTCGCCAGTTGCCGAAGCGTACCCGTCCTCAGCTCGTCCAGCGTCAGCATCGCCGCCGACGCTGCGAACAGCAACTGCACGCTGATGAACGCGAGCGGGAAGAAGCCTTTCATCACCGCCCGCGTCGCCCCGTGCACGTCCACGCGGAAGGGCTTCGCGTACGCCTCGACGAACTCCACGTACGGAGCTGGAACCTCTCGGCGTATCTCGCTTCAACCCCTCCGGCGCGCCGATCACCGCTCCCTTCACCGCCTTGTACTCCCGCGGATCCGTGTGGTCGACGTACACCTTTACCCGCGGTCGCTCCCCTCCCGGACCGCGCGGTCGAACCCGCGGGGAACGTGATCACCGCGTCCAGGTCGCCCGCTTCAGCAGGCGGAGGACCCCCCGCTCGTCGGACAGCGTCCTAACGTGCAGCTCCTTCGAGCCCTTCAGACCCTCCACGAAGGCCTCCGCGATCTTCGAGCCGTACGTGACCACGCCCACGTCCGCGCGGAGCCGGTGACTCCCGCCGAACTGAACTTGAACACCGTGAGCGGGAGGATCGGAAACACGAACACCCAAAAGACCGCGGACCGATCGCGGAGTGTTCCCCCTGACGTCCTTGACCGCGACCGCCAGGACGCGCCGAGAGTTCAAGCCGGCTCGACCCCGGTCAGCCTGACGAACGCGTCCTCGAGCGAGGTCTCCTCCACCCGGACCCCCCGATCTGAGAGTCTGCCCTCTGCAGCGCCTCCACGACCCTCACAAGGTCACGGTCGGGATTCTCCACGTGGACTCCAGCTCGTCGCCCCCCTCCGCACCGCCGTAAACGGGAGCTCCTCCTCGCCCCGGATGGCTCCCTTCACCACGATCACGGGCTCGCCACTCACCTCCCGCCGAAGTTCCTCGGGCGTGCCGACTGCGACGATCTCCCCCCTCGTGGATCACGGCGATCCGATCGGCCAGGAGCTCCGCCCCCTCCATGTCATGAGTCGCGACCAGCAGGGCGCGACCATACTTCAGCCCCTCAAGGAGCTCCCAGAGCTCGCGCCGAGACTTGACGTCGGGGGCCCTCCGTGGGCTCGTCCAGGATCAGCAGGTTGGGGTTCGGCAGGGGGCGATCGCCAGGCTGAGTCTCCGCCGGTAGCCCCCCGCTCAGCCGGTCCTCCCGCCGGTCCGGAAGGCCAAACCGCTGGACGAGCTCACGGACGCGGTCCTTAGACGTCCCGTACATGGTCGCGAAGAAGCGGAGGTTCTCCAGGGCCGTGAGGTACCCGTAATGGAGGCGCTCCTGCGGCACGTAGCCCACGCGGCCGGCCAGCCTTCGGGAGGACCTCGCCGAAGACGCGGACTTCCCCCTCGGAGGGCTCGAGCTCCCCCGCGACGACGCGCGACAGGGTGGTTTTTCCCGACACGTTCGGGCTCAAGAGAACCAGGCACTCGCCTTCCTCGACCGTGAGATCCACGGCTCGCAGTACCGTCACGTCTCCGAAGCGGACGGTCACGTCCCTCAGCTCGGCGACGGATGGAGAGGCTCACACCCCCGCCGAAATCCTCCCGAGGCTCGTGGATTACCCCAGTCCAGCCACCCGGTACCTTCGCGTTCCAGAGGCGAACTACGGCCCTCTCGTCCACCGCGCCGGCGCGCCGTGCACGTCCGTCGTGTATTCCGATCCACGAAATCATATAACGTTCTAGTACCTTCCGAACCGTGATATTACTCAATGCGTATAGATAGTATGGTCTTCCGGTGGGGGACGGAGCCCTGCTCGGGGGTTGTGAAGCGTGCGAGGTCCCAGCCCCGCGGTGTTAGTCGCCCTACTGATCCTTCCTACTCCGGGTCTGGCGGCGTTGGAGATCGTGCACATGACGAGGTGCGATGAGCTGGGGATCCCCAGACAGCCCCTCATCCACGGTTGGTGCGCGCTTGAATACAGGTACTATAACTATGATGATAAGGCGATCGTGAGCACCTATACTACGGAGTGGTTGGAGAAGCGCAGGGGAACAGGAACGCTAGTTCCCGCCTTAAGATTAGCCATGAACAAGCATAAATCCGGTAACAGTGTGCTCGTGGACAGGTACAAGCTGACGCCCAAGTTGGACGGCAGCGGGATAGTATGTGACACGGGTGCTTCGTACGGTGTTTACTTCGGGATACCCGGACGCCTCAGCTACTTTGAGGAGATCAACAAGTACTGCCCTTACTACTCCAGCGACGTGGACCTCCACTGGCGCGGGGTGCTCGACGGTGTGGACCTCTGGGACGACGTTGACATCGACGCTAGCGTGTTCTACGGCTTCAACTTCGGACCGCCGGTGGCTCTCGACGACCGCACAGTGCTGGTGCCCTTCTACGACAGGAAGAACGGTAAGATTGTGATCAAGCGGGTGATCACGAGGCCCAGAGTACTGGTCGAGGACCTTGTGGGAGTGCCAGTCAAGTTCCCGGAAGATGCGCCGTCCGGGAGGGTGAAGTGCGCCAGCCGGGTGCTGACGGACCCATACCTGGCGGCGTACGACGTGTTCGGCGCCGGCGGGAGGACGTACCTCCTCGTGGTTTGGGTCACCGAGCGCGCCGCCGAGAATGCGCGTTACTACGACGTCAAGTACCGCATTTACGATATTACTGACCCTTATCATCCAGGGCTCGTCCGTGAGGGAACGCTCGCAACCGTCAAGGGAACGGGCATGTACGTGATGGTGAGAGGTCCGTACGTGCTCGTGAGGTACTGGAACCCGGTGGAACGCGATGGAAAAGTGGTGAGCAGCGAGCTGTACGACGTCATGAGGGGGCGCCTGGTGTCAGATGAGCCCATCGAAGCGCTGGCACCGCTCCTGGCGCCGGGGATACCTAGGTTCGACAAGGGCTCGGAGGACAGCGTGAAGTTCCTGGTTGCATGGGGGTCGAGAGGCGCCAGAGTGTGGCTCATCGACGCCGTTGAGGGTAAGGTGGTCGACGAGTACGAGTTCCGTGATCCGTACGGGAGGCGTCTGGAGGTGTTCGCCCCGTTCGTGCTGGTGGAAGGCGGGGAGGACGGCAAGCTGGAAGAGGTCGGACTGCTGGTCGTGAGGCCGGAGTTCAAGGTCGAGAAGGTGGAGGTTGGGCTGGACCGGCTGAAGGTGATGCTGGGCGTCGAGGGCTTCGCGAGCAGGGGCTCGCTGGCGGCGGTGACCGCGGAGCTCCGAGACGCGTCGGGTAGCACCGTAGCGGTGTCCGAGTATGTGAAGCTTGGGAGGGAGGGTGACCGGTGGACCGTCACTCTGGAGCTGGTCCCGCGAACGAGAATCGAGCCGGGCGAGTACAAGCTGGTTCTGAGGTACTCGGCACCGCTGGTGGCCTCGGTACCGGAGAGGTACCTGCACCGCACGTGCGAGCCCCGGATGTGGATCTCAGTCGATCGTCAGTACGAGCTCGAGGTTCGACTAACGAAGGCCGTTGGCGGCGGGCAGGGCAGCGAGCAGGGTGGTCAGGGAGGAGGTCAGCAGGCGGACCAGAACCAGGGCCAGCCGGGCCAGGGAGGCCATGAAGGCAAGGGCCAGCCGGGTCGTCATCAGGGTAAGCAGTCCTCAGAGGGAGGTCAGCAGGGTCAAGGTGACCAGGGTGGCGTGCGAAAGTTCCCAGTCCTCGTACCGCCGGTGATCCCGCCGAGGCGCTGGGTCCGCACCTGATCCCCTTCCGCCCTCCCCTCGCCTCCACCTTCGTTCCGGGATGCGGGCGCGTCGGCGGGGCTCCGGCCGGTCAGCGATGGTTTACGCTTTGGACCGTTTGGGGATGGGGACGACGGCTACGACTGGTACCGCTGCCACCACCCGTCTTCCCGGGTGGTCGCTCCGCGGGCGGCTCCAACCTCTTTTCCAGCACGAAAAACGGGCCAAGAGCCACGTATAACGGCCACGACTCGCTGCTCGGTGTCCTCATTCTTTATGAGGAAGGTCCCATCCAGCTCGCCCACGTCCACGTCCCATCCCAGCACAGTCGCGGGAAGCGTCCGGAGCTCCTCACCCAGGCGCACTTCGTATGAGTCCGGTCTCACCCACGCCACCTGGAGGTCTCCCGGCTCGGGCTCGGCCTTTACCAGGCGTAATCCCTCGCTCGTCAGCAGGATCGGGCCGGCCATGAACCAATAGTCGAACCTGTATTCAGCGCGCACCTCCCCTATCGGGTGGAACTCCGGCCTTCCGCCAGTCCACTTCAGGTACCCGAGCCTAAGGGTGTCCCCGTCAGCCTCCCAGGCGACGAATGCTAGCCAGTCGACACGCTTTCCTGATGGGAGCGTCGTCGTGACGACGTCGATGTATGGGAGGTCCTCACCGCTCGCGCTGACGCTCGCGACGACACCTCAGACCTCCCGTCGGAGTCGCGCTTCAGCAGGAAGATGTAGTCGCCTGCGGCGGGCCTGCTCCACCTGTTTTCCCGTAGGCAACGAACTCCCAGCCCTCTGGGACTCTCAGCGTTACGGTCTTCCAGCCTGAGGAGGTTCTGCGGACGAGCACGGCCCGGTCCGGAACGTCGAGGAACGTGACGACGTACCCGTCCTTGCACCTGCCGAGGTTCGGGTGACCGGAGTTGGTGTAGGGCGGGTGCGTCACCGTGAACTCCGCGAGCACCTCCCGTTCCCCGGAGTCCAGGTACAGCCTGACGAGCCGAGCCTGTACCGGCCTTCACGTCCACGAGCTCGGGGGACGCTCCGGCCTTCACTCTCATGGCCAGCACCGGCATGCGCCTGGTTGAGACCGCTATGGTCAGCTGGCCGTGTTCGGCGTCGTGCACGGCACCGATGGGCTCGAAGTAGCATCCCGGATCCTCCGGGTTGAGCTCGGACACGTTAATTTTTCCGTACACCGGTCCCACCGACACCCGCCGTTCCCATGCGTTGTACTTCAGCAACCAGAGCTCGATCTTCGGACCCTTGTGCTCGTCGAGGTACCTGTTTATCAGCACCGAAACGTACGCCCCGTCCCCTTTCCGCCCAGTCACCGGAACCAGCCCGGAGATCCAGCTGGACGGAAATAGCGTGAATTGGGGCGCTCCGTACCACCCTCACTCCGCGCCGGTCGCTGTGGATGTGGATTTACCGCACTGGAATGACGTCCGACCCGTGTCTTCCGGGGTTGGGGACACGGAGGACCGCGTGACCGGGACGGGCGGGCACGATGCTGGGCATCTCACGCCCAGGCTCGAAGATAATTCTCGGAAAAACAAGTGGGTGAAGGTTGAGGGTGGTAGGCTCCCGGGCATTCGGTTCACGACCGCCGAGGACGTCGCGGTGGGACCGCCGGGACGACCATCACTCCGCCGCTCTTCCCGCCCTCACCCCTCCTGCTCTCCCTTCCTCTCACTCTCCTCTCCCCGGTCCCCTCCCCAGCGCCGCCAAACAGGGGCGCCAGCCACTCCTCACTCCTTGAGGGCTTGAACGCGCAGACCTCCACTGTACATCCGCCCGCCCCGTTTTCGGAGACTCTGACACCGTACAACCTCGGGGTCACCGCCAGCTCCTGGAACCCTGGCACCTCCCACACCTGGGTCGTGCCGGACCCGAGGATCAAGAGTTCGGCCGAGGAGGGTCCGATGGCCGGCACCACGCGGTACACCATCCCGTCGACCCTCAGCCTGACCCCTGTCTGCAGGAAGGAGAGGATCTCTCCTAGGTTCACCCGCCGCAGCTCCTCCGGGACACCGCCCTGCGGGCTGGGCCTGCAGACCACCCAGTCCCCGATCTCCGGGTTCGCGATCTCGGCCACACGGGCGAGTATCAGCCGCTCCGACGGGTCCAGGACGACCGAGTTCTGGAAGTACTGGACGGGCCTCTCGCGGCCGAAGTTGTCCGGTGGGATGATGCAGTCCGGCTCCCAGCCGGACGCCGTCCTCCTGAGTTCGACCAGGCCCACGAGGCCCGAGCCCGTGATCAAGTAGCCGTCGCCGAAGGGCTCGATCCGAAGCGTGCCTGGAATCGACACGGTGCCCGGCGGCAGCGTGGAGAGGACTTCGAACGTTACCAACCGCTCCGCGCGACCGTCCGGGTGCAGGCGCGTCAGGGTCAGCGTGTAGCGGTGGACGCCCTTGTCCTCGAGGAACTCGTGTCCCTCGTAAAGCAGCGCCAGAACCGTCCCATCCGGGCACGGTCTGGCTGCGAGGTAGGGGCCATCGAACCTTCGGACGTCGGTCCCGCTGCGCCGGAGGCTGACCGCTAGGGCGCAGCCGGCCGGACCAGCCTCCTCCTCACCAACCACGGCCGCGATCAGCAGCTCGCCTCGGTCCGGTAGGTACGCGGCTCCCTCGACCGCCGTGGACCTAGGCGTGCCCAGACTGACGTCCCCGAGGTGCGTGACCCCTTGGGCCCTCACCTCGTACAGCGACCAGCGCTCCGGCGTGCGGACGACGAGCAGCGCCGCGTTGTCCTTGCCCTCGATGGGCACCAGGTGGACGAAGCCGCTTCCGGGGCAGTCGGGGAACTCCTCCTTCCACAGGACCTCGGGCTGAAGCGCCTGGGCGGCCACCGGGAGGGTAAGCAGGAGCACCGCGATCGGTAGGACCCGCACCGGGATCCCCGGACGTGACGGTCGAGCCATGCTTGAAATAGTCACGGACCTCGGCGCTCGCGGTAGTCGCCGGGGTCGAGCCCGTTATGCGTGGATGATTTCAGCGTGCCCCGATGGTGAATGACTCGGCTACGTGCCTCCTGTCCTCAGGCTGCAGAGAGGGCATCCAACACGTCTCACCTGACCAAGGCCAAAGGCTGCGTCCTCGCCTAAACCCCCAGTCGGAAGAGGAGTCGCCTCTCATTTGCGAGCTTACGACCCGTGCCGGTAGCTTCCCCGATTAAGAAGTGAGGCGGTGCCACATGGAACCGAAGCAGGACTCGGACAAGATGGCACGTAATCCTCGCCTCCAGGGAATGGAAGTGCAGCACCAGGCACATGTGGCTTGGGCAGAGGCGGTAAGCCCTCGTGGACGTGCCGTCACTGGTGAGCAGTACCCCGGACGCGATCTCTCACCAACCTTTACGTCGGCAGGTCGGGCGAATGGAGGCGTGCACGCGCTCAACGCCGAGGCGTTGCCGGGCTGACTCCTCCTCCAACGAGTCGGCCGTGAGCGTCAGGATGGCGCGCTTTGGCCCCTCCACAACGCGACGGTGCGTTACACGGCGTTCAGGACCGGAAGGTGAAACCAGGGGCGGGACCGCGACCAACGCCATCGAAGAAGAGGTAATCAGAATCCGGGTCGACTGCGACCCGACATGGAAGCGACCTGGGGCGCTTAGATTGGGTTAGGACCGAGCGAGGTGGCCTCACCGCTGCGCTGGCCGAACGGAAGCTCCAGCACCGCTCCTCGAAAACTTCCGGCGAACGTACTGGACCGGAGCTTCTTCCACGATCTCTCGAACTCGTCCACCAGATTGTCCGGAGGCACCATCATGGAACTCAGCTCTCGCATGCTCCCTCGGTCACCGTTGATGGAGTCCGGGTGGCACCGCTTGAAAAGTCCACAACTCGCTCGATGCCCTCCGTGAGTGCCATGTTCCGTAGTGACTTCAGCAGCGCCTCCCCATCAATCTTGTCGAGCGCGTCCATCCCGTGCTTGCCGACCGAGTACGCCATGGTGGATGGCATCTCTCTTCCACTTGCTCCTCGATCATCCCGGTGGGAGCACCGCAAATCCACCTGGAGGTAGTTGCAGATCGCCTGGACTGCCCTCACGGTGAGAACTATGGACATGTCCTTGATGAGCGGAGCGATCTCGGGGTCCAAGACGTAGACGCCGTACTTCATGTCCTCCGCCAAGTCGGTACACCGCTCGACTTGCTCCTCCGACGACAGCTCGATCCCTGACCCTTCGGCTCGCGCGTCTGCCACCAGTACCAGGTCTCGAGTTTCCGTGCCCGGGATCCCGGCAGGGTGAAAGGAGGAGGCACCAGCGTCCTCCCGATCCGTGCGAGGCTCGCGCTCTAGGTCGTGGTGCAGGGCGGTCGGTGGGCACGTGCACGTCGTGCGGAGAACGGCTCCCTCGCGGACGTCGTCGATTAACCTCCTGGCGATCTCTACCGTGCACCCGAACGGGGTGTACGTACACCTCACCATGCCCCGCACCTACACGCTGTCGCCCGTCTCGAGCCCCACACCGACTGACTCCAATCGCTCCTTCGACCCCTCCGAGAGGTCAAGCTTCGGACCGCACAGGACCGCATCGCGCCCGGCCTCCGCCGCCCGATACGCCAGGTGCGCGCCGCCCAGCGGTAGCTCGTAATCTACCCTCAGACGATTCTCGACCAGCTTCACGGCCTTGCTCTCGTCCCGCACCCGTACACCGTGACTTTCACCGCCCCCAGAGGCTCGCCGGTGGGGACGATCGCGACTCGACGAAACGGAAGGGTAGCTTTCGTCTCCGGAGGTTCAACGCACCGCTTCGGCGTCGGCTCATTCGGTCCGGGGTCGAACGAGTGGTGCGGGCCTCGGTGATGTGGCACCCACGCGACCGGTCCTCTCCTGCCGGCCAGTGGACTTGACAGTAAGTTAAATGAACCTGACGTTGCAGGCGGGCCGGGGGCCCGCGCGATGGCCTCCCGGGCGACCACGATCGCCGTCCTTTTGGCGACATTCACGGTCCTCGTCCCGGGCACCGCCGACCAAGTAGACGTGTTCTTTGAGGGGGTCCCGAGCGGCGACCACGCGGACCTCCTGTACCTGGTGCACGTGTCGGAATCGGACACGGTTCGGGTCCTCCTGCCGCTCAACTCGGAGGTGCTGGGCGTGTACTGGTTCTCCGAGAGCGAGCTGAGGTCGAGCTCTCACGGCGAGCTGAAGCTGCCGCCCAAATCCGAGTGGTCGAAGCACGCGGTGCACGGTTGGCGGACCACTCACCGCCGGATCGAGTGGCGGGAAACCGGCGTGTACGTCGACCGGGGCTGGTACGTCAGGGTTCCGGTCGAAGGGTTCCCGGAGGGCGTGCGGCGCGCGTTCGGCGACCTGCTGGACCGAGGGTACGTGGACGTCCCCGTTCTGGAGGCGCGGGTCGACCGTGGCCTCCTGGTCGTCGAGGTGCGGGCGCGCGCCGTCAACGGGCACCTGCTACTGGCGGGGGACGATGGTTACCACCTCGGAGTCTCGTTCGAGAACGAGTCTGAGGACGTCAGGGACAGCTACGTCCTATGGGTCGACGATGGCCGCGCCCTTCTGGACCGCGGAGCCTCGTTCGAGGGACTGGGCCTGTGCGCCCTGAGCCTCGAGGACCTCAGGCGCGGGCGACTGGAGCCCGTCACGGTGAGCCGGGGCGGACCCGAGGTCCCGCCCTCACACTCCAAGCGGCGAGCGCTGGTCCTACCGCCGGTCGTGCCCCCGGTCCGCCGGCGCCGGTGGGCGATCGTCGTGCTCTTCTCGGCGGTTCTAGCGCTGCCTGCGTCGGTGCACGCCGACTCCCTCCCCCTGCCACGCCCGGAGCCCCTGGACCACCAGCTCGTGGTGCTGAGGGACGGGGACCGAGCGGTACACGTGCTCCTCCGGCTGTGGCCCGGAGTGGAGGGGACCGTGTACGTGCCGCGCTTGAGCCTGGAGTTGGCGGCGATCGTGCCCGCGGACATAGTACTGACGCAGAGCTCAGTTGAGGACGTGGAGCGCTGGTGCGAGAGGTACCACCCGCCCAGCCCGCCGAGTGAGCGGGCCTCGCTCCGGCTGCCCGAGTGGGTCCACGTGGTCTCGATGCGCGGGCTCGAGTGCAGCACTCGGTCCGAGTACCTTCTGGAGTCGCAGCTCGGCCGGATCCTCAAGCCGCTCCTCGAGAACGCCCTGGCCCTCCATGTGAGGACCGATGACGACGCGTTCCTGTACCTCCGGCTGCGGTCCAGCGAGTATCTGCCGATCGGCCTCACCGCCAACCTCCTGCTCGAGGGCCTGCCACGGTACCTCTGCCTCGTCCGCGCGGGCGATCAGTGGTACGTCGGGCTCAACGACTCCCGGCTCCTGCGCAACCTGCACCCCGACCTGTACGTGCTGGTCATCCCGTGGTACGCGGCGGGCGGGGCCCTCCTGAAGACGAACCTCCTGCAGGTCGGCCGGCTGCGGGACCTCGCGCGGGGCCCGGAGACGATCGTGCTGCGGCTCGCGCGGGCGGACGCGGTGCTCCTCGACGTCGTCGCCACGGTCCCGGAGGTGCCGCTGCCCGCTGGGGCCCGGATCCTGCGGTGCGCGACCGTGCCCAGGGACGCGTACCGGGAGGCGTACACCGGCGTGCACGCGCCCGGAGCTCAACCCGCTCGCTGGACGGTGGTGCGCGAGGGTACCGCAGACGTTCCCGGACTAGGTAAGCTGAAGTATCAGGTGGTGCGCGTGGACCTGCCTAAGGATCGGCTGGCCGTCCTTCGGGTCATCGTTCCCATGAACGACCGCCGGCTGATCGTGCCCGTGCTTCCCGGGAGCCACTGCCTGGTCGGGGACCCCGCCTGGAGGGTTGGGGCGGCGGGCCTCGAGTGGTGGGTGTTCGACAAGGTCAAATCCGGGGTGCTGCTCGGAGGCGCCGTGGTTGAGTCTCGGCGGCCGTGGCTGAAAGAGCTCCTCGTTAAGGTCATCATCGCCGTGCCGGTGGCGCTGGCGCTCGTGACGCTGGAGGGGATGCTGGAGAAGCTGTTGGCGGGCGAGAACCCGCTGGACGCGCTCAGGGAAGTGACCGAGGTAGCCGTCGGCGCGCTGATGTTCACGCTGGCCTTGCTCCTGGACTACATCCTTTACACCACTCTCGGTGGCTGACCTGAAAGGAGGAGCGCGGGGCGGGGCTCGGAGCGCTCCGAGGTCGTCATCAGCTCAGTGATGCCGCCGCCGGGGCCACACTCGTCATCGCCCGCGTCGGCGTTAGAGCGGGAGGGTCGGTTCGCGCCGCCACTCATCATCCTCTGGTCTCAGTACCCCTCGGCGTCCCCATCAAGGCGGTTTCCCGGGAGCGGCCTCCGGCACCGTAACCCGGTGGTCATCGGGTAGGCCCTCCCCGCGGGACCACTCCGCATCGGCCTCCGGCCGGGAACTCTGACGGGTCGTTTTACTGCTTCGCGCGGCGGTCGGCAACACCGACCCTCCTCACACGATCGGCGTTCCTCGGCCTCCTCACCCCGCCCATCGAGTTCGGCCCGGCGGCCTCCTTAACGGTGTCCCGTCGCCGGTGGACGGCCTCGGCCCCGTGCCCCCGATCATCGGCGGGGCCTCCTCCCGGCACCAGTCCGTATCGGCCGCGTAAACGAATCCGTTTCCGGACTTCAAGAGAGCCATCCGGAAGACTACACTGAAGTGGCGGCGAGGCCCTTAGCCTTTAATTGAATAATCAAAGAAATTTAAACCCTCTAACGTGTAGTAAGGTTGGGGGCAGGGAGGACGGACGCGGCCGGCGCACCCTCTCCGGGGGGGGGCAGGTGGGACCCGTGTTTGAGGGTGAAAAAAGGTTGCGCGCGGACGTCTCAGAGGAGCTGGCTGAGCAGCCCGAGCACCGCAAGCTGGCCTTCGCACTGCTGAGCGCGCTGCGGATGGCGGCGCTGGAGCACCTAGGTGACTCGTGGGAACCCATCGTGATGGAAGTGGGCCGGCAGTTCCTGAAAATACTCGAGGAGACGGAGGGCAAGAAGATCGAGTGCCTGGAGGACGCGCTGAGCCTGATCAGGCAGTACGACCTCATCGGCGACTTCGAGGTCGAGGACGGGCGCGTTGAGCTGGAGGACGTGCTCGAGACGCTGGGCTGGCAGGAGCGCACGGACCGCGGTGAGGGCGCGTGCGTGGTGACCAAGGGAGTGATCCTGGAGGGGCTGCGGCGCGAGGGCTTGGACGTGGTGAAGCTGGAGGAGGAAGTGGACGGGACGACGGTGACCTTCCAGTGGGAGACGCGGTAAGGTCGGTCAGGGCGAAGCCGATCATCGGCCGGCGTCACCTAGGGGTGCTTTCCTCATCCCGGCGCGCTCCCGACGCCCCCTTCCACCTATTTATGCCCACTCGATCGGCGAGCGTCAACGGAAGTCTCGCAGCTGGCTGCAGTGCGCTTTCCACTTCGAATCCAATTACCCTCGTCGCGCGGGCGTGGCTAGGCACACTCGTGGGTCCCCGGCAGGCACCGACAAAACCGGCGGAGCCCGATGGCCGGATCCCGGGCTGGCCGGTCTCGACGCGTGGAGGCGAGCGTTAGGGTGGGTAAGGGATGGCGAGGATCCGGCTCGAGCTTGCGGTCAGCGGCCTGGAACGTCATCACCCGTTCAGGCGGCCGATTAGCACATCATCCCGGGCGTCCGGCGGCTTGGGGATTTAAAGTCTCGCCGCCGTCCTCGGTCTCGAGCGCCCTCCTCATCGGACTCAGCTCGGGCGAGGCTCCTCATCGGACCGGGCCGCGCAGACGGGTCTGACGGGGCACTCGTCGCACCTGGGCTCGGACCGGCAGTGTCGCCGACCCAGCTCGATGGTACCTAGGGCCAGGTCGCGCGGACTCCGAGCCGACTTTACCCATTCCCCTCTCACCTTCTCCACCGGGCGGCCCGTGGAACGCTCGACGACGCGGCGGACGTTCGCGTCGACGGGCAGGACTCGCTCCTCATAAACGACGGCGGCAACTAAATCGGCGGTGTAGGGACCCACCCCGGGAACCTCGAGGAGCTTCCTCCGGGACGGACGCGGGCACTCCGCCAGCAGCCGGGCGAGCCCCACCACGGTCCGGAGCCGCCGCTCGACGAGCCCGATGCGTGAGAGCAGCGACCTCAGCTCGCGCTCGGGGGCGGAGAGGAGGTCCCGGGGCTCCGGGTATCTGCGGAGGAGTTCGCGGAGGACGGGCTCGGCGAGCTCGCGGCGCGTGCGCTGATGCAGGACGCCGGCGAGCGCGACGGCGTAGACGTCCTCGCGGTCGCCCCAGGCCGGCTCGTACTCCCCGCGTCTTTCGAGGCGACGGAGCCACCCCTCGATCCTCTCGACGACCTCTCTCAACGGCCAGTCCCCTGCTAGTCGGGGATGATGAGGAGGGGGATCTCCGAGCGGTGAGGACACCCAGGGGCGCTGAACCCACCGCCCGATTCAACCTGAGGCGGAGGCTCCCGCGAAATGGAAACCGTAACTAGCGGCCTGCCCGGCGACCGCCTCGGCCCCGCGACTTCTGGTCATTCAGGTCCCCAAGGGGAACGGTCCTCATCGGCCCCCTGGCACGCGGACGCCGCAGGGGTATCACCCTTGCGGGCGTGAGAAGGCTTGGGCAACCGGCTGGACGAGCTCGCCCATCGGCTGCTCCGGGTCACCGCCTACACCGTGATGGTGGCGATCCTGGGTATTACGCTGATCGTCTTCGCCGTCGGCGTGTACGACATCGTGAGCACGTTCCTGGTTAGCCCTTACCAGGTGAGGTTCCGGGCCGCGTTCGGGCTGATCGTGGAGTGCGTGTTCGACGTGTTGCTGCTCCTGGAGGTGTATCAGAGCGTGCTAGAGACGCTTCGACATCACCGCGTACCTCTGCGCTACGTCGTCGATATCACGATAATCACGATGCTTCGGGAGACGTTCCTCAAGTACTACCGGGGCAGTATTCAGCCCGTCGAGCTCCTGTCGGTCACCGTCCTCCTCGCCGTTCTCGTCGTGACTCGGGTCATCGTGCTCAAGTACTCGCCCGACTACTTCGAGGCGAAGCTGGAGCGCGTACGGGCGGGCGAGTGAGCCGCGCGGGCTCGGCCGCCGCGCGTCAGGGGGTCGTAACGTTAATCACCGGGTCCGAGCCGCACGACCACGGCGGAGCGACCGGATGATGAATCGTGCCGGGTCACCGACACCAGATGATGGCTGGGGGGCTCGCTGACCCGCCCACCGTGTACCCCCTTCACCCAGGCGCACCCTCAACGTGTCCGCCTCCGGAAACCATCAGAGGACGAGCACGGGCAGCGCTGGCAGCCGCCGCGTGCCTGATTGCGCCCGTGCCGCTGCCGCGATGAAGCGTCATTTTGAGCCCACACGACTCCCCTGCCGCTCCTTCGAGTCCTCTCCGCACCCCCTCTGCGTCCGCCGTCGAGGGGGGAGCCCGGTGATCTCCGGGTGGAGGAGGCTCGTTCAGACCGTGAGCGCCGGGGCCGCCGTGTCCGGGATTGTCCTCAAGGTGCCCGTGATCGTGCCTGGGGTTTCAGGCGGCTGCGCCGGGGTGATCGGGACGGGGTTGACGCTGTACCTGCTGCCCACCGCGCTCGCCGGCCTGACGAGCCCGGGCTACCTGGCGTTCGTGGCGGCCGTCGCCTGGCTGCTTCCGGCCGTGCTCGTAGGGCGGGCCGTGTGCGGATGGATTTGCCCTCTAGGATTCCTTCAAGACCTCCTGGCGGGCCTGGGCCGCCGGCTGGGGGTAACCGTCAACCTTCCGCCAGTGGACCTCCGGCTCCGGTACGCCAAGTACGTCGTCCTGCTCCTGACGCTGGTCGGAGCCGCGGCCCTGATCAGGCCGTGGTACGCGGTGTGCCCCATGCACTACCTTGCCAGCCAGCTCGAGAATCCCCGGCTCGGGTACTACGCGACGCTGAGGCTGGGGCTGGTCTCGCTCCCGGTGCTGGCCTCGATGATCGTGCCCAGGTTCCTTTGCCGGTACGTTTGTCCCGTGGGGGTTCTGCTCAGGATCGCTCACGGGTGGACCGCGCTCGACCGCCTCGCCAGCGTGCGGGCGTTGAAGCCGGGGTGCCTGGGCTGTCCGAGGTGCGCCACCTGCCCGATGGGGCTCACACCCGCGGAGAACTTCCCCTCGGGATCCGACTGCATCCGGTGCGGCCGGTGCTTCGAGTGCCGGCGAGCCGGGAGGTAGGGATTAAAATCGGGGCGGGCGCCGGGGGCGTTGGGAGCGCCCGGTGAGGAGCTACTCCGGGACCGAGTCCTCGGATGAGGAGTCCACCCGGGACCGAGGGCTCAGTCCCACCCCAGACGTCCTCACCGGTCGGGGCACCGGGTCCTCATCACCGCCCGCTCGATCACCCGCCGCTACTCTTCTTGGAGGCGCTGGACGCAGGATCCGGGGTCCGTTTCCCCGGACAGCGGCGTGACCTCGGGCTCCAGTCGCACGTTCCACCCCTTGAGCTCGGCCAGCTGGTTGAACAGGTTCACGATGGGGCAGGGCACCACCCGCCGGATCGTGTCCAGCTCGCTCTCCGTCGCCACGTCGAGCAGCATGGCAGAGTAGCACACGCGACATTCCTTAACGCGCACCTCGTCCCCGTCGATCTCCACCTCGGCCAGCGGCTCGAGGAGCTCCCTCAGCGCCTCCCTCGGGTCGTCCGGGACGCGGTCCTTCAGCATCTCCGCCATGATCTCCCCCATGACGCGCCTGAGGGCGTTACCTCGCTCGCCGAAGAGGCGGACGCTGGCCACCGCCAGCGCGCACTCCATCATTCTCACGAAATCCCACGCTTCCATGCTCCTCGCCCCCGCGGGACTGGTGGGGCGAAAGGTGCCACCACCAGGGCCCCGCCTCCCCGCTCTCCGGGTGACTCGCGGCCCTGCTTGATCCCCCTGATATCGTTTTCCAGCTCGGAGAGCCTTTTTTCAACGCTCTTCACCCTTTCCTCCAGCCTCGACGTCCGCCCCACGAGCTCGTCCCGCAGTAGGCCCACCTCCAGCCGCAGGTCGGTCACCTCGGCTTCGACCGCCTCGACCCGCGCCCGAAGCTCCTCAACGCTCCCCGCGACGTCGCTCACGAGTTCCCTCAGCTCCCGCACCCCCTCAAGCTCGCGGCTCAGTCCCGAGAGGAAGTCGGCGAACGTCCGGACGACCGCCGAGTACAGCCGGTCCGCGACCTCCCTGAACCGCTCCACTGCCCGCTTGGCTCCCGCCGGGTCCCAGTTCTTCACCATGTTGTACAGCTCGGCTTCATCCACCGCGGTCTCAGCCACCTCCCTCAGCAGGGTGTCGAGGCCCTCGGTTCGGCCCGCCCGCAGCAGCGTCAGGAGCTCCGCGTCAACGCACTCCAGCGTCTGGACGGCCTCCCTCCACGTCCTGATCATGTGGATAGCGTTCTCGTCGCTGGAGCACTGGCGGAGGAGCTCCCACCACGGCTTGTAACCCTTGCTGAGCAGCACGTACCGGTAGTCGGGCGAGGGCAGGCTCACCACCGGTCCCTCGAACCTCCCCTCCTCCAAGTCCTTGACGACCTCCGCCGGATCGGCCAGCCGGAACACTACCGGGACGCCGTTGCAGTCGAAGTCCAGGGCTCCAGACGACACCAGCTCCAGCAGCCCCTCGATGCCCTCAAGCGTGCCGGAGTCGGCCAGCTCCCAGGGGTGCACGAGCACGGCCAGCGTGAGCCTCACGTCCCGATCCGTCGGGACCAGGCCGTTCTCGATGAGGCTCTCGACGGCTCGCCGGAGCACCTCCCCCACGGTGGTGCCCAGAGCGGCGCTCTGGGCGGCGAGTGAAGGGTAGCTGACGGCGGGCAGGTGGTAGATCACCTCTCCCACGACCGTGAACTTGCCCGGGATCATCAGCTGTCCGGGGAAGCTGACCTTGTCCCACACCCGATCGTGCTCCGGGGAGAGCGTGTTGGGACCGTTGCCGGAGACGATCACCCTGACACCGAACAGGGCGCACGCCTCGAGGGTGCGAGGCGAGAACACCCAGTACGGGACGCTGAGCACCCGGTCGTTCACGTTGATCCCAACGCTCTCCCGGAGGAACTCGGCGTTGTACTTCAGCTCCAGGTACTGAATGCTCACGGGCAAATCTCCCATCGAGTGGGAGGTGGAGTGGAGGCCCACGAGCGTGATCACGCCCTGCCCCGCGAACTCGCGGATCACCTGGGTGATTCCGGGAGCGGCCTCCTCGCAGGTGTTGTAGTGGAACACCGCGACCTTGACGCCGTGGTCCGCGCACCACTCCAGGAACGTCCTGAGCGCTCGCACGTGCTCCCCGGACCAGGCGTCGCTGTCCAGGCACGGGAAGACGTCCACGTGGACGGTGGCCGACGCCGGCGCGAGCGCCAGGATCAGGGGCAGCAGAAGGAGCGGCTGCACCCGTCGCCACCCCTGAAAGGAAGATGGTTCGGTACCGGGGTTACTCATCATTGGGTCCTCCCTCGGTTCCCACCACCCTCCACATCACGGGGATGACGACCGTCCCCGACGCTGAACGGGTGACGAGGCGCCCCCCTGAGGGCGGACCCGTTCAGTCCATTTTTATACTGCGCGACCGCCCGGGTGTCGGGGACCGAGGTTGATCGCCCACCGGGGCTCGCTCGAGGTTGAGGTCGACGGGGAGCCGGTGGGCAGCTGCGAGGCCTCGCTGAGGATCGTCGAGGAGAACGTGTTCCTGGTCCCCCGGGAGCCGATCGAGGTCGAGGAGGACCCGATCCTGGAGTCAGTCAGCACCTCCTTCAGCTCCGCGGAGCTGGAAAAGGGTTCCTTCACCCCGCCCCGCTCTCGGGTCGTGCTCACTCCACCGACCGCGGCATCACTGGTCGAGTACGGGATCGCCCTGAAGCGGTTCGAGGTGAACGGAAGCCTGGTGCTCACCACCCTCGGCGGACCCTCCACCTACCCGTTCGAGCGGCACATCCTCGTCCCCGAGGGTGAGATGACGCTCCGATTCAAGCCGAAGGCTCCGGAGGCGGCGAAGGGGAGCCTTCTGACCGCCGCCGACCGCGCCCTGGACCTCGCCGTCGAGCCGATCCTACGAGGCCGGGCCGTGCAGCTCTGCCGGGTGAGGGTGACCCTCAACGGGGACACGGGCTCCGGAACGCTGCGGGCCGTGCCCCGGGACGACAGCCTGCTCCTCCTGCTCCAGCCCCGGGAGGACGAGCTCAAGGACGCCCTGAGGGACATCACCGGGAAGGCCCAGCTGGGGATGGCGCTGACCGGGCCCGAGGTGTCGGCCGTCGTCTCCGGGACGGTCCTGGAGCACGGTAGGGGAGGCCTGACCCTCACCCTGGACGCTCGAGAGCACCTCGAGCTGCGCGCTGAAGGGGAAGGAGTCGAACTGCGCGCCGTGCCCGCCTCGGCCCCGGCCTCCATCGCCGGTCGAGAGCTGCTTCGCAGGGCGGCCATGGCCTTCATCCGCGGAGTGATCGAGGAGGAGTGATCGGCGCCGAGAGGGTCGTCATCGATCCCTCTCAGCGTCCACCACCCTCCTCATCTCCGAAACCGATTCAACGCCCCGGACGCGGGTCAACCGAGGGGGCCCGGGTCGCCCCGGCGGGCCCGAGGGCGGGGCGGCCCCCGCTCCGATGAGGGTCCCGCTGATAGGCCCGGGCACACCGCGGTCGGGGACCCCCTCCCCTCTTCATCCGAAAGGCTTCCGCGCCAGGTTGACTCCTCATCCCGCGGCGGGGTGAGAGGGCTGAGAGCGATCACCCACGTTCTGGTCACCTACTTGATCGTGAGCCACTTCCTGGGCCCTTACCCCGCGCTCCTGACCGCTGTGGGCGCTCTGCTCCCGGACCTCGACCACCCGAACTCGCTCATAACTCGGCTGCTTTTAGGGTCCTTGGAGGCCGTCACCCGCGCCCGGGTCAGAGAGTCGCTGTCCAGAACCTTCCGACACAGGGGCGCGCTTCACTGCCCATGGCCTTGGCTGCTCGGCGCCCTGACGACTTGGACGCACCACCGCACCCTGGCGCTCGTCCTGCTGGGTGGGCTCTTCCACACGCTCCAAGATATGCTCACCGCGCGCGGAGTGCCAATCTTCCCCGGTCCAAGGGGCTGGATCCGGCTGGCGCTGACTCCGATCCCAGCCCGGCACTGGGATTACGTCCTGATTCCACTCGCCCTGCTCGCTCTGACGGGGGACTACTGCCGGTCCGGGCTCCACTCCCCCGCCTTACCACCCTGGAGTCCTTGACATCCCAGCCCTCCGGGAGTACCCCACGCTTACCGCCAGCACCGACATCAGCAGGGCCGCAATGAGCGCGTAAAGGACCCAGCGTGGCGCTTGGGAGGCCGGGGTCGCCGGCGAGGACCTCACCATGACCCGAGCCGACCGAGCCCGAGCCTGAGCCGGCGCGGACGCACCGCCGCGAGACGCGGCGCCCGCCTGAACCGCCCTCACCGACGCCCCGGACTTCCCGCCCCCAGCGCGCTCGGAACCGGCCCCGACCGACTTGAGCGCCGCACCCACGGTCGAGATCGAGGCTCCCCCTCCGGTACCCCGGACGGCGGTTGCGAGGGACCGGACCGGCGCCCTCACCGACGCCTCCGCGACGGCGGCCACCGCTCTGGCCACCCGGACGGCGGTTCTGGCTCCGGTCATCGGGCTGACCGGCGCGCTGGCTGAGGGGGCCGCGGCGGTGCTGGCGATGGACCGCGTACCGCTCGTCGCCGGGGTGCCCGAGGTAGATGTTGAGACCGGTGCCGTGGTGGCACTCGGCGCCTGGGCGTTCAAGACCCGCCGCGGCGCCGGGCTGGGCGCGGGGAGGGCGGCGGGGCTGACCGCCGGTGTCGTCGCCGGAGCCGCGGTCGGTGCGAGGGACGATGCGGGCGTCGGGCCGACGGTGGTCGGGGCCGGCGCCGCTCCCGGGGCGGTGGTGACGTTGGCGGTCCGGCCTGGGATCGGCCGGCCCACGTAGTTGGTCGTGAAGACCGCGATGGCCGGACGCACCTGCGGGATGATGGACTCGTAGGCCGCGAGCGCCTGCAGGAACCGCTCCTGAATCGTTGGGTTACCGCACACGGCCGGGCAGCAGCACAGCTCGCCCTCAAGCAGCTCGGGCACGATGACCTCGCGGACCAGCTGCACGAACTCGGGGCTGCGCAGCAGCTCCCCGCTCACCAGCCCGTACCGGGCCCGATCGAACGCGATCACCAGGAGCTTGACCGAGACGGACAGCAGACTCTCCGGGGCGTAACGCGCCAGCCAGGACCTGTTCTCGACCAGAACCCGGGCGACGCGGCGGAAGATGCCGTTCCAGCCGAGCAGGCCCGGCGTCAGGGTGCTCCAGCCGGTGATCAGGAAGTCGAGTCGCTTGAGTAGGTCCACCGCACCTGAGTAGCCGTGAAACCGCTTGCCGCGCAGATACAGCGGGTTGAAGACCGTGCGCATGAGGTCGTACCAGGCGTAGGACTGGAACGGCATCAGCAGGGCGTACCGGTACGCGGCCGTCAGGTCGCCGCGCAGCGCCCGCAGCTCCGCCTCGGTCGACGGCTGCATCAGCAGGGTCAGGTTGCTCGCGATCATCGCCGCCATCAGGTTACCGGCCGCCAGGCTGGACGCCAGGTCGCGGAGCCACGGGGCCAGGCTCGGGTTGGCGCGGGCGATCAGCTCGGCGACGTGGGCCAGCCGGTACACCGTTCGAGAGTAGTCGCCGCCGGTGTAGGTCCCGAGGGCGGCGTGGCGCAGGTTGAGCACGAGCATGCCGATCTCCGGCTCCTGCTCGGGCGCCAGCCCGTTCACGGCCTCGACGGCCAGCCGCATCCCGCCTTCGAACGCGTAGATGCAGTCGTCGTAGAAGAACGTCGCCTTCTCGTCCGAGGAGACCATCGTGTGGAGCGTGTGGTCCGGGACCGCCAGGTTCAGCGCGAGCAGCAGCGGCACGCTGACGCCCCAGTACCGCGGCCCGTACAGGTAGCTCATCGCGGAGATCCAGGTCAGGGCCAGCTTAACCCGCTCCTCCAGCAGGAACGCGCCCGACTCGATCGTCTTCCCGATCACGTTCGTGTAGTCACCGGGCGCCTGACAGAACACGTCGATCGCCGCCAGGAGCGGGTAATCCGCCTCCGGGATCCTCCGGACCTGCTCCACCCAAGCCCGGAGCGGCGCGCTGACTTCACGCTCCCGGCACGCGAGTAGCGCCAGGTAGACCGCCGCCCAGTCCAGGAACGCGTAGTTCTCGCTCGGTGGCGCGAGATACGCCAGCTCCCTGGCCGTAGAGAGCACGGAGTCGAAGCTCAGCCCCTGCTGCGAGCACGCCTCCTGAACCTGAGCGTAGAGCGACTTCAACCCCTCCCACAGCAGCCTCGCCAACCTCTCCCTACCCATGGAGGAGGCCAGGTCCAGCGCCGCCTCGTAGACCCGCAGCACGGTCTCGTGCAGCGGGTTCTCCCACCGACCCTGCCGCAACCGGCCCACGATCTCCCGCAGTCGCTCCAGCACGAGCCCGGGGACGTTCGCCCCCTTCACCCGCGCTCCGACCAAGGAGGGAACACCGAGCTCCGCCGCCAGGTACGGCTCCGCCGCTAAAATGGCCGCCGCGCGGCCCAGGAACAGCTCCGCGAGGATGTTGTGGGCGAACACGTCCCGGAAGCAGGAGGTGCCGAGCACGATCACGTCCGTGATCCGCGTCAGCCGGCCCCGGAGCACGAGCGTCGCGGACACGATCGGCGGCTCCTCTTGGATCAGCGGTCGCCCGCGCACGAAGACCGTCTCGCCCGGCCTCACCCGCACGGGACCCGCGACGCAGCACCGGACGTCCGTCGTCCCGTCCGTAACCACCAGGAAGTTCCCGCTGACCTCTTTGACCGTTCCCTTCACCACGACGGGGCCCGAGGCCACGCTTCCCACGGCCGCGAGCTCGGTGGGCGTCAGGTACCCTCCCTCGTACGATCTCAGCACCTCGGCGTCCAGCAGCTCCACCCTCCGCTCGGGCGGAACCAGCGTGCCCAGGATCGTCACGTGGTCGCCCACGAACAGCGGGAACGGGAGGGAGTCGAGCGGGGCTCGCACCTCGATCTCGGTCCCGCCGCCGGGCGGTGCGACCACCAGGCGCACCGTGCCCGAACCCAAGAGATCCATGCGAACGAGCCTGCCCGTGATCAGGACCTGGCCGTATCGGCGCGTTCCCGCCACGGCGTTCGGGCGGAGCGGCGCGCACGGGTCGACGCCGACGACGACCCCCTCAGAGTTCCGGCGTGGGAGAACGCCCAGCAGCAGCATTTGCACCGCGATCGGCAGCGCCCGCGTGTTGATGTTATCCGTCGCCCAGTCGAACGCGACGACCTTCTTCGCGACCAGTCGGAGGGGGATCGCCACCGCGTACGCGGGGTTGATCGAGATCCAGTCCGGCCACTTGCGAGGGTCGAACATGCAGGAGTTCCTGCCCGTGGGCAGCGCGTCGATCTCCTTGAACGGGCTCGAGGCGTACCCTGGTGGAACGTAGCGGCCCTCGAGCGCGCGGAGGAAGTTCTCCCGCTCGAGCCGCGCGCTCTGGAAGAGCAGCTCCACGACCCGCGCCGCCTCCCGGTGCAGCTCGTCGGACTCCCTCGCCTCCGGCCGCTCGATCACCTCCCGACAGAGCTCCAGGGCGCGCGGGTAGTCCAGCGCGCCGAGCGTCTCGTTCACCAGGATTTTCGCGGCGAAGCTGGCCAGCGTCTCGACGGGATCCTCACCCAACGGCGGCATCCCGAACACGTGCAGCCCGACCGGAACCACCTCGTGCTCCTCCAGGTCGTGGAGCAGGAAGTAGAGCCGGGCGCAGTTGCCGTCAAAATCCCGCTCGAACTCCTCCAGCGAGCTGAGGTTCAGGAGCTCGTACGCCCGCGTCTTCTTGACGAGCTCCAGGATCCGCGCCCGGTACACGCTCAGGCCCGAGGACAGGTACTCTCGCAGGAGCTCGAGTAGCTCGCCCCACTCGTCCTCCAGCTCGCACCTGGCCAGCGACTCCGGCAGGTAGTTAACCAGGACGGCCCAGCCCCGCCGCTTCGCGACCAGCGCCTCGGAGGGGTCGGCCACGTAATACGGGTACACCTGTGGAACGTCCTGGATGCAGATCTGCGGGAAGTCCCACCAGGACATGAAGAGGGGTTTGTACGGGAGCCACTCGTACGTGCCGTGCTTGCCCGTGTTCACGATCACGTCCGCGCGGAAAACGCGGGTGAAGTAGTAGTAACAGGCGAGGTAATAGTGACAGGGCGGCAGGATCGTGGAGTGGTAAGCGACGCTGATGCCCACGTAGTACCCGCGCGCCGGCTGCGGCGCGACCAGCACGTTCCCGAACCGGATCCCGCGAATCACGAAGTACTTCTTCCCGTCAATTTCGACGAGGTAACGCGAGCGTTCGGGCGGACCCCACCCCGTGAACCACCCGTACAGCGCCTCCACCCGCGACCACTTCCGGTGCAGCTCCTCGCACCGGTGCAGCGCCTCATCCACCCGGTTCGGGTCGGTCAGGGCGGAGACGACGTCCTCCACCAGCGACCGGAGGTCGCCCAGGAACTCCCGACGCTCCCGGTCGGACAGCTGGAGGTACTGCAGGTGGCCCTCGACGTACGCCACCAGCGACCTCAACCCGTTCGTCAGCGCCCGGAGCTTCAGCGAATCCACCACCGGACCGTACCGCTTCACGAACCTCAGCAGCGCCTCCAGGTACCCGAAGATGCCTTTCTCCACGCACAGCCTGGCCTCCTCCGGCAGGGTACGGTACCAGCGCAGGTACTCGTCGAGCGGCAGGAGATGAACGTAGCGGACCTCCCACTCCCTCCGCACGAACCTGCCGTTCTCGTAGGCCAGCAGCTCCAGCACGAGCCTGCCGTCCTCGGCCCGCACGCGCCGCAGGATGTAGGCCCCGATGTTGGAGCCCTCCTCCACCATCAACCGGCCGAGCGCGTCGGCGAGGGGCCGCATGAGGCGGTAAGCCCGCGCGTAGAGCTCGAGCGCCCGCCTCCACCCACCCTTCTCCGCGAGTTCCTCCGCCTCCACCTCCAGCCGGTTGATCTCGAGGAGCGTGCCTCGAATCGCCCTGACCACCTCCTCGATCGAGCCGGACTTCAGCGCCCGGTACAGCTCGGAGTCCCGGGGAACCTCGTCCGCGAACCGCCGGAGGTACTCGGCGAGCTCCCGCGGGATTTCGACCCGGTACCCGCGCGCCAGCAGCCAGGCGAGGAAGTTGACGATCGAGGCCGAGACGTCGAGCGAGGAGGCGACACCCACTCCCTCCTTGCCCGGCTCGGCCGCCCAGTAGAGGATGACCACCCGCTTCTCCGCGTTCGGCTTCAGCCGGAGCTTGACCCACGCGGCCACCCGGCTCGCCAGCAGCTCGACCATGGGCGGGACGGGCACGTCCGCGCGCCAGACGCCGCCCAGCAGGGTTCTCGGACCGTCCGTCCGCCACTCGCGGACCGAGATCGGGATGCCCTCGATCAGGCCCAGGTTCTCCGGGATCACGATGTGGTACAGCGCGGACCAGTCCATGCCGCTGGGCATCCGCCAGTACGCTTGCCACTCCGTCATCGTGTGCCCGAGCCTGATCGCCTTAACCACGGGCACACCGAGCTCCTCAAGCAGCTTCACCTCCGGGGAGTCCGGGGAGCGCATGCGGAAGAAGCCGGCCAGGAAGATCACGGCCTGGACGTTGAGCCGCCTCACCGTCTCGCGCAGGGCCCGGAGGACGTCCTCCAGGTCCCCGTCCAGCAGGTCGTAGTGCAGCGCCAGCACCAGCGGCGCCAGCCCGCGCTTGACCAGCGCCCGGCAGAGCTCTCGCAGCGGGGCCGTCCACCCGCACTCCAGCGCGGTTGAGTCGCAGACGATCAGGACCGCCGGGCCGTCGCGCCGAGGCTCGTGCGAGAGTACCTCTCGGATCAGGTCGGGCAGCCGGGACTTAAGGAGCTCGACGAACCACCGCGGGTACGCCCGATCTCCCAGGTAGACGGGCGCGGATCCGTACCGGGAGAGCGCCTCCCGGAGCTCCTCCGGACCGGGATCCTCGGGCCGCACGATCTCGTCGCGCTCGTAGTCGTAGCCCTCGACCCAGCCGTCGAACGGGTGGAACGGGCCCGGTCGCCCGGTCAGCAGGTACTCGAATAGGCTCCGGAGGTTGCGTTCAGAGCGGGACTGGACGTACAGGGAGAGCGGTATCGTGACGCCCTCCCACTCCACCGTGACGTCCGCCAGGTTCCGGGCGTCCTGCGGCTTCGGGAGCACGTTGTTGTACACGAACACCCGCTTCCCGGCGGGCAGGTTCGCTAGGATCGTGCCGAGGATCGGGTTGCTCCTCGTGTGAACTAGTAGGATCGTGTCGGCGCGCAGGATCGCCTCCTTGACCGCGTCGGGTGAGACGAATCCGTGAGACACGGCGTCCTCCACGACGACCGTGACGGGCAGTCCGGAGGCAGCCTTGGCGGCCGGTAGCCCCAGGGACCAGTACCCGGTCACGACGACGAGGTGGTGGGGAGAGTCCTGCAGCGGGGACGCTTCCGTCTGGACCGGGAGGTGAACTAGGAGGAGCGCTAGAGGGAGGGCGAGGCGTCGGACGTCCTTCATCAAGAACCCCCTAGCGGGGGCGTTTAGGCGGGGAGGCGGCGCCTGAGTAACAGCAGTGCCACCGCCGCCATCACTACCGGTGCCACCGGCACCTTCCTGCCCTTCAGAACCTGCTTCTTAACGTCTGCCGGCAGCTTCTCCACCGCGGCCAGCGCCGCCACCGCGTGTGCGGTCGCGAACGCCACCTCGTTCACGCTGCGGTCCGCGAAGAACCTGGACATGTACAGGTAGTACCTGCTCTCCGGCGTCGGCACGTAGAATAGGTACTTCAGCCCCCGCTTCTTGGCGTCCCTGTACTGGCTGATCAGCGCGTCAACCACCCTCTTGATCAGGTCGATCGCTGTCGGACTACGGTGTCCCATTTCTACCGCCATGCACAGGCCCAGCAGCGCGGCGCAGGTGCTCGCGAAGTCCGGCGAGCCCAGGATGTACTCGTTGTACGGGAAGTACCCCGGCCTGCCCTCCAGCTGCATGCCCTCCAGCCAGCCCACGTACCGCCGCAGCGCAACGCTCAGGTGCTTCCGCGCGTAGTCACCGAGCAGCCCCGCCTCCCTCGCGTCCCGGATCGCCCACAGGGCGTAGAACGAGTACTTCACCGGGTAGTAATACGACTTCCAGTAGACTCCCTGCTCCACCGCCTGCTTCTCCAGGTAGCACGGGTTGCCGCAGCCCTCGACGAAGAACCTCACCAGCGCGTTCGTCGCGTACCGGACCAGGTCACCGACTTTGACCTTCACCTCACCGATCTGAACCTCCTCGTCCGGCTTCAGTAGCCCGAGCTTGATCGCGTGCACCAGCGCCAGCACGGCCGCCGCGGTGTCGTACGTCCGACTGTAGCTGACCCACTCACCCTCCTTCCGCTTCTGCCTCAGCCAGTAGGCCAGCTTGCCCTTCGCGTCAATCACGAGAACGTTCCGGTACTCGGCCCACGTCTTCCAGTGCACCTCCGGCGCCAGCACCGCGTGCCTCAGGATGTACAGCGCGTGGTCCTTGCACTGGTTCCACAGGTCGTCGTCCACGATCCCCAGCTCGCGGCCCAGCAGCAGCGGAATCACGTAGTAGTACAGCGCGCCGCCGATGCTGGTCGTGAGGTTGCCCTCCTTCTCCAGCTTCTCGCGGATCGCCGCCAGCGACCGCTGGTAGTAATACCCGCGCGGTTTGTTGACCGTGAGCACCCACTTCACGGCGCGCTTCACGGCCTCCTTGAAGGCTGGATCCTTGACGCCCTCCTTAACCGCGAGAACCAGCATCGGGACGGCGAACTTCGTCGACGAGTACGCCGGCTCGCCGCCGAACAGCACGCCCGGGTACTTGCTGGACGGCTTCACGTAGATCACGCGCTTGGACCTGTCCACCAGCGCCGCGATGTACTTACCCACCTGCACGGCCTCCAGGCCGTACTTGTCCCGAAACGCGCACTGGCTGGCCCTCACCGCGATGATCCGGTTGTCGCCCTTGAACGTGGCCGGCCACACGCCCACGTCGTACTGCTCGACTCGGAGCACCTCCTTAGCCGGACCCTGGTCCTTCAGCTGCCCGTTCTCCTCGGTGGCGAAGTGCACCGCGTACCTGGCACCCTGGTACGTGCCGCCCGGATCCTCGAACGTCCACGACTTGCCCACGTCCTGCTCCGTGAACTGGTTCTCCACCAGCCACTTGATGCAATCCTGCAGGCACTGGCTGACGTCCCGCTCCGACGCCGCGCTGGCCGGAACCCCGGTTGCCACCAGGACGGACGCTAGGACGAGAAGCAGCGCGGGGGCTCTCATCGAGGTGCTCTCACCCCCGACGCCGGCGCCCTGGGTTGCGACTTAAAGATTACGGGTTGAGCTGAGAGTAATACTCAATCAGCTTTGAAAAAAGGTTCGTGCTACGAGCGGCGACGACGCGCACGCGGGGGCGCGATCGGGAGGATCACCGGTGAGATCCGCTGGAACGGCCTGACACCCTGACCGGGGCGGCCGGGCCCGGTCGTCGGCGTGGAGCGGTGGCCGCTGGCGACGACCACGGTGCCGCCGGAGACTCGGATGGTAACCGACCCGCAGGTCATGTACAGCGGCACCCAGCTGGTGGCGCCCAGGTACGCGATCTCGTGGATCGCCCGCGAGAGGCGCTGATCGCGCCTGGCGGGCAGCGGCAGGTCCTCGACGTCGCTGACCGCCGGTAGGAAGAAGGCCGTGATGACGTACTGTCCCTGCGTGAGCTCGATCAGCCGGCCCAGGACCCGACGGAACGTCTGGGGCAGTAGGTTGGGTGGGGCGTTGAGCAGCTCCTTCAGCAGGCTGATGGCCTCCTCGACGATGCGCGTCTTGGGCAGCCTCTCGAGCACCTCGATGGCGCGCTTAGCGCAGGCGGGCAGCCTCGACGTATCGAGGACCCCGTTCTTCACCGCCTCCATGAGCTTGGCCAGCGCCTCGGCGAGCGGTATCGAGACCTCCGTGCTGAGGATCTCGCCCCCTTTCAGCAGGAAGTAGTCGGCCGACACGGGCTGCCCCTGCTTGAGCATCACGAGGAAGACCGAGCCCGGCGGCAGGACGTCCTTGAAGTCGGTGGTGTAGTACACCTCAAGCCGGCCGGTGGGCGGCTCCCCGGCCATCAGGTCGTACTGCAGGTGCGTCGGGACGATCGACGGGTGATCCTCGATGACGATCGGTCTCGCCTCGAGCGTCCCGCAGACCAGGACGTCCGTCAGGGTGACGACGCCGTAGAACTCGCCCTGGTACGTTCCGTACTTCAGCTGCAGCTGGTACGCTACATCGTCCGTCAGCAGCCCGTACATGATCCTGCCCGGGAGCAGGCCCAGCTCGTAGCACTCCCGGTACAGGTCTTTCAGCGGGCCGACCATTGGGACGAAGACACGAACGTAGAGCGGTCCGCTCACCTTCGGACCGGTCTCGGACTCCTTCTCGACCTCGAGGTATCCCTCGAACGCGATCGGCGAGTCCGGCAGCGTGACCGCCCGGACGCTCAGCTGGTTCATGCAGACGGCGCGGGTCTTCTCCCCCTTACGCCCCAGGGTCCAGCCCTCCGGCGACGTTACTTCGACGTACGGGATGACGTCGTGCAGGTGCAGGTACGTGCCGGTCGGCGCGGCCACCATCGCGAGCCCTGAGGCGTCGATGTGGACTGTCCCGCCGCTCCTCACCAGGACGCCGGCTTTGCCCTCCACGTGCACCGGGTACAGAACGTAGGCCTCGGTCTCCTGCCGGCCCGTTTTGCACTCGTCCATCTCCGGGATCACCGACGGAGGAACCGTCGGGTCAGCCGGGACGGGAGTGGCGAACACGTCGTACCCGTGTGCCGACTTCTCGAAGCCCCAGCCGAGGTAGGCGTAATCAACCCAGTAAGCCACGTCCTTCCACCTGAGGTTCGCCGCGTAGTGCACGACGAAGTACGGTTTCCCGTTGATCGTGCAGGTGAGGACGGTGACGGAGTCGATCTCGGCAGTGTCCACGCTGACGGTAACGCCCTCCTCTGACTTCGAGACCTCAGCCCGGGCCAGGTAGCCCACCTCGAAGTTCTTCGGGAACCCACCCTCCGACCTCAGCAGCGTGGCTTCATCCACGGTGCCGTCCCGACGCAGGACCACGCGCTGCCCGTACAGTGTCCAGAGCTTGTCGTGCTGCGGCAGCTTCACCTCGACGCCTTTACCGTACTTGTAACGGAGGTACCGCTCGAGCAGCCACGCGAAGTGAGGTATCCGCGAGTCGTTCCAGACCACCAGGACAACGTACCTGTCGCCCAGGTCGCAGACGGCGAAGTCCAACAGGGCGTACGGTGTCTGCGGTAGGTAGAACTCGTCGTCGCTGATTCGCCGGTAGTCGATGATCCGCAAACCGCGGCCGTCAAAGCCCAGGGTCACCCACCAGACGCCGGCCTCAGCCTGCCTCCACCGACCTATGAACGCGAGGCCGATCACGTTCGGGCGCGGGTTGAGTCGAATCAGCTTGACGCGGTACGCCACCACGCTCTGGAAGCCCAGGTCCTGGCCACCGACCTTCACGTTGATGTCTCGGCGGCTCCAGTCGACGGTGGCGACCAGGTACAGCAGGTCCCGGCCGTACTCGCCCGGCTTGCTCGGGTTCCGGCCGGTGAACATCACCAGGAACTGGTTGTCACCGAGCCTTACCACCTGAACCTGCCTGAAGTCCCTGTACGCGGCGAGTCCCGGGAATCTGCCGCCGTCGACCCTCGTCAGGATCGGCCCGGCCTCGACGATGGGCATCGTCATCCTGACCGTTCCCGACTCGGTGCGGACGGTGTAGGCCACGCTGCCCAGGCGCACGGCCATCAACCAGATCGCGTCTCCTGAGGTCCAGGCCACGAGGGCCGTCCGGGCACCCCGATCGTAGGCCAGTCCGAGGCAGGTGCGGTCAGCCGGCCCGGACTGAACGGGGATTCGGAGCACGTCCACCCGGTATCCTTGCGGGTTCAGGAACGTGAGGCCGAGGGTGCCCGGAGCGCCCCGCTCCCCCTTCTCGTACCACCCGATCAGTACTCCCCTGGCCGGAACCTTGGACACGGGCACGCCCACGTTCGCCTGGAACACCTCGTACCCGAAGTCCACGGGCTTGATGTCGTAGGCGACTGCGTTGCTACAGACCCTTACCTCGGAGTGCGTCCAGAACGAGTAGCGCGGCCAGTCGATGGGGTAGTCGATTTTCAGGCCCTTAAGGAACGGGCCCAGAGCACCCGCGGGCCCCGGCACCGCGACCGCGATCACCGCGGCGAGCAGGACGGCGAGCGCGACTCTCATTCTGGCATCCCCCGTCCGTCACCGAGGTCGTCTTAAGGGCCTTTAAGTTAAGCTCGCGGGACGGGCGATGACGAGCAGGCCCATCGCCGAGGTCGGGGTGACGAGCGTTCCGCCTATGCCGAGCCGTCGGAGCTCGATCCTGCGGACTCGCCTCCTCGCCGAGCGTACACGATCGGGTTCTTAACGCCGCAGCCGTCGGGGTTCTCGCAGAGGCCCCACTCGCGCATTTTGTCGCAGTTGGGCGGAAGGTACCTCGTTCCCGACCCCTCCTTTCCGGCGATGTGGCGCACCTGGTACCGGCAGCGCTCCTCGTCGAAGTCGGGTAGGTTCGAGAAGACCTCGACCACCTGGTCCTCGTCCCAGCCGACGTTGATCAGGAAGGCGGCCAGGGCGAACCGCGCCTCGTGCGGGAGGTTCTCGCCCTCTTGAGCCCGCTCCAGGAGGCTCCTCATGCAGGGTGGGAAGCCGCCGCGCTTGGCCCGCCGGCGGGCCCGCTCCATCCGCTCCTTGAGCCGGGGGAAGAGCTCCAGGCAGACCTCGCGCAGCTCCTCGTCCGAGGGGGCCCGCTCGATGTCCTCCAGGGTGAGGCGCCGGGCGTCCTCCCGGAAGGTGCGCGCGAGCGTGCGGAAGTGCATGACGAGGTACCCGCCGGGCTCGCGGAGCACGTCCAGGACGCTGTCGGGGACTCGAATCAGTCGGGAGCGACACTCCGGGCACGCGTCGCGGCGGCCGAACTGACGGCTCCTGCTCTGACCGAGCCCGTCGGACCCCATGAGGCGGGCGTACCCGCACCGGGGGCAGGCGAGGACCGTTCCGTCGACGCGACCCTTCAGCCGGACGCCCAGGGTGCTGGGTGAGCGCAGCTCGCGCAGTGCCTCCGCCGGGTCGTCGGTGACGTGGACCTTCAGCTTCTGGCCGCCCGGGGAGCGATGGAGCAGCGGGTAGGTGAAGTGCACGGCGTACAGCTGGAGCTCCCGGTGCAGGACCCTGACGTCCCAGCGGTAGAGCTCTCGGAGCGCGCGCTCCTCGAGGCACTCGTGCTCGTCACTCTCTCGTCGAGCCTCGTACAGAGCCGTCTCGGCGAGGGCGGACTCGCCCTCCGCGACCAGGTGCCGGGCCGGCCTGGGCCCGGAGGCGGCGATGGTGAGGAGGGCAGAGTAAGCCTTCAGCGCCTCGTCATCTCCCTCGATCTTACGGAGGTAGGCGCGCCGGGAGCGGACCTTCTTGGACCAGCTCTTCTCGCCGAAGGCGTACGCCCCGACCCGCTCCCGGACGTCGTCTAGGTACGACTCCACCTCCTCGGGCTTCACGGTCGGGGTGTCCACCTCGGGGGCCTGCGGGAACCATGGGCGCACGCGGTGACCACCCCATCCACCGACCGGTGCTGCTTTACGGGGTGCATGGGGACGAGGGCCGGTGGCTCGACCCGGTGGTCGGGCGGATGGTCCCGCCGGAGTTCCGGGTCAGGAAGGTCATGTCCCGGGGGCCGTACGTGAGCACCGTGGATCCGAGGTTCTACGAGTCGGAGGTGGGCGCGCGGTGGTTGGAGGTGGTCGAGTCGTTGCGCCCGTTCGACGCGTACGTGGAGCTGCACTGCTACCGGCCCGAAGCCTACGATCGGCTCACCCGGGAGAGCCGGGGGCGGGTACCGGGCCTCGTGGATTTCGGGCGGGGAGTGTTGCTGGGGTCGGTCCCCCGGGGGCACAAGCAGGTGCTCGGAGAGGACGTGCTCACGCTCACGATGGAGGTGCCCAGGTTCTGCGACTCCAGGACGGTCGAGGTGGCGCGTGAGATCCTGGAGCTGATCCCGGGAAGGACTCGGTCGGAGTTCGTGCGCGAGCTGGGGAACAGGTTCCCCGGACCGACCAAGGAGGCCCTGCGGAGGTTCCGGCGGTACTACCCGGAGCTGGAGCCGTTCTGATCGAGCCTTTTTTAGCGTGTGACGGCTCTGGGACTCACGAGAGGCGGGCCCCGAAAACCGGAGGGCGCGAGCCCGATGATGGGGAGTAGGGGCCTGCCGATGAGCCCCGCGGTCCCAGGCTGGGGCCGGGACGAATGACGACCGGAAGGCGATGAATGACCGGCCTGGCTAGCCGCGGGGCACACCTCACTCCCTGGCCGGCTTGACCACCAGGGACACGTCCTTTCCCTTGGTGACCAACCTCATTAGCTCGTCCGCGTGATCGGAATCCACCACGAGAACGACGCCGTCCGAGGACCGCTTCCAGACCTCCGCCTCGCAGATTTTGCGCCCGTCCGCGTAGACGATCACCGTGTCGCCCTCGCCCACGTGGGTTGACCCGCCCTTCGGGTTCACCGAAACGGCCACCTTGTCGGGCGGCAGCGTGTGCGACACGGGTGGTTTGGAGCCGGCGACTTTAACGCGGACCTCCTCGTCCTCACCCACCTCCACGATCGCACGGCCGATCCCACCCTCCCGCTCGAGGTCCCGTTTGATCACCCGCTCCACGTCGTCTTCGGGCGTCCCGCGCGGGAACTCGTACTCCCGGCCCGCGATCCGCTCCTTGACCTCTCGGGGCGCGGGCGGCTCGCCCGGGACATCCTCGATGTTGTCCGGGTCGGAAGGAAGCCGGTACGTCTTGGTCGTCGGCTTCACGCTGGTGATGCGCGCCTCGAGCAGCCTCCGTCCCAGCGCGTCCCCGTAGGTGCGCCCGGGGATCGAGAACAGGGCGGCGAGCGTCCAGGCCAGGACCTCGACGTTGATCTGTGTAAAGGCCAGCGCGGCCAGCTTCTGGGGACCCGATGCGAAGCCCGCGGTCAACAGGCCGATGAAGAGGGCGGTCGTCATCGTGATCCGCTCCTCCGCCACGTACCGGTAAACCACGGAGGCCACGAACGCGCCCGCGAACACGTAGAGCCCCCGGGACACCCCCAGCAGCGTCGCCCACGCCAGCTTCTCCGGCGACATCATCTCGCGCTCCTCCCGGCCTCGACGAGGCCTCGCACCGCGGACTCTGGATCTTCGGCCCTCATCAGGTACGTGCCGACCAGGACCGCGTCCGCGACCTCGGCCAGTCGGGCCACGTCCTCGGGCCCGGAGACGCCGGACTCCGCGACCAGGGGGGCGTCGACCCTCCCCCTGACCTCCGGGCCGAGCTCTAGCGTGCGGTTCAGGTCCACCTCCAGGGTGCGCAGGTCCCGGTTGTTCACGCCGACCAGGTCGGGCCGCGCGTCGTCCAGCAGCCTTAGGTGCTCCCGGCGGTCCAGCTCCAGGAGGACCTCGAGACCGTGCTCGTGGGCCAGGTCGATGAGCTCGGGGGCGCGGTCGCCCACCGCCTCCGCGATCAGCAGGATCGCGTCCGCCTCGTAGTGCGCGCTCTCCTCCACCTGCACGGGATCTATGATGAAGTCCTTCCTGAGGATCGGCAGGTCGACCGCCTCTCGGACGAGCGGGATGTACTCGGGCCTGCCGTCGAAGTACTCGGGCTCCGTCAGCACCGAGATGCCCGCGGCCCCGCCCCGCTCGTAGGCGCGGGCGCGCTCCCGGAGCCCCTCCTCGTCCTCGTGCCTGAGGCGACCCTGGGAGGGTGAGGAGGGTTTAATCTCGGCGATCACGGCGACACCGTCGCCCTCGACCGCCCGCCGGAGGGACCTACCTCCGGCCCTGGGCTTGAACTCGCGGTTCTTGAGCTCGTCCACGCGCTTCCTCACGGTGGAGAGGATCTCGTTGAGCACGCTCACGCCCGCCGCCCCCGCGATGAGGACATCGGCTTGGACCGACGTCGATGGGGAGCTGCGCCCCGACCGAGCGGTCCCGAGCGTTGATTAATTGGGACGATTAATTGGGACAGTGTCGGCCGTGCAGGGGGAGTGAGGAACCGGATGATAGCTGACCGGAACCGGGATGATCGGGAGTCCCGGGACCGACCCCTCTCACGCTCACCCTCAGCCCGATGATGAACACCCGGTTGGCTTAGCCGGGGGGCGATGGGGACCGTTACGCCAGCTGAGAGGGGGCTGTCCCGTGCAGATCGCCGTGATCGGGAGTGCCAGCGCGCCTCGTGATGTGCTCGAGCTGGCGGAGGACCTTGGGCGGGAGATCGCCCGGCGCGGTCACGTGCTGGTGTGTGGCGGTCGGGGTGGGGTGATGGAGGCGGCGTGCAGGGGCGCGAAGGAGGAAGGTGGCATCACCGTGGGCGTGCTCCCGGGCGAGGATCATGAGGAGGCGAACCCGTACGTGGACGTCAAGCTGCCGACCGGGCTGGGAGAGGCTCGAAACGCGCTCGTCGTCCGAGCGGGCGAGGCCGTGATCGCGGTCGCGGGCGGCTGGGGAACGCTCTCCGAGATCTCACTGGCGCGGAAGATGGGCAGGCCCGTGATCGGGCTGAAGCCCTCGGGAGGCTGGGCAAGGGAGCTGGCGGAGCGCGGTGAGATCGAGGGGGCGGAGTCGCCGAAGGAGGCCGTGGACCTGGCGGAGCGGCTGGCTCAGAGGTAGCCTTCGCTGACCAGCAGCTCGGCGTTGAGCACGGACGCGCCGGCCGCGCCGCGCACCGCGTTGTGACCCACGCAGACGTACTTCAGCCCGCCCAGGACCGGGTCCCGCCGGATTCGACCCACGACCACCGCCATGCCGCCGTCCGCCTCCCGGTCGAACCGTGGCTGCGGCCGGTCCTCCTCCTCGCGGACGATGACGGGCTGCTCGGGCGCCGTCGGCAGGTCCCTCTCCTGCGGGACGCCCCTGAACTCGGCGAGCACCTCGGCCGCCTCCTTCGGGTCGGCCTCCTCGGTCGTCGACACGAAGATGGCCTCCGTGTGCCCGTCGAGCACGGGCACCCGGTGGCAGGATGCCGAGACGGTAATGTCCGCCGGCTTCACGCGATCGCCGTCGAGCTCGCCCAGGATCTTCAGCGTCTCGGTCTCCATCTTCTCCTCCTCACCCTCGATGTACGGGATGATGTTATCCAGGATGGCCATCGATGGGACGCCCGCGTACCCCGCGCCGGAGACGGCCTGCATGGTCGAGACGATGACCTCCTCGACCCCGAACTCGTCCATGAGCGGCTTGAGCGTGAGCACCATTTGGATCGTGGAGCAGTTCGGGTTCGTCACGATGAATCCGTCCCAGCCCCGCTCGTCCCGCTGCACGTCGATCAGCTCCAGGTGGTCCGGGTTCACCTCCGGGATTACGAGCGGGACGTCCTCTTCCATCCGGTACGCGCTCGCGTTGCTCGCCACGGCGAAGCCGGCCTCGGCGAACTTGGGTTCCACCTCCTTGGCCACGTCCGACGGCAGGGCGGAGAAGACCAGGTCCACGTCCGCCTCACGCTCGACCTCCTTCGGATCCGTCTCCAGCACGGTCATCTCGGCGACGTCCTCCGGCAGCGGCTCGTTCAGGTACCACTTCGAGGCTTCCGCGTAGGGCTTGCCCGCGGACCGCGGCGAGGCGGTCAGCGCCTCCAGCTCGAACCAGGGGTGATCCACGAGCAGGCTCACGAACCGCTGACCCACGATCCCAGTCGCTCCCAGCACGCCCACGCGGACCTTCGGCATCCCGCCACCCCCAGGCCCCGGCCCGAGGAGCTGTTAAAAAGCCCTTGGGAACGAGCCCCGGGGCGATGACCGGCCGCGCCCTCTCCCGAGACCTCACGATGAGGAAAACTTCCGGGGGCGAGCCCCTCAAATCGGCTCCAGCTCCGGGTCCGGAACGGGCAGGACGGACTCCTCTACCACCGCGCCCCGGCGGTGCGCCAGCAGGAGCCGGTCGTCGTCCGCACCTTCCCCAACCTCCGTCCCGCCCACCACGTCGTCGAACGCTGGCAGCACCAGCCCGGGCAGCCGGCCCTCCAGCTCACCCCGAGTGAGCCGCTCGAGGTCGAGCTCAAGCTCCAAGAACACCTTCACCGTGGTCCCGGGGACGGCCTCCGAGACCGGGTGTTCGTGCCCGAACACGACCGCCCTCGCCTCCCTTAGCAGGTCGGGATCCGGCTCCGCGTGCCCGTGAGAGAAGTAAATCCCGTCGACCAGCGCTCCCCGCGTCCCGACCACGCGAACGCCGTCGAGCCCGCTCAGCAGGTCCTCCACGCGACCATCGTGGTTCCCCTTCACCACCACGACCTCGTCCACGACCTCCAGCGCCGCCTCCACGAACCTGGGCACGCCGCTGAACTCCAGGTCGCTGGCCCTGGGCACGTTGTGCTTCAGGTCACCCACGATCACGAGCACCTCGGGGTCCAGCGTCTCCAGCCGGTCCAGCAGCTTCTCGACCCGGTCCTCCGTCTTGTTAACGACCCGGATCCCGCGGCGCCGCAGCTCGATCTCCACCCCGATGTGCACGTCGGCCAGAGCGGCCACGTCACCGAACCCCACCACCTCCCCGTGAACGTCCACGCTCACCCGCCCCCCGAAGGGCGCGCTGCTCCAGCACGAGGACGCTCACCGCGCCGAGCAGCACCGGAATCAGGGTCGCGTACACGCGGTCCAGCAGCAGGGCGGCGACCACCCGAGACGGGTCAACTCCCAGCACCGCCATCGCCCCGGCCGTGATCCCCTCGATGATCCCGATCCCGGCGGGGGAGACGGACAGCACCGCCGACCCGCGGACAGCGACCGACATCAGCACCGGTACGAGCGGCGGGGCGGAGGGCCAGATGGCCCACGTCACGCAGCAGAGCCGCAGGACCCGCGCCGCCCAACCCACGGTGTAGTGGGCGAGGGCCGTCCAGGCCCGGTCGGACCGGAAGATCCGGACGGTCGCGTCCGCGAACTCGTCCGCGCTCTCCAACGGGTAACCCAGCCGGCGCAGGAGCCCCTCCGCGGCCTCGCACACCACCCCATAAAGCTCCCTGCACGCCCTCTCGGACCTCATCGCGGCCCACAGGACCGCGCCCGCGACCAGCCCAGCGACGTTCAGCACCGCCAGCTCGAGGGGGACGCGCGCGACCGACAGCGAGAGCGCGAGGGCGGCGAGCACGACGAGAATGTAGCCTAGGTTACCGAGGACGATGTCCGCCAAGACCGTGGGAACGGTGCTCCGGAGGGGCCACCCCAGCCGGGCCCCGTAGTAGACCCGGGCCACGTCGCCGAGCACTCTCCCCGCGGAGAGGACGTTGTTCACCATCAGCTTCACGGTGTACAGGGCGAGGAGCCACCGGCGGGCGGGGGCTTCTCCGAGCGGGATGAAGGTAGCCCTCCACCCGCACGCGCAAGCTAGGAACCAGAGGATCTCACACGCTCCCGCCGCCAGCATCCAGCCCGGGTCCGCGGTGGCCAGCTCGTGGAGGACGCGGCGCGCGTCCACCAGGTGAGCCAGGGTGACGTAGAGCGCGGCCGCCCCGAGGCCGGCGCCCAGGAGCGCCTTCAACAGGGTGGCGCGGTCCAACGGGTTCTCCCCGAGCCAATCGTTAATGAACTCGTAACGATTCCGGGTTTGGTGCCCCGGCCGGGATTTGAACCCGGGTCGCGGGATATCCTCGGCCCGCGGGACGCGGGCCTCGAAAGTCCCGCATGATATCGGCGGGCCCGCGGTCACCCGCGGGCCCTTGACCGGGCTACACCGCCGGGGCGGCCCGCCAGCATCCCCGCCAGAAGGAGCCCATATATAACGTTTACCGGAGCGCTCCGGGCGCAGTCGCGGCGGCCCGCCGGCCCTCCCTCGCTCGCCTCGATCAGCCTGACGGCGGCCGAGAGCTGGCTCGGATCGATCGCCGGCGGCTCCGGGCCCTCGAGCTCGCCCAGGATGGTCTCGACCGCGTCGACGACCCACGGGGGCCGAGAGCTAATCACCCCGTGCTGGAGTGCTCGGCGCAGCGCTCTCAGGATGGCGTCCACCAGGTGCGGCACGGTGCTGTTCAGCTCCACGAACCGGGAGTACCAGGGGCACACGTCCTTCACGTTCACGACCTCGACGCCCAAGAGGCGGAGATAGTAGTAAGGGTACCAGATCTTGCAAGGACCGTCCCAGTACCCAAGCACGCTTAGAAACCCGGGTTTGCTGGGATCATCGGCGACCAGGTAGCGCGGCGAGACGTTCACGTACACGACGTACCGAACGGGGGAGTCGCCCCGCAGCAGCTGCCGCTTGAGCTCGTAGTAAGAGGAGCCGTCCCGGCCCGCGATCCAGATGAGCGCGTTCAGGCCGTACCGCCGGCAGACCCAGAACCCGCGCGGAACCTCGCCAACGCGAGGGTACCTGCCGATCAGAACCATTTCTCCGGGCCTCGGGACGTAGAACACGTACTCCTGACCCCGACCGCTGTAGCTGACGTACAGGCGGTCGATGCGAATCCCGTGCTCGCGCGCCTTTTCGAGCAGTCTCGTGGCGAGCTCCCGCAGGAAGGCGACGTCGCTTCGGTACCCGTTAATGGTGTCCGAGGTTATGCAGACCGATAGGGCGTGGGAGCCGCTGACGGCGACCATCAACGCCGCGAGGGTGGTCACCGTTGCAGCCCGCGCTGGCGGTCGCGCTAGCATCGATGCTGACCCTCCTGGTCACCGCTCTGGCCGGGTGGGAGCTCCTCAGGGCCGTGGCGCTCGCCGTGGCCCTTCACATCGCCCTAACGGTTTTAGCCTCACTATTCACGCACTGCACGGCTCAGATACCTTGGTTGCAGGTGGGCGAGGCTGCGGCCAGGGGCGTGGAGATCGCCCTCGTCGTGCTGGCGAGCCTGACCCTGGTCGAGATGATGCGGCGGGACGATGCCCTCAGGTCGTTGCTCGCCGCCCTGGAGCCGGACTCGAAGCACCGCGATCGGTACCTGCTGGGTGCGTCCCTCGTCGGGTCCGGAGCGCTGGAGAGCGTCGCCAGCTTCGGCACGCCCACGACGCTGGTAGGACCGCTGCTGACCGAGGCGGGCGTCAGCAAGCCGCGCGCGGCCGCGTCGGCCCTGGTGGGGCACGCCCCGTTCGGGGCCTTCGCGGCCTTCGGCGTTCCGGTGCTCGTCGCGTCGGAGATTACCGGTCGGGACCCCGCCGACCTGGCCTCCGGCGTCCTGCTGTGCGAGCTGCCCGCCCTGGCCCTCCTACCGGTGATCGTGGCTCACTCCGTCGACGTCAGTCCCGGACGGCTCCTCCCGGTCACGGTGGGCGTGATGACTCTCGCCGCGGCCGCGGTGGGGTACGCCCTGCGGGCGCCGGTCCTGACGGGCCCCCTCCTGACCTTCGGGGCGGTGGCTGGGTTCCTATGGTACCTGAAGCTGCTGGAGGATGGGCTGTCCTTGGAGCTGCATCCCAGGGCCGCGCGGGCCGTGCTCGTGTACGGCGCCGCGGTCCTGACCTTGGGGGCCGTCAAGTCGCTGCACCTGAGCCACGTGCGCCCCTGGATGGTGCTGTGGGCGGCCGTGCTGGCCTACGCGGCCCCGGAGTGGTCCCGGGTACCGGGCCACGTGAGGACGGTGCTGTCGCGCTCCTGGCGGGAGCTGGTCGCCGTCGTCCTCTGCCTGGTCTTCGGCGCGCTGATCGCCGCCTCCCCGCTCCCTGAGCTCCTGCGCCGGTACGCCTCGATGCCGCTGGTGGCCTTTGCGGTGGGACTCGTGGGCGAGATGGTGATGGGCAGCACGACGGCGGTTATGGCCACGTTCTCCTCGGGCACCCCTCACCCCGAGGTCACGCTCGCGGGGGCCGTATGCGGGGCGGCCTCCTGCCCGTACAACGTGGCCGTGGCCGCCGCGGCGGTGCGGTCGCACGAGAAGAGAATCATGCGGAGGGGGCTCCTGGGAACCCTGTACCTGGCGGGGGTGACCGGACCGTGGGTGACGCTCCTGTGGTGGATAGGGGCGGGCTGATCCGGGAGCTGGAGCGCCGCGTGGGTCGGGAAGGTGCCAGGAGAGCCCGGCGGGACTCTCACGCTCGGCGCCGACCGAGGCCCTGCGGGATCACCGTGCACCCGGGGCATGGCTGCCCGCGCGGGTGCGTCTACTGCTACATCCCGGAGATGGGATTCAAGTTCGAGCGGGCGCGCCCGTACCCGTTGTCCGGCGAGGAGATGGCGCTGGCCCTGCTCTACAACCGCCGGTTCGAGCCCGGACCGGAGGGCACCTTCATCGCCGTGGGCAGCGTCACGGACCCGTTCCTGCCCGAGCTCAAGGAGAAGACGCTGGAGTACCTCCGGGCGTTCGACCGGTGGCTCGGCAACCCGACCCAGTTCTCGACGAAGTCGCGCGTCGAGGAGGACGTGGCGAACGACCTTTCCTCGCTGAGCCTGCCGGTCAACGGTCTGGTCACGGTGCTCACACCCGACGAGGACAAGGCCCGGCGACTGGAGCCCCAGGCTCCGACCCCGAGGGAGCGGTTGGAGAGCATTGAGCGGCTGGCGGAGGCGGGGGTCACGGTCGACCTGTTCCTGAGGCCTATCCTACCTGGACTGGTGAGCACCGAGGAGATCGAGGACCTGCTCCGGGAGGCCAAGGACGCGGGCGCTCGCGGGGTCGTGGTGGGAGGGTTCCGGATCAATCGATCCATCGTGGAGCGGCTGAGGCGGGCCGGGTTCGACGTCTCGGAAATTGTTAAGAGGGCTGACGAGATCCCGGACGGAAGGAGGCAGCGGTACATCCGGACGGGCGACCTCAAGGACCGGATCCTGAGCTTGGCCCGCGAGGTGGGCCTGACCCCCTTCGCCGCGGCGTGCTGCGCGTGCGCGAGCGCCGCCGGCGTGCCCTGCCCGAACGAGTGCTGGAAGGGCCGCTTCTGCACCGACTGTGGGAACCCGGCGTGCCCGACGTAGGGGGTGAGGAGGCGCTTGTTCGACCACCTGTTCCGGATGCTCTTCAAGATGGTTGACGAGTCGCTCAAGGAGCTCGAGAAAGAGATGGAGAAGAAGGTTCGAGAGGAGATGAAGAAGCTGGAGGAGAAGGGTCAGCGGGAGGTCCGCGAGTACCGGTTCCCGGGCGGTTACGTGCGAGTCGAGACTTACACGCTGCAGGTCCCCGGTGGGACCGGCTCGACCGGCTCGTCGTCGGGCAGCCTGAAGGACCGGATCGAGGAGCTCCCAGTTGAAGAGGAGAAGGAGGAGCGGCGGAAGGGTGGGGACCGAACCGAGGAGGTCATCGACGTGGGTGGCGTCCCCCTGAAGGTCGAGTCGCGCGATCGTGAGTGGCGAGAGGAGAACCGCTAGGGGTCCCGTCCCCGTGACCACCCGCGCGGAGCGCGAGCTGGAGCGGTACTGGGAGACCCTGGAGGAGGTCGCCTCCGGGCTCTACGAGGTGGCCAAGGAGGCTCGAAGCAGGCGTGAGGACCCCAAGCCGGAGCCGGAGGTGATGCTCGCCACCTCAATCGGCGAGCGGGTAGAGGGTCTGCTGCAGGTGGAGAACGTGGCCGATCGGTTGAAGGAGCTCGAGGAGAAGCTGGGAGACCGCGAGGAGGCCACGTTCAGGATCGTTCGAGAGATCGTGGAGGGAGAGCTCAAGGTCAAGGGCGACCTACCCCTGCATAAGCGGCTGGACTACGCGGTTCGAGTCGGCCTCGCCATCATGACCGAGGCCGTCGTGTCGGCGCCGCTCGAGGGCATTGCTGCGGTGGAGATCCGAGAGAGGGGAACCGGGCACCGGGTGGTGGATGAGTCCGAGCCCCCGCACGACGAGCCCAAGCTGGTCTGCGAGGAGTGTGGGAAGGAGCTCGACCCGGAGGACTGCTACCTGGCGGTTAAGTACGCGGGCCCGATCCGGGCGGCGGGTGGTACCGCCGCGGCCCTGTCCGCGCTGATTGCGGACTACGCTCGCCGGGTGGCGGGCCTGTCCGAGTTCAACCCGGAGGACTTCGAGCACGACCTCGTGGGCCGGTACGTGGAGGAGGTCCTGACGTACCTGGACAAGGTAGGTTCTTTCCAGTATAACCCCTCCGAGGAGGAGGTCGAGATCGTCGCGAGGCACGTCCCGATCGAGATCGATGGTGAGCCGACGGAAGAGGTCGAGGTCCAGGGTCACCGCGACATCCCGCACCTGCCCAACCGGCTCCGCGGTGGCGCGCTCCTGGTCATCTGCGAGGGCATCTGCCAGAAGGCCCCCAAGCTGCTCAAGCGCGTGGAGAAGTACGAGATGGACGGCTGGGAGTTCCTGGAGAAGCTCGTCGAGAAGGAGGAAGAGGAGGACGGCGAAGAAGAGGGTGAGGAGGAAAACGAGGCCGCCGTCAAGCCCGATGACAAGTACATGAGTGATCTCGTCGCCGGGCGCCCGCTGCTCTCGCACCCGTCCGCGAAGGGTGGCTTCCGGCTTCGGCTGGGTCGGGCGCGGAACACCGGCTTCGCCGCGGTCGGCGTCCACCCGTCGCTGATGTACGTGACCAAGGGCTTCATCGTGATCGGCACCCAGCTGAAGATCGAGCGGCCCGGTAAGGCCGCATGCGTGCTTCCGGTCACCGACATCGAGCCGCCGGTCGTGCGGCTGAAGGACGGGTCGGTCGTGCGGCTCGACGACCCGCGGGAGGCTAAGGAGCTGGCCGAGAAGGACGAGATCGACGAGATCCTGGACCTCGGCGAGATGCTCGTCGCGGTCGGCGAGTTCATCGAGAACAACCACCCGCTCGTGCCGCCCGCCTACTGCCCGGAGTGGTGGGTGGAGGAGGTCCCGGACGTCGTCAAGTACAACGTCCTGAAGGAGAACCTGCCGAAGCGACTGTTCGAGAAGCTGAAGGATGTGCCGCTGAGCGAGCTGCCCAAGGAGGCCAGCAGGCTGTCGGGCTCGGGCAAGGGCTTGGACGGGTACATCAACGGACCCGCCCGGGTCGCCCGGTCCGTAGTCAGCCTCGTGCGCAAGAAGGTGCAGCCGCTCATCTCCGACCCGAAGGACGTCTCAGTCGAGGACGCGATCCGGCTCTCCCGCGAGTTCCGGGTTCCGTTCCACCCGGAGTACACGTTCCTGTGGCACGACGTGGAGCCCGAGGACGTGGACGAGCTGAGGGAGGCGATCGAGGTCCGGGGTTCGGAGTGGGGCGAGCTGGAGATCCGGGCGCCGGAGGACGTGAAGGGGATCCTCGAGGATCTGCTCGTACCGCACCGCGTGGAGGATGGGGAGGTTGTCATCGAGGAGCCCTGGGCGTCAGCGCTGGCCGCGCAGCTGGGTTACGAGGTCGAGGAGGGCGAGTTCCGGGAGCCGGACGAGGACCTTGACGACCTGCTGGACTACCTGATCATCCGGGACGAGACGTGCCGGTACGTGTCCAAGCTGGCCGGGTTCCCGGTCCGAGAGAAGGCGCCGACGCGCATCGGTGCCCGGATGGGACGCCCGGAGAAGGCGCGCGAGCGGAAGATGAGCCCGCCGCCGCACGTGCTGTTCCCGATCGGCATCGCGGGTGGGAACCAGCGAGATATCATGAAGTTCTACCGCGGGGACTCGGAGGAGTCGGACGAGGTCGAGGTGTGCTACCGGATCTGCCCGGAGTGCGACCTGCTGGTTCCGTACCGCGTCTGCCCGCTGTGCGGCTCGGAGACGAAGCAGTTCTGCAACCGGTGTGACGCGCCGGAGGACGAGTGCGACTGCGACGAGTGCGACCCGGTCGTGCGGGCGAAGGTGGGGGAGGGCGACGACCCCTACTCCCGGCTGCCCGTCAAGAAGCTGCTGCGGGCGGCCGAGGAGGACGTGGGTGGCACGGCGGACATCCTGAAGGGCGTCAAGGGGATGACGAGCCGGCTGAAGATGCCGGAGCCGCTGCAGAAGGGGCTGCTGCGGGCCAAGCGTGACCTGCACGTGTTCAAGGACGGCACGCTGCGGTTCGACTGCAACGACTGCCCGCTCACGCACGTGCGGTTGAAGGAGATCGGGCTTACGCCGCTCAAGGCCCGGCTCCTCGGCTTCGAGCGGGACGTGAACGGCGACCCCGTGGTCTCGGAGGATCAGGTCGTCGAGCTGTACCCGCAGGACGTGGTCCTCCCGCGGAAGGCCGCCGAGTGGGCCGTAAAGGTCTGCCAGTTCATCGACGAGCTGCTGGAGAAGTACTACGGTCTCGAGCCCGTGTACGGCGTCGAGCGGCCGGAGGACCTCATCGGTCACCTGATCGTGACGCTCGCGCCGCACACGTCCTGCGGCGTCGTCGGCCGCATCGTCGGCATCGCCGACATCAACTGCTGGTACAACCACCCGGTCATCAACGCCGCCCGGCGCCGGAACTGCGACGGCGACGAGGACGCGTTCATGATCCTGCTGGACGTCCTGCTGAACTTCAGCCGCATCTACCTGCCGGACAAGCGCGGCGGTCTGATGGACGCGCCGCTCGTGCTCACCGTCGTGGTCAACCCACACGAGACAGACGACGAGGTCTGGAACATGGACGTCTGCAGCCACTACCCACTGAAGCTGTACCGGAAGGCCCTGGAGTTCGCCGACCCGGGCGAGGTGGAGGACCTCGTCGACCGGCTGGAAAACCACCTGGACTGCCCGCGCGGACTCGAGTTCACCCACGACACGGAGGCCATCGACCTCGGCCCGACCGTGACCCGATACTCCCGGCTCGAGAAGATGGAGCAGAAGCTCGAGGAGCAGCTCGAGCTGGCCCGCAAGATCCGAGCCGTCGAGGCCTCCGACGTCGCCAAGATCGTCCTGGACTCGCACTTCCTACCGGATATAAAGGGCAACCTGCGCAAGTTCGGCCGGCAGCAGTTCCGATGCTCCAAGTGCAACGCGAAGTTCCAGGTACCACCACTCAGCGGTAAGTGCCCGCGCTGCGGCGGTGACGTCCTCCTGACCATCTACCCGGCGACCGCCACGAAGTACCTGGAACCCGCCAAGCGGCTCGTGGAGGAGTTCGGTGAGTCCGACGAGGAGTGGAGAAGCATCGCCTCGGAGGTCGAACTGCTGGAGGAGGAGGCGAGGACGCTGTTCGGATCCACCGAGCAGGTTTCCCTCAAGAGATTCATCGGAGAGACCGAGAGCTGAGCCACATGCCCAGCCCGCCCAGCGCCGAGAGCGAGAACGTGACCAGGGCCCCCAGGAGGTCCGGCCGCTCGGGGCCCGGGCAGGAGCCGACGCCCCGGTGGCGCGGTCTGGACTTCTTCCTTCCCACCGCCACGCCCTTGCCCCCGCCCGCGACCCCGCTCGCGCGGCCGGTCGGAGCCTCCCGCTTCACCCTCTCCCTCACCTGCTTCTCCCCGGCAACCTCGGATCGCCGCAGGCGCCCACCGGGTGAGGGGCGCGGGACCTCCTCGCGCCGCTCGCTCGTCACCTTGACCTCGCTCCATGACCTACGCTCGAGCTCGGACGACTTCTTGACCTCCAGCGCATGGTTCTGCAGGGCGAGATCCTCCGGGCCCGGGCAGGATATGAAGACGAGCGCAACGAGCTCGATCAACGCGCCCTCCCTCCGGGGGATGATCCCCATGTGCGGGGTCTCGGGGTGCTACCTGCTGGATGGGGACAGTGCGGGCACTTACAACTACCTTATTCTGCACGCCAACCAGCACCGCGGGCAGGAGTCGGCCGGCATCTGCGTGTACGACGGGCTGCGGCTTACCGGGAAGAAGGGGATGGGCCTAGTCACCGAGGTCTTCGACCGGAGGGACCTCCGCAAGCTCTCCGGGCCGGTGGGGATCGGTCACGTCCGGTACTCCACGACCGGCGCCTCGGAGCTGATCAACGCGCAGCCCTTCAAGGTCGGTTACTCGGGTGGGGAGCTGGCCCTGGCGCACAACGGCGACATCGTGAACTCCGAGGAGCTGCGGAGGCGGCTGGTTTCCGAAGGTCACGCCTTCGTTTCCGAAACGGACTCCGAGGTGATCGCCCGGCTCCTGGCCATGGAGCTTACGGAGACGGACGACGTGTTCGAGGCCTTCGAGCGCGTGATGGAGGAGCTCGTCGGGGCCTACTCGCTGACCATCGTGACCAGCTCCGGCGACCTGATCGCGGTGAGGGACCCGTGGGGCTTCCGGCCGCTGTGCCTGGGCTGGGACGAGCGGGGTTACTTCGTGTCCTCCGAGACCGTGGGGCTGGACGTGCTCGGCGTGGAGGAGTGGCGGGAGCTGGACCGAGGCGAGGTGGTCTGGATCCGCGACGGCGAGGTCGAATCCAAGGTCGTTCGACGCGAGCGCCCCGCCGTGTGCATGTTCGAGTACGTCTACTTCGCCCGGCCGGACTCGATCATCGAGGGTCGGTGCGTGTACGCTTGCCGGAAGCGGATGGGGTACCGACTGGCCGAGGAGGCCCCGGTCGAGTGCGACGTCGTGGTCCCCGTCCCGGACTCCGGCCGCACGGCCGCCCTGGGGTACGCCGAGAAGCTGGGCGTGCCGATGGAGGAGGGGCTGATCAAGAACCGGTACGTCGGCCGGACGTTCATCATGCCCGAGCAGGAGGAGCGCGTCCGCAGCATTCGGATCAAGCTGAACCCCATCCGCGAGCTCGTCGAGGGTAAGTCCGTCGCCGTCATCGACGACAGCATCGTCCGCGGGAACACGTCCCGACAGATCGTCGAGATGCTAAGGGACGCCGGAGCGGAGAGCATCCACGTGCGGATCGCCTCGCCGCCGATCGTCTCACCGTGTTATTACGGCATCGACATGGCGACCAAGGAAGAGCTGATAGCCGCGGACAAGGACATCCCGGAGATCCGGGACGAGATCGCCGCGGACTCGCTCGCGTACCTGTCCCTCGAAGGCCTCGTCGACGCCATCGGCCTGAAGCGCAACCAGCTCTGCGTGGGTTGCCTCACCGGCGAGTACCCGACCCCGGTGCCCCCCGACGGAGGGGGTGAGGCTTGAGCGCCCGGGTGCTCAGACCCCGGTGGCACGATCGCCCCGGGCCGATGATCGCAGCGGTCTCAGTGGGGCTGTACGCCTCCGCCGTCACGCTGCTGCTGATTCTAGGAGTGTCAGTGGGCAGGCTCACCGCCACCGAGGCCGTCGCGGGCTTCTTACTCATCGTGCTCCCGGCTCTCCTCCCGACCGCTTACCTCCTGTCCCGCTTGGAGCGCGGTCCACTGCTGGTGGTTCACGGGAATAAACTGCTCATTATCAAAGGGAAGGAAATTGAGCGGGAGGTTCGGCTGGATGACATCGAGCGAGTGGGGATGACGATCAAGCGGAAGGTCGCACGCATCGCCCTGGAGCTTAAGGACGGGAGTCGAATCGAGCTGCCGTTTGGATCCAAGCGGGTGCTGAAAGAGCTCCAGCGGGTCCTACGGGCCAGGAAGGAGGAAAAGATTGGGGCCGAAGCGTACCGCCGCGCGGGTGCGGACCGGGTGGCGAAGGTCCTGAAAACGATGGTTGAGCGGTGGCGGGCTCCACTTCTCGTTGAGAAGGAGGGGGAGATTCGAGCAGTCTGGCCGGGACGGTCGCTCCGCGTAGGCGAGCCGGACGGCTGGGCCTCAGAGTGGCTGTCCTGGCTGCTGCTGGTGACCCCGCTCCCGGTCCTCGCGGCTCGAGGGGCGGTTAAAGAGGAGGACGACCCGGTCCGCGCCGTGCTCCTCGCAGAAGAGCGCGCCAAGGGCCAGCTGATCTACTGCTCCGCGGGAAGACTCCGCCTGCTCCCCGCGATACCCGCCGTGGCCGCCATCCTGGCCGCGGTCAAGACCGGTAAGTGGATGATTAGAGAGGTCGGCGCGTGGTCGCTCGTCTCCGCGCTCGGAGCCCTGGCGCCCTGGATGATCGCCTCAGTGTCGGTCGGAAGCGCCGCCAGGTACGCACGTGGGGTGGAGCCCGGTGCCTCGTTCTCGCTTCAGCTCCCGAGCGTGGTGACCGCGGGGGCGGCGGGCGCGATCGCGGCCCATGGGGCCGTCGGGTGGGCGCTGCTCGGCTCCCGCCTGGGATTGGTCGAGGCCTTAACGGCGCCCATTTTGGCATCGCTCGGGTGGATCATGCTCGCGCGGAGGGTGGGACCGATCTCCGCTCGACACTGGGCGCTAGCGCTCCGAGCCGTGGTTTCCGAGCTGCACGTGTTCGTCGCGTTCGCGCTCTCACCTTTGGTCCCGGTGGTCTTCCTGGTGGTGACGGCGGGGTGGCCGGAGCTGTGGTTCCACTCGCTGCCCGCCGCGGTGCTAGCGGCGGGACTGGAGACCGCCGTGGCGTGGGGATGGGTTAGAACCGCCGAAAGGCTGCGTGGACACGCCTGGGTGCCAGGTTAGGGCAAGAAGTAGTCGTTCACGGGCCCGAACTCCGCGGCGCCGCCCAGCTCCTCTTCGATCCGCAGGAGCCGGTTGTACTTGGCCGTGCGCTCGCTGCGCGCCGGCGCTCCGGTCTTGATCTGGCCGCAGTTGAGGGCCACGGCGAGGTCCGCGATGAACGGGTCCTCCGTGTCGCCGCTGCGGTGGCTGACCATCACGCCGTACCCGTGCTGCAGGGCGAGCTGGCCCGCCTCGAGCGCCTCCGTCAGCGTGCCAATCTGGTTCACCTTCAGCAGCAGGGCGTTGGCCGAACCCTTCCTGATCCCCTTCCGGAGCCGCTCCGGGTTCGTCACGAAGAGATCGTCGCCGACGATCTGGACTTTGTCGCCGAGCTCCTTGGTGATCTGGGCGAAGCCGCGGAAGTCTTCCTCCTGGAACGGGTCCTCGATCGACACGATCGGGTACTGATCGACGAGGTCCTTGTACAGGTCGAGGAGCTCGTCCCGGGTGTACTTCTCGCCGTAGGCGCGGTACACGCCCTCCTCCTCGTCGTAGAACTCGGTGGCGGCCGCGTCCAGGGCGAGCGCGATCTCGCGGCCCGGGGAGTACCCGGCCTCCTCGATCGCCTCCACGAGCATCTCGAACGGTTCGACCATGTCCTTCATCGGCGGCGCGTAGCCGCCCTCGTCGCCCACGTTCGTGGCGATGGCTCCGTACTCCTCCTCCAGCAGCTCGCCCAGCACGTGGTACGTCTCCGTGCCCGCGCGCAGGGCCTCCGAGAACCGGTCGAACCCGTGCGGCACGATCATGTGCTCCTGGAAGTCGAGGTCGTTGCCCGCGTGCTCGCCTCCGTTGATTACGTTCATGAACGGGACGGGCAGCCTGCAGGCGCCCGGTCCACCCAGGTACCGGTAAAGTGGGATCCCGAGCGAGCGCGCCGCCGCGCGGGCGACGGCCAGCGAGACGCCCAGGATGGCGTTAGCACCCAAGTGAGACTTGTTGTCGGTGCCGTCGAGCTCCAGCATGAGCCGGTCAATCTCCTCCTGCGCGGTCGCGTCCATCCCCTCCAGCTCCGGCGCGATGATCTCCTCTACGTTCCTCACCGCCCGCCGGACGCCCTTACCGCCGTACCGGTCGTCACCGTCCCGCAACTCGAGCGCCTCGTGCGTTCCCGTCGACGCTCCCGAGGGCACGATCGCGCGGCCCACGGTGCCGTCCTCCAACCGGACCTCGACCTCTACCGTAGGCTCGCCCCGGGAGTCCAGCACCTCCCGGGCCCGAACCGCCGCTATTTTGGTCACTCGAACGCCCCGGTCGACCCCCAGTGTCGGCGAATTATACCTTTACCGCTCAGGCACGCTCGGCACGGTGAAACCGCCCCGATCGCGGGGGAATCGCCGTGGACGAGCGGCTCAGGGAGCGGCTGCTCGAGGCCCTTGACCGGTTCAACCCGTGCGACGCCTGCCTGGGCAGGGCCTTCGGGTACCGGCTCACCGGGCTGGAGAACCGGGAGCGCGGCCGGGCGCTCAAGCTCACCCTGGGTATGCTCGCGCAGGCCGAGGACGACACCGACGCGCTCGAGCTCCTCGCCCGCTCCGGTCTCGAGGAGGCGACCGCCGTCCTCGACGACCCGCCCTCACCCGAGCCCTGCGGGATCTGCGAGGGCGTCCTCTCGCGCTGCGACGAGTTCGCGGAGGCGGCCGCGCTGGAGCTCGAGGAGCTGGACTTCGACGGGTTCATCATCGGCTCCCGGTGGCCGGACCGCGTCCTCGACCGGGAGCGGGAGCTCTGGGACGTGCTGGAGACCGAGGGGGAGCCCATCAAGCGGGAGTTCAACCGGGAGGTGGGCAAGCGCGTCGAGCGCATCCTCGGAGAACGGGCGGACCCGAGGGACCCCGACGCCGAGCTGATCTTCGACTTCCGCCCCTCCCTGGACGACCCCAAGCTGGAGCTGAACGTCAAGCCCGTGTACGTGCGGGGCCGGTACCTCAAGCTCCGCCGCGGGCTGCCGCAGACCAAGTGGCCCTGCCCGAAGTGCAAGGGCGCGGGCTGCTCGGAGTGCGACTACACGGGCAAGGTGTACCTGGAGTCGGTGGAGGAGCTGATCGGGATGGTGCTCAAGGACGCGTTCCTGGCGGAGTACCACAAGTTCCACGCGGCGGGTCGCGAGGACATCGACGTAAGGATGCTGGGCAACGGGCGCCCGTTCGTGATCGAGCTCCTCTACCCGAAGCGCCGGACCGCGGACCTACGGCGGCTGGAGGAGAGGATCGAGAAGGAGGTCGGCAACAAGGTCCGCGTCAGGGACCTGGAGCTCGGCGAGGCCGAGGACGTGCGGCGCGTTAAGGACCTCTCCGAGCGGTCGCTTAAGCGCTACCGGGCGTGGGTGGTCTTCGAGCGTGAGGTCTCGGAGGACCGCGTTCGGAAGGCGCTGAACGAGCTCACCGAGCGCGAGATCCACCAGCGCACTCCGAGGCGGGTGCTACACCGTCGGGCGGACAAGGTGAGGGTCAAGCGGGTGCATGAGGCGCGGCTGATCAGGCACGAGGGCGACGAGGCGGTGGTTGAGTTCCTGTGCGATCCCGGGCTGTACGTGAAAGAGTTAATATCCGGAGACGAGGGTCGGACGCGACCCAGCCTGGCGGAGCTGGTCGGCGTTCGCGCCGAGTGCGAGCGGTTGGACGTGATCGAGTTCCTGGAGGAGGGTGATCGAGGTTGATCGTGGACCAAAGGCTGTGCCTCGGGTGCGCCGTGTGCGCGGCCGTCTGCCCGAACGATGCCGTTACGATCTCCGGAGGGAAGCCCGAGTTCTCCTCCGACTGCAACGACTGCGGGCTCTGCGCCCGGGTCTGTCCGACCGGCGCCCTGCGCGAGGGGGAGGAGCGTTGACGGAGGAGCGTTACGACGTGGTCGTGGTGGGGGCGGGTCCGGCCGGGTCGATGGCGGCGTGGGCGGCCGCGCGGGAGGGCTGTGACGTTCTGGTCCTGGAGCGCCGGGCCGAGATCGGCGTGCCCAAGCAGTGCGCCGAAGGCATCAGCGCCCGAGGGCTCAAGCACGCGGGGATCAAGCCGCAGGACGAGTGGATCGCGAACGAGGTGTCCCGGGCGCTAATCTACGCGCCCAACGGCGAGCGGTTCGAGGTGCCCGGGGACGGGTACATCCTGGAGCGGAAGCTGTTCGACCGGTGGCTCGCCGCCCGCGCGGTCGACGAGGGGGCCGAGCTCCGGCTTCTGGCTCACGCCAGGCGAGCCCTCCTGGAGGAGGGACGGGTCGTGGGCGTCGAGTTCGAGGACGAGGAGGGCGTGCACGAGGTGCGGGCCGAGGTGGTGATCGCGGCGGACGGGATCGAGTCGCGGGTCGGGCGGAGCGCGGGGCTCGTCCCGCCGCTCGAGCCGGAGGACCTCTGCACCTGCGCCCAGTACGAGATGGTCGGTGTGGACGTGGAGGAGGACGCCACCCACTTCTTCGTCGACAACGAGACCTTCCCGGGCGGGTACTTCTGGGTCTTCCCGAAGGGCGACGGGCGGGCGAACGTGGGACTCGGAATCCGTGGCTCCGAGGCCGAGCCGGGACTCGCCCTGGAGCTGCTCGACCGGGCCATCCGAGAGCACGAGCTCCTCTCGGACGTCCTGGAGGGGGCCAAACCGGTCGAGCTGAACGTGGGTGGCGTGCCGGTGTGCGGGCCGCTGGGGAGGACGTACGACGACGGGATCCTCGTCGTGGGGGACGCGGCCCGGCAGGTGAACCCCATCACCGGTGGCGGGCTCCACACCTCCCTGGTGTGCGGTCGGATCGCGGGCGAGGTGGCGGCGGAGGCTGCGAGCGAGGAGGACCCGTCCGCGGAGCGGTTGAAGGAGTACCAGGAGCGCTGGGAGGAGGAGTTCGGCAGGATGTTCAAGCTGACGAGGAAGGCGTCCCGCGCGCTCTCCAACATGAGCAACGACGAGCTGAACGCGCTCGCGGAGGCGCTGGACCAGGAGGACATCCTGAAGCTGGTTCGCGGCGAGGGGGTGGCGAGGGTAGCCAAGAAGGTGGTCAAGAGGAAACCCTCGCTGATCAAGCACGTCCGGCACCTGATCGGGTAGGAAGGAATAAATTGGAGAAAAAGGCCGGCCGGAGGGGCGTGCGCGTCCCCCGACCCGGTCACAGCGGTACGCTGCGGGCGGTGTGACCCCGGAGGCGTCCCCTCCTGGGATGAGCACCGCACGTACCGGGCCGGGACACCGACCCCGCGAGGAGGCGCTGCGCGCCACCGATGACCGCTCTCTTCCCTCCGCCCCTCAACGCTCACTCACGCGGGCCGCCTACACGAGGACCGAGGCGATGGCGCCGACCGCCAGCGTCGCGGCGATGGCGAGGCTGATGACGTCGTGCGTCGTTCCCACGGGCTCGACACGCTTCCGGACCACCGCGTGGCCGCAATCCCTGCACCGGACCACGGTGTACTTCCCGTCCTCGCACTCAACCACGCGCGATGACCCGCACTTCTTGCACCTCATGGCTAGGAGCGCTCTCCCCCCGTGAGCGCCGGCGCGGGGAGGAACCCCTATATCAAATTTAACCGGGGCGGTCGCGGTGTCCTCAACGCCCCGGGTAGTCGTCGCCGGGACCTCCAGCGCCTGCGGGAAGACGCTCATCACGGCCGGGATCATCCGGGCGCTCACCGAGGAGGGGCTCGACGTTCAACCCTTCAAGGTCGGGCCCGACTACATCGACCCATCTTACCACTGGCTGGCGTCGGGCAGGCCCTGCGGGAACCTTGACACCTTCCTGTTCCGCGAGGAACACGTCCTCTGGCTCTTCAACCGGCGGTCCCGGGACGCCGACCTCGCGATCGTGGAGGGTGTCCGCGGGCTCTACGAGGGGATCGGGGCGGTCGGGATCCGCGGGAGCACTTACCACGTCTCCGAGGTCCTCAACGCGCCGATCGTGCTCGTCGTCGACACCCGCAGCCTGACAAAGAGCGCCGCCGCCGTGGTCCTGGGCTACCGGCGGCTCGAGAACGCCCGGATCGAGGGGGTCATTCTCAACAACGTCCGCTCCGAGCTCCACTACCGCAAGGCGAGGCGGGCGCTCCGCAAGTACGTCCCGGACGTGGAAGTCTTGGGGTACGTGCCCCGCACCGAGACGATGAAGGTTGAGTACCGGCACCTGGGCCTCACGCCGACCCCCGAGCGCAGGCGGGAGATGGAGCGTCGCCTCGAGGAGATCTCCCGGCTGATCGCCGACCAGTTGGACCTTGACCTCCTGCTCGACATCGCCGACCGAGCCGGGCCCGTCGAGGAGGGAGAGCGGCCCTGGGAGGTTAGCCCGCACCGCTGCCGGGTGGCCGTGGCGCTGGACGAGGCGTTCAACTTCTACTACCCCGAAAACCTGGAGGCGCTCGAAGAGAACGGGGCCAAGGTGCTCGAGTTCAGCCCGGTCAAGGACGAGGAGGTCCCACCCTCGGCCGACGCGCTGTACCTCGGTGGAGGCTACCCCGAGCTCTTCGCCCGAGAGCTGGAGGAGGCCGAGGCCTGCCGGGAATCGATCCGGGAGCTGGCCGAGTCCGGCGCCCCTGTCTACGCCGAGTGCGGCGGCATGATGTACCTGTGCAGGGAGCTGCGTTACGGGGGAGAGCGGTACCGGTGGGTCGGCGTCCTGGACGCCTCGGTGGAGATGACGTCGCGCGTTCAGGGGCTCAGCTACACCGTGGCGGAGGCCGTGCGAGACACCCCGGTCACCCGGCAAGGGGAGGTGTTCAAGGGTCACGAGTTCCACTACTCCCGCCTCCTGAGCTTAAAGGACGCCGTCTTCGCCTACAGGATCCTGCGTGGGCAGGGCATGAGCGGGCGCGAGGGGATCCAGCCGAGGGGGATGCCCAACGTCCTGGGCACCTACGTGCACGTTCACGCGGCGTCGCACCCGACCTTCGCCCGAAATCTGGCGGAGAGCGCCCACGAGCACCGGCAGGGTGGCCAGGCGGTAAGACATTAGGCGACCCGCGCGCCGCGGCGGTTCGGAGGCGTTAATGAGGAGGGGCTCCCGACGCCGACCCCGCGGATGACGAAACTCCCTTTCGCCGATCATCCCCTCGGCAATGGACGGACCGATCATCGCCGCGCTCACCGCTCACCCGTCTCGTCATCGGGGCCGGGTCCTTGCGCAGGAACCCGCGCGACGTGGAACCCTACGAGACCCTGGACGGATCGCTGGTGTACGAGCTCGTGAGGCCCGAGTTCTCGGAGATCAAGGGCATGAGCCTGGCGGTGGCGGTGATCCCACCGGGGGAGTCCACGCGACCTCATTACCACGAGTTCGATGAGGTCTACTGGATCCTTGAGGGTCGGGGCACGGTCTACCTGGACGACCGGGCGCTGGAGGTTGGTCCCGAGGACTGCGTGGAGATCCCGCGCGGCACCGTGCACTGGGTCCGGAACGAGGGCACCGAGCCGATGCGCATCCTGTGCGTGTGCTCGCCCCCGTACCGCCACGAGGGGACTACCCTCGTGTCAGGTAGAGGAAGGTCTCGTTAGAGCTCGCCGACTCGAGCTCCACCTCCTCCGACTCGAACCCCAGGTCCTCCGCCTCCTCCCGGAACCACTCGACCACGCCCTCCGCCTCGTCCGTGGGGGCGACCTTGATCAGCGCCCACTCGATCTTCAGGTTCACGTTCTCCAGGACGCGGAGCACCCCGTAAAGGTCCTCCTCCGGGTCGCCCGAGTACACGTCGGACAGCAGGCACGCGTTCTCACCGGGGAACGCCGCGCTCACCATGTCCGGGAGCGCGAACTCCTGGATGGTCACGCGCAGATGGTGCACGTTCTCCAGCTCCTTCACCCGCTCCTCCAGCCGGGCCGGGTCCACCGAGATCACGTGCTCGGCGACCTGCGCGGCGAACGAAGACCATCCGCCCGGGGCGGCCCCCAGGTCGATGACCACGTCCGGGAACTCCACCTCGTGCTCTGAAACGAACTCCAGCAGCTTGACCAGCGCCCGGTTCTTGTGCAGCCGCTCCGGGTCGACCTCGTGCCGGCCACCCACCTTCACCGTCCAGTCCGGCTCGTACTCCAGCGTGACCGGGGCCCCCAGGCACCGGGCCGAGAGCCGCAGGTGGTGCGCCCGCTTCGACTCGACGAGTTCCTCGACGAACCGGCCCGTCAGGTCCTTGACCTCGCTGGCCAGCTCGATCCGCCGCCGGCCGGGCAGCTGCTTGCCCTCCAGCGTCTTCACCACGACCCTGTAACCCTTCCTCAGCAGGCCGGCCAGGGCCAGCTCCGCCGGCGTGATCCTAGCCCGCCCGATCACCGGCAGGAACTTGTCGAGCTCCGCCCTGTAGGCTATCGAGTACAAATCCCCGTGATATAGCTCCACGGATTCAGCCACGCTCAACCCCCCGCTCGCCCTTCCCGGAAAAAATATCTCATTCCCAGCTCGGTCGACCCGCGCCCGGGGGTCCGGTTAAATGTCCCTCGAGGTCCTGGCCGACCAGCTGGACGTGGAGAACGATAACACCCGGCACTCGTACCGGTTCGCCCTGAGGAGGCTGGACGAGTTCCTCTCAGAGATCATCGACGAGGAGCCGCTCCGGTGGCTCGAGGAGGCCGACAACGAGGAGATCGTCGAGGTCGCCAGGCAGCTGCGCCGGCTGCTCGTTGACAAGGTCGAGAACATGGAGCTGGACCACGAGATGGGCCGGCTGTGCTGGTACGCCTTCACCAAGGCCCTGAAGGCCGTGGACCGCGACCCCATGATCGTGCTCACCGTGAAGGCGTACGGGTCGCCGGCCTCCCCCGAGATGACCGAGGAGGAGGCTAAGGAGATTTTAAGTAAAGTAGATTTGATCGAGGAGTGGGCAAAAGAAAACAAGGACGCATCCTGGTGGGCGCCCTTCCGGACCATCGTCGAGTCCGGCGTCAGCGTCATGGACCTCGTTCGCATGCGCTGGCGCGACGTCTGCCCCGGCGAGGACTGGCTGACCACCACGCCGGAGGAGCCGCGACTCCGCGTCGAGAAGTTCGAGGAGACCATCGAGTTCCCGGTGACCGAGCGCGGACTCGACGCCCTCAGGGCCCTCGCCGAGTGGGCCGAGGTGAACCCACTGGAGGAGCCGGACAAGCCGATCCTGATGGCGCCGCAGGACAACTACCGCTCCGAGGCCCAGCGGACCGACTCCTGGCGCGCGCGGCTCACGTACAGGTGGCGCGAGGCCCAGCGCGCCGTCATCGGCAAGCCCAAGTGGAGGATTCGCGAACTGACGCGAGCCACCCGGATCCTCCGCCTGCCCAAGCTGGCCTCCGGCTGACCGCTGGCTCCACCAACACTCAGCCGAACCGGAGGGACGAGAGCCGGGCACGGGCCCGGCCATCCTCCCGCTCACCCAGGTCACCGTCGCCCCGCAGCCGCACCCTGAATCGCGAACCGGACCCTAGTGAGGCGCTCCGGGTACTCGAGCTGACCGTGGTCGCGGCCGACGCTGAGGGCGAGGAGACCGCGAGGCTGCCCGCGAGCGAGCCCGGCACGGCCGGGATCACCGGTCCGAGCTGGCCCACCGTCGCATCGTCGCCCCCGCCGTACCGCGGGACCACGCTCGCTGAGATCTCCCTCGGCCCTGGGAGCCTGCGAGAAGGAGGTGACGTGCGGATCGCGGCGTCCGCGGGCGGTCGGCGGATCCAGCACGACGGGACGCGCCCGGAGCGCCGCGCGCACCGGTCAGCCCGCGTCAGGACGGGTGCTACAATGCCCCCGGCTGGGCGGGTTAGAGCCCACCTCGCACAGGATCCGCGCCAACCCGAAGCTAGCCGCTACCGCGCTACGGCTCGCAGCCTCAGGGCGTCGGTTATGCTCTCCGTGCTCGGGGAGCTCGGCCTGAAGAGCGCCGTGACGGTGGTCATCGTCGCCCCGACGATCATCGTCCTCGGCGACGGGGCGATCGGCGACCCCGCCTCGACGCCCCCCGAAAGCTCGGGTGGAGGCGGCGGGTGCTGGCTTTTCCCGCCCCTCCCAACGCCTCACGGCGCGATCGTTAAGGAACTCGTAACAATTCGCGGGATTGGTGGGGCCGCCCGGATTTGAACCGGGGTCTCCGGCCCCCAAAGCCGGAAGGATAGACCAGGCTACCCCACGGCCCCTCGCGTCCGTGCCTACCCCGCGGTCACTCACTTTTATCGTTTTCTGGCCCCAGCGGGCCCACGTTCACCTCCACCCGCGACGCCAGGTAGTGCGCCGCCTTCAGCGAGTCCGTGTACACCGCGTCGCACACCTCCTCGATCGGCGCGACCACCGGGCAGGTACCCCGTAGCACCCTGCCCTCGAACACCGCGTTCGCCGGGCAGCACACGTAGCAGTCGCACCCGCGGAACCGGAACGCCTCCCCGTCCACCCGGTGCGGGCACCCCGTGAACGCCAGCCCCTCCCGCTCCCTCCCGAACCGCGACTCCACCAGATCGAGCACGTCCTCCCGCTCCACCTCAACCCGCTCCGGATCGTCCACCCGCGGCTCCTCCGGCGTCACCCCCGGGATGTACGCCATCGCCAGCGCCCCAGACGCCGCCGCGGCCGCCCCCAGGTACTTCACGTTCGACAGCGACGGCCGCACCGGCAGCCTCAGCACCGGGATCCCGTCCACCGCCTCCCCCAGCCAGTACCCCAGCGCCGACCACTCGAAGTCGTTCCGCGGCTCGAACTCCACGACCACCTCGTACTCCGCCACCCGGTTCTCCTCCAGGTGCAGCCCGTACTCCGGGACCCGCCCCGTGACCGCCGCCGCCACCGTCGCCGGCGCCCCCTCCCGGTTCGCCCGCGCCCCGAACCACGTGTTCGCCACGAAGACCGCCGACGACTCCCCCCACGCCAGCACGTCACCCACCGACGGCTGGAACCCCTGCTGGTACGGCGCGCAGGTGTACACCGGCGCCGCGCCCAACGACTCCAGCGCCTCCAGGATCTCCCGCTGCCGCCGCTCGAACCCCTCGTCCACCTTCAAGTTACCCTCCAGGCAGATCCCGCACGGGTTCACGCTCGTCGGCACCTCCACCCGCAGCCCCTCCTCCGCCACCCGCCGCAGGAACCGCAGCCCCGCATCCCCGATCGTCTTGTACGACACCCCCGACACGTGCACCGACGCCGGCCTCACCAACCGCTCCGCGCCGAACGTCTCCCCCAGCTTCACCAGCACCTCCAACAGCCGCGCCTTCAGCTCCCCCTCCTCGCCGTCCAGGATCCGCTCCTCCTCCCTCGTCAGGTACAATGACCCGCGCCCCCGCGCCCCGATCGACCGCGGCCCCCACCGGCCGACAAAGTTAAATAGGCAAAGCGGGCCGCCCCCGACGGCCCCGATGCGAGGCCGCGGCAGCTCAGCCTGGGAGAGCGCCGGACTGAAGAGGCCCCGCGGGTCGTCCGCGGGGCCTCGGCCATCCGGTGGGCCCGGGTTCAAATCCCGGCCGCGGCACCAAAAAGCCGCAAATCGTTATGAGACTCAAAACGTTGTTTCCGGATCGCAGCCCGGAGGGGGCGGTCAGTCCGCATCGTTCTCCGCTTACGCCCGGCCGAACGCGGTCTCGAGAGGTGCTCGCGATGGAGTTGGAGCTCGTCCTCGCCAGGCTACTCGGAGTGCTGCTGGGCAGGGGAACGCTCCGTGAGGGCGACCGGTCGCGCGTGCGCCTCTCGGTGCCCAACGAGGGGGCGCAGAAGCTCCTCGAGGACCTGCGCCGGTTCGGCGTGAGCCCATCAGTGCGGCGGGGCAAGCGGTGGACGAGCGTGGAGTCACGGGACGCTCGCCTCCTGAGCGCGCTGGCCGTGGCCGGTGCGTCCCCGGACACGGGTCGGATCCCGGGCTGGGTGTTCGAGGATCCGAGCGCGGCGCGTGAGCTGCTGGCCGGGCTCTACAGCGTGCGCGGGGAGGTGCTCGGGTTCGACGGAGGTCGTCCTCGGCCGGTGCGGCTGGAGCTTCGGGCGCGGGCGGATCGGGAGGGTGGCCTGATCTTCCTGGCGCTTGACGTCCTCAAGCTGCTCGACTCGCTGGGCGTGAGCGCGGAGGTGGTGGGGCTGTCTCCGGTCTCCTCCGGGCGCTACCGGTACGCTCGGGTGGAGGTGCTGGTGCGCGGTCGGCGCGACCTGCTCCGGTTCCTCTCGCGGGTCCGGTTCCGCTACAATCCCCGGGAGGAGCGGGCCCGGTTGGTTCTGGAAGAGCTCGCTCGGCGGGAGGCGAGGCTGTCGGCGCGGTGGCCGGCTCGGTGGAACGGGGCGGCCAGTCTCGCCGGAGACCGGGGCGCCGGCGTGGTCGTGGGCACCAGGCTGGGGTTCGAGCTCGCGGGCCCGGAGGGTCAGCGCGTTCTCACCCCGGAGGGCGAGCGCCGGTTGGGTGACCTCGAGCCGGGGGATCGGGTCGTGCTGTACCCGGTGGAGGTTCCCCCAGCGGTGGATCGGCGGGGTGTGTTGCTGTCGGCCGTTGACGCCTCGGACGGTGCCCTCGAGTTCCTGCGGGATCTGGATCTGCTGCCGCTGCGGTGGGAGGATCCGGCGATCCCGGCGCTGGCGAGGATCGTGGGCTACGCGGTGGGCGACGGTCACTTGGAGCGGGACGTGGTCAAGTTCTACGGGGAGCCGGCGGGACTGCGTTGGCTGGAGCGAGACCTCGGGACGTTGGGCCTCTCGCCGGTGAGGTACGAGTACGAGGATAGGGATGCGGTGGAGGTAGCCGTGCACTCGGAGGGGTTCGCGGCGCTGCTGCGGGAGCTCGGGGTGCCGGAGGGCCGGAAGGCGGGTAAGACTGAGGTGGCCGAGTGGATTCGCCGCGGCCCTGATAGGGTCGCGTTGGAGTTCCTGGCCGGGTTCTTCGGTGCCGATGGATGGGTGTCGGTGACTGACAGGGGGGACGTGAGGGTGGGCATTGCCCAAGCATCACCGTTCGAGGACCCTCCTTGCATCCTGGAGGGAGTTAATGAGGTGCTGAACAAAGTAGTCGGCGCACGTGCGGTGGTCTCCAGAGGCGGGACTTACGAGACGTCATCAGGTGAGAATCGGCTCGTTTTCAGTATGGAGCTCCGTGGCGAGCGCGCGGAGCGGTTCCTGACCCGGGTTCCCTTCGAGTACTCGCTGCGGAAGCGGGCGCGCGGGCTGTGGGCGGGCGCGTTCCTGCGGCACCGGTCCCGGGGAGGAGGGGGCTCGTTCGAGCGGTTCGTGCGTGAGCGCTGCCTGCCGGGTGGTCGGGTGGTCGATCGGGTGGTATCGGTCAGCGCTTTAGCTCGCGGCAGACGCTGAGCTCGTGGCCGTGCCTGGAGACGGGCTCCACCTCCCGGAACAGCTCGAGGAGGTAGCCGCGGATCTCGCGGACGGCTCGGACCCAGCCGGTGAAGCCGTGGGCGATGATGGCGGTGCGGACGCGGGGCCGCTCCTCCTCCAGCTTCTTGAGGAGCTCGAGGGCGGAGGCGTAGGGTGGGTCGGCGGTGAGGAGGTCGATGGGCTCGAGCTCGCGGAGGTCGAGGTCGCGGAAGTCGGTCTCGATTACCTCGATGCCCTCGCTCTCGAGGCGCTCGCGCACGTCGGGGTGAATCTTGGCGTCGATGGCGTAGATCTCGTCGTAACCGGCGCGGGCGGCGGCGAGTGCGGCGGCTCCGGTGCCGGTGAAGAGGTCGACGGCGCGCTCTCCCTCGGTCTCCTGGACGAGCTCGGGGAGGACGGGGTTGGGGCCGACGATCTCGCGGGCGCCGAGGACGACGTAGGGGATGTCGAGCTCGCGGCAGGTTCGGCAGATGGGGTGGTTCTCGTCGAGGACGCCCTCCTTGAGGGCGCGCTCGAGGGGGAGGTAGCGGAACTCCTCGGTCTCGTCGCGGAGGCCGGCGTTGATCACGCTGACGTGGACGCGGGCGTGGTGGTCGTGGGCGGCGAGGTAGCCCTCGACGTAGCCCTCGAGGTACTGGCGGTTGCGGCCGCCCTTGCCCTCGACGTTGCGGCGCTGGTTGGTGAGGACGTGAATGTGGATGGTGTCGTTGGAGACGGTGGTCACGTGGATCCAGGCGTCGGGGTCGAAGACGGTGCGCTCGAGGGCTTTTTTGACGGCGCGGTGGGCGAGCCTCTCGGGTCGGATGGGGGGCACCCCCTTGCTGGAGGTGTACTCGTGCGAGGAGTTCTCGGTGTACAGGGTGGGCGGTAAGGGAGTGACGCCGGCACCGGACTGCAACTGCTACCTGCTGCGGTCGGGTGAGGAGGGGCTGCTGGTGGACGTGGGGGCGACGGGCGAGGTGGTTCGGGAGGTCGGTGACGTTGAGATCGTGGGGGTTGTGCTGACGCACTCGCACTACGATCACGCGGCGGCGGGACCGCGGGCGCTGGAGCGGGGATGGAGGGTGGGCATTCATCCGGCGGAGGCGGAGGTGCTGCGGGAGGGGGATGATCGGAGGTCGGCGGCGTACCTGTTCGGGGAGTCGATGCCGGCGTTCGATCCGTCGTTCACGTTCCGGGACGGGGACGTGATCGAGGTGGGGGAGGTGGAGGTGCGGGTGCTGCACACGCCGGGGCACTCGCCGGGGAGTTGCTGCTTTTTGGTGGAGGACGTGGCGTTCACGGGGGATACGGTGTTCGGGTTCGGGCCGGGTCGCTGGGATCTGCCGGGCGGGGATCGGGAGCGGCTGTGCGAGTCGTTGGAGCGGTTGCTGGCGGTGGGTGTGGAGTCGATCTTCCCGGGGCACGGGTTCGAGGTGGTGGGGGAGGCGGAGTCGGCGATCGAGTCGGCGCTGCGGGAGGCCGAAAAAGATATTTAGTCGGGTTGGAGTGCGCGTGCCTGGAGGCGCGGCCGCAGTCTAGTCTGGTAGGACGCGGGCCTGCCGAGCCCGTGGCCCGGGTTCAAATCCCGGCGGCCGCACCACCCGGAATCGTTACGAGGTTCGTAACGATATGGGTCGGCGGGTCGGCCGGGTGGTCCTCGTCATCCGTTCCGTCGGCCGGGATGACAGTCATCATACCTCTCCTTCCAGCTCGAGCATCCCCGCCTCCTTCCCCGCCTTGAGGAGGGCCCAGGCGTAGGAGAGGCAGGCGAAGGCCTCGACGGGCTGGTCGTGGGCGAGGTAGTACCGACCGTCGTGGTAGTACCGCTCGGCGAGGTCGAGGAGCTCCTCTCCCTCGAGGGTCACCGGCTCGGCGCGCTCGATGAGGTCGGGGAGGGTGCGGAGGTACTGGTCCAGCCGGTCGAGGAGGCGCCGGGCTATCTTATGACTGTCCCCTCGCCGTTCAACAGCCCGGACAAGTTCGTCACGATCGCCTCCCGACATCCTCCCTCCACCGCCCGTAGCGCGGCTTCGACCTTGGGGATCATGCCCCCCTTAATCACACCCTCGCGCTGGAGGTCGCGCGCCTCTTCAGGCGTCAGGCGATCGATCACGCTGTTGGGGTCGTCCACGTCCTCCAGCACGCCGGGGACGTCGGTGAGGAGCACGAGCCGGTCCGCCTCGGCCTCCGCGGCGATGGCGCCGGCGGCGGTGTCGGCGTTGATGTTGTAAATGGTGCCGCGCTCGTCCACGCCGAGCGGGGCGACCACGGGCACGCGACCGTCCTCGAGGAGCGAGCGGAGCAGGCGGACGTTCACGGCCTTCACGTCGCCCACGTAGCCCAGGTCGACCTCCTCTCCGTCCACGCGCTCGACCCGCTTCTCGGCGAGGAGGAGGCCACCGTCCACCCCGGAGAGGCCGACCGCGTCGATCCCGTGCGCGCGGAGCCCGGCGACGAGGCGCTTGTTGATGGAGCCGGCGAGCACCATGGTCACCACGCGTAGGGTCTCCTCGTCGGTGACCCGAAGTCCCCTCACGAACTTGGGCTCGAGCCCGAGCTCCTCCATGACCCGGGAGACCTCGGGCCCGCCGCCGTGCACGAGGATGGTCTCGTCCCGGAGGGCCTCGGCGAGGCGGTCGACCCGATCCAGGACCTCCCCGCCGACCTTGATCACCTCCACGGGAACCACCACCCAGGGGCGGTTGGTGTTGGAGAACCAACTGCTGGCTGTCCGGGCGCTGGTGCTGATCGAGACGCGGGGCGTGCCGATCCCGGAGGCGGTGGAGCGGGTCTGCGGGGACCGGCCGAGGGAGGTGCGCCGGTCGGTCCAGGCCTTCGTCTACGAGACTATAAAGCATCGGAACCTGCTGGACGAGCTGATCCGGGCGGGGTCGGAGGCGGAACCGGAGCGGATCCGCTCCCCGTACGTCAAGCAGATCGTCCGGGTCGGCACGCTGGAGATGAAGCTGTGGGGCAACCCCGCGCCCGCGGTGACGGACTGCATGGTGCGGATCGCGAAGCGGCTGGTGGGGGAGCGCGCGGGCGACTTTGTAAACGCCGTGCTCCGGGGCGTGGAGCGCGTCTCGGTCGAGGAGGTGCTCGAGGACCGGCCCTGGACGGAGCGGCTCGCGCTCCGGTACGGGCACCCGGAGTGGTTCGTGCTCTACGCGCTGGACCTGTTCGACGGGGACCGGGAGCGGGTGGAACGGCTGCTTCGGGCGAACAACCGGATCCCGCCGCAGTACCTGCGCATTAATCGGCTTCAGCTGGACCCGCTGACCGGGGAGGAGGTCCTGCGCCGGGAGTACGGGATCGTCGTGGAACCAACGTTCCTGGAGGAGGTCAAGGTCCTGGTCAAGGGGCGCGGGTACGGCTCGAAGGCCTGGCGGGAGGGGCTGTTCGACGTTCAGGACCTGGCCTCGGCGTGCGCGTCGGCGGCGCTCTCGCCCGAGCCGGGGGAGGTCGTGCTGGACGTGTGCGCGGCCCCGGGCAGCAAGACGACGCACATGGCGGAGCAGATGCTGGACGAGGGGACGATCATCTCGATCGACGTCTCCGAGCGCGGGCTGGAGGTCCTCCGGCGACGGTGCCGTCGGCTGGGCATCACCTGCGTGGAGACCGTCTGCCGGGACGCCCGTGGACTGTCCCCGGACGACCTGCCGGAGGTGCCGGACCGCATCCTCGTGGACCCGCCCTGCTCGACGACGGGCGTGTGGAACCGGAACCCGGACAGCCGGTGGAAGCCGAAGCCGTTGGAGAAGTTCGCCCGACGGGAGTGGAACATCCTGGAGCCGGCGCTGAGAATCGCGGAGGAGCACGGGTGCACGCTGGTCTACTCCACGTGTGCGGTGTCCTGGGAGGAGAACGAGGCGATCGTGAAGCGGGCGCTGGAGGAGTACAACGTCAAGCTGGTCGACGCGGGGGTACCCGGCTCCCCGGGCCTCAAGGAGTTCCGCGGGGAGCGGTTCTCCGGGTACGACAAGGTGCGCCGGTACTGGCCGTTCCGGCACGACACCGCGGGGTTCTTCGTGGCGAAGCTGCGGGGAGGTTAGTCCGGGTAGAAGAACAGGGCGGGCGTGCCGTACCCGGTGTCGGGATCGTACAGCCAGCCCAAGTCCACGAGCCGTCGGCCCGAGGCCCAGCCTGGCGGGTTACCGGGCTCGATCACGTCCACACGATCCACGATTAGCTCGTCCCCGCGTCGTTGGCATCGGACCGCGAGCGCCTTGCCCCCGCCCGCGACGTAGAAGTCCTCCTCAGGGTCGGGGTCGAGACCCCACACGACGAGAGCCCGATCGTAGCACGCGTCGGTGAGCTCTCGCACGCGCTCCGCCTGGCCTTCCTCCCACGTCACGTCGTGTCGGACGACGTCGAGTCGGTCGGGTCGTACGCCCCGCAGCCTGACCCCGACGAAGGGTAGCAGGACCCGGGATGCGAGGTCCCGGTCCTCGAACACGAGTGGAACGAACCCTCGGTACTCCGGGTCGTATCGGTAGGCGCGACCGTTGAACACGAACCCCTCGTGGTCTTCGCCCAGCTCGACCGTGAACCAGCGCTCGCCGTTCTCGCGGTAGATCACGACCCGCTCCGGCCGGTCGTCGCCCCAGTGCACCTCGAGAATCGCGGGGCCCTTCTCCCCTTCGTCGCGGAAATAACGCTGCTTGGCCTCGGACCAACGCGTTGAGAACTCCGTCAGCAGCTGCTCGTAGTTCGCGCTGCACGTGCCGCACTCGTCCTTCTTTATATTCACCGTGTGGACCTCGCGCATAGCCCTCAGGCGCTTGAGGCTGCTGACGGTGAGGTTCCAGCTGGCGCTGAGCGCCACCCGCTCGTTGGCGTAGATCTTGCAGTGGATCCCTAGCCCTCCCCCTCGACCCTCAGCCTCCCGGACTTCGAAGCCCAAGCGCGCCCACTCCCTCAGCGTCTCTGGCTCGTTCTCGTCGGCGGCCACGAGCAGGAAGAGCTCCAGGTCACGCTCCGGTAGGTCCGGGAGGCTCCGAACACCCTCCTCTACCAGCCTGTCCGGGTTGGAAACCCACGGGCTGGCGAGGTAGACGAACTCGCTGGCCTCGTCGATCAGTCGATCCAGGACCTTCTCGGAGTACTCGTAGAACTCGAGATTCTCCTCGTCCTCGCTGCCGCCGAGCACCTCGGAGACGAGCGTCCGGAGCCCCTCCTTCGCGACCTCGTAGAGGGACAGCTTGTCCGAGATTTGGCGTCGGATGCCTTCCTCGACGTCCTCGCCCGAGACCCCGACGGACCTGAGCATTTCCGTGATCCGCTCGGTCGCCTCCTCCACGATCCAACCGGTGGACTTGAACAGGTCGGTGAGTCCGATCTCTCGCCTCCTCGCCTCACGGATGATCTCTCTGACGACGCGCTCCGCCATCTGCCGGACGTAGCGCCGGGCTGCGAGGTCCGCCACGTACTCCTCGATCACCATCGAGATGACGGCGCCGAGGACGTGCTCAAGGATGATGTACTGAATCATTGCCGCCCCACCCCGGCGGGTCGACGGCTCCCGGGCGGAGGCGAAGGGAGAGTGTTTTAACGCCCGCTAGTCGGGCAGCGGCCGGGGGTTGCGGGTTGTCCGAGAAGCGCGAGCAGCTCATCTACCTGAACGGCAAGCTTGTGCCGCGGGAGGAGGCCAAGGTCTCCGTCTACGATCACGGGTTCCTGTACGGGGACGGTGTGTTCGAGGGGATCCGGGCGTACGACGGCCGGATCTTCAAGCTGGATGAGCACGTGGACCGGCTGTACGACTCGGCGAAGGCGATCATGCTGGACATTCCGATGAGCAAAGAGGAGATGAAGGAGGCGATCATCGAGACGGTGCGGGCGAACGAGCTCCGGGACGCGTACATCCGGGTGGTGGTTTCGCGGGGCGAGGGTGACCTGGGACTGGACCCGGAAAAGTGCGAGGAGCCGACGGTCGTGATCATCGCGGAGCCGATGGAACCGCTGTACGGGGACCTGTACGAGAAGGGGATCGAGGTGATCACGGCCTCGGTGCGGCGGATTCCGCCGGACGCGCTGGATCCGAAGATCAAGTCCTGCAACTACCTGAACAACATCCTGGCGAAGATCCAGGCGAACCTGGCGGGCGCGGACGAGGCGATCATGCTGGACCACGAGGGGTACGTGTGCGAGGGCACGGGTGACAACGTGTTCGTGGTGGAGGACGGCGTGGTCTACACGCCGCCGGAGGACACGATTCTGCGCGGGATTACGCGGGCGACGGTGATGGAGCTGTGCGAGGAGCTGGGGATTCCGGTGGAGGAGAAGAGGATCACGCTGGGGGAGCTGTACTCGGCGGACGAGGTGTTCCTGACGGGGACGGCGGCGGAGGTGGCACCGGTGAGGAAGGTGGACGGTCGGAAGATCGGTGAGGAGTGCCCGGGCCCGATCACGAGGAAGATCATGGAGGCGTTCCGGGAGCTGACGCGGAAGGAGGGCACGCCAGTGTACGAGGACGAGGAGTGACGGGGTGCCCCGTTGTCCCTCCTCCGACTCGTTAAGGGCAGTCTGACGGTCTTCGTCGGCTCCCTCGTCCTGCGCCTGGGTGGCTACGTTTACCGGCTGCTGGTGGGCCGCCTGCTCGGCCCCGACGGTTACGGGATCGTCTCGGCCACGATGGTCGTTCAGACGATCGTGATGTTCCTGGCCACGTTCGGCGTCCCGCCCGCGATCGCGAGATACGTGTCCCGGTACCAGGCCCTGGGAGACGGGGTCAAGGTCCGGCAGTTCATCGGCGTCCCCACCCTCGCCCTGGTCGCCATCTCTGCCCTGACCGCCACCATCCTCGCGCTTCTCGCCCCGTACCTGGCGAACTGGTACTTTCACAACCCGCGGCTGTACTGGCCGCTGGTGCTCACGGCCGTCGGCCTGCCGTTCGCGGCGTTCGCCTCGTGCGTCCGGGGCGCCTTCCAGGGCTTTCAGGACATGCGAGGGTACGTGATGACGCAGTTCGTGGAGCAGGGTACCCGGGTGGGCGGTGCCCCGGCGCTGATTCTCGCGGGGTACGGGCCCGCGGGCGCCGTGTTCGCTTCGGCCGCGCTCGCGTACATCACCTCCGGCGCCTACGGCGCGGTCGAGCTGAGGCGGAAGCACCTACCGAACGTCCCGGAGAAGGGGGAGCCGCTGCCGCCGACCCGCGTCGCCCGGGAGGCGCTGACCTTCGGCCTGCCCGTCGCCCTGACCGGGATCGCCGACATGATCCAGTCCAACGTGGACCTGCTCGCGATCGGTTACTTTCTGGGCACGCTGTGGGTTGGGTTCTACGACGCGGCGGGGCCCATCGCCCGGCTCCCCACGACCCTGTGCGCCGCCGTCGCAACGGCGCTCCTGCCCGCGGCCTCCGAGGCCGAGGCGCTCCGGGACGAGAGGACGCTGCGGCAGTACGCCCACGTCTCCGTCAAGACCATGTGGACGCTCCTCGTACCGGTGGCCGCGCTCACCGGGGCGCTGGCCGAGCCCCTGATCGTGCTCTTCTTCGGGGCGCCGTTCCGGCCGGGCGCGCAGGCGCTCTACGTCCTGCCCACGGCGATGGCGTTCATCGTGATCTTCCGCAGCTGCGCGAGCCTGCTGCAGGGGATCGGGAAGGAGCGACACCCGCTCTTCATCCTCTCGCTGTCCCTGGCCCTGAACGTGGGGCTGAACGTCCTGCTCGTCCCGCGCCTCGGCATCTTCGGGGCCTCCCTCGCCACCGCGATCTCCAACTGGCTAGCCATGATCTTGGCCGTGAGGGCGGTGCTGGTCAACGCGCCGGTGGAGCTCCGGTTCCGGTGGCTCATGGTCCCGGTGCTCGCGGGGGCCGTAGCCTGGGTGGTCGCGCGGTGGCTCGAGGAGACGGTCCCGTGGCTGGTGCTCAAGCTCCTGGCGGGCCTCACGGCGGGCTCGGCGGTCTACGCGCTGCTCGTGATCGCGCTGGGCGGCGTCAGTGACCTGGAGTGGAGGATCTTAGAGCGTGGGGCCGATCGCGTCGGTGCTGTCGGGTTGATTAGGGCCCTGAAGAGACTCCAGGTGGTGGGGAGGTAAGGGGGCCCTCGGGTGCGGCTGGCCGCCGCGCTGAGGGCGTTGGCCGCCGAGAAGATGTCGCGTGAGATGCCGCTGACCGAGGTCGCAGAGAGGCTGGGCGTGGACGTCTCCACGGTCTCCCATTACCTCCGCGGAGACTACCCGAGCGAGCGCGCCAGGGCTGCGGCGGAGCGGGTGCTCCGTAGGTCACCGCCGTTCGGGCTCTGGCCACTGTTGGAGGAGGAGCTGGGCCGGGAGGTGGCGTCGGAGGTGCTGAGGTGGCTGGTGAAGGACAAGGTCGAGGCCCGGGTCCGGGTGGACGACGCGCGGTGCGTCTCCTGCGGGCGGTGCGCGGAGGCCTGCCCCGCCCCCGACGACACCTGCCTGGGGTGTGGGGAGTGCGTTAGGGCCTGCTCGACCGGCGCGCGAAGCCTCGAGGTGTCCTACCGGGACGCGGTCTACGAGGTCTCGCGGGAGAGGTAGCTTTCCGCCAGCTCTATGGCCCGGTCCGCCGCCCGGGGCACGGCGCGGCGCACGGGCTCGGACATTCCGGGCTTTATCTCGGGGATCGGCAGCTCCTTCACCTGGCACCCCACGATCCGGAACTCGACCCCGACCCGCTCGTGCAGCTCGAGCAGGGCGGCCTCCACGCTCCACCCGTGCGCGTCGACCGGAATAATCCGGGCCTCGGGATCCAGATCCTCGGGACCGAACTCGAGGAGCGTCCCGGGCTCCTCGCCCACGTCCACGGCGTCCACGACGACGATGAACTCGACCCGAGAGTCCTCGTCGATCAGCGAGAACACGTTCTGCGGGGCGCCGGCCCCGGCGTCGATGACCTCGGCGTCCGGGTGCGACCAGCCTCGTCGCTCGATCTCCCGGACGACGGCCGGTCCGAACCCGTCATCGCCGAAGAGCTCGTTCCCGCACCCAACGATCAGGACCCGCTTCTTCAGGAAGCTCAGCATCGCTCACGACCCCGCCATCAGGTCCAGCGCCAGGAGCTTAAGCAGCACCTCCAGCGGCCGCCAGAGGGCCCCGGCGAGCCCCTCAACGCTCTCCTCCGGGACCGTGATCCCCGTCCGCCGCTCGATCGATCGAGCCAGAGATCGGAGCGCGTCGTAGAACCCCGCCCTGAGCTCGGAGGAAAGCCATCCCGCGACCAGCCCGTAGGCGTGGTCCTTGAAGACGCGCTCGCGGTCCTCGAGCGCGGTCCGGTCCACGCGGTCGGGGTACAGGGCCGCGAAAACCGCCTTGAGGGCCTCGTCCAGCCCCCTCACCGCCTCCTCCACCAGCACCTTGACGGCGTCCGCCAGGCAGGCCTCCCAGATCCTGTCCAGGGCGGCCCTGACGGCGGTGAACAGAAGGTTGAGGTACGGCGTGAGGGCCGCGACGACGTCCCTCCCCAGCCTGGACTCCAGCGCCCTCTGAATCGACCCGATGAGCCCGTTCACGACCCGGGGCCAGACCCAGGTGGAGAGGAACCTCACGACGCTGTCGGCCGCCTTACGGGGCCTCGGGAGCAGACCCTCGAACGTAAGCGTCGCCACGCTCTCGTCGGGGACGTAAGTGACGCTCACGGTCTCCCCGCCCTCGAACAGCGTGACTCCGGTCACTCGGAGCTGGGTCGTCCAGTCCGATCCCGAGAGCACGATCTCGGCCAGCGCGGGCCTGACGAGGACCTTTTTGCGGACGGGCAAGCAGAGGAGGACCTCGGTCGGGTGCCGGGCCGGGTCCAGCGGCGGTAGGAGCAGGGGAAGCGGGCCCGGGCGGCGCTCGACGCGCTGCGCCCTGGGCGTTTTAATCAGGATGAGATCCCGGGAGCCCGCGGGCCTGCCCACGAAGACGCCCTCCACCCAGTACCCCACGGCGCTCAGCCCGGGCTGGTGGGACTGGGACGGGCTTGCCGGGAGTTTCACGTCGACCGTGGCGGGGGTCAGCGGGGTGCCGTCGAACCGGGCTAGGACGTCGGTGGGGTGAACGTGCACCGACTGGGCCGAGACCGGGGTAGGTGGGAGTGATATGAGGAGGGGTGAGATCAGGAGGATCGCGCTGGAGCGCGTGGAGAGGCTGTTGAACCTCGCCAGGGAGGTGTACGAGGAGAACCCGGACCGCGCCCGCAGGTACGTGGAGCTGGCCAGGAGGATCGCGATGAAGGCCCGCGTGAGGCTGCCCAAGCACCTCCGAAGGAGCTTCTGCAAGCGCTGTTACACCCCGTTGATCCCCGGTGTCACCGCCCGGGTCCGGCTGCGGCAGAACCGGATGCCGCACGTGTCGGTCACGTGCCTCGAGTGTGGGTACATATACAGGTATCCGTATTTACGGGAGGTGAAAGAGCGACGGCGTCGCCGCGCGGAGCGGCGGGAGGGGGAGGGTCGTCGTGACCAAGTATCCTCCGGAGGTTAAGCGCCTCCCGGGCAAGGAGCGTCGCCGCCTGCGGGCCAAGGGAGTGATGCTGGACCCGGTGGTAAGGATCGGGAAGCGCGGGCTGACGTCGGGGGTCATCGAGGAGGTGGACCGGCAGCTGGAGGAGCGGGAGCTGATCAAGGTCCGCTTCGAGCGAAACATCCTGCGTAAGTACGACCGAAAGGAGCTGGCGGTGGAGCTCGCCAAGAAGGTGAACGCGGAGCTGATCGACGTTCGGGGCCGCACGGCCGTCCTCTTCCGACCGCGGCAGGGCTGGAAGCGGTACCTGGAGCGCTTCTCCCGGTAAACCAAATTAACGCGGCCGGGCGCGCCGACGCGGGGGTGTCGGGTCCGTGCCGGCGTACGACGCGTTCGCGGTCCCGGGACACGAGCTCGTGGAGCGGCTCGCGGAGAAGCTGAAGGAGTACGACGAGATCAAGCCACCGGAGTGGGCGAAGTACGTGAAGACAGGGCGGCACAAGGAGCGCCCGCCGGAGGATCCGGACTGGTGGTACATGCGGGCGGCGTCCGTGCTGCGCCGGATCTACATCGACGGCCCGGTGGGAGTCGAGCGACTGCGAACGTATTACGGCGGCCGGCAGGACCGCGGGGCGCGGCCGGAGCGGTTCCGGAAGGGCAGCGGTGCGATCATTCGGAAGATCCTGCAGCAGCTGGAGGAGGCGGGGCTGGTGGAGAAGACGGACGAGGGCCGGGTGATCACGCCGGAGGGCCGGTCGCTGGTGGACTCGACCGCGCACGAAATCGCTAAGGAGAAAGGTTACACGGACAAGTTCGAGTCCCCGCTCTAACCCTCTGCCCGGGCGGGTGCTTATCATGACGGACCCCGAACTGGAGCGGCTTCGGAGGAAGAGGATGCTCGAGCTTCAGCGTCGGGCTCAGGCCCAGCAGGCTCAGGAGGGTCGGTCCGAGGAGGAGCGGCGTAAGGAAGAGGAGCGGCGCGCTCTGGAGGAGGCGCAGCGTCGGGCGCTTCTGCGCAAGATCCTGACCCCGGAGGCACGAGAGAGGCTGGCCCGGGTCCGCCTGGCCCGGCCGCAGCTGGCCCAGACCGTGGAGAACTACCTGATCCAGATGGCGCAGTCCGGGCAGCTCAACGGTAAGGTAGACGAGGATCAGCTCAAGAAGATTCTGAAGCAGGTGTCCGAGGCGACGAGGAAGGACTTCCGGATCCGGATCGAGCGGAAGTAGGGGGAGCCCCCGATGGCCAAGGCCAAGCCGCTGGGCAAGAAGCTGAGGATGGGGCGGGCGATCAAGCAGAACCGGCGGGTCCCGCCCTGGGTGATCGCGAAGACGGGCGGCCGAGACATCGAGAACCCGAAGCAGCGGCACTGGCGGAGGAACAAGCTGAAGCCGTGAGGGGGCGACTGCGATGGCGGAGGGCGAGGGTGAGATCGTGGAGGAGCGCGTCTACACGGTCCCGCTGAGGGACGCCAAGAAGGCGCCCCTGAAGAAGCGGGCCCCTAAGGCGATCAAGGTGCTCCGACAGTTCATCGAGCGGCACATGAAGGCGGAGGAGGTGAAGATCGGGAACGACGTGAACGAGAAGATCTGGGAGCGCGGCATCAAGAAGCCGCCCTCCCGGGTGAGGGTCCGCGCGGTGAAGTACGAGGATGGAACCGTCGAGGTCAGGCTGGCGGAGTGACGATGACGGTCGTCAAAGCCTCGATCCGCGGGGACCCGAACGTAGGCGCCTGGATCGCTGTATCCGAGGAGTTTGCGGTGGTCGCCCCCCGGGTTCCGGATGACGTGGTCAAGGAGATCGAGGAGGCGCTGGACGTAGAGGTGGTGAAGACCACCGTCGCGGGGAGCAACCTGGTCGGCTCCCTGCTGGCCGTGAACTCCAACGGGGCCCTCTTCCCGCGGCAGGCCGACGACCGGGAGATCAGGGCCGTCGCCGAGCTGGGCGTGGAGGTGGACGTGCTTCCCTCGAAGATGAACGCGGTGGGCAACCTCATCCTGACGAACGACAAAGGCGCCCTGGTTCACCCTGACCTGGACGATCACGCGCTCGAGGTCGTCGAGTCCGTGCTCGGCTGCCGGGTGGAGCGGGCGGAGATCGGCGGGGTGAAGACGGTAGGGTCCGCCGGCGTGGCGAACTCGAAGGGGGCCCTGATCCACCCGGGCGCAACGGAGGAGGAGCTGGAGCTCGTGTCCAAGGTTCTCGGAGTGGAGGCCGAGGTGGGGACCGTTAACAAGGGTTCCCCGTACGTCGGGACCGGGCTGGTGGTAAACTCCAAGGGCGCCCTGGTCGGGGAGGAGACGACCGGCCCCGAGCTCGCCCGCATCGAGGACGCGCTTCACCTGGTGTAGTGGGGGTGTGCCCCGTGTCGGAGGAGGGTCCCGAGGTGAGGGTGTACGAGGTCCGCGGCACGTTCCGGATGGGTGACGAGCCCAAGCAGCCCTTCCGGAAGCAGGTGACGGCCACCTGCAAGGAGGAGGCGCTCGAGAAGGTGTACTCCGAGCTGGGCAGCGAGCACCGGGTGTCTCGGACGGAGATTCGGATCGAGGAGATCAAGGAGATCGAGCCGGAAGACGTCGAGGACCCCGTGCTCAGGAGGCTCCTCGGGGTGGAGGAGTGATGGCGGAGAAGGAAGGGAAGGAGAAGGACCGGGAGAAGCTTCAGCGCCTGCTGGCCGAGATCCAGCAGCTGCAAGGTCAAATGGAGGCGATCAACGCGCAGCTGGACCTGATCGAGTCCTCCATCGAGGAGCTGAATCGCGTGGAGGAGACGCTCAAGGGCGTGCGCGAGCTCAAGGGCGAGGAGGAGGTCCTGGTCCCCGTCGGCGCCCAGTCGTTCGTGAAGGCGACGATCGTGGACACGGACAAGGTCATCGTGGGCATCGGCGCGGGCGTGGCCGTCGAGCGCACGATCGACGAGGCGCTGGAGTCCATCGATAACCGGCGGCAGGAGCTGGAGAAGGCGCGCTCGGAGGCGCAAAAGCGGCTGCAGAAGCTCTCGCAGGAGCTGCAGGAGAAGCAGCGTGAGGCGCAGCAGCTGGCCGAGAAGCTCGGTCTGGCCCAGCCGCCGCAGCAGGCCCAGCAGGCTCCGCAGACCGCTCAGCAGCGGCAGACGGGAGGCTCCTCCGGCGGCTCTTAACCCCACGTCTTTGGGGGATTGAGCCGTGTTCGGAAAGATGAAGGAGCTGCTCAGCAGCGTCAAGGAGAGGGTCACCAGGCGCGTGGAGAAGCGGGCCGAGGAGGCGGGGGCCGAAAGCGAGCCGGGAAAAGTTAAGGAAACCGAAACGATTGAAGAGCGCGAAAAGCCCGAGGAGCGAGACGAGAGGGAGGAGATTCCGGAGGAGCTGGAGAAGCCCTCGCTGAAGGAGAAGCTGAAGCGGGTGATCAAGCGCGAGGTCATGATCACCCGGGAGGATGTTAAGGACGTTCTGGACGAGCTCGAGCTGGAGCTGATCAGCAACGACGTGGCGGTGGAGGTGGCGGAGAGTATCCGGGAGGAGCTCGAGCAGGAGCTGATCGGCAAGAAGGTGAAGGGCAAGTCCGAGATCCCTAAGGTCGTCGAGCGGAGCCTCAGGCGGGCGCTGCTCTCCGTGCTCGAGCCGGAGAAGGAGGTCGACCTGTTCGAGGTCGTGGAAAAGGCCCGAGAGGAGGGCCGGCCCGCCGTTCTCATGTTCGTCGGCGTGAACGGCAGCGGCAAGACGACGACCATCGCCAAGGTGGCCAAGCTGCTCAAGGACCGCGGCTACTCCGTGGTCATCGCCGCCGCGGACACGTTTCGAGCCGCCGCGATTGAGCAGCTGGAGGAGCACGCCGAGCGGCTCGGGGTCACGCTGATCAAGGGCGAGAAAGGCGACGATCCGGCGGCGGTCGCGTTCAACGCGGTCCAGCACGCGGAGTCGAAGGGCAAGGATGTCGTGCTGGTGGACACCGCCGGCCGGGCCTACACGGACGTGAACCTGATGGAAGAGCTCAAGAAGATGAAGCGCGTGCTCGAGCCCGACCTGGTTATTTTCGTGGGAGACGCGCTCGCGGGCAACGACGCCGTGGAGCAGGCTCGGACGTTCGACGAGTACGTCGGCATCGACTGCGCCATCCTGACCAAGGTGGACGCGGACGCGAAGGGAGGTGCGGTCCTGTCCATCACCAAGGTGACCGGGGCCCCCATCCTATACTTAGGCGTGGGGCAGGGCTACGACGACCTGAAGCGGTTCACCCCGGAGTGGTTCGTCGAGCGCGTCACCGGGGGTGAGTCGGCGTGATCGGGGGACTGGGCGACCGTCTCTCCTCGCTAGTGGACAAGATCAAGGGTGCCCCGGTCATCGACGAGAAGCTCGTGAAGGAGGTGGTGCGCGACGTTCAGCGGGCGCTGCTCGAGGCGGACGTGGACGTGCAGCTCGTGCTGGATCTCAGCAAGCGGATCGAGAAGCGGGCGCTGGAGGAGGAGCCGCCCGCCGGCGTGCCCAAGCGCGACTACCTGCTAAGGATCGTGTACGAGGAGCTGGTCGAGCTGCTGGGCGGTGAGGAGACGGAGGAGCTCGACGTGGACCCGTCCCGTGACGTCAACGTCATTATGCTGGTTGGTCTCTACGGAATGGGTAAAACCACCACGGCGGCCAAGCTGGCCCGGTACCTGCAGCGGAGGGGGTTCAAGGTCGGCCTCGTCTGCGCGGACCCTTACCGACCGGCGGCTGACGAGCAGCTGCGGCAGCTGGCCGAGGAGGTTGGGGCCCCCGTCCACACGGAGGACACGGACGACGCCGTTGAGATGGCCGTCAAGGGCGTCGAGGCGCTCAAGGACGAGTGTGACGTGATTATCATCGACACGGCGGGCCGGGATCGGCTGAGCGAGGACCTGATCGAGGAGCTCAAGGAGATGGCGGAGAAGGTGGAGCCGCACGAGGTGCTGCTGGTGCTGGACGCCACGGTGGGTCAGAAGGCGGGCGATCACGCGGAGGCGTTCCACGAGGCGGTCCCGCTGACGGGGGTGATCCTGACCAAGCTCGACACGGCGGCGAAGGGAGGCGGAGCGCTCTCGGCCGTGGCCAGGACGGGCGCTCCGATCAAGTTCATTGGAACCGGTGAGCGGCTGGACGACCTGGAGGAGTTCAACCCGAAGAGCTTCGTGGCGCGGCTGCTGGGCATCGGCGACATCGACGAGCTGCTGCGGCGCACGGAGGAGATGCTTGAGGAGGAGGAAGAGGGAGAGGAGGACGTCCTGGAGGGCGAGTTCACGCTGAAGGACCTGTACGAGCAGCTTGAGGCGCTGAGCAAGATGGGGCCCGTGGATAAGCTGCTACAGCTCGTGCCCGGAATGGGTGCGGGGCGCCGGGCGAAGGAGCTGTCCAAGATCACGGAGGAGCGGCTGAAGAAGTACAAGGTGATCATGGATTCGATGACCGAGGAGGAGCTGAAGAACCCGGAGATCCTGAACAAGTCCAGAATCAGGAGGATAGCGATCGGTTCGGGCACGTCCGAGAAGGACGTCATAGAACTCTTAAACCACTATAAGATGATGAAGGAGGTGCTCGAGGACATCCAGAGCGGCCGCATCCCGAGAATAGGTGGGGAGCTCGGTAGAGTTATAAGAAACGTGCTAAGGGGGTAGCGCGGGGATATGGTGAAGAAGGTATCAAAGCTCTTCGTGATTGGGCTGCAAGAGGCCCTTTACGAGACGCATGGCAAGATGGCACTGGCACTCAACCGGATCGCCGGCCGTGCGATGCTCAAGCACATTGAGGACGAGGAGCTGCTGGAGATCACAGGGGACACGGCGGAGTCACTGGCCCACGACATCGAGGACGTGCTCGAGAAGCTGGACTCGGTGGAGGCGGTCGAGGTTGAGGAGACCGAGGACGAGATCCGCGTGACGGTGGTCGAGTGCCCCTTCTCCGACGCGAAGCGGGCGCTGCTGAGGCGCGACAAGGTGCCGGTGGTCTGCCCGTTCGCCTCCTTCATCCTGAAGGCCACCGAGGAGACGTTCAACCAGGAGATGCGCATGAAGGAGATCAACGTGGACGAGGAGAAGTGCGAGTTCGTCATGGAGCGATTGGAGAAACCAAAGGAGTGACTGTACCCCGCCCGACGGGACCGGGGCGTCATCGTCGGGCGCGAGCCCAACTCCGCCCGGTCGGGCCAGCGGGGCTCATCGCCCGTGTGCCCCGACCGTTGAACGGTGGATCATCGGCGGCCCTCAGCCACCTCCCCACCGCCTGCCGCGCCGGGGCGGGCCCGCGCTCGGGCTCTAGTGAGCGTGCCGGGGTGGTATCGTGCCGGGACGGGGCAGCGCCTACGCCGCCGGCACCATCGTCAACGCCATCTCCGCCAAGAAGGGGTGCGCCTTCGCGCTTGATTTGAAGGTTACCGTCCGTGCTCAGGTGGCCGACGAGGACGAGGTCAGGACGGACGTTGACGACACGTCGCTCGTCGAGCACTGCGCCGACGTGGTGCGGGAGCGGACCGGTGAGGACGTGGGCTTCCGCATCGAGATCGACTCGGAGATCCCGGTGGCGGTGGGCCTGGCCAGCAGCAGCGCCGTATCGAACGCCGTGATCGAGGCGCTGCTCCGGGCGCTGGGGGAGGACCCGGAGCCCATCGAGGTCGTCCGGCTCGGGGTCGAGGCCAGCATCAGGGCGGGAGTGACGGCGACGGGAGCTTACGACGACGCCTGCGCCTCCTTTTTGGGCGGGATCGTGCTCACGCTGAACGACGAGCGCAGGATCGTCGACCTGCGCGAGCCCCCCTACGATCACGCGGTGATCCTCCTCCCCGGAGGAAGGGTGGAGACCAGGGAGGTGGACGTTGAGCGACTGGAGAGGGTGGCTCCGGTGGCGGAGGCAGCCTTCGAGCGAGCGCTCGCCGGCGACTACCGGTCGGCGATGCTGATCAACTCGGCCGCGTACTGTCCCCTGCTGGGGCACGACCTGGACCCCGTGGTGGACGCGCTGGAGGCCGGGGCGGCAGCGGCGGGGTTATCCGGCACCGGGCCGGCCTACGTGGCCCTGTGCGAGACCGGCTCGGACGCCCAGGCCGTAGAGGATGAGTGGGAAGAACTGGGGAGAACGCTTCGGGCGCGGGTCGTTGGTCTTGAGCGCGCTCGAGGGTCTTAGGCGGCAAATTGACGACATCGACGAGGATCTCCTGGACACCATCATCCGCAGGCTGAAGGTCGCTGAGAAGATCGGGAGGGTCAAGGCCAGGGAGGGTCTGCCACTGACCGACCGCGAGCGGGAGCGGGAGCTCCGGAGGAGGTGGAGGGAGAGGTTTAAAGCTGAGGGGTTGGATCCCGCGCTCGCGGACCTGATCCTGGACTCGCTCCTTGAGGCCAGCAAGAGGGTGCAGCGAGGGGTGATGGAGGATGGGTAAAGTCCGCCCCTCGTTCGTCAAGCGGCCGGCTCGGGAGATCGTGGAGAAGTACGAGGAGTACCTGACGACCGACTTCGAGCACAACAAGAAGGTCGTTGAGATCGTGGCGGAGCCTAAGACCAAGCGCCTCCGGAACCTGATCGCGGGCTACGTCACTCACCTGATGAAGCTCAAGGAGAAGCAGAAGGAGGAGGCCGAGGAGGAGTAACCGGGAGGACACGCCTTGACCGGCGTGGACATTGAGGGCGTCATTCCCGCCCTGATCACACCGTTCACGGACGACCTTAAAGGGATCGACGAGGAAGGCCTCCGCGAGAACGTTTCAAGGCTGATCGAGGCCGGCGTGCACGGGGTCGTCCCGGCCGGGACGACCGGTGAGTCCTCCACACTCAGCCACGCGGAGCACCGGCGCGTGATCGAGATCGTTGTGGACGAGGTGAACGGTAAGGTTCCCGTCATCGCCGGCGCCGGCTCGAACTCGACCCGGGAAGCGCTCGAGCTCTCCCGGTACGCTGAGGACGTGGGTGCCGACGCGATCCTGTCCGTGGTCCCGTACTACAACCGGCCGCCGCAGGAAGGGTTGTACCTTCACTTCTCCCGGATCGCCGAGGCGGTCGAGTGCCCGATCATTCTCTACAACGTGCCCTCGCGGACCGGGTGCTCACTGGACCCTGAGACGGCCGCCAAGCTCGCTGAGGAGTACTCACACATCATCGGGGTGAAGGAGGCGAGCGGCGACCTGGACCTGGTTCAGCGCTTCGTGGAGGAGACCCCCGACGACTTCATCGTGCTGTCCGGCGTGGACGAGCTGACCCTGCCCATCCTGGCCGTGGGCGGCTGTGGCGTGATCTCCGTGACGGCCAACGTAGCCCCCGAGCTGATGGTCGAGATGTACGAGGCCTGGAAGCGGGGTGACTTGGAGAAGGCGCGAGAGCTCCACTACAAGCTGCTCCCGCTGCACCGGGCCCTGTTCACCGAGACGAACCCGATCCCCGTCAAGGCGGCCGCGGAGATGGTCGGCATGGCGTCCAGCCCCCCGAGGCCGCCCCTAAAGGAGGCCCGGGAAGACACCAAGGAGCTCCTCAAGCGGGTGCTGAAGGACCTGGGCCTGCTGGAGGGGGAGTGATCCTGAACGCGAAGGAGATCCTGGACGAGTACCACATGGACGTTTACTCCCGGTTTCCGATCACGATCGTGGAGGGTAAGGGAGCCCGGGTGAAGGACGACGAGGGGCGCGAGTACATCGACCTCGTGGCCGGGATCGCGGTGAACGTGCTCGGGCACTGCCACCCGGCCGTGGTGGAGGCCATCACCGAGCAGGCCTCCCGGCTGATCCACTGCTCCAACCTGTACTACAACGAGCCCCAGGCCGAGGCCGCGAAGCTCCTCGCGGAGACGGCCCCCGGGGACCTCAACCGGGTCTTCTTCTGCAACTCCGGGACCGAGAGCATGGAGTGCGCGATCAAGCTCGCCCGGAAGTACACGGGCCGCACCAAGTTCATCGCGTTTGAGCACGGCTTCCACGGCCGCACCCTGGGATCGCTCTCCGCGACCTGGAAACCCGAGTTCCGTGAGCCGTTCGAGCCCCTGGTCCCAGGCTTCGAACACGTACCCTACGGCGACCTGGACGCCGTGGAGGAGGCCATCGACGAGGACACGGCCGGGGTTATTGTGGAGCCGGTGCAGGGCGAGGGTGGCGTCCGGGTTCCGCCGGAGGGCTTTCTGAAGGGGCTGCGCGAGCTCTGCGACGAGTACGGGGCGCTGCTGATCGTCGACGAGGTCCAGACGGGAATGGGGCGGACCGGGAGGTTCTTCGCGTTCGAGCACGAGGGCATCGTGCCGGACATCGTTTGCCTCGCCAAGGGATTGGGGGGAGGGGTTCCGGTCGGCGCGACGATCGCCCGGGAAGAGGTTGCGGAGGCCTTCGAGCCCGGGGACCATGGGTCGACGTTCGGCGGCAACCCACTGGCGTGCGCCGCCGTGGTGGCCACGGTGCGCACGGTGCTGGAGGAGGACCTGCCGAAGGCCGCGGAGCGGAAGGGAGAGCTGGCGATGGAGATCCTGTCGGAGATCGAGGATCACGTGGTGGAGGTCAGAGGCAAGGGTCTGATGATCGGTATCGAGGTCGGTGACGAGGACCGGGCCGAGGAGATCGCGCGAGAGATGCTGGACCGAGGCGTGCTAGTGAACGTGACCTCGGGAGACGTGATCCGGCTGGTGCCGCCGCTAGTTATCGAGGAAGAGGAGCTGGAGACGGCGCTCACGGAGCTCGCGGACGTGATCGCCGACTCGGCCGACTAGCTCGGACGCGCAGTCCGTTAGCAGCGGTTAGTCTGGGGATATCAGTCCAGGTAATCTCGCAACCACTTCACCTCATCCAGCTTCTCCTTCACTCGGTCCCGGAGTAACCCCTCCGGCTTCTCGTACTTCCGGTCGCACTCGTTGGTCCCCGTGGGCGTGTGAACGACGTCGACGGGAACGTCGTGCTCCTCCATGGGGATCTCGCCGGCCGGCAGCACCTGGATGTCGTGGACGGTCGTATGAACGGGCGTGTCCTCGTCCACCAGCCCTAGCTCGGCCAGGATACCCCACTCGAGGTCGAAGTACCCGCCACCCTTGCCCAGCCGGGCCCCGTCCGGTGCCACCGCCACGGAGCCCGCCACCACCAGGTCCGGCGCGGGCAGCTCGTCGGGCATCGCGAGGCGACCCTCCTGGAACGCCCCGCCGATGGTGGAAGCCCGGCGCGGGTTACGCGGGTTCTTCACCACCAGGAAGCCCCGGCGCAGGCGCGGCGTGGGCATAATCAGCGTCTTGCCGTCCCGAAGGGCTCGTTCCCGAACTGGGCGCTGCGGTGAGTCCGGGTTGACCTTGATCACGTCCGCGTCCTCGTAGTCGTCGGTCGAGGTCAGGTTCCTGGCCGCGAGCTGGGCGCCCTTGAAGTTCGGGATCCGGCCCTCGATGGGGAACGGCGGAGCCGCCTCACCGGACTCCTCCAGCTCCTGCCACACCTTCCGCCGGATCTTGGCCTTCTCGGCCTCCACCATGGTTTATACCACCCGAACCTCGTCGAGTTTCTTCGCGTTCCTCCGGACCGCTCGCTTTACCTCCCTCGTGACCTCTTCCATTCGCTTTCGAGCTTTCTCGGGCGGCAGCTCCGAGATCTCCTCCATCTTCTGTTCGATCCGGCGCGTGAGCTCCACGCTCACCAGCTCGGGGATCTTCTCCTCCATCACCTCGATCAACCGCTCCCCGCGGCGCGTGGGCCTCATCCCTCGACCCGATCGCTTCACGTACCCCCGGTCGAAGAGCTTCTTCACGATCTCCGCCCGGGTGGACTCCGTCCCGAGCCCCAGCTTCTTCATCTTCGCCACGAGCCGCGACTGCGAGTACCGCGGCGGCAGCGGCTCCTTCCGCTTCACGGCCCGGACTCGGGCCCGCAGGACCTGCCCCTCGCGCACGCTGGGCATCCTTCGCTCCTTCGGCTTCTCCCACGGGTAAACCGCGTACCAGCCCTCGAACTTGACCTCCTTGCCCTCCGCGACGAACCTGGTGCCCGTGTCAGGGTCCCGAGCGACGATCTTCCACTCCAGCACCTCGGCGTCCCTGGACAGCGTGGCCAGGTAGCGCCGGGTGACCAGGTCGTAGAGCTTCCAGGCTAGCGTCCCGAGCCGGTCCTTGACGCGCTTCCGCTCCCCGGTCGGGGTGATGGGCGGGTGAGCACCGTCGTACTCCTTACCGGACACGGGCTTGCCGCGCCGCCCGGCCCGGCGGAAGTCCGCCATCGCGCCCGGGTGAGCCCGCTCCAGCTTGCGCAGTAGGGCGTCGTGGTTGAAGGTGGGCGGGTACCTGTTCGTGGCCGTTCTGGGGTACGTGATCAGGCCCTCCTCGTAGAGCCGCTGGGCCGTGTCGAGGGCCTTCTTCGGCGAGATTTTCAGGATCTTGCCGGCGGCCCGCTGCAGGTCGGTCAGGTTGAACGGGGGCGGGGGTGGTACTCGCTTCCGCTCGCGCTCGACGCGGACGACCTCCAGCTCGCGGATCCGCCGCGCGAGCCGGCGGGCCTTCTCAGGGTCGCGGATCTTCTCCTCCGTCCTCAGCCGGCAGGCGGGAGTGTCCGCGACGAGCACCCAGTAGTGGCGACGCTTCTTCTTGGCCTCCTCGCGCTCTCGCTCCCGCTTGACCACCAGCTTGAGTGTCGGCGTTTGGACCCGGCCCACGGAGATGATCCCATCGCTGCCCTGGGAGAGCTTTCGGGTCAGCGGGATCCCGTAGAGCCAGTCGGCGATGGTGCGAGCAAGGGCGGAGTAGGCCATGCTCGGATTCACGCGCTCGCCTCGTAGGGCCTCCTCGAGGGCTCTCAGGATGTCCCGCTTGGTGTAAGCGGAGAACCGCATGCGTCGGGCCCGCTCGGGTTCATCGAGCTTCCCGCGCTTTCGCAGCCAGACGAGAACTTCCCACCCGATCAGCTCGCCCTCCGGGTCGTTGTCGGTCGCCACGATCACCCGGTCCGCCCGCCCGCCGGCGTACCGCGAGACGGCGTACTCGACCGCCCGCAGGAACTTCCTCTTCTCCTCGAGCGGTCGGACCTCGAACTCCTCCGGGTCCGGGAAGTAGTCGGGGTGGTTGAAGCCGGGGTCGTTCTTGGGCCACCACTCCAGCACGTGGCCGGAGAGGCTGGTGACGACGAACCGGCGGCCGCGGTAGTGAGCGTACCCCAGCAGTCGTCGGCCTCTCCACTTTCCGCCGAGAAAGCCGGTGATCGTGGCGGCCAGGCTCGGCTTCTCGGCCAGGATCACCATCGTCTCCTTAGACATGCCAGCAGCGTCCCCAGCGCGAGTACCTCGGTGGTTAGGGGCGCGTGGCCGCTACCGCTGTTCCCGCCGATCCACACCACCTCGAGCCGGCAGGAGACGTGGTCGCCCCCATCCGGGGACGCGAGCTCGATCTGCAGGTAATGGACGCCCGCCTTCAGCGGGAGCTCCACGGACTCCTGCAGCACCGAGTTGGGATCGAGGGTCAGGCTCCGCTGCAGGATCGTCCTCCCGTCGAGCACCACGGAGAGGTCGCAGCGGCCGGCTCGGCGCGGGGAGGCGACGGCCACGTTCAGGAGCGCGGGCCCGGAGACGTGTATCCGGACCTTGTCACGGACGTGGCGCTCGTGGGTGATGGGGTCCACCCACACGATCCTCGCGTAGTCCCCTGGGGACTCAGCCTCGGCGGGGCCGATGACGCAGTCCACGATCACCGGGTGGCTGTAAGGAAGCTTGGCGACGTCCTCCGGCGTCAGGACCTGGGCCTCGGCGGGGGCGGTGCAGAGCAGCAGGGCCGCTACCGCGGCACGCTTCAAGGCGTCAACCCCTGGTTCGAGCTCGGCCGTCCCAAAGGAGCTATTTAGGGTGAACCTCCGGACCGGGCCGGGGCCGGCCCGATGCGCCCGAGGCTATTAGTGAGCCCCGTTGACCGGGACGAGGCCATCGAGGCCGTGGAGGGAGGCGCTCACATTATCGATGTGAAAAACCCGAAGGAGGGCTCGCTCGGGGCCAACATGCCCTGGATCATCCGGGAGATCCTGGAGGTCGTGCCGGAGGACCGCGAGGTCAGCGCCACCGTAGGCGACGTGCCGTACAAGCCGGGAACGGTGGCTCAGGCCGTGCTCGGGGTCGCCTCCATCGGCGTGGACTACGCGAAGGTCGGGCTCTACGGGGTGAAGACGGAGGAAGAGGCCGTTGAAGTCATGCGGGCCTGCTCCCGGGCCGTGCGGGAGTTCGGGTACTCCACGCGGGTCGTGGCGGCGGGCTACGCGGACGCGCACCGGGTCGGCAGCCTGGACCCGATGAGCGTGCCGGAGGTGGCGGCGGAGTCCGAGTGCGACGTGGCGATGGTGGATACGGCGGTCAAGGACGGTAAGGGTCTGTTCGACTTCATGAGCGAGGAGGAGGTGGGCGAGTTCGTGGATCTGGCCCACGAGCACGGGCTGGAGGTGGCGCTGGCGGGCTCCCTCAAGCGGGAGGACATGCCCAAGGTCAAGGAGCTTGGGGCGGACATCGTGGGCGTTCGGGGCGCCGCGTGCGAGGGTAACGACCGGGACAGCGGGACGGTTCGCAGCCACCTGGTCCGGGAGCTCGTCGAGGCGCTGGCATGAAATCGACCACTTTATTTACTCCGCGGCGGTCGGGGGCTAGGGGTGTTCGGGGTTGGGCGAGCTCGCGGACGAGATCCGGGAGCACGCGGTCCCGGTCCTCACCAACGGGCTGGGCGCCGCGCTGACCGTGGTGCTCGCGCAGCTGATCGTCCCGATGCTGTCCTCCCTGGGATCAGCGCTGCCGGGAATAGGCGTCCCGGTGAACACCCTCGTGACCATCGGCGTGGTACTGCTGCTCTTCTACTTCCTGTACCAGGTGGTGAGGCACCTGAAGCCCATCGCGGAGGCCGCCTCTGATCTCGTCTCGGAGCTGGTGCTCGGGCAGCGCGAGGAGAGCGTTCGCACCGCGACGTACAACCTGATTCTTGGCATTATCGCCGTCCTGGCGGCGGTGATGCTGTCGCCACTGGTCGTCTCCCTGCCGGGCCTGGGCGCCCTGCTGAGCATCCTCGTGCTGGTGGTTGGGCTCGGTGCGGGAGGACTGTTCCTAGTCAAGGCCGCGAAGGATTACTACAGCGCCTTTAAGGAGAAGCTGGAGGAGCTCGCGGACAGGCTCGCCGAGTGGGCGGAAGAGTTAGAAAAGAGGGCGGAGAGGGCTCGTGAGGAGCGGGGCGAGTCCTGACCCCTCTCCCCCCAACAAACCTTTAACGTGGTCGGTGCGGGCCCCGCCAAAAAGTGCGGGGCCCCGCCGAGTTGGCGGGCCGCTACACTCGCAAGCTTAAGGAGGCGGAGCTGGCCCTAACCTTCGACGACGTTCTCATCGTCCCGAAGAGGTCCTCGGTGGAGCCCGCGGACGTGGACGTGTCCACCCGGGTTACCGTCAACTACCGGATCAACATTCCGATTCTCAGCGCCGCGATGGACACGGTCACGGAGGCGGAGATGGCCATCGCGCTGGCCCGGTGCGGTGGGCTCGGCGTTATCCACCGGAACATGAGCGTGGAGGAGCAGATCCAGGAGGTTCGGAAGGTTAAGGAGGCGCGTACGGTCGTTCAGCGTGACGTGATCACGATCACCCCGGATGAGAGCGTCAAGAAGGCCATCGAGCTCATGGACCGGCACGGGATCAGCGGCCTCCCGGTCGTCGATGAGGAGAATCGAGTGGTGGGGATTATCACCAGGCGGGACGTCGAGCTGCTCTCCGACGAGGAGATCGAGGAGCTGGACGTCAAGTCCGTGATGACCGAGGAGCCCATCGTCATCAAGGAAGGCCGCGACCTCGAGGAGCGCGCCATCGAGATCATGAAGCAGGAGAAGGTGGAGCGGTTGCCGGTCGTGGACGACGAGGGCCGGCTCATCGGTATCATCACGGCGAAGGACGTTTCCGAACTGCGCGACGAGACTGAGGCCGCCACGGACGACGAGGGCCGCTACCTCGTCGCGGCCGCGGTCGGTCCGAAGGACCCGGAGCGGGCGAAGGCCCTCGACGACGCCGGCGCGGACATCATCGTGATCGACTGCGCGCACGCCCACACGAAGACGGTCATGGACTTCATCAAAAACATCAAGGACGAGATCGAGGCCGACATCATCGCGGGTAACATCGCCACGGCCGAGGCCGCCGAGGACCTGATCGGCGTCGGCGCGGACTCGCTCAAGGTGGGGATCGGCCCCGGCTCCATCTGCACGACCCGGGTCGTGGCGGGGGTCGGGGTGCCGCAGATTACCGCGGTCGCGCAGGTGGCGGACGTGGCCGAGGAGCACGACATTCCCGTCATCGCGGACGGTGGGATCCGGTACTCGGGCGACATCGCGAAGGCCATCGCCGCCGGCGCGGACGCCGTCATGCTCGGCAACCTGCTCGCGGGCACCGACGAGGCGCCCGGCCGGCTCATCCGGCTCAAGGGCCGGCTGTACAAGCAGTACCGCGGGATGGGCAGCCTGGGCGCGATGATGAAGGGTGAGTCCGCGGACCGGTACTTCCAGCAGCGGGACCGGCGCGGCAAGCACGTGGCCCAGACCAAGTTCGTCCCGGAGGGTGTTGAGGGCGTCGTTCCCTACAGGGGCCCCGTCCGGGAGGTCATCTACCAGCTGGTTGGTGGGCTGAAGTCCAGCATGGGCTACGTGGGCGCGCGGAACATCGAGGAGATGAAGAAGAAGGCGGAGTTCGTCCGCATCACCCGGGCGGGCTACGAGGAGAGTCACCCGCACGACATCGCGATCACGGACGAGGCACCGAACTACCCGATGGACCGGCTGACGGAGCGGTAGACGTGGTGCCCTCGTAGTTCCTCAGGTTGATCAGCCGCTCGCCCCCTACCTTCCGCAGGTACGCGTACTGCAGCTCCCGGTAGTTCGCGAGCTCCCACAGCGACTCAAGCGGCGAGATCAGGAGCGGGGTGAACCAGCCCAGCGCGACCGCGGTCACCGCGAACGGCACGTTCCCGTAGTTGGCCAAGATGTAGTAATACGGCTCGCACCCGCAGCCGCCGTAAAGCAGCGGGAACCCATCCCGGACGGTCCCGTGCCAGAACATCACGGAGTGCTTGGGCAGGATCGGCCCCGGGATGCGCCCCTCGTGCACCCACGTCGCGCTCCTCAGCCGGTCGGCGAACACCAGCTCCCGCAGGGCCTCGCGCCAGTCCACCGGCGCCTTGTTCCCGCGGGGATCCAGCACCGCGAGGTTCCAGACCAGGACGCCCCGATCGACCCAGTGCCCGTACATCTCCGGGTACCCGGCGTTGTGCACGATCACCACCCCGGGGCAGCCCAGCCCGCTCGCTACGCGGACCGCCGTCAGCTCGTGCAGCCCGCCCGGCCGGATGTCCGGGTCGTGCAGCTTCACGTAGGACAGCCTGCCCAGCGGAATGCAGCGCGTGGTCGCGTAGAACTTGATGAATCCGATCAGCGCGTACCCGAACCACAGCAGGACGAGCGTGATCGCCAGCAGGGCTCCCCTCCCGGGTCCCAAGATCGTCACCGGGCTCCCCCCGGAGCGCCCCGCGGGAGATGTTTGAATAACCTCTCCCGGGCCCCGCCCGGGGAGCGTCCCGTGCCCACGGTCGAGGAGGTCCTGGAGTTCGTGGAGGAGCTCGCGCCGCCGGACCTCGCGGAGGACTGGGACAACCCAGGGGTTCAGGTGGCGCCCCCGGACGGTCTCTCTCGGGAGGTCGACCGGGTTGTGGTGGGCCTCGACGTGGCGCACGTCGTCGACGAGGCAAGGGAGGCGGAGCTCGCGATCACGCACCATCCGATGTTCCTGAAGCCGCCGAGGAGGATCACGGGCCGAACCTACACCGTGCTGCGCCGGGTGCTGGAGGCGGACGCCACGTTCTACGCCGCCCACACGAACTGGGACCGGGCGGAGGGGGGCGTCGCCGACTCCCTGGCCCGCCGGTTGAACCTGCGCGTCGTGGACACGGCCTGCGACGAGCTCGGCCGCGTGTGCGAGGTTCGGGGCCCGTCGGACGAGCTGCTCAACGCGCTCCGGAACTTCTCTCCCCTGACCACGGTCTACGGGGACTGGGAAGACGTCCGAACGGTCCTGGTGGTCCCCGGGTCGGCCCCGAGCGAGGTGGTGGACGAGGCGGATGACGTCGACGCCGTGATCTCGGGCGAGGTGAAGTACCACACCCGTGCGGAGCTTCTGGAGCTGGGCGTGACCGTGGTGGAGCTGGGTCACGAGTACAGCGAGATCCCGGGGATGCAGGAGCTGGCTCGTCGGGTTCGGAGCGAGTTCGAGGTGGAGGTGGAGTTCGTCCCGCCGCCGGACCTGACGGTCATCCGTTAATAACTAGTAAGCTGGTTCCGACGCGCCCGATGATGTGAATACAGCACGCCGAGAGTGGAGGGCCTCCGTGACGACCACGGGAGCGGCTGAGGGTGGTCGCGACTTGGGCAGGAAGATCGTGCTGATCGTGGGTGACGGGATGGCCGACCGGTTCGACCCGGACCGAGGCGAGACGCCGCTGCAGGCCGCGGACGTCCCGAACATGGATGAGCTCGCTCGGCGCGGGTCGACGGGCCTGATGGACCCGATCAGGGCCGGGGTTCGACCGGGCAGCGACACCGCCCACCTGGCCCTGCTGGGGTACGACCCGTTCGAGGTGTACCCCGGGCGTGGCCCTCTCGAGGCCCTGGGTGCTGGGGTGGAGGTCAGACCGGGAGACGTGGCGTTCCGGTGCAACTTCGCGACGGTGCGTGAGGAGAACGGTGAGCTGATCGTCGAGGACCGGAGGGCCGGGAGGATCAGCGAGGACGAGGGAACGCCCGAGCTGGCCGAGGCGGTCAACGAGGAGGTCGACCTGCCGGTCGAGTTCGAGTTTCGGGAGGCGGTGGGGCACCGGGCCGTGCTGGTCCTTCGCGGCGAGGACCTGTCCGCGGACGTGACCGACGCCGATCCCAAGCGGCCGGGCCGGCCGGTGAAGAAGGTGAAACCGACCTCGAGCGACCCCGCGGCCGAGAGGACGGCCGAGATCGTCAACGAGTTCGTCCGGCAGGCGCATGAGGTGCTGGAGGAGCACCCTATCAACGAGGAGCGGCGGGAGCGGGGTGAGCCGCCCGCGAACGCGATCCTGCCGCGGGGAGCCGGACAGCTGAGGGAGGTGGAGGAGTTCGAGGAGCGGTACGACGTCAGCGGCGCCGTGGTGGCGGGCGCCTCCTTGATCAAGGGGATCGGTCGGATGCTGGGCATGACGGTGCCGGAGGACGAGCGGATCACGGGACGGAGGGACACGGATCTCCGCAGGAAGGCGGAGCTGGCTCTTGAGTGCCTGGAGGACCATGACCTCGTGCTCGTTAACTTCAACGCGGTGGACGAGATGGGCCACGACGGTGACTTCGAGGGCAAGGTGGAGATGTTGGAGAGAATGGACCGGGACCTGGTGGGTCGGATACTGGACGAGGTGGACCCGGGCGAGACCGTCGTGTGCCTGACCGCGGACCACACGACCCCCGTGACCGTGGGTGACCACACGGCGGATCCCGTGCCGGTAGCGATCTGGACGGAGGACGCCCGGCGGGACGAGGTCGACCGATTCGACGAGATCTCCGTGGCTCGAGGGTGCCTGGGCAGGTTCTCCGGCATGCGTCTGCTGGATGTACTGCGGGATCTAGCCGACCTGATCGAGAAGTTCGGGGCGTGATCGAGTGGGGTCGCTGGGCCTCTCCGAGCAACTCATCGCCTACTTCATGGAGTTCGAGCGGGCGGTAGGGCTGCCGGGGATGCTGTTGATCACGGCGTTGGAGTGCAGCGTGCTGCCGGTACCGCCGGAACCGTTCGTGTTCCCGTACGCGCTGAAGATGGACCCGTGGACGCTAGCGGGCCTGGTCGCGCTCGCGTCCATCGCCGGCAGCCTCCTCGGCTACGCCATCGGTTACTACGGCGGCCGACCCATCGCCCTCAAGCTCGTCGGCGAAGCGGTGCTGATCAAGGCGGAGCGAAGGCTGACGGAGCACTGGCTCACCGCCTGGGCGGCCGTCTTCCTCGCGGGCCTTCTCCAGTTCATCCCGTTCAAGCCGTTCACGATTGGCGCGGGACTGGTTGAGATGGACCTGCGACTGTTCGTGAGCGCGGTCGTCACCGGCAGGTTCCTTCGGTTCCTCTTCCTGGGGTACGTGGCACAGTCCGAGACGGTCAAGTCAGCGATCGCTCACTACCTGGGTCCGAAGGTGCTGAAGATGCTCACGAGCGTGTGAGGGGTCGCGGCGGATGGTGGACGTGCTCATCATCCTGGGCAGCCCGAGCGACCGGGACGTGGCGGAGAAGGCGGTGAAGGTGCTGGAGGAGGCGGGCGTCAGCTACGAGGTTCGGGTGGCCTCGGCCCACCGGTCACCTGAGTACCTGGAGAAGATCATCGAGGACCACGACGAGGAGGTGAAGGTGTACATCGCGATAGCCGGGCTGGCGGCGCACCTGCCGGGCGTGATCGCGGCCAAGACGAACAAGCCCGTGATCGCCGTGCCCGTGGACGCGAAACTGTCGGGCATGGACGCGCTGCTGTCCTCGGTGCAGATGCCGCCCGGGGTACCGGTGGCCACCGTGGGCGTCGACCGGGGTGAGAACGCCGCGCTGCTGGCCCTACGGATCCTGGCGCTGGAAGATGAGAAGGTGAAAAAGTTCCTGGAGGAGTACTCTGAAAAGCTGCGAGAGGAGGTGAAGGAGGCCGACAGAGAGCTCCGATCTCAGCTCTCGAGCGCGTAGTCGACCAGGGCGTTGAAGGCCGCGACGGCCAAGGGCGTACCGCCGCGCACGGAGAGGTTCGTGACCAGCGGGATTCCCCAGTCCAGCCCCTCGAACTTCACCTCCACCGAGCCGAGGCCCACGGGGAAGAGCAGCGCCACGCTCACGGAGTCCCGGTACTCTCCCACCTTCTCAGCGGCCGTTGGCGCGTTACCCACGACCACGGCGACGTTCTCGTGCTCCTCCAGGATCCGACGCATGCCGTCCCCAGTGACCGTGTCGCCGCCGCTTTCGGCCCCCTCCTCGGAGGCCACTCGGGCCTCTAGTCCAAGCCGGTCCAGCGAGCGCCGGATCCCGGCCGCCACCATCCTCACGTCGACCGCCACCAGCTCCGCTCGCCGGATCCCTCGGACCACCTCCCTCTCGGAGGGCACCACCCGGAGCGTCTCGGCGATGAACGGGTCCCAGGTAGCGTGGGTGAGGCGGAGGGCGAGGAGGTCCTCGAGGTCCTTCGGCTCACCCAGCCGCTCGGTCCATCGGTCCAGGCTCCGCTCGGCGATCCGACGACCCCGCTCGGTGCGCTCCCCGAGGGTCACCGGAGCACGGCCCCTTCGTCCGCGCCTCGGACCAGCTCCCGGTAGCGCCTAAGGTACCCGGAGAGCTCCTCCTCGTCCTCCGGCGGCTCCCACTCCTCGAGCCGCGCCTTCAGCTCCTCTTCCTCCAGGTCGACCTCCAGCTTTCGCTTGCGAACGTCGATGCGGATGGTGTCGCCATCCTCCACGACCGCGATCGGCCCGCCACGGTAGGCTTCGGGCGACACGTGCCCGATGCACGGGCCCCTGGTCCCACCCGAGAACCGACCGTCCGTGACCAGCGCCACCGAGTCGTCCAGCCCCATCCCGCACAGGGCGGAGGTTGGGGTCAGCATCTCACGCATTCCCGGTCCACCGGCCGGACCCTCGTAGCGGATCACCACGACGTCACCGGGATCCACCTCACCGCCCAGGATCGCCTCGGTAGCCTCCTCCTCGGAGTCGAAGACGACGGCCGGGCCCTCGTGCTCGTACATGTCCTTGGACAGCGCGGCCGTCTTGATCACGGCACCCTTGGGCGCCAGGTTCCCGTAGAGGATTCGGAGCCCGCCCTCCTCCTCGACCGGGTCGCTCTTCGGCCGGACGACGTCCCGGTCCCTGATCTCGGCGCGCTCGACGCGCTCTCGCATCGGGCGGCCGGAGTAGTCCGGTCGGTCGAGGTGAAGGTCGTCCGACAGCTCCTTCATCACGGCGGGTACGCCGCCGGCCTCGTACAGGTCGCGCATGGTGTAGGGACCGCCCGGCCGCATCGCGCAGAGGTGCGGCGTGTCCCGGCTGAGCTCGTCGAAGTCGTCGAGGGATAGATCTACGCCCGCCTCGCGGGCGATCGCGAGCAGGTGGAGCACGGTGTTCGTGCTGCCACCCAGCGCCATGTCGACGCGGATCGCGTCCAGGAAGGCCTCGCGGGTGAGCACGTCTCGAGCCGTGACTCCCTCTTTAACCGCCTCCACGATTCGCATGCCCGTGAGCTTCGCGATCCGGAGCTTCTCGGCCTCCGTGGCCGGCGTCGCCGCGCAGTTGAACTCGGAGAGGCCTAGCACCTCGGTCATGCACGCCATCGTGTTGGCCGTGAACATGCCGGCGCAGGAGCCCGGTCCGGGGCAGGCCCTGCGCTCGAGCTCCTTGAGCTCCTCCTCGGTGATCTCCCCCTCCTTCAGCGCTCCGACGCCCTCGAACACGTCGATGAGATCCACCTTTTTCCCGTCCACCCGGCCGGGCTCCATCGGGCCACCCGTGACGACCGCGGCGGGCAGGTCCAGCCGGGCCGCGGCCATCAGCGCGCCCGGGACCATCTTGTCGCAGGACACGACCGCGACGAAGCCGTCGAACCGGTGCCCCTCCACCACGGTCTCGATGGAGTCGGCGACGAGCTCGCGGCTCGGCAGGGAGTACTTCATCCCGATGGTGTTCATCGCGATCCCGTCGCAGAGAGCGATCGTCTCGACCTCGAAGGGGACGCCACCGGCCGCGCGGATCCCTTCCTTCACCGCCTCCGCGACCTTGTCCAGGTGAACGTGGCCCGGGATGACCTCCGAGTAGGTGTTCACGACGGCGATGAACGGGCCGTCTCCCTCCAGCTCCTCGTCGGTGAGCCCGCACGCGCGGAGCAGCGCCCTGTGCGGCGCGCGCTCCACCCCGCGCCGGATCTCATCGCTCCGCAAGCCGGTCGTCCCCCGGAGGGCCGCCCACCGGTTCGAAAATAAGCGTTCAGGATCCGGCGGGAGGGGGGATGAGGAGGACCTTTGGGGCCGAGCCGGATGAGGTAAGGCCGGCTTTGCCGACCCCTACCGGCCCTCCCCTCCCAGCACGATCGTCTTCTCCTCGGTGAACTCGCGGACCGCCCACGGGACGCCCTCGCGACCCACCCCGCTGCCCTTCACGCCGCCGAACGGCATGTAGTCGGCCCGGTAGATGGTCAGCTCGTTGACGATGATCCCGCCCGCCTCGAGCTCCCTCGCGGCCCTGACCGCCCGGTCCAACCGGTTCGTGAACACGGCCGCGTGGAGCCCGTACTCGGTCGCGTTAGCCACCCGGAGCGCCTCGTCGAAGTCCCTCACCCGGATCACCGGGAGGACGGGGCCGAACGTCTCCTCCCGGGCGATCAGGGAGTCCTCGGGCACGTCCGAGAGCACCGTGGGCGGGAGCAGCCGGCGCTCCCTGGGCTCGCCGCCCGTGACCACCTCGGCGCCCCGGTTGACCGCGTCCTCGATGTGCTTCAGGACCTTCTCCAGCGCGTGATCGTTGATGAGCGGACCCACGTCCGTGTCCTCGTCCAGCGGGTCCCCCACCTTCAGGGACTCCGCTGCCTCCGCGGCCGCCTCCACGAACTCGTCGTACACTTCCTCCACGACGATGGCCCGCTCCACGGCGATGCAGACCTGGCCCGCGTGGTAGCACGCCCCCTGAACGACTGACTCGGCGACCTTCTCCACGTCCTCCACGGTCTCGTCAACGATGACCGGATCGTTCCCGCCCAGCTCCAGCGTCATCCGGGGGATCGGCGAGATCTCGCGCAGCCGCTCTCCCACCTCCCGGCTGCCCGTGAAGGAGAGCGCATCGAAGTCGGCCTTCACCAACCGCTCTCCCAGCTCCCGGCCCGGCCCGATCACGACCTGGAGCGCCCTCTCGTCGATCCCGGCGTCCAGCAGGAGCTCTGCGAGCTTGAGGGAGGACAGTGGCGTCTCGGTGGCGGGCTTGTGCACGATAGAGCATCGGGCGGCGAGCGCGGGTCCCAGCTTGTGCGCGGGGAGCATCAGCGGGAAGTTGTACGGGGTGATTGAGAGGACGACGCCCACGGGCTCCCGGACTGTGAGGATGGCCTCGGAGACGCGGCCGGGCTGAGCGTCGCCCGGGAGCGTCTCACCCCAAATCCGCTCGGCCTCTCCCGCGCACAGCCGGAGGACCTCCGCCGTCCTCCGCACCTCGAACCTGGCGTCCCTGATCGGCTTGCCACCCTCCAGCGCGATGATCCGGGCGAGCTCCTCCTCGTGCTTCTTAACCAGCCGCGCCGCCTCCTCGAGCGCCTCCCGGACTTCGTAGGTTCGGCGCTCCTTCCAGCTTTTCAGCCCCTCCTTGGCGTGCTTAACGAGCCCGTCCACGTCGATCTCACGCGGGACGAGGACGCGACCGACCTCCGAGTCGTCGTAGGGGCTGAGGACGAGGATCTCCTCCTCGCCCTCCACCCATTCCCCGCCGATCAGGCAGCCGAACTCGTACTCCGTCAAGCCCGCACCCCGAGGAGGGCCTGGGGCGAGGCTTCTTAGCGCGTGCGGCGATCGTTATGAGATGATTAACGATTCGGCGGGGGCGTGAGGGAGGCGCTTCCCGGTTACTCCCGGAGCTCCTCGACCTTCTCGATGATCTCGTCGACCAGGTCCTTGGCCTCTCCCGGGTCGATGATGCAGGCGCTCGCCGCCGCCACGTCGATGCCCGCGGCGGCGCCCAGCTCGTCCTTGCTGGGCACGTAAACGTACGGGATGCCCTTCTCGTCGCACAGCTCCGGCAGGTGGGCGACCACCTCCTCCGGGTCGACGTCCTCGGCGATCAGAACCAGCACGGCCTGCTCGCGCTCGACCGCCTTGGTGGTCTCGTTGGTACCCTTCCGGATCTCGCCGGTATCTCGGGCGATCTCGAGGGCCTCGTAGGCCTTCTCGGCGAGCTCCTCGGGCACCTCGAACTTCACGTACATGGGCTTGTCAGCCATAACTCGCACCCCCTCATCGGTTCATCCTCATCCTGGCGTCGTCTCCTCGCGGCGTGTTGACCGGAGATTCAATATAAATAAGGTTTCGCCTCCGGGTCGGGCCCGATGAGGAGGAGCTGACGGGCGGACCCCTCGCGTGAAGAGACTCCTCTCAGCCGAGGGTGGTGCCCTTTGGCCTACAAGCAGGTGATCGTCGTCCGGGGCGACCTGGACCTGAGTCGGGGCAAGCTGGCGGCTCAGGTGGCTCACGCGGCCGTGGGCGCGCTCCTGCGGGCCAGGGAGATGGGGGCCCCAGTGGACGAGTGGCTGGAGGAGGGGCAGAAGAAGGTCGTCGTGAGGTGTGAGGACGAGGAGGAGCTGCTGGAGCGGTACGAGCGGGCGAAGGAGCAGGGCCTGCCCGCGTTCCTGGTTAAGGACGCCGGGCTGACCGAGCTGGAGCCCGGCACGGTGACGTGCGTGGGGATCGGGCCGGAGCGGGAGAAAAAGATCGACCGCGTGACGGGCGATCTGCCGCTGCTGAGGTAGCCTCCGCTAGGACGCGGCTCTTCATCCGTCCGTGCCCAGGTTTCTCGTCATCGGCCGGGCCGGTTACGTCCCGTAGAACGGGTCCTCCTCGCGCTTAATCTCCGCGATCTCCTTCAGCACCTCCTTCTCGTCCTCGGTCAGCAGGTCCCAGAACTCCTCGAACATCTGCTTCGCGTGCTCCGAGGGCACGTCGGTGTACAGGATGTCACCCTCGTCGAAGTGCCGGCCCACGATCGGTCCCTCGATCGAGATGGCGACCTCGTCGCCCTTCTTGGCCTCCTCGAGCGGCTCACCGTGTGACTGTATCTGCTTGATCTCGCCCAGCTCCCGGCCGTCCTCGCGCATGAGTGGGTACCCGGGCTTGATGACGCCGCCGAGGACTTTGATGCCCACGATCGCCGGCTTGCTCTGGCGGAAGATGTAGCCGGGCAGGACCTTGATCTTGCCCGGCCGAACGAGCTCGTCGAGGCGCTTGCGGCGCTCCCGCTTGATCCGCTCCTCGATCATCTCCTCGTACTTCTCGACCAGCTCGTAGATCACGTCGTCCACGATGATGTCCACGTCGTACTCGTCCGCTAGCTCCTTGGCCTCCTCGGTGATGCCCACGTTGAACCCGACGATCACGCCCAGTCGCGGGTCCTTCTCGGCGACCGCGTGCGCCTCGATCACGTCCTCCTTCGTGATGTCGCCCACGTCGGCGCGCCGGATCGGCACCTCCTTCTCCTTGAACTCACCCACCACGGCCTCCAGCGTGCCCAGCGTGTCCGCCTTGATGATGATCCCGTCCTTGTCCGTCTCGATCGTGACCTCCTCGACCTCGCGCTGCACCTCCTCCACGACCTCCTCCACGTCCTCGTCCTCGCCGACGACCCGCAGCGGGGCGCCCGCGATCGCCCGGTCGAGCTCGGGGGCGCTGATCTTCACACCGGCCGCGGCGCTCACCTCGTCCACCTTCCGGAACTTGTCGCTTGGATCGCGCATCTCGTCCAGCGGCTTGGGCTTCAGCAGCGAGCGGACCCGGGTGACGATCGGCTCCTCCGGGTGACCGATGACGATCTTGTCGCCCGTCTTGATGATCCCGTCGTAGAGGATCGCGTCCACCGTGTGGCCTAGACCCGGCTCCTTCTTGACCTCCAGGATCGCGGCCTTGCCGGGTCCGCTCACCTCGATCTTGAGCTGCTCCTCCAGGAACCGCTGGGCGAGTCCGGTCACGACCATGAGGAGCTCGGGGATGCCCTCACCGGTGATCCCGCTCGTGGGCACGATGGCCACCGTGCGCGTGAAGTCGCGGACGCGGTCGAACCGCTCCGCCTGGAACCCGTGCTGGTGGAGCTGGCCGATGAGCTCGTAGATCTTCTCCTCCAGCCGCTTCTGGACCTCCGGGGACTGCTTCTGGAACGACTCCGTGAAGGGCGCATCCTCGTGCGACTTCCAGCCCGGGATCCGGTCCACCTTGTTCGCGGCGACCACGAACGGCGTCTTGTAGCGCCGGAGGATCCGGAGCGCCTCCTCGGTCTGCGGCATGACGCCCTCCATGACGTCGACGACTAGGATCGCGATGTCCGCGAGGGCGCCGCCGCGGCGGCGGAGGTTGGTGAAGGCCTCGTGGCCGGGCGTGTCGATGAACAGGAGGCCGGGGATCGTGATCTCCACGTCGAGTTGCTCGAGCAGGGGACCGCAAATCTCCTTTATCACGTCCAGCGGGATCTCCGACGCGCCGATGTGTTGAGTGATGCCACCAGCCTCCTTGGCGGCAACGGCCGTGCCCCTGATCTTGTCCAGGAGCGTCGTCTTACCGTGGTCCACGTGTCCCAGCACCGATATTATCGGTTGCCTGATTACCCGCTTGTCTTCACTCAATGCCGAACCGACCCCCAGCGGTCCTCCAATGGGCTGCAAGCCGAACTGCACTCGGAATTTAAACGTTGGGTGGGGGGCGGCCGGTTGAAGATCCTCGTCGCCACCGGAAACCGGGACAAGTTCCGGGAGATGCGAGACATCCTCGAGGATCACGGGATCGAGGCGGAGCGCGTGGACGTGGACTACCCGGAGCTGCAGTCGGACAGCCTGGAGGAGATCGCGGCGTACGGGGCCCGGTACTGCGCCGAGTCCCTGGGCAAGCCGGTGATCGTCGAGGACTCGGGCCTGTTCGTGGACGCCCTGAACGGGTTCCCGGGTCCGTACTCCGCCTACGTGTTCGACACGATCGGGAACGAGGGGATCCTGAAGCTGCTCGAGGGCGAGGAGGACCGGACGGCGCGGTTCATCTCGGTGGTCGGCTACTGCGAGCCGGGCGAGAAGCCCGTGACCTTCACGGGCGAGATCGAGGGCAGGATCGCGGAGGAACCCCGGGGCAAGGAGGGCTTCGGGTTCGATCCGATCTTCATCCCGGAGGGTCAAGAAAAAACGTTCGCCGAGCTAGGCGTTGAGGAAAAATGTAAAATGTCGCACAGGGCCCGGGCTCTCGAGAGGTTCGCCAGATGGTTCAAGCGCCACGCGGGGCGATAGGCCATGGCCCGCATGCACTCCCGGGACAAGGGCAAGTCAGGCTCAACCCGGCCACCGCGCGTGACCCCGCCCTCGTGGGTCGAGTACTCGCCGGAGGAGGTGGAGAGCCTGGTCGTCGACCTGGCCAAGCAGGGCTACGAGCCCTCGATGATCGGCATCAAGCTGCGCGACGAGTACGGGATCCCGGACGTGAAGCTGATTACGGGTAAGAAGATCACCGAGATCCTGGAGGAGCACGGGCTCGCGCCGGAGATCCCGGAGGACCTGCTGAACCTCATCCGGCGGGCCAAGCGGCTCCGCGAGCACCTGAAGCGGCACCCGAAGGACCTGCACTCGAAGCGGGGACTGCAGCTGATCGAGTCCAAGATCCACCGACTGGTGAAGTACTACAAGCGGAAGGGCAAGCTGCCCAAGGACTGGAAGTACGACCCGGAGGCCCTGCACGTCGAGTAGGCCGGCCCCCGGCCCGAATTGTTACGAGCCAGTTAACGATTCCAGGGGGTGAAAAGGGGAGATACCTTGAGCGAGAGCCGCTGGGACGAGCTGGAGAGACTCCTGGGCGAGGGGGCCGACCTGCTCACGGAGTTAAAGGGACACGCGCTTCGGGTTTACACGCACAACGACGCGGACGGTCTCTCCGCCGGTGCCATCCTGGCGTTCACCCTGCGCTGCCTCGAGATCCCGGCCGCGATCCGCGTGCTGGACAACGAGTCCGACGTGCTCAAGGAGGGGATCGACGGACCGACGGTGATCCTGGACATGGGGAGCGGCATCCTGCGGAAGCTCTCCGCGGACGACCCCGTGCTGGTCGTTGACCACCACGAGGTCTCGGAGGAGGTGCCCAGCAACGTCACCCTAGTCAACCCGCGCGAGTGCGGGTTCGACGGCGGGACTGAGGCCTCCGCGTCCACCGTCACCTACCTGCTGTGCAAGACCCTCGTCAAGCTGGAGCGGACGGAGCTGCCCAAGGCGGCCCTGGTGGGAGCCTACGGGGACAACCAGGCGGACCGGCGAGGGGTCCGCGGCCTGAACCGAATCCCGGAGCGAGACGGGGAGGAGGCCGAGATCGTGGAGCCTCGGGACCCAGCCTACTGGACGTTCGGCCGCGCCACCATGACCGTGGGGGAGATCGTGGAGACGCTCTCCGGGCCCGACGTGCGACGGGCGCTCGAGTCGAGGTTCGGGGAGCTGGACCGACCTCCGGTCGACATCCCGGGGGAGGAGGAGTCAGAGATCGTGGAGGAGCACTCCCGGCTGACGGACCTGAACGGACGGATGGGATACATTCACGTGTTCCGCGACGAGCGCCCACTCACGGCGTTGAAGGACCCGCTCGAGACGGCGACGCTGCTCAACTCCTGCGGTCGGTACGGGGAGGGCTGGATCGGTCTGCTCGTCGCGATGGGCTCTTGGGACCACCTCGACCGAGCCAAGCGCCTCCGGCGGAAGCACAAAGCCGTGATCCGTGAGGCCCTGTCCAAGCTCGAGCGGGGTCGAGGGGTGGAGGAGCGGGACGGTTACCTGCTGATCGACGGGTGTAGCCTGGACATCCCGCCCACCGTGATCGGGATCGTCTCTCAGATCGTGTGCGAGAACGAGGATCGGGTGGTGGTGGGCGTCTCGAGGCTGGATGACGAGACCGTCAAGGTCTCAGTCCGGTGTCCCGAGGGCAGCGACGCGGACGCGGGCGAGCTCGCGAGTGAGGCCGCGGAGAAGGTCGGCGGTGAGGGTGGGGGGCACGAGCGGGCGGCCGGGGCCGAGATCCCCGCGGACCGCCTGGACGAGTTCCTCGAGCACCTGGAGCGGCTCTTGTAGTTACTCCTTCTTCTCCTCGTACAGCCACCTCTCGTCGCACCGCTCGTACTCCACGATCGGCGGGTCCTCGCCGAACACGACCTTGATCTCCCGCTCCGCGGACTCCGGTGAGTCCGCCGCGTGCACCACGTTCCGACCGATGTCCATCGCGAAGTCCCCCCGGATCGTGCCCAGGTCCGCCTCCACTGGATCGGTGGCTCCGATGATGTTCCTGACCACCTTAACCGCCTCCCGCCCCTCGACGATCATCGCCACCACGGGGCCAGAGGTCACGTACTCCACGAGGTCCTCGAAGAACGGCTTGTCCCGGTGCTCCGCGTAGAGCTCCTCCGCCGTCTCCCGATCCAACTGCATCATCTGCATCGCCACGATCTTCAGGCCCTTCCGCTCCAGCCGCCGGATGATCTCGCCAACCAGCCCACGAACGACGCCGTCCGGCTTGATCATCACGAACTCCCGCTGCACGTCCGACAAGCTCGCCGCCCCTCCCGGCGCCCCGGGCGCCCGGCTTAATCTCCTTTGCGGATTATCCGGACCACCGGCACCCCGGGCGGAATCTCTCCCACATCCACCTCCAGCCGGCGCCGAACCGCCTCCCCAAGCTTGCCCACGAACTCGACCCCAACCACCCGACCGGACCTCACCCATCGCTCCAGCACCCGTGCGACGCGGTCCACGTCCACGCCCTCGCAGTACCCGCCCGGATCACCCCCGATCACCACCCCGAACTCCGACCATCGATCCGCGGCGACGCGGAGGGCGTACTCCACCGTCTCCTCGTTCACCGCGGGGTGAGCGTCCACGAGCTCACCGTCTCGGAGCTCCAGCCTACCGCGCGCGAAGCCCCGCTCCCGGGCCGCCGACACGTCCTCCCCGTCCGCCAGGCCGGAGAGCACGGCGGTGACCGCCGCCAGCCCAAAGCAGCGGTCGTGGAAGGCGATCCCGAACGGCTCCCACTCCAGGGAGAGACCGGGAGCCCGGGCGCGTCCGGGCCTTACCTCCACCCGGACCACTCCGGGCCCCCGCAGCCCGACTCTGACGCCCTTTCGGGCCTCGACGATCACCCTCGCTCCCCACTCCAGCGCCTCCTCGATCGTCCGGACCTTGGCCCGGACGGCCGACTCGCGTCCCTGAGCGATCTTGTAATCGTACGGCGCGCCGGTGAACACCGCCCAGTCCGCCGCGACGGTGACTCCCAGCGAGACCTCGCAGACGTAGGGTGGTCGGCACCCCTCCACCACCTCGAGCACCCGGGCGGGGGTCACCGAGGGCCGGCCCACCGGGGACTCATCGGTCGTCGATACGGCCGGATCGTGGCCGGCCTCCTCCAGTATCCGCGCGAGGTACGTCGCGGTGGTGGTCTTCCCGCGCACCCCGGTGACCTCGAAGAGCGGTCCCTCTTTGACCCCGGACGCCAGCGCCCCGGCCAGCGCGTGGTGAGTGACCCTCGGCCCCCGCACGGGCCCGAAGTCCACGCCGCAGTGAACCGGCACGGCGACGAGGTCGTAGCTCCCGAACGCGCGCCGGACCACCGGGTACTCCCGGGGTTCCTCGAGGGTGTCGTACACGTCGACGAGGACGACGTCCAGTCCCAGCTCGTGCAGGGCGTCGCTCAGTACCACCCCTCCGTGAGTGGCGTCGACGACGCAGGCTCTAGCCTCCGGAGGACCCACCGTTCCATCCTCCTGGCCAGCCTTGAGGCGGCTGAGGGCGTCGAGGAGGAGGCGATGACCGTGCAAACGGGCTCACCTCCGGGCACGATCGTGCCCGGCTTGGGCAGGTCTCGGGCTCCCACCAGCCGGCCGATCCGGACCGTCTCGGGCGCGTAGACGACTCTCTTACAGGACCAGCCCCGAATCCGGGCTCGACCGACGTCAACCTCTCCCTGACAGGCGGAAACGTGGGCGCGCAAAAGGTCGACCTCGGAGACCCGGGCCAGGCACTCCACGGCCGCGGTGGGGCGCGGGTTGACCTCCACGAGGTAGAAGGTGTTGTCCTCCAGGACGCCGTCCACGCCGTTCAGCCCGACCAGTCCCAGCTCCTCGGTCACGGCCCGGCAAACTCGCTCCACCTGCCGGCGCACGTGAGGCACGAGGTGGAGTGGGGAGGGGACGAGGTTGCCCCGGTAGGCGTAGCCCCCGTTGAGATCCACCAGCTGGTCGTTGACGGAGAGGAGGACGGCGTCGGAACCGTCGGCCAGAAACAGCGCGCTCAGGTGGCGACCGCGGAGGAACCGCTGGAAGATGACGCCGGGCCGGGGCTCGGCCTCCTCCTTCCTGACCCTGCGTACGCCCAGGCCGCCCGCTCCGCTTACGGGCTTTTCGACGATCGTGCGCCCGGGCACCTCCGATGGGTCCCGTGACGTCTCGGGCATCGGGACCGAGTCCGACAGTCGCCGGTAGAGCTCCCACTTGTCGCTGGCTTTCCTCACCACTCGGGGAGGGTTGCCCGCGTACTCGGCTCCGAGTCGCCTGGCCGCTCGGTGAGCGGGTTCGGCGGCGAACTCGGCCGTGGGGACGATCACCTCCGGTTCCAGCGCCTCCAGCTGCTCCTCGATCCAGCCGGGGGACGGCGGCCTGAACGGCGGTAGTACCCGGCCCGGGCCCTCCCGGACGTACGGGATCACCGGCCCGGGCTGATCCGCCGGATCGTAAAACTGCACCGAGCAGGCGTCGTCCTCTGACCAGAGCTCGCAGAACTGGCGGTTGATTACGCCGACGAAGGCGACCCTACAGACGCTGGAGGAGCTTGAGCGCCTCCTTGGCAACCTTCAGGTCCCGCACGGCCTCGTCCGGGTCCTCGGTCCTGGCGGCCCGGTCGAGCCACACCTTGACCACGTTCATGACGGCGTCCCTCAGGTCGCTCTCGCTGACCTCGCCGGGCTCAGCGGTGACCTCCGGCTGCCCCGCCTCCTCAGCGGCCTCCTCGGACTCGGCGGACGCCTCCTCTTCTTCCTCAGCCTCCTCCTCGCCCTCCTCCGACTCCTCGGCCTCCTCAGCCTCTTCCCCGCCTTCCTCCCCTTCCTCCTCGGCGGTCTCCTCTTCCTCTTCTTCGACCTCCTCTGGCTCCTCCTCTTCCTCCGCCCCGGCCTCAGCGCTCTCGGCCTCCCCCTCTCGCTTCTCGACCTCCCTCTTCTCGCCCTCCTCGACCATCGTCAGCTTGCCTTTGACTACCTCGAACTTGGCCCCGCAGACGGGGCACGTGACCTCCTTGGTCTTGGGGTGCTGAAAGAGCGGTGCCTTGCAGTCGGGGCAGTGAATGCCGAGCATCTTGTACCCGGCGAGGAGCTTCTCCGCCATCCTGTCCAGGTCGGACCGCTTGATGTTCATCCCCGGGCGCTCACCCCCTACGGGGCGAGCGCAGCGTACGGTGTTCGCATGATGAACATCGGGACCTTGTCGCCCACCTCTTCCTCGATGATCTCCTTGACCTTGTCCTCGTCCTCCGTGATAATGAACAGAACGGACTGCTCCTCGCCGGTGTAGCCGCCCCGGCCCGTCATCTCGGTCACTCCTTCACCCTCCTGGATCAGCCGGTTGATCACGTCCTCCGATTTCTCCACCGGTACTATGGCGATCACCAGGGCAGGCCCGAGGCTGACCTCAAGCCGTCCGACGATCCGTGCTATTTCGAAGTCGTTGTCAACTTTCATCTTCATTCTAGCCTGCTCTAAGTGATTCCTGACTCCCGACACCGTGATCCCGAGCTCCTCGGCGATCTCCCTGTACGACATCCCTTCGGAGCGCATAACGGAAACCGTGGCTTGCCGTTCTGTAAGGCCGTAAACGTCCATGAGCACCTCGATTACTTCCCGATTGATCTTGGATTTCACGCCGGAGAGCCCCCGGAGGCGTAACTTCCGAAAAATTTTTTCAAGGTTACCTCGGACGGGCGACCGGCGGCTCGGGGGGTGGCGACTTGTCGGACTACGAGGAGAAGTTCGAGCAGTGTTGTACGCTCCTTGAGGAGCGAATTGTCCAGGACGACCAGATCCCCAGGAACGTACGGCGGGCCGCCAAGCAGGCGATTAAGGCGCTGAAGGAGGAGGGGCAGTCGCCCGGCGTCAGGGCCAGCACGGCTATATCCACGTTGGAGGAGGTGGTGAACGACCAGAACACCCCCGAGTACGCCAGGACCGTGCTGCTGCAGGTGATCGCCACGCTGGAGCAGGTCAAGGACGAGGTCTGACGGACAACCGCGCCGCCTCCTCCAACGCCTCCGCGATCGATAGCGCCTCCCGCGGCTCCTCCCCCACGACCAGCCCCCCGTGGCGCTCCAGCACGGCCGCCATCGGCTTCTTAGCCACCCGACCCACCGCCTCGGCCAGCTCCTCGCTCCCGGGTGGGTGGTAATCGATCCATTCCACCTTGCCCGCCAGCCTCCGCAGATCCTCCGTCGGCTCTATTTCTTTGCCGGCGTGGGCCAGCTCGGTGACCCACCGCGAGTGGAAGTGGAGCACCACGCCCTCGCCCACGCGCTCGTAGACGGTCAGGTGGAGCGGGAGCTCCGAGGTGGGCTCGTGGACGCCGACCACCGTCTCCCCCGACTCCACGTCGATCACCGGGACGTGGCGCGGCCTCACGTCCGCCAGCCGGAACCCGGACGGGGACACCGCGACGCGCTCCCGGCGGCACACGCTGACGTTGCCCGCGCCCCCGGCCGTGAGGCCCAGCCGGTGGAGCTCGCGGCACAGCCTCGCCACCGTTCTCCTCATCCCGGCGAGCGAGCTCTGCGGGAGCTTCATGACTTACGCTCCACCTTCCTGAGCCGGATCGAGTCGACGTTGATTATCAGGTCGCCGTTCCGGTCAAAGACCCCGAGGGCCTCCGCCTCTATGTAGTACGGGGTGGAAGTGATCACGATGGTCTCGCCCTTCACGCGCACGCGCTCAACGTACCCGATGGCCTTGATTAGAACGTGGGCCTGCCGCCCGGGCTCCGGGCTCGTGTCGGCGTAGACCTGGAGCCGGCCCCCGGCGATGTCGTCGACGTGCGTCAGCTGGGTCAGCCGGGCGCAGACGTCCTGCGCGTTTGCGACGTTCACGCGGTACCGGAACCTCTGCTCCCGGACCTTCTCCTTGACCTCCTTCGCCTTGAGCCCGGCGTACTCCAGAAGGAGCTTCATCCCGGCGCTGAAGCTCGTCATGAACTGGGAGTACGCCAGCATGAGGTCGCGGCTCAGCGCGTCGTAGTCGCCCCTCGCCAGGTCGCTCGCCGCCCGCGTCACCAGCGAGATGTCGACGGGCGACTTGCCGGATAGTGATATCGCGAAGAGGAACCCCGAGGCCGTGGACGTCGCGAAGATGATCGCGGCCGTGAGGGCTCTCAGCGCGAGCGTGGTCAGCTTGGCCACGACCCTCACCCCGGGGGGTAGCCGGAGGTGGCTGAGCGCCTGGACCTGGTCCGGGAGGTGGCGAAGAAGCACCGGGTCCTGCTCGACCCGGAGGCGCTGGAGGCGCTGGAATCGTCCGAGGACCCACCGGAGGCGCTGGAGCGGGCCGATGAAATAGATTTGCCCGTGCTCACGGCGGAGCTGGTCACGGGCGAGCTGGACCCCGAGTTCCTCGAGGGTGTCAAGGGCGAGGTGTACGAGGTCCTGGAGCGGGGTCGAGAGCGGGAGAGAACCGAGGAGGGCGAGCGGGAGGACCGGGAGGAGGTCGAGGTCCGGGCGGAGCAGCGGTCGGAGACCCCGCCCGCGGCGGAGGTGGACGCGGAGGTCGAGATCGTCGAGGAGGTCAAGAGCGTGACCGCGGACGGCAGCGTGGAGGGCTTCGTTCAGCACTTCCGGGACCGGCTGGAGCGGCTCAGGCCGAAGATCCGCGGGATGTTCGACGAGGAGTGGGTGGACTCGCTGAAGGAGCTGGCGATGAGGGTCCGGAAGGAGGAGGGCGTGTACTGCTTCGCGGGGGTGGTGACGAACCTGGGTGGGTCCGAGCGGGCTCACGTGATAACGCTGGAGGACGAGACGGGCGAGATCCGGGTGATCGTGCCCAAGTCCAAGGCTCCGGAGGCGTTCGAGAAGGTGGAGCGTGACGTGGCCCCGGGAATGGTCGTCGGCGTGAAGGCGTTCGTCAAGATTCAGCGCGGGCTCGTGGCCTTCGTCGGGGATAAGTACGGGGAGATCGTGCTCCCGGGCGAGGGGGCGCGGAAGAACCGCGCGCCGAAGATCGAGGACGACATCCGGGTGGTCTTCATCGGAGACACGCACGTGGGCTCGAAGCGGTTCCGGGAGGACCTGTTCGAGCGGTTCATCCGCTGGCTGAACGACCCGAGCGACCCCGTCGCGGGCAGGGTGAAGTACGTTCTGGTCACCGGGGACGTGGTGGACGGTATCGGCATCTACCCCGGCCAGCGCGACGAGCTGGAGATTCCGGACATCGATCAACAGTACGAGCGGTTCGCGAGGTACCTGGAGGAGTTTCCGGACTGGGTGGAGGTTGTGATCATCCCGGGCAACCACGACGCGATCCGGCAGGCGCTGCCGCAGCCCAGCCTGCGCTCGTCGGATCCGGCGCAGCCGCTGACCGAGCTGGACGGCGTCCACCTGCCCTCGAACCCGGCCCTGGTGCGGTTGCACGGCGAGCTCGACGTCCTGATGTTCCACGGCCAGTCGCTGGACGACATCATCCTGAGCCGGCCGGACGCCGAGCACGACCCGAACGGGGTGCGTCGGGCGGCGGAGGCGTGCCTCCGGGCCCGGCACCTGGTGCCGATGTACGGGGAGTCCGTGCCCATCGCCCCGCTCCCGGAGGATTACCTGGTGGTGAACAAGCTCCCGCACGTGTTCGCCGTGGGACACACGCACATCAAGGCGCTGCACCACTGGCGGGGCTGCGACGTGATCTCCACCGCCACTTTCCAGGAGCAGACGGACTTCCAGCGGAAGGTCGGGATCGAGCCCACCGTGGGAAGGGTTATAGTGTACGACCCGAGCAAGGGAGGTCGGGACCCGAGCCGGCGGCTGACCGTGGTCAATCTAGAGGAGACCGAGCCCCGGGGATGATCGGCGTGGAGCATCCCAGCGTGGACAAGGCCGTGCTGGTTCCGTTCACCAAGGTCGCGGCGGGGATTCTCCGCTTCTCCGACATCGAGATCGTTGGCGTGTGTGACTACCGGGACGAGCGGGTGGGGAAGAAGACCACCGAGGTGGCGGGCGAGGACGTGGAAGAGCTCGAGATCCGGCCGCTCGAGGACCTCGAAGAGCTGCTGGAGGAGGCGGAGTGGCTGATCTGGACGAAGGAGGTGTTCGACGAGGACGAGCACTACCTCCGGTGGCGGGAGGTCATCGACCTCGCGGTGACGAAGGGCGTCAACGTGTACAACATGGGCCGCCTGCACATGGTCTCCCAGGACCCCAACTGGAGGCTCGAGGCGCACAAGCGCGGGGTCGAGTACTTCGACGCCAGCGACCCGGAGCTGTACCTGCAGTACCTGGAGTACGGGATGCGGGCCCGCGAGGAGGGCATCGATGCGGAGGTCGTCTCCATCGTCGGGACCGGGCGCCGGACGGGCAAGTTCACCACGCTCAACGTGATTCGCGAGACGATGGAGAAGGAGGGCGTCGACGTCCGGAGCGTCGGCACCGAGCCGAGCAGCCTGCTCACGGGCTGCGAGGCGATGGTGATCCCGCAGGTCCTGCCCATGGCGCACGCGGCCGGGACGGTGTACGGCGCGGTGAAGAAGCTGGACGAGGAGTACGAGCCGGACGTCATCCTGGTGGGCGCCCAGACGGGCGTCACCGCGGACCCGCTGGAGGTGGGGACCGGCCGGGGCGGGGCGCTGGCGGCGCTCACGATCCTCCTCGGCAGCGATCCGGACAAGATGGTCCTTGCCACCCGGCCGGAGCTTCGGGACAAGATCCAGGACGCGGCGGAGGTCGCCACGATGCTCACCGGGGCGCGGGTTCAGTTCATCAGCGTCAACGGTAAGGGCCACTCGGAGTCCGAGGTGCGCCGCTTCTGCCGGGAGATCGAGGCCGAGTTCGGTTACCCAGCGGCGGACCCGCTGCGGATGCGAGAGGAGTTCGAGGAGCTGGTTCTCGACCTACTCGTCCCCGATCAGGTCTGAGCCGCGCGCTCGCTCACCCGGAGGTACACCCGGGCGCACCGCCGCACGCTCTCCACGTCCACCCACTCGTCCGGACCGTGAATGTTCCCGCCCCGGGGTCCGAAGATCACGGAGTCGAGCCCGGCCTCGTGGACTAGGTACTCGATGTCACAGTGACCGAGCTTGAACCCCAGCTCCCCCTCGAGCCCCTCCTCGCGGGCCGCCTCCACCACCCACCGGACCACCCGGGAGTCCGGGTCCACCGCCGTCGCCCGCGAGGCGGACCTCACCTTAACCTCCACGTCGAACCCGGGCGCGGCCCTGCGGGCGGCCCGCTCCACGCGATCCCGTACCTCCTCCACGGAGTCCCCGGGGATGGCCCGGTAGTCCACCGTGAGCCGGCACTCGTCCGGGATCACGTTGCTGGGTCCGCCCGCCTCGATGCGCGTAACGCTTAACGACGACTCGACGCGACCCACCCCGCGGACCCGGCACCGGGACGGTGCCAGTCGGGAGAGCTCCTCCACCACCCTGGCCGCAGCCTCGATGGGGTTCCTCCCCTTCTCGGGCGTGGACGCGTGGGCGCTCTCACCCCGGATGACGACCTCGAGCGTGATCCTGCCCCGATCGCCCACGTGCACCTCCTCGTCCGTGGGCTCGCACACGATGCCGCCCAGCGCGTCCAGACCTCTGCGGCACGCGTGCAGTGTGCCGTTATCGTCCTCCCTCGGGGACTCCTCGCCCACGGTCGCCAGCAGGCAGAGCGGCAGCCCCTCGTAGTTCGCCTCGACCACCGCCGACACGGCCGCGGCCAGCCCGCCCTTGCAGTCCGCGGCCCCGCGCCCGTACAGTCGACCGCCGACGACGCGCGGCTCGTAGGGATCGGTGACCGTCCATCCGTCCCCGGCGGGAACGGTGTCCATGTGCGCGTTGAGCAGCACGCCTCCCCGCTCGCCGGCCAGGACGTTGCCCATCTCGTCCACCTCGTGAGGGACGCCGTGCTCGTCCAGGACCTCGACAACCAGGTCCCGAACGTCGTCCTCCCGCCCCGTCACGCTGGGCGTGGCCACGAGATCCCGGAGCAGCTCCGCCGGGTCCACCTCGAACCCGTCACGCAACTCGCCCGGCGTCCCCTCGCCGGGTCGCCGGACCCTATCGATAGTTGACCGTATCGCGTTCTCGAGGGGAGACTGGGTTCACGACTCGTGCACTCATGTTCACGGGCTGCCGTCCGGGGGGCGTGGAGATGGAGCGCATGGAGGAGCTGACGAGGTTCGAGGTGACGCGAATCCTGGGCGCGCGGGCCCTGCAGATCTCGATGGGGTCGCCGGTGATGGTGGAGGTTGAGGAGGGCGAGAGCCCGCTGGAAATCGCTAAAAAGGAGTTCGAGAGGGGGGTCATTCCAGTCGTAGTCATCAGGGAGCGCTGAGGGGTGCAAGGGGCATGCCGAGGCCGGTCATCGACCACGAGTCGTGCCTGGGCGTGTCCGAGTGCGGGGAGTGCATCGAGGCCTGCCCAATGGACGTGCTCGAGGAGGAAGACGATAAGCCGGTCGTCGCGAACGAGGACGAGTGCACGGGCTGCGGTCTGTGCGAGCAGGCCTGTCCCGAGGGCGCGATCGAGGTGGAGATGTAAAGGCCGTAACGGTACCGTGGTCTGGGGGTGAGAACCCTTGGCCGAGGACGACGACCTGCTGGTGCCGCTGAACGACTACCTGGCGGCCGGCGTGCACATCGGCACGCAGCAGAAGACGAAGGACATGGAGCCGTTCATCTACCGGACGCGGCCCGACGGGCTGCACGTGATCGACGTGAGGAAGACGGACGAGCGGATCCGGATCGCGGCCAACTTCCTCTCGATGTACAACACGGACGAGATCCTGGTCGTGTCCCGGCGGTACTACGGTCAGAAGCCGATCACCAAGTTCGCCGAGGCGACGGGCGCGATGGCCATCCCGGGCCGGTTCGTGCCGGGAACGCTGACGAACCCGGAGTACGACGGTTACGTGGAGCCGGAGATCATCGTGCTGACGGACCCACGAGCCGACTTCCAGGCGCTGGTGGAGGCGCAGAGCGTGGGCATCCCGATCGTGGCACTGTGCGACACGGACAACTTCACGGGTAACGTGGACCTGGCGATCCCGACGAACAACAAGGGACGGAAGGCGCTGGCGCTGGTCTACTGGCTGCTGGCGCGCGAGCTGCTGAAGAAGCTGGGGCGGCTGGAGGAGGACGAAGAGTTCGAGTACGACCCGGAGGACTTCGAGGGCCCGCCGCCGCGCTAGCCTCGCGCTAACTCCAACCACGCTGCCGGGGCCCCTCTCCCCATGACCTACGGTATTTCCAAGCACCTGGAGATCAGCGGTGAGTACAAGGACAAGCTGCTGAGGGGCGAGAAGAAGGCCACCATCCGCGTGGGCCACGTCAGGGGCGCGCGGCCGGGCAAGGTGGTCTTCCTGCACTGCGGTGGGTACGTGTACGGCAAGGTCCGGATCACGGACGTCCGGACGAAGAAGGTCAGCGAGTTGACCGATCGGGACGCCAAGCTGGACGGGTTCGAGAACCGGGAGGAGCTGATCAAGGCGCTGAAGGAGCACTACCCGGACCTTAAGGACGACGACATCGTGACGATCATCGAGTTCGAGTGGGTGGAGAAGTTCGACGAGCCCATCCTGTCGGAGCACCTGCCCTACGACGGTCACGACCCGCTCGAGATCGCCAAGAAGGCGCTGGAGGAGGACATCCCGCTCTCGCCGCGCGAGCGGGAGCTGCTGGAGCTGCTGATCGAGTGCGGCAGCATTCGGAAGGCCGCCAAGGCGCTGGGCGGGCTGGGGCACCGGGATAAGATCAGGAAAGCCGTACGCAAGGCCTACCGGTTGCTGAAGTCCCGCGGACTTCTTAGTGAGAATAAATCCGAATCCTAACGGCTGACCGAATTCAATAAAACTACGACCGAATTCTAGACGTCGCAGGGTCATCGAGTTGGCAGAAGAGGAGGTGAAGCGTGAGAAGGCGGGACTACGACGAGAGCTGACGATGCTCGGGTTCGTCTCGACCATATGCTGCACGGTGATCGGTGGTGGCATCAACGTCCTGACGTGCATGGTTCAGGCGAAGGCGCCGGGAGTCGGTCCCTACGTCCCGCTCGCGTTCCTGATCGGCGCGATCCCGAGCCTGATCGCTGGCTCGGTGGCGGGGGCCCTGAGCGCGGCGGTACCCCGGGCCGGAGGGCACTACACCTACGTGAGCCGGCTGTTCGACCCGTTCCTGGCCTTCTTCAGCTCCTGGAGCCGGTTCGTGGGCGAGATCGGCGCGTTCGTGGCGATCGCCATCGGTGACGTGGCCCTGCTCGCGGCCATGTGCAAGTTCTGGGGCGCGCCGGGCGCGGCCAAGTGGCTGAACTCGCACACGCTGGAGGTGGCCACGGCGATCATCATCTTCACGTGGCTCGTTAACGTCCTGGGTATCCGCATCTACGAGGTTGTGGTCGACACGATGTTCTTCATCCTCTTGACGGGCTTCGCGATCGTGGTTGCCGCGGGCTTCGCGGGCTCACCGGAGCTCACGCTGAAGGCCATCGGAGGCAGCTCGGCGGTCAAGTCGCTGGTCGCGCAGGCGGGCGGTCTACCGAAGAACACGGGATCGCTGAGCGCGATCTTCTCGGCCGCGGCCACGCTGGTGTTCGCGTACGTGGGCTTCGAGACGGGCACGCAGGCGGCTGGTGAGGTCAAGAACCCGGAGAAGACGGTGTTCAGAGGGATGCTGATCGCGCTGGGCATCATCACGGCGTACTACCTGCTGTACTCGGCCGCCGTGTACCACGCGGTGCCGTGGGAATACATCTACGCCAAGGCCGTGCTGGCGAAGAAGGCGGGCTCGAACTTCACGGTGCCCGAGGCCATCGCGCCGGTCCTGAAGACCCTGTCACCGAGCTGGGGGTCGGCGCTGGCCGGGTACGTGGCGTTCGTGGCCGCGATCGCCCTGCTGAGCGACCTGCCGCCGATGTTCCTGTCGACGAGCCGGATGACGTTCGCCTGGGCCTACGACGGCATGTTCCCGAAGTTCATCGCCAAGGTCCACCGGCGGTTCGGGACGCCGCACTGGGCGCTCACGATCCTGATGATCGCCTCCGTCGTGCTCGTCTGGACGGTCGGAGAGTTCCTGCAGGCCGTGGACATCACGACGGTGGCGCTGCTGTTCACGTACCTGTTCATCTGCATGACGGGCGTCGTCTGGAAGTTCGTGAGGCCGGAGATCTACGAGAAGGCGCCGCTCGGCGACAAGACCAAGCGCGCTATCCCGTGGCTGGGAGCCATCGGCACGGTGCTGAGCCTGCTGTTCCTGGGCGAGATCGCGATCAGCGACCCGCAGAGCTTCTACTGGTGGATCGTGCTGATGGTGCCGGGACCGTTCATCTTCTACTACGCGTACAGCCGGACGGTGAAGCGGCTCGGGCCGAAGAAGGCTCGGGAGCGCCTGATGACCATCCCACCGGAGTAAGGGGGTCCCCCTCCCCATCCGCTTCGTCATCGAGCGGCTCATCGACGTGCTCCTCGACATGGAGCGGAACAAGCACTCGCTGAAGGCCGCCCTCCGCAACGTCCTCCAGGACGTCACGGGCTCCAAGCGCCGGTTCATTCAGGCGCTAGCCCACGATCTCCTCCGCGTGCTGGGCAACGTGGACCTCGTGCTCAACGAGGTGCTGAAGGGGACGACGGTCGAGGAGCTCCACCCCGTCCTCCGCAACGCCCTCCGCGTCGGCACCTGGGAGATCCACTGGCGCGGCGAGCACCCAGGCCCCGTGACCAAGGTCGTGGTCGACATCGTCAAGGACCGGCTGGGACGCAAGGACGCGGACTTCGCCAACGCGATCCTCCGGCAGGTTGAGGACGTGGATCCGGACATGGTGATCCGGCGGATCACCGACCCGCTGGCCCGGCTGGCCGCCGAGCACAACTTCCCGAAGTGGTACGTGGAGCTCGTTCGACCCGCCTTCCGCAACCTCGCCGAGCTGCGCCGCTTCCTGGAGGCCTGCAACGGCACCCCCGAGCGCTACGTCCGCGTGAACACCCTCGTCGCGGACACCGACGAGGCCATCGAGCGGCTCGAGCGGCACGGCATCGAGGCGGAGGAGGACGAGGACCTGCCGGACGTCCTCCGCATCGTGTCCGCGGACACCCCGGTGATCCGGACCCCGGAGTTCGAGGAGGGCATGGTCTTCCCGCAGACGAAGGCGTCGGCGGCCGTGGCCCACGCGGCCGAGCCGGAGCCGGGGATGACCGTGGTCGACCTGTGCGCGGCCCCGGGCGGCAAGACCACGCACATGGCGCAGCTCATGGAGGGCGAGGGCGAGATCATCGCCATCGATATGCACCCGAAGCGGTTCAAGACGCTGCAGAAGCGCGTCAAGCAGTTCCACACTGACGACATCGTGGAGACCTACCGAATGGACGCCCGGGACGCGCCCGAGCAGTTCGGCGAGCACTTCGCGGACCTCGTCCTCGTGGACCCGCCGTGCACGGGCACCGGCTCCGTGTACTCCAAGCCCGAGAAGCGGTGGGACATCGACACGACCGGGCAGCCGACCAAGTGGTCCCACCTGCAGTGGGACCTGCTCAAGACCGCGATGAAGCTCGTCAAGCCCGGCGGTCGGATCGTCTACTCCACGTGCTCGATCACCCTGACCGAGAACGAGCGCCTGATCGAGCGGCTGCTCCGTAGGTACCCGGACGCGGAACTGCGCAAGCCGCCCCTAGACTGGGCCTCCCCGGGCATCCGGATGCCCGAGGCCCGGCGCACCTGGCCCCACCTGCATCAGACCGACGGCTTCTTCATCGCCCGGATCGAGGTGAGCTAGCCGGACGGGCCGGACTCGGGTCGGGACGTGATGATGAGGCCTGCCGCTCGTGACGGGAGCGCCGGATGATCGGGCACGTACCGCGGCGGCTGACAATCCCGCGAGCTCGAATCATCCGGCGCGTCTCGAACCGCCTCGCGCCCGCACCCCCTGCTTCCGCCGATGATGAGACGCCCCCACTGGGGACTTGATGACCGGAACGGCGGTGTCCGAGGCGGGATGACCGGACTGGGCGGGGCCCGACTCCCGATGGGGAGGCGTCCCTTAGGGGACCGTCACAGCTCCACCCGCAGCTCCATGGGCACGTACCCCGGCTCCCCACCCACCCGGTTCGCCAGGTAGGAGGACTCCGGGATCCCCGTGCAGTGGCACGGGAATACCCGCCGGACCCCGTGATCCAGCAGCGCCTCCACCACCCGATCCAGCTCCCTCCTCGGTCGGCCCATCAGGTGGAGGCCGCCCAGCACCATCCTGGGCTCGTACTCCTCCAGCAGCTCCTCCAGCCGGAAGTGGCAGCACCCGATCAGGGCCAAGTCGCCGACGATAAGCGACCGCTCAGGCATCGGCTCGCCCTCGTACTCCCCCTCGAACGTCCTCGTCGCCACGATCGCACCGTCGAGCAGGTCCACCTCGTCCCCGCCCGGTTTCACCACTCGCTCCGCCTCCACCGCCCCCAGGCCGCCCGTGTGATCCCAATGCTCGTGCGAGATCACGACGGCGTCGAACCCCCTCCCCAGGCCCGCCACCCGGAGGTTGTTCTCGAGCACGTCCTTCGACGGGCCCGTGTCGAAGAGTACCCGCAGGTCCTCCGAGGGCACCTCCACGACCACCGCCAGCCCGTGCCGGCCGAGGTACGGGTCCCGAACCATCCCGACCCGGTTGTCGACTAGGATGCGCACGACCGCCTCCAACGCGCGCACCCCGCCCGGCGGTCTCGGGCAGGGTTAGGATCCCCGGGCCAGGCCTGCGAACACGCCCCCGTCCGAGCGCACGTGCAGGTGCGTGTACGAGGCGACCGTGTTCCCCTTTACCAAGCCGTCCCGACCCTCCTCGACACCCTTCCCGCGCTTCAGCCGGTACGCGTAGTCGACCTCCTCCCGGACCTCGACCTCGGAGTAGTGGAACTCGTGGCCGCGAACGCTCCGACCCGGGCGGCCGAACGGGTGCGCTCGCGTGATCGTCCCCTCGACGTAGCCGAGAGCGACCAGCCTGTCCCGCATCCGGGCGACCGCGTCGAAGATCCCGACCATCTCATGCTCTTCTCCGTCCGCGTCCACCAGCTCGGAGCACAGGTACATGAGGCCGCCGCACTCCGCCAGGATCGGCCCGCCGTCCTCGTGAAAGGCCCGGAGGTCCTCCATGAGCCGCTCGTCGAGGTGCTCGGCGTACACCTCCGGGTACCCGCCGGGGATGTAGACCGCGTCCACGTCCGGGAGCCGGTCGCCCTCGGGATCCACGTGCACGACCTCGCCCGCGGAGGTCAGGTACTCCAGGTTCTCCCGGTAGTAGAACGTGAAGACGCGCCCGGAGACCACGGCGATCTTGGCCCCGGACTCCGGCGGCTCCGGTGGCGGGGTGGGCTCGACCGCGGGCTCGCCTACCTCCAGCTCGGCGATCGCGTCCAGGTCGAGGTGCTCGGCGGCGACCTCGCCCCAGTACTCCGCGACCCGCTCGGCGAACTCCCGTCGCTCGTCCGCGGGGATCAGGCCCAGGTGTCGGTCCGGGATCACCGCGTTCCTCAGCCGGGGTACCGCGCCGAGGACCCGGGCTTCGGGGCAGTAGCGCTCGAGGGCGCGGCGCAGCAGCCGCTCGTGGCGCTCGCTTCCCACCCGGTTGAGGATCACGCCGGCGAGCTCGACGCCGAGCTCCCGGGCCAGGTCGAGGAACCCTCGCACCTCGGCCGCCACGGTGGTGGAGTAGCTCCGGCAGTCCACGACGAGGACCACGGGCGCACCGACCAGGCGGGCCACGTGAGCGGTGCTCCCGGACGCGTCCCCCTCCCCGTGCCCGTCGAACATCCCCATGACGCCCTCGATCACGGCGCAGTCGAAGCCCTTCGTGGCGCGGAGGAAGGTGTCCACGACGCCCCCTTCGCCCATCATCCAGACGTCCAGGTTGTAGCTCTCCGCCCCGGCGGCCACCTCGAGGTAGGTGGGGTCGATGTAGTCGGGCCCGACCTTGAAGGGGCGGACGCGGTGGCCCTCCTCGCGGAGCGCGCGGAGCAGTCCGATCGTGAGGGAGGTCTTGCCGCACCCGCTCCGAACGCCGGCGATCACGAGGCCTCGCACGGGTGCTCCCCCTCACTCGCGCGGGTGGAACTCAACGGTCACGATGTCGGCGGAGGGGAGGACGCGGCGGACGCACCTCGTCACCCTGTTCCTCAGCCTCTCCAGCTCGCGGAGCCGCAGGCTCGGGTCCGCGGTGATCACCACGTCGATGTGGTAGGCGGGGCCCATCTTGCGCCCGCGGACGATGGCCGGTTCGGCGCCGTACTCGGACAGCTCGCGCTCCAGGGCGCGGTGGATCTCCCGGATCAGCTCGGGCGGTGGTGCGACGTCCATCAGCTCGTGCACGCACTCCCAGCCGACTTCAACCCCCATCTTCACGATCAGGCCGGCGACGAGGAGGGCGGCGGCGGGATCGGCCCATGGGTGGCCGAGGAGGGCGCCGAGAACGCCCGCGGCCGCGGCGAGCGAGGAGAGGGCGTCGCTGCGGTGGTGCTTGGCGTCCGCCTTCAGCGAGGAGCTCTGGGCGCGCTCGGCCAGGCGCATGGTGTACCGGTACATCCCCTCCTTCACCGCGGCGGAGGCGAGGGCGATGATCAGGGGGAGGGTGGAGGTCACCGGTTTGGGGCGCGGGAGGCTGGTGATCGACTCCCACCCGATGGATATCCCGGTACCGGCCACGATGGCGGAGACGAGCAGGCCGGCGAGCACCTCGGCCTTGTAGTGCCCGTACATGTGGCGCTCGTCGGGGGGCTTCCGCGCGAGCCGGGAGCCTAGGTAGACCAGCGCGGAGGCGACGACGTCGCTGGCGGAGTGGAGGCCGTCCGCCACCAGGGCCCAGCTGTTCGCTAGGAGTCCGACCGCGACCTTGGCGGCGGCCAGCCCGACGTTGCCGGCCACTCCCACCGCCGCTCCCGTCTCTATCCGGTCGAATCTCTCCTGCGCATCCAACCTGACGCGGTCCCCAGCAGGGCGGCCAGGGTCATGGCGCCGGACACCGCGGTCGGGAGGCCCCAGCCGTCCCAGCCGCACATCATGATCGCTCCGATCAGGGGCTGATTGACCGCGTACCCAACCCCGATGGCCAGCGAGATCGCCCGGACGCCGCGCCCGCCACCGCTGTATATGTTGGCCGCGTAGTACATCAGCCCCGTGGCCACGCCGGCGAGGAGCACGCTCGCGACCGAGTAGCCCATGAGACCGGACAGGCCCGCGAGGAGGGCCGCCAGCGCGGCGGACAGGTCCTCCCCGAGCGTGGGCCCCAGCAGCTGCGCCAGCCCGCCGGCGGCCGTCATCGCGGCGATGATGGGCCCGTAGTTGGGCTCCACCTTCGGGGCGATCAGGGTGACGGCGGAGTTGGGCAGGGTGGAGGCGAGGGTCAGGAGGAGCGCGGCGGGGAAGGAGCGCGGGTACTCGTGCTCCCTTGTGACGGCCTCCTGGGGCCGGATCCTGATGAACAGGAGCGGGAGTCCGAACACCGAGGAGACCGCGCTCAGGAGCAGGCAGGTCTCGAATGGGTTCGGGAGGTAGGAGGAGGCCGCGTAGCCCGCGATGAACCCGAGGTTGGAGACGAAGTTGTTGACCGAGACGACGCGCCGCCCCATCTGCACGGCGGCCGCCACGTTCGCCGTGAAGGAGAACGCGGAGCAGACGCCCTGGAGGGCGCGCGCGATTCCCAAGGTCGCGATGGAGGGGGCGAGGATGAACGGAGTCAGCGTCAGGCCGTAACCCAGGCATCCCAGCATGATGGGGAGGCCGGCGGGGAGACCCTCCAGGACGCGGGTGACGGGTAGGGAGACCGCGGCCATGGTCACGGAGAACACGGAGAGCACGATGCCCGCCGTGAGCTCGCTGCCGCCTCTCCCGTACACGTACGCGGGTACGTTGGGCAGGATCAGGGCCGCCGCGGCCGAGATTACGGCGGAGTTCACGTACAGTCCGAGCCTGGCGGCGGTCTCCCGCGAGTTGGACTCCCCCGGGGGGTGATCTCGCTTGGAGCCGGATCGGTTCGCGCGGCGGCTGGAGGAGGAGCTGTCCAGCCTGCTGGGTAAGAGGATCGTCGTTCCCGTGGTGGAGGCCTTCGCCAGGAGGTGCGGGTGCCGGGGCTACGCGGTGTACGTCAAGGGACTGACGCCGGAGGACGTCGAGGTCCTGGCCGACGTGCTCTCCGAGAGGCTCGAGAGACTGGGGGACGGGGAGCCGGCGGTGGAGCTGTCCCGGGACTCCGTGCGGGCACTACTGATCGGCGAGTGGTGCGAGCGGCACCGGCCCGGGGTGCATCCCTCGCTGAGCCCACTCGGCTAGGGGCGCACGTGGACGCCGTGCCCCGGGATGACTGTAGGGTAGGACAGGACCACCTCCAGGGACTTCTCCGCCCTCTCCCGGTCCCAGGCGATGGCGGGCGGCGTTCGCTCCACCGCGTTGTCGGGCGTCGGACACGCGTCGCCGGCCACGATCAGGTGGTCGCCGACGGCCACCGATACGTGCCCCGGCGTGTGGCCCGGCGTCTCCACGACCTCAACGCCCTCGGGCGGATCGAGCTCGTCGACGTCGTCCACGTCCACCGGGACGGAGCCCGCCTCCTCCGGGTGGGCGTAGAAGTCCGGGTCGAAGGCCTCCCGGATCTCCTCGGCGTTGCCCACGTGGTCGTGATGGCCGTGGGTGAACACCACCGCGTCGACGCCGTACGGCTCCAGCCGCCGGACCAGCTGTCTCGGCTTCTCGCAGCCCACGTCGACGAGCAGGTTCATCTCGTCCGTGATCAGGAGCACGACGGCGGAGTCGGCCCGCCGGACGCCGCCGCTCGCGGTCCGCTCCAGGTAGCCGGGCCGGACGACGACCACCTCGACGGGCACTTCTCGCTCACCCCTCGCCGTAGTCTCCGGAGTAAGTGCCGGCCCCCTTGGCCTTGATGAAGACTGCCTGGACCACGCGCTCGCCCCGGGCCAGCCGGTACGGTTCGCGGTGGTGGTTCACGGCGAGCACCCGGATGTGTCCCCGGAACCCGGGGTCCCCGACCGCGGTGTGCACGGCGACGCCGGACCGGATGAGCGTGGAGCGGGGGAAGAACAGGGCGACGGTGTCCTCCGGGATCTCGAGCTTCGGGGCCAGCTCGAGCACGTAAGGCTCGCCGGGGTCCAGACGGTACTCCCCGCCCTCAGGCTCGACCTCTCGGTACTCCGGCAGCCGCTTCTCGTCCCCGCGGAGCAGACCCGCCTCGCCACGCAGTCGGAACACGCGCCGGAGCTTCAGGTCGATTCCGGCGGGCTGGTACTGGTCCTCCTCGAGGCCCGGGAAGACCCGGCGGAGCAGCTCCTCGCCCAGGATCATCCGGACGAGTCCCTGGGCTTGACGGGGCGGAACACCTCGAAGAACCTCTTGGGATGCTTCAGCGACTTACCGTCCTTGGGCTTGATGATCACCCGGTTTCCGGTCAGGGTGGACGCGATCATGCCGCCGTCCTCGCGCCAGCCCTGGAAGATGACCACGTCGCCGCGGGAGAGGCCCGTGCTGATGCGGCTCGGGTCCTTGATCTGCAGCATCGTCCCCTCCTTGAGCTCCTCCGGGTCGCTGAGCGGCAGCCGCGAGTAGTCCCCGAACCGACTGGAACCACCGCCGAACGCCGTGGTGACGCGGCGCCGGATCCGATCCCGGTCCACGCGCTCCTTGACCCGGCGGCCCAGCTGCCCGCGCCGGGCGATCGCGAGCGCGGCCACGCCGTGATCCCGGAGGTCCCGGGACTCCACGTTCTCCAGCTTGCCCGAGGAGAGCCGGTAGAGCGCCTCCTTCGTCGTCTCCCGCTCGTCCACGAGGATCACCTCGGCGTCCTCCAGCACCCCGCGCACGGCCTCGACCGCGATCTCGTGACCCGGCCCGTTGCCCACGTACACCAGCGAGGGCTCCTCCCGGTCCGCCAGGAACATCCTAAGGGTCCGCCGAAGCTCCCGGACCTTGTCCTCCTCCGAGTGCCCGGTGAGCTTGACCGAGGTCACGTCGCACGGGCCGCGCCGCGGGATGTAGGCGAGCCCGAAGTTCACCTCTCCCGGGTCGATCGACAGGATCGGGCCCTCGACGCCGGACGACGAGAGCAGCCGGACCCGGGCCCGTCCGGAGGTCTCGCGCATGAGCTCGTCCACGAGGTCGTTGAGCCGGGGCGCCGGGACGACCGCCTTCAGGCTCCGCTCGTCCGACTCGATGACGTGACCCTCGTGCTTGTAGACCAGCGAGGCGGCCTTGCCGACGTTCCCGACCTCGATCAGCACGTTCTCCATCGGGTACAGCTCGAAGATCCCGGCCTCCTCGATGGCGGACGCCAGCGCCTCCGCGAGCTCCTCCGGCTTGGCCTCACCCTCGCTGAGGATGTTCACGACCAGCCCGTCGATCCCCAACTCGTCCGCGACCAGGTGCGCGGTCGTGATCTCGTCCGTCGTCGCCCGGTCCTTACCCCGCCGGAACACCCGCACGCCCTCCGTCGCGCGCGGCAGGACCTCCACCTCCACCGATCCAAACCGGCCCCGGGCCCGCCTCCCGACCGTCTTGACACCCTCGAACTCCCGGGACCTGACCTCCACCTCCACGCCCGCGTCCTCCAGCTCCGACCTCACCCGATCGAAGTGCACGTCACCGAGGCACGAGACGACCAGCGTTCCGTCGTCCCGGACCTCGTACTCCAGCCCCATGTTCCGACGGGAGAGGTCCCGCAGCACCTCCACCGCGCGCGAGGTATCGTCGACGTCGATCACGAAGCGGACGCACGGCCGGACGTCCTCCGGGTTGTCCACCCGGTAACCGCCGCTCTCCGTCAGCAGGTAGCCCGTCTCCGGCGCCCGGTCCAGAGCCGCCAGGACGATGTCGCCCGGCCCCGCCGACCCGACCCGCTCCCGCTCGGGCGAGAACACGGCCTTCACCCGGTACTCCTCCTCCCGCATCCTCAGCGTCATGCCCGGCTCCAGCGTGCCCGACCGGACCACACCCAGCGCGACCGTCCCCACACCCTTCATCCGCTGGACGTCCACCACCAGGAACTCCGTCTCGTCGTCCGGATCCCCGTACCCGCACGGCTCGATGTGCTCGACGATCGCGTCCAGCAGCTCCTCGATCCCCTCCCCCGTCTTCGCCGAGGTGGGAACCGCCGCCTCCGGCTCGAGCCCCCGCTCCCTGACCTCCTTCACCACCCGATCGAAGTCCGCCCCCTCCTTATCCATCTTGTTAACAGCCAGGACGACCGGGAGGCCCAGCTCCTTCGCCTCCTCGATGATCACCTCCGTCCGCGCCTGCACCCCCTCGTCCGCCGCCACGACCAGGACCAGCCCGTCCGCCAGCAGCAGCGCCTTGCCCACCTCCTCCCGGAAGTCCGAGTGACCCGGGGTGTCGATGAACCGGATCTCCACGCCCTTCCACTCCGCCGGGATGACCTTCATCACGACCGTGATCCCGCGGTCCAGCTCGAACTCCTCCGAGTCCGGGAACTCACCGGTAATACACTTCAGCAGGGACGACTTGCCGTGATCCACGTGACCCGCGATCGCCACGTTGATCCTCTTCACCCGGCGAGCCCCCAGCACCGCTCCAGGGTGTCGCCAGCTTGACCCGGGTTTACGTGGTCGGGGCCGGGCCCGCGGGGTGCTGGGTCGCGAGGCGCCTCACCGAGTCGGGTCACGAGGTCACCCTGATCACCGGGCGCGGGCCGAAGCTCGCGCGTGAGCGTTTCGGCGAGTGCCTCGTATATTACGGGCTAGGTCCCGGAGGATCCGCCCGCTACTCGATGGGCAACCTCGGCTTCTGGGGCCCAAAGCGGCTCGAGCGCCGCTTTCGGCGCGCACTCGCCGACCTGTCGGTGCCCGTCGAGCGGGCCCCGGACGACGTCCTCAACGATCTGGACCTCGAGCTCGAGCGCGCGGCGAGGGACCTGGGCCTCGAGGTCGAGCGGACGCCGAAGGCCATCGACTTCGAACGCTGCACGGGCTGCGGACGCTGCCTGAAGTGCCCCGAGGGAGCCAAGTGGAACCCGATGCGCGAGGTCCCAGACGGCGTCGAGGTGATCGAGGACCACTGCCTAGAACTCCGGGCCTCCTCCGGGCGCGTGACCGAGCTCGTCCTCGAGGAGCGCCGGCTCGAGGTCAGCGAGGACGACGCAGTCGTGCTCAGCGCCGGGTGCCCCGGGACCCCGGACCTCCTCCGCCGGAGCGGCGTCGAGATCGACGCGCCCCTGTTCGCCGACCTCTACGTCCACGTCATCGCCGATCTGGAGGCCCGGCCCGGGCTCCAGATGCCCGTGATCGTTCACGAGGACGAGTTCATGATTTCCCCGCACCGCACCTCGCGGCACCCCGACCGGTACGCCCTCATGGTCAAAATCCGCGACGAGCTCGCGGGCAGCGTCGCCGAGCGACGGAAGCCGGTGACCGCGGCGGACGCCACCCGCATCGCCGAGGGATGCGCCCTGGCCGGGGAGCTCCTCCGCGAGCTGGGCGCCCGCGTCGAGACCGTCACCCGGCCCGCCGGCGCCCACCCGGGCGGCGCGCTCGCCGAGCGCCTGGACCGCGAGTACGGGCTGGAGGGGTTCGAGAACCTGCACGTCGTGGACGTCAACGCCCTAGACGAGGCCCTCGGCCGCCCCACGATCGGCGCGATCCTGGCCCTCGCCGAGGACTTCGCCGACCGCTGGTCCGGCTAGTCCTCCTCGATCAGCTGCCACTCGGCGTACTCCGGGACGTCGAACCGTCTCCGCCTCAGCCGCACGCACCGCACGTCCGGCCGCGTCTTCACTGTCACGAACGCCCGCAGGATGTTCGAGACCGTCGCCTCCTGGAAGACCAGCCGCCGCCCGTCCCGGATCACCAGCTCCGTCCTCACGTGCCGGTGCCCCTCCGGCACCCCAACCCGCGCCCGCTCCACGTCGTAGTTGGTGAACACCTGCTCGTACAGCGGACGCAGCAGGCCGCTCACGTCCTCGCCCCCCACCCGCACCTCCTCCAGCGGCAGCTTCCGCTCGTACGCCCGCAGGAGCACGTCGAACGCCGTCAACACGTGCCGCCACGACCGCTCACACTCCCCCAGCTCGAACTCCAGCCGCGACGGCCGCTCCTCGCTCAGCCGGCGCATCACGTCCGCCAGGTAGTCCTCGTACGAGTCCCACCGGCTCACCTCACACCCCTCCACCCGACCGTAGCACACCGTCGGCACCCTCAACGCCACCCACCCACCACCAGCACCGTCACCGGTACCGTTCCCAGCGCGAGCACCGTGCTCGTAAAGACCAGCGTCGCCACCACGTGCGGCCGCAGCCCCAGCAGCTCCGCCAGCACCAGGTTCATCAGCGCCGGCGGCATCGCCGCCTCGAGCACGACCACCCGGCCCTCCGGCCCCGACGGCCCGACCAGCCACCCCAGCACCGGCGACAGCCCCAGCTTCACCCCCCACACCACCGGCAGCGCCCGACCCACCGCCACCTCCCACCGCAGCGACGCGCCCAGCGAGACCATGATCGCCGGCACCGCGGACGCCCCCAGCGTCTCCAGCGCGTGCCGCGCGACCCCCGGCAGCGGCAGGCGCAGCAGCGACCACACCATCCCCACCAGCGCCGCGTACGCCGGCGGGAACCGCAGGCTCATCCTCACCGGGTTCCCGCCCCGCGCCAGGAGCAGGTACGCCCCGATCACCGACAGGGTCGTCCCGAAGTCGTAGAACACAGCCGCCTCCAGCCCGCCCCGACCCAGCACGGACAGGCAGATCGGGTACCCCAGGAACCCCGTGTTCCCCAACCCCGACGCGAGCCCCACCGCCACCGCATCCCGACGATCCAGACCCACCCACCGAGCCAGCCAGTACCCCACCAGACAGCAGACCGCCGCCACGCCCACCGAAACCAGGACCAGCAGCGCGTAGCGGGCGACCTTGCCCGGCGGCAGCCGCGCGACCGTCGCGAACACCAGCGCCGGCATCGCCAGGTACACCACGTACGCGTTCAGGTGCGACGGCGCCTCCTCCTCCAGCGCCCCCACCCGACGCGCCGCGTACCCCAGCCCGACCAGCGCCAACAGCTCCAGGAACGCCCGCAGCCCCTCCATCCCGCTCCCCCTCGAAACAAATTTGAACATTTCAAATCTTGCTGAAGAGGGCCGAGCCATGACCGAGGAGCCCAAGGTCACCGCCGAGGTCCTGGACAAGGGCCACTGCGCGGTCGAGTTCGTGGGCGAGCGGAAGAAACTCACCAGCAGCAAGGTCGCGAAGGAGGACGAGGTCACCCCGGTGCACATGTTCCTGTCAGGCCTGCTCGCCTGCGTCCTGATGAACGCCGACGCCGCCCTCCGAGAGGAAGGCATCGACGCAGAGGTCACGGGAGAGGCCACCGGAGAGCGCGACTTCGACCGCGGCGCCATCACCGACATCCACGTCAAGATCCGCGTGAAGCTGCGCGACGACACCGACCCCGAGAAGGCCAAGAAGGTCGCCGAACGCGGCGCCGACCGGTGCATCATCAGCCGCACCCTCGGCCACGCCATCGTCCACAAGGAGGTCATCGTCGAGCGCGAGTAGCTCCTGGTTCTCACCACCGAGCACCACGCGGCCGACCTCCCTCCCCCCGACCGGAGTTTTGTAATTACGAGCGAGCGCCCCTCGAAGCCGAGCTCGGAGGCCGGGCCGTCCACTCGCAACCCTTTTATCCTCCCGCCTGATTACAAAAGGACGGCCGGCCTGAGGCTGGGGTGGCGGGCCGTGACCTGGACCGGGGTGCCCCTACCGACCGACCCCGTGGAACGCATTCGATGCCTTCGTGTGCTGCGCGAGGCGTACCGGAGGCGGGTTAAGCCCAAGCTGCAGGAGACTTATCGTAAGATCGGTGGGAAGACCTACGGGCCGTACTTCGTGGCGTACTTCAAGCGGACGCGGAGGTACCGGCACCCGCGCCTGATCTACCTGGGCAAGTCGAACCCGAGTGTCGAGTTCGTGGAGTGGTTGGCCGAGCAGTCGGAGGAGCGAGTGCTCGAGCTGGCGAGGTTGGCCGTGCGGCACCTCCGAACAAGCCTGAAGCTGATCGCTATGAGGGCGCGGCGGGTAAAGGATACGCGCAGGATGATAGCGCGTCTTCTGGCCGCCTTCCCGTCCCTCGCCCCCGCGGACACGCCCCGCGTTGGTGACCTGCTCAAGAAAGTCCCCAAGTTCGCGCGCGTCGTGCTCGGTCCGTGGGAGGCCTGGTTCGCCGAGCGAGTGCTCAAAAAGCTCCTGTATCGCAGGTCCCGGGACGGGAGGCATCGAGTGTCGGACGCTCAACCTAGCTCGGGCGGTGGAGTTCGGGCGTAGGGATGTGAGCCCGGCCCAGGCCCGGGCCACACCATCCACCGGTGTAAGGCCCTCACTCCTCCGCACTTCTTCAGGGTGGCGGCAACCGTTACGGTGCTCCGTGGCGCGAGTACCGCCCACTTCAGGGCATTATTTCGGGGGTGGGGAGCCAGCGATCAGGGATGCCTCGCCTCGCGCTCGGTGAGGATCCTCGGCGCGTGGCGGGGTCGTACACGAGCACTAGCAGGCGGTCAAGGCCCGGCGGATCACGGTCGAATAAGGCCGCCCACCCCGCCTCGACCACCATTACCAACTCGGCGAGAACCGGGCCTCGTGAACCGGTCCCTCACCTTCCTTGACCTCACCGCCAACTCCGTCGGAGTCGCATGACGCGCGCTGGAGGAGGACTCAGCTGAGGTTGCGAAGCGTGCCGAGACCCTCGCCCTCCCCGACTCAGGCGCCTGGCGCGAGCTCGCCGAGCTTAAGAGGAGATGCAGCGCCTTCGGGACGGGCCGGAGGAGCCCGACGACGACCGGGCGGAGTGCCTCAAGGAACGACTGAGCGCGCCGAGAAGCGCGTGGGGGAACCCGATGGGGCGACTCGAGGTTAAGGGTCTCCTTGGCAAGCTCCGGAAGCTTCCATGACTCATGACTGTAGATTTCGCACCACACCGAAGTCGCACTGCCACGGGACTGACGTTGCCGCACTTACGCGTATTTTACGGGTGGTGAAGGAGCGGAGCGGCGCAGTACCTAGAGCCGAAGGACCGCCGCCCCACCTTCCACTTAGCATCCCGGTTTAACACGCCTCCTATGGGGTCGGCAGCGTCAGGCGCTGTTCCGGCGACCCACTTGCGGCACTAGTGGCAGTGGTGGCATCCACACTGGGAACCTCGAAGCTTCCTTTGCACCCTTTTTCGGGAACAGGAACTCGACGTTCGGGTGCTCTTCCATGGCCTTCTGGAGTTCCTCCTCACCGGCGCCCTGGTTGTACATCCTGACTACCTTCTCGACGAACCGCACCAGCGGGTCGTCGTGCGGTAGTTGGAAGCCCACCAAGAGGGGCTTCACGCCGGAGCGCTCGCGCAGTAATCCACCGAAGAACTCCGCGATCCCTTCCTCAGGGGGCGTGGCCCACTTCCTCTTCAGCTCGCGCAGCCTGGAGATCAGCCTCGGGTCCGCACTCTCCCAGCGCTCAACGAGGATCCTGTCACGCCGGAGGTCGAACGTCGCGTTGATGACGAGCGCTCGGTCCTCAACCCCTTCCGGGATCCCGAATATCCTCATGACCACCCGGTCCGGGTACACCGCGTACTCCACATCCACCGGGTCGAACGATTTCAGAACCTCCTCGTCGACCATCCGGTCCCCAACCCTCAGGGTGAGGACGTACTCGACCGAGCAAGGGCCTCCGAGCACGGGAACATCAATGCGGAGGAAGCTGCACACATGGTCCCCCACCACGACGTCTAAGGACGCGCTCGCCAGTGGGCAGAATTGATCCACGCTCACAACCACCGCCGGGCTCTCCAAACGCTCCTCTACCACGACGGGTCTCCCGCCCGTCACCGGTGGAAGCACCACCTGAACGCGCCCCGGTTCAACCGACGTCCGCATCCTCGAGGGCACGAACATGTACACGAAAAGGTCCTTCTTTGGTACGTAAACCGCCCACCTCGCTGGCGACTCCGAGTATTGCGTGACGTCCACGATCACGCGCGGGTCATCCCTCCACTTGGGCAGGACTTGATTTCGGAAGTACCCCTGCAGGAGCTTCAAGTCCTCCGAGAGACTCCCCAGGATCAGCGGTTTCCCTGAAGCTGGGGCCAGCGCTAGGAACAGCCCTAGGATGAGGTAAGAGGAGCGCCGGCCCCCATGTACCTCACCACACCCCAGTCAGCGCGTTCTCCACCAGTGCTCCAAGTGCGGCGAGCGTCATGCCAAGCACTCCGGGCCAGTACTCGAGGATCTCGCCTCCGAGGTCGCTTATCACGTTCCAAAGCGAGTGCAGGAGCGCACCGAGTGGCAGCGGAAGGACCGAGTACGCGATGTGATCGATGACCCTCCAGACTACCCTCACAGGTTTCAGCTCGCCCGGCCAGATTTCACGCCATTCTACGGCCTCTAACAGCCCGTACCAGAGCCCCACAAGCCATCGTGGCAGTCCGGTGAGCGCACTCATCAACCGCTTCGTCGATTCCTCGAACAGCGGAGCCCAGACAATGCAGCCCGTGAGCTCTAGGACTTTACCGTTCATCGCGTAATCCCAGAGCCCCAAGGCACGCAGTAGGACCTCGACGGCGACCTTACAGCACACCCGATAAGCGGCTTCTACGCCGCAGAGGGTCCCCGCGTACACTAGGCGCTCCGCGTACTCAAGGAGGGTCGAAGGTTCCCACCTGAACTCGGGCGCCTCGCCTAGCCGCGGGAAGCGTTTCAGCAGCTCGATCCAGGGCAGGAAGGCCGCAAGTCCAAGACCGGCCGTGAGGAGGTATGACCCCAGGACGAGCTCCGGGTGCAGGAGGCACCGGATCGCCCTCGTGCTCGCGAGCCCCGCGCTCTCGAGGAGGTCCTGGAGCTCGTGAGCCCGGAGGGAGAGCTGGAGGAGATCCCACTTGATGAGCCTCTCCATCCTAATTTGTTGAAGGAGCTCGAGGAGTCCTGCGAGACGCGGGTTACACTCCCGGATGAACCTTAGGGAGGGGCGCGCGAGCTCCAGGAGGACCCTGCCCTCGGTGGCGTCGTAGACGATCAGTCGTAGCCCCGGCTCGCTCTCGAGCTCGCCGGATTTCAGCTTGTGGAGCTTGGCGAGGTCCTCGCGGGCGAGGTCGAGGAGCCTCCGGGCCTCCCCGGGCGGCAGGGGCTCGCGCCAGGCGCTCCCCGTTCTTAGGTCGCAGACGACGCGGTAGGCGCCCGAGCCGTCCGACCTCACGAGGTCGAAGGCGACGGTCTCACCCTCGATCTTCAGCCGGACGAGGAGGTCCCAGTCACCCATGAGTCCGACGGCCTGGTCGAGTGGGGTGACGTTCTCGGCGTAGTCCCCGAGGATGAAGGACGGGAGGTACGTGGTGGGCTCGTAAGCTCGGCCGCCGCGAATGATGAGGATGGGGAGTTCTTTGCCTCTATGCTGTGGTGTGACTGGGATCGTACGGAGGCCCTGCGGGGAGAGGACGAGGTAAGTGTGCTCGGGGTTGAGGGATAGCGAGCGCCGGACCGGTCCACGCTGGGTCGAGTACTCTACGCGGACCTCTTCGGGTGTAATCCTCACGCGAACCTCGCCGCAGAAGATGATGAGATCATGGTGGTCTGGGGTTGATATATACTCGTAGTCGACGGCCAGATTCTCGAGCGTGTTGAAGCGTTCGACGAGCCCTCTCGTGGCCACCGGGGTGGCGTGCCTCAGCCCCTCCTTCTCCAACGCGATGGCTTGGCCCACGAGGTCCGGTAGGAGGATGGTGGCACCCGAAGCGGGGGTCGCGACCGCCGCCAGGGTTAGTAGAACCAGCAGGGCTCGGGCCATCGTCTGCTCCCCCGAGCATCACCTTCCCACGCTCGCCTCACACAGGGAAAACCGAGCTGCGAGGGTGAGGACTGGGAAGGCCTCCGTCCCCTCGTCCCCGGCACCAACTCTCCGCGAAAAATGAAGATCGCATGGATTCGCCGGAGCGTAAACGCGCCGTTAACACTACGAGAGGAGCGCTACGGGACCCTGTACGTCGCAAAGCCCCACGAATACGGATCGATAATAATGATCCGTGGCACGTTGCCTCATTGAGGAACCGTTGAGAGCGCGCAACCTAAAGTTAGTTCAGTCTTAGGTACTGGGTCGAGAGAGCTCTCAACCTCGTAAGCAAAACGGATACTAGAAACGGTCCGCGAACCCGCAGATTGGAGGTAGGGTCAACTCCCTCCCCTCGCGCATGCCGAGGGCCACCCGGTAACGGCTATTCCCTCGCCATACGCGGTGCGATTTCACGTCACTTCCATCAATCCGCAAACGCAAGTGCGCCGGCGACGGGAGGAACCCGTGCGGGAGTAAGAAGAACCCGGTGGTGCGTCCGCCTGGCGCCCAGGCCGCTTTGGTACCGACGCTCAGGAAGCCTCTGCAAGCGGAAAGGGGGTCGCGCCAGGCTCGCCGGAGCCGGCAGTCAGTCGGTCCTTTCTCTCCGCCGGCCCCCCTCACGCCTTCCCGTGGGAGCGACGAGCGGTAGCAGGGGTAGCACCGGCAGAGCCCTGAGGATTTCGTACAGCAACTTCGAGGGAGGGATAGGTGGCACGTAATGTGACTGGTGGCTGCGCACGAACTCCTCCGTGACGAACTCACGCCGGTCGACGAGCTCGTTGGGGGATTCTAACTTCTCACCTTGCCTCGGCGCTCTAAACTCCAGGATTAGCGGCTTACTCGTCCGGACCTCGAGCACCGTGCAGTACCCGTAAAACAGCCCGTGCTCGTACTGCCATTTTGGATTGAACTCGCTCGGTACTTCACCCTTAGCTACGAGGCGTGGCACTCTCGTCCACCTCTCTCCACCACTCAAGTCCAGCCCGTACCAGTGCACCCAGAACGCGAGGTGCACGCCGTCCGGCAGGTCGTACACGACCTCATCGTACGGGTGCCGGCCCCGGAACAGGACCTTCCCGTCCAGCGTCAGCACGTTGAAGTCCATGCTCCAACCCAGCGCCACGAGCCAGTCACCCGGCGCCAGCGCGATCCGCACCCACTCGCCGCGTGCGGGCAGGCTCGCCTCCACTACGAACGTGTTGTCCACGGCCTTCGACGGCTTAAGCTGGAGCAGCCCGTCCGACTTTCGCAGAGAGTACCGGACCTCACGCCACGGCCCCTGCGGAACCGCCTGCCTGCAGAGTTCAGTCCACTTCCACTCCACCCCGCTCGGAATTAACACACGGTGGACGGTCGCTCCCCGCGGTAAGACCACCTCGTCCACCCCGTACGCGCCGAGGATCACCCGGTGGTGGTCACCTTCCCGCCACAGCGGTGCCACGAGCAGGAAACGGTCGCCCGTGAGGCTCGGGGATCCGAGACCGCCTCCTCCAGGCAGCTGAACGAAGAGCGCCGGCACTACCCACGGCGGGCAGTCCCTGGACGCCGAATTGACTGTCAACGCCTCGGTGGGCTGTGTCACGCTGGTAACCGTGACCAGCGACACGACTAGCAGCGCAGTCAGCAACACGGCGCCCCCCAGATCGCCGCTTAACTCAACATCTCCTTAACTTCCCTTCCCGACCCAACTCCGATGTGAAGACTCTCCTTGGGGAACGGGGGCGGTGCGGGTTTTCCTGAGTGTGGACGCGCCGTTAACGCTGCGGGGAGAGGTGTCGGCGTCTCTCGATGCCTGAGGCCCGCTGAGGACTCGGTGAGGGGCCGATGGAGTGCCCCGATACGCCGTGCTTACCGGGACCAGCGCGCTCGCCCGGCCTTCCACAGGTGGCACTTGCGATGACGCGGCGGGGCTGCGGGGCGAATCGTTTCGTGTCGCATAACGATCCCCGAGGACGGCCGCCGTGAACCGGCCCCACCCCGTGGGCAGGACTCAAGTTTCGTGCCGGTCAGGGGACTGTCTGGGGGTGGTCGGGGTGGACCTGCGGAAGCACGTGCTGCGGTACGCGGTGGATGACGTGAAGGTGGTGAAGCGGTTGCTGCCGAGGAGGTCGGAGGCGCGGGTGGGGCTGGCGGACTTCGATGATGCGGCGGTGGTGAGCGTGGAGGACGGGCTGGTGGTGAGCGCGGATGGTCCCTACGCGTTTCGGCTGGTGCGGAGGTCGGCGGTGGTGCACGCGGCGACGGACGTGCTGGTGGTGGGTGGGCGGCCGCGGTTCGTGGTGGACACGATCATCGCGCCGTCGGAGGAGGGGGCGTTGGAGGCGGCGGAGTGTATCGGGCGGCAGGCGCGGGAGCTGGGGTTGGAGGTGCTGGGTGGGAACACGATGGTGGAGGATGACGTGGAGGAGCCGAAGGTGTCGTTGACGATCATGGGGGAGCTGGTGGCGCCGGAGCCGATCACGGATGAGGGGGCGGAGCCGGGGGACGTGGTGGTGCTCGTGGGGGAGCCGATCCACGGTGGGTTCGAGGAGCGGATGGAGAAGGCCAGGAGGCTGTTTCGGGCGTTCCCGGAGGTGGCGCGGCGGGGGCTGGTGAAGGCGGCGAAGGACGTGACGAAGGGTGGTCTGGTGGCGATGGCGGCGCTGGTGTGCGCGAAGTCGGGGGTGGGGATGCGGCTGGACTCGGTCCCGTACTCGTCGATTACAAGGAACTGGGACAACGTGCTGGCGGTGGTGGAGGAGGACGACGTGGAGGAGGTGCTGCGGGTGTGCTCGGAGTGTGGGTGTCCGGTCTCGGTGGTCGGTCGGGTGGTGGAGGAGCCGGTGCTGGAGATCGCGGGTCGGGAGCTGGTGGGTGAAGATTTGATGGATGAGATTGCGGAGAGGTTGGAGGAGCTGAGTGCGGGAGAGTGAGCTGGGGGGTGGTCGGGTGCACGTCACGGTGTGGACGGTGCTGGCCATGGTGTGCATGGTGCTGGCCGCGATCTCGCTGGTGACGGGGCTGCTGCTGGAGCGTCGGATCGAGGCGACCACCTGGTTCACGGTGGCGGACCTGCTGGTGTGCGCGGCGGCGATCTACGTCGCGCTGAACGGGGGTCAGTTCTCGGAGCTGTTGCCGACGTGGGGGCTGGCGTTCGCGATCCTGGCGGCGCTGGGCCACATCACCTACACGTGGATCAGGAGCACGCTCTGGCTGCTGCTGGGGTGGCTTCGGGGGCACGGTGGTGGGCAGGAGGCCGATATCTCTCGGCCCAGCCGGGCGGGCGCGCTGCTGACGCGGGCGCTGGAGCGGGTGGGTGTGGAGGGGAAGGTGGATCGGGGTGACGTGGAGGCGGCTCGGCGGGTCGTGGAGGTGTGCAGGAGGTGGGGTTGGGAGTAGCCGGGGGGTGTTCCGCGTGTCGAGCCCCACGCTCGCGGGCTCTCTGTGCCTGTACGTGGGCGGGCGGCTGGCGCCGAGCCGGGAGCACTGGCGGGCTCTCGGGTCTCGGGTCATTGAGGTGGGCGCGGTGTTGTACGTGACGGGGATCGAGATGGAGGGGGAGCCGGTGGATCGAGAGGTCGCGCTGCCGGCGCTGCGCGGGTTGGAGTACGTGAGGGCGTACCGTCGGGAGGTGGAGTTCGACGTGCGCGGGCTGGCGAGGGCGGTGAAGAGGTCGACGGAGGATCCGGATGGGGCGTTCGCCTTGGCGCTGGAGAACCTGGGCCACCGGCTGCGCGGGTACGTGAACGCGCTGCTGGATCACGACGAGTGGGTCGTGCGGCGGTTCTCGCGGGACGTGTTGGAGGCGCTGCGGGACGCCCGGGGGCTCTCGCCGGCCGTGGCGGAGGCGCTGAAGGTGGTGGAGAGGTCGGGGGAGGATCGGTCGGAGTGGCACGTGTCCTCGGTGTTGGAGAGCCTGCTCCGGTGGTTACCCTTCCCGTGAGGCGCGCTCGGCGATGGAGATGATGTCGCTCATGACGGCGCTGGCGGTCTCCAGGGGGCCGGCGCCGCGGCCGGAGACGTAGATGGTCCCGGCCACGTCGGTCTCCAGCCTGACCACGTTCATGACGCCGCGGACGCGGGCGATGGGGTCGGACTTGGGGACCAGGCACGGCCTGACGACGAGGTTGCCGTCCCGGTCGGCGCGGCCGACGAGCTTGATCCGGTAGCCGCGCTCGTTGGCGATTCGGATGGCCTCGGGCGTGATGTCCTCGATCCCGGTCACGTCGACGTCGTCGATGGTGCACGGGACGTCGAGGATGGAGTTCGCGAGGATGACGATCTTGCAGGCGGTGTCCCAGCCCTCGATGTCCATGCTGGGGTCGGCCTCGGCGATCCCTCGGGACTGGGCGTCGGCGATGGCGTCGTCGAGGGAGATGCCCTCGCTCTCCATGCGCGTGAGCACGTAGTTGACCGTGCCGTTCAGGACGCCCTCGATGGAGAGGACGTCCACGCTCTTGAGCGTCTCGCGGACGAGGTTGAACACGGGCATCGCGCCGCCGGCCGTCGCCTCGTACCGGATCATGACCCCGTTCTCCTCGGCCGCCCGCATGATCTCCCCGTAGGCGACCGCGAGCGGGCCCTTGTTGGCCGTGACCACGTGCCGGCCCAGCTCGATCGCCTTCATGATGTGCGAGAGGCCGGGCTCCCCGGTCTCGATGTCCGTCGGCGTCAGCTCGACGAGGACGTCGAACTCGACGTCCTCCATGGCCTGGACGGCCTCGACCTCCTCCCCCACCTCGGCGACCGTCCCGTGCTCGGACTTAACCCGGAGCACCTCCTCGGGGTCCAGGTCCTCGCCCGTCCACACGCCCCGCGAGTCCGCGACCCCGACCAGCTCGACCCGGAGGCCCAGCTCCCGGGCGTACTGCTCGCGCTTCTTCTTGAGCAGTCGCATCAGCCCCTGCCCGACCGCGCCCAGCCCGACCACGAACAGCCGGACTACACGCACCGTACCACCTCCATCGGGAAGATGACCGTGAGATCCTTCTCCTCGGCGATCTCCTCGATGACCTTGACGGCCTCCCTGAGCGCCTCCTCGTCCTCGTAGATCACGGTGAAGCCGGCGGACGAGCGCTTCTCCGGGTCCGGCATCTCCAGGTCGACGTCCACGACCTGCACGCCCTCGACCGCGTTGACCCGGTCGATCGTGTCCTTGATGTCCGTGTCCACGATGTGCCCGATCAGGATGACCTCCATCTCGTGCCCGGGGCCGCGGCCGAACCGCAGGATCTTGACGTCCTCCAGCTCGCTGATCCGCCTGGAGTACTCCTCCGCCGCCTCCTCGTCCGCCTCGAACACGACGTGAACGCGCGCGCGGTCGCCGTCCCGCGAGTGTGAAATGCTAATAACGTTCCCACCGACCTCCGACAGCGGCTCCAGGATCTTCACCAGCTGCCCGGGCTTGTCGGGCAGGACCACGTCCAGCTCGAACCGCTTCACGCTCCACACCCCCTGGGGGGCGCCCCGTGCTCACCCTCCTCATCGCCTTTCTGCTTCTTCCCAGCCCGGCCGCGTCCGCGCAGGTCCTGCAGTACGACTGGACCATCACGGCGGTCACGCTGAGGACGGCTCAGGGCCCCGTCGACGTCCGGCTGCTCCACCCAGCGCACGTCCGGTTCGTGGTCGCGAACCCCGACTTCGGTCAGGTCGAGTTCGGCCGCGACGTGGACGGCGACGGCCGGCCCGACCACACCTGGTGCGGCGAGGTCGCGGCGCTCACCCTCTACAACATCGCCGTGGCCGAAGGGATCTGGAGGCCCACCGCGGGATCCGAGGTCACCCCGCTCGCGCTCGAGCGGCGTGAGGTCTGGTTCACCAGGGTCACCGGCATCCCGACCGAGGACGAGTACTACGATGGCCCCATGGCCTCCACCTCGCCACCATGGTTCCCCACCCTCGTCGCGCTGGCCGCAGCCCGGGACCGCCCAAACGGGCTCGGGGTCGTCCTCTACGCGCCGCTGGCCGCGGTGAGCAAGTGGTTCGTCGTCGTCCCACCCGCCATGCACGCGGTCCTGCTCGCGGGAGTCTCGGACGACGGGCGGTACTTCATCGTGAAGGACTGCTCCGCGCTCCAGACCCGGGACTACGACTGGCGGGAGGATTACTACCTCGTCCCGTCCTACTCGCTCGAGCTGAACATCGCGGAGGCCGTGGAGGCCGTCTCGAACCCGCTGCAGGAGTCCGGTGCCGAGGTCCCGGTGCTGCTGTTCCCGGTGCCGGAGAGCGGCGTCCCCGAGGACCTGCTGCCCTTCTTCGTCGGCGACCGGGTCGTCAGCCTGAGCGGCGGGCTGAGTGCACACTTCTACGTCTTCCTGGCCTCAACGATCTCCGACGTGCTCGAGATCGCGCGACGGCTCCTCCGGCGCGGGATCCCGGTGGAGTGCATCGTTCGGAAGCCCTTCGCGGAGCTGGCCTTTCGGGGCCAGATCGTCGAGATACCGCTGGTCAACGTGAGGGTGCTCCGCCTCCTCTCCGTGCCCATAAACTACGTTAAGCACGGCGGGCACGGCGGCGGGAACCCCGCGGGCACCGGTAGCGGTGGCGAGCGGGCCGGGCGGGAGAGCCCGGGAGAGGTGGGCGGTCAGGGTGATCGTCATGGGACTCAGGGAGGAGGTAAAAGGACGGAGACCGGTCAGGAGGGCGGGAGTGGCAATACCGGGTCGCCCGGGAGTGGTTCCGGGCATCGTAATCGGAAGAAGTTCCCGGTAATTCCCGCCCTCCCGTGGGGAGGGGCGAGATGTCGGAGACGCCCACGATCAAGCTGAAGGGCAAGGACCGTGTCGTGATCTGGCCCGTTTACTTCGACGCCGAGCGGTCGCGCTCGGAGGGTAGGAAGGTGCCGAAGAAGCTGGCCGTGAGGAACCCGCGGCTCAGCGAGATCAAGCGGGTCGCGGAGGAGCTGGGCCTGAACCCGGAGGTGCAGCGGGACAAGCAGTACCCCAAGAGCTGGTGGAAGGACCGCGGCCGGCTGATCGTCGATAAGGTGGAGTCCAAGCGGAAGACCCTGCTGATGATCGCCGAGAAGCTCAAGGAGCGGCGGGAGCGTTGAGAGCCCTCGCCGTTCGCGCCCCGGGACTGGACCGGGAGACGCGTCGCGCGTTCGCCCGGGCCGGGCTGGAGGCGGTGGTCGTCCACCCCGTCCGGCTGGTCCCGCTCCCCCGACCCCGGCTCACCGTCGAGCGGCTCCGAGGGTACGACGTCGTCGCGTTCACCAGCCCCAGGACGGTCGAGTTCCTGGCGGAGGACGAGCTGGAGAACCTCCGGAGGGCGGACCTCGATATCGCCGCGGTCGGCCCGCGGACGCGGCGGGCGCTCGAGGAGCACGGGCTGGCCGTGGACGTGCTGCCGGACCGGTTCACGACGGGGTCGCTGGCCGAGGCCCTGCGAGGCTACTCCAGGGTACTCGCGCTGCGGTCCCGGCGGCGCACGGATGAGCTCAGGACGAGGCTGGCGCGGGCGGGGGTCGAGGTGGACGAGGTCGAGGTCTACGACCTGAAGCCGCGCCGGGTGCGCGTGGACCCGTCCAGGTTCGACGTGGTCTGCTTCTTTAGTGCCGTAACCGCGCGGTGCTTCCTCGAGCGCGTGGGGACCGAGCTACCGGAGCCGGTGGTCAGCATCGGGCCGGTGACCTCGCGCGAGCTCGAGCGGGCGGGTCTGGAGGTGATCGAGGCGCCGGAGCCCTCGCTGCGCGGGGTGGTTGAGGCGGCGGTCAGGGTGGCTAGATCTCGGTCCCGAAGACCTCCTTGAGCACCTCCTCGTGGGTCATGTCGACGCCGATCAGGCAGCCCATGCTCTCCAGGGCCTCGATGATCTTCTCCCGGTCCTCCTCGCGCCGGACGACGATCTTGTGAGAGTGCACGTCCTTGGACATCTCGTGGAGGCGCTCCAGGGCCCTGCGGGTGCGCGTCTCCCGGTGCAGCTCGTGCCGGGACTCCACGTCCTCCTCGCTCTCGATCCAGAGCTCCTTCTTCAGGGGCTCCGGTAGTGAGGGGATGTGGTACCGGACGTCGACGACGATGCCGCCGTTGCGGACGATCCGGAGCATCTCCTCCCGCGTCTCCTCCAGCGAGTGCCGCACGGTGACGGTGAACGAGAGGGGCTCGATGAGCCGGTCCGCGATCGTCGTCCCGGCCGCCTCGTAGATGTTAACCACCTCGTCCGCGCCCGCTCTCTTGAGCGTCCGGACGCCCGTCCGGGACTTGGCCGCGGCGACGATCCACACGTCCGGGTTGAGGTCCCGGACCAGGACGCAGGCGAACACGTTCGTTTCGTCCGACCCGGTGACGAGCGCGACGGCCTGCGAGCGCTCCACGCCGGCCTTCTTCAGCGTCCTCTCCGACGTCACGTCGCCCTGCACGGCCAGGTAGCCCTTCCGGAAGGCCTCGTCGCACTTCTCCGGGTCCTTGTCGATGACCACCACGTCGAACCCGTGCTCCCGCAGGTTCTCCGCGATCTCGCGCCCCTCGTGCCCGAACCCGCAGACGATCACGTGGTCTCGCAGCCGCTCGATCCGGGCCATCGCGTCGCTCTCCTTAATCCGCAACAGCACGTCGCCCCGCATCAGGGCGCCGAAGACGCGGGAGATGATGTGGATAAGCGCGCCGAGGCCCACCGCCAGGAGCCCGATCGTGAAGACCTTCCCGGCCGGGGTCTGGGGCGGGCTCGCGCAGCCCACCCCGGTGAGGATCAGGACGGTCGTGTAGAAGGCGTCGACGGGCGGGCGATCCTCGAGCCACCAGAACCCCAGCGTGCCGAGGATCAGAAGGGAGGCGACGTACAGGACCGCGTACTTGACCGTGGGGACGTCCGCGGCCTCCTTCAGGAAGCTCCAGACGTACCGGAGGGCGCGGACCTTAGCCCTCAACCTTCCCGTTACCCACCACCTCGCTCCACCATTTCACCACCTCTCCGATCACGATGACGGCGGGCGGCTCCGCCCGGACCCGGCCCTCCTCGGCGTCGGACAGCCGGCAGACCCTGACCCGCTCCTCCTCCGTCGTCCCGCGCTCGATGATCGCCATCGGCGCGTCCCCGATCGCTCGCCGCACGTCCCGGGCGATCTCCCGGAGCCGCCGCGCGCCCATGAGGACGACGAGCGTGTCGGCCGCCCGGGCGAGCTCCTCGAAGTCGACCCGCGGCTCCTCCTTGCTCGGGTCCTCGTGCCCGGTCGCCACGACGAAGCTGGAGGCGTAGCGACGGTGGGTGAGGGGTAGACCGAGGGCTGAGGGCACGCCGGTGGCGGAGGTGACGCCGGGAACGACCTCGACCTCCAGGCCGTGCTCAAGGGCCACCTCGAGCTCCTCCGCCCCACGACCGAAGATCAGCGGGTCGCCGCTTTTCAGCCGGACCACGGTCTTCCCGCGCTTCCCCTCGCGCACGATCAGCTCGTTGATCTCCTCCTGCGTCCACCCGCGACCCCCGGGCCGCTTGCCCACGTCCACCACCTTGGCGTCCTCGGGCACGTACCGCTCCACCACGGCGTCGGGAACCAGCCGGTCCTTGAGCACCACGTCCGCCTCGGAGAGGGCTCGGGCGGCGCGGACGGTGAGCAGCTCGGGGTCGCCCGGGCCGGCCCCGACCAAAACGAGTTTACCGGGCAACGACGTGAGACCCCTAGGGCCGGGTTTGCACGAGCTGAGCCTCGCCCAGTCGATCCTGGACACGGTTTTAGAGATCGCGGAGGACCGCGGGGCGGAGCGAGTTCTCAAGGTCGAGATCCGGGTCGGCGAGTTCACCCTTGTGAACCCGGAGCAGCTCCGGTTCTGCCTGGAGGCGCTGGCGGAGGGGACCCCGGCCGAGGGGGCCGAGTTCGAGATCGAGCTGGAGCGCGGGCGGTTGCGGTGCCGGGAGTGCGGAGCGGAGTGGCGGACGGACGAAGAGGAATCTTTAAAGGATCTTCAGGATCCAGCGCTCCACGCCGCGTTCGGCTCGGACGAGCTTCCCTCGCTCCTCGACTTAAAGTGCCCGAAGTGCGGGTCCAAGTCGGTAGAGATCCGGGACGGTGACTCGTGCGAAGTCCGCTCGATCAGGCTGGAGCTTGGGTGATTCTCATGCATAAAGTGGAGGTCGACGTTTCCGAGGACCTGCTGAAGGTTAACGAGAACCTGGCGAAGGAGGTGAGGCAGCACCTGGAGGATCACGGGGTTAGGGCCGTCGAGCTCCTGGGCTCGATCGGCTCCGGGAAGACCTCAATCATCGAGTGGATCATCCGCGAGCACGGGGACGAGTACTCCTTCGCCGTGCTCGCCGGGGACGTCGTGAGCGAGTACGATGAGCGGCGGTTCAAGCGCCTCGGCGTGCCCGTGGTCGGGCTGAACACGGGACGCGAGTGTCACCTGGACGCGCACATGGTGCAGCACGGGCTGGAGCACCTGGAGGAGGAGGTCGATCTGGACGAGCTCGACGTGCTGTTCATCGAGAACGTGGGGAACCTGGTCTGCCCCGCGGACTTCCCGGTCGGGGCGCACGAGCGGGTCATCGTCGTCTCGGCCACGGAGGGTGAGGACGTGGTCGGCAAGCACCCGATGATCATCCGGGAGGGTGACGTGCTGGTCATCAACAAGGTCGACCTGGCCGAGCCGTGCGGAGTCTCGGTCGAGAAGATGGTCGAGGCGGCGCGGGAGATCAACCCGGACATCGAGATTTACCGGACGAGCGTGAAGACGGGGGAGGGCATGGACGAGCTGTCGAGGCGCCTACTCACCCTCTGACTCCTCCTCGGACTCGGACTCCTCCTCTTCCTCCTTCTTGATCAGGACCGCGTTCACCACCGGCTCCTGGCCGGGCCGGTTGGTCACCTTCGCCAGCCCGATCTCCGTCCGGATGATCGCCCCCTTGGTGATCACGCCGTGCCGCTCGTAGTACTGCGAGGCGGGGTTCTTGACCACCTCCAGGATCCGAACGTTCTTGACCTCGCCCGTTTCGGGGTCCGCGACGTTGGCGTGCGACGCGAACTTCAGGCCCTGCTTGATGTTCCCTCCCATACCGCGGCGCTCCTTGATCTTCATCTTGTCACCGACCAGCGTCTCGGTCGGTGGGTTGCCCATCTCGTACTTCCGCTTCTTCCTGTGCGGTCGGATCCTGCCTCCCGTCGGCTTCCTCAGCGACCTACCGTGCCACACACCCATCGCTCCACACCCCCGGGCCCGCGGGTGAGCTCGGGTAAAAAAGCTGCCGGGGGGACGGCGCGTGTCCGAGGTGCGCCGCGAGCACGGCGCGGGCGGCGAGATGATGGAGGAGCTGCTCGGGGAGCTCCTCCCGCTGATCTCCAGGTCCGGTGAGGGCTCGGTCACGCTGGAGGACCTGGACGACGGGGCCACGTTCCCGGCCAGCGAGGGCGAGATGGTGCTCACCACCGACGCGCACATCGTGGACCCGCCGTTCTTCCCCGGCGGGGACATCGGCCGACTCGCGGCGGCCGGCACGGCCAACGACCTGGCCGTGATGGGCGCGCGGCCCGTCGCATTCGCCTGCTCCATCGTCGTGAAGGAGGGGTTCCCGATCGAGGACCTGAAGCGCATCTACCGGTCGATCAACGAGGTGCTCGAGGAGGTGGACGCCCACCTGATCACGGGCGACACGAAGGTGGGCAACACGGGCGAGGTGGACGTCATCGTGACCATGACCGGCGTCGGCGAGGTGGTCCGACTCGTCCGCGACTCCGGGCTGCAGCCCGGCGACGCCATCCTGGTCACGGGCACGATCGGCGACCACGGTATGGCGATCCTCGCGGCCCAGCAGGGGCTGGAGACGGACCTGAAGTCCGACGTGGCCCCGGTCTGGGAGGCCGTCGAGGCGGCGCTCGAGGTGGGCGGCGTCACCGCGATGAAGGACCCGACCCGCGGCGGGCTGGCGGGCGCGCTGAACGAGATGGCGGAGAAGTCGGGGGTCAGGATCGTCATCGAGGAGGAGCGGCTGCCCATCCGGGAGGAGGTGAAGGTCCTCTCCGAGATGCTCGGGGTGGACCCGCTGCACGTGGCCAACGAGGGCAAGGCCGTGATCGGCGTGAAGGGCGAGGTCGCGGAGGACGTGCTCGAGGCCATCCGGTCGACGAGGGTGGGGAAGGACGCCGAGATCATCGGCCGGGTGGAGGAGGGCCCGCCCCGGGTCGAGATGGAGACCGAGGTCGGTGGCACCAGGATCGTTGAGAAGCCGGTGGGCGACCCCGTCCCGAGGGTGTGCTGAAGGGATGCGCGTGGACCTCTCCGCGAGGGCGAGAGAGGTCTGGAAGCGGCTCACAGGGGCCGAGCTGGACCTCGAGGAGGTGCTCCGGGACGCGGCCCCGGAGGGCGTGGAGGAGATCCGGGCGCTCGGCTACCGCCGCTCCGTGGGCGTCGTCCGGCGGGTGGACCAGCTCTGGGTGCTGGTTAAGGGCGACGAGGAGGCGGCCCGGAGGCTGGAGGACCGACTCGTCGACACCCTGGCCGAGCTCGCCGGGGGCGAGAAGAGGCTGCTGTGGGCCGGACGGGCCTTCCTGCGCGTCACGCCGGTCGGGGGCTTCGAGCGCCCCGAGGTCGTCAGGTCGCGCCTCGAGCGCCGGTGCCTGGCGTGGACCGCGGGCTCGGTGGCCCTGGCGCTGGCGGAGGCCGCCTGGTGGCCGCTGAGCCCGGCCGTTTACGCCGGGATCGCGGCCGTCTCCGTCCTAACGGGGTACCTGCTCCCGTGGAGGACCGGCTCCTTCGAGCTCATACGCGAGTGCCTGAAGGAGCCGGGTCGGCTCCCCGCCCTCACCGCGGTGACGGTGGCCGCGATGACCTTCGCGGGGCTGGGAGGAGCCTTCGTGGCGTCGAGGCTGGGCGCCGGCCTGCTCGGGGTGGTCCTGGTGGCGTGCGCGACGGGACTGGCCGCCGTCCGGTTCCTGGACCACGTGAACCTGGAATTAGTGAAGGCTCGGGAAAAGAAGGAGCGGGAGCCCTGAGCGGTCAGGCCCGACGGCGCTCTTCATCTGCTTTCAGCCGGAAAGGTGCTCATCACACCGCTGCCTTGACCACCCCGGGTCGCTTACAGCTCGTAGGACTCTCCGGGCTCCAGTATCACCACCTCCGTGTCCACGTCCAGCCGCTCAACCTCCCGCTTGAACTCCTCCGGGTCCTGCTCGATCGGCGGGAACGTGCCGTAGTGCATCGGGATCGCCACGTCCGGCTCGATCAGCTCCACGGCCTTCGCGGCCTCCTTCGGACCCATCGTGAACCGGCTGCCGATGGGCAGCAGCGCCACGTCCGGCTCGTAGAGCTCGCCGATCAGCTTCATGTCCATGGACAGGCCCGTGTCGCCCGCGTGGTACACGGTGCCCTCGTCACCCGAGACCACGTACCCCACCGGGGTGCCGCCGGCCACGATCTCGTCCTCCTCCACGATCTCGGAGGAGTGCCAGGCGGGCACCTGCGTGATCTTGAGCCCCTCCACCTCGATGGTGCCGCCAATGTTCATCTCCTCGACGTTCTCCACGCCCTGATTCTGAGCGTAGACCGCCACCTCGTAGATCCCGACCAGGGTCGCCCCAGTCCGCTTGCAGATGTCGATGGCGTCGCCGAGGTGGTCCGAGTGCCCGTGCGTGACCAGAACCAGGTCGGGCTCCACCTCCTCGGGCGACTTCGCCGCCTTCGGGTTCCCGCTCAGGAACGGGTCGATCAGCACGTTGACGCCGTCCAGCTCGATCTCGAAGGCGGCGTGGCCCAGCCAGGTCACCTTCATGTCGGCGGCCCCGGTGGTTGACCTCACGACCCGGGAATAAAAGTTCACCGAACCGGGAACCCGGTTAACGTTACGACCCTCGTAACGATTTCCGGTGGTCCGGCCGCCGGGATTTGAACCCGGGACCACGGGATCTACAGTCCCGCGCTCTAGCCAGACTGAGCTGCGGCCGGGCCTCCCGGGCGCCGCACCACGGCAGTTATATAAAAATGTATCGGAGGGGGGCGCCGGGGGGGATGATCGTGAAGAGCGGCAGGAGTGGTGGACCAGGGAGGAAGCCCAACCCCCTTCAGTGGGCGTGGGACCGCATCAGGAACCTACCGGGCTGGGTAAAGGAGGTTGGGTACGCCCGGGCCATCCCGGTCCTGCTGGCCATCGTCATCGGGCTCGGCCAGGCCGCCGGACACGTTGCCCTGGCGGTCTCGTCAGGGAAGCCCCACTACCGAGTCCGCAGCGGCGAGACCGTCTGGGGCGGGCAGCGGATCGCCAGCGTGTACTCCCTCCCGTGGTACAGCGTCTGGGCGCACCCGGGCTACGCCGGCCGGGCCATCAGTGAGTACGGGGCGCCGGCGGCCCTGTCGGCGGTGTTCCTGGGCATCGTCCCGTCGCCCGCGGAGCGGTGGGTGCACGGGGACTATCGCATCAGCGAGGGCTGGATCGTGGCCAAGTACACCGGGCCCGGGGTCGTGCTGATCAAGGACGGTCACCTGCACGTCAAGCGACCGGGTCTGGTGGTGTGGGGGCGAAAGGTCCCGAAGGTGGTGGCGGTCAAGGTCGGGCCGAACGAGGTGGAGGTCAACGGCAAGAGGATGACGCTCGACGAGGTCGCGCGCAGGTACGGCGAGGACAAGGTGAAGTACCTGAGGGAGGCCGACGTCGGTCAGCGCGCGGTGCTGGTCTCCGAGCTGAGGTTCTACGACGGTCGCCGACCGATGACGGAGCAGGAGGTCAAGAAGGTCTTCGGAGAGCGGGCCTACCGCCGCATGGTGGAGATGGCCGACTACTCCGCGGTCGTGGTGTGGATCGGCAAGTACCGCAAGAAGCTCATCGGCGAGGCTGAGACGACCATGGAGGGCGTCGGGTCGCACGACGACATGCGGCTCCGGAACGCCGTCAGGATGTGCCAGGGCTGGAACGGTGTGATCGTCCCGCCGCACTCGTGGACGCACGGTAAGCGCCGGTACTTCGACGTGTTCTCCGTGCCGGGGTACGAGAAGGGGGCGCACGGCTGCTGCCCGCCGGCGCGGGCGCTGAGGGACGCCTGTCTGGCGGCCGGGCTGCCGTGGCCCCGTGGGATCAGTGGAGGGGAGCACCCGATGGAGTACGGGTTCCACCCGACGGAGGACGTCGTCGTTTACAACAACAAGCCGTACCCGATACTGATCGAGATGGGGTTCAAGGGTAAGCCGGAGATCGGCGGCGTCATCTACTGCCGGATTTACGCCCTCCTCCCCGCCTAACCACCCGGGGGACCCTCGGTGAGGGACGCCCTCGGCCGGCGCGTCGACAGCGTTCGCGCCACGGTGACCCTTCGGTGTAACATGGACTGCGTCTACTGCCACCGGGAGGGGGAGGAACCCGCGGGTCGAGAGCTCTCGTGGCGGGAGTGGGTGCGCGTCCTCCGGGCCTGCGCCGACCTGGGGATCCGCCGGGTCAAGCTCACGGGCGGCGAGCCCACGCTGCGCGAGGACCTTCCCTGGATCATCGAGGGCGTCCGTGACCACTTCCGGGACGTGTCCCTGGTGACGAACGGGTCACTGCTGCGCTGTCGGGCGGAGGAGCTGCGGGAGGCCGGCTTGGACCGGGTCAACGTCAGCCTGGACACGCTCGATCCCCGCCTGTACCGCCGGATTACCCGATCCGGGTTCTCCCCGCGCGGCGTGGTGCGAGGGATCGAGGCGGCGGTCTCCGCTGGGTTGACCCCGGTGAAGGTCAACGTGGTGCTGTTTCGGGAGACGCTCGCCGGCCTCCGTGAGCTCGTGGAGGAGGTGGCCGGTGAGGACGTGCGGCTGCAGCTGATCGAGCCGATGGCGGCTCCGAGCGCGGGCGCCGAGCTGCGGCCCGCGACCGTGGAGGAGGCGCTGGAGGCCCTGTCGGACCTCGGGCCGAGGCTGACGAGGGTTAGGAGATTTCAAAACAGGAGGGTTTACGAGCTCGAGAACGGGGTGATGCTCGAGACCGTAAAGCCCGAGGATGGGGTGATGTGTAGGGCGTGCTCCAGGATCAGAATAACCCACAATGGGATGTTCAAGGGGTGCATCCTGGGATCACCCAGGGAGCTGCCCCTGGACAACTACCACCATCTTCTTAATACGCTCCGGAGGTACATACGGGAGAGAGACGATACGCTTGGGAAGAACCTTCGGTGGCAGGGGGTAGCAGTGGGACGTGTCGGAGGTCGACGCGACCTACAAGGAAGCGGTGGAAATCGTCCTAAGAACGATGGTTAAAGCGGAGAAGATCAAGCCGACGCAGTACGCCCGCCGGCTGGTGCTGAAGGAGGTCAAGCCCTCCCGCGAGGCCCGGTCCATCTCCGCGGGCATGCTGTACACGATCATGCAAAAGCGCGGCCTGTTGGACGAGATCGTTACTGACGTGTTGGAGCTGGCGGACGACGTGGCGGACCTGGATCGGTGGGTGCGCAACGCCTGCCGAATCGCGGCCAACGAGGTCGTGTTCGAGGGTAAGGACCCGGAGGAGGTCGCGGAGGTCCTGCACGATCTCGTCCGGGAGCTGGACAATCCGGGCGCCGCGGCCATCGTGAAGGCGTTCACCCTGGACCTCGAGGATTACGAGCTCCCGGAGCCGGAGGACGAGCTGGACGAGCTGAAGTGGAAGTACTACCACCCGCGGTGGCTCATCGAGCGCTGGTTCGAGATGCTCGGGGACGAGGAGGAGGTCCTGCAGCTGCTCGAGGCCAACAACACCGAGCCGCCCCTGTGCATCCGCGTGAACACCCTGAAGATCGAGCCGAAGGAGCTGGCGGAGCACCTTGAGAGGAAGTACGAGGTCACGGTCAAGCCCGGCCGGTTCCTGGAGGAGATCCTACGCATCCCGGAGGGCCTTCCGATCGCGGTGATGGACGAGTGGGACGAGGGCCTGTTCGTGGTCCAGGACGAGGCGGCCGCGCTGGCCTCAGCCGTCCTGAACCCGAAGCCGGGCGAGGTCGTGGTCGACCTGTGCGCGGCTCCCGGCGGCAAGACCACGCACATGGCGCAGCTCATGGGCTGCGAGGGCAAGATCATCGCCATCGACATCGACGAGACGAGGATGGACCGGCTGGTCGAGATCGCGGGCAAGCTGGGCGTTCTGGACTGCATCGAGACGCACCTGATGGACGGCCGGGAGGCGCCGGAGGAGCTCGGTGAGGGCTTCGCCGACGCCGTGCTCGTGGACCCGCCGTGCTCCGCCGACGGAACGATCCGGAAGAATCCGGAGCGGCGGTGGAGGATCACGAAGGATGAGGTGGAGCGGCTGCCCAAGTTCCAGCTGGAGCTGCTGGAGGCGGGAGCAAGGCTCGTCAAGCCCGGCGGCAGGATCGTCTACTCGACGTGCTCGATGTTCCCGGAGGAGAACGAGGAAGTGGTTCGAAAGTTCCTGGAGCGCAACCCGGACTTCGAGCTCATCGACGTGCAGGTCGGCGACCCGGGCTTCGACATGCCGGAGGCCTGCCGACTCTTCCCCCACCGGCACGACACGTGCGGGTTCTTCATCGCGATGATGGGCCGGAAGGGGTGGGGTGAGGCCCGTGCGGATAGCGAGGCCTAAGGGCACCCGGGACTTCGAGCCCGAGGAGATGCGAGCCCGGCGGTGGCTGGAGGAGTTCCTACGGGAGCGGTTCCAGTCGTACGGGTACGAGGAGGTCCTCACCCCCACCTTCGAGCACGCCCGACTCTTCGAGGAAAAGTCCGGCGAGGAGATCCTCGAGGAGATGTACGTGTTCGAGGACAAGAAGGGCCGCCGGCTGGCCCTCCGACCCGAGATGACGGCGCCCGTGGTCAGAATGTACAACGACTCGCTGAAGACCCGGCCGCACCCGCTCAAGCTGTGCTACTTCGTGAACTGCTTCCGGTACGAGCAGCCACAGCGCGGTCGATGGCGCGAGTTCTGGCAGGCTGGTGTCGAGGTCATCGGATCGTCCGAGCCCGAGGCGGACGTCGAGGTGATCGAGCTCACCCACGGGATCTTCGACGACCTGCTCCCGAGTGACGCCTTCGAGACCCGGGTCGGCCACCTCGGCATCCTTCGAGGGCTGCTGGAGGAGCACGGAATCGGCGAGGAGAAGCAGAACAAGGTCGCGCACCTGGTCGACAAGGGCGAGCTGGATGAGGTTCGGGAGGTCTTGCCCGAGGACGCGGCCGAGCGCGTGCTGCAGATCGTCACCGCGGAGTCCGTGGACGAGGTGGAGGAGGCCATCTCCGGAGCCGAGCCGGCCGAGGAGGCGCTCGAGAACCTCCTCACGATCTCCGACCAGCTGAAGGAGGCCGGCGTCGACCACGAGCTCGACTTCTCCGTCGCCCGGGGCCTCGATTACTACACGGGCATGGTCTTCGAGATCCACGTTCCGGAGCTGGGCGGCGGGTCCCAGTGCGCCGGTGGCGGCCGATACGACACGCTGGTCCGGGACCTGGGCGGGCCCGACGTGCCCGCCGTCGGCATGGCGATCGGATTCGACCGGCTGCTGATGGCGCTCAAGGTTTACGACCGGATCCCGGAGGACGCGTTCGAGGAGACCCGGGCCCTGCTCATCCCGCTGGTCAAGTCCGGCAAGGTCTGGGAGGTGGCCCGGGAGCTCCGGGAGCTGGGTTGGGTCGTGGACGTGGAGGTCTCGGGCAAGAACATCCGGAAGGCCCTCTCCATGGCGGACGCGAAGGGGTATGACTACGCGGTGATCATCGGGGAGCGAGAGCTTGAAGGCGGATACATCTCCGTGAAGAACCTGGAGACGGGCGATCAGGAGGAGGTTCCGCTGGACGAGATCGAGCGGGCGGCTGAGGTATGAGTGGCGTCGAGCTCCCCCTGGATGAGGAGGCCGCGAAGCGCCTGGCCTCCCGGCTCAACTACCGGTTCGAGATCAACGGCGAGCCGCTCGTCGTGGTGGTCACGCAGGACGTGGACTCGGGCAAGGTGCTCATGACCGCGTTCGCCAACGAGGAGGCCGTGTTCCGCACGCTGGTGACCGGGCTGGCGCACTACTGGAGTACTTCACGGGGAGAAATCTGGAAAAAGGGGGAGGAGTCGGGGCACGTCCAGAAGGTTCGGGAGGTCCGGGTGGACTGCGACGAGGACGCGCTGCTCTACCTGGTCGAGCAGGAGGGGGGAGCCTGTCACAGGGGCTACGAGACGTGCTTCTACCGGCGCGTCACCCGAGACGGCCGTCTGTCGACCGTCGAGGAGCGAGTCTTCGACCCTGATGAGGTCTACGGGCGATAAGAAGAGGCGAAAGGGATGGTGCTTACTCCATGGAGATCGAGGTGAAGACCAAGCACGTGGTACCCGACACGAGCGTCATCGTGGACGGCCGCATCTCCAGGCTGGTTGAGGAAGGGTACCTGGAGGGCAAGGTCATCGTCGTCCCCAAGGCGGTGGTCTCCGAGCTGGAGTACCAGGCCAACCGCGGGCGCGAGACGGGGTTCACGGGGCTCCGGGAGCTCCAGGAGCTGCAGAAGCTGGCCGACGAGGGCATCATCGAGGTCAAGTTCGCGGGCGAGCGGCCCGGGCTCGAGGAGATCCGGCTGGCCCGGAGCGGTGAGATCGACGCGATGATCCGGGAGGTGGCGAAGGAGTACGACGCGACGCTGATCACCAGCGACAAGGTGCAGGCCGAGGTGGCCAAGGCCGAGGGTATTGAGGTCGTCTACTTCGAACCGATCACGAAGACCGGTGAGACCGAGATCGAGCGGATGATGCCGGAGAACGCGATGTCCCTGCACCTCAAGGAGAACGTGCCCCCGATGGCCAAGGTCGGACGGCCCGGAGACTGGAAGCTCGTCGAGCTGCGGCCCGAGCCGTGCACGCGGGAGGAGCTCGAGCGCTGGGCGCAGGAGATCATCGAGAAGGCCCACTCCGACGAGGACAGCTTCGTGGAGATCGACCGGGGCGGCGCCACCGTCGTCCAGCTGCGCGACCTCCGAGTCTCCATCGCCCGGCCACCGTTCTCCGAGGGTTGGGAGATCACCGCGGTCCGGCCCGTGGTCAAGGTCACCCTGGACGACTATGACCTCTCGGACAAGCTGAAGAAGCGGCTGAAGGAGCAGGCGGAGGGTATCCTGGTCGCCGGACCGCCCGGCTCCGGTAAGTCCACGTTCTGCGCGGCGCTGGCCGAGTTCTACGCCAAGCAGGGCAAGATCGTGAAGACGATGGAGAGCCCGCGCGACCTGCAGGTGGGCGACGAGATCACTCAGTACGCCCCGCTGGACGGGGACATGGAGAAGACCGCGGACATCCTGCTACTCGTCCGCCCGGACTACACGATCTACGACGAGGTGCGCAAGACCAAGGACTTCGAGGTCTTCGCCGACATGCGGCTCGCCGGCGTGGGCATGATCGGCGTCGTGCACGCGACCCGGCCCATCGACGCGATCCAGCGCCTCATCGGCCGGGTCGAGCTGGGCCTCATCCCGCAGGTCGTCGACACGGTGATCTTCATCGAGGACGGCGAGATCAAGAAGGTGTACGACGTCTCCATGACGGTCAAGGTCCCGACGGGGATGACGGAGGAGGACCTCGCGCGACCGGTGGTCGAGGTGCGCGACTTCGAGACCGGCGAGCTGGAGTACGAGATCTACACGTACGGCGAGGAGGTCTTCGTCGTCCCGGTCAAGGAGGCCGAGGAGAAGGAAACCCCCTCCGAGCGCCTCGCGGCGGAGGTCATCGAGCGGGAGGTGCGCAAGTTCGTGGGCGGGCGCGTGCCGGTGGAGGTCGAGGTGAAGGGCTCCCAGGCCACCGTCTACGTACCCGAGAACGTCGTCCCCATGGTCATCGGGAAGCGGGGCCGCAACGTCGAGCAGATCGAGCGCCGCACCGGCCTGAAGATCGTGGTCAAGCCGCTCGAGGAGCGGGAGGGGGGAGGGCAGGAGTCCCCGGGACCTCAGGGACCTCAACAGTCGGAGGGAAGGGTGATCGAGGTGGAGTCGGGCGAGGAGTTCCCCCTAGAGGTCGTGGACGACGGTGAGTACATCCGGCTCCACGTCGGCGAGCGGTTCGCGGGCCGGCCGGTGAAGGTGTTCGTGGAGGACGAGTACGTGTTCACGGCCACCGTCGGGTCGAAGGGAGAGGTCCGGGTGAGCAAGGAGACCTCGGTGGGCGAGCGGCTCGAGCGCGCCCTGCACCAGGGGCGGGAGATCAGGGTCCAGACGGTACCGTAACCGTTTTAATCCAGCCGGCGGGGAGCGGGCACGGAGGCGCCGGGGCGGCCGAGCCCGGTCCAAGGCGCGGGATTGGAGATCCCGTGGCCCGTATGGGCCGCCCGGGTTCAAATCCCGGCCCCGGCGCCAGCCGGAATCGTTACGAAAATCATAACGATGCGGCGGGAGCCGTGATGGAGGTACACAAGTTCGGAGGCACCTCGGTGTCGTCCGAGGAAGGCCTCCAGACCCTGGAAGCCTCCGCCACCTCGGGCAACGTCGTGGTCGTCTCCGCCCTCGCCGGGGTCACCGACGCGCTCGAGCAGTTCATCCAAGACGCCTGCAGGGGCGCCGCGGACCCCGATCCCATCATCGAGGAGCACGAGCGCTTCATCGCCGAACACCTGGAGGAGGAGCACCGAGAGGTCCGCGAGTTCCTCCGCAAGATGGAGACGCTGCTCGAAGGCGTCGCCACGGTTCTCGAGCAGCTCGAGCGGCCCGAGGACCGGCTCAAGGACCTGGTCCTAGCCCTCGGCGAGCGCGCCTCCGCCCGGTTAATCGCCGCCTACCTCCGCGAGCGCGGGATCCGGGCCGTCGCGTACGATTCCTGGGAGATCGGCCTCGTCACCACCGACCGCCCGGGCAACGCCGACATCATCCGCTGGGAGGGCACCCGATCCAAGCTCATGAGCGACCTCCGCGCCGGCCGCGTCCCCATCGTGACCGGCTTCATAGGCCGGTCCGAGCGCGGTCACATCACGACCCTCGGCCGCGGCGGCTCGGACTACACCGCCACCGTGCTCGCCGGCATCCTCGGGGTCCGCGCCCTCATCTGGACCGACGTGGACGGCATCATGACCACGGACCCGGACCTCGCCGAGGCCCGCGTCGTCGAGCGGCTCTCCTACGAGGAGGCCATGATGGCCGGCGCCTCCGGGGCCGAGGTCATCCACCCCAAGGCCGTAGAGGCCGCGAAGAACCTCGGGGTCAAGGTCCTGATCGGCAACTCCCGCACGGCCAACGTGGGCACCGTGATCTCCGAGGAGACCGAGCCCGGCCCCAAGGTCGTCGCCTCGCGCGAGGACGTCGCCCTCATCCAGGTGACGGGCGCCCGAATGATGGACGAGCCCGGCGTGATCGGGACCGTGACCACCCGCCTGGGTGACCACGGGGTGAACATCCTGGCCCTCCTCACCACCGCCTCCGAGCCGTGCATCAACATCCTGATCGAGGAGCGGAGCGTGGACGAGGCCCGAGAGGCCCTACGCGAGCTCGACTACGACTGGGAGGTCCGGGAGGAGGTCGGCCTCGTGACGGTCGTCGGCGAGGGAATGTCGCCCAGGGATGTGTCCACGTTCCTATCATCCTGCGACGGGTTCGACCTGCTGGGCAGCGCCTACGGGGCCGTCGCCGTCAGCGTCGTGGTCCCGCGGGAGCACACCCGAGAGGCCGCCAGGACCCTGGCCGAGCACCTCCTCGACTGACCCATCACCAGCGCGCACCCACCGGGCCCACCCGACGGGCCGCCACGCACCCGCAGACGACCAGCGCGGTGAGCAGCAGCGCCAGCACCCACTCCCAGATCCTCCTCGACGACGCCGAGGCCGGCGACGCGGCCCTCGACATCACCCTCGCCGCCGTCGACGCGACCGCCCGCGCCGACTCGGCGGAGGCCCGAGCGGCCACCCTGGCCGCGACCGACGCGGCGGCCGAGGCCGCCCGGGACCCGGCTGAGCCCGCCCCCGACCGCCCAGAGCTCGGCCGGCCCGAGAGCGGGGAGCCACGAACGCCCACCACGGTCACCCTGCCCTTACCACCCAGACCCGAGCCCGTCCGGCCCGCGGGGCCGGCCGCTCCGCCTCCAACCACCCGCGCCATCACCCTGGTGGCGGCTTCGGCGGCGGACGGCACCGCGGAGCTCCGCGATGAGACCACCGCCCGGACTGCCTCAGCGACGCTCCTCACGGCCCTTAAGGCCCGTGAAACCACCCCAGACGCCGCCGAGCTCGGCGCCGCTCCGGGGGCCTGCGCCCCCCGCCCACCGCTCACGACCCGGCCGGAGGCGCCCGGGGCCCGGGCGCTGACCCCGCTGGCGTTGATCGCGGTCGCCCGACCGGCGCGAGCGACCGTGGAGCGGCCCGACGTCCGGGAGGTGGTGCCGGCCCCGAACCGCTGTAGAACCTCCCGTAGCAGGGCCCGGATCTGCTGCACGATGGTCGGGTTGTCCAGCCGCTGGTACCACTGCAGCACCCGACTCACCAGCCCGGACACCTCGGAGTACGAGTACCCCGCCTCCAACAGGGTCCGGACGCTGTACGCGATCAGGGCCGGGTTCGGACTCGTGTGGTGGCAGGTGGCCGGCCCGTGGCGGGCCATCACCTCGAGCAGCGCGCGGGCCACCTTCGCGAGCACGGTCCTATCCTTCGGCTGCCAGACGCCCACTCTCGCCAGCTCCACGAACCAGGCCAGCGAGGACACGACCGCGGCCCACCCGTACTCCGTCCTGGGCGGGTGTCTCGCGATCTCCTCCAGGAGCTTCCCCGCGACCCGAGTGTACAGCCCGTTGAGGTAGGGCCTCATCGACGGGACGGTAACGCCCCAGCCGGCCAGGTACTCGATTCGCCGCGCGATCCGGGACCAGCCGTAGTCGCCGTGCTCGAGCATCGCCCCCCACCAGGACGGGCTCAGGAGCTTCGTGTACACCTCCCCGGCCAGCTGCTCGAAGGCGGACAGGGTCCTGGCCGCGGTCGGGTCGATGGCGTTGGCGATGTACACCTCCGGGGCGCGCCCGGAGGCGAAGGTGGCGTACAGGGCCATCCCGCCCACCCAGTCGTAGAAGTCGTCGGTGTCGATCAGGCCCCAGGTGTTCACCACGCTGTGCAGCACCGCCTGGACCTTGGACATCAGGTAGCGGAACGCGGTGACCGCTGGGATCGCGTGGTAGACCTCGTCCGTGCTGGTTCGAAGGACCATCACGCGGACCCGCTCACCCTGCCGAACGATCACGATTCGCGCCCGCGCTCCGTAGACGTAGGCCATCCGCGCCTCACAGGCCACCCGGAACCTCTCCCAGAACCTCCGCTGGAACTCCCGCAGGGCCTCGCTCGCGCTCTCCAGCACTCCGACCGTGCCGGACACGTCCGTCCACGCGTGCTCCACGACGTCCGAGGCGCCCGCGCCCGTGAAGACCCCGGGCGGCTGCGCGAAGTACCCGCTGGAGGCGATCACGTCCGCCAGCTCCTCGGCCTCTTCGGCCGGGTGACCCTTCCTCCTGAGCTCCTCCACGACCACCGGCTTCAGCTCCAGGTAGTGCTTCCGGCGGTAGTTCCACGCCGGGGGCTCATCCACGTGCGAGACCAGGTAGAACGCGTCGGCGAGTAGCTTCAGAGGCGCCTCCATGTGCAGGGCGGCCCACACGACCACGTCGATCCGCGGCCGGCGCACCGGCACCCCGTCCACGTTCACCGTGAGATCCTTCAGCGGGATCAGCTCGACGCCGATCACCCGGCCCGTGTCCGGGTCCCAAACCGGACGGACGCCGAGCAGGTACAGGACCATCGCGATGTTCAGGCCGCCCGTGCAGAGCTCGTGCACGCCCCAGATCACCACACCGACGGCCTCCGGCCAGGAGCGATGCTCCCTGTAGTACCGCGCCAGGAACTCGTCCACGAGCCGCTTGGCCACCTCCCAGGCCGTCGGCGTCGGCAGCATGCTGGGGTCAATCGGGTACCCGTCGCGACCCGTGGGCAGCACGGCCGGGTTCCACATCGGCTCGCCCAGCAGGCCGGGCGGGACGAAGCGGCCGTCCAGGCCCCGCAGCAGGTTCTCGAGCTCCTCGCTCCCTGAGCGCAGGTAGTGGACGTAGATCCGGTAAAGCGTGGCCACGGCCTCCGCGAGCAGGTGCGCGTGACTGTCGTCCTCCCGGACCGCCCCGAACGTGGCACGGACCGCGCGCTCGGCGATCTCCACCAGCCTGGACGCGACCTTCCAAAACACCTTGGTCGCAGGGTTGCTAACGGCGGGCCTCCAGCCGTAGTAGTCCTGCAGGTCCTTCCAGCGGACGTACTCGTCGAGGGCCTGGACTAGGACGGGGTCTCGGATGACCTCGGAAAGGATCCGCCGGAGGCACTCCCGGAGTCGAGTCTTGAACGTCACGAACTCGTCGGGACGCTCCGCCCGGAACCGCTCCAGCTCGCCCGGGTCCGGGTACCCGATCAGCCCCGCGTAGTAAGCGAAGACGGCGTTGACCTTGATCATCGAGGAGGCTAGCGCGCTCGCCTCCTCCAGCGCGACCTCCGGGTCCGGATCCCGACCGTACACGTGGAGCCCGTACGCCACGTTGCTCAGCGCCAGCTCCAGCAGGAAGTCGTGCAGCTTGTCCACGAACTCGTCGAAGTGCTCAAGCGCCCACCGCCTCGGGTCCTGAGCCGTACCACCACCCTGCTCCGACAGGATCGCGTCGACCACGGTCCGCAGCAGTCCCAGGCGCTCCGCCTCCTCCACGATCCGCCTGCGGATCTCCCCCATCACCCTCGGGTCTCCACCGATCATCCGCAGCTGCAGGTAGTGCGTGATCTCGCGCCACAGCCTGCCGTACCTCTTGAAGTCGCGGAAGTAGCTCCAGGCTGGTGGGAGGTGCGTGAGGAGGACGGGGCCGGATCGGTACTTGGCGACCATGGCCTCGCCCGGGTTACTGACGATGTAAATGTAGAAGTGCGGGACGTCGGGTAGGAGCAGGTGCGACCAGTCCACGCCCAGCAGCCCCACCTGGTGTCCCGGCAACCACTCCAGCGTCCCGTGCGTGCCCACGTGCACCACCGCGTCCGCCCGGAACACGCGGCGCAGCCACTCGTACGCGGCGATGTACTGCCACTGCGGCGGCAGGTCCGGCGAGTGGTACACGAGCTCCGGGGAGCCCGACCACCCCCTGACGGGCTGCAGCATGATCACCACGTTGCCCAGCCTGAGCGCCGGGATGACGTAGTGCCGGCCCCACCGCATGATCCCCCTGTTGTCCGTCGGCGGCCCGAAGCAGCGCTCCACCGCCCTCATCCACCGCTCAAGCGACTCCCGCGCCCGCCGCACCCGCTCATCGTCACCCTGCAGCAGGGACAGGTAGTACCGGAACCGGGGGAGGACGTCCTCCCGATACCACCGCTCGAGCTCCTCCACGGGCACCAGCTGGTCCGGCCCGACCGTGCCGAGCACGTAGGAGCGCCCGTCCACGTCCACCCAGACCACTCGCCCGCCCTCTACGGTGACCCTCATCTCGCCCGACCTCCAGCGGATCACGCGCTCGGCGCGCCCACCCCGGTACAGCCGGACCATCTCCGCGAGCTCACCCTTCGCCCACGGCCCCACGTTCTTGAGCACCAGGTCCGCGGCCTCCATCAGGGCGTGAGCCAGCCGCTCCTCGAACTCCTCAGCCGCCCCGGGATCCCGGCGCCGCAGCTCCGCCAACGTGCGGAACAACGGGGTCGCCGGACCCAGGTCGTACCCCCGCTCGACCATGGCCGTTAGGACGTTGATCAGCGACCGGAAAACGTCCAGGTACGAGGCGCCGATCGCGTCCCGGCCCGGCGGGTAGCAGTAGAGGATGAACGCGACCCGCTTCCTCGACTCCGGCAGGTAACGGAGCCGCACGAACCCGGTGACTAACCGAGCGAGATCCTCGATCACGTCCCGCAGTGGCAGGAGCCGCATCTCCCCGGTCCGCTTCAGCGCGCACAGCTTGAACCAGAACGCGCCCTCCAGCTCGGGCCCGCCGACCACCTGGTAGCTCCACTCGAACACGGCCCCGGTGAGCCCAGTGTCGGGCGAGCCCCGCTCCATGTTCAGGTAGCGCCACGGCTCGCAGAGCCAGTCGGCCCAGAACGGATACACGACCTTGATCACGGGCGCGTCGAGCTCCATGAGCGCCCACGCGGCCGAGTCCGGGTAGTTCATCGTGAACGCCCACAGGGAGACCACCGCGGCCACCTCGTAGCCCAGGCGCCTGAGCTCCTGCAGGAGCCCGGTCCCCTGGTAGTCCACCGGGGAGACCACGTTCCCGTCGCAGAGCAGGGCGATGACGCCCACGTCCTTCAGGCCGGCCCGCTCCAGCTCGCTCCGAACGGCCTCCACGATCCGGACCACCAGGTCCGCTTCACCCTTGTACAGCGCGTCGACGTAGTCCAGCACGACCACCAGCCGGCGTGTCGGCAGATTCAATCCCTTGAGGAAGCCCAGGCAGCGCTCGCGCAACCCCCTGACCCAGGACGGCAGGATCGCCATCCTAACCTCGAACCACAGCCCCCCACCGCGGCCCGACTCCAGCCTGCGGAGCCACTCGTGGTACGCCCGCTCCAGCTCGGCGCCGGAAACCTCCGGGAACACCCATCCCCGACCGGGCACATAGGCGGCCACGAAGGAGACGCGGATGGAGGAGAGGCGAAGCCGCTCCGCGGGCACGTCCGGGTACGCGAGCCACAGCAGGTACTCCACCACCGGCACCAGCGAGTCCGAGAACCGGAACAGGAAGCCCAAGTTGGCGACCGCGGCCGTGTTGTCGCAGATTCTGCGGCACCCGGGGCCGAGGAGGATGAAGTCGTGCTGGTCACCCGTCACGCAGGCGACGAGCCGCTTCCGCCGCGCCAGCTCGCGGAAGAAGCTCGAGACGTCGGTCACCGGGTGGCCGAGCACCCGAGAGGAGAGCTCCTCCACGAACGGTCCCGGTAGCGGGCCCATGTTGTCGAGCACGACGATCTGCGACCGTTCGATGTCCCGTGCCAGCGCGTCGAAGTCCACCGGCGCGCTCTGGTCGCCCCAGCTCACCAGCACGTTGTGAACGTGCAGTTTGACCCGAATCCCGAGGTCGGAGTAGACGGTCTCCTCCACCAGCTTGACCTCCTCGGGCGACCCCTTAGCCGCGTTCCCGAAGATCGTGATTTCCACGGGTCCGACGGGAGCGGCGGAAACGGGGGACTGGACCACTAAAAGCGCCAAAAGCAAAGCTGAAACTACTTGTATCACAACTTAACCCCGGGTGACCGGCCGGAAACGCCGCTGAAATTAAGGTTTCGGGGGTGACCGCGCTGAGCCGCCCCGTCGCGATCCTGCTCGCGGCCCTGCTCGCCCAGCTTACCCCCGGCCTGGCTCTGGACTGGACGAAAACCGGCGCCTACCAGCGGCTGTCCGGGTCCTGCAGGGGGGCCATCGAGGCGGGAGCCGTCTGGTGGTTCGTGCCGGCGGACAAGGGCGGCTGGTACCTGCCCAGTGAGCACCTGTGGAAGCCGACGTTCAACTACGAGCTGAAGTCCATCTGCCTGGCGTGCCCGGCGCTGCACCTGGCGGATGAAATGGGCCTGCTACCGGACCGCGCGCCGGACGGAGTCCCGGCCGAGCCGCCCCAGCGGGAGTGGCGGGAGGCCCTGCGGGCGGCCGTCAGGTGGGCGGTTGAGAACCAGAACGAGGACGGCGGTTGGGGGGTCGGCTGGGCCTACCGCGGGATCGTGCACTCCGGCAGCCAAACGTCCGACACCGCCGCCGGGATCCGGCTGCTCCTCAGGATCGGTGGTGACTCTCCCGAGGTCCTCAACGCGGTCAAGCGGGCGGTGGTTTGGCTCCTGGACGAGCAGCTGGAGGACGGCGGATGGAGCAGGAAGAAGGAGGAGTCCAAGGAGGGCTCCGCGTGGCACACGGCGGCGGCCGTCTCCGCCCTGCTCGAGGTCCTGCAGCGCCGGAGCGAGCTGGGACTTCCCTCGGACCTCGTCGAGCGCGTCAAGAGGGCCGTCGAGCGCGGCGTCGAGTGGCTGCTGAGGAACCAGAACGAGGACGGTTCCTGGTACTCCGGCCTGATGTGCCAGGAGTACTCGGCCGACACCCAGGCCTACGTGCTCTCAACGCTGATCGACGTCTACCGGCTGGCCGATCGGCTCGGCCTGAACGTGAGCGAGGATCGGATACTGAAGGCCATCAAGCTGGGCCTGCAGTGGCTGTTCAACTCGGACAAGGCGGGCGTCACGTGGGTCCAGACGGAGCTCGGCAGGGGCCCGGCCTGGGCGTACTCAGCGGCCTACCTCGAGGCCCAGGGATCACCGGAGACCACCGTCACGGCCAACGTGCTCCGGTTGGCCGTCCTCAAGGCGATCTGGTTCAACGTGGGCGCGGACGTGCCGGTCAAGACCCCCGGAGGCGAGCGCAGGCTGGCGGACCTGATCACGGACCCGGAGTACAACGTGCACGCCACGATCGCGTGGCTAGTCTCCCAGCAGTGGCGCGAGGACGCCCTGAGGCTGGGACACCCGGAGTGGTACGGCGGGTGGCCCTGGCCGGCGAGGAACGTCACGAGCACCGCCGAGGGGGCCTCCTACGAGCCCGCCTCGATCTGGGCGACATCGTACGCCATGAGGGCGCTCGAGGCGTACCTGCGACCGGACCTGTACTACGGCACTAATCAGCCGAGCCGCGTAGAAACCGGAGCCGCCGAGGGAGCTGAGGCCGTGGAGTCCGGGTCCGAGAAGAAGGTGAGCGGGAAGGTTAGCAAGACGGCCCAGAGGACCGAGGTGAGCCACAAGAAGAGGACGGCACCGGCGGGAGGGGAGAAGAAACCGCGGAAGCCCAAGGTGATCCCCGTCGCACCGCTAGTGCCGCCGGCGCGCCGCCAGCGCGGCGATCAGTGACAGCAGCGCCACCGCACCGGCCACCGGAATCTTGCGCCGCTCCAGCTTGCTCACTCGCCCCTCCAGTCTCTCCACCTTGCCCTTCACGCCGCTCACCTCCTCCTTCACGCTCTTCACCTCGCTCTTGACGCCCTGGATCTCACTTTCCACGCCGCTGATCCGGCTCTCGACGTCCTTCACCTTCTTCTCGAGATCGCTCACCTTGCTCCGCACACCCTGGAGATCCTGCTTCACCTTGTCGACGTCCTGCTTGACGCTGTCCAGCTCCTTCTTGGTGCTCTTCAGGTCGCGCTGCACGTTCTTCAGACCCTGCTGCAGGTCCACGCGCGTCCGCTCCAGCTCCGAGACGAGCTGCTCCACCCAGGAAGCCATCTCCTCGACCGGCTCGCCGATCACCGCCAGGTCGACGACCACGTCGCCGATCTTGTGCCCACCGTACCCTGAGTCGCCCTTGTAGAACGTCACCGCCACCTCGGCGTTACCGTACTCCGTCGCCACCGCGGCCGCCGTCGGGCAGTAGAAGTACACGCCGTTCCCGTACCCCGTCAGGTCGTACTGGGCCAGCACCTGCAGCCGGCCGCTCTTGTACCTCAGCAGGACCCCGGCGATTCGCTCCTTACCGAACCCGCCGCTGTTGTCCGAGAACACCACCAGGTAATAGCGACCGCCGCTGGTGTCATTGTACACATGGACCACGCACGGGGCCGTCTGCGTGTAGATCCGCCGGTACACGGGCCGGTCGCACTTGAAGACCCACTGACCGCCCTCATTCTCGATGACGGCCGCGTAGATGTCCGGCGTCGTGTCCGAGGCGCTCATGCTGCCCCAGAGCGGGCCGGCCCGGTACACGATCACGTTGTCCGCGACCCACGGCAGCTCGTTCGTGTCGTTGATCAGCGTGAGGCTGCCCTGGACCTCGATCACGCTCGGCTGACTCCGCTCCAGCTCGGACAGGTCACCTGGCAGCTGGATCACGAACGCGCGGACCTTGCAGCCCCGCCACTCGCCGAAGAAGCCCCAGCTCGAGATGTTCGGCGTCGCGCTCGAGTAGTCGGTCAGCGCCACGATCAGGTACTCGCTACCGCCGTCGCGGTACACCGAGGCCACCGGCCGCGCGTGACCGAAGTAGTGGACGTTGTCCTTCACGTAGTCCTTGCACACGCCCTTAGCGACCGTCAGCGGGGTCGACCACAGGGCGGTCACGTTGCCCGACGTGTCGATCTTCAGCACCTGCAGGACGACGTCGCCCGCGCCGGAGTCGGGCGACCAGGACTCGTACAGGAGCGCTACGTACTCGTTACCGGACGCGTCCCGGCCCAGGTGGACCAGGTACGGGTAGGCGCCGTTGCTCGCGGTGACGTTCACCGGGTTGCAGGTCACCTGGCCGTTCGCCACGGTCACCTTGTACACCTTCAGCGTCCCGTAATCCTGGGTCTGAAGCTTGTCCGACGGCACCTCGGCGACCGCCAGCAGGAACTCGCCCCGACCGTAGCTGGCCAGCGCCGGCCCGAACATCACGCAGTTCTCATCGGGGTTGACGGTGGCCTCCCCCACCACCTGACCACCGGTATCCACGGCCTTCAGCCCGATCCTGCCGACCGTGGTTCCGCCCTCGGACCACTCCTCCCAGGCGACGAGGACCACGTCACCGTCCGTGGCCACGGCCGGGCCGCGGATCTGGTAGTAGTACCCGTCGCGGGAGGCGACGGACTGGTCGGTCCACTTCTTCTCCTGCTCGTTCCACTGCATGGCCTGGTCCAGCGTCACCTGCCACTGAACCTGCAGCGCCTGGCCCGACCCGAGGCACAGCAGCACCGCGGCGAGGAGGGGTACCGCCGCCCTCCACCAGCTCAACTCCGGTTAACCCCACCACAAAACCAGTTTAGCACGCTAAAAATAGGCCGCGGGTCGCCGGGCGGCGTTGAGTTATCCTCAACGGAACTAGAGCAGCTCGAGGCGCGGGGACTTGGACCCACCCTTCACGACGATCTTGACCGGTCGGCCCTCGCGGGGCCGGTGAACCATCTCCAGCATCATCTCGCAGATCTCGCGCAGGTCGTACCGGCGGATGCCGGGGGCCAGGTCGGACTTGACGTACAGGTGCAGGTGACGCTCGGTAACCTGCACGACCTCGCCCGGAATGTGCACGAAGGCGTAGTTGAGCTCGACGTAGTCGCCCTGCTCGACGCGCTCGAGGAAGTAGCGGTAGAGCTCGTCGGGGGACATCTCGAGCTCCTTCAAGGGCGACCCCGGGGGGAGCGCCTGGAGGGGAGGAAAAAGCGTTCCCTACCCGCGTTCCTACTCGGGGACGTCGTTGAGCGCGGCGTCCACGTAGAGCTTGCCCTTCACGTCGGGACCGTTGGAGTAGTCACCCTTGAACAGGTGGAACTCCCCGGACACTCCATCGACCGGGTCACGCTCCGTGCCCTGGTACTTGAAGGTCGGGAGGATGTCCTCGACGCGACCCTGCACGACGATAGTACCCGCCTCCATCTCCGCGCCCGGACGGACGCCGCAACTGCCCCGGACGATGATCTGACCACCCTGCATGTGAATGCCGATCATGATGCCGGCGTCGCCCTCGATGACGATCTCGCCGTCTGACATCCACTCGCCGATCTCGTCGCCGGCGTCGCCCTTGACGACGATCCGGCCACCGCTCATACCGCGCCACTCGCCCCGGTAGGTCGCGCCGACGTAGTTGCCCGCATCACCCTTGACGATGATCTCGCCGCCCTTCATCTCGCGCCCGACCCAGTCGTCGGCGTCACCTTTGACCACGAGCCTGCCGCCCTCCATCTGGGCGCCGGCGTGGCGGCCGACGTCGCCCTCGACGATGATCTCTCCGCCGCTCATCTCGTGGCCGATGAGCTTCACGTGGTCGACGTCACCGTCGATGACGATGCGGGTCTCGTCGGCCGAGTCGCCGGGCCGGCCCTCTAGGTCGAAGAAGTCGCCCAGCTCGCGCTCTCGGTTGCCCTCGTACACGGTGAGTTCGAGGATCTCCTCGGGGTCCCTGCCGGCGAACTCGTCCGGCGTGATCACCTCCGCCTCCAGCGGTACGTCGGGCCGCTCCTTCGGCGTCAGGATGACCTCCCTCACGGGGTCGCTCCCCCGCTAGAAGCGGTCTCGGGCGTCGATCACGATCCGCTCCTCTCGCGGGAGGTACACGTCCTGCACCTGGTAGTTGCCCAGGTTCACGGAGTAGTAGCGCCGGAACTTGGTCTCCAGGTCCTTCTTCACCTCCTCCAGGATGTCCTCGGGCACCTTCACGTCCACCCAGTAGGTCCGACCGGTAACCTCGTTGACCACCACGCCGTCCTGCACGACGATCTCGCCGTCCTTCACGACCAGCCAAGCCTGCTCCAGGGCTCGCTCGACCTCAGCGTAGTCCCGGGACGGGTCCACCTCGTCCGGCTTGATGTCGTAGATCGCGATGTGCGCGTAGGCGCCCTCGCCCAGGTGCCCGATCCGATCGGACAGTCCCAGCATCTTGGCGGGCGCGGCCCGGGTGGTGATGGCCACCTCCGTCCAGGTGTACTCTCGGTCGATGGTGCCCAGAACCGCGCGCTGGCCGACCCAGTCGTGCACTCTCTCCAGCCACTCCTCCCGGTACGGCTCGCTCATCAGCCAGGCGATGACCCGCGGGTACCGGTGGAACGGGCCGGCGTTGGGGTGGTCCGTCGAGATGACCACCTGCCACGGGTTCTCGGTCAGCAGGGCGATCTCGAGGCCGATGGCCCACTGGACGGAGTGCACGGGGTTCTTCGGGCTGTAAATGAACGGGACGACGCCGGAGCCGGTCTCGACCTCGACGTCGCAGTTCGCCCACTTGAAGCCGGTCAGCTCGTGCAGCTCCCACTCCAGCGGGCCGTCCGCGGTCATGGTCGTGGTCTCGTCGAGGGTCACGGCGCCCAGGTCGATCGTGACCTCCTCGTGCTTGTTCAGGTACTTCGCGATGTCCTCCGCCCGGGACTCGAAGGTCGCCCAGGAGTCACCACCGTACGCGTGGAACTGCACGTGAGTGCTGTGCACGATCTGCTCCCGCTCGCCCAGCTGCGGGTCGGGATCGACGCCCGCGTCACGGACCGCGTCCCACGTGCCCAGGGTGATCTCGTAGTTGCCGGGCTCGCCCAGCAGGTTCGGGTGGATGTGGATGGAGTGCGGTAGGCCCAGCAGCTCGTTGATCTTGACGTAGTTCTGGTAGATCTCCGCCGGCGTCAGGCCGAAGTACGGGACCTCGTCGTCCAGGCTGTGGACGTTCTTACCCCAGCCCCACGCCTCCGTGCCGCCGGGGTTGACCATCTTGATCACGAAGCCCTTCGTCGCCCGCAGCAGCCAGGCCGCGAACGCGGCCGCCTTCTCCAGCTCTCCCTCCCGGATGTACTCGTACAGGATCCAGTTGTTACCCATCAGAGTGTAGGCGCTCTGGTCCAGGATGGGCGTGTCCCGGATCTCCTCGTGCGTGTGCCGCGTCATTAGGGGCGGGGTCGCGGCCTCCATCACGGTCGTGTAGCCCATCTGCGCGTACATGTAGCCCGTCAGCGTCGTGGACGGGACGGAGAAGCCGGAGCCGGACCGGGGACCGAGCTTCTTGAGCGCCACCTGCAGCCGGCGGCTGTCCTCCGGGCGGAAGATGCGGCCGACGTTCACCTTGGGCCCGGCCACGTGCGCGTGAATGTCGACCCCACCGGCCATGGTCAGGCGTCCTTCCGCGTCGATGACCTTCGCCTTCGACTCGTCCACCTCGGACGGGTCCACGATCTTGCCATCCTTCACGCCCAGGTCCATCACCTCGCCCTCAATACCGTTGAGCGGGTCGTACACGCACGCGTTCTTGATCAGGAGCTCTTTGGCCAAGGGCATCCCCCCGCGTCAGCACACGATCTTGCGGCGTGAGGGGGCAACGTTGGCCTCGCGACCGCACTCGGGGCACCGGGCGGTCATCCCGTCGGGTTCCGGCTCGGGGATCAGGGAGCGGCAGTACGGGCACGCCCAAATCCGGCGCGAGGTCTCTCGGCAGACGCCAACCTCGCCGAAGGAGGGGCGGAACAGGGGGTCGTCATCGTCCACCTTGTCTCGCTCCTTCACGACGTATCTCGCGATGCGCTCGGAGGCGCGGAGGAACAGCGACAGGGCGGACTCGTTGACGCAGGACGGGGACCCGCAGTACGGGCAGCGGGGCTCGGGATCGCGCCCCAACGGAGGACCCCCTGAGGGGAGGAGGGGGTGAGGGCCCCGGGCCGCGGGGGGCTTACCCCCGCTTAACCCCGCGGGGCTCCCCGGGTGCGGGGTTCGCCCCGCGGGGCGGCCCGGGGACCCCGAGTGCCGGGGTTTGGCGTTACATCTCCTCGACCTTCTCGATGACCATCTCGAGGAACTCGACGTCGTTGAGCAGGCCCTCGGGCGGGTCGACGACCTTGCGCATGCGGATGGGTACCGCATCCATGCGGTAGGCGGTGCCCTCCCACTCGATGCCGGCGATCGCCGTGGGCACGTACACGTCCGCGAGCTCGGCCGTCGGCGTCCAGTGCGGGTCCACGCACACCAGCGGGATCTCGGCCATCCGCTCCACCGCCTTCTGCGGGAAGTGCGCGCCCGGGTCGCTGGCGACCACCATCATCGCGTCCGCCTCGCCGCGGGTCAGCAGGTCCACGGTGCTGGTCTCGCCCGGGTTGTACCGCGGGTACCCGCGGGTGAAGTCCACGGCGTACGGGTAGCCCGTGGTCCACGCGAGCACCTCGTTGAACCCTGTCACGTTGTAGTGCCCGCGCATCATGATTAGGACCCACTTGGTGTGCTCGTTTAGGTCCCGGACCAGGCAGATCGCGTTGTCGATGTTCCGGTGCCTACCGCGGGACATCGTCAGGCCCATGGCCCAGAACAGCGTGCCGAAGCTCGCCTCCTTGAGCAGGTCCGCGACCTCGTAGATCTTCTCTACCGGGACGCCGGCGACCTCCTCCCGCTCGATCTCGACCCCGTGCACCGCCGCGCGGAGCGCGCTGATCAGCTCGTAGTCCTCGTGCGGCCGCACCTGGATGTACACGTCCGCTAGCCGGGCGGTCGCGGTCTTCCGCGGGTCCACGACGATGATCGTGCGGTCCTGGCGACCCTTCGGCCGGAAGTACCCGCGCGCGAACGTGGTGTACCGGCTCATGTGCCGCGGGTGAGCGTGCATCGGGTTGCTGCCCCAGTAGATGATCGTGTCCGCCCTGTTCTTCACCTCGCCCAGCGTGCAGCTGGGCACGCCCACGTCCTGGAGCGCCAGCACCGACGGGCCGTGTCACACCGAGGCGGTGTTGTCGATGACGCCACCGACGAGCTCCGCTAGCTCGATACCCTTCTCGTGCGCCTCAACCAGCGTGGCGGACCAGCCGTACAGGATCGGCAGCTTGGCCTCGACGAGGATCCGAGCGGTCTCCTCGGCGGCGTCCTCGTAGTCGACCTTCTTCCACTCACCGTTCTCCCGGATCATCGGCTCCGTCGGCCGGTCCTCCTCCTGCGCGCTGAGGAACTTCGCCGCACCGATCCTGCACGCGTGCCGCACCTCGACGATCTTACCGTCCTCCACGACCACCTCTAGGTCGTCGCACAGCGTCCCTCAGAACGGGCACACCACGTCCTTGACTACCTCCCTGTCCCCCACTCGTTCTCACCCCCTTCCCGCTGTAGAGGGCGAGCTCGAGCGCCAGAGGGTGAGCGTGAGGGCTACTCTTCCTTCAGGTACTCCTTGCGCATCAGCTCGGACATGTCCTCGACAGGCTCCTCATCCGTGGGTTCCACCTCGACCTTGACGCCCTTGAACCCCGGCATTCCGGTGCTGGCGGTGTCCGGGTCCACCACCCGGTTCGCCCACGGGCCCATCGGGATGAACACGACCCCGCGGGGCGGGACGTCGGTCTCGGCCGCGCGAGCCCTCACGACGACCTCTCCGTGCTCGGACCTGACCCTGACGGGGTCGCCATCCCGGATGCCGAGCTCCTCCATGTCGGCCGGGTTGAAGTAGCAGACCGCGACGGCCTCGGGGTAAATCTCCTCGTCCTTGCCCGTCTCGATAGCCTCCCCCTGCCAGATGGTTCGGCCGGTGATGAGAGTGAACTCGGCCAACCCGGGCACCCCCGTCAGGGCCGGACCTCGATGGCGTCGACGGGACAGGCGAGCTCGCAGGTGAGGCAGGCCTCGCACAGGTCCTCGTTTACGACCTTCACCACCCCGTTCACCACCTTGATGACGACGTCGTCCTCCTCCGGCCCCTTCCCTCCCCACGCGTTCGGCGAGTTCCTGGCGTTGACGGGGCAGGCGACGACGCAGTTACCGCACCCGTGGCATCGGTCCTCGTGGACCTTGATCTCGACCAATCCCGCCGCTCCCTACGGAGCCCCGCGGGATGCTCGATAAAAAGGCGAGGGCGGCCGGGGGCCGTTGATGCGCAGTGGACACTCAGTCGCCGCCTGAGCGTCGCTCCACCCACTCGAAGGGGTTCACGCGGCGCCTCAGCGGCAGAATCAGCGCGCGCTCCTCCTCGCCCGGCGGGAGCACGGCCAGGGCGTCGGTCTCACGGAAGAGGGCGTAATGGCTGGAGCGGTCCCTCGGGAGCCCGCGTGCCCGACCATCCTCCAGCTTGACCCGGGCGATCACGCCCAGGGCCCTCTTACCCCTGACCTCCTCGCACGGCAGCTCAAGGCCGAGAACCTCCGGATCCGCGCCCGCCAGGGCGAGCAGGCACGGGGTCACCCACACGCGGAAGGTCGTGTAGGCCGACGTGGGCCAGCCCGGAAGGGTGAACGCCACGGCGTCCTCGCGGAGCGCCACGCCGAACGGACGGCCGGGCCGGGCCCGGATCCCGTGAATGAAGTCCTCGAACACGTCCTCGAGGATCTCCTTGACGTAGTCCCGCTCGCCCACGGAGGACCCGCCGGTGACGATCAGCACGTCGGACTCGGCCGCGGCGTCGACGATCGCGCGCTCGATCTCCCCCGGGTCGTCCTCCACGAGCCTCCGGTCCAGGAGCTTGGTGAAGCCCAGCCTGGCCAGCTCCGCCTCGAGTACGGGCCCGATCGACTCAACCACCTGGGTCTCAGACTCGAGCTCCGAGGGCCGCTCCACGAGCTCGCTCCCGGTGATGATCACCGAGACGCGCAGCGGGCGACGGACCCGGACCTCCTCAACCCCGTGCTCCAGCATGACGCCCACGTCCACGGGCTCCACCACGTGGCCGGCCGGGTACAGGATCTCACCCTCCTCGACGTAGCAGCCCCGCCGATCCAGGTTGTCGCCCGGTTCCACCCCCTCCTTGATGACGATCTCGTCCCCGTCACGCTCCACGAACTCCACCGGCACGACCGCGTCGGCGCCCTCGGGAACGCGGGCGCCGGTGTCCACGTACGCCGCCTCCCCGGGCCCGACCTTGACCCCGCTCTCCTCGCCGATCCGGGACTCCCCCACCACCTTCAGCCGGGCCCCGGGCTCCGCGTCCTCGGCCCGGACGGCGTACCCGTCCATGGCGGACCGAGTGAACGGCGGGGAGGGACGCTCGGCCCGGACGTCCTCTGCCAGGACGCGCCCGGCGACCTCGGGCCCCACTTCCAGCTCCTCGACTTCCGGCGGCTCGACGCGCTCGCGGAGGAACTCGAGGAACTTCGCCGGGTGGGTGAGGTCGTCGGTGTAGACGAACCCGCGGTACTTACGCCCCTTCCCCAAGGCCTGCGCCCCGCTTGAGCCGTTCGATCGCCTCGTCAACGGTGTCGACGTCGACCGCCCTGCCGCCCAGCAACACCGTATAAGAGTCACCGACGCACTCCGCCTCCCACGGGTCGTGCGTCACGTAGAGCGTGGGCACGCCCGCCCGGTCAAGGACCTCTCGAAACCGCCTCACCAGGTCCCGCTTCGCGGCGGGATCGACGTCGCTGAGCGGCTCGTCCAGAAGCAGCACCCGGGGGTCGGAGAAGAGCGCTCGGGCCAGCGCCACGCGGCTCTGATAGCCACCGCTGAGCTCGTCCGGGCGCCGGTCGAGGTGTTCCTCGAGTCCCAGCAGCTTGACGAGCTCGTCCAGTCGATCCGGGTCCCCCCGACCGTTCCTTAAAGAGTAGGTGATGTTACCCCGCACCGTGAGGTGCGGGAACAGTGTCGGGCGCTGCGGGACGTAGCCGACCCGACGGTCCTCGGGTGGCCGGTCGGTGACGTCCTCCCCGTCGATGACGATCCGGCCCCGGTCGGGCCGCAGTATCCCGGCCACGACCCTCAGCAGCGTGGACTTGCCGCTGCCGTTAGGACCGAAGATCACGCGCACCTCGCCCGGTTCAACGCTCAGGCTCACGCCGCGCAGGACGGGTCTGTCGCCGTAGGAGAAGTGCACGTTCTCAACCTTGAGCACGTCGGAGTCCCCCGGCCCCGGTCAGCGAGCGTGTCAGCGCCACCATGACCAGCGAGAGTACCATGCAGAAGACGCTGGCCGCGACGGCCGCCTCCAGGTCGCCCGCCTCGACCCGGGTGAACACGTAGGAGGCCAGCACCTGGGTCCTTCCGGGCAGGTTTCCACCGAACATGATCACGGCGGCGAACTCGCTGAGCGACCGTGAGAACCCGAGGAGGAACCCGCCCAGTAAGGCCTCCCGGAGCGCCGGGATGACGACCCTGGCGTAGGCCTGCGCCGGGGAGTCCCCCAGGGTCCTGGCGACCTCTACGAGATCTCTCCCCACCTCCTCAAGGCCCGCCTGCACCGCTCGGGCGGCCAGCGGGTACGACACGAAGAGCATCGCGAGCGTGACGGCGACGAGCGTGAACGCGAGTCCGTTCTCGCCCAGCCACCAGAAGTACCGTCGACCGAACGCGAGCAGCAGCGCGAGTCCCGCAACGGTGTGCGGCAGCGCGATGGGCAAGTCGTTGAGGAAGTCGGCGACCCGGTAAATCACCGAGTCCCGCTTAAACAGGTGGTAGTAACCGAAGCCCACCGCGATCACCACGCCCATTACCGCGGCCGCGACGGCGCACAGGATGGTGTTGAACGTGGCGGACCAAAAGTACGGGTCACCGAGCGCCTGCGCGAGCCCCTGCGGGGTCAAGTTCAGCGCCAGGACCACCAGCGGGAACACGATGAACAGGAAGAACAAGGGTGGGAACAGGGCGCCGAGGAGCTCGTACCTGCCGATCAAGCCGGTTCCCACCCGTACTTTTCGAACTCGTCGATGTGCTGCAGGCAGTAGCTCAGGAAGTCCTCGGCCAGCCGCTCGTTGCCTCCCCTGATCACCGCCGCTCCCCAGACGATCGGGCCCGTCAGCGAGTGCGGGAGCGTCTGCACGATCGGCAGCCCGAATCCGACGGCCACGCTCCGATAGACGAATCCGGCGTCCACCTGGTCCTTCTTCACCATCGTGGCCACCTGATTGACGGTACCCGGCCGAGCCTTCAGGTTCCCGTTCTTGACGATCGTGTCCCAGATCCCGAGCCGCTGCAGCGCGCGCTGAGCGTACTCGCCGACTGGCGCCTTCGGGTCGGCGACGGCGACCGTCACGCCCGGCCTTGTGAGGTCCCTGACGTCCTCGATGCGCTTCCGTCGGCCCGTCTCGGAGACGACCAGCACAAGGTAATCCCTCAGGAACTTCCTCGTCCTCGCGGCCTTGCCGGCCTTCCGCAGCTTGACGATGTACCTCCAGTCCGCGGAGAAGAACAGGTCGCACCTCTGCCCCTGCATTATCTGTGCCGTGAGACCGCCGGACGGGCCGAAGTTGAGCGCGACCTTGACTCCCCTCTCCTTCTCGTACCGCCTGGCCAGCTCGGTCAGCGGCTTCTTCAGGCTCGCGGCCGCGAAAACGGTCAGCTGCTGGGATGAGGTGTAATAGTGCCCGACCGCCGCGCCGACGATCAGGGCCGCTATGAGGCCCACGGCGAGGCCGGCCCGGGCGTCCAACCCCGGATCCCCTGAACACCATGATCGTGCGATTCGTATCGCCGTACCGCTCGCCCCCTGCGACCCGATTAAAAGCCCGGGAATCCCGCCGAGGGTGTTGAAGTGAACTCCACGGGGGCCGGGCCATGAAGCCGAAGGTGGTGGACCTGTTCTGCGGGGCCGGCGGGTTCTCGCTGGGCTTCCGCGAGGCCGGCTTCAAGATCCTGGGCGGCGTGGACAACCACCCGGCTCCCGCGGCCACGTACCGGAACAACTTCGGGGTGAAGGTGCTGGAGGAGGACATCAAGCGGGTGGACGCGGAGGACATCCTGAGCGAGCTGGGAGACCCGGACGTGGTGATCGGGGGGCCGCCGTGCGAGCCGTTCACGGCCGCCAACGCGGAGCGCAGGCCCAACCCGCTGGACCGGCTCTACGACGACCCCACGGGCCGCCTGGTCCTGCACTTCATCCGGCTGGTGGGGGACCTGCAGCCCGAGGTGTTCGTGATGGAGAACGTGCCGGCGATTCTCGAGGGGCCGCTGGAGAAGGCGCTGCGGAAGGAGTTCAGGCGGGTCGGGTACGACGAGGTGTACTTCAACGTCCTTCAGGCCGTCGACTACGGGGTCCCATCCTACCGACGGCGCGTCTTCATCTCCAACGTGAAGATCGAGCCGGAGCCCACGGTGGACCGGCCCAAGACCGTCTGGGACGCGATCGGTGACCTCCCGGAGCCCGACGGTTCGGACATCCCGAACCACGAGCGCCGGCCGCTCTCACGTCGGAAGCTGCGTAGGATCAGGAGGCTGCGGTGGGGTCAGGCGCTGAACGTCATCAAGGGGGCGAAGGGTGAGTTCAAGAACTGGCTGCGGTTGCACCCGTGGAAGCCCGCGCCCACCGTGATGGGCGGCTCGAGGTTCATCCACCCGTTCGAGGACCGACTGCTGACCGTGCGCGAGCAGGCCCGGCTGATGAGCTACCCGGACGATCACGTGTTCGAGGGTGGGTACGAGGCCCAGTACGACCAGGTGGGCGAGTCCGTCCCACCCGCGCTGTCGAGGGTCATCGCGGAGGAGGTGAAGGAGCGACTCTAGTCGGCCTCCTCCCAGCCCGCCCGCACGGCCTGGAAGGCGAGCGTCCCCAGCCTTCCCTCCTCTTTCACCAGCGCCTCCCTCAACACGTCGAGCGGGCACAGGTTCTCCACCCGGCACAGGGCCCCCAGCAGTATGAGCCCGTGCATGGCCGGAACCCTGCGTTCCCTGACGATGCGGCGGCAGTCCAGCCCGATCCACCCGTCCGGGGGCTTAAAGCCCGCGAAGGAGGGGTGGGAGGCGTCGTAAACCGCGCGGGGAGCGTTGACGGCGGCCCCGTAACGGCTGACGGTCAGCGCGGCGTCCACCTGGGAGCACCGGTCCGTGGTGGCGACGACCACGTCCGCGTCACCCCACCGGTACGCCGTTAACCACTTGCGACCAACCCCACCGGTCGATTGGGGCATCATTAGAGTCTCAACCCGCTTGCCTGAGAGCTCCAGGGCCCGGGTTAGGACGCGGGCCAGCCGGGTGAACCCGTCCCCGCGACCGCCGACCACGGCGATCACCTTGGTCACAGCGCTCACCCCCGGAGTCTGCCCAGCGCGGCGGTGACGGTCCGTCCGAAGCGCCGCTTCCTCTCGACCAGCTCGTAGCCGCGGGCCAGCAGCACGCCCTCGCAGACGGACCCGGGAAGTCCCAGGAGATCCTCCGCCCTCGAGCGGCTGGGGGTGGCGGACAGCTCCCGATCGCGGACGAAGACCGGCTTGAGACCCCGCTCGCGGGCCAGCCTCACGAGCTCTCGACCCGAAGGCTGCTCGGCCTTCCGCCGCAGCGTGATCACCTCACGGAGCCTCCCGCCCGACCGGTCCAGCCCCCACTCGATGGCCGCCTCTAGGTCGCCCGGGTCGACCCGCCTCCTCATCCCGAGCCCGAGGGCGTAAGTGTCAGGCATTTAGCGCCCACCTCCGCACTCCCGTGCAGGTGATCCCGATGAGGAGATGCACCTCCGCTGACGGCCCGTATGACGAGGAGGACGTGCCGAGGGTGGTTGAGGATCTCGAGGTGTCAGGCCGCGTCCTGGTGCAGGCCCCCGACGGTCTGAAGGGGATCGCCCGGGAGGTCGCCGACATCCTCGAGGGAAAAGGGTGCGAGGTCGTCCTGGACGCGGGTCGGGTGTTCGGAGCCTGCGACGTCACGCCGGGCATGGCCGCCGGGGCGGATTACCTCCTCCACCTAGGTCACTACCCGATCCCAGAGGTGGAGGAGGAGCTCCGCAGGCTCGGCGTTCGGCCTATCTTCTTACCCACCCGTGGGAGGAAGGCGGTCGAGGAGTGGATGGTCGAGGAGGCGGCGGAGATCCTGAGGTCTGCCGGGGTGGAGGAGGTCGACCTCTGCGCCACGGCACAGCACGTGCACGAGCTGGACCGGGTGGCGAGGCTGCTCGAGCGGGAAGGGATCCGCGCCCACGTCGGTCGCGGGGACCCGGGGCGTGTCCCGGAGCCCGGGCTGGTCCTGGGCTGCAACTTCTCCTGCCTGGAGAACCGGCCCGTGGTGATCGTGTGCAGCGGCCGGTTCCACCCGCTGGGAGCGAGGCTGAGAACGGGTCAGCCCGTGGTGCAGATCGATCCGACTCGGGGCGTCATCGACCCCGAGTCGCTGGAGGAGTCCGTGAGACGCGTCCTCGCCGTCCGGCTCTCCAAGATCCGGGAGTTCGACCCTGAGGAGGACGTCGAGGTGGTGGGAAGCACCTGCATCGGTCAGCGCCGGGAGGACGTTCTCAAGGCGCTGGGCGGGGCCCGGTGGGAGGTTCGATACCTTACCGAGGACGTCCTGCGGTCGCTCCGGTGCGATCAGTGCATCTACTGTGGGTGTCCGAGGGTCCCCGTCGACGAGGCGGCCCGGTTCAAGCGGTGGGTGGTGCTCAACCCGGCGGAGGTGGCGGCGGCGCTTCAGGGGGCTCAGGGGTACCGGCTGGACGAGATCCCGGCGGACAGGGGGGTGCTTCGGGCCCTGCGGGGGCTGCGTAATGGATCCGCTGCTGACGACGTACCTGGCGGTGGCTCTTGATCTCTTGGTCGGGGATCCGCCCGACCCCTTTCACCCCGTCGCCTGGGCCGGTCGTGTGATGGAGATCGTCGCCGGGCGGCTGTTGCGAGGTGAGTCCAGGCTCGGCCTGGTCCTCGGCGGTGGGGTGACGCTGGCGGCCGGGATCGCGGTGCTGACGGGCGTCTGCGCGCTGCTGCACCTGATCCCGGCGGTCGGGGACGCGCTGGTGCTCTGGGTCTGTCTCTCAGCGAGGGGCCTCGTGGAGCACGTTGTTCAGGTCGGCGAGCGGCTCCGTCGAGGGGATCTCGAGGGGGCGCGGGAGCGAGTCCGGCTCCTGGTGAGCCGGGACGTTAGCCGGCTGGATGAGGGTAGGGTGGCGTCGGCCGCGGTGGAGAGCTGCTATGAGAACCTCCTGGACTCGCTGGTCGGACCGCTCTGGTGGTTCCACGTGGCCGGGTGGTGGGCGGTTCCGGTCTACCGAGCCGTTAACATCGCGGACGCGATGTTCGGCTATCGGGAGGGCAAGCTTGAGGCGTTCGGTAAGGTGCCGGCGAGGATGGACGACGCGATGAACCTGGCCGCGCTGCCGTGCTGTGCCCTGGTGCTGACGGTGGCGCTGCCCTGGTGGGTGGCGTCCGCGTCGATCTCCGGGGTGCGGGCGGCGGTGAGGGAGGTGGAGAGCCCGTGCTCCTGGCTGCCGATGTACGTGGGCGCGTGCGCGCTGCGGGTGAGGTTGGAGAAGCCGGGCGAGTACGTGCTCCGGGGAGGGAGCTCGTTACCGGGGTGGGAGGAGGTCATGGACGCGGCGGGCGCGGTGTGGGTGGTCGCGATCCTGGCGCCGGTGATCACTCACCTGGCCTCGAGCCTGGTCTCAGCCGGTCTTCAAGCCTTTTGAGGACCTGAACCACGATGCGCCCGCGCTCCGTGAGCCGGTAGAACGTCTTCCCGCCCTCGGACCGCTTCTCGAGGAGGCCGGCCTCGAGGAGCTGGTTCAGGTGGTACACCGTGGAAGGCTCGCTCTCCCCCAGCGCCTCGGCGATCTTACACAGGCACTCCTCACCGTGCTCGAGCAGCCTCAGAGCCGTGAGTCGGCGCTCGTCCGACACGGCCTTCAGCAGCTCTGCGAGCTCTTCGGCTCGCTCCCACGGCGCCTCCACCTCCGGGTCAACGTCCCGCTCCTCCGGCTCCACCACGGTCTCGAGCTCCCCGTTCCGGTAGGAGAGGAGCCCAATTCCCATCTCCTCCGCGGCCAACCTCACCTCGTCCACCTCTCGGGAGGGGACGGCCAGCGAGACCCTCGGGACCCGGCCCAGGAGGAGCGCCGCTCTCCCGAGCTTCCGCTCCAACGTTTCCGGGACGGCGGCCAGGTAGGCGTGCTTCTCCGCGCGGTCGTAGAGGTCCACCGGAACCCCGCTCACGACTGGGAACTCGAGCGGGTCCTCGGCTCGATCCCGCAGCGCCTGGATGATGTCGACCTCCCTGACCCTCATGACTCCTCCTCCGCGCTCTTCTCCCGATCCCACTCCCCTTCAACCAGCACCGCGTCCTCAATGGCAATGATGCGGGAGTACGGGATCCTGATCAGCTTCTCCCTGCCTCCGAGCCACTTGACCCTGCGCAACACGCCGGGGCGCTTGGAGTGGCCCACCAGGATCGCGCTGACCTGGCCCGACTCCTCGTCGATCTCCACGTCCACGACGTCCCCAATGTTCCGGGCGGAGGAGTCGATCACGGGCTTGCCGATGAGGTCGCGGAGCACGCGCAATCCGGGCTACCCCCACACGCAGTAGAGCACGGCCGATTCCGTTCCGAGATGGAAGGCCCTGTGGAGGTAAGGGTTCCTGAGCGTTCCGAGGAGGGCCTCGTGCACCAGGTCGAGCGAGAAGTGGAGTAGGGCGGCCGTCAAAGCCATGGTGACGGGAAGGACCAGCGACAGGATGATCGCGTGGAAGATCAGCTCGAGGGACTCGTGAACGAACCAGACGAACAGTGGCGAATGGCGGACCCGGAGGTAAGCGCCGAGGAGTAGGTAGTGGTTCCGGAGCGGGCCCCAGACGAGCCGGGTGTGCAGCTCGTCGCTGAACGACAACAGGAGGGCCGCGCCCAGCCAGTCCGGGATCGTGACCGCCAACGGTTCACCTCCTCCGCCGCAGGCTCTCCTGAAGTGCGATCGTTTCTATGAGGGTTGCCAAATCCCGGCCCGGGACGACGTCCAGGTGGAAGACCTTGCCTCCCCGCTCCTTCACCCACTCGATTACTTTCCGCTCCTCCTCCGGCGTCGAGGACACGGCGTCGTCCGGCTTCATCGACGGATCGTGGTGCGGGTGATGCGGCCCGGGAATCATCTTGATCACGACGCCGATCCCCTTTCGGCTGCGCAGCGCCCGGACACCGTACAGCTCCGCCACGTCCACGTCGATCTTGTCCTGAATCGGCCGGAGCTTGACCTCACCGCCGCACTCGCACCCTTTCTTCATCCGGACCGCGGAGAAGGAGTAAACCCGCCCGCACTCCGGGCAGTACAGCTCCGCCAGCGCCAGACGGATCTCGACCTTGCCTGCCAGGTTCTTGGGCGGCCTCCCGATCGGGTACTCATGGTGCTCGTCGTACTCCACGATCACCGCGTCGTCGGAGACCAGCCGGTGGCCGCGCCGTATCAGCTCGAGGGACGTTTCGCTCTTCCCGACGCCCCGAGGCCCCACCAGTAAGACGCCCACCCCGAAGACGTCGACCAGGGTGCCGTGCACGACGACCCGCTCCACGTTACCCCCTCCGCTGAGCGATGAACCTGCACGCGTCGTGTCCTTCGGCCACGCACTCGACCTCCCTCACCTCCCACCGGTCTCCGGTCGCCGCCCTTAGCACACCCGCCATGAAGCCGGCCTGGAAGTAGCAGAGCTTCTCGTCCACGGAGTAGCCGGCCGCGGTGGCGGACTCTTTCATTACGATCTCGACACTGTCATCGTCCTTAGCCTCAGCCTTCTCGATTACTCCTAACTTGGTATCCATGAACTTCTCCTTGATGTACTCGAGCGCTTCTTCCAGCCCTTCCACACCCTCACCTTCAGCCTTGTAGACGCCGATATCGAAGCCGGCCCGATAAAACGTTGATCCGGCGCCACGGCCCAGCGTTAGCACCATTGATGCGAGCATGTACCGAACGGCGGACAGTTTGATCTCGTCTCCCAGCGTGGCTCGGGCCTCATCAAGGTTCTTCAGCGACTCCTCCACTCTACCGAAAATTTCCTCCCTAACCAGCCTCATCGATCTGCCCCCCATAGCACCCGCTCCAGCAGCTTTAACCCTATTGGCCCGCTCTTTTCAGGATGAAACTGGACCCCGTACACCAGCTTGCCAACGTCCCCGATCATGCTGGGAAACTCCTCCCCGTACTCGGTCACCGCGAGAACCACCCGGTCGTCCTCCGGGGCGACCCGGTAGGAGTGGGCGAAGTAGAACATGGAACCGTCGAACTCTGAGAACTCCTCCGCGCGGAACCTGACCTCGTTCCACCCCATGTGAGGCCGCTTGACGCCCTCCGGCAGCTCCACGCACGTGCCCCGGAAGACACCTAGCCCCTCGACGGACGGGTCCTCCTCGCTGGACTCCATGAGCAGCTGCATCCCGAGGCAGATGCCCAGCACGGGGATGGAGCCGACCACGTCCAGGAGCTCGTCCTTGAGGCCGGTCTCTTCCAGCTCCCTGGCGGCCGCGCCGAAGTGCCCGACCCCGGGCAGGATCACGGCGTCAACTTCCCTTATATCCCGGGGATCCCGGGTCAGCTCGGGGTCGCCCCCCACCTCCTGGACGGCCCGGCAGACGCTGTTGAGGTTCCCAACCCCGTACTCCACGACCGCCACCCTCAACGTCGACCCCCCGGGGGGGCTCGGGAATGGAGTACAAGGGCGAGGCTCGGAGGTTCCTGGAGGAGCACGGCGTGGAGGTGGGGGACAGGGTCAGGATAGTGCGTGACGACGGGGTGGAAATCGAGGGTATCATCATGCCGAGATCCGAGCTGGGCGACGACCGCCACCTGGTCATCAAGATGGACAACGGGTACAACGTGGGCGTGCGAGTGGACCGCATCGAGCGGCTGGAGCCGGTCGGGGAGCGGCGAGAGCCGGAGTTCCGCCCGCTGGAGGGGGAGATTCCGGAGGACCCGTCCCTGCCCAACGTGGCCGTGATGTCGACGGGCGGTACGATCGCGTGCCGCGTGGACTACGAGACGGGAGCCGTGAAGCCGGCGTTCACGGCGGAGGAGCTGGTGAGCGCGGTGCCGGAGCTGCCGGACGTGGTTAACATCGCGGACGTGCGGGCCGTCATGGACCTGCTGAGCGAGAACATGGAGCCGAAGCACTGGGTCAAGATCGCGGAGGAGGTGGCGGACGCGCTCTCGGACCCGGACGTGGACGGGGTCGTGGTCGCGCACGGTACGGACACGATGGCGTTCACCGCGGCGGCGCTGTCGTTCCTCCTGGACGGGCTGCCCGGGCCGGTGGTTCTGGTGGGGGCGCAGCGGAGCTCGGACCGGCCCTCCTCGGACGCGGCGTCGAACCTGATCGCCGCGTGCAAGTTCGCGGGCGAGGGCAAGGTGGGCGAGGTCACCGTCTGCATGCACGGGTGGACGGCGGACGAGGTCTGTCTGGTGCACCGCGGCGTCCGGGTGCGCAAGATGCACACCTCGCGCCGGGACGCGTTCCGCTCGATCGAGTCGCTGCCGATCGCTAAGGTGGACGTGCGGGACCTCCGCAACCCGAGCGTCGAGTACCTGCGTGAGGATTACCGGGAGCCGGAGGACGGTGAACCGGAGCTGTCGGGAGGGTTCGAGGAGCGGGTCGCGCTGGTGAAGTTCGCCCCGGGCATGGATCCCGAGGTCCTGGACTTCTACGTGGACAAGGGATACCGAGGGATCGTGCTGGAGGGTACGGGGCTGGGTCACGTGTCGGAGCGGTGGCTGGACTCCATCGAGCGGGCGGTGGACGAGGGCGTAGCGGTGGTGATGACCTCGCAGTGCCTGTACGGCCGCGTCAACATGAACGTGTACCGGACGGGGCGGCTGCTCCGGGCGGCGGGCGTGATTCCGGGTGAGGACATGCTGCCGGAGGTGGCCTACGTTAAGCTGATGTACGTGCTCAACGAGACGGACGACCTGGAGGAAGTGGAGCGGATGATGCGGACCAACCTGGTTGGGGAGATTGAGCGGGGGCGGACGATCGGCGGGTTCGAGCCGGCGGACGGGCCGCACCACCGGCTTTAGAACACCTCGATCTCACCGCGCACGAACTCCTCGGTGAGCTCGGTGATGCCCTCGAGCATCTCGTCCGCGATCTTCTCCGCTCGATCCACGTCCTCGCGCCCTACGTCGCCGACCAGCTGGATGTCTACGGCCTTCGGGTCGTTGATCGGGTGCCCGATCTGGCTCAGCAGGCGCACGTACACCTCGTCCGCGGAGGTCTCCTCGTAGATCCGCTTGGCCATCCGGCGCGCCAGCACGTTGTACAGCTTCCCGACATGGTTGACCGGGTTCTTCCCGGCCGCCGCCTCCATGCTCATGGGCCGGCACGGGGTGATCAGCCCGTTCACCCGGTTGCCCCGGCCCACGGACCCGTCGTCTCCCTGCTCGGCGGACGTGCCGGTGACCGTCAGGTACACCGACTCCCGCTCGTAGTCGTCCGCCGTGTTGATGTGCACCGCGACGTCCGCGTCCGGGGCGATCTCGGCGACGAGGTCCTTCACCCTGTCCTGCAGCTCCTCAACCACGGAGATGTAGTGGTCGAGGTCGTCGATCAGCCGCGAAATCATCGCCGCGGCGATGGTGAGCTCGATCCTGTCCCCCTCGCGGAGGCCCATCACCTTCACGTCCTCGCCGACCTCGGGCAGGTCCTTCTTGAGCCGGTCCGAGTTGATGAACCGCTCCGTCTCGTAGACCAGCTTCTCCGTCGTCGTGAGCGGGGCAAAGCCCACGCCGAACGAGGTGTCGTTCGCCAGGGGGACCTCCTCACCGCGCTCGAACACGTCCCTTAGGTCCGCTGACCCGTGCCCGATCTTGGGCTCCAGGACGACGTGTCGGTCCACGTCGAGGTACCTCAGCGTCTCGTCCAGGTACTCGCGGGCGGCCTCCAGGGCGATCGTCCCGACCGGGACCTCCTCGTCACCCACGTAAGCGGTCGCCCGGCCGGTGATCAGGATGTAAATGGGCCGGATGACCTCGCCGCCGCCGAACTCGGGCTTGGCCTCGCCCGCGACCAGCTGCACCTCGTCCGTGTTGTGATGGAGGATCCGGTCGAACCGCTTCAGGTACTCCCGGCAGAGCGCCCGAGACACGCTCTCCGCGATTCCGTCAGCGAGGCTGTCTGGATGACCCACGCCCTTGCGCTCGACTATCTCCACGTCCCCGCCCGTGAACGGACTCTCCCGCAGCGTGCTCACCACGATGTTCTTCGTCATCCGCACTCGGCCCCCGCGGCGCTCCCCGTGCCGGCACCTCCAGAACCTCCTTTCCTCGGTAGTAGAGGCGCACCCGGCCCGATTCTGATAATACTATTACGGGACACGCCAGCTCCCGGGACACGTGCAGGGCCGTGGTGTGCCGCGCGCCGAGTCCGGGACGCACGCTGTCGGAGTTAACGTCGAAAATGGCACCGACGGCCTCGACGCTGCCGTCCGAGTTGATCACGATCGCACCGTCCAGCCGGGAGAGGGCCTTGAGCACGCGACCCCCCTCCTCCGTCATCACGTTCACGCCTTCCACACGGATGGGTAGCGTCGTTCGGTACATCCCCTCCGCCTCATCCGAGACCACGCAGAGCGTACCGACCCGCTCCCCCTCAACACCCTCGAGCGCAAGCTCGGAGAGGAGCGAGAGCAGCCGGCTAACGACGTTGTACGATTCCAGCCCGGCGAGGCGCTCCTCCTCGGGCCGGACGGGCCGGTAGGTCACGGTTCCGGCCTCCTTTGAGGCCAGCAGAATGAAGTCCCCCGCCTTCACCCCCGTCTTGGCGCAGGCCTCGACGGGGCCGACGGAGTCCAGGAGATCGGCCGGAACCTTGACCGTCGGAACGTCCACGTCCGCGTCGAAATCCGCGACCACCGCCTTAACCTCGAGGCAGGAGACCATCCGCCTGACCGCTCCCTCGATCGACGACACCGGAATCGACCCCCTACGGGGTGTTTGGTCGGGTTGCGGGCCGCCGTGATCAACGAGAGCAAGGGCGTGGTCCTGGCCCACCGGGCCGAAGTCGCGGACACCTTCCTCCGCCGGCTCCGCGGGCTGATGTTCAAGAAGCGCCTCGAGTACGGAGAGGGTCTGGTCCTCCGCCCGCCGAGGCGCGGACGGCGAACCTGCGCGATCCACACGTTCTTCATGAGGTTCCCAATCGACGTCCTCTTCCTGGACGACGGCGAGGTGGTCGACGCGGTCGAAGAACTCCGCCCATGGCGCGTGTACGTGCCGCGGGAAGAGGCGGAGGAGGTTGTAGAGCTGCCCGCGGGGACGGTTTCACGGAGCGGAACGGAAGTCGGAGACGAGGTTCGCGTCGTCTCCGGGGACCTGGAGGCGGAGCTGGCGGTTAAAATTTTGAGCCGCAAGCAGGTCACGAGGAGGCTGGCTGAGGTCGTCATGAAGGCCATTGCTAAGTCCGGTCTCAGCGGTGAGGTGTATTACAACAAAGAGACCGGGTGCATCCACGTCTCGGGCGAGGACAAGTACATCGTCGTGGACACCATCAAGGACGTGTTCGGCGACGCCATCGAGGTCATTGAGGGCCGGTCCAAGATGCTCTCGGACGACCACTCCCTGGTCGTGGTCGTTAAGGACGCGGAGAAGGTCGCCGAGATCGTGCGCGAGTGGGCCCCTGAGGAGGAGGCGGGCCTAGTCTACCGCCAGGAACCGAAAGCCGTTCGATGGGGTAAGGGCCGTGGAGAAGCGCCTGATGAAGGAGGTGGAGAGGCTAAGGAGGGAGGCGGGTGCGAAGAGCCGGACCGAACCGAAGGTGGTTGACGTCCGGTGGGAAGACGGCACGCTGGTCATCATCGGCGGCGACCGCTCGGACATGTCCTTCTTCATCGGCCCGGGAGGCTACGTCGCCGGTCGCCTGAAGGAGGAACTGGACCTGGACCGCGTGGTGGTTCAAGCCTGGACGGATCTTAAGACCCGACTCACCCGGTTGAAGATGGCGAGAAAGGCCATCGAGCGCGCGCTCGAGCGCGCCCCGGAGCTGGAGCGGGTGCTCCAAGGTATAGAGATAGAGACCGAGCGGCTGCGAGGGGAGCGACCCTGGGACTTCTGGGAGGAGTGGGACGGCCTCGAGCCGTGTGGACACCGGATCACGGTGGCCGCCTCCGGGGGCTACGACAGCACCGCCTCCGCGATCATCCTCCACAAGCTGGGCTACGAGGTCGAGCTCGTGACCGTGGATCCCGGCCCGATGATCCTCCCGAGGAAGATGAAGGAGAACGTGCGGGCGCTCGCCGAGTACCTGGGCACCGAACCGGAGTTCATTGAGGCGGACTTCTCGGACATCATCGAGAAGTCCCTGGAGGAAGGTCGGATACACCCCTGCGGGCGCTGCAACGACCGGATTCGGGAGCTCGTCACGGAGCACGCGGAGACCGACGTCGTGGCGTTCGGGGATGGGCTGCCGACCGGGCACCACTGCGTGCAGCGGGACGGGAACAAGCTAAGGCTGCACGTACCGGCCGCGCTGGCCAAGACGAAGTTCGAGCTGAGGAGGCTGGTCGAGGAGGCCCTGGACGAGTTCCACGACTACAAGTACTCCTGCCCGCTGCTGCACCAGGTGCACGAGCGGCACCCGCACCTCCGCCGGGCCTCGATTCAGCGCGTTCTCCGCGAGCTGCGGCACGGGTTCCTCGAGGTGGGTGAAGCCCTTCAGTCCATCATGGACATCCTGGGTGGGAAGGGTTGAGGCGATTCTCCAAGGTGGCCGTGGGAGGCACGTTCGACCGGCTGCACCCGGGCCACCGCCGGATCATCTCCGTCGCCGTGGAACTGGGCGAGCGGGTCGTGATCGGCGTCACCACGGACGAGTTCGTGAAGAGAGTCGGCAAGCGGGGCGTCGAGCCCCACGAGCGCCGGGTGGAGCGCGTCCGAGAGCTCGTCCGGGAGCTGGGCGCGGAGGATCGGGTTGAGATCGTGCCGCTGGACGACCGGTACGGGATCACCCTCGACGACCCCGAGCTCGAGGCGCTCGTGGTGAGCCCGGAGACCGAGCCCACCGCCGTCGAGATCAACGAGAAGCGCCGCGAGCGCGGCCTCGACCCGCTCGCGATTATCGTCGTTCCCTTCGTCCTGGACCGGAACGGCGAGCGGATCTCCTCGACCAAGCTGCGCGAGTCGGGGGACGGGCATGCGGGTTCGGGTGGGGAGTAAGAACCCGGTGAAGGTGCGCGGGGCCCAGCGCGCGTTCCTGAGGTTCTTCCCGGACCGGGAGGTCGAGGTGGACGGGGTGGAGGTGGAGTCGGGCGTTCCGCCCCAGCCCGTGGGTTGGGAGGAGGTCGTCCGCGGGGCCCGCAACCGCGCCAGGGGGGCGTGGGAGGAGGGGTGCTACGCGGTGGGGCTGGAGGCGGGGCTCGTTGAGGTGGGCGACGCCTACGTGGACCTGCACGTGGCCGTCCTGTTGGACCCTGAGGGGCGCGAGGCGGTCGGCACCAGTCCCGGCTTCCAGCTGCCGAAGGAGGTGCAGGAGCGGGCACTCGAGGGGGAGGAGGTGGGCGAGGTATTCTCCGAGCTCGCAGGGGTCGAGGGGGTGGGACGGCGAGCAGGGGCGGTTGGGGTGCTGTCATCCGGGGTAGTGTTGCGGGAGGACCTCTGCGAGCTCGCGACCTCGATGGCGCTGATCAGCCTCAAAGCCATTAAAGGGGGGCGCTGACCGGGGGTATTACCAAGTATTACGGACACCGGGGGTAAGCGGGGGACGGGCCGTGTCGGGAGGGAACGGATCGCGATCGAACGAGGAGAACCTGGTGCGAACCTCCGTGACGGTTCCTGAGGGGCTGCTGGAGAAGGTCAACGAGCTGATCGCGTCAGGGTACTTCGCGAGCCGCTCGGAGATCTTCCGGCAGGCTCTGCGTGAGTACCTGCAGCGGATTGAGTGGACGGATCGGCTGGAGGACGAGTACTTCGGCGTGCTGTCTTACGTTTATCGACATGAGCGGGCGGAGCCGGAGCTGGTCAAGGTGCAGCACGAGTTCGCGGACGTGATCATCACCACGCTCCACGTGCACGTTTCGGAGGAGAAATGCCTCGAGGTCCTGCTCATGAAGGGTCCCGGGGAGAAGATCGCGGAGATTACGAAGCGGATCCGCGGGATCAAGGGCGTGGAGCAGGCCAGGCTGACGGTCGTGTCGACGGAGGAGGGGGAGTAGCTTGACGACCGTCTCGGTTCCGGACGAGCTCAAGGATCGTCGGGAGTTGATGAAGACGCTCATCCTCGCCTACATTGGCCTGAAGCAGCCCCGGGTGCACCTGGGGGACATCGGGGAGGAGCTGGGCGTCTCCCTGCAGGCCGTTCACAACTACGTGAAGGAGCTCATTGAGGAGGGGTACGTGGAGAAGAAGGGCCGGGCGGAGTACGTCCTGACGGACAAGGGAGCGGAGCGGGCGCTGGAGTCGGTCAACAACATCCGCAGGTTCTCGACCCGGGTGGCGGAGGAGCTGGGCAAGCAAATGACGTGGGCGGCCATCGCCGCCGAGGACATCGAGAAGGGCGACACGGTGTATCTCTACCTGGAGGACGGCATTCTGTACGCGTCCAAGAGCAAGAAGACGTCGGCTAAGGCCGTGGCGAAGGCGGACGCGAAGGAGGGTCAGGACGTACCCGTCACGAATATCGAGGGCGAGATCCCCGGGCTCGAGCGCGGGGAGGTGGTGTTCGTATGCATCCCGAGCGTCCGGGAGGGCGGGACGAGGAAGATCGACATGGAGAAGTTAAAGGAGCTGCTCGAGGAGGAGGACTACGACCTGATCGGCGCGGTGGGCACGGCCGCTCGGGCCGCACTGAACATGATGGAGGTGGAACCGGACCTGAAGTTCGGCGTGATCAGCGGCGCCATCATGGCTGCGATGAAGGGGCTTCGGGCCCTCGTGCTGGTCACCTCGCCGATGCTGAGGAGGGCGAAGGAGAAGGCGGAGCGGAGGGGAGTGAAGTACCGGATCGAGTACGTGTGATCCTGGAGCGTGACTCCCGGTACTCCGACGGTACCATCCTCGGCTCGATGTGTACGGAGCCTCATCCGGTCGCCCTTCGCACCTTCCGGGAGGCGCTGCACGTCAACCTGGGCGATCCGTACCTGTTTCCGAACTCAGCCGAGGCCGAGCGTGAGTGCGTGCGGTGGATGGCGGAGGTCCTGCTCGACCACCCCGCCCCGGAGGAGGCCGTGGGTGCCATCGTCTCGGGCGGTACCGAGGCCAACATCCTGGCCGCCTACGCCGCCCGCGAGGTGACCGGCGGTCGGGAGATCATCGTGCCCGAAACCCGGCACTTCTCCTTTGAGAAGGCGGCGCGCATGCTTAAGATGCGGTTGGTCGAAGCGCCCGTGGACGAGGAGTACCGCGTCGACGTGGACGCCGTCCAGGACCTTATCACCCGGGATACCGCCCTGATCGTCGGGATTGTGGGGACCACCGAGACCGGCTCCGTGGACGACGTGGAGGCCCTGTCTGACATCGCGGAGGACCACGAAGTCCCGCTCCACGTGGACGCGGCGTTCGGCGGGTTCGTGGCACCGTTCCTGCGCAAGCACCGCGACCTCCCACGCTTCGGTTTCGACCTGGAGGGAGTCACGTCGGTCACCGTGGACCCGCACAAGATGGGCCTGGTCCCACCGCCCGCGGGCGGCATCATCTTCCGGGACGAGGAGCTCCCGCGCGAGATCGAGGTCTACGCTCCGTACCTCTCGGGCGGCGGGTCGCGGCAGTTCACGATCGTGGGAACTCGGCCCGGCGCCCCGGTTCTGGCGCTGTACGCCAACATCCTGACCCTCGGCGAGGAGGGGTACGAGCGCATCGCCCTCGCCTGCTACGAGGAAACGCTGAAGGTCGTGGACGCGGCCAAAGAGCTCGGGCTCGAGCTGGCCGTGGACCCGCCGCACCTGAACCTGGTCAACGTGCTGCTGGACGATGAGAGCACGGCGGAGAGACTGCTCGAGGAGGCAGAGCGGCACGGGTGGAAGGTGTCCGTGTCCGCCAACCCGCTCGGGGTCAGGATCGTGATGATGCCGCACCTGACGGCCGATCGAGTCATCGAGTTCCTCCGGCTGATGGCCCGGGTGGTGGAGGGGTGCCCGGCCAACGGGAGCTGAGACGGGTCCTCCGCGAGAACCTGCCGGACCGGTTCACGCTCGTAGGTCTGGGCAACCCCGCCTCGGGCGACGACGCGTTCGGATACTACGTGGCCCGGCGGCTGTCCCCGCTCCGAGCTCCCGGGTTCCGCGCCGTACCGGCCGGGATCTGGCTGGAGCGGCTCCCCCCGCCCGACGGCCCGGTGGTGCTGGTCGACGCCGTGGTGGGCGACTTCGAGCCCGGGACGCTCACCGTCATCCGCGATCCGGACCCGGAGCGCGACCTGGGAAGCCACGGCGTCGGGCTAGCGAGGCTGGACGTCCGGGTGCTGATCGGGTTCTCCCCCGTCAGGCTGGGGCCGGGGGAGAGGATGTCCCGGGAGGCCCTCGAGGCGGGCAGGACGGTGATCAGGGTGGTGAGAGATGTCGTCCTCGAGCGAGCTGAGGGACCTCCTGATGCTGGCCTACGTGGAGGCGCGGCCCTACCTTGAGAACGCCAAGCGGGTCCGCAGGATCGTCGAGGAGGTCTACGAGCGCTGCGACGACGTGGACTGCGCGCTGAAGTTCCTCAAGAAGCGCGAGGAGGACTCCGAGAGCGAGACGGAACGGACCGACGTCCGCATCCTCCGACAGAAGCTCGAAGGGCTGGCGTCGGGTTGAGGGTCGTGCTCAAGACCGGCACGGGCGTCGTGAAGCACATCGAGTCCGTCAAGGAGGCCGTGCGAGAGTTCAGCGGGGAGCTGCTGATCGTTCCCGGCGGCTGGAAGTTCTCGGACGCCGTTCGGGAGGCTCAGCGGGAGCTCGGGTTCTCCGACGAGGCGGCGCACTGGGCCGCCATCATGGCGATGGACCAGCTCGGCCTGATCCTCTCCGAGCTCCTGGACCTTCCCACCACCGAGGACCTGAGGGTGGAGGGGAAGGCGGTGCTGCTCCCGTACAGGGTGCTCCGCGAGAGGGACCCGCTGCCGCACTCCTGGGACGTGACGTCCGACGCCATCGCCGCCTGGGTCGCGGCGCAGATCGGTGCCGACCGGGTGGTCTACGCCAAGGATGTCCCCGGCATCCTGGACGAGCGGGGTCGCGTGATCGAGGAGGTGCCGGCCGGGGAGCTGGTCGATCGGTGGACCGCCATCGACCCGTGGGCGCCGAGGATAGCCTTAAAGAGCGGACTCGAGCTCCGGGTCGTCGACGCCTCGAGCCCGGCGGACCTGCTTCGCGCGCTGGAGGGGGCGGAGTTCCGTGGAACCCGCGTCCCGCCCGTGGGACGCCGAGTGCGTCGTGATCGACGTGGGGGTGGGGACGACGGACGTCGTCGCGTACACGGGTGACCCCGAGTACTCGGCCCGGCTCGTCCTGCCCTCCCGCGTCTCGGTGCTCGCCCGACGGCTGCGCCGCTACCGGGAGTCCCCGCCCGAGGCGCTCGGGCTCGTGGGCCAGCCGATGGGCGGCGGGCCCATCACCAAGGAGATCCGCCGGCTGATGAGGGCCGGTACGACGGTCTACGCGGAGCTCCCCGCCGCACTCACCCTGAGCAACGACGTGGAGGAGCTCCGGCGAATGGACGGGCTGGAGCTGGTCGAGGACCGGAGCGAGATCCCGAACGAGGCCGAGGTGATCGAGACGTACGACTTCCGGGCGCGCAGGCTGTTCGAGTTCCTCGAGGCGGAGGGTGTGGGACTGGACGGGCTGGAGTGGGTCGCGGCGTGCGTCCAGGATCACGGTTACCACCCGAGCTACGACTCGAACCGTAAGCACCGGTTCGAGCGGCTCTTCCGCGAGTACCTGGGCGAGAGTGGGTGCCGACCCGAGGACATGATGTTCGACGAGAAGCCTCCGAGGAGCTTCCCACGCCTGCGGGCCGCGTACGAGGAGCTGAAGCGCGTCGACGCCGAGCCCGTCGTGATGGACTCGAAGCTCCCGGTGGCGGTGCTCGGTCGGGTCGAGTCGGAGGCGGAGCGGCTGCTGGTGATCGACTACGGGACGGGGCACGTTACGGCCTTCCTGTTCGAGGACGAGCGCGTGGTAGGCGTGTACGAGCACCACACCGAGCTGCTGGACCGCTCCCGGTTCGAGGAGCAGATCCGGGCGTTCGTCGAGGGCCGGCTGGAGAGTGAGGAGGTGTACCGAGACGGCGGTCACGGGTGCCACAACGTCTCACCGGTGGACTGGGACGAGGTGGAGGACGTGATCGGGCTCGGACCCCGGAAGTCCGAGTTCGGGCTGGGCCGCGAACCCCGCGAGGTACCCGATCGAATGATCCCGGCCTACGGACCCGCGATCTACCTTACCAGGGGCTCCTGACCGTTGACGGTGTACGTGGACGTGACCGACGAGCTGGACCCGCGCTGGCTGTTCATGGGAGAGCCGGACCGGATCTACGTGTTCCGAACCGGCCACGCCCCCATGCACCTCCACTTCGAGCTGAAGCGGCTGATCGGGTTCAAGACGAGCGTCAACGGCAACGCGATCACCGGGACGGTGACCCCGGAGGGGTGCCTCTCCTCCACCTGCATCACCCCGTGGGTGGCTCAGCTGGTCAAGGCGAAGCCCGGGGACGACGTCCTGGTTGTGGGTGGGCCGGAGGAGACCATCGACAAGGTGTTCGAGCTGTTCCCCGACGTGGAGAAGGAGGAGCCGGGCGATACCGAGCCCATCCCGGAGGAGCGCGGCACCCGGAAGATCGTGATGCCAGAGCGCCGCTGCAAGGCGGCCCGGAAGTACGACAAGGAGCTCCGCGAGATCCTGGAGATGGCCGGCTACGAGATCGTCGAGCCGTCGGTCGACGAGTACGTCTGCGGGTTCGAGGCCGTCCAACGGACCCTGCTGCGCGGTGAGGCCAGCCTGGGCATCGCCGCCTCGTTCGACATGACCAGCGGCGAGTACCTGGGCCTCATCCCCGTGGACGTGCACGGGGTAATCGGAACGCCGCGGCTCAACCCGAACCTGCGCGTCAAACCCAAGGATGCGCCGGAGCTGATCAAGGAGCTGCTCCGAATGAGCCCGGAGCGGCGCCGGGAGGTGTACGGCCAGAAGCTCCTCAAGGAGCCGAAGTGGGACCGCAAGATCCCCAACGCCTAGGGGGTCCCGGCGTGCCCTACGTCCCGCTGGTGGTCGACGTGGACCGGGCCGTGATCGTGGGCGCGGGGAACGTGGCCCGGCGCAAGGCTCGGACGCTGGTCGACCTCGGGGTGGATGTAACCGTCGTCTCGCCAGACCGGCCGGACTGGGTGGACGATCTGGGCGCGGACCACCTCCGGCGTCGGGTCGAGTCCCCGGACGACCTGCCCGAGGCGGATCTGTACGTGGCAGCCACCGACGACCCGGACCTCAACGCACGGCTGGAGAGCGAGCTGCCCTTGGTCAACAGGGTCGACGTCGACGAGCCCCGGGTGAGGTTCCCCTCGGTGCTAAGGCGGGGGGACGCCCTACTCGCGATCTCCACCGGTAAGCCCCGGGTCACCCGGGCCCTGAGAATGCTCGCGGCGGAGCTCCTGGGCGAGCCCCTCAGGCGGGCTGCGGAGCTGCCGGAGGAGGCGCGAGAGTGGTCCCTGGAGAGGGTGCTATCTGAGCTCACCGGGCTGCCGCGGGGCGACTGACCATGGACCTGGAAGGCCTCGCCTTGCACCTGCTCGAGTCCGGTGCTGACGAGGAGGAGGTCGAGGAGTGGCTGAAGCGCCTGGTCAGGATCTGGAAGTCGGACTGGTCCGACGAGAAAGTGGAAGAGTTCGTGTCCGCCGTCCTGGACGAGGTGCGGCACGTTCGCCGGGCGCACGAGCTCGAGGGCGAGCTCGGCCGGCTCTTCAAACCCCCGTCCTCCGGCGTCACAATGGGCGAGATGGGCGTGGGCTCTCGGGGTGAGGGCGACTTCTTCGTCCACGAGCTGCTGACGAAGCTGGCCGCCCGGGCCTCCAAGGGTGCCCTGGTGTCCCCCGAGGAGCGGGACGACGCCGGGGCGACCGAGATCCGAGAGGGAGAGCAGGTGATCGTGAGCGCCGTGGACGGGATGCACTCCCGGTTGAGCGAGTTCCCGTTCCTTGCCGGGTTCCACGCGACCAGGGCGGCCATGCGGGACGTGCTGGTCAACGGCGCGCGAGCGGTCGGAGTCCTGGTTGACCTGCACCTGGCCGACGACGGCGACGTGGGCCGGCTCTTCGACTTCACCGCCGGGGTCGCGGCCGTCTGCGCGGCCACGGGCGTTCCGATCCTGGCCGGAAGCACGCTCCGCGTCGGCGGCGACATGGTGCACGGTCGGAGGCTCGTCGCGGGCGTGGCGTGCGTGGGAGCGGCCAAGCCGGAGGAGCTGACCCCACGTCGGAGGGCCGAGCCCGGGGATCTAATCGTGCTCACGGAGGGGGCGGGCGGCGGCACAATCTCCACGACGGCGATTTACCACGGGTACTACGACGTCGTTAAGGAGACCCTGAACGTGGACTTCGTCCGCGCGGTGGAGGCACTCCGAGAGGCCGATTTGCTGCCCGAGGTTCACGCCATGACCGACATCACCAATGGCGGGATCCGCGGTGACGCGACGGAGATCTCCGAGACCGCCGGCGTGCGGCTGGTCTTCGACGAGGGACGGGTCCGGAGCCTCGTGAACGACCGGGTCATGAAAATGCTCGACGAGCTGGGGATCGACTACCTGGGCCTCTCGCTGGACATGCTGATGGTCATCGCTCCGGAAGAGGTTGCGGAGCGCTGCGTCGAGGTCCTGCGCGATGCCGGGATCGAGGCGGACGTCGTGGGGCGCGTTGAGGAGGGCGAGGGAGTGTACCTGGAGCGCGACGGACGCGAGGAGCGGGTGGACGTCAAGTTCCGGGAGGCCGCCTACACCAAGGTGAAGCGGGTCATCGGCGAGGAGCGCCCGGAGGATTTCGAGGAGATGAAGGAGAAGGTCCGCCGGGCGTGGGAAGAGGCGGAGCGGAAGCTGGACGCGGTGCTGGAGCTGCTCAGGGAGCGGTCTGCTCCCTGACCCACTTTAGGAACTCCTCATGGCCGCCCAGCACTGGCACGACGAGCACCGCCGGTACGTCGTAGGAGTGCAGCTCCACGATCCTCTCCACCACCTCGCCGGCCTTCTCCGCGGTGGTCTTGACGAGCAGCGCCACCTCCTCGTCCTCCTCAATCTCACCCTCCCACTCGTAAACGGACTCGATCGGCCAAACGTTAACGCAGGCCGCGAGCCCTTCCTCCACCAGCTTCCTGGCGATTCGCTTCGCCTCCTCCTTGTCGCCCGCGGTCGAGTACACGAGCACGTACATCGAGCGTCCCCCCTACGGTCTCAGCACCAGGACTCTGAGCTCCTCAAAAAACAGGCGCTTCCTGGCCACGACCTCGACCTCGAACTCGTCCAGCGGTTTCAAGTACTCCTCCGGGGTCAGAGAGGAGACTACGATCCTCGCTTCCTCCCACTCCACCTCCCGATCCGCCAGTCCCCGGAGGAAGCGCTCGATCACGGCCGGGTCCTCGGTGGCCCTCGAGAGCGGATCGTCCCGGGGAAGCTCGCGTCCGGGCAGGTACGGCGGGTTGAACAGCACGACGTCGAAGCGCTCGCCCGCGACGGGCTCGAACAGGTCCCCCTCCAGCGTGAGCACCTCCAGCTCGTTCAGCAGGGCGTTCCATCGGGCGCAGAGCACGGCCGCGGGGTTGACGTCGACGGCCACCACCTCGCAGCCGCGGTCGGCGGCGAGGAGTGCCTGGATACCGCAACCGGTGCCGACGTCGAGGACGCGGTCGCCACGCGCGACCCCCTGGTGCTCGGCCAGGAGGAAGGAGTCGTCGGAGGGCGGGTACACGTGCTCGAACACGAGGAGTCTCAGACCTCGGTAGTTCAGGACGTCACGGACGCGAACGCCCAACCCCGCCTCCCTCACCTGCGCCCGATCGGGAACACGTAGAGCGGGACCGCGTCCTTTTCCTTAACCCCGAGTATCCTCTTCACCTGATCGTCGTGGAAGGCGCCGATGGCCACGGTGCCCAGACCCATCGCCGTGCAGGCCAGGTAGATGTTCTGACCGACGTGGCCGGCCTCCAGCGCCATGTACCGGAAGGATCGGTCGCCGTACCGGGGCCGCAGGACGCGCTCGTAGCCGACGATGACGATGTTCACGGCCGCCTGCCCAACCCACTCCTGGTCCAGGCACGCCCGCTGCAGCTGCAGGTGGAAGTCGCCGCGCTTGACCAAGCCCAGCGTGTTGGACTTGGGATCGTACACGTAGATGCCCGGCTCGAGGCCCTTCACGTTCTTGACCACGACGAAGATCCTGAGCGGATACAGCGCGCCGGCGCTGGGGGCCGTCCGGAAGCCTCGCGGGTCCGTGATACCCTGGGCCGCCCACAGCACGGTCGAGAGCTCGCGGAGTGTGATGGGCTCCTGCTTGTACTTCCGAATGGAGCGGCGCTTCTCGAGTGCCTCGGTGAGCGGCATCTCCAGTCTCATCGGCTTGGGGAGCTCGATCTTGGCCTTGACCGGCACCTCGGGCTCCCCCGGACTCGAGAGCATGTACCACCCGACCCCGAGCGCGGCGGCCGCGAGGGCTAGGGCGGCGAGCGTTATCATCCATGCCGTCCTCAAGATCCCGCAACCTCCCGGAGGACGCTCATCACCTCCTTGGCCAGCCGGATCGAGTCCTCCTCCGTTTTCATAATCGTGTCCGTGCGCACCACCTCCACGTCTCCGGGCGGCTCGACGTCGTCCCGCTCGTCCATGATCAGCACGTCGGGATCTATGCCCCACCCCCGGTAGTACTCGACCAGCCCTCGCACGTTGGGCTCGAACCCCACCGCCCGCATCAGCTTCCCGGCGGGGCCGCTGACGGGCTCGTTACCGATGAAGGGCGAGACGAGCACGACGGGCTTCTCCCGGACGGCGTGCCGGATGTCCGAGACGGAGAGGATGGGGCCGATGCTGGTCACGGGGTTGCTGGGCCCGATGAGCACGACGTCCGCCCGCAGCAGGTCGTCCACGGCCTTTGGGGGTGCCGACGCCTCTTCCGCCCCCTCGTACCTGACGTCCTTGACGGCCGGCTGGCCCCTCTTCTCCACCCAGAACTCGTGGAAGTGCATCTCGCCCTCGTCCGTCACGATGATCGTAACGACGCGGTCGTCGGTCATGGGGTAAACCTTCCACTTGATCCCGAGGCGGCGACGGAGCTCATCGACGGCCTCCGAGAGGCTCATCCCCTTACGCTCCATGAGGTACGTGCGGTACTGCTTGAACGCTCGGTCCACGTCCCCGATCCTGAGCAACTCGTCCACATCCAGCTCCTCTTCCAGGAACTCGTGCCCCCGGAAGGTGTCGCCGCGAACCCCGTACCAGGTCTCATCGTTGATGATCCCGGCCAGGGTGTACAGCACCGTGTCCACGTCCGGCGAGACGTAAAGGCCCAGCACCTCGCGGTCCTCGCCGGTGTTTACGATCACGAAGAAGTTCGCGTCCAGCTCCCGAAGCCCGCGCAGCAGCTTGGGTGTTCCCGTGCCTCCCGAGAGGACCCCCACCCGGGGCTCGGACATACCCCTCGCACCCCGCTACCACGGGGCGGGAGCTGCTAGGACTTCCGCCACCTCCTCGGGCGTTCGGCAGGTGACCACGGTGAAGCCCAGCGCCGCGAGCCGGCCGACGAGCTCCTCCCGGGAGACGCCGTCCAAGGTTTTCCCATCCGGTCCGAACATAGCGTCGGGCAGGATCAGCAGCGGGCAGTCGCTTCGAGGCTCCACCCTCTTCACCTCGCGGAGCACGTCCTTAGCGGTCAGCAGGCTGGAGGCGCCGATCACGCCCCCGAACACCCGGTTCTCAACTACCACGAGCTCCACGTTCTCCAGGTCCCGAACCGCCGGCTCGAAGATGGGGGCCGCCAGCTCTCCCACCACCAGGTAGGTCTCGAAGTCCGGCTCGGGCAGCCTCGGAGGCTCGCAGGCCGGCTCGCCCAAGAGCGCTCGGATCGTGGGCGCGGGCACCACCTCCAGGTCCAGCTCCCGGTCCAGCTCCCTGGCGGTCTCCCACATCCATCGAAGCTCCTCCTCCGTCGGGAACCGGAAGCCCCGGGCGAGCCGGGTGCCGCCCACGGGGAACACCCGAACCTGCTTGGCCCCCACCTCCTCCAGCCTGCGGCAGGTCTCTGGGAACTCCCGGAGGTTATATCCCGGGGTCAGCACCAGGTCCGCGATCAGGTCGATGCCCACCTCCTCGAACCTGGGCAGGAGCTCGATCACCCGACCCGCCTCCGGGTTCCGCATCAGCCGGGCCCGCGTCTCAGGGTTCGTCGTGTGCAGGGACAGCTGGAGCTCGTCCAGGCCGGCGGCCGCGAGCGACTCGATCCGCTCCTCGTCCAGCCCGACGTTCCCGGCCGTGTCCACGATCCGGAGCCGGAGATCGGGATACCGATCCCGCGCGGCCTCGATCCGGCGCTCCAGCTCCGGGTCGTTGAGCGTGTCGTGCCGGGTCGTCCCGACCTTGCCCCCGCGCTCCTTGCGCACCTCAGGGGGATTCTGGGGGATGTAGCAGAAGACGCACGCGTTGCCGCAGGGGCCGGCGCGCTCGGACGGTGGGATGACGGCGAGGTTCTCCGGCTCCTTGATCATGTCCAGGTCCAGCTCGTCGATCTCGTGCGCCACTCCGCGCTCGTCGATCTCGTACGGGATGACGAACCTCCCCCGAGGGGTGAAGGCCTTGCGCATCGAGTGCGAGCCGGTGGTAGACGTCGAGGAAGAGGTTGAGGCGGAGGCCCTGGTCTCAAACCAGCGCCTGTCGTTCCTGGGCGGGGTTGACCCGGAGACGGGCCGGGTGGTGGACCCGACGCACGAGCTGCACGGGGAGCGGGTGACCGGGAGAGTTCTCGTGCTGCCCGGGGGCCGCGGGTCGACGGTGGGGTCGTACGTGATCATGGAGCTGGCGGAGCGCGGTAAGGCGCCGGCGGCGATCGTCGTCCTGGAGGCCGAGCCGATACTCATAGTGGGGTGCGTGCTGGGACGGGTGCCCCTGCTGCACCGGCCCGACCGGAACCCGATCGAGGAGCTGAGCACCGGGGACACCGTGCGAGTGCTTCCCGGCGGCGTGCTGGAGGTGTAGAGGGCTCGGGGAACGCCAGCCATCGTCATCAGCTCACGTCGGGCCCACCTCCTCATCGCCCGCGGTCGCAACGTTGAAAAGCGTCCCCGGATTTAGCTTGCGGGGGTGAAGCCCTTGGCCGAGGAGGGCGAGTCTGAGCTGAAGGAGGTCGTGATCGGAGCGCCCGCGATGGCGGACACCGACCGCGTCGAGCACTTCGTGAACGAGGTTCGCGACGCGTCCCAGTTCTTCGGCCGAGACGCCCGGCTGTTCTTCGGGCTCAACGTGAACAGGTTCTGGGGGATGGTGTGCGGCGCGATCTTCGCCTGCGTGCTGCTGATTCCGCTGCTCCTCCTGGCCTTCTAACCCGTTTTTTGTCCGGGTGGGCGGGGTTGGGCCTCCGCCTCGGCTGGGCCATTACCGGGGCGGCTCACCTCCTGGTTGAGACGTTCAAGGTCATGCGTGAGCTCTCCGAGGAGCACCGCGTCAGCGCGTTCCTCAGCGAGGCCGGCGAGGAAGTCGTCCGAATGTTCGGACTCTGGCGCGACCTCAAGGAGATCTGCCCGGGCGGGCACTACCGGGAGGTCTTCACTCAGCGGGAGGAGGGAGCCAGCTGCCCGATCGTCGGCCGGTTCGCGATGGGCAAGTACGACGCCCTGATCGTGTCGCCCACGACCTCGAACACCGTGGCCAAGATCGTCCACGGGATCGCGGACACCCTGGTCACGAACGCCGTCGCCCAGGCCGGCAAGGGTGGGGTGCCGGTCCTGATCGTCCCCTGCGACTACGGCGAGCCCGGGGAGACGATCGAGACCGTCACCCCGTACATGGTCGACCGGGGCCGGTGCACCGGGTGCGGCCGGTGCGTCGACGCGTGCCCCAACGACGCGATCGAGCTCGTGGACGGGCGCGCCTTCATCCGGCTGATTAAGTGCGAAGGCTGCGGTACGTGCGAGGAGACCTGCCCGGAGGACGCCATCAAGGGAGGAACGACCTACGAGATGAGGATCCGGGAGGTGGACGCGCGGAACCTCGACCGGCTCAAGCGGATGGAGGGCGTCCGCGTCCTGCGCCACCCCAACGAGATCCCGAGGGCCCTCGGGGACCTCCGATGAGGGTCCTCCTCCTGACGGGCAGAAGGGCGGCGAGGCTGGTCCGGGAGGCCGCGTCCGAGTTTGACTGGGCCGAGGTAAAGGTCCTCCCCATCGACGTGGCCGCCCTCATGACTACCAGCTTCGTGATTCGGCATCTCCGGGGTGAGGACCTCTCCGAGTACGACTACGTCCTCCTGCCCGGGCTGTTCCGAGGAGACGTCCGACGGCTCGACGAAGAGCTCGGCGCGGACTTCCGACTGAGCTCCAGGGACGCGCGAGACCTACCGCTGGTTCTGAGGAAGATGGAGGAGGGGTTCGAGCCCTCCAAGGACACGCCCGCGTGCGAGCTGCTCAAGGAGGAGCTGGTGGAGGAGCTGGGTAAGAAGCTGCGGGAACTGGAGCGAGAGATCCCGGAGGAGAGGTGGATTGAGGTTGGGCCGATCGGCGTCGCCCGCGGGTGCCGGCCCCGGGTGCTCTCCGAGATCTTCGCCGATAACTTGGGCCCGTCCGAGGCGGCCCGGGAGGCGGAGAGGCGGGTCCGGCACGGGGCGGAGATCGTGGACCTGGGCTTTCATGAGTCCTCCCCGAGCCACGTGGAAGAGGTCGTGAGGGAGACGCTGGACCGGGTTGGGAGCGAGGCGGCCGTCAGCGTGGACACCGGTGACGCGCGCCTGATCGAGGCCGGGTTGGAGGCCGGTGCTCAGCTGGTGCTCAGCGCGAGTCCCAACCTGAGGGAACCGATCAGCCTGGCCGCAGACTACGAGGTTCCGGTCGTCCTAGTCCCCGAGTCGCGCCGGATCGGGGCCGCGGTACGAGAGCTGGGGGAGTTGGTGGAGGAGTGCGAGCGGCTGGATGTGGACTACATCCTGGACCCGCTGCTCGACCCTCCCGGCGGCGTGATCGACTCCATCCGGCGGGCGTGGAAGGTCGCGCGGAGGTTCCCGGACGCCCCGCTCTTCTTCGGGGCGGGGAACGTGATCGAGCTGATCGATGCGGACTCGGTCGGGGCGTCCGCCCTGTGCGCGCAGCTGGCCGTGGAGCTGGAAGCTTCGATCATTTTCACGCCCGAGGCCAGCGGGAAAACGGCCATGAGCACGCTGGAGCTGGCCGTGGCGAGCCGCATGTGTTACTACGCGCACCGGGCGGGCGGGTACCCGAAGGACCTCGGCGTCGACCTCCTCGTGTTCAAGGACAAGCGCACCGACGCCACCCGGCCCCGGCCGGGGGTGTCGGCGAGTAGGTTCGCGAAGACGCCCGATCGGGACCCGCGGGGCAACGTGGTCATCGAGGTTGACCACGAGCGCGGGGTGATCGTCGCGGAGCACGTCCAGGGCGGGAAGCGGGAAGGCCTCAGGCTCGAGTCCGAGGACGGGCTGGAGCTCGGGCTGGCGATGGTCTCGCTGGGGCTCGTCTCGCGGCTCGAGCACGCCGTGTACCTGGGGTACGAGCTGGCGAAGGCGGAGGAGCGGTTGAAGTCCGGTGGCCGGTACGTGCAGGACGAGAGCCCCGAGCGGTACGACGCCCTGATCGAGGACCTGAACAGGCTCAGGGAGGCCGAGCGTTGCGAGTAGCGTCGACGCCCTACTACGCCCGGATCCTGGAGCGGATCGGCATCGAGGCGGAGCGGGTGGAGCCGAGACCCGAGGCCCTGAACAGCGTCGAGGCGGACCTGGTCGTGGTTCCGTGGGAGATGATCGACCGCGTCTCGCCCCGCGAGGCTCGGCACGTGATCCCCGCCTCGGCGGCCTCCTTCTCGGAGGTCATCAAGACGGGCCTGCGCGCCTGGGTGCTGGTCGGCGGCGACGAGCGTCACCTCCAGAGGTTCCTTCGTGAGGTGCTCGACGCGTGGAGGGAGGTGGCGCCGCTCCGGGGCTCGGTGCGCGCCGAGGATCGACTGGTGCGCGAGCTGTGCTGGGACCTCGGAGTGCGGGTCGGGGAAGGAAGGGTCCTGAGACCCGACTATAGGGGTGGGAAGCTGCCCACCCACGGGTTCAGTGACCCGCTGGAGGCGGTAACCGCTAGGGCGAGGGCGCTGCGGGACGCGCTGGCGTCACGGTGACTCGAGCTCGGCCTCCTCTAGCAGGAACTCCCAGAACACCTCGGTGGCCGTGGGGTGAAGCGGGTTCTCGGCCTTGATGGCGTAGAACAGCCGGCGGGGCCGGTCGGCCAGGCGGACCACCTTCACCAACCCCGAGGACTCGGCGCGCTTGGCCGCGTGCTCCGAGACGATGCTGATCCCCGTCCCCTGCCCGACCGCCGTCACCACGGCCTCGGTGCTCCCCATCTCCTCTACCACGTTGAAGTCGTCGAAGGACAGGTCGTGCTTGCGCAGGTACTTCAGCACCTCCTCGCGCGTGCCGGAGCCCTTCTCGCGGTTCACGTAGTCCTCTCCGACGACCTCCTCGATCTCCACCACGTTCCTGTCCGCTAACTTGTGGTCGGGCGGTACGATGAGAACTAGCTCCTCGGAGGCGATGGGCACGACCTCGAGGCTCTTCTTGCGGACGAAGGCGTCCGTTCCCACGATCGCGACGTCGGCTTTACCCTCCATCACGTGCTCCGTGGCCTCGCGCGAGTCGCACACCCGGATGACGACGTCGACCTTCGGGTACTTGGACCGGAACTCCCGGATGTTGCCGGGAATCAGGTACCCGCCCGGGACGGTGCTCGTGGAGACCCGAACCTTGCCGGAGGGCTCCCGGGACATGGCGGAGATCTCGTCCCGGGCCCGCTCGATCGCCTCGACGGCACTCTCGATCGCCTCGAGCGCCACCTCACCCTCCTCGGTGAGCTCCACGCCCTCGGGGGTCCGGGTGAACAGCCTCGCGTTGAAGAACCGCTCAAGGGTCTCGATCTGGTTGCTGACCGTGCCCTGAGTGATACCGAGCGCTTCGGCGGCCTTGGAGAAGCTCTTGCGCTTCACGACCTCCAGGAAGGTCTTGAAGTAGCTGAACCGGGGATCGGACATCCAATCACCCACCAGTCTCCTCCATACCGGGTATCGGCACCCCCTTTATCGCCGATTAAAAGGTTGGCGGGAGGTGGCGGCGGCTAGCCCCGAAGGATCTCGCGGAGCTGCTCCGCCCGGATCACCCGCTCGCAGTACTTGCAGCGGTACTCCAGCGGGTCCTCGGACTCCCGGATGAAGACCGGCTCCACCGGCTCCCGCTCGTCGTTGGTGATGCAGTTCGGGTTCGGGCACTTGACGACGCCCTCGACACGCTCCGGCGGCTTGACCTTGAACTTCTCCGCGACGGAGTAGTCCCGGATGATGTTCACCGTCGCGTTGGGCGCGATCAGCGCCACCCGGTTCGCCTCTTCCTCCTCGAGGAACTTGCCCTCGATCTTGAGGATGTCCTTGCGCCCCATCTTGGAACTCTCGACGTTGATGGCCATGAGCACCGTCGTCTCCTCCAGGTCCACGTCCAGGATGTCCAAAATCAGCGGGGCCGTGCCCGGGGGCAGGTGGTCCAGCACCGTCCCGTTCTCGATCCTCCTCACCTTCAGGGCCAACCGCCGGACCCCCTCACTCCGCGTCCCCGAGCAGCAGGTCAAGCAGCGCCATCCGGACGATCACGCCGTTACGGACCTGATCGAAGTACCGGGCCTGGGGCAGCTCGTCCACCTCCGGCTCCACCTCGTCCACGCGCGGCAGTGGGTGCATGATGATCAGGTCGTCGCGCGCGTGCTCCTCGATCAGCTCCCGGGTGATCCGGTAGCTACCCTTGACCCGCTCGTACTCCTCCGGGTCCGGAAACATCTCCTTCTGGATCCGGATCACGTACAGCACGTCCAGCTCGCCGAGGATCGGCTCCACGTCCCGGTGCTCCTCCACGTCGGCCGCGCCGACCTCGACGAGCTCGTCCACGATGTACCTCGGCATCCGGAGCTCCTCGGGAGAGATCAGGTGGATCTCGGCGCCGAACATCGCGAGCGCGTAGGCGAGGGAGTGAACGGTGCGACCGTACTTCAGGTCACCCATCAGTCCCACCTTCAGCCCCTCGATCTTGCCCTTCTCCTTCTTGATCGTGTACAGGTCCAGGAACGTCTGAGTCGGGTGCTGGTTCGCGCCGTCCCCCGCGTTGATGACGGGGACGCTGGAGTACTCCGCCGCGAGCCGGGCCGCGCCCTCCTTGGGGTGGCGCAGCACGATCACGTCGCAGTACTTCTCGACCGTCCGGATCGTGTCCGCCAGGTTCTCCCCCTTGGCCGTGGACGCCGCCTCCTTGCCAACGAGCGAGATCACGTCGCCGCCCAGGCGCAGCATCGCGGTCTCGAAGGAGAGCCGGGTGCGGGTGCTCGGGGAGAAGAAGAGGGTCGCGAGCACCTTGCCGGAGAGCCGGTCGTCACCTTTCTCGTAGATCTTCTCCATCCGCTCCGAGTGCTCGAGGATGGTCTCGATTTCCTCCCGGGTGAAGTCGCGGACGGAGATCACGTGGCGATTCTTGAGCATGAGCACCCTCCGGAGGACTCGAGGTGAGAGTTAAAAACGTGCGCGGGGGTGTACCCCCGGCAGGAGGGCGGGAGGTCATCGGTGGTGATCGTCACCTCCTACCTCCCGACGCCGCCGTCGGGCCTGTGCCGGGGGCCCGGAGCCCCGGATCATCGGAACCCGGCCCTCACCGGTCACAGGCCGAGGTGCCCGGCCAAACGCTGCGGAGGAGGTTATTAAATCCTGCCGACCAATCGTTACGAATCTCGTAACGATTCCAGGGGAAGAAGTGGACGGGGCGTGAGGGGGCTTAGATCAGCAGGCCGGCGGCCGCCATCGACGTCAGCGTGTTCAGCGCCAGCAGCTTCGCCAGCCACTCGGCGAAGCCGCGGAAGGCGTTCATGACGTTCTCCAGCACGCCCACGGTGAGCTTCTCGATCGTCTCCTTCACCGTGTCCACCGACACGCCGAGCATGTCGGCGATGTCCTCGGCGTAGTCCTCGGTCACGTCCTCGACGACGCTCTCGACCTGGTCGCGCACCGCGTTGGCGGCGCTTTCGATCACCGCCAGCTCAGCCTCCACCATCGGGTCGAACAGGATCGACTGCCGCGCCGCCTTCCGCTCCTCCAGCACCTTCACGTCCGTCGTGGCCGGGTACTGCGACAGGTACGCTCCCACCAGGGCCGTCAGAGCCTGCTCGACCGGCTGCTTGAGCGCGCTCTTGACCTCGCTCTCCACCCTGCTCAGGACGCACCGCTCGATGAGGCCCTTGATCACCGGCACCAGGATCTTGTCGACCACGATGTCGGCCAGCTTGTCCGGCAGCTGCTCCTTCAGCGGCTCCAGCAGCTCGCGGATCTTGGCGTCCTCTACGGCCCTCACCTCCTCCAGGTACGGGTTGACGATCGCGTTGACGATGTCGTCGGCGCTCGGCAGCACCTTGGTCGCCAGCATGGTCGCGGCGTCCAGCTTCGTGGGCGCGTACACGACCTTGACCTTGTCACCGTCCTTGTGCGCGTGCACCGTGGCCGACTTCAGGAACACCTTGTTCGCCTCGGCGACGTTCAGCACCCGGTACCAGTCCATCTGCAGGACGGCGGGCTTCAGCGTGATCTCTGACTCGATCGGCAGGCACAGCATGACCTCCTCCTCGTGCTCTTCCGGCTTCACCGCCGGGGCGACGAACGGCAGTCCCTTGCTCTCGTCGTACTGGCCCAGGATCTCCGCCACGGTCGCCTGGAACGCGCCGAAGCCCGGGGCCGTCTTCTGCACCGGCTTCTGGCCCTCCTCGTACTTCACCACGTACTTGGTCTTCTTGAACTCCAGGTAGCCGACGAAGTACTTCCCAGGCACCTCGTAGCCCAGGGCCGCGGCCACGTACTCCTCGTTCCTGATGTTGTCCACCTGGACCTCCTTCACCTTCCGCGCCTGCACGCTCAGCGCCACCTCGCGACCGTCAACGGTGATCTTGAGCGTCTTCAGGATGTCCTGGACCGCCTGCTTGCCTTTGTCGGTGAACTTGACGTAGGTCGGCTGATACGGCTGACCGGACAGGTTAACGACGACCGTCTCCGGCACCTGGAAGTACTGGCCCGCCGACGCCGCCCCTGAGATCGCCAGGAGGAGTCCCAGCAGGGCGGGGACGAGGGCTCGCATGGTCGACCGTCTCCCCCTGCGTCGGGCGCAATCCCGGTTAAAGTACTACCCCTCTTCGCGACAGGTGTGCACGGGGGTGGTGCAAGGGCACCCGGAACGTTACGAGGTTCGTAACAATTCCGGGGTTGGTGGGGCCGCCCGGATTTGAACCGGGGTCCCGCGGCCTCCGGGCGGCCGCTCGGCCGCTCCCCAGCCGCGGAGGATAGACCAGGCTACCCCACGGCCCCGGGCTCCGAGGCGGGCCCGGGGGCCGGGATTAATAACCTTAACGGGGCGAGCCGAGGCGTGGGGGCGTGTACGGCAGGGATTCCTTCAGCAGGTCCACGTGCGACAGGAACATCCGTCGGCAGCAGTACCGGTGGATCCCCAGCTCGTCCAGGGCCTCCTTGGGACTCTTGCCCTCCTCCTCGACCATCTCGACGTACTTCTCCCACAGGTGCGCGATCGGCCGCCCGCAGGTGAAGCACCGGATCGGGATGATCATGGGCCGGGCCCCTTAGCGGTAGCTCTTCTGCCTCCTGGCTCGGGCGCCGCGACCTCCGAACTTCTTGGGCTCCTTGCGTCGCGGGTCTCCCTTCAGCATGTGCCGGTCGTAGGCCAGGTAGGCGTCCCGAAGGTCCGGGTCACCGGTCCACTCCACGAGCCCGCGGGCGATCGCGATCCGGGCCGCCTCGGCCTGGCTCATCCACCCGCCTCCCTGAACCTTGACGTCAATGTCCACCTGGCTGACGACGTCCTCGCCGGCGATCATCAGGGGCTCCATGATCTTCATCCGGGCCATCTCGGGCTCGATGATGTTAACCGGGCGCTTGTTGACGCGGACCCGGCCCTTACCCTCCCGGATCACCGCCCGGGCGATCGCGGTCTTTCTCTTGCCGGTGGTCTGGACGATCCGGGCCATTACTCGAACGCCCCCTCCGGTGGCCGGTAACCCAGCTCTCGGGAGAGCTCTTCGAGCGTGACGTACCAGACGCGGCCCAGCCTGCTCATGTCGGCCTCAGGCACCCGCTCAGGCTCCACGCCGGCCTCCTCCACCCACTTGGGCGTCCCGATGTAGGCCCTCAGGCGCCGGAAGGCGTTGCGACCCCGGGACGTCTTCCAGGGCAGCATGCCTCGCACGACTCGCCGGAAGATCAGGTCGGGCCGGCGCGGGTAGAACGGACCCTTCTTCGGGTCGCCTCGCTGGATCTTCTGCAGCCACTCCTCCTTGATCCGCTGCTTGTCGCCCGTGATGATGGCCTTCTCGGTGTTGATCACCGCGATCCGCTCGCCCTTGAGCAGCCGCTTGGCCACGACGCTGGCGAGCCGGCCGAGAATGGCGTTCTCAGCGTCGATGATCGTCCACTCGTTCGGGTCGACCGGTTTGGCGTGCGCGTACTCCACGGTCCGCACCCCCTACTCGATGATCCGCACGTAGGAGCCGCGCGGGTTCTCCTCCATCAGCTCCCGAATGGTCAGGCACTCCCCACCCGCGGCCTCGATCTTCTTCCTCGCCGTCCGGCTGAACCGCCACGCCGCGACCCGGAGCGGCTGGGTCAGGACGCCATCCCCGAGGACCTTGCCGGGCACCAGCACGGTCTCGTTCTCCTGGATCACCCCGCGCCGGGCCAGCCCGTCGAGCTTGCCCACGTTAACCTCGGCCCGCTGCCGCCGCGGCCGGGAGAGCCGCTCGGCCACGTCCCGCCAGATCGGGGCGTTGTACTTCCGGGACGCCTTCTTCAGGTCGCGGATGAGCTTCCTCAGCTCGATGTTCGTGGGTCCGGTGGGCGCCCAGGTCATGGTCTACTCCCCCACCTCCTCCTCCAGGTTCTCGCGCAGCGACTTGAGCTTGTGCTCAAGCGCGTCGAAGGCCCGCATGAGCACCTCCTCCAGGGGCATGGAGCCGTCCGTCTCCACGTTGAACACGAACGCGTCGTCCCGGAGCTTGAGCTTGATCGCGCCGTCCGTCGCACGCTCGTACTCCTTGTACATCCGGCACTCGGGGAGCCGGTCCTCGTCGATGTGCACGATCTCGCCGTCCTTCACCTTGATGATGCCCTGCGGGCACTCGTACGTGATTTTCTTCTCCTTGAGCTTCTCCTCGTCGATCTCCAGCTCGGGCAGGCCCTTGTAACCGACCGCGCTGACCGGCTTCCACTTGGCGTGCTCCAGGCCCAGGCCGGGGACCGCGATGGCCTCGAGGCGCAGGCGCTGCTCCTCGCCCACCTCGGTGATCAGCATGTCGGGGAAGGCGGGCTCCACGTCCGGGTGGTCGAACTCGAGGTCCTTGGCGTAGACCTTCTTGGGCCCCTCCACCTCGAGCTCCGCCCTCACCTGACACTTCTCGCAGCCCTTGCCACCGCAGTCGCAGAGGTCCGGCAGCTCGAACTGGTCGATGTCGTCGACCTTGAGGGGGATGAGGCCGAGCCGGTGGGCGAGCATCTCGTCGTACATCGGCGTGTCGTTCTCGTAGATGATGACCTCCTCGATCCGCAGCGTGGGAACGAGGGTGTAGAGGGCGCGGCGGATGGTGTTGACGAACTCCGGGCTGGTGTCCTCGATGATGAAGGTGGCGCGCTCGACGTCCCGCTTCTCGTAGTCGTAGAGGCTGACGCGCAAGGGCGCTCAGACCCTGCGTCCTCTCTTGCCGCCCGGTCGCCGAGTGCCGTCGTGCGGGATCGGGGTCACGTCCTCGATCCGGCCGATCTTCAGTCCGGCCCGCGCGAGGGCTCGAATCGCCGCCTGAGCGCCCGGACCCGGTGTCTTGGGGCCGTGACCGCCCGGCGCTCGGACCTTAACGTGGACGGCGGTGATGCCCTTCTCCTTGGCCTCCTCGGCGGCCCTGCGGGCCGCCTTCATCGCGGCGTAGGGCGAGCTCTCCTCCCGGTCCGCGTCCACCACCATGCCGCCGGAGCAGCGGGCGAAGGTCTCGGCACCGGTCAGGTCGGTGATGGTGATGATCGTGTTGTTGAACGAGGCGTAAATGTGCGCGATGCCCCAGCGCTCCTTCTTCTTTTTCTTCTTCTCGCCGCCACCCTCCTCCGCCATCGCGATCACCCCTCCCGGCGGTTAATCTACTCGGACTCGGCCGACTCGGCGGTCTCCTCGGGGGCTTCGCCCTCGATCTGGGCGCGGAGCGGGTGGTCCTTGTCTCGGAGCGGTGAGTACGGCGAGTACTGAACCTTGTCCTCCTCCTCGCGGGTCACGAGGTAGCTCGGCACGGTCACGATCCGGTCGCCGATGGCGATGTGCCGGTGCACGATGAGCTGCCGGGCCTGCAGCGGGGTCTTGGCGAGACCCTTCCGGTAGACGATCGTCTGCAACCGGCGCTCGAGGACGTCCTCAACGCTGAGCTTCAGGATGTCGTCCAGGGTCGCCTCCTCGGGCGGCTTGTCCAGGATTCCGAGCTCGTACAGCTTGCGGAACAGGGCCTCGCGCTCCCGCTGGGCCTGCGGACCGCTGGCCGCCATCAGCCTCTTGGCCCGGTCACGCCAGCGCTTGAGCTGGGTCTGGTGCTTCCACAGCTCCTTCTTCCGCCGCAGCCCGTACTTCCGCATGAGCTTCTTCTCGTACTCCAGGCGCTCCTTCTCCCACGGGTGGCGGGGCGTCTCGTACTTCTTGCGCGGCTTCTTGGGATCACCCATGGACGAGGCCCCCGGCGCGGGTTAGCGCTGCTTCTTCTTCACACCAACGGTCTTTCCACGTCGGAAGGACGACCGGGTCCGCTGACCGCGGACGGGCAGCCCGAGCTCGTGCCGGATTCCGCGGTAGGCGCGGATCTTCTTCAGGCGGTCGATATCCTGCTTGACGGTCATCTCCAGCTCGGCTCCGACCAGGTGCTTGTCCTCGCCCGTCTCGTAGTCCTTCTGCCGGTTGTACATCCAGGACGGGATGTTGGACTCACCCTTGGACAGCTTCTCGATCTCCTCCTCGATGCGCTGAATCTCCTCGTCGGACAGCTCTCCGAGCCGCTTCTCCGTGTCGATTCCGAGCTCTCGGCAGATCGCGTACGCCATCCTGATGCCGATGCCCTTGATGCCCGTGAGCGCGTACGGGACCTTCTTGTGCCCGTCCAGGTCGACGTCCGCGATCCGGACGATGGGCTTGATGTCCTCCTCCGCCAAGGTCATGCCCCCCGGCCGCCGGACTCGATGCTCTTAAAAAAGTCGCGGAGGTCGGGTAAACCCCGTCCTCCTCATCGGCGGCTCGGCCGACCCCTAACTCCTCATCTCCTCCGCCTCCTCCCGGTACCAGTCCAGGAACGCGAGCATGCGCCGGAGACGAATTCGGGCCAGCTTCCGGGCCGTCTCCGTGTGCATGAGGTCGGGGAGCTTTAACAGCTTTTCATAAAAATGTTGGACGCCGTCGCGTATCCGGGTCCTCCGCTCACCGACCACGCAGAAGCACCGGGCGATGCCCACCGCGCCCAGCGCGTCGAGGTTGTCCGCGTCCTGCAGGATCTTCGCCTCGAGGGTCTCCGGCTCCGGCCCCGTCGAGTACCGGTGGGCCTCGATGGCGTGCACGACGTCGTCGAGCTTACTCTCCGGGAAGCCCACGGACGGGAGGACCTTCGCGGCTATCCGAGCGCTGATGCGGGCGTGATCGCGGCCCGTCCGCTCCTCCTCGGGCCTTCCTACATCGTGCAGCCAGGCGGCGGCGCGGAGGATCTCCACGTCGGCTCCTTCCCGATCCCCGATGAACTCGCAGAGGGAGACGACGCGTCGGACGTGGTCGTAACCGTGGGAGGGGGGAACCCGGGAGCCCCGAAGCCGCCGCCGGACGAACTTAATCAGCTCCCTCTCCCAGGGGAACCGAGGCTCGCTCACAGCTCCAGGACCACCGCCCCGCCCGGGCCCGGGTTCACGATCCTGGTGTCACCCAGCTCGTCTTCGCCCGCCGCCTCGTGGATGTGGGCGCAGATGTGGAACTTGGGCTGGTACTCCTCCACGATCTTTCGAATCGCCTCGCTGCCCACGTGCTCGCCGGACTCGACCTTGTCCACCTTCGTGTCCTTGGGCGGGGCGTGGGTCAGCAGGATGATCGGCTCGCTGGCCCGCCTCATCAGGTCCTGGAGCCGGGACTCTAGCACGTCCTCCTTGAACTCCAACGGCGTGTCGAACGGCGTCGGGTTGGACCCACCCATCCCCACCACGTCGTAGTCCCCGAGCCGCTTCCGCTTGAGGTGGACGGACACTCCGCGAGTGTCCAGCGTGCGGACCACCTCGTGCGTGTCGCAGTTTCCGGGCACGGCCATAATCTCTTGACCGTGCTCCTCGAGGACGTCGATGATCTCCTCGGCCGCGTTCACGGGATCATCAAGGTTGAAGTCGGAGACGTCCCCGGCCACGAAGATGACGTCCGCGTCCTCGTCCGCGGCCTTCTCGGCCACCTCCTCGGCCTTCTCCACGTCCCCGTGGAAGTCCGCGGTCGCGATCCCGATCACGCGATCACCACCCCGAACGGCCGTCCGGGGCCGCTCATGACTTATTGCTTTTGTCAGGTATCCCGCGCCGCTCGAGGAGCTTCTTCCAGGACTCGGGCAGCTCGCGGATCGAGCGCAACGCCCGCTTAACGGCCTCACGATCGCCGAACACCTCTACCTTCGTCCACCTCCCCGCGTACGTGACGATGGCGCCGGTCTCCTCGCAGACGTCCTGAAGCCGCTCCACCTCGACCGGCTCCGGGAGCTCCACCCGAGCGTACCCGTCCCCGGCCCGGGGCACGGGCCGGTGGCGCATCGGGGAGAACTCGGACCTGGCCGCGTCCTCCAGGAACCGGGAGGCCAGCTCGTCGGCGTTCTCAACCCACTCGGACAGCTTCTCCATCAAATCCTCGTGCTCCTCGCAGAGCTCGGCCAGGGACCGCTGAGCACGATCCAGGTACTTGTGCGCCTTGGCCAGGGTCTTGGCGCTGGTGTGCGGGTCGAACTCGTAATGGTGGAGGATCATCCGCGCGATCTTCAGGTTCTCGGTCACCTCGCGCGGGACGTCGACACCGCGGGACCTCAGCTCGTTGACCACCTCGTTGAGCGCGACCCACTGCGCCTTCAGGAGTTTAGAATCCTCTCGACCCTCTCCCTCGAATCCCGTGATAGTCTGGCCCCCATGTCCTTTTTCAGGAGCCTTTCCACGTCCTCGACGGACTCAACCTCCTCCTCGAAGATCACGTAGTAACTGGCGGTGCCCTCCACGTTGAACAGCAGCACGTGCGGGTCCCTGTCGAGGTCAACACCGGCCAGGGACGCCTTCAGCCGGGCGAAGTTCTTCAGGTTGTCATCCAGCTCCGAGTACCGAGAACGGCCCAGGTACTTGGCCACGAACAACGCCCGGCGCTCCCCGGGCCGGCGGGTGACCGGGGTTTTAAGTCGGGATCGGTTCGGCGACGGCCGTTGTCATCATCCTCGCCGAGGGTCAGATTCCAGGCCCTTTCCACATCACGCCCCGCGGGGTCGATGGGATGTTCCGGCTCCTGTCACTGCTCGCGGCGGCGGTGTTGGGGACGGTTTACGGCCCCATCTCGGTCCTACTGGCGCTGCTCGGGGAGGTAGCCGCCACCTCGCTGCTCGGGAACCCGCCCAAGGTGGTCATGGTCACGGTCGTCGCGCCGCTCGTCGAGGAGCTCTCCAAGGGACTGAGCTTCCTCGCGGTGCCCCGGGTCGCCTCGAGCCTGCTGAGACTGTCGCTCGCTCCAGTGGCTCGCTACGCCGGCCCATTGAGCCTGAACCGGGCGGTCGAGTTCCTGGTCGACGCGGTCAGAGGGTGCGGTGGAAGCTTGTCCGGCGCCATCACCCTGGCCGCGACGACCGCGCTCGGGTTCGCGACCATCGAGAACTTCTTTTACGCCCTGGGAAGCCTCAAGCTGGGTCCTCTGGCCCCGATCGTGGTCGGGGTAACCCGGACCTTCGTGTCGCTCCCGGTTCACGTGCTGGCGACGGTCACGTTCGCCTTCCTGTACGGGTTCGGACGGAAGGTGGGAGTGAGGTGGGCCGGGGCTCTCGCGGGCTACGCCTCGGCGGCGATGGTTCACGCGGCGTTCAACTTCTTGGTGCTGTACCTTCGGTGCAAGGTCGCGCACGGCGTGTGACGTCGGCACTTAAAGGACTCGTCATCGGTGCCTCGGTCCGCCCATCACTCCTCATCCGCGCCGGGGACGGTGGGCTTGCGAGTGTTCATAGGTATTACGGGAGCGAGCGGTCAGATCTACGCTCGGAGGTTGATCGAGGTCCTGCTGGACGAGGGCGTCGAGGTGGAGGTGAGCGTGACTAAGGCGGCGGAGAAGGTCATGGAGCGGGAGGGGGTGCAGCTGCCGAGCGGCGTCAAGCGCTACGACCCGGACGACGTCACCGCCCCGCCCGCGAGCGGGACTTACAAGGTGGACGGGTACGTCGTGTGCCCGTGCACGCTGGGAACGCTGGCGAGCATCTCGGCCGGTATCGCCTCGGACCTGGTGAAGCGGGCCGCGATCGTGGCGCTGAAGGAGGGGCGCCGGCTGGTCCTGGTGGTCCGGGAGACCCCGTGGCCGGCCTCCGGGTTCCGCGCGGCGCTGGAGCTGGCCCGGGAGGGTGCGACGGTTCTCCCCGCCTGCCCGGCGTTCTACCACGAGCCGCGGAGCGTGATGGACCTGGTCGACTACGTGGTGCAGAAGGTGCTCGACGCGCTCGGACTGGACGTGGACCTCGTCCGGTACTCCGACTGATCATTCGGGCGGGATGAACTTCCGGTACGGGTCCTCCTTCAGGAGCTTGCGCAGCTCCTCGACGGTCAGTCCCTTCATTTTGTCCCCGAAGAAGTCGCAGCGGCCGAGCGTGACCTTGCCCTTGCGCTCGAGCTCCGGGCTGCTCACGGTGACGTTGATCTCCGCCTTCTCCCCGCCCGGCGTGCGGACCTTGATGTTGACGTAGTGTTCCGGGATGTCCAGGGGCTTCCCGCCGCGCTCGGTGATGATCACCTCGTCCACGTCCAGGATCTCGATGCCCGCCTCCTTGAGACGCTCGATGACCTCCTCCGGGTCGGTGGTGCCGAGCACGGCGATGTCGATGTCGCTCTCCCGCTTGATGTTCCCCCGCCAGACGCTGCCGATGAGACGCGGGTCGAGGTCCTCCAGCACCTCCATGACCTTGAGCGCCTCCTCACGGAGCCGCTTTAGTCGCTTGAGCTTGCGCTCGCCCTCCAGCTCGTCACCGATCCGGTCGAGCTCGATCGCGACCTCCCGGTTGGATGGGAGGATGTCGACTCCCAACCGCTGAGCGGCCATCTTCTTCGCGTCAATGTACTCGTCCACCACGCCCTCGTAGAGGAGCCGGGCGGCCTCTCGGGCGACCCTCTTCCGCACCCACTCCAGCTCCTGCCGGTTCAGACGCTTCTCCACCAACGTGATGGGCCTGCCCCTTCAGCGCCCCTTGGTCCTTGAGGCGGCGCTAACTAGCTCCCGGACGCGGTCCACGTCGACCGGGTTCTCGGTCACTCCATTCCGCTTAAAGTAAGTTCCGACGATGAAGCCGGAGGCACCGCGCCTCAGGAACTCCCCCACGTTGTCCGGCGTGACCCCGCTCCCGACCAGCACTCGGTCCACGACCCGGGCCACCCGCTCCACCTCCTCCGGTTCCGGGGCGGACCCCGTGGCTCCTCCCGTTACGATGACCGCGTCCGCCAGCCCGCGCTCGACGGCGTCCCGGGCGACGTCCTCGATGGGCCGGTCGTCCAGGGAGCGACCGTGCTTGACCTTGACGTCAGCGTACACCTCCACGTCCAGGCCCAGGTTCCTCAGCTCCCGCTGCACCTCGTGCGCCACCGGCTGCAGCACGCCCTGGTCCGTCGCCACCGCCTCGACGTAGGCGTTGACCCGGATGAAGGAGGCGCCGGTCGCCGCGCAGACGCTGAGTGCCGCCAGCGCGTCGTTGCGGAGCACGTTGACGCCCACCGGCACGCTCACGCTCTCGATCACCTCCGCGACCACCCGGGTCATGCAGGCTACGGTGACCTTCGGCACGTCGTCGGGGTAGTACGGGGCGTCCCCGTAGTTCTCCACGAGCACGGCGTCAACGCCGCCCTCCTCCAGCCTGGAGGCGTCCCGGACGGCCCGCTCGACGACCTCCTCGATGTCGTGCGCTCGGGGGGATCCGGGCAGCGGCGGGAGGTGTACCACGCCGATGATCATCGCTCGCTGCCTCCCGAGGCCTCGATGAACGCGTCGACGAGCGCGGTCACCACCGAGGGTACCACGTGCTCGGTGGCGAAGGTCACGCCCGGGCAGAGGTCGAGCACGTAGTCACAGGCCCGGAGGACGCCGCGCGGGAGCCCCTTTCGGGCCCCGGCGAGGACGACCACCTCGTCCCGCTCGGCGAGTTCCTCTCCCAGCTCCTCGCGGACGTCGGTGTACGGGTCGCCCTTGGGGTCCGTGCCGATGAGCAGCGAGTCCCGCTTCAGGCGGACGAACTGGTAAAGGTCGTAGAGCAGGAGCTCGGTGCGCCGGAACTCCCGGCCGTAGGACTCGCGCTGCACCTCCATGCGGGACCGCACGCCGTCCCGCAGCCCGCGCAGGAAGTGGAAGAGCTCGATCGCGTTGACGGGCTCGAGTGGGGTGACGACGTAGGCCTTGAGCTCGAACCCCTGGACGGCCCGACCGATGCGCTCACCCATCGAGTACGCGGCCTTGGGGTCGCCCAGGTAGGGGATCTGGGCGAGGACGGTCTTGCCGAGGAGGGGGTCCGCCTCGGGCTTCCACGGGGGGAGCTTTTTCCACTCTTCGTCTCCGGGTAAAATGGAAACGTAGGCGTTTTCGGATATGATCTCCACCCAGACGAGCTTGTCGGGGTCGTCCAGGTCCACGCCGGCCCCGGTGGCCTCGCGGACGGCGTCTCCGGCGCGCTCGTTGACGTCCAGGCTGGTGAAGTCGTGGTCGCCGCGCCGGATGGTTCTCACCGCGAAGGTCTCGTCCTCGGAGATGCGACCCTCGGCGAGCTCGGCGGCCACCTCGGCGATCTCGTCCGGGTCGGCCCGGCACTCGCGCTCGACCGGGATGGCGCGCTCGACCTCCGGGATCCGCTCCAGGTCCTCCTTCGAGGTGTCTCCCCGGACCAGGACGAGGCCTAGGTAGCCGCGGGGGCGGGGCTCCGTCTCGACGTCGCCTATCTCCTCCTCGATCCGGCTGGCGGTGACGTCCTCCAGCTCCCGCTGGGTCTTGACTATGAAGAGCATCCGGCCCGCGCCCGGAGGGTGGGTGCCGGGCGGGGCTTAGTAGCTGGAGAGCTCTGGGTCGGCGCGGTCCCCGACGGCCTCGTGCGGGGCCAGTCCCGAGGGCTCCTCCAGCACCTCGGTCTTGCGGATCTCGACCTGACGGATCGGGTAGATCTTCCAGGCGGCCTCCTTGATCTGCTCCGGGATGCTCTTCTCCTCGCTGAGGTCCAGGCACCGCTTGATGAACTCGTCGAAGTTGCACTCCTTAGCGTTCTCCTCGATCACGCGGAACATCTCCTTGCGGATGGCGCGCTGCTGCGAGGTCTTCGCGCGCCTCGTCGTGAACGCCAGGCCGGCCACGCGGACGCGGTACCCGTCCTTGGTCACCACGTCGATCACGCCGTCGATCCGGCTCGTGCCACGCCGGACCAGGCTCCGCACGTAGTCTCGCATGAGCCGGTGCCCTTCGAACTTGGAGTAGGCGGTCGTGCCCTCCACGTCGTAGATCCTGAAGAACACCTTGATGTGGTGCTTGGTGATGTCGTCCAGCACGTCGCCGAGGGTGGTCTCCAGGACCCGATTGATGACCTTCTTCGGGTCGTCCGCGGGCGTCTCGCCCACCTCGACCCGGTCGAACATCTGCGGCGCGAGGATCGTGTACCACTTCTTCTGCTTCCACTTGTCCCGGACCATGCCGGCACCCCCCGGCCGGCCGGGCGCCACCGTTCAAAAAAGGCTCGGGAGCTAGTCGGGCCACGTCACCGTCTTCGGCACCTCGGGTAGGCCGCCGAACCGCTCCTCGATCCGCTTCACGATCGGCTCCGGCCAGTTCTCGATCTCGAACCCCTTCTGCGCCAGGAGGCCGACCATCCACCGTGTGAGCCCGAGTCCGGCGCACCCCGTGAACAGGGTCCGGTCTGAGCGCTCCTTGATCCCGAACCCGTCCACGAAGTGCTCCCCGTGCACGTTGAACGAGCCGACCGACACCCAGGCATCCTCCGAGTCCCGGTCACCCTTGAACGGGAGGTACACCTCGAACTCGTACGTCGGCACGTCCGGCAGCTCGATGTCCCGATCCTCCAGGAGCCGTCCCTCCAGGTAGAACGGGTCGTCCGAGACCACCACCCTCCACTCCAGCTCCAGCTCGTCGGCCGCCCGCTTCGTCGCCTCCAGCAGCTCCTCCCGGATCTCCTCGGCGTCCTCCGGCTCCGCGATCCACACGTGCTCGATCCGCTGGAACTCGTTCACACGCTCCAGACCCTTCGCGGCCCCACCCTCCCACCGGTACGTCCAGCCGCTGCAGTCGTAGAGCTTGATCGGCAGCTCGTCGGCGTCCAGCACCTCGCCGCGGAGCAGCTCGTAAAAGGCCTCGCACTGGGCGGGCGCGAGCACGAAGCCCGGGTCACGGAGCTTCTCCTTCAGCGAGCTCAGCGTCTCCTCGTTCAGCTCGTTCCACACGTAGAGCTCGCGCTTGAAGTCGTCGAACAGCTCGGGATCGCGCTTGGGCGGGCAAACGTAGTACATGCCGTCCGGCAGGCCGTGCAGATAGCGCATCCGGAACATGACCTCCAGCGGGACCAGCTTGGGGAACAGCGCCGGCTCGAAGCCCAGCTTGCGCGTCACGTTCTCCAGGAAGAAGTCCCGAAGCGCCTCCAGCAGCGCGGCCATCGGCGGCGAGTAGATCCACTGGCCACGGCCCGGGAACTCCTTGACCCAACCCCGGCGCTTAGCCTCCTCGGTCACGTCCCCCTCGAACAGGATCTCCCGCGGCCCGCTCTCGTCCACCACCGTGCCCGGCTCCAGCTTCGTCACCCGCTCCGGCAGCTCCTCTCCAACCTCGACCGCCCACCTCACCAGCCGGATCACCCGGTCCACCACGTGCCGCCTCAGCAGATCCTCCTCCAGCTCCCGGAACTCGAGCTCGACCGTGCTCCCGTCCACCCGGACCTCGTCCGCCACCGGGATGTACCCGAGATCGTCCGGCACCTCCTCGTCGAACTCCATCCGGACCAGGTAGCGCTCGATGCGCAGATCCCGGACGCCGACCCGGTGCTTACGACCCAGCGTCTCCGCCAGCCGCTTCCGGACCCGCATGGCCGCCTCGTGCGGGCGGAGGTACCGGGTCCCCCGAATCACCATCCTGACCGCGTCCCTCGACACCTCCCACTCCCGGATCTCACCACCCTCCTTCCCCTCCGGGACGCCCCGCTGCAGCAGATCGTCGTTGGCCTCCCGCACGAACTCCTCCACGGTCTCCTCGATGTCCTCCGGCTCGACCTCGCGCGAGAGGGCGAACTCCACGTCCGCCTCCAGTTCCAGTCTCATCGCGGTCCCCCTCAGGGGTGGTGCGAGATGCTGATCCGGCCCAGGCCGGCCGTGTTCATCTTACCCACCCCGTACGCCGCCGCGAAGGATAAAACCTCGCCCGCGGCGTCCGGAGGATCGGGCGGCAGCTCGTACACGAACGTTCCGACCACCGCCCTGAACTCCTGACGACCGATCCGGGAGGACCGGCGGCGGAGCGTCTTCAACCGGTAGCTCATGGCCACCGTCTCGGCCTCCTCCGCCCACCGGATCAGCTCGCGGGCCTCCTCCCTGGTCAGCCCCTGCTTGCCGAACCTGCGGCGGAGCATGGTGAACCGCCGGGCCGCGTTCCTGACGATCATGTGGAACCTCGGGACGCGGGCCCGCCCGTCGTACACCAGGTACGTGGGCGTGAGCGTGGACACGACGACGAAGTCGCCCTCGAGCTCGAGCGGCTCGAGCCGCCCCGGCCGCACGTACCGGTAGCGCTCCCCGTCGTACACGACCTTGCCGGAGCCCGCCTCCTCCACCCTAACCAGCCGGAACCTCGCGGCTCCGACCCGCAGCTCGGACTCTGCGAGCGGGAAGATGAACTCCACGTCCGCCTCGGCCGCGTCCTCGAACAGGTGCAGGTGGAAGGAGAGCTCGTCGCCCTCGTGCACGAACTCGCTCCGGGCTAGGGGCGGGGTCAGGGTCACCCCGGACGGGAACGTGGCCCCGCCCGGCCCACCGTAGATGTACCGGTCGATCGCTTCCGGGTTCCCCTCCCGGAGCCGCTTGAGGATCATTCCTCGGACGGAGAAGCCCTTGAACTCAGGGACGGGGCCCGGGTCGACGCACTCGAGGGTGAACTTGAGGCACTTGTAGCGAAGGGCCATTCACCCCTTGCCCCATGGCACCGGGGCCTCGTCCACCCGGTACCGCTGCCGCACGGTGGCTTTCTTCGGGATCTCCTCGGGCGGTATCGAGAGGCCGTGCTTATGCATCAGGATGCCCGTCCAGGCGATCATCGCCCCGTTGTCGCCGGCCAGGTCCGACGGGACCGTGTGGGCCTCGGCGCCCCGCTCCTCGGCCATCTCATGGATCATCTCGGAGAGGCGCTGGTTAGCGGCCACGCCGCCCGTGAGCAGGATCTCGTCGCTGCCGAGCTGAGCGGCGGCCCGCTCGGTCACCTCAGTGAGCATTGAGAACGCCGTCTCCTGGATCCCGGCGCAGACATCCTCGAGCCGCTCGCCCTCCTCGTAAGCGCGCAGCGCCGCGGTGAGGAGGCCGGAGAACGACACGTCGGTCCCGCGCACGGCGTACGGGAGCTCGATCGGCTCGCCCTTCCTCGCGAGCCGCTCGACCTCGGGACCGCCGGGGTGCGGTAGGCCGACCTCGCGGGCGAAGGTGTCGATCATGTTGCCGACCGGCAGGTCCAGGGTCTCGCCGAACACCCGGTAGCGACCGGACTTGAGGGCGATGACCTGCGTGTTCCCGCCGGAGACGTACAGGGTGACGGGGTTCTCAAACTCGAGTCCTTCCTTCCGGGCGGTGAGCTTGCCGATCTCGACGTGAGCGACGCAATGGTTCACGGGGGCCAGCGGGACCTCCAGGGCCAGGGCGAGGGTACGGGCCGCGGTGGCGCCGACCCGGAGGCAGGGCCCCAGGCCGGGACCCTGGGAGTAGGCCACCAGGTCGATCTCTTCCGGCTCCACCCCGGCCTTATCCAGGGCCCTTTGGAGCAGGTCCGGGAGCTCGCGTGAGTGGTGCTCCGCCGCCTCGCGCGGGAGGATACCGGATCCTGGAGGGGGCGTGTACTGCGCCTTCTCGTTCGCCAGGACCTCGCCTTCCTCGGTTACCACGCCCACTCCGAGTTTTTCAGCCGTAGACTCTATACCTACGCAAATCAATCCCATGGTCGGAGTCGTCCCCGGCGGGGAGTAGGCCATGGCCGGCTTTAAGGTGTCCCTGTTCCGACGCGACTGCATGCGGATCTTCCGGGAGCTGGGTTATCACGTTGAGCCGCTGGGGGAGGAGTACCGGCTCGACTTCGTCGCGTGCGACGGGGACGCATCGCTCGCGGTCCTCTGCGTCGGCGGGCCCGGGGACCTGGCCCGGATCTCACCGCTGGGTGAGTGGGAGGAGGGGCTGGCGGAGGTCGTCAAGGATGCCGAGATCCTGGGGCTGCCCGCCCTGATCGTTCTGCCCCGCGAGCCCGGCACCGAGCTGCTCTCGGTCACGGCGTTCTGCGAGCACTACGGTGTCGACGTGACCGTGTCCGAGTGGAGCGCGCTGCCCCTGGAGCTCGTGGAGGATCCCATGGAGGTGAGATGGCAGTCCGCCACCGAGCTGTTCTTCGAGGTCGAGCTGGGGAGCGTGCCCGAGTGGCCGGAGGTGGGGCCGGCGGAGAGGCTGCTGGTTGGTGATCGGAGGGTGACTGTGGAGGACGTGGTCAGGGTCGTGAAGCGTGAGGTCAGCCTGGACTGGAGGGACCTCGTGATGCGCCTGAGGTGGCAGGGGTACTCCGGCGAGGGGTTGGCCGAGGTCCTGTACGCCGTGACCGCGAGCGAGGAGGTGGAGGTGACGGACGATGGGGAGTTCCTCCACGTTCCCGAGCGACTCTCCGAGGTCCTCGGAGCCCTGCTGGTCTGGCTGCAGAACCGGGAGAAGGTGCCGGAGGACGAGGTTTACGAGTTCCTGTTCGCGCAGTTCGGGGTGCCCTACGACGTGACCTACATCGCCCTCAAGAAGCTGGAGGAAGAGGGCGAGATCGAGGTCCGGCGCGGCGTGGTCGTAGCGCGGAGCTAGATGTAGCGGACGCGGCTCTTCACGTCCTCCAGCTGCTTCAGCACCTGGTCAGTGGTTTCCCCGCGCTCCTCCCGGTACCCGCGAACGAACGCCTCCCAGGCCTCCTCCATGACGTCCGGATGGGTGCTCTCCAAGCATCGCTCGAACACGCGCAGGTCGATCGCGTGGTCCTCCAGGTCGGTGGAGTCGTCGCTGAGGCCCAAGTCGATGACGTACAGGCGCCCGTCGACGACCAGGACGTTGGAGGTGGTCAGGTCGTAGTGCACGAACCCGTGCTCGTGCATCCGGCCTACCAACCGTCCCAGCTCCTCGAACAGGGAAGCCCGGAACCTCTCCTCGGTCACCTCGCGCAGGGTCTCGCCCGGCAAGTACTCCATCACAATCAGGCCGAGGTCGACGTCAACCTCGTACAGGGTCGGCGTGGGGACGCCCCACTCAGGCAGCCGGGATAAGGAGCGAGCCTCACGGCGCGTGCGGGCGCGTCGGAGCCGATCGTCCAGCCGCGGGTGACGGTAGGGCTTGGAGAGGCGGATCTTGTAGACGGCGGGGAGGCCGAGCCACTCGTGCTTGATAAGGAGGGACTCCGCTCCCAGCGCGAGCACCTCGCCCCGGTCAAGCAGGGGGCGTAGCTCGTCCGGGACGCGGTCCCGGGGAACCTTCAACGACCTCGCCCTGAGCCGACCGTGCTACTCCTCCTTCTTTTTGGACTCCGGCTGCTCCTTGAACTCCGTGTACCCGCACTTGCCGCACGCGTACCGGTTGCCGTGGTCGGCCATGAAGACTCCCGGACCGCACCGTGGGCAGAACGGGTTCTTTCGCTCCACCTTACCGTCCTTGACCTCGTACAGCCGAGCCTTGCGCGGGATGCCCATACGGGCTCAACCCCCTACCCCTCCTCTTCCTCCTTCTCCTCGGACTCCTCCGACTCCTCCTCGATCTCCTCTAGGGTCCTTTTATGCCTCTCGATGAGGTAGTCCGGCTCGATGTCCTTGAGATCCTCGTAGCTCCGGTAAACCTTCGCGTAGCCGCGGGTCTCTCGCTTACCGAACTCCGACTCCATCTTGTGGATCAGCACGACCTCCTTGTCCACGTCCAGCATCGCCGCGAGCTTCTTCAGCACCTCGGAGCGCCTCGGCGTGCCCCCGTCCTCGTGCCGGACTACGAACTTGATCTCCTTCCGGAACAGGAGTGGGTTATCCCGCTCCTCGACAATCTCGATCTCCACGCCTCGGACCCCCTAAACCTCCTGAGAGTGCTGAGCGCTCGCTCCTGGATGCGCGGGGTGACTCGAACGGTGACCATACCCTCGCCCGGCAGCCCGTAGCATACTATCGAGTTTTCGGGAGAGAGGGCCATCGCCGGGAGCGCCAGCAGGTCCTCCTCTCCCCTGATCTGGACGAGGACGGGGTCGCCGTTGATGGCGTGGTCGAGAGCCCGCTCGACGGTCTTCCAGGCCTGCGGCGTGATGGTGCCGGGAGGGTTGTGGGCCTCGAGGGTGATGGGGAACTTGTCGGCGTGCCCGGCGGGAACGGTCCTCATGACCTTTCCGTCGACGATTGCGACGTCGGGGCGCGCGCTGGCCCGCGTGAACGAGCGGGTGGTGACGTCGCCCACGGTGACCAGCAGCTCGGCCCGCTCCCTTATCCTCCGGTACGTGAACTCGGAGGGGGAGGGGTAGACGGGGCCCCAGGGCTTCCGGAGCTCGGGTCGAAGTCTCCGGGGCAGGGTTAGGGGCTTCACCGGCGGTCACTCCTCCACGCGCAGGGCGTACTTGCCGGGGATCTTAGCGTCAAGCTTCTTCGCGGTCTTCGAGTCGGTGTCGAGGACGATGGCGAGGCCCTTCCAGTTCTCGGTGAACTCGTCGCTGTGGCACGCGGGGCAGATCTCGGTGTCCTCGTCGACCAGGTAGCCGCACCGCAGGCAGGCCTTGAGCTTGCCGTCGCTCAAGGGTCCTCACTCCCACCACTCGGGCTTGCCGAGTCCGGGCTTCTTCACGGTCAGGGCGATCTTGGACTCGCGCGGGCGCTCCTCGTTCAGGCTGACTCCGATGATCATGACCTTGATGATGTCGCCCTTCTTGAGCTCGCGCCCGGTCTCCTCGCCCACCAGTGCCTCCCGGGCCCCGTCGTAGTACATGTACTCGTCCAGGATCTGGGACACGTGGAGGAGGCCGTCCAGGGGTCCGAGCCGGACGAAGGCGCCGTACTCCTTGACCCGCGTGACCTCGCCGACCGTCACCTCGCGCTCCTCGGGGCGGAAGACGAGGGCGCGGAAGCGGACGCGGTGGTACGCGGCGCCGTCACCGGGGAACACGCCCTCGTGCTCGATGTCCAGGATCTCGTCCACGAGCACCACGAAGCCGACGGGCTCGCCGGAGTCGTCCTCCTTGAACAGCTTGCCCTCGACGTCGTTCTCCAGGGCCTTGAGCACGGCCTCCTCGACGTCGGAGGTGAAGTGGGAGGGCGGGATCCGGACCGTGGTCTCGAGCTCGACGAACTCGTACAAGGTGCGAGTCACCCGTGCTTCTCCTCGTACATTTCCATCGCGTGAACGATGGCCTCCTTCGCCGCGTCGGCGCCCTCCCAGCCCTGCACCTCGGTCTCCTTACCCTCCAGCGTCTTGTACTCCGAGAACATGTGGGCGATCTCGTCCAGCAGGTGCTTGGGCACGTCGTCGATGTCCTTCACGTCCTTGAAGCGCGGGTCCTCGGTGGGCACGGCGAGGATCTTGTCGTCCTGCTCGCCCTTGTCGATCATCTTCATCAGGCCGATGGGGCGGGCCTCAATCACGCAGCCCGGGAAGGTCGGGTCCTGCATGATCACGAGGATGTCGAGCGGGTCGCCGTCATCGTATAGTGTTCGCGGGATGAAACCGTAGTCGAGCGGGTAGTGAAACGGTGAGTACAGGACCCGGTCGAGCTTGAAGTAGCCCTCCTCCTCGACGTACTCGTACTTGTTCCGCGACCCGCGCGGGATCTCGATCACCGCGTACACGACGTCCGGCGGGTTGGGGCCGGGCTCCAGGTCCTTCCACAGGTTGATCATTCAGCCCTCCCCCAGCCGCTTCGAGAGTATCTTCCGCCAGGGGAGCCCGGAGGCGATGTCGGTGCGGATGGCGTCCTCCAGCTCGAGGATCTCGCGGGCGGCGTTCAGCACGTCGTCCCACTTCTCCTCCGGTACCACCACGGCCCCGCTCTCATCTCCAATTATAACGTCACCGGGGTTGACCTCGATCCCGGAGATGTAAACCCGGACGTTGATCTCCCCGGAGCTGCGGTGCGTGCCGGCCCGGGGGACCACGCCGCGGCCGAAGACGGTGTATCCCAGCTCTCGTATGTCGTCCAGGTCCCGTACCATGCCGTCAACGACGGTGCCCGCGAGCCCCTTGCGCTTGGCCGAGAGGGAGGAGAGTCCGCCCCAGTAGGCCCGGTAACGGTCCCGAGTCTCGATGACCAGGACGTCGCCCTCCTCCGCCTCGTCGATGGCCTCGACGACGATCCCCCAGTCGGGCCCCTTTACGCGGACGGTGACCGCGCGACCGCAGATGGGCACGGGACCGGCGAGGTGTCGAATGCCCGGGAGCGCGTAGCGCTTGCCCAGCGCGTCGCTGATGGCGGGGGTGGGGGGCACCTCGTTCAACGAGTCATCCCCGCTCTATCACCAGGTGCGTGCGCTGCCTGAGGGTTATCACGGGCACCCCGAGCTCCAGCACCCGCTTCTTCAGCTCCTTGTCCCGCGTGGCCACGTAGATCCGCTCGTCCCGGCGCTGGCGGGCCAGGTTGAGGATAGCCTCGTCCCCGTCCCTCCCCTCCACCTCGACGATCTCCGCCTCCACGTTCGGCTGCTCGAGCAGCTGCAGGGCCACGTTGGCGGCGATCCGGTCCCGCCCGCCGGCGCACCGGCGGATCCGCTTGACCTCTTCCACGACCTGCTCGGGGACTAGGAGGACGTACGTGCCGAGGAGCCGATCGAGCTCTGAGAGGATGTCCACGCCTTCCTGGTGCGGGATCATGAGGAAGTTGGCGTCGACGATGACCCGCGGCCGCACGCCCCCTCACCCTTTGATCACGCCGTGGCCGATGAGCCTCCAGCGCTGGATCCGCCGGCTGATCGCGACCCGGTCACCCTCCTCGGCGCAGACCGGCTGCTTGAGCTTGATCTCGATCTCGTCGTCCCGTGCGCTCGTGACCACGCCCACCGTCGTGGCGGTGCCCACCGTGAGCATCAGGACCTCGTTCGTGCGGATCGGCTCGACCTTTTTCTGCTCCTTCGTGCCCACCACCCGCTCCAGCAGATCCACCTCCAGAAGCAGCTCGTCCCGGACCGGGGGCAGCGTGTCCGGCTCGCCGGCGACCTGGCCCGACAGCCGGTCAGCCTTGGTCATCGACGGGTCCAGCTTGGTCCCGACGCCCACCAGACCGCCCGGCCGGGCCCGCTCCACCGGGGTCACGTTCGCGTGCAGGCTGACCACCTCGGTGTAGATCGGCTCCCACTCCTCGCGCCCGTACCGCTCCACGCGCATGCCCGGGCGGATCTCGATCTCGTCGCCCACCTCCACCTCTCCCTGCACGATGGCGCCGCCAATGACCCCGCCCTGCAGGTCCTTGGGCCTCGTGCCCGGCTTGTTCACGTCGAAGGACCGGGCGATGTACATCCGGAACGGCGACTTGGTGTCGTGCTCGGGTGGCTCGAAGTACTTGTGCATGGCCTCGACGAGGACGTCCAGGTTCGCCCCGTGCTGGGCAGAGATCGGGATGATCGGCGTCTCGTCCGGGTCCAGGTGGGTCTCCTCCTCCAGGAACTCCACGATCTGCTCGTAGTGCTCCCGGGCCTCCTCGGGCGTCACGAGGTCGATCTTGTTCTGGACGACGATGACGTCCCGCGTGCCGATGATCTCCAGCGCCATCAAGTGCTCACGGGTCTGCGGCTGCGGGCACGGCTCGTTCGCCGCGATGACCAGGATCGCCGCGTCCATGATCGCGGCACCGGAGAGCATCGTCGCCATCAGCGTCTCGTGACCCGGCGAGTCGACGAACGAGACCCGCCGGAGCCACTCCGTCTCGGCGCCGCACTCGGGGCACTTCTCCTCCACGGAGTACGTCCCGCACTCCGGGCACCGAGTGAGCACGGTGTCCGCGTAGCCCAGCCGGATGGAGATACCCCGCCGCGTCTCCTCGCTGTGCGTGTCCGTCCAGACGCCGGACAGCGCCTGGGTCAGCGTTGTCTTGCCGTGGTCCACGTGCCCGACCATTCCGATGTTCATCTCCGCCTGCTGGAACCGCTCATCCTCGACGTGGCGAAGGTCGATCGGCACGGGGTTCACCCGCGCTTACTCCTCCTCGCCACCCTCACCCAGCAGCTCCTCGACGGGCTTCTCCCCGTACTCGACGATGACCGTGTTCACCTGCACGATGTCCTCGCTGATCGTGTTGCCGCGCACGGTCTTGCGCCGGCGCTCACCCTTGCGGCGCGGGCGGAACCCGGGCGGTCCGTCCAGCAGCACCCGGTGCCGTCCCGCTCCCTGAATGTCCGGCCTCATTGGAAACCCATCCTTATCCGTGCCTCCCGTGATCTTGAGCTTGTACCCCGGCAGGCCCACGATCTCGCCGTTGATGACGTCCCCGATCTGTTTCCCGATCAGCTTCTCCGCGTCCTCGCCCTCCACCGTGACCTGGTAGGAGCGCCCCTTCTCCGGGTCCGCGATCACTACCTTGAACTCGGCCATCCGCCCACACCCCCGACCGCGCGGCCTCGTCCGCACTTTAAGTCTTGTACCGGAGCCCCGACGAAACTTCATAACCCGCGGAGGGGGTGCCGCCTGGGGGTGAGCGAGCATGGTAGAGTGCGACTACGACCCGACTGAGGACGCAACGCCGGCAGAGGTCGTGGAGATCCTGGGACGGACGGGAATGACCGGTGAGGTGACCCAGGTCAAGGTCCGAATCCTGGAGGGACCCGACAAGGGCCGGATCATCACCAGGAACGTGAAGGGTCCAGTGCGTGAGGGCGACATCCTGCTGCTCCGGGAGACCGAGCGCGAGGCGCGGCCCATCGAGTAACGGGGGCCGAGCACGGTGCCGGAGATTCGCCGCTGCGACTTCTGCGGTCGCATCATCGAGCCCGGTACCGGCAAGATGTTCGTGAAGAACGACGGCACCGTCCTGTGGTTCTGCTCCAGCAAGTGCGAGAAGAACATGCTGAAGCTGGGTCGGGACCCGAAGAAGGTGCGGTGGACCGAGAAGCACCGGGAGTTTAAGGCGGAGCAGAAGGGCGGCTCCTAGCCCCACCAGTGCTTCTCCAGCAGCCCGGAGGACCGCAGGAGGCCCTCCAGGTCCTCAACGTCTTTTAAGAACTCCACCACGTCCTCCGCGCTGACCTCGCTCACGATTTCCGCAAGCTCGAGACCCGCCTCGAACGTGTCTCCCAGCTCCCTCTCCCAGCGCTCCTGGTACTCCTTCAACCGCTCCGCGGACGGGTCCTCCTCGCTCGCCGCCTCCGCCGCCACCTCGCCCGCGATCCGACCGCAGATTAGAGCGGCGTTCAGCCCGCCGCCCGTTGCCGGATTCACCTGCCGGGCCGCGTCCCCCACGACGAGGATCCCGTCATCGTACGTCCTCTCCAGCGGCCCGCACACCGGCACGCCACCCACGTTCAACTCGACGGGCCCGCCACTGACGAACTCGGAAAGCGGGCCGCGGAGCAGCTCATTCAGTAGCTCCCTCGCGGACTTTCCCCGGCATCCCACGCCCACGTTGGCCCGGTCGCTACCTTTAGGGAATACCCAGGCGTAGCCGCCCGGGATTCGGTCCGGGTCGAAGAAGATCGTGAAGGCGTCCTCGATCTCGACGCTCCCCACGACCTCGTACTGGGCGCAGGTGCAGAGGTCCTCCGGCTCGAGCGGCGGGACGAGCCCCGCGCTCCGCCCGACCCGCGACTCGATCCCGTCCGCCGCGATCACCACCTCGGCCCGGACGCTCCCGGACGTCGTCTCGACGCCCACGACGCGGCCCTCTTCCCTGATGACCCCCCTGGCCTCGACCAGCAGCCTCAGCTCGGCACCCTCCTCAACCGCCCGGATCGCGAGCCACCGGTCGAACAGTTTGCGCTCGAGGACGAAGCCTCGGATGCCTCCCACCTCGAAGGTTTCGATGCCGTCGGGCGTGGGTAGGGCGAGGACGCCGCGCCGGATCTCCTGGGCGATCCAGGGCCCGTCGGCCGGGACCTCGGCCTCCCGGAGCGCCCGGGCGCTGATGCCTTCGGCGCACTGCTTGGGCACGCCGATCTCGGCCCGGCGCTCCAGGATCAGAACGTCACAGCCCTCCCGCGCGGCCGCCCACGCCGCCATCGACCCGGCCGGACCCGCCCCCACCACGACCACGTCGTATTCCACGCGGCGCCACCGCCGCGGGGCGCGTCAGGTGGGACCGGGAGCTCGTCATCGACCCCTCCTCTCGGCTATTGGGCCTCTCATCACTCGGTCTTGAGGTCGCGAATGCCCTCGTTGGTGATCCTGAAAGGCGCCTCCCGCTGGGGCAGGTAGGGGGAGTCGATCACGCGGGCGATGCGGACCTCACCCTTGGCCCGCCTCAGCATGATCCTGTGCGTGGCCTGGTGCGCGACGATCGTGCCGCCCACGGGCTCGTACTTCTTGCCCTTACCCTTCGTGGCGGCCTCCACGTCGACGTGGACCTGGTTCGTGAAGACGACCGCCACGTCGTGATCGGTCGCGATCTTCCAGAGGTCCTTCACGTGGTTGGAGAGCAGGGACTGCCGCTCCTTCACGTCCTTCAGCCTCGGGAACTCGGCCCGGAAGTGGGCGGTCAGGGAGTCGACGACCACGAGGCCCACGTCCTCGCGCTCGCAGATCTCGTACGCCTGCTTGGCCGCCTGAAGCTGCTCCTCCACGGACTTGACCCGGGTGACGAAGATGTTCCGGAGCGCCTGACCCGGGTCCAGCCCGGCCGCCCGGGCCATCTGCTTGATCCGCTGCGGGGAGATCGTGCTCTCCGTGTCGATGAACACGGCCTTGGCTCCCAGTCCACCCTCGGACTCGGGCAGCTGCACGTTGACGCACAGCTGGAAGACGATCTGGGTCTTGCCGGAGCCGAACGGGCCGGCGAACTCGGTCAGCTCCCCGCAGCCGACGCCTCCTCCCAGGATCTCGTCGAGCGCGGAGGAGCCGGTCGTGATCCTATCCCGCTCGTGCTCCACCTGGTCCAGGGTCTCGAACTCCACCTCCTCCGCCTCGGCCACGGTGTCTCGCAGCTCGTCCTGCAGGCTCTCGATCTCCTTCTCGGACATACCCGTCACCTCCGCGAGGTACTCCGGGTCTGCGTAGACGAAGTCCTCCACGGTGAGGATGTCCTCTTTCTCCAGCCTCCGAATCACGTCCTCCGGCAGCAGGTCAATCTCGTCCAGCCTCACTTCCCTCTTCACGCGCCTCCCCCTCGAGCTCTCGGAGTAGCATGGACACCTCCCGCTTCAAATCTTCATCGTCAAGTAGCTGCCCTCGCAGTGCCACCGCGTCGTAGTCCTCCACGATCCCCTCGCCGCGCACCCTCACGACCACGGAGATGCTCTCCCCGAGCAGCCGCTCCTCAAGCTCCTCCTCCTCGGCGTCGAAGAACTCGCGCCGGCTGTCGCAGCCCGCGATGTCCACCGCCAGGTCGCCGAAGAAGGCTACCCGGGCCGTGCCCGTCCCGTCGTCCACGACCAGGTTGAGCACCGGCCGACGCTCGGGCTCGGTGGGACCGTGCTCCGGACACTCACCGTCTCGGACCGCCCGACCGCACCGCGGGCAGGCCTCGTAGTACCGTCGACGGGCGTACACGGCGACGACGACGCCGGAGATCTCCGCCACGTCACCCTCCTCCAGGTCCCGGATCCGGCGCTTGATGGCGGGGCGGATGGGAACCTCCGCGGGCTCCACGCGCCCGTGCGTGCGGAGCACGTTGATCACCGGGTTGCCACCGCGGGTCGAGACCCAGCCCTCCACGACGGCCCCCTGACCGTACTCCAGCTCCAGCGCGCTCTCCGCCGCGTCGCCCCACGCGTTCACTCGCACCGACCCCTCCTCGTCCGAGAGCCAGAAGTGCACGCGCTCCCCGGTGTCGGTGGGCTCGCTGACGACGACGCCTCGGACGCGCACGTACTCCCCGTGCTTGAGCTCGGACGTGGTCCGCTCGATCAGCTCGTCCGGGTCCTCGTGCTCATCGACCACGCGCAGGCTCGTCTCCTCGTCTATCACGATCTGGGGGCTGCTCCGGAAGGCGGTCGTGCGGAGGTTCTCTCCACGGACGACGTCCCCTTCACTGAGCTCTCGCAGCTTCTCCACCTCCTCATCGAAGGCCACGAGCGCGGCCGAGCGGGTCTCGTCGGCGATCACCGCCGTCGCCATCCGCCCGCCGCTCCGGGTCTCGACGACCTCCGGGGCTCGCACGACCACGAACTCCGCGTCGAAGGATTTGAGCCCGTCCGAGATGGCTCTCTCCAGGGAGACGAGCTCGCCTTCACCGGTCTCGGCCTCCATGAGGTCCACTCCCAGCTCGGAGGCGAGGGCGAGCACGGCCCCTTCCTTGGAGATGCCCCACCTTTCCTGCAGCTCACGGACCTTCTCGAGCAGCTCCTCACGCGACCGTCCCGTGCTTCTCGCCAGCCTTTCAATCAGCTCATCCACGTCGGACATGCCGAGCCCCCCGAGCTTTTTCAACGCCCGCCCGGGCGCCGGGCCGAGGGGGGTGGAACCGTGAGCAAGGGCAAGACGATGGCGGAGAAGATCCTCTCGCGGGCGTCCGGGGAGGATGCGGAGGCCGGAGATATCGTGGTCGCCGAGGTGGACGTGGCGATGGTTCACGACATCACCGGCCCGATCACGGTGCAGCGGTTGAAGGAGATGGAGGTCGACCGCGTGTGGGACCCGTCCAAGATCGTCGTCCTGTTCGACCATCAGGTGCCCGCGGACTCGGTCGAGGCGGCGGAGAACCACAAGATGATGCGGGAGTTCGTCCGGGAGCAGGGGATCGAGCACTTCTACGACGTCCGAGAGGGAGTGTGCCACCAGGTCCTGCCGGAGAAGGGCCACGTGCGGCCCGGCGACGTGATCGTGGGGGCCGACTCGCACACCTGCACGCACGGAGCGCTGGGCGCCTTCGCCACGGGGATCGGGTCCACGGACATGGCGGCCGTCTTCGCCACGGGCAAGCTCTGGTTCCGGGTCCCGGAGACGTACAGGGTCGAGATCGTGGGTGAGCTGCCGGAGGGCGTGTACGCCAAGGACGTGGTGCTGAAGGTGACGGGCGAGGTCGGCGCGGACGGTGCGACCTACATGGCCATCGAGTACCACGGCGAGGTAGTGGAGAACATGAGCGTTTCCGATCGGATGTGCCTGTGCAACATGGCCATCGAGATGGGTGCCAAGACGGGCCTCGTACCGCCGGACGAGAAGACGCTGCGGTACGTCCGGAAGCGCGCCGGAGACGAGGGTCGACCGGTCCAGCCGGACCCGGACGCCCGGTACGAGGCGGAGCTGCGGCTCGACGTTTCGAATCTGGACCCGCAGGTGGCCAAGCCTTCGAGCCCGGACAACGTGGTTCCCGTCCACGAGGTGGAGGGGACCGCCGTCGACCAGGTGTTCATCGGCTCGTGCACGAACGGCCGTCTCAACGACCTGCGCGTGGCGGCGGAGATCCTGGAGGGTGAGGAGGTGCACGACGACGTCCGGCTGATCGTGATCCCGGCGTCTCGGGAGGTGTACTCGCGGGCGCTGAGGGAGGGGATCATCGAGACGCTGCACGAGGCGGGCGCCATCATCTGCCCGCCGACGTGCGGCCCGTGCCTCGGCGGGCACATGGGGGTGCTGGCCGAGGGCGAGCGGTGCCTGGCCACGTCCAACCGGAACTTCCCGGGGCGAATGGGACACCGAGAGTCGGAGGTGTACCTGGCCAGCCCGGCCACGGCCGCCGCGAGCGCCATCGAGGGGGAGATCACGGACCCGCGGCGCTACCTGTAGCGGGGCCTCCCCCTTGCCCGCCAAAGCGGTCCCCGTCTCCCTTCCCTACCTCGAGGAACACCTGCGGATGAGGCCCTCCCGGGTCGTCATCCCCAGCACCCGGTACATCATGGAGGTCGTGCGGGACCTCAGGGCACCCTGGGAGGGTGAGATCCTGGACGCGGGGGCCGGCTGCGGCTCGTTCGCGATCGCGGCGGCCGCCTTGGGTCCCTACACGGTCTACGGCGTCGAGCCGGACCCGGACCACGTGGCGGCCCTGATGGACAACGTCGCGGAGAACGCGGAGCTGCTGGAGGGCGACGTGCTGCCGCTGGAGTGTGGGGTCGAGGACTTTCGAGGCAGGGTCGATGAGGTGCTCACCGACCCGCCGTGGGGGATCAGGAGTGGGGTCTCCCAGCGACCGAGCCTGGAGGCGGTCCAGGAGTTCCTCGAGCACTGCCTGGACTCCGTCAGGGAGAGCACGGGGAGGATCGTCACCCGCTGTCCCCCGGAGTTCATCGAGGATCTCGAGGAGTTCATGCGGGAGCACGGGATGCTGCTCGACCGGGTGAAGCGGCGGCACAAGGCCGCGGTCTTGGTCTTCCGGTCCGAGTCGCACCGGGACTACCACCCGGACAAGGAGAGCGCGCTCGATGCCGCGCGCGGTGAGCCTGTGATCGTGAAGGAGGGCGGGCGGCTCGATCCGGACGCGGAGCGGTTCAGCCTAATCACCGGCTACGAAAGCGGATGGCACGTGTGGGATGTACCGAACACCGAGCGAGTGAGAGAGTTCCTCCGGGGGTTCCTCAGGCGTGGGTGACCTGGAGGAAATCCTGCGCGGATTCCCGCTGAAGGAGAGGTGGGTGTACCTCGACAACGCGGCCACCTCGCTGAAGCATGAGCGCGTGATCCGGGCCATGGAGCGAGCGCTGCGTGAGTTCGGCGTGAACGTTGGTCGGGGCGCGCACCCGCCGGGGGAGGAGGCGACCCGGGAGTTCGAGCGGGCCCGGAAGACCGTGGCGTCGTTCCTGGGCGTGGATCCGGAGTGCCTGTCGTTCACTTTTAACACGACGACCTCGATCCACGCCGTGCTGTGCGCGCTGAACCTGGGTCCCGGCGACAAGGTCGTCACGACGGCCCTGGAGCACCACTCGAACCTCTCGCCCTGGCTGAAGTTCTCGGAGCTGCTCGGGTTCGAGGTGGAAATCGTCGGGTTCGACCCGGAAACGGGCACCGTGGATATGTCGAGGCTGGAGTCCGCGATCGATGATCGGACGAAGGTCGTGGCGGTCACGCACGAGAGCAACGCCCTGGGGTCGCTCCAGCCGGCCGAGGAGATCCTGGATCTGGCCGAGGAGGCCGGTGCTTACGTGCTCCTGGACGCCGCGCAGTCGCTGGGCGCCGTGGACCACGACTTCTCCCGGTACCACTTCGTTGCGGCCCCGGGGCACAAGGGGCTGCTCGGCCCGCACGGCACGGGCGTGCTGTACGTCCGGGAGGACGTGCGGGAGGAGCTGGAGCCGCGGCTGCTGGGCGGCGGTTCGACGGACCGGGTCGAAGGGACGGAGGTGGTACCGAGCGGCTTCCCGCACGTGTTCGAGTCGGGCACGCCGAACCTCCCGGGCGTGGTCGGGTTGGCGGAGGGTGTCCGGATCCTAGAGGAGGTCGGGCTGAGGCGTATCGAGCGCCGCGTGCGCCGGTTGACGCGCCGGGTGGTGGAGGGGCTGATGGACCTGGACGGCGTGGAGATTCTGTGCCCGGAGGCTCGCCGGGTCACGATCGTGCCGTTTATCGTTGAGGGGATGGACCACCAGGAGGTGGGGAGGGAGCTGGGAGAGCGGGGGATCTGCGTCAGGACGGGCACGCACTGCGCCACGCTCGTATTCGAGAGGTTGGGGCTGGACGGGTGCGTCCGGGCCTCGCTGGCGTTCTACAACGATGAGAGCGAGGTTGAGGAGTTCCTGCGGGCGATGGAGGAGCTCACTCGCCGCGGATCTTCTTCCTGACCTCCTCGCGCCGCGACCGCCGCTCCTCGCGGTACCTTCGGCCGGCCTCGCGGATTCGCTCGGCCAGCTTGGGCCCGACGCCCTCGACCTTCACCAGGTCCTCCTTCTTCGCCGTCAGCACCCGGTACGGGCTGCCGAACTCCTCCACCAGCCGATCCGCGAGCTCAGGGCTGACCCCCTTCACCTCGAGGAGGTAGCGCCAGGCGGGGTTTTCTAGCGCCTTGATCTCTTTGGCCAGCTCCAGCCCCACGCCCGGGACCTTGATCAGCTCGGACACCGGGGCCTCCTTGACCTTGGTCCAGGTCTCGAACCGCTCCAGGAGTCGCTCCGCCTTCTCGACGCTCATCCCTCGGACCTCGAGCATGGTCTCCGGGAAGCCCTTGATCCGCGCGATCTTCCGGTCGGACAGGCCGAGCTCGCGGAGCTCTTTCACGGGCGCCTTCCGAACCTCGGTGACCGAGCCGAACCGCTGCTTCAGCCTGTAGGCCGTGTCCACGTCGAGCCCCTTGTCCACGAGGGTCTTGAGGCCCAACAGCCGGGCGATCTTGGAGTCGCTGAGGCCGAGCTCGCGGAGCTCCTCCGGGGTCGCCTCCTCTTGCAGCTTGGAAACGGATTCGTATTCGCGCAGCACCTTCTCGATCTCCTCCGGGGTCAGCCCGGCCTCGCGCAGGGTCTTGTAGCCCGGCACCAGCTCGGCCACGGCGGCGTCTCCGATCCCCTCCACCTCGAGGAGCTTCGTTACCGCCTTCTCCTCGACCGCCTCACCCACCTTCTTGGCCGAGCCGAAGTGCTCGATGAGCCTGCGGGCCCGGGACTTGCCGACGCGCTCCTCCAGCCACTCCTTCCACTCCTCCTCAGACTTCTCGCGTCGGGCCGCCCGGCGCTGCTCCACGCGCTCCCGGGCCGCGTACACGATCCGCTCCGCCAGCGTGCTGCCGAGCCCCTTCACCCTCTCGGCCAGCTCCTCCGGGTTGAGGGACGCGAGTCGCTCCAGGTCGTAGTCGACGGCCTCCAGCACGCGCTCGGCGAGCTTGGGCCCGACCCCGTCCACGCTCAACAGCAGCTTGAACTCGGGCCCCTTGATCTCGGCGGCGGCCTTGGGTGAGGCGCCGAGCTCGCGCAGCTCGTCGTACGAGACGTTCCGGGCGATCTCCTTCAGGGATCCGTACTTCTCGTACAGCTCCACGGCGGTCTCCAGGTCGAACGCCTCCAGGAGCTTCTTGGGCACGTTCTTGATCTCCGCGATCTCCTCGTCGGAGAAGCCGAGCTCGCGCAGCTCCTCGACGGAGAGCCGGCGAACCTCGGCCGCGGACCCGTACTTGCGCTTCAGCTCGTCCGCGCGCTCCAGCGACCCGACGATCTTCTCGAGCGTCTTGAGCCCCTTGAGCTCGCGGATTTGGGCATCCGTGAGCCCGTCCTTCCGCAGCTCCTCGACCGGAGCCTCCCGGATCTTCGAGTAGCCGCCGTACTTCTTCAACAGGTACTCGGCCTGCTCCCGGTCGATCCCCCGAATGGAGGTGAGCGAGGCGTAGCCCGGCACGAGGCTCTGCAGGACCTTCTCACCCACGCCCTCGACCGACGCCAGCTTCTCGATCTCGAACTCCCGGGCCAGCTGCAGGACCCGCTCCGGGTTGCCAAAGGCCCGGATGAGGCGCTCCGCCGTCTTCCGCCCGATCCCCTCCTTCTTCGCCAGCTCGGAGACCTGAATCTCCAAAACCGCCTCGTAAGCCTCCTCCGAGATCACTCCCTCCTCCTTCATCCGCTCGACGTCCTCGATGTCCGCGCCGAGGATGCCCGCGATGGACTCGAAGTGCTCGATCAGCTCGTCGGCGACCTCGAGATCCAGCCCGTAATCGTCCAGGAGCCGGGCGAGCGTGCGGTTGACGGACTTGGCCTCCTCGAGCTTGATCTCCGGGCAGGTGTCCTTCAGGGTGCGGAACGGGGTGGTGGCGATCGTGGAGATGGAGCCGTCGAAGGCCTTGGCGAGGCAGAGGGCGACCTCCTCTCGGACCCCGTACTGGTCCTGGAGCTTGATCGCGCACTCCACGACCCGCTGCTCCAGGTAGCGCTCCATGATCTCCCGCTTGTGCTCGATGATCCACTGCCGGTCCAGCCGGCGGTCCAGGTAGCGCTCGGAGAGCTCCTCCAACCGTTCGTACATCTCCTCCAGGACGGAGTCCCGACGGCGGATGTGCCGCTTGGCCGCCCGCTTGTCGTACTCGATGTTGACGACCACGCGCGCCCAGAGGCTGTAGATACCGCTGCTCTCCGGGTCCTTCTCCCCCTCCACCTCCGCGACGGAGAGGCCCAGCCTCCGGGCGATCTCGTCGTGCGGGGTCCAGGGGTCCTCCCGCAGGATCTCGAGGATCTTTTCCTCCTTCTCGTCGATCGGGACGTCGTACCGCTCGATGAGCCGCTCGAACTCACCCGCCATCTCGGGCGGCACCTCGTCGACGGTGATGGGCATGAGGTCCACGCGGCCGTAGCGAACTAGAATCCGGTACAGGGCGGGCTGCAGCGGGTTCCTCTTCACCGCCCGCACCTCGATCGCGGGAACCTCCTCCTCATTAACATCCAGCGCCCTGGCGATGGCCTTCCAGCCCCGACGGTACACGATCGCGTACCGGGCGGGGGAGCCCCCGGTGGACAGCCGCTCGACGCGCTCGTCGAAGTTCACCCCGCGGACGATCACGTTCCGGTACCGGTCCTCGGTGGGGTCGATCGAGCAGGCGTAGGAGCCTGTTAGCAGGATGAAATTCTGATGCACCTCGAGCAGCTCCTCGTCCTTCTTCGCCTCCGACGAGCGGTCCATGATGTACCGGGTCGTGAGCACGCCGTCGTAAGCCTTGACGCCCTTCAGGAAGGTCTCCAGCTCCTCCTCAAACTCCCGCTCGGACCCCACGAACTCCGCGTCGTACACCAGCGCCACGTTGCTCACCCTCTCTTCCAGCGTTTGGACAGTTGGTCCGCCAACCTGAGGGGCTCGGGCCACTTGCTACCTCGCACCAGCCGGAGCACCCACTCGATCGCGTCGCGGTGCGAGCAGCGGTGGCCCGGGCTCACGACGACGGGCCTGCAACCCTCTCGCGTGAGAACTAAGTGACCGACCGTCTCGCCCCGATGGACCAGAGGGACCGCGTCTCCCACCCGCTCGGGCTCGCCCCCGGGCTCGCCCACGAGGGGTCGGCGCGCGACGCCCACCGTGGGCCGGTCCAGGGCGACGCCGAGGTGGGAGGCCAGCCCGGCCCGGCGCGGGTGAGCGATGCCGTGACCGTTGACGAGCAGGAGGTCGTAGTCCAGCCCTTTTAGGACCTTTAGGGCCGCGGGCCCCTCGCGAAAGGCCAAGAATCCGGGCTCGTAGGGGACCCGGACGCGACCCTCGGCGGTCCTCGTCTCCAGCACTTCAAAGGTTTCGGCGTCCAGAACGACCGCCGCCGCCCGGTACCGGTCACCGCGGTAGGAGACGTCCACTCCGGCCACGCGCTCCGGCGGATCCTCGAGCGGCTCCAGCCTGACGCGCTCGGCGACCCGGCGCTGGATCTTGAGCATTTCCTCCCGGGACCCGGCCTCGAACCACTCTACCTCCGACCACCCCCGAGCTTGGCGCGCGGGTTGTGAATCACGCGGACGATGCAGTCCGGCGGGACGGTCCCTTCGACCACGTACACGTGCTTCCCGGCCTTGCGCGGGACCAGGCCGCGCTCCCGCAGCTTGTCCGCGTCCACCACGAGGATGACCGGGTCGCGCGTGTGCCGCAGGGCGACGTGCAGGGCCTCACGCTCGTCGTCGGTCAGGTGGACGGCCCGGCGTCCCATGGGCTTGATGCCCTCACGGCGGATGGACGGCAGGTTCTCCCGGGCCGTACCGTGGTACAGCGTCTTCACCTCGCGGTCCTCGGGCAAGGAGGGCCGCACGTTGAGGCGCCGAGAGTGACCGTACCGGGCACGGATGCGCCCCTTCTCGTCGATCTCGAACCGGCCCTTGGGGCACGTCTCGGCCACGGCGATGATGTGCTCGCCGGTCAGCCACTGGTAGTACTCCCGGTTCTTCCAGTACTTTTTGATCCGCTCGGCGAGCTCGTGGACGTCGCAGTCGGTGAATCCTTCCTCGTCGAGCTTGACGTTCACCTCCTCGGGAAAGTGCCTTAGAATGCCGGAAAGCAGCTTGCTCAGGGCCAGGCGGCGCCGGCCGTCCAGGAACTCCTTCGTCTTGGCCCCGCAGCGCTCGCACACGTCATCCTCGGTGTACTTCCCGCAGCGGGGGCATACTTTAATCGGTTTCATTTAGACCATCCCCGGCGTTCGGTCAACCTAATGCTCGGGGGACGCGGGGCGTGTCCTGGGTCATCCGGGTGGAGGATTTGGTCAAAGAGTTCGAGGGGTTCAGGCTGGAGATTCCGGAGCTAGAGATCGAGGAGGGTGACGTGCTGGGCATTTTGGGCGAGAGCGGGGCGGGCAAGTCGGTCTTCATTCACACGCTGAAGGGTCTGGACGAGTACGAGCCGGACGAGGGTCGGGTCCTGTACCGGGTGGCCCGCTGCCCTGAGTGTGAGTGGGCGGAGCGGCCGGAGATTGTGGGCGAGGTGTGTCCGAAGTGCGGCGAGGGCGAGCTGGAGGAGGAGGTAGTGGACCTGTGGGGACTCTCGGACACGGAGCGCCGCAAGTTCCGGAAGCGGATCGCGATCATGTTCCAGCGGACGTTCGCCCTGTATGAGGAGCAGACGGTGCTGGAGAACGTGATGGAGGCCCTGTTGGACGCGGGTTACCCAGAGAGTGAGGCGGCCGAGCGCGCGGTGGAGCTCATCGAGATGGTGGAGCTGGAGCACCGGGTCACGCACCTGGCCCGGGACCTGAGCGGCGGCGAGAAGCAGCGGGTCGTGCTGATTCGGCAGCTGGCCAAGCGACCGATCGTCTTCCTGGCGGACGAGCCCACGGGCACGCTGGACCCCGAGACGGGCGAGATCGTGCACAAGGCCCTGCGGGAGGGCGTGAAGGAGGCCGGCATCACGATGGTGATCACCTCCCACTGGCCGGAGGTCATTGAGGACATCTCCGACCGGGTGCTGTGGCTGGAGAACGGCGAGATCGTCGAGTTCGGGGAGCCGAGCGAGGTCGTGAGCAAGTACCTGGAGCAGGTGGAGGAGGTCGAGAAGGAGGAGGTGGAGGTCGGTGAGGAGATTATCAGGGCGAAGGACGTGAAGAAGCACTACTACTCGATCGAGCGCGGCGTCGTGAAGGCCGTGGACGGCGTCTCGCTCGAGGTTCGGGAGGGGGAGATCTACGGAATCGTCGGCAAGAGCGGCGCGGGCAAGACCACGCTGGCGAAGATCCTGGCGGGTGTGCTGGAGCCCACGGACGGCGAGGTGTACGTCCGGGTCGGCGACGAGTGGGTGGACATGACCGACAAGCAGGAGCGCGGTCGAGCGAAGCGGTACATCGGGATGCTGCACCAGCAGTACACGCTCTACCCGCACCGGACCGTGCTGGAGAACCTCACCAAGGCCATCGGCATCGAGCTGCCGGACGAGCTGGCGAAAATGAAGGCCGTGCACGTGCTCAAGGCCGTGGGCTTCGATGAGGAGCGGGCGATGGAGATCCTGGACCGGTACCCGGATCAGCTGTCCGAGGGTGAGCGGCACCGAGTAGCGCTGGCCCAGGTGCTGATCCGCGAGCCGCGGATCCTGATCCTGGACGAGCCGACGGGCACGATGGACCCCGTGACCATGCGGAAGGTGGCCAAGTCCATCCTGAACGCCAGGAAGGAGATGAACCAGACCTTCGTCATCGTGTCCCACGACATGGACTTCGTGGAGATGGTGTGCGACCGAGCCTCCCTGATGCGGGACGGCAAGTTCGTGAAGACCGGCAAGCCCGAGGAGATCGTGGCCGAGCTGACGCCGGAGGAGCGCGAGGAGATGATCCGGGAGGAGGGGGGCTCGTAGTTGGGCCCGGAGGAGGGCTGGCCCGACGCCCCCTCGCACGTCTGCCGGGGCGGACCCCCGGAGGCGCTCGCCTTCTGCTGCCCTCCCGTCAAACCCTGCCCGATCTTCCAGGCGCTGGAGAAGGCCGGGCTGGACCCCGACGAGTACGTGAAGCGCAAGCGAGAGTTCGCGGAGAAGACGCCGCTTAAGGCGGGAGACAAGACCTGTTTCGGCAGCCTCGTCTGGTGCTGCAAGATCACCAAGCCGTGCCCGCTCCGGGACGCTGCGATAGAGCAGGCCGGCCTGACGCCGAACGAGTACATGTGGTGGAAGAAGCAGCTCGCCGAGTACCTGCTGGGCCGGAAGGATCTGGACGAGATCCTGGAGGAGGCGGAGTCAGTGGACGAGGACGTGGTTGAGACCGTCGCCGAGGCGGCGGGCGTGTCCCAGGAGGAGGCCCGGAAGGCGCTCAAGGAGGCCAAGGGTGACCCGGTTAAGGCCGTGAAGCTGCTCAAGTCGAGGAGGGAGGAGGAGTAGGTGGTGAGGAGGTGAGCCGGGAGTTCGTGATCGCGCACATCTCCGACCTTCACGTGTCGCCGCTGCGGAGGAGTTGGGACCCCAGGACGTTCCGGGAGGGCGTCGAGCTGCTGGAAGACCTGAACCCGGACGTGGTCGTGGTCACGGGTGATATCACGGACAACGGGCTCGCCAGGGAGTACGAGGAGGCCCAGTCCCTGCTGGACGAGCTGGAGAGGGTGGCGGGCCGCGTCGTCCCGGTCCCGGGGAACCACGACGCCCGGAACCTCGGATGGATGGTCTTCGAGGACGTTTTCGGGGACCGATACCGCGTCGAGAAGGTGGCACCGAGGTTGTACATTATCGGGGCGGATTCCTCCGAGCCGGACGTGGACTACGGGCAGCTGGGCCGGGAGCGGCAGGAGTGGTTGGAGGGGGTGCTCGACCGGATACCCAAGAGCGCCTGCATCTGCCTGGCCATGCACCATCACTTGATCCCGGTTCCCGGCTCGGGCCGGGAGCGGAACGTGCTCGTGGACGCCGGAGAGGTGCTGAACCTGTGCCTGAGGTTCGGCGTCGACGTCGTGCTCTGCGGGCACCGGCACGTCCCGTTCGCGGCCAAGGTGGAGGACACGGTGGTGGTGAACGCCGGCACGTTCTCCTCCACGAAGCTACGCGGGTACAGCCGCAACTGCTTCAACGTCATCGAGTTCTCGGACGAGTCCGTCACGGTGTGGCTGCAGGAGATCGTCACGGAGCGCCGCGTCGAGCTCGCCCGGTACCGCCCCGTGGTCAGGGAGGGAGAGTACAGGCTGGTGAGGGAGAAGGGGCTGACGGACCTGCTCAGAGAATCGGCTTGACGCCCCGCTCCGTCACCTTCTTCAGCGCGCGCTCGTACTCCCGGACGAGCCTACGACCGAAGTCCGTGAGCCTCGCTCGACCTCCCTTAGATCCTCCTCGCTTGGTCTCCACGACCTTCCTCCCGAAGGCCTCCTCCATGGCCCGGATGCTCTTCCTGGCGTACTCGTAGGACCACCCCAGCCGCTTCGCGGCCCCCTTCACGGTCCCCTCCTTCTCGATGGCCCGGAGCAGGGCGTACCGGCCGGGACCAATCACCGGGCGGCCGTCGGAGCACAGGAACACCTTAACCCGCACCTCCAAGCCTACCCGGACCCCAGAATCGAGTACACCAGCTCCTCGTTCGGGCAGTGCTTGAGGGCCGACTTGAGCAGCTTCCTGCGGCCGTACCACGCTAGCAGTCGAATGACCAGCTTGATCAGCGGGCTGTGGCCCACCGCTCGAGCGTACTCGCCGTACAGCGTCGGGAGCCACTTCAGGTCGTGGTCAACGCACCGCAAGATCACCTCCCAGTGAGCCTCCGTCAGCTTATCCGCGGTGAAGAACTCGTGGTCGCTCAGCCGGGAGTCGCCGATCGGGACGAAGAACAGCGGCACGATGAAGCTCTTGTAATCCCGCAGCCGGTCGAGCAGCTCGGCGGTCTTCATCACGTCGTCCTCGGTCTCGCCCGGGAGCCCCAGGATCAGCGTGCCGCACGGCACCCAGCCGTGGTCGTTCAGTATCCCGAACGCCTGCTCAACCACGTCCGGCCACTCCTCCACCTTGAACGGGGCCACCTTACCCGGCATGTGCTCGGCCATCAGGCGCGGGCTGCCCGTCTCGACCCCCACCTGCACGCCCACCCAGGGGACCCTCGTACCCACCCCAATGATGTCCGAGAGCTCGCCCATACGCTCGTCGAACAGGCACACCGTGGAGAGGGCTACGTGGCTCACGCTGACGTCCTCGACCCCGGGATGCTCGGCGACGGTCGAGAACAGCTCGATCACGGCGTCCACGTTGGGGCGTACGCCATCCGCCTTGTACCGCAGCACGTCCTCCGCGTGCAGCAACACCTTGCTCTTCCCGCTCCGGACGATCGTCTCCACGTCCTTCAGGATTTTACTCAGCGGGAAGCTCCGGAGCTCTCGCATATCGGGACTGCAGAACTTACACCCTCGCCCGCAGCCGCGCGCGACCTCCACGATCCCGTTGATCGTCGGGTTGACCAGGGTCGGGATGTCCTCAGGGTCAACGGGGCGCCCCTTCACTACCTCTGGGCCGCGGTCGCCATCTTCAATCCGCCGCACGACGTCGCCCACGACGTACTCTCCCTCGCCCTTGATCAGGAAGTCGACGCCGAACTCTGGAAACCGATCCTCCACCTGCCAAACGCCCGGGCCGCCCATGAACACGCCGAAGTCGTACTCCCGCTTGAGCCGCCGGATGCGCCGCATCAGCTCCTCAAAGCAAATCTTCATGTACGCGGGCTTCCCGGAGAAGGACGTGAAGGTGGTCGTGGCCGGCCCCATTCCCTGCGGGTCGATCTCCGAGACGCCCACGGCGATGGTGTCCTCGTCCACCGCCCGCTCAACCGCGTCCGGGTGCGCCACGATCACGTCGTACCCTTCCCTGCGCAGCTGCGCCTCGATCCTCCGCACACCGAGCGGGGCCTCCTCGACCTCCCCCGTCTCCTTGTCGTAGTCCACGCTGGGGCAGAAGACCGTGAAGTACAGCCAGTCCGGGATGATCCCTTTGGGCACGCAGGCGCTGAACCCCATGAACATGCCGCCGTGGTAGTTGCTCGCCAGCGTTCGATCCATCGTTAGCACGACCTCGGGCAACGATGCGGGGCCCCCGAGCGGCCGCGTCGTGAGCCGTGCTGCACGGGAGGTTAATTTCGTCGGACACCACGGTGAACTAGTCTTTTCGCTTTAGCACCGCTACGGTGAAGTGGGAAAGATCCCGGAGGTCTTCCAGGTCGCGGACCAGCCGCTCGTCCTCGTACCAGAGCCGCTCACCCGCCAGAACCTCCACCTCCACGCCCGAGCGCTCCAGCTCGTCGACGAGCTCCGCCGGGCGGACCTTGCCGAAGAGGACGGCGGTGGTGCGCCCCGCGCGGACCTCCTCGACCACCTTCTTGATCTCTCGGCGGCTGTGCAGGTTCACGTGGCTCTCCACCTCGTGGAACCCCAGCCCGAACTTGGCCAGCAGGGCCTGCAGCGAGGAGACTCCCGGTACCACCTCCACGTCCTCGAACAGCGCGGACGCCAGTTTCCCAACGCCCATGTACATCGGGTCGCCGCGCGCCAGGACGACCGGATTCCGCGGGGCCACGTCTTCCAGCACGCTTCGGACGGACCCGTTCCACGTGACCAGATCCTTGTCGGACAGGTCCAGCTCAACCTCCACCTTCAGCCCGTCCAGCTCTCGGAACAGCGACTCGCTCCCCACGAGCAGGTCCGCCCGCTCGATCCTCCTCAGCGCCTCCAAGGTTAGAAAGTACCTTGGGTTGGGACCGACGCCGACGACCTCCAACTCGCACCCCGGTGGGGTCCGAGGATGCTCAGGTTAAAGGCTTCTCAGCACTGCGAGGGTTGTCCCGGGGCCACCACGGAGGGCGAGCACCACCCGACCCTGGAGCTCACGACGGAGTGCCCGCACCGCTGCCCGCACTGTTACTGCCGCCACGCCCTGAGGGAGGGGGTCAGGATCCGCCCGGGTCTTTACGGTGAGATGGAGGGCTGCCTGACCGTGTCCCAGTACGGTGAGCCCACCGCCGTGGGCAGGCGCCTGGTGGAGATTCTGGAGCTGATCGCAGAGGCGGGAACCTTCGACCGCATCGACCTTCAGACGCGCGGTTACCGACCCGACCTCGCCGCCAGGCTCTCGGAGCTGTGCGACCTGGTCATGGTCAGCGTGGATACGCTCGATCCCGGGACCTACGAGCGACTCCACGGCGGCGACGCCGAGCGTGCCCGGTCCTTCTTAGAACGAGTTGAAGGAGGGCTGGTTATCCGCTCCCTCTTCCTCCCGGGCATTAATGACGACCTGCCGGAGGAGCTCGCGAGCGCGGAGTGCGACCCTGAGGAGGTGTTCGTCCAGCCCCTGATCCCGTTCGGTGACGCGGTGAAGCGGCTGGAGCGGCTGGGGCTCAACCCGGACCGGTACAACCTGGTTGGAGCGCTGCTTGACTGGGCGGAGGGGTTCGAGGAGCTGGGGTTCCGCGTGCGGTTCCCGGCGTGCTGGATCGACAGTCTGGAGCGGGCGCTCGAGGAGCTGGGGGAGGACGTCGATCCGAGGTGGCTGAGGTACGCCCCGGAGCCCGGCGTGCCCCGGCCGCGCAGGTCCTTCCTGCCGCTGGACGAGTTCCTAGCTCGACTCGAGTGACTCCAGCACCTCCCTCGCCGTCTCGAGGAACCGGTCGTTCTCCTCGGGGAGCCCTACCGAGACCCGGACGTACCTCGGCTCGTCGACCCCCTCGAAGGAGCTGCAGTCCCGGATGATCACTCCCCGCTTAAGCAGCTCCTCGGTGAGTGTGGGCGCGTCCGTTCCCGCCGGCCCCACATCCACGAAGAGGAAGTTCGCCTCGGACGGGTACGCTCGGAGCCCGGGGAGCCCGTTGATGCGCCTCAGGAGCCGGTCCCGCTCCTCGCGCACCAGCTTCACGGTCTTCCGCACGTACTCCCGGTCCCGAAGGGCGGCCTTCGCGGCCGCGGCGCTGGGCCGGGTGAGGCTGAACACCGGCTTGACTCGGTGGAGGTGCTCGATGATCTCGGGGTCGGCCACGGCGTACCCGACCCGGGCCCCGGCGAGCCCCAGCGCCTTCGAGCACGTGCGCAGCACGAGCACATTGTCGTACTCTAGGGCCAGCGGCGTGTAGTCGTGGTCGGCGAACTCCACGTACGCGTGGTCGATGAGCACGACCCCGGGGCACTCCTCTATCACGTCGCGCACGAGCCGTTCCGGCAGGGCGTTCCCGGTCGGGTTGTTGGGCGTGCACAGGAAGGCTACCCGCACGCCGTCCAGCGCCTCGAACAGCGCGTCCTCGTCGGGCCGGAAGTCGCGCTCCGGGTCGAGCGGCGCGTGCCGGACCTCGCCACCCGCCGCCCGGGTGGAGATCCCGTACTGCGAGAACGTCGGGGCGAGCGTCAGGACGGCGTCACCCGGGTCCACCGTCACCCGCACCAGCAGGTCGATGATCTCGTCCGCCCCGTCCCCGCCCACGATCAGGTGGTCCTCGCTGACGTCGACGGGCTCTCCGGCCGGGTAGGGCGGGTCGGCCAGGTACTCGCGGATGGCGTCTAAGAGCTCGGGTGGAGCGACCGCCTCCGGGTACTCGTGCAGCCTCTCCAGCTCCCGCTTGGCCGCCTCGACGGCCTTGGGTGAGGGGCCCAGCGGGTTCTCGTTCGATCCCAGCTTGACTATCTCCTCCGGCTCGACGCCGTACTCTCGCGCCAGCTCCTCCTTCGACTTGCCCGGCGTGTAGGGCTCAAGCTCCAGCACGTGCCGCCGGACGCGCACGGGGTCATCCCCCGGGCGAGAGCGCGTAGGCGATCCATACGGCGGTGAGCCCGGTGACGAAGATGGCGTCGAAGGTCCCGGCCCCTCCAATGCTCAGCACGGCCGCGTTGCCCCACCGGACGGCCCGACGAAGGTGGAGCAGGTCGGCCCCGATCAGCGTCCCGAGCGTGCCGGCCACGTAGGCGACGCTGGCGGCCTGCCCGTCGGCGATCATCAGGGCGGTGGCGCCGGCCACCGCGGCGGGAAGGAAGAAGGGGACGGCGATCCCCACCCCCGGAACCACGCGGGCGGTGGCGTAGGAGACGACGGTCGTCGCGGCGGTGTCGATGGCGTACTCGAGCCAGAGGTGAGGGCGAGTGGCGAGGAGGTAGCAGGACACGGCCAGCGGAACCACGCATCCACCGAGGTTGACGGAGATGGTGATCTCCTCGGTTGACTTCAGCGGCACGGGGTAGGTGATGCCCCAGAACGTGCTGACCTCGTGCCGGACGACCACCGTCCGGCGAACGCGGTGGACCGGCACGTTCACGGTGCTGCCCAGGATCGAGAGGAGGGACAGGAACAGGGCCGTCCTGGGGTCGAGGCCCAGGGCCCTGAAGAACCCGGGGATGCTGAATAGGTACAGAGAGGTCAGGAGGAACGAGATCAGCAGCCAGAGAGCCATCAAAACCATGAATACGCGGGAGGAGGGGTAGTGGAGGACCCGGCCGTTCAAGCCCTTCCCCCCGCGCTCGGAGCGGGTGCGGTACGGGCTCGGGATATTTAAGCTGAGGGTGCCGGCGGCGGTGGGGGTGCGAGGGTTGGAGGATTACGACCCGTCCAAGATCGAGCCGAAGTGGCGGGAGCGGTGGCTGAAGAACAAGGAGTACAAGTTCCGGGGCGGCAAGGAGCGGCCGCCGTACGTGATCGACACGCCGCCTCCGTACCCCACGGGCGAGCTGCACATGGGCCACGTGCTCAACTGGACCTACATGGACGTGGTGGCCCGGTACAAGCGGATGCGCGGGTACGACGTCTTCTTCCCGCAGGGCTGGGACTGCCACGGGCTCCCGACCGAGGTTAAGGTGGAGGAGATGCACGGGATCACGAAGCGGGACGTGCCGCGGGACGAGTTCCGGAAGCTGTGCGAGGAGCTCACGCTCAAGAACATCAAGAGGATGAGGGAGCAGCTGATCCAGCTCGGCTGCTCGATCGACTGGTGGACGGACTGCATCGACTTCGAGAACGAGGAGCTGCGCGAGCTCGGCTCCTACGTGACGATGGACCCGGACTACATCCGCCGGAGCCAGTACGGCTTCCTCGAGCTGCTGGAGAAGGGCTACGCGTACCGGGAGGAGCACCCGGTCAACTGGTGCCCGCGGTGCGAGACGGCCATCGCCTTCGCCGAGGTGGAGTACGTCACCCGCGAGACCTACCTCAACTACATTGAGTTCCCGCTCGCGGACGGGGACGGGTCCGTCACGATCGCGACGACGCGGCCGGAGCTGCTCCCCGCCTG